>Ga0247721_100002_pt1 | contig 208751 bp, 208 predicted proteins | sample MSEWel2017_08_16_FD_189089 | JGI IMG/M metagenome (GOLD analysis project Ga0247721, IMG submission 189089) | Subsurface sediment microbial communities from gas well in West Virginia, United States - MSEEL Well Study Marcellus 3H_2017_08_16 | ecosystem: Environmental > Terrestrial > Deep...
CATTTATTATGGCTAAGGAAATATTTAGATTTCGAAAACCCAAACCGCCTAAATTAGCTCCTACAATTGATGAATTGTTAAATAAACATTCACTTGGTATGATGCTGTGAAAAAAATGGGAGGGCGCCGACTCCAAAAGTGTTGAAAACATACAATAATTATAGTATTTTGATTAAAACAACCAGGATAAATAAATATGAAAGTTCTTATAACAAATGATGATGGCATATATTCCAAAGGTATATACGAGCTGTATAAAAGTATCTCAAAAGTTGCTGAAGTTGTTGTTGTGGCTCCTATAAAAGAGCAGAGTGCTGTAGGGCATGCCATTACTGTAAAGTATCCCCTGAGGCTTCACGAAGTGAGCCGTAAGGGTAAATTTTTCGGGTATGGTGTTGAGGGCACGCCGGCTGATTGTGTGAAGCTAGCTTTCGATGATATTATTACGATTAAACCTGATCTTGTGGTCTCAGGGATTAACCATGGAGCCAATCTCGCCTCCAATGTAATTTACTCAGGCACCGTTTCCGCTGCCACCGAAGGTGCTATGCTGGGTGTTAAATCTATGGCTGTCAGTTTAGCATCAATTGAATACACTGATTTTACTGCAGCGTCGGATTTTGCTGCTTTTTTTGCTGGATTTTTGTATAATCTGAACGATTACCATTCAAACCTTATCTTTAATATAAATGTACCGCCACTTGAAAAGGATGAAATAAAAGGGTGGAAATTTACAAAACAGGGAAAAACAAGATTTATGGATGCGTTTGAAAAACGACTTGATCCAAGAGGAAATACATATTTTTGGCTTAAAGGAGAAAAGACCGTTGTGCACAGAAGTCAGGACTGCGATGATTATCTCCTTGAACAGGGGTTTGTCAGTGTAACACCTATAAAATATGATCTCACTGATTATGATCTTTATGAGCAGCTTAAAAATACTGAAGGAGGTGGAGAATGGAAGTAGTTAAAAAAATATTAATACTGATCATTGTGATCGTTTTTTCTTCTGCAATTGTTTCGTGTGAAGGGTGTAGTCAGAATAACCCCACCTCACCTGAAAAAACTGATCAGCAAAACTGACAACTAAGGCGGTTATTCTTATGAAAAAAACAGCAATTCTTGTTTTATCGATACTTTTGTTATATGGCGGTTTACTCTACGCTGAAGTTAACGTTCCTGATTTTTCCTTTTTCGGAAAGGAAATTTCCAGTTTTCGTATAAAACCTACATTTGCGAAAATTAATGTCAGTTTCGAAGATGCAAGGAGTTTCAGTACTTATATAGATAGTCTTAAAATTGAGGCTGAGTCTTTTGACAGAAAAGAATATTCCACCAAAAAGCCGTGCTCAGTTTACGGCGGTAGCTTCGGAACCGGTCTTTCAGCCGTTTTTGTGGGGAATAAAGCCTACAGGAATTACCTTGTAAAACAGTTTCTTGAAGGCAATTATCTGGGCGTTGTAAATGCATATCCTGAATATAAGAATAAATTTAGTGGGGGCAAATTTGCAAATGAAACGGCCTTCTTATACGCATCTTCTCTTCTGAAAACCGGCAGTATATCAAAGGCAGTGGAGATTTTTGAAGAAGTGTCCACCAGTAAAGACAAGTTTGCCTTTTATGCGCAGGATAAACTTTTCGGATATTTTGAAGAAATCGGGAGAGATGATGATATTCTCCGTTTAGGTGGACGTTTGGACAGGCTCAGCCCGTATGCTTCATATATCTATCTTGATGTTCTGTACAAAAACAATCAATACGACAAAATGCTCGATTTTATAACTGCTTATGAAGAATATGTTTCTGAATATCCAGTGATAAGGGAGTATAAAATAGCTGCGGAATATTTTGCCGGCAGACTGGATAGGGTGTCTGAATATGAACCTTTTTCGGATACATCCGTTTATTTTATAACCGATGCACTTCTTAAAACGGGAAATTTAGAGCGGGCTTTTCGTCTGATAAGCAGTATGAAGAAGGGTGGTTCCTATAAATATTATTTTAATTTTAAATATCATGTTTTAAAAGAAACTTATGAAAAGGCGGAAGAAAATTATGAAAGAGTAGCAAATGAAAAGGATAAACTCAGCCTCTTGTTTTTCTATTTATCGGAAAGTTTTCCCGATATCCGCGAAGATGTCCTGGATATTTTTTCTTTCGATGATCCGGTTAACAGAGATTATTTAAATTATTATAAAGGTTTACTGTATCTGAGCGGTAATAATTATAAAAAAGCTGCCGAATATTTTGAACAGGTGGTTTTTCAGGAAAATCTTGTGGTTAACAGCTATTTTTACAAAGGTATCAGTTATGCTGAAGTGAATGAAAACAGATCAAAGCATTTTTTTATCAGATATCTGAACAGAGGGGAAGATAAGAAAAAGAAAAATATAGCCAGATTTATGCTGGGACAGTTTTATTACATGGAAAAGCAGTATGAGCAGACATTGATGCTTATTGAAAGCTGCTCAACCGATTTTTGCAGTGAACTCAAAGCCCAGGTTTATCTGGCTGAGTCCAATTTCCGGAAAGTTCTTGATACTCTTAATAATATCGACAGCAATAAAGCCGTATATATAAAGGCAGCTGCACTCTTTAATATGAAGCGTTACGAGGAAGCTTTGGCAATGCTTAATAAAATTAAAGATGCTTACCCGGATAAAGATTTGTTAAAAATGCTCGTATATTACAAACTTGACGAATTTGATAAAGGGCTGAAAATATTTAATCATTATAAGAATGAAAAAGATTTTATAGACAGAACGATAAGGCAGCTTTATCTTGCAAATGAGTATAATACGGTGATAAATATTTTAAACAATACTGTTGATATGACGCCTGAATACAGGTTGATAATGGCCAAATCACTTTATTCCACAGGCAAATACGATAGGGCAGAACAGATTTATTATGACTTTTTAAAACAAAAGCGGTACCTGTATGACAGTATAAGCGGCCTCATTTCTATCCAAAGCAGCCGGAAAACGAAAAAAAGTTTTCTGGAAAAAGGCTTCAACTGGCTTAATAATATGGAATTCGAGAAAGAAAATGTTATTGCTCTTGAATTTGCCAGACTGGCTTTTAACTCTGATGATACCGGCATGGGTATAAAATATCTGAATTACTTCTTTAACAATTATCCCGATGCTTCAAATATAAAAGAGGCTTATATCCTCAGAGCCGATTTCTTCTTGAATAAAGGTAAGTTAAAAGAATGCATTATGGATATGAACAGTGCCATAAACAGATTTGGCCGGGATGGTGAACTGTTGATGCAAAAGGCAAAATGTATGGAAAAAAGTGAGCCTTTGCAAGCCCTTAAAATCTACAGGGAATTGAGGAATAATGAACGGTTTGAACAGGTTGCCAAAACTAATATCATGAAGCATTCGGACAATGTGTCAGAGGTAGAAAATATTGCTTTGGAATTCAAAAAAGAGCAGTATGCTCTTTATCTAAGTGGTATTGAAAGGGTTTTAAATATTGCATCCTTATTAGAAGTGGAAAAATATGAAGATTACGCTTACGAGTTGGTAGATTCGGGAATAAGAAAATATGCACCTGCGGGGGTTTATTTTGTGAGTGCTGTTGAGTATGCTAAGGGAAATTATCAAAAAGCGGCATCCGGTCTTATGAAAGTTTACTACCTTTATCCTGATTCGGATTATGCTTTAAAATCACTGAAACTGGCAAAAAAAGCTTTTCTTGAATCAGGTGACAGTAAAAATGCGGACAAAGTGCAAAATATAATAGAAAAAATGGGAAACAAGGAGGAATAGATGCTTGAGATTTTAGAAAAAGGCGGAGTGTTGATGTATCCGATTTTACTGCTGTCAATAATATCGTTGGCTGTGTTTTTGGAGCGTTTGATCAGTTTGCGTAAAAACAGATATGTTCCGAAGAATTTTATGGATAAACTGTATGTTTTTCTGCAGAATAAATCTTTACAGGATGCGCGGTCTCTGTGTGACATGAACAACTGCGCGATAGGGAATATATCAAAGACAATTCTTGATAATCTGGATTTGCCTATTTCGAGGCTGATGGAGTTGTCAGAAGAAACCGGCAGATTCCAGGCCAAGAAACTTGAGCGTTTTCTACCCACTTTGCAGACAATTGCAAACATTTCTCCTCTGCTCGGTCTTTTGGGGACAGTGATTGGTATGATTAAAACGTTTGTAGTAATTTCACAGCAGGGAGTCGGTAACGCCCAGGCTTTGGCCGGGGGGATATCAGAAGCGCTGTTAACTACGGCTGCCGGTCTTTCTGTGGCGATCCCTACGGTTATTTTTTATCATATTATAAACAGCAGGTCAGAAAAGATTGTTTATGAGCTGGAAGGTGCCACTTCCAATATCCTTAATCTGATTTTTAAAGAGGAAACGAAATGAAATTCCGTGATGATAAAAAGATGAGAAGCGTTGATATCAATCTGACTCCCTTGATAGACGTGGTCTTTTTACTGCTCATTTTCTTCATGGTTTCCACCACATTTATTTATTCGGATTCTCTGAAAGTCAATCTGCCTAAAGCTAAAGGTGAAAATGTTGAAGTGAAAGAGAATATTAATATAGTGATTTCGCAAAACGGCTCTATTAATATTAACGGCGACAGGATTTCCAAAACAGGATTGCCCAGAAAGCTAAACGAACTACATAAAACGATGCCTGATGCCACTGTGATTTTACAGGCTGATAAAAAATCAGCTCATGGTGATGTTGTTTTTGTCATGGATTACGCTAAAAGGGCTGGTTTTGAAAAGCTTGCCATAGCAACCGAGGAAGAATGAAAAAGTACATGTTTCTTCCTATAACCTTATTGTTCTCTATTTTGGTTCATTTCCTTATTCTTTTATATATTCCTGATTTCAGTATTGCTTTTAATAAAAAAGATAATGAAATAATTGAAGTTGAACTTGTAAAGCCCAATATCAAAAAGCCTCAGAAAACTGAGAAAAAAGCGGATGAAAAAAAAACAGATGAACAAAAAGAAAAGGTGCCTGAGGAAAAACAGCTGATTTCAGCTGAAAAAGTAATAGAAAATACCGAGGTTGATGTTTCTAAAACTGTACCGAGCGTCAACCTTCCGAAATTCAAGGATGAGCCTGATTTTTCGGTACAAAAGCCCGGATTTGAGAATCTTGTCCCAACTTCAGAGACAAAAAACGAAAAAAGGGTAAATGTCAGTTCTGAAATTGCTTCGGCAAGCTCGGAAATATCTTCTTCTGAAGATGATTATAAAGGTGGAGCGGAACAGGCGGGAAATAATTTTTTCGAGATCCAAAGTGCCAGCAATGCAAACAGAACGCTTCAAAAACCTTATCCTGCAAAGCCGTCTTTTTCACTTGAATCCAACACTACTGTTACCTTAAGTTTTTATGTCGATCAAAATGGCAATACTTATGGAATCACGCCGGTAACGAGATCCGATGAGGATATTGAGCAAATTGCTATTGATTATGTGAGTAAGCTAAAATTTGAGGCGGTTTCTTATAATAAACCCGATAAAATACAGATAAAATTTTATTTTAATGTGGAGTAGAAATTTATGAATAACAAATTGGAGATTATTTTGAAAGATAGAATAAAAGAAAGAGGAAAAATCACATTTGCCGAATTTATGGATATGGCTCTTTATTATCCTGAGCTCGGATATTACCAGAAGGAAAATCCTTTCGGCGAGCAGGGGAGTTTTTATACATCGGTTAATGCTTCATCTTCTTTCGGCAGATCCATAGCTTCCGGATTTGTCCGGGTTTTCGAAAGTACAGATATTGAACAAAATATATGCGAAATGGGTGCTGGAAGCGGCTATCTGGCCAAAGATATACTTGATTATTACAAGCAGGAATTTCCTGACATTTATAGTAATCTCAGCTACCTTATAATTGAAAAAAGCGGGTATCTTATAGAAAGACAGCAAGAGCTTCTTAAAGAACATACAGATGCCGGTAAAATCGAGTGGACTGATTTTGATAATTTTGCCGATTTTAATGGTATATTTTTTTCAAATGAGCTCGTTGATGCATTTCCCGTACACCGTATAATCAATATAAACGGGGAATATAAAGAGCTCTATGTGATTAATCACAATAATGAGCTGCAGTTTTATCCGGATGAAATTTCTTCCCCTGAAATTGAAGAGTATTTGCAGCAGGAGGGTATTAAGCTTAATAACAAACAGATCGGTGATATTAATATAGACGCTGTGAAATGGATAAAATCGCTGGGCACTAAAATTTCCAAAGGATTTGTTTTTACAATCGATTACGGTTTTGAAGCTGGTCAGCTTTACTCGGATTTCAGGGTGGACGGCACAGTGACATGTTATTTTAAGCATACACAGAATAATGATTTTTTTGAGCGTATAGGACACCAGGATATCACTGCATTTGTCGATTTCAGCGGTCTGGAAATTTACGGCAGGAAGTACGGACTGGAGAAATTAACTTTTGTGCCCCAATGGCTGTTTCTTATTCAGTGCGGTATTCTTAATGAGATGGAAAAGGCTGAATCTGATCTCCAAAGATCGGCAATAAAATCTCTTATCGTTCCTGAAGGCGGTTTCGGGACGAATTTTCATGTGCTTGTTCAGACAAAAAATGTTGAAATTCCCGAGGATTTTGTTTTTAATAAATCGTCTTTTGAAACTTTTGATATGTTGTCCCGGATATTTTAGCTTTTATGTATTATTCTTTAAACAAATATCTTAAAGAGAAATATGGTGAAAAGGTCTGGAAAGTTCCTGTGGATGCCGGGTTTTCATGTCCCAACAAAAACGGAGACAGAGGTATGGGTGGGTGCATATACTGTGATACTGCTTCTTTTACCCATGTGGAAGCAGGCGAGATAGCTGGCCAGGTTGAAAAAAGAATTGAAAAACTGCGCAGGAAAAAAATAAACAAATTTATTATATATTTCCAAAGCGGAACTAATACTTATGGTGATACAGAAACGGTTAAAAGCAAAATAGACAGCGCTCTTGTCGATAAAGATATAGTGGGGGTTCATATAGGTACAAGGCCGGACTGTGTCGATGACAATATTTTGAACTATCTTTCCGGTCTGAATGAAAAGTATGATGTTACTGTTGAGTACGGGCTGCAGAGTTCCAATAATACTACTTTAAAGTTTATTAACAGAGGGCATACCGCAGAAGAATTTGCCCGGGCATGTCAAAAGACAAAAGAAAAAGATATAAATGTTTGTGCCCATGTTATTTTGGGTCTGCCCGGTGAGAGCCGCCGGGATATGATTGAGACAGCTGATTTTATTGCCGGACTCGGTGTTGACTCAATAAAATTTCATCATCTTCAGATATTAAAAAATACAAAACTTGCCACACTTTATAAGGAAGAACAATTCAGCTTGCTGAGCGAAGAGGAATATATCAATATTTTGTCGCAGTGTCTGGCACGCTTGCAGCCTGATGTTGTCATTTCACGATTGATCGGTGACTCCCCGGCAGACTTGTTAATTGCTCCTGAATGGCCGTCGTCTAAAACGGAATTTATTGATAAGTTAAACATGTTTATGGAGAAAAATAATTTATATCAAGGTAAACTTTATATAGGATGAATGTTTTCAGGTTATTTGCAGGATATTTCAGTCTGATACTTTCCATAGCGCTTATCCTTGTCGTTTTGTCAGGACGCAAGGAGGCGAGAGCAACATTTTCATGGGTTCTTGTTATCATTTTTTTCCCATATCTGGGGGCTTTGCTTTATCTTATTTTCGGTAATCCCAGACTTAAAAAGCTGGTGGATGTTAAGCTGAAAAGCAGACGAAATGTCAGTGTTAAAAAATACTTTGACAAAATGCCCGAGTACAAAAGTTCCCGACTGGCCAACCTTGTGGAGACAGTAACAAACTTGAAGCCGCAGCTATGTTATGATCTTGAGCTGATACCCAGTGCCACGGACAAATATTCGAAACTTGCAAAGGATCTGCTTAACGCCAGGCACTATATCTTAGTAGAATACTATGTTTTCAGACAGGATGAAACAGGTGATTTTTTCCTTAAGTTGTTGGAGTATAAGGCAGAACAGGGAGTTAAAGTTTTTTTCCTTTATGACGGTATGGGCGCCATTGGAATAACTTTGAAGAATTATCTGAAAAATTTAAAAATAAACGGCGGAAAGTCTGCCGCATTTTTGTCTCCATTAAGCTACAAAAGTATTCTTCGCATGAATTTCAGAAATCACAGAAAGATTGTGGTTGTGGACGGGAGGGTTTGCTATACAGGCGGCATTAATATAGGCAATGAATACATTGGAGATCTTATCGGAAGCACTAAATGGGCGGATGCTCACGTCCGTTTCAGCGGAGATGCTGTTTATGCCGTTGAAGAGGTTTTTTCCGAAGATTGGTACTTTGCCACAGGTGAGGATATTACAGATTTGCTACATAAGAGACATGCCAGAGTCGGCGGCGATGTTAATCTCCACGTGATTCCCTCCGGCCCTGATCAGAGCAACCCGCTTATATATGATACTATCTTTACCACCCTTAGTGCAGCAGAAAAGGCAATCGATATTATCACCCCTTATCTCGTTCCGGATCAGCCCATAATCCAAACGTTAAAAAATGCTTCCAAGCGCGGAGTGAAAGTCAGGATCCTTCTGCCTGGTAAAAATAATCATCCTTTTGTTGCTGCAGCCGGCCGTTCTTATTATGAGGAATTGGTGGAGGCGGGTGTGGAAATATATGAAACGAAAAATGTTATGCTACATGCTAAGATTATTATGATTGACGGTTTCTGGACTACCCTTGGTTCTGCCAACATGGATGCCCGCAGCTTCAGACTTAACTTTGAGTTGAACGTGGTGATATATTCAAAAAAATTTGCTTCAAACACGATAGACCTTATAGAATCCTATTTTGAGATGGCCAATCAGATTGAACTTTATGCACTGCATAATAAGAAATTCAGTAACAGAATTTTTGAAGGTGCATGCAGGACTCTATCGCCGGTATTATGATAAAAAAAGGGGGTCTATTGCGCCCCCTTTTTTCAGTTACTTTTCAAGCTCAATTTTCACTTCTTTTTCTTTGTAGTCTTCCGATTTGGGAAGTGTGACTCTCAGCACACCGTTTTTAAATTTAGCTTTTACGTTTTCGCGCTTAATATGTTTAGGCAGTGTAATTTGTCTGGTGAAAGAACCGTAAACCCTTTCTCTGCGGTAGTAGTCTTCATCTTTTTCCTCTTTTTCATCTTTTCTTTCGCCCTTAATTGTCAAAATGTCTCCTGCTATACTCACATCAATATCCTTTTCCTCCATACCCGGCAGGTCAGCTTTTACGACTATTTCATCTTTGTTTTCGGAGATATCAACCGATGGCGTAAATTCCATCTGCCCCAAAAGTCTTTCATCCGGAGAAAAAAAGTCGTTGAACAATCTGTTCATTTCATCCTGCAGACTATCGATTCCCCTGAAAGGAGAAAGTCCTTTTTGTGTTCTTCTTGGTAACATATTTGCACCTCCTTAATGAATTATTATTTACATTAATAAAAATATATCTGAGTATACTCATGTCAAGATATATTTTTAAATTGACTAAAATTTTCTTATCAGTATTATTTAGAATGGGTTTAAAAATTCATTAAGTAGTTTCCATCCGAAAAGTCGCTACATTCTTAAAAACGAGATGCTGAATCAAGTGGTTGCCTACGGCAAATGTATCTGTCTTTTGACAGATGCTACAGCATGACAATTTATCAGTGATTTACTATAGCTGTCACCCTGAACTTGATTCAGGGTCTCATAATTTTCGGATGGGAACTAACTAACTGAAAGTAGTAAGTATGCTGAATAAAATTTGTTTATGCCAATTTTTGAGATACTGACTACTGTGAGTTGCTGTCATCCCATTATTTAACAAGGTGTGCCTGTAGCGGGGTTTCCACTCATTTCGTAATCGAAACTCAGAACTACTGCCAGTAACCGCCTACGCCCTCCTTTTATAAAAATTTTATTTGCAGCTTCTTAGTCTGTTACAAATGCTATTCACAGGGCGTGATCAGTAACTGGCAGTACATTCTTCAAACACCGATTACTTCATTCATGAAAATCCTGCTATAGTTTTAAGTTATTGTCAAATTTTATTAATGTGAGAATTTTAAGGTGCTGTCAATTGTGAATTATTGAGTTTGAGGATAATTTAGTGTAACTTCGAGTTTGATAATTATAAAGAGGGTGAAAAATGAGTTATAAGGAAAGGTTTCTGGAAATATTTAAAGAAATTTCTGAAATACCAAGATGCTCCGGTAATGAAAAGATGATTGCTGACTGGATTTTAAAAAGAGCTCATGATAATGGGTTTGAAACAAAAACGGATAAAGCCGGTAACATCTGTGTAAAAGTTGACTCCGGCAGTGATAACACTGTTGTTATTCAGAATCATATGGATATGGTTTGTGAAAAGAACAGCGGAGTAAATCATGATTTTGTCAAAGATCCTATAAAAATGACGATTAAAGATGATTGGCTTTCAGCTGATGGTACCACATTAGGGGCTGATAACGGAGCCGGTATGGCATTGGCGTTTCTGTTGTCAGAGGAAGACTCACCTAAGCCCAATCTGGAGCTTCTTTTTACAGCGGATGAGGAAAGAGGACTTGTGGGGGCTTCCAATCTGGAGGAAGAAATGCTAACAGGCGATACTTTGATAAATCTTGACACCGAAACGGAGGGTGAATTTATTATCGGATGTGCCGGCGGAAGAGATACTTTGATACGTAAAAGATGTGATTTTAGTTCTCTTGACAATACTGAAATGTGCAGGCTTGAAGTAAAAGGATTGGAAGGGGGACACTCAGGTCTTGATATACATAAAGGCAGATTGAATGCGATAAAGATTTTGGGAGAAATGCTTGAGGCTGTCAACGAAACTTATCCTGTTTATCTATCAAATATTAATGGCGGAACAGCCCATAACGCTATTCCCCGCAGTGCCTTTGCAGCATTTGCGGTAAAAGGTGAAATAAAAAGAAGAAGCATGGAGGATTTACTTGCGGAGTTTGATGCCGGGTTATTTGAATTGAAAATTATCAAAAACAACGGTTCCGGCTTTTTGACCCGGGAGGATTCCGGACAAATTGTCAGTATGATTAATGAAATTCCCCACGGAGTATATTCCTGTGATTCTAAGATGCCTGACAAAGTGGAAACATCGTCCAATCCGGCCACAATAAAAACAGAAAAAAACTCAGTGGAATGTTTGGTCAGTCAGCGAAGCTCTAACCCGGCTAATATGAATGAATTGACGGTTTTAATTGAAGAGTGTGCTGTAAAAGCGGGTGCTGAATATGAGACGGGAAATGAGTATCCGGGATGGCTTCCGGATCCCGATTCTGAAATAGTCAGCATATTTAAGAATGCTTATTCTGAAATTTTCGGGAAAGCCCCCAAAGTGGATGTTGTCCATGCCGGCCTTGAATGCGGTGTGATCGGTGAAAAATTTGAAAATATGGAAATGATATCACTGGGTCCCACTATAATTGATGCTCACAGCCCGGCTGAGCGCTTAAATCTCTCTTCTGTGGAGAAAGTAGCGAAGTTGTTGAAAAGGGTTTTTGAAAAAATCGCCTGAGAAATTTATTTGAAAATTTTTTTAGATACGCCATTGTAGAGATTCTGATAAAAAGCGGGTTTTTCCTTTTCGTACTTAGGTGCAAAGTGGAAAAATTTCACATATTTACTTCCGCTTTTATAGAAAATATTTTTTGCCAGATCCGTGGTTAAATGCTTCTTTTTAACGGCATGAGTTACATCTGCCTTCCTGAACATGCTTTCTATAAGGAGAATATGGCTGTTTTCGGCAAAATTTACCGCTTTTACATAATTTTCATATGTAGGGGCATTGTCCGTGATAAATGTCAAATCCTGAGCGGGTGAATAGATAACGAGCATTTCCTCAAGTTCTTTTACACTGTATTCTTTTGCGCCGTCAAATGTGGACACTTTAAGAAGCATTTCTCTGTGCTCCTTTCTCAGTTCGTCTTTTAATTCAGTCAGCCATTTGCCCGGAATAAATCCGTACTGTTCACATGAATTTTTCTTAATATTTATATGTACAAACTCGTTTATTCTATAACCTACAGAAATTGTTCCGTGGTCGAAAAATTCAAATGTAAGGCTAAAGCCGTCTCCGATATCTATTTTTTCGGGATTATACTCCTCAATTTCGGGCTTAAATGATTCATACGATCTGAACATTGCTCTTTTGTAGGGCTTTTTAGTGCTTAATTCTATTGCTTCGAGTGTGAATTTGTAGTCTTTGACAAGATTCCATGTGTATCCCCTGAGTTTGCCGGTGATATTTTCAATAATTCCGGGGGGGCCGAAAAATCTAATATGTTTCTCAGATCTTAAAAAACTTCTCAAGATTCTGTCAAATCCGTAAAAATGATCCACATGGGTATGGCTTATAAAAATATCACTTATGCTGAGGACTTCACTGTTGGAGATATTTCCAAGCCTGCCGCAGTCCAGAAGAAAGGCTTTTTTCTTGTAAACATTGCGCACAAAAAAAGCGGTATCTTCAAAGGGAGAGTTTATTGGCTTTATTAAAAAATTATGTTTCATCAATCAAAAAATTTTCTATATTTATTAAATTATCACTCACATCGGCTTTGGTTGTGTCTATTACTAACTCAGCTCCGATATCTTCTGAAGATTTAGCCTGTTTATCAAAAATTTCCGGTCTTCCGTCAGAGACAGAGGATTTGCTCAGCCGTTTTTGCAGTCTTCTGATTATTTCATCTTCTTTAGCTGTGAACTTTAATTTGATTATTTCGAGATTGTTATCATCTTTGAAAATTTCCAGAAAATCTCTTTTTGAAAAACTTCCGTCAATCACGGTCATCCTGCCGAGTTTTCTATATTTACCGGCCAAATCCCCAAGTTTTTTGTATAATTTTTGTGAATTTTCCTTTGAGTATAAACCTTTGCCATACTCATCGTAAACCTTTGATTCCGGATCAAGACCTGCTGTAACTTTTCTGTAGTAGTCTGTACTTAAAAGCTTTGAGGGGTATTTTTTTGCAAAATCTTTTGCATTTTTGCTTTTGCCTGTTCCCATGAGACCTGTGAAGAGCAGTGTCTTTACCCCGTCCATGTTAAAAGCGTAAGTCAGACTTAATTCCATAAGTCTATCCAGCTCTTCTTTTTTCTGCCTGTAATCTTCCCAATCTGCTCCCTTTTCATCCAGTAAAAAGCAGGTGACTTTCGCCCTTACAAAAGCCCTGTAACATTTATAAAAATTAATCAAATTCTGTGAATCTTCATCATTATATACGCTGAGGAAACCTTTGAGAAAGGCGTCCGAAAGGTCATATTCGCCTATCTGATCAAGTTCCGTACAGAGGAAAACGAAGTCGGATATGACATCGTTGAAACGCATCCTTCTGTTGAACTCTATACAATCCATCAGACCGACTTTTTCACCCTGGAAAAAAATATGTTCCAGCCTCAGATCTCCGTGACCGTCTTTTACATATACTTCACGTGCTCTGTTAATAAAAATATTTTGATGGTTTTGCAGAAAGTTTAATGTTTTTTTCTTTATGAACTCATAATGCCGTTTATCTATAAGTGTGCCGCAATAACCTTCAGTCTGCTGAAAATTTTCCTCACAGTTATATTTTACCATTTCATAGCCGCCGTTTTCTTCTGCTGCTTCGGGCGATGTTTCAATATTTTGAAAAAGTTCGGCTGTCTGTTTACCGATATCCCGAGCTTTCTCTTCGGAAATTTTACCTTTTTCGATTCTGTCTTTTAAGAAATCTTTCTCAGGGATTCTTTTCATTTTTACAACATAATCCACTGCTGTCAGTGTGCTTGTTGCCGGAACGAGAACAAACCCGGAACCCCGTCTGGCAATTTTCAGAGCGTCCTCGTAAACCCCTTGGCAAAAACGCTCATTGAGTTTCTTTTCCAGAATGCAGAAACGTTTCCTGTCCTTTGAAAGTTTGAAATTCAAAAAACCGAAGTCCACATTCTTTTTCAATTTATAAACATAATCTTCCGTTAATAAAACGTGGGAAATATGGGTTTCGATTTCCTTTTCCGGTTTTACCAAATCTCTTAATATCAGTAGACTAGAAGAATCCTCTGTCATATAATCTCCGCATTATGAACATTTTTTAGCTGCTGCATACCGAATTTGTGTGTTTGCTCATCCAGAGCAATAACACAGCTTTCCGGTACAATCACATGATAGTTTCTGCTGACTGCATCAGCAGCGGTATACATAACACAAACATTGGTCAAAAGTCCAGTCAATACTAAGGTATCGATGTTTTTTCCCTTTAGAATTTCATTTAATCGGGTGCCAAAAAAGCAGGAATATCTTGTTTTTTCAAGGACTATATCATTTTTGTCCGGTTTAAGTTCATCTATAATTTCGGCTCCTTTTGTTCCTTTTACACAATGTTTCGGCCAAATTTCAAACTCTTTGTCATCCGGGTCGTGAGCATCACAAACATATATAACGGGAATTGAGTTTTCATAAGCAGCTTCTCTCTGTTCGTTTATACAGTCTACAATACTTTTGGCATTCGGAGTTTGCAGAGGAGCACCTTCCTGGACGAAATCGTTAAGCATGTCAATGATTACAAGTGCTTTATTCATTATTATCATCTCCTTAAACTCTTTAGATACCTAATCTGGGGCTTATAGCTTTCATCTTTTTCCAGTGGTGTTTCCAATATACCTAATGTTTTGCTGAAATGCTTATCGTTCAAGACTTTTCTAAAAAACTCTTCGCCGAGAAAACCTTTGCTTATCCTTTCATGTCTGTCTCTTTTGCTGCTCAGATCAAACTTTGTATCGTTAAGATGAAAGACTTTTATTTTGTTATCAAAAAGTCGGAATATTTCATTAACTACATTTTCATAATCATTTTTTAAATCGTAACCGGCTGCAAACATATGGCAGGAATCAAGACAAACCCCAAGTTTATCAGGGTATTTTGAGGAGTCGATAATATATTTAAGATGGTTAATATCATAACCGAGATTTGTCCCCTGTCCTGCAGTGGTTTCCAGTAACATCATGCAGTTAAAATCATTATTTTCGTAAATATGGTTAATGAGTCCGGTAATATTGTTAAGTCCTTTTTCTTCGCCGATGCCTGTGTGTGAACCCGGATGTATTACATAATATGGTATGCCGAGTTTATCACATCTGCCCAGTTCATCTTTCAGACTTTCAAAAGATTTTTCATACAGGTCTTTTTTTTCCGTTGCCATATTGATGAGATAGGAGCTGTGGGCGCAAATTTTATTGTACCCTAATTTTTCTGTTTTTTTGCGGAATTTCTCTGCCTCATCATCGCTTATTTTTTTGCCTTTCCATCTGTTGGCATTCTTTACAAACACCTGCATCGATTCGCACTCGTCACCAAGTGCTCTGTCAATACTTCTGTGAATTTCTCCGGCTATCGATTCGTGGGCACCTATAAACATATATCAGCTCTTTTTCATATATTTCAGATACGTTTCCACTTCAAACCTTGAGCCTATTATTAGCGGCGTCTTCTGGTGGAGCTCCGTCGGTTTTATATCGAGAATATTCTTATTGCCGTCTGTGGCCATTCCGCCTGCCTGTACAATAATGTGGGCCATAGGATTTGCTTCATAAAGCAGTCTGAGCTTACCCTTAGGGTTGCTTTTGTCGCCGGGGTAGAGGAAAATACCGCCTTTTAGAAGATTTCTGTGAAAATCGGCAACAAGTGAACCGATATAGCGGGAAGTGTATTTTCTTTCTTCTATACTTTTTATATATTCGACAAAACCCCTGATTTCAGGCACCCATCTGTGGTAATTGGCCTCGTTTATGCTTAATATCTTCCCGTGTTCAGGAATTCTGATGTTTTCATGGGAAAGGAGAAATTCACCGATGCTGGGATCAAGGGTAAAGCCGTTTACACCGACTCCTGTGGTGTAAACAAGCATTGTACTGGAGCCGTAAACTACATATCCTGAAGCCACAAGTTTATTTCCCTCCTGCAAAAAATCCTCCCTGCAGCCGTTAAAACCTTCCGAGACCCTCTTGTAAATACCGAATATGGTTCCGATACTGATATTCACATCGATATTGCTAGACCCGTCAAGTGGATCGAAAACTACAACATATTTGCCTTTCGGATATCTGTCGGGGATTCCTATAATATCCTCGTCCTCTTCAGATGCCATGGCACATACTTTTCCCGTATGATCCAGAGCTTCGATCATTTTGTGGTTGGCGTATACATCCAGCTTCTGCTGCTCTTCTCCGTGGACATTGGTGGATTCATTCTTACCAAGTATGTTTACGAGTCCAGCTTTGTTTACTTCGCTGCTTATTATTTTTGCAGCAAAAGCTATTTGTTCCAGCAGTATGGTGAATTCACCTGTTGCTTCCGGGTGTTTTCTCTGCTCCTCAAGCAGAAACCTACTTAAGTTTGTTACTCCTTTTTCCATCAAAACCTCCTCTAAAAAGAATTATAATACGGTATTTTTTCAACAACTCTTTTAATATATTTTTTTGTTTCCTCATATGGTAAATTTCTTCTTAAAGTCCGGTAAACGTCTTCGGAATCCATTCTATTTATGATAATTGCTGCATTTGAAATGTTACTGTTTCTTGTAAAAGCTTTGGCCATATTACCCGCTCCTGTATTGTACGATGCGATGGCGCAGTAAAGTCTGCTGGTGGGATTTTTTATTTCCTTAAGATAGTTGTAATAAAGTATTCTGAAGTAAACGATTCCGATTTCGACATTATTTTTAGCATTATACAGATATGACGGCATAAGAAGCTTCGGTTTTCCGAATAAGAATCTTGTTGCATCTATTCCTGCCGATTTTGGTACGATCTGCATCAGTCCGTAAGCAGGTACATATGATTGTGCCATGGGGTTAAAGGAGCTTTCATTATGAATTATTGAGAAAATAAGATCTGATCTCAGTCTGTATTTATCCGAATATTTTGTTACCACAGGTTCGAATATTTTGGCTTTCTTTCTCAGAGAATTTTCTGGTAACTGTGCTTTAAAACGTATAATTTTAGCTTTTGACACTGGTGATTTTTCCACACCTATCTCGCCTTTATCAACTAACCTACGGGTTTTCTTCTTTATTTTATTTTTATTCGGTTTGTCGTTAAAGTAAATAGGGGTAAGGATTTTATCATCTTCTATTTCTGCTGATTTAGCCGTAACAAGCTTACTTTTAAGTTTTTTTTCGGTATTGTAGGATACCTGATCATTTTTAAAAGCAGTTCGTTTGTCTTCATTTAGCATATACTCAAGATTTTGACTTAGTATATCTTTTATTGTGGATCTGTTCGGCTGCGTACTTACAATAACTTCTATTCTGATTTCACCTGTTTCAAAGTTTACTACTCTTTTTATTTTTTTATCATCTGAATATTCAACCCATTTTTTCCGGGTTGAGGTTTCAGCTGTTTGCCAGTATTCTGTTATTTCATCTTTATACTTTTTGAACTTGTCCATTAATGTATTTTTGTAAATCTGAAATTCTTTGTTCAGTCTTTTCCTATATTCTTCAAATTCCTGATTTTCTTTATCGTAAAATTTTTTTTTAGAGTATTCTTTTTTATAATTGTCAAAAGATTCACCTGATACACCCACTGCAATGAAAATAATACAAAAGAAAATAAGAACTTTCTTCATTAGTTACTCCTCGCACATAAGTATAAAAAGCTCACCAGTTTTTTCATTAAGCCAGGTTTTTTTTATCTGAGCACTGATCTTTTCACCTGTGGTTGTCTGAATACTATATGTTTTAAGGAAAGAAGTACTGGATTCAGATGTTCCGTTCATATAGTGCTCCACCCGGGTATTTACAGTGACATTTTTCTGCCTTGCAATACCTTCAATTGACCTGTTTACCGCCAGTGCGCGTTGGTATGGTATTCCCCGGATATGCGGCCTTGAACTGCCTACATAACATATATTGTTGGAATTGAAGTTGCCGAAAACCCACTCCGGCGATACCGGGTATTCTTTTTTTGTTGCTGTGCAAGATAAAAAGACAAGGGTAGTTAGTAAGCAAAGAAAAGCGAGGCGTATACATCTAAAAAAAGCAATCAACATATTTATCCCCAATATTGAAAGAGCAAAGAATAGAAATCAGTATATTATAATTAAAAAATAGTTGGAAGAGGTAATCTCCCAACTATTCAAATAATCGTGGATAATTTTAACGTTTATTCTTTGTCAATAATCATAATATTTGCGAAAAGTGTATTTAGTTTTTATAATCCCCGAATTCTTTTTTAATTTCGTTTTCAAGCTCATCCTGAGCTTTTTTAGCCTGAAATTGCTGCCATAATGCTCTTTCATTTTTAAAACTGCTGATGGCATTTTTCTGTACAACATCTTCCACTTGTCCCGGATCCAGTACAACGAGGGCATAATATTCTTTACATGGTGAAACCCATACTTTTGTCGGGACGGTTCCGGAGAGTGTTTGATTGGCAACCTGCTTTGAAACGTTTACAGCGACTCTGTCCACAGTTTCTTCATCACCAACACCTGTTGATTGTGTAAAATTTTTAAACATATTTTTTACTTTAACACTTATCGATCTTGCTATTTCGTCTCTTGCCACAGCAATAGCTTCGGTTCTTGCAAACTGCATTCCTGCTGCTCCGATCTTGGCTGAACCCAGGCCGGTCAAGCCACCTTCCATATTTGGATTAATTACCCAGCTGGGAGCACCTTCAAGACATGAATGTTCAAGAGGTTCCGGAGCTTTTTTGGCACATCCTCCCACAAAAAGAGATAGTATTGTTAAAACCATTGCTGCATATAAAACTTTTTTCATAAAGCCCTCCTTATTTCGTTTGTATTATGCATTAAAATCTTTTTAAATATAACATAAAAAATATTAATTATTAAGTGTAATCACCTTAAAATTTTTATTTTTTACGAGAGGCATAACCATACCGACTGTTGCATTAACATATGTAGGATCAGCTATGTAGTAGCGTTTACCATCATAATTAATACTTTTTCCTTCAAGATTTACCTCTTTGCTGAAGCTGACTGCTGTTGCAACATGTCCCGGATAATCCAGTAAAATAACATCAAGTCCCAGAATTTTTCTTATCAGGTATGCAAAAAGCATCGCTCTGTCCTCACAGTCAGAGTATGGATAAAAGACTGTTTCTTCCGGCGTTAGATATTTCTCAAAACCGAACTGATCCATATCCGTTTTATAATCAAAAGCTTTCTGAACGAACCTTAATATGATATTTACAGCTTCAACCTCGTTTTTTCCCTGGATCACACTGTTTAAAGATTCCACGATTGCACTTTGAAAACCGGCAGAGGGCGGAGAAACAAGATAGGCATTAAGAACCGTTTGAGGGAAGAATTTATAATATTTTATATAGTTTTGGTTGTATTTCAGGTTGAGAGAATATTTATCCCCCGAGTAATTAAAATTAACTGTTCTATCTGCACTGTAATTTCCGAATTTTGGATTTTCCGCTCTGAAAAAAGCGAATTTATCCGCTCCCTCATATCTGCCCTCATATGTTTTCAGGCTTTTTACTGTATTTTTGTTGAAAAGTGCATCTACAGCGTAATATCGTGTTCCTTCTATTGTAAAATATGTAATACCGTACAAGGTATATTGTGAAGGTAAAAGGAGGTATATTTTGTTGTTTTTGAAACCTATTTTAGTGTCATAACCAAGTTTTGAAAGGATATACCACTGTAAAAGCCGCGCTGAATTTTTATCTTTGTGAATATTATTGCTGATATCTCTTGTGAGAAGATATACCCCCCAGTCATGCAGCTTAAGATTGTCTCTGATGTCTTTCAGCTGTTTTATAAGAGGTTTATAATCAGCAGTACTCAGTTTTTTCCAATATTCACTGATTTTTTCATTATTGACAGTTGTCCCGAAATTTTCGGAAATGTTTTTATCAAAGTATATTTTAAGCTGTGTATCGAAAAAATCGAAATTAACATTCGACGTTTCAGTGGTTTCTCCCGGTTCTTCAGCAGGTACCACCGGCTTTATCTTTTCAACGGGTTCAGGTTTAGGCGGTTTAGGCAGTTCTTTCTTTGTCACTTTCGGACTGTCCGGTATATCTTTTGGAGCCTGCGGCTCTGCCTGAGGAATTTTATCGGGTTTTGGTACCGGATCAGGATCTATTCCCCTTAAAGCATTAAACTCTTTCCATTGGTTTTTCAGAAATTCTGTGAATTCTTTGTCCCTTTCTTCTTTAAATTTTTGAAATTCACCGAACTGTTTATTTACATAGTCCTCAAAAGATTGTTCAGCCGGTGCCGGGATTGTGAATGAAATTAAAAGAAAGGAAACGATAAACAGCTTTTTCATATTTTTCCTCTTTTTGTACATTTAACAGAAAATTTATATTATATATATTTTATTCAATTTTACCCTTTTGATTCAAAATAAGCAATTATAAAAATATCTCAATAATTGCAACCCGCTTAAGCATCTTTTTGCTTTTTCCGTTATTATGTATGCTTATAAATTGATTAAATAGCTTACGGGTGCTATGATTTAAAAAATATAATCCGGGGTTTTTACGATGATTAAATCTTTTAATGTTTTTAAAGGAATACTGTCTCTTTGTATACTTTTTGCTTTGTTTTTCCCTGCTGCAGCATTTGCTGAAAAACAGGTGGGAGAGGTGAGAAAGTATAGCGGTGATGTGAAATTATACAAGAAAGGTGCTTTCAGAGGAAAAAAAATTTCTGATAATAATACACCGTTGTTTGAAGGTGAAACGGTCAAAACTCTCACTAAATCAAAGGCCTTTATTAAATTTTCCGGTGAATCTGAGATTATAATAAATGAGTTGTCCACTTTAAATATTAAAGGGTATAAATCAGCAGAGGTGAGTGAGGGCAAGGTATTGTTTAATATTAACAGAACAGCCGGAGTAAGAGGTTTTATGGTAAAAACGAGAACGGCCACTATCGGTGTAAAAGGGACTCAGTTTGCTGTTGTGACTGATAACAGCAGTTTAAATATTTTTTTGAATAAAGGAAAAGTAACGGTCGAAGCAGTTGAAGGCGAATTTAAAAGATATGTGGAGAAAGAGCTGGATGAATTTGAAGCGTATTTGTTGCAGCAAAGGGGAGAGTTCGAAAAGTATAAAGAAGATCTTAAAAAGGAATTTGCTGAGTATGTACGATCATTTACAATGGAGGAGGGAACTGCTGTCAGTATAAGTGATAATGAAGTAAAAAATATAAAAATACCTGAGAAGATAAAGGAAGATTTTAGGCTGTTTGATGATTTTTGATCATTTCGTTTCAGCGGTAAAGGTTCCGTTCCAATTTTCAGGAATACCTTCTCTGATTAGTGCTGAGCACCTTTGTGTGTACAGTTCAGAGGGTTTGTCATCATATTCTTTAAATAAAGCATGAAAAATCTCTTCGGCGGCAGTGAATTTGCGGGAAAAATAGTGCCCTATAGCTTCGTTAAATCTTTTGGCTATTGTTCTATTTCTATCCGTGTCCTGCATTAGTTCGTAAATTCCAACGGGCTCTTTTTTGCCTTTAACTTTTACCCGGTCTAAAGCGCGCAGCAAAAAATCCTTTTTTAGTTTAATTTTTGTGGATTTACTCAAGATTATCCGGGTCTTGTATATTTTATTGAGACCTTCCAGTCTGGAGCAAAGATTTACTGTGTCTCCGATAGCGGTGTAATCAAAACGCAGAGAGGAGCCTATATTTCCCACGGTGGCTGTGCCCGTATTCAATCCGATTCCGATATCTACTTGCGGCAGACCGTCTCTGGCAAATTCGGTGTTGATTTTTTCGAGTATATCCAGCATTTCCAATGCTGCTTCACATGCCAGATCCGCATGATTCTCTATGTTTACCGGAGCGTTGAATACCGCCATTATAGCATCTCCTATGTATTTGTCCAGCAATCCTTTATGGTTGATAATACATTCTGTTAATGGTGAATTAAGTCGGTTTAAAATTGATACAACCTGATCTGAAGTCAGATTTTCCGAAATCGTGGTAAATCCTCTTATGTCGGTGAACATAACTGTTACTTCTCTGTTTTCTCCTCCCAGAGACAGTTTTTCCGGCTCCTGCATCATAATATTGACAATTTCGGGGGATACATAAGTAGAGAACGCTTTCTTCATTTCCATCGACCTTCTGCTTACAATGAAGAAAGCAATTAATTCAAGGGCAACAGCCAGAAAAGCTGCCGGAATAAGATAGTAAAAATCGCTGATCCAGAGGTTGTTATTTATAAAAAGGTAATTGGATAAAACGAAAAAAGCAGAGATACCTAATAAATAAGCAATAATTCTTGTGTGTATTTTTTTGAAAAAACTGAATAATAAAACAGTAAATAGAGCGGACAATATTATTATTGTATCGGATTTCCAACTGTTCCTCAGGTATTCATTTTTCATAAGATTATTGATAGCCGTTAAATGCAGTAAAACTCCCGGAGTAACAGGATCAACCGGTGTGGGTCTCAGATCGTAAATCCCTGTTTCAGTAACACCCACCAGAACGGTTTTTCCACTGAAAAAGCTTTTTTTAACATTCCCGGCTATTACGTCGAAAGCAGAAATAAATGTAGCATTGTCGTAATAATTGAGAAGTATTTTGTTTGAATTTTTAATCTTGATTTCTCCGAGAGAGAAACTTTTTAGTCCGTTTTTACCAACTGTGACGTTTATATCTTTATTCATATGATATCTGAGTGTCTGTGAGGCAATGGATGGTATCAGCATTCCTCTGTATAAATAGGCCAGTGGATATTTTCTGTACAAACCGTCAGCATCCGGCTCTATTGTAAAGAAAGCATTGGCCAGAAGTGCTTTTGTTATTGTTGGAATATTCGCCTCTGCATATTGAAATTGCTTTATGTCAGTAGTTTCAGAGAGCATGTTTATTCTGAATATAGCCTGATCGTAAAGGTAGTTGATTATATAGTCATCTGTTTTTTCAGAAGCCTGCGACCTGAAAAAGAAACCGCCTATTACATTCCCATTTTCTGCTATGTTTTCCGCGAGGTATTTATCTGCTTCTGGGGTCGATTTTTCGCTGAAAACGATATCGAGTGCTACAATAGAACTTTCTTCCAGTTTAGCTATCAAATCACCGATTACTTTTCTGTTCCATGGCCAGCGCCCGAGTTTGTTAATACTCTTTTCTCCCACCTTCACAATTACAATATCTTCACTGGCGGTTTTGGATATGCCCAACATATCTCTCAGACCGAATTTGCTGTCAGAAGTTGTCAAAGCGGTTTTTTCTATAAATTTTGGCGGGTGAAAATATAAAGATACTGCTGTTATCGCTGTTACAATAAAAAGCAGAATTTTAAGCAAACTATTTTTTTTCAAAAGTTTCACCGTATCGATTCTTCTTAATATAACATATTATCGAATAATTTCTATTCAATCTTGTGGATTTATAATTCAAGTTTCGCACTTAGTTCTGTCTAGCATTCGCCTTGTGCGAATATATAGAATGTTAAACATATTTACCAGTCTAAACGACTGGTGCTAGCCATAGGCATCCTTGTGAAACCCTGTGAAAACAGGGTTGTGGCAATCTCAAAATATGAAAAGCGAGGAAATTGCTTCGTCGTATTCACTCCCTGCCCCGTTAAATGCTGCCGAAGGCAGCCCATCAAAGATGGATTTAACAGGGCGAGCAAAGACTTACACAGGTGCAAATGCGAAACTTGAGAGCGCCAAGAGGCGCTGTATAGAAGGGGCACAATCCAGCAGGTTGCAAAGTACCTGCCAGGGCAATAGCCAGTTGAGCCTGAAGTCTGACCGGCAGTTTTTTTTAGAAAGACTGAAGCCCTGTGACAAAGGCTCTATAGAGTCGAGACGAGGTGTAGGCCGTAGCATACAATCGAACTCAGTTAAGCGTCGACAGCGGGTTGTAAGTGAGGATACTATCTCAAGAGTAGAACTCAGAATGACCTGAGAAGTAACTGGCATATGCATCGGGTTGGCTTACCGGCGTAATATGAGATGGCATGCACTGAAAGATTTACAGTGAACTTGGGAGGACTTGCCTACAGGGTGGTGGTGACACCCAAAGATACTTTATAAGGCGGAAGCCGAAATAAAAATTTTTGTATGCAAGTAGTCGGATGAGCTCATAGTACCGATGATTGCAAAGACAACATAACTTTGCATAGGAAAGGGGCTCAGTTTACTTGATGTTTCCAGAGAAAAGACGGAGGCGATTACCAGAAATGGTTAGCACGTGTAATAACATTCGTAGATTTCAGAGGAAACAATATTCAAAATCAAAGGAGGACTTAGACTATCGTTTTTACAGTGTGTATGACAAGATATATCGCTATGATATATTATTAGAATCGTACCAGAGGTGTAAAAGTAAACGAGGCAGAGCCGGAGTAGATGGAATAACATTTTCTGATATAGAAAAATCAGGGTTGGAAAGTTGGCTACTGGAAATATCTGCGAGATTACAGGACAGGAGTTATAAGCCCGAGAGGGTAAAGCGGGTAATGATTCCCAAACCTGGCGGTGGAGAACGGGAACTTGGTATTCCAACGATAAAGGACAGAGTATTACAGATGTCGTGCAAGATAGTGTTGGAACCAATAATAGAGGCAAGACTTAACGAAGGTCTTTATGGTTACCGTCCCAACCGTTCAGCACAATTATGTGCAGAGCAGGTAAGAAGCTACCTGAAGAAAGGATATACTCAGGTTTATGACTGTGATTTACGTGACTACTTTGGTAGCATCCCGCATGATAAGTGTTAATGTCTAAGATGCGAAATTATGTGACAGATAGTTCGATGCTCAGTCTTTTGAGGAAGTTTTTGAAAACGCCAGTGGAATATACGTTGCCGAATGGCAGTATTAATGTAGAGAAGTCTATGCAAGGAACTCCTCAGGGAGGAGTAATATCGCCATTATTTGCCAACGTTTATTTGAACGATTTTATAACGCTGACAAACGAGAAAACTCCTTGCAAGGCATTTGCCTATGCAGATGATTTTGTGATAATGTATAGGAGTGCGTTCACAGGAGAGCAATTACCGTGGATAAAGAAACTACTCAGTCATGAAGATTTAGAACTCAATGAAGAAAAGAGTTCTGCGGTTGATATGTCCAAGATAGGCGAGGAGTTTGATTTCTTGGGTTTTGCATTTAAATGTGCTGCTTATTTTAAAAACAGGAACAATAGATTCATTAAAGTAGAAGCGAGCAAAACCAGTATTAGGCGAATAAAGGATAAGATAAGGGACATAGTAAAACATCGAACTAGTTTAACATTGAATGAACTGGTAAGACGTATAAACTATCTTGTAAGGGGTTGGCGGAACTATTTTTACATTAAAGGCATGGATAAGAGGATATTTTATAGATTAGACTATTTCATGACAGGGAGATTTTACAGATGGTCTAAGAGATTAAGCCAGCGCAGCAGCAAAATACTGACACCCAGTGTTTATGGAGTACTTAAGCGTAGAGGCTTAGAGTTTTTCAGTGCTGTTACGGGTTAAACTCTGAAGGTTTTTGAAAGAACAAGTAAAAGAAAGCCGTATGAGGGAAAACCTCATGTACGGAATTGATGAGGGATCTTTGGATAAGCATAGCGAAGCCAGAGGCCTACTCTACTTATTTGATGGGTTTGATTATTATGTGACTTTACTAATAAAAAGTTTTGATTAATTCGGGTAATAAACTCTTAGTTTGAAATTATTCTGATCAGTTCTTTTGGTTTGTTTACATAGTAATCCGGCTTGCTTGAGGCTATCGATCCGTAGCCGTAAGAACAAAAGCAGGTTTTTATGCCGGCAGATGAGCCCGCCAACATATCGGTGTGATTGTCCCCTATCATAAGGGCTTGTTCCTTTTTTATATTGTATTTCTCCATAGCTTTTAACACGGGTTCCGGTGAGGGCTTCTTTGTTTTGAAGCTGTCTCCGCCGTACCACTCATTTATTGTTTCATCCATATGAAAGTATTTTATTATTTTTTCCGTTAGAGCTAAGGATTTGTTTGAAATCACAACGGAGTTTATCTGTTTATTTTGTAATTCTTTCAAAAGTTCCGGTATACCGTCAAAAAGTTTCGTTTTATTGATAATATTTTCTGAATAGATTTTTCTGAAATAAGCCTCAATTTCGCTGCTAAAATTTGCTGCACCTACAGCCCTTTCCACAAGTTTCCGCATTCCATCGCCCACATAGGATTTTGTCATTTCCGGTTTCAAAAGCGGGAATCCGAAGTGTTTTAATGTGCTGTTCAGGCTTTCGTGGATATCAGCTATTGTGTCCACAAGTGTGCCGTCCAGATCAAAAATCACAAAAGTAAACATTAAAATGTATTATAATATTTCAGTTATTTTGACAAGTATTTTGTATGCTATTTCACTCTTTTATCTGTAATTCTTTTCAAAAGACACTGAGCAAATAGAGATGAAAATAAAGAGTAAAGACGTTTGAGTAATAATGAAAGCGCGGCTTCAGCCAAACCTAACTTAATTTGAAAATCAAGTATTAATAGGCATGGAGGAGCTTAAGCGCCACTTCTTAAAATACAAAAAAGCAAATTATTCAAAAAACTTAGAACAGTTATTACGGTTTGATATTTCTGGTTGAAAAAAAGTATGAAAGTATCGTTTGAACGATATCAATTTTTTTTAAAAAAGGTTGACAAATAAGCCAATTTTTTTTATAAGTTATTCACATTTAATGGGGTGTAGCCAAGCGGCAAGGCAACGGATTTTGGTTCCGTCATTCGGAGGTTCGAATCCTCCCACCCCAGCCATTATTAAAATATGCGAAAAATTCCTATAATAAAAACAATTGTTATCAAGGTCGGCAGCAATATTATAACCGACCAGATAAATGGTATTAACCAAACCTTTATTTCCGAATTGTCCGAGACAATTTCTCATGTGAAAAAAGATGTTGAGAATATTATTATAGTCTCTTCCGGCTCTGTTGCCGCAGGTTTTCGGTGTCTCGGCTATAAATCCAAGCCCGAAGATATAATTGACAAGCAGGCATGTGCAGCAGTTGGCCAAACCAGGCTCATTCGCTTTTACGAAAAGGAATTTACTAAAAATAATATCAGTGTTGCCCAGATTCTTTTAACCAAAGATGATTTATCTAACAGAAGACGCTATCTCAATGCCAGATATACTATAAGAAAATTGCTTGAGCACGGCAGCATACCGATAATAAATGAAAACGACTCTGTTGTGGTTGATGAATTGAAATATATCGAGAGTTTCGGAGATAATGATAACTTATCCGCCCTTGTTGCCGGCCTCATTTCAGCTGATCTGCTCCTGGTTTTATCCGATGTGGATGGGCTTTTTGATAAAGATCCTACACGATATGATGATGCAAAGCTTGTGAGCGAAGTGAAGTATGTTAATAATGAGATGCTTAATTATGCCGGTGACTCGGTTTCGGGCGTAGGCACGGGTGGAATGAAGTCGAAGATTAAAGCCGCTAAGAAAGCTTTGGATTCAGGATGTTATGTTGGAATAATTAACGGTAACTCTACTGGAAATGTTCTGAAATTTTTGAAAGGGGAGGAAACGGGAACATTTTTTTCGCATATTGAGGATCCCAAAAATAAGAAAAAATTATGGCTTGCGTACGCAACTATTCCTGCGGGCGATATAGTTGTTGATGACGGTGCGGTCAAAGCTGTCAAAGTAAACAAGAAATCTCTTCTTCCCTCGGGTATTGTGGATGTTTCAGGTAAATTCGGTATGGGTGATGTTGTCCGTATTGTAAACAAAAATAATGAGGAAATCGGCAGAGGGAAGGTGCGCTACTCCCATTTTGATTTGAAAAAAATAAAGGGTAGGAAAACTACGGAAATTTATGATATTCTCGGTTACAAATTCAGTGATGAGGTGATTCATAGAGACGATATGGTACTCGAAACTGCATAGGAGGTGCCTGTGGAAGATTTCATGAAGATGAAAAATGCTTCAAAAATTTTGATGGCTAAAAATACAGCTGAAAAAAACAAGGCTCTTGAGATACTTGCAGATAAACTCATGGAATACAAAGACCTGATTTTCAGCGAAAATAAAAAAGACGTGGATAATGCAGTGGAGATGGAACTTTCCGCTTCTTTGACAGACAGACTGGTTATCAATGAAAAACGCTTAAATGCTATGGTGGAAGGTCTCAAAGAAATAATTGGCCAGGAAGACCCTGTCATGACCGTGGAAAAAGGATATAAAAGACCTAACGGACTTGTGATTCATAAAGTGAGAGTCCCCCTCGGAGTAGTGGGAATAATATATGAATCAAGACCTAATGTTACTGTTGATGCTGCAGCTCTTTGCATTAAATCTGGAAACTGTGCTTTTTTAAGAGGGGGCAAAGAAGCCCGTTATAGTAACACTGTTCTTGGTAAACTTATCAGCGAAGCGCTTTCAGAGGTTGGTTTGCCGGGAGAGTGTGTAAAAACGGTTTATGATCCGGACCGGACTATACTTCACTCAATGCTTAAGGCAAAAGAATACATCGATATAATCATCCCCAGAGGCGGCGAAGGATTGATAAAATATGTTACAGAGCATTCTCTAATTCCTGTTGTTAAGCACGACAAAGGGCTCTGCCACGTTTATGTAGATGAATCTGCAGATATCAATATGGCAGTGGATATAGCTTATAACGCCAAAGTTCAGAGGCCTGGAGTCTGCAATGCAATGGAGACTCTTCTCCTAAATAAGAAAGTGTATAGAGAAGTATTGGACAAGTTGATTCCTGAGTATGAAAAAGCCGGTGTGGAATTAAGAGCTTCCGCTGAAATAACTGAAATATACAACATTAAGCATGCATCAGAAGAAGACTGGCATACGGAATATCTTGATCTTATACTTTCCGTAAAATGTGTTGAAAATATGCAGGAGGCGATAGATCATATTAACAAATACGGCTCCATGCATTCGGAAGCTATAGTTACCTCTGATTATTCAAGGGGAATGGATTTTATGAATTCGGTAGACGCATCCGCTGTATATGTAAACGCTTCAACACGGTTTACGGACGGGGCAGAATTCGGGCTCGGAGCAGAGATAGGAATCAGTACCCAGAAGCTGCATTGCAGGGGTCCTATGGGTGCTTACGATCTTACTACATCCAAATATATGATATACGGACACGGCCATATTAAGGAGTAATATTTGAGGAAGATCGGTCTTTTTGGGGGGACTTTCAACCCAATACATATAGGGCATATGAAACTTGCCAGAGATGTTTGTTCATCATTCGGGCTGGATGAATTTATTTTTATTCCTTCGAAGATTCCGCCACATAAAAATCTGGGCTCGACGGGTGCAAAAGATCGGTTTAACATGGTGAAAAGTGCCGTGATCGGTCTTGATTCACAATTTACAGTTTCCGGTTATGAAATAAATCAGAAAGGCGTATCCTATACCTACAAAACGCTGCTGTATTTCAGAAGCAAATTCAGCGATGATCAGCTTTTTTTTATAGCCGGCAGTGATATCTTTGCCACAATAGATACCTGGAATAACTGGAGAGAGCTGTTTGATCTGGCAAACTTTATTGTGGTAAACAGAAAAGAGATGCCTTTTAGTAAAATGTTTATGGAAATTCCTGAAGAGCTGTTAAAAATAGTAAGGCATAAAGATACTTTTGAAGGATGTAAAGCGGGAAGAATTGTGTTACATACGATGCGTGAAATAGATATATCCAGCACAGAGATTAGAAGAAACCTGAGGGAGAAAAAATTTGAATCTTTTCTGCCCAAAGAGGTTTCAGAATATATTGAAAAAAATGATTTATATATGGAGGTATAATGGAAGAACATGAGTTATTGAAAAAAATTGTCGGCTTACTTGATGAAAAAAAAGGTGAGGATATTATCGCTTTTAAAATCAGTGAAGTTTCTTCTCTTGCAGATTATATTTTAATTTGTACCGCAAATTCAGAGGTTCACGGCCGGGCTCTCGCAGAAACGCTGATTGAAGATATGAAAAAGAAAGGTGTTACATATATAGCTGTGGAGGGTAAGGAAAATTCCAAGTGGATATGTGTGGACTACGGTGAAATAATTGTTCATATAATGACTGACGTTTCTCGTGAATTTTATAATCTGGAATCAATATGGGGAGCGTGTGACAAAATAACACCTGAGAGTATGAATTTAAGCAAATAACAAAGTTTTCTTTTAGTAAAACAATGTTTTTACTTGAAAAATGTCTCGCTTATCTTATAATGATCATAAATACTTGAGTGGTTGAATTCCAAAATTATGATAGAAAAATTTTTGTTTAAAAAGAATATATACAATAAAAATTCCGACCCGGTTAATTCCTACGTTCACAGGCTGTGTGAGGTGGTTAAAAAGAACCGAAGCCTTGATGAGCTAATTCAGAGTGCCGAGTTTTCCGTTGTTGATACAGAAACCACAGGTTTGGAAATAGCAAATGCAAGAGTAATTAACATAGCTGCAGTCAAAGTTAAAAACTTTAAAATAGTTGATTTTTATAACGCTTTTATTAATCCACGGATGAAGATTCCGCCTTCTTCAATCGACTGGCACGGGATCACAGATGATATGGTAAAAGATAAGCCTATCGCAGTCGAAGTGATGCCGGAATTTTTGAAATTTGTTTCGGACAACCCCATTGTCGGCCACCATATTGGGTTTGATGTAAAAATGATAAATAAGGAACTTGGTGAATTTTTTGGGTGTAAATTGGAAAATTATACAATAGACACTATGCTTCTCTATTCAAATGCTATTGTAAGAAAAAATACTCATGTAAGTTTAGATCACTTATTTGATGTTTATAATGTGGTATGCACAGGGAGACATACGGCTCTCGGCGACGCTCTGGCAACAGCTGAGGTTTTTAATAAGATTATCTATCAGGCAAATAAGAACTTTGATACTGTTGGGGATCTTTTTAATATTCAAAAAGAAATCAATCAGAGTCAATAGCTTTTAACTTCCTGTATTTAGACATGATTTCAGAAACATAACTTTTTGTTTCTATAAAATTCGGCACAGCGTGATTTTTGTAAACATGAAAAGGTCCCGCATTATATGCTGAGAGTGCCAGATCCAGCTTTTTGAAAGTCCTTTTTTGTATTGAAAAATATTTTATGCCTGCAGAAATATTTTGTTCGGCATCAAAAGGATCTGTATGCTTCATATCGTTAAATGTAGCCGGCATGACCTGCATCAATCCCATTGCACCGGTGCGTGAGATTGCAAACTGATTGTATTCCGACTCCACTTCCACCATTATTTCTATAAGATCAGGGTCTACATTGTACTTTTTAGAATATTTGTCTATTAAAGATATGATTTCATTTTTCGAGGCTTTGTTGAGAAAAACGCCTGATTTGAAAATGATATGCTTACTTAACAGGTAGCAACTGATCGTGCGGGATTTCAGGTGAAACGGATTGATAAGCGATTTCGGGTTAAAAGTCGTTAAAAACGAACATATATTTATTGTCAAAATAAAAATTATAAATGCATAAAGAATTGTTTTGTATGTTTTTGCAAGCATAGTGGAATATTTCACATAATAACTGCATAGTCAATATTTATGAGTATAGTAACTTTGTAATATGTGATGTGTAATGCGCTTATCAGTTTCCTGTGTATATGTTTATTAGTGAATTGACAATTATAGTTTGTATGCTGTGCGGAATGAGAGCAAATATCGATATAGTCTCATTTTATAAAAAAAATAAGGAATTGCCAGAGATTTGATGTTTGCAATATATTATAATTTATATAAAATACTACCTGAAAAAGCTGTCGGCGGTTTTTATTGTACTGCCGATAAATTTTTATATTGGAGTAGTTATGAAAATTAGTGACATTTTATCCAGAAAGAAAAGGGTGTTATCTTTCGAATTTTTCCCCCCCAAGAAAGTGGAAAATGAACATATTCTTTTTGAGTCTATAGAAAGATTGAAAGGGTTGGAACATGATTTTGTATCAGTAACTTATGGGGCAGGGGGGAGTACACGCGTTAAAACCCTCGACTGGACAAAAAAAATTAAAGATGACTACTTCCTCAATGTCATGATGCATTTGACATGTATAGCTTCAACAAAAGAAGGTGTTGTAAATATTCTTAAAGAGCTGAAAGAAGATAGCATCGACAATATTTTTGCTTTGCGCGGTGATATACCTGAAGAGCTTGAAAATAAAGAGAAAGCTTTTAAAGATTTCAGATACGCATCTGATCTTGTAAGGCTTATCAGCGAAATTGACGACAGCTTTTCCATTGGAGTCGCCGGGTATCCGGAAGGGCATATCGAATGTCCTTCTATTGGTGAAGATATAGAAAATCTCAAAAAGAAGATTGATGAAGGTGCTGATTTTATTATTACCCAGTTGTTTTTTGACAACAGATATTTCTATGATTATTTGGATTTGCTGGAAAAACATCGTATAACCCTGCCGGTAATAGCCGGTATTATGCCGATTATTAATATAAAACAGGTTATAAAGTTTACGGACATGTGCGGAGCAACGGTACCGGAACATTTGAAGAATAAGATGATGGATAAGGCTCCGGAAGAAATGCTCAAAATAGGCGTGGATTTTGCCACTGAGCAGTGCAGAGATCTTATGGAAAATGATGTTAAGGGTTTGCATTTTTATACTCTCAACAGATCCAAAGCTACAATTAATGTCCTGAAAAATTTAAATCTTGGCTGATATCCGGGGCACAATATGGTAAAAAGTGTAGTTTTTATACCTTCGGTTAAGGAAGCGGAGAAGATTTTTGAAAATGTTTCATTTGCCAGAAATAATCATGGCCTGTATTCTGCCGAATTGAACAATTTTGACGTTATTGTAACAGGTATTGGAAAGTCGAATGCTGCTTTTTCCTCATGTATTTCTTTGATTAATTCCGATTATCACAGAGTCTATTTGCTCGGCATTTGCGGTGCTTACCGGTATTCTGATTTCAAACCGGGTGATATTGTATGCATTACTGAAGACTATTTTGCGGATGAGGGACTGCTGGATTCCGGGGGTGAGTATAAACTCTTATCAGAAATGGGTTTTGATTTAAATAACGGCAGGAATTATTCTGAATTTAAATGTGTAAAAGGTTTGAAGAAGGTTATTGGAAATACGGTATCATTTCTCAGTGGCACAGAGAAAACAGCTGATTTATATCAATCCAAAACTAAAGCTGTAGTTGAAAACATGGAAGGAGCCTCATTGGGGATGGTGTGTGAAAAATTAAATATACCGGCTTATCAGGTGAGGGCGGTATCAAATTTTTGTGGTGACAGGAAAAATCAGGAATGGGATATAAAAAAAGCTGCAAATGTACTAAGAAAATTTACAATTGATTATTTTTGTTAATTTTTATCGTTTTGAAAATCAAATATGAATAAAAAAAGGGGCGCTGATGCACCCCTTTTTAGTTTATTTTTCCCAGAATCTCATTGTTCCGTTTTCCATGAAGTTGAGCTGCATTTTGTAAACTTCATCCAATAGTTGTGGTTCATGTCCCATTCCCTTTTCAATACCTTTTTTGGTTGCTCTTTCAAGGTAGTCGTTAAGATAATCTTTGTAAGCAGGGTGGGCGCATTTCTCAATTACTTCTTTTGCTCTTTCCTTAGGTGCGAGACCTCTTAAGTCTGCAAGCCCCTGTTCAGTTACCAGAATATCGATATCATGTTCTGTATGGTCGGTATGCGTTACTTTGGGTAGTACAGTCGTGATACCGAATTCATCGTTTTTAGATGGTCTGCAGGAAGGCGCATGCATGATAGAAAGATATGCATTTCTTTCGAAATCACCTGAGCCGCCGAGACCGTTAATCATACGTGTACCCAGAACGTTTTCCGAGTTTGCGTGTGCGTACATATCAAATTCTACAGGTGTGTTCATACCTATACAGCCCAGTCTTCTGATGACTTCAGGGTTGTTTGATATCTGCTGTGGTCTTAAAACAATTCTTTCTTTGTATGCTTCGAAGTTGTCAAAGAATCTTTTGAAGCCTTTTGGTGAAAGACTTAATGATGTGGCGCTGGCGAAATCCAGCTTGCCGCTGTCAAAGAGATCCAGCATTGTATCCTGAAGAACTTCAGTATAAACGTTCAGATTTTCAAAATCGCCGTGCACAAAACCACCTACAATTGCATTGGCGATATTTCCAACGCCTGACTGTAAAGGGAAAAGGTTTTCAGGCAATCTTCCGACTTTTACTTCGTTTTTGAAGAAGTCCATAAGATGACCGGCAATTGTATTTGACATGTCATCAGGCTCTGTCAATTCTCGACCGTTATCAAGCAGATCCGATTCCACAATAGCTACAATTTTATCATGATCACAAGGGATATATGTTTCGCCGATTCTGTCGGCAACATTTGTAATAAGATAGGGTTTTCTGTGCGGCGGCATATCTGTAATCAATACATCATGCATACCCTCAAAAGAAGGCATTTTCGTGTTTACTTCGATAATCAGTTTGTCTGCAATATCAACAATTTCAGGAGCAGCACCAACAGATCCGGCAAGAATGATGCCGCCGTCTTCAGTGATTCCGGATGCCTCAATTATACCGATATCCAGCTTACCGCCTTTATCCTTGGTATAGAATCCGTATTTCAAATCCTGAGCAAACATTGACAGGTGCTTGGAGCCAAATCTGATTCTGCCGCTGTTGATACCTTTCTGAATATTTTTACCGGTGTTGTATGGCCAACGCCTGTCTATCATATCAAGAGTCGCCCATCTGTCTTCCGTTTCAGCGCCGACGGATGCACCGATAAAAAGATTAAATCTTAATTTACCCTGTAAATTATTTTTTTCAACATGATCAGCCAAAGCTATCGGTACTTTTTTGGGATAGCCAACCGGTGTAAATCCGGACCATCCGAGATCCATTCCGTTTTCAAAAAACTTAATAGTGTCTTCTGCAGTCATTACTCTGTCCATAAGTTTCTTCTTACGGATACGTTTTTCTAATTCTGACATTTACTCCTCCTTATTGAGTCCTTGTCTTGGACTTTCTTTTTATTTCAAACACACTCATTGCGTCATTAAAACTGGGAATCTTTTCCCTTATTTCGTTGCATTTGGAAATATCCAGATCACATTGGACAATCTCTTCCCGGGATTCGGCTCCTTCGGCAAGTATTGTCCCCCAGGGGTCACTGATCAGCGATACGCCGCATTTGATGGTCTTTTTGCTGGTGTGGGCATTGCCGGCATTACATCCTGCTACAAAACACTGATTTTCAATTGCTCTTGCTTTGAGCATTGTCTTCCAGTGGTTTTGTTTTTCGGCCGGCCATATCGCAGGAACAAGCATCAGTTGGGATCCTTCAAAGGCAGCCATTCGAAAAAGCTCCGGGAATCTGATTTCATAACAGGTGTGAAGGGATAATTTTACGCCATTATGTTCAAAAATTGTCACGTGACATCCTTTGCTGAAATATTGATCTTCTTTTAACGGGGAAAAAAGGAAATTTTTTCTGTAAACAGCTTTAACTCCAGAAGAATCCACTGCGAAAAGCGTATTATATATTTCACCTTCTTTGTTTTCGGGGAGTGATGAAATTATAATAGAATTATCGCCTGCAATTCCTGATAATTTTTCCAGGATGTCAGAAGTGTTTTTAGAATGGGATTGCAGATTATGGTAGTCAAAACCTGTGGCCCACATTTCCGGGAGCAATATTATATCGCAGTTGTCTCCGGATGCAGATTCAATTTCCGGCAGAAAGGTGTCCAGATTTTTGGAAAGGTTTCCTAAATATACATCTTTTTGTATGCAGGATATTTTCATATCTCTCCTCTAATATATCTTCTTTTTAAAACAATATTTTTTTATTGTCAAGTATTATGTTGTATGGCTTGTTTATAAATATTTTCTATAGATTAAATTAAAAAATTTTAGGTAAATTAATGTTTCGCTTAGGATGGATATGGATGATGGTTAAAAATTTATGGTGATCTGCTTATTTGTTAGTCTCTGAGTTCTATATTTTTTGTAAAATCAATATTGTCGAGAAACCACTCGATGGTTTTGTCAATTCCCTGTTCTAAAGTGTTTTCCGGCTTCCAGCCGAGAATATTACCTGCCTTTTGTATATTAGCCCAGGTTGCAGTCATATCGGCTTTGTGGAAGGGTTTGTATTCGATTTCTGCCTTTTTACCTAATTTCTTCTCAATCATTTGAACCACATTCATCAGTTCATAAGGAGTGTTGTTACCCAGATTGAATATTTCATAACCTACATTTTTCAAAGCTTTTACTGTTCCTTCTGCTATATCATCGACATATGTGAAATCTCTGGACTGACTACCATCGCCGTAAATTGTTACTGATTGTTCTAAATATATCTGCTTTATAAAACGGAATACGCTCATATCCGGTCTTCCGGCCGGACCGTAAACGGTAAAATATCTTACTATTGATACATCGATATCAAAAAGGTTGTGATATGAATAACAGGTAACTTCAGCCCCTTTTTTGGAGGCTGCATAAGGAGATATGGGTGTATTCACTGGTTTATCTTCTGTGAAAGGCATTTTTTGCCCGGCATAAAGACTTGATGTGGATGCCAAAACGAATTTTTTAATATTTTTTCTTCTGCACATTTCCAATAAATTTAATGTTCCGTTAGTGTTTGTATCAAAATATACGAACGGATTCTCAATACTGTATCTAACACCGGCTCTGGCTGCCAGATTGATAACGGCGTCAAATTTGTATAAATCAAACAGCAGTGACACGGCTTCGAAATTGGAAATATCAAGTTTATGAAACTTAAAACCGGAATGGTTAATATTTCTAAGTCTGTGAAGTTTCAGGTTTACATCGTAATAGTCATTAAGATTATCGACACCAACTACATTATGTCCGTCTTCGAGCAGTTTTTTTGCTGTGTGAGCAGCAATAAAGCCTGCGGCGCCCGTAAGTAAAATGTTCATATGTTTGTCTCCCTTTTTGGTTCATCCTGCCACTTAATGCTTTGAATAAGTGGCAGGGTGAACTACCTTTAATTAACTTACTTTTTACTTATCATGCATTACTGTTTCTAATGTACTCTCCTCGCCCTGTATTTTGTTCCTTCCGGTGTATCGAGGAGTTCGATTCCTTTTTCTTTCAGTTCGTCTCTTATGCTGTCCGCTTTGTCAAATTCTTTGTTTTTTCTGTATTTATTTCGCTGATTTATTTTTTCAAACAATTCATTTTCCGGGATACTCAGGTTAGCTCTAAACAAGTCTTCCGGGGATTTTGCCGCTATACCGAGTGTAGACCGTACGATTTCCAAAATCCTGTTAAAATGATTCTTCAGACTTTCAAAAGATTCCTTATCCGGTTTATTTTCAAGTAAAACATTTATTTTACGTATATACTCGAAAATTACTGAAAGTGCAGCTGCTGTATTAAAATCATCATCCATCGCTTCTGTGAAATCTTTTTCAAAATTACCTTTAATACTGTTTATCTCATCTGTAAGGTTTTTCCCTTTTCTGCCCGCCTTATAAGTTTCCATGCTGTCGATAAGTGTATATATCCTGTCCAAGGCGCTTTCGGCTTCTATAAGTTGACCTTCGGAAAAATCCAACGGACTCCGGTAATGTGTGGTCAGCAGAAAATATCTTAAACTTTCTGGCTCAAATTCTTCGATTATATCTCTGACGGTGGAAAAGTTGCCCAGGGATTTTGACATTTTTTCTTTATTAATATTAACAAAACCGTTGTGCATCCAGTATTTTGCGAATTGACAGCCGCACGATGCTTCTGATTGGGCAATTTCGTTTTCGTGATGCGGAAAGATAAGATCCTTGCCCCCTCCGTGTATGTCGAAAGGAAGACCTAATATTTTTGAGCTCATAACACTGCATTCTATATGCCAGCCAGGTCTCCCCATCCCCCATGGGCTCTTCCAGCCGGGTTCCCCTTCTTTGCTTTTCTTCCATAAGGCAAAGTCCAGTGAATCTTCTTTATTGTCTCTTACTTCAATTCTGGTTCCGGCTTTCAGCTCTTCAGTATCCCTGTTGGATAATTTGCCGTATTCATGAAAACTTTTTACTCTGAAATAAACGTCTCCGTCGATTTCGTAGGCATTTCCCTTGTCAATAAGCTTAGAGCAAAGTTCTATCATATCCTCTATGTATTCTGTTGCTCTAGGCTCATAATCAGGTTTCATCACATTTAATTGGTTCATATCGTAATCATGCTCTCTGATATACTTTTCTGTTATCTCTTTCCAGCTGGTGCCTGTCTCTTTGCTTTTCTTGATTATTTTATCGTCTATGTCGGTGAAATTTTTTACGAAAGTTACATTGTAGCCTCTGTACTGCATATACCTGCGGGCAGTATCGAAGACAACGGCGCTTCTGGCATGCCCCACGTGGCATTTATCGTAAACGGTTACTCCGCATACATACATGTTTACATTGTTATCATTTATCGGCTCGAAAATTTCTTTGCGGGCATTTAGCGTGTTATAAATTTTCAACATTTAACACCTCATTCTTTATTTGTATAAATTGCACAGAACATAGTGGGTTTCGGTGGCCTGGTATTTGTACAGTTCGTTTTTGCATATGTCCATAAAAAACTTACACCTGTTTGCGTAAGGGCATAAGCCTGTGGTTTCTGTCATTACTTTTTGTATATCTTTTTTTGTTGTTGCTTCCAAAAGATTTTTTGTATAGGGATGAAGGGGATTTTTTATCACTTCACTCGTTTTGCCGTATTCCAGAGCCTTTCCTTTGTACATCACAAGAATTTCATCACAGAGAAAATTAACAATTGCTAAATCATGGGCTATAAGAAGAAGAGTTTTCCCGCTTTCTTTCCGCAGTTTTTGCAGCAGGTTTAAAATCTGGGCTTGTATGGAAACATCAAGAGAACTAACCGGCTCGTCGGCCACAACAATCTCAGGTTCTATGCTCAGAGCCCTTGCTATGGATATACGCTGCATTTGGCCGCCGGAGAACTGATGAGGATACCGGCTCAGATGTTTTTCCGTTAACCCAACCATCTCCATAAGTTCAACGCAGCGGGAATATATTTCTTTTTTATCTTTGGTTATGTGCCTTTTTATGCCGTCTTTAAGTGTTGAATATATTTTAAGTTTGGGATTGAGGCTGGAGTAGGGATCCTGGAATATCATCTGAACATTTTTTCTGTATTCCCGGAAAAGTTTTTCTCCGGATGACAATATGTCTCTGTCTCTATATAAAATTTTTCCACTATCAGGGGGGAGTATACCGGTTATAAGGTTGGCAAGTGTTGTTTTACCGCTTCCGGATTCGCCGACTATGCCGAGAGAATCTGCCTTTTTGATTTGCAGAGAAATATCGTCCGTTGCCTTTATACGGGTTTTAGATGATTTGAATGAAGAATCGTAAGCTTTAAAAGTTTTGGTGAGACTGTTAATCTCAATAAGGTTTTTATCCATGGAAAGAAGATAAAAAAATAATTATTTAAAGGCAATAGGAAAATTATCGATATCTCCCAAAAATACACATTTAAAAAACCGTGATGCGTGATGCGTGATGCGATATGTTCGACATTCATAGTTACTTAGAACTTAGCACTTAACACTTAATGCTTTGCAGCGTCCTTAATCTGCTCTTTAAGTTTTCTTTTTAAAACTTTCCCGGTTGCTGTCATCGGCAGTTCATCTTTTACATATATATGCCTGGGGAGCTTAAAATTGGCCAGATGCTTTTTCAGGTATTCTCTTATTTTATGGGTATCTATTGTTTCCCCTTCTTTTGGCATGACATAAGCTACAGGCACTTCGCCGCTCACCTTATCTTTTATTCCGATTACTGCAGCTGCCTCTACGTTTTCAAAAGCGTATAAAAGCTCTTCGATTTGTCTGGGGTAAACATTGATCCCCTTTACAATAATCAGATCTTTCTTTCTGTCGACAATGTAAATAAATCCGTCTTCATCCACTTTTGCCATATCGCCGGTAAAAAGCCATCCGTTTCTTATGGTATTATATGTGGCTTCCTGCTTTTTCCAGTATCCTTTCATGACATTAGGACCCTTTGCAATGAGTTCTCCGACTTCTCCCACCGGCACTTCCTCTTCTTCTTCGTCAACAACTTTAACTTGCACATCCGGCAGCGGTCTGCCCACGGAATAGGGTTTTTGCCAGTTAAGCCTGTTAACGGATACAACGGGGGAAGCCTCGGATAAACCGTATCCCTCTATTATAGGCTTTTTAAATTTTTCGATAAAATTATTCAATGTTTCCTCCGGCAGGGGCGCTCCTCCGCTAACATGGATTTTTACCGGATATATCAGTTTTATAAACCACTGAGGCATCTTTGACTTTGTGAGAGCAGAGTATACCTGAGGAACACCGAGAAAGAATGTCGGTCTTTTGAATATAAGTATATTTTTGAAGGATTTTTTTCTGAGTTCAAGTACGGAGCTGAGAATTATGATTGAACAGCCACAGTAAGTTGGCAGCATAACGCAGGTTGTAAAAGCATATGAGTGAAACATTGGAAGAAAAAGCAAAAACCTGTCTCTGCGCGCAATTTTGAAGGCTCTTGCACATCCATCCACATTGGAAAGCAGATTTTTATGCGACAGTATTGCACCTTTTGGATAGCCGGTAGTACCGGAGGTATATATGAGGATTGCAGTGTCATCCAGAGACTGATTAGCCGGGAAATCACTGTCGTCCATACCTGATAATTCGTTATAGATATTTAGTGTTTTCTTGCCGCCCTCAAGCTCGAAGTCTTCGAATGCCAATATATTATCAAGGGTGTCAACAAGTTCGCGCATATTTTTAATTTCCTCTGCAAATTGAGTCGATGAAAAAATAAACTGAGCTTCACAGTCATTCAAAATATAAGCGATTTCATCTTCTTTGAAAAAAGTGTTTATAGGCACTGCTATGCCGCCGGCCTTCATAACGGCGAAAAAACTCAATATAAATTCCGGAGAATTTTCCAGAAGTATTCCAACCCTTTCACCTCTTTCCAATCCAATATCCAAAAGCTTTGCAGCTATTTGATTTATGAGTTTGTTTGCCTGAGAATATGTATATGTTCTATCATGAAAAAGTATGTACTTTTTACTTGCAAATCTGTCCACCTGTGTTTGAAACATATCGCTGATATTATTGAATTTCATGACTAAAACCTCCGAAAGGAGCCAGATTAAGTCTGGTGAATGATTCCATTACTTTGCCCACAGGCAGGCCCACAACATTATCGTAATCGCCGACAATTTTTTCCACAAGAAGACTTCCCTTTCCCTGAATGCCGTAAGACCCCGCTTTGTCCATAGGTTCTTCCGAATTTATATACCAATCAATTAGGGGATCGGAAAGTTTTTTGAAATGTACTTCCGTTTTTTGGAAAAGCCGTTCGCAAACATTTTCATTTTTGTTAACGATTGCCACACCGGTATAAACTTCATGTTTTTTTCCGCTCAGCATTTTTAGCGTTTGTCTGGCATCTTTTTCATCGCCGGGTTTACCGATTATATTATCTTCAAAATAGATAACGGTGTCAGCTCCGATAATAAAAGCTTCGGTATAAACGTTGCTCACGTTATAAGCTTTCATGGTTGCAATTTTCATGACGAGTTTTTCCGGAGGGATTTTCTCATCCAGATTTTCTTTTACTGTGGAGGTTGTGTATTGGAAATTTATCCCCAGTTTTGTGAAAAGCTCCCTTCTGCGGGGGGAACCGCTGGCAAGAATAATTTTTTGATACATTTTAGCACCTTTGTTTATTTTGTCCCGATAATTGTGTGTTTTAGTATTAAACATGTTAAATAGCCTGTTAACATACCTGTAAATATGGATATTAAAGAGAAATAAGGCAAAAATGAATATATTGCAAGATTTTTTATTATAAAAATTTTAAGAATGATGAACTGGCAGACAATGTGAACCACCCCTCCGAGTGCTGATGCTGAAACGGGGGAGGTGAATCTGCCGGTTAATTTGATATATAAAAACATTACGAAAGCTGCGGTCAGTGTGGAGGGAAGGCTTAATAGTACTTTAATAACCACATTGCCGGCAAAAATTCCTACGAATATGGACTTTAAAAATACAACGATTAATGTATCGAAAAATGTTAATGAATACAAAGCCAGCAAAACACCGATATTGGCGAGACCGAGCTTTACACCGGGTACGGGAAGAGGGAAGAAGCTTTCCACAACGCCGAGGATTATTGCAAAAGCCGAAAATAAGCCTATTTTAGCGATTTTATCTGGATATCGCATCTATATTCCCGTCTTTTTCGCACTTAATCTGGACAGCGGTTTTATTGGGCACACAGACAGCCATTTCACCGCAGTTGTTAACCCAACCGTATTTGATACAGAGTTTATTAGGGCAGTCCGATTCTATAAACCGTGCTTTTTCCCCCTCTATTTGGAGTATCATATTAACATCGTATTTATTGTTTAAATCAATCGTACCGTCTTTGAATGGTATTTCATATTGTTTTTGACCGATTAACAGAAATAATTTTTTTTTACCAGCGGAGTCGTTTTGTGCCAGTATAGGATAGAGACTGACCGCTATAAGAATAACAATTACTAATAGATCGGTTTTAGTTGGATATTTCATATTCCTGCCAGCCGCACAGCTTTATTTTTTCAGATTTTTTGGTATAGACAAGTAGAGGAGTTTTTAATTTTCTGCATGTTTCTCTCATTTTTTCTATATTCATCAGATAATAAACCGTTGCAAGTCCGTCCGATTTTTCAACCGTATCGGCGATTACACTGATGCTTTTGTAATTGTTTACCGATTGTAAAGTTAAGGCATTAAAAATGTGGGTGTATCTTCGGCCGTTTTTTTCGAAATATCGTTCGTAATTACCGCTGGTGGCCACTGCTTTGTTTTTCAGGGCTATAATGGACAGAAATTTTTTCTTATTATCCGGATTTTTGATTGCAATATGCCATTTCCTGTTTTTCTTATTTCCCAAAGCATACAGATCGCCGCCGGCATTTATCATTGCCGATTTTATTTCTTCTGACTTTAAGAATTCTATTCCTTTGTCGACAATATAGCCTTTGGCATAAGCTCCCATGTCGATTTTGAGATCTGTTTTTTTGGTGAGAACTTTTTTGTCAAATACCAGATTTGAGAAACCGACATCATCAGAATTTTTTTGTATCGTTTCATTGTCCGGTACCCGGAAAGGTCCCTCCGGAAATCCGTATAAACTGCTTATAGTTGCAACTGTTATATCAAATTTATCATTGCTTAGATTTTTATAGTATTCTGCTTTTTGCAACAGACTGTAAATTATTCCTGAGACAGAGATGCTTTTACCGGGCTCAGCATTGTTCACTTTTTCTGCAAAACCGGATATTTCGTTTTCCCAGGATTTCATTCTTTTGTTTAATTGATTGATAATAGAATCATCTTTGTTGCTGAGAGTAACATTGACAATAGTACCCATTTCATAAAAGGAACGGGTGTTGTACTGCTCTTTATCCCTGCATCCTGAAATAACAAATGGAATGAGGACAACAAATAACAGTGCGGTTATTTTTGCAGATATACCCATCAACAGATTATCGATTTTAACAGTTTGCCGCATTCGGGGCATTGTGAATTTTTAATATATGATTTTGTACTGTATCCGGTTCTTTTAATAAGTGCAGCGGAACATGAGGGGCAGTTTGTATTGCTGGTACTCTCCCCGTCGCTATCCGTAAGGTTTATGTTCCCTGCATATACGTAATTCAGCTTTTTCTTTGCAATGTGGTAAAGCTGTCTCATTGTTGAAGGAGGAGTCGGCTCTATATCGCATTTGTAACATGGAAAATATCTGGAAATATGCAGGGGAATATCCGGGCTCAAATCAGCTATCCATTGGCACATATGCGAGAATTCATCAGGGTCGTCGTTTTTTATGGGAATTATAAGATTTGTAAGTTCGGTATGGATGTTATTTTCACAAAGATATTTTATTGTCTGTTTTGCCAAACTGAAACTGCCGTTAACCCATTTGTAAAAATCGTCTGAAAATCCTTTCATGTCGACATTTACAGCGTCTGTGTATTCCGCCAGTTCTTCCAGCGGTTCCATATTTATACAGCCGTTGGTGACAAGTACATTTTTGAGGCCGGCTTTCCTTACCTCTTTCATACAGTCCAGAACAAATTCATACCAGATTATCGGTTCATTATACGTATAAGCTACTCCGATAGCCCTGTTCCTTTTGGAAATATCAACAGCCTGTTCGATTTTAAGTGTTTCTCTGGGTGTTATTTGGGTGCTTATCTGCCAGTTTTGACAGAAGGGGCACTTTAAATTGCAGCCGTTTGTACCTATGGAAAGGATGTCGGATCCGGGATAAAAATGATAAAGCGGCTTTTTTTCCACAGGATCGACATTTATCGATGTAATTTCTTCGTATGAAGTTTGATAAAGTGTACCGCCTTTATTCTGCCTTATAAGACAGACTCCCGATTTCCCATCGGCAATACGGCAGTTGTGATGACATAAATTGCATTGTACTTTGTTATTCTCAAGTTTTTGGTAATATTTTGCCTCAACATCCATCAACGATCCCTCTTCACCATATGATCCGCTAAAAAAAGCAGGGAATCCTTATATGGGTTATCATCAAATTCGCTTAACAACGTCTTAGCTTTAAATATATAATCATCTACAAATTTTTCAGCCTTTTCCTTGATATTGTTGTTTTGCATCAGGGTCAATATATACTCCAGATTTTTTTCCGAATAATCCTCGTTTGTAAATATGTCCCTGATAATCTTTATTTCATCTTTTTTCAGACACTGTCGGAGAAGTATCATCGGCAGAGTCATTTTACCCTCTTTGAGGTCAGTACCTGGGTTTTTTCCCATGAAGTCAGGATTCCCCAGATAATCCAGTATATCATCGCTCATCTGGAATGCCAGGCCGACATATTTGCCAAAGTCTTTTAAAAAGGATACTTTATTTTTATCCAGTTGTCCCAAAAAACCTCCGATTTCACAACATGCAGAAAAGAGTACCGCTGTTTTACTGAAGATAATTTTTTCATAATCTTCAAATTTAAGAAAAAAATCCGCAGTTTTGATTAACTGAAAAACCTCTCCCTCGCTCATTGTTTTTGCCGCATTGGCAAGGATTAACTGGATTTCCGGGTCTCCGTCCCTGACAAGATTAATAAACGCTCTCGAATACAGGAAGTCTCCACACAATACGGTGATATCGTTGCCAAAAACCCTGTTTACACTGTCTTTGCCCCTTCTGTATTTTGCTCCGTCTATAACGTCGTCATGTATAAGTGTCGCAGTGTGAATGTATTCCACAACGCCGCTGAGTACAGATGACCTTTTGCCGTTATATCCGGCCAATTTAGCTGCCAGGACTAAAAAAACAGGCCTCAGTCTTTTACCGCCGCTTTCGAAAACATAAGAAGCTACTTCATTTACCATTTCGACTTCGGAATCCAGATTTTTTGCCAATTCGGCGTTAACATCGTTCATTTCCTGTTCAATCAACGAGTACACATCGTTTATGTTCATTCTGCCTCCTGAAAAATTCAAAAATATATTTTAATTGTATCAAAAAATTGTCTTTATTGCATCTCAAAAATATCAATATAGAATTTCTGATTAAATTCTCAAGTTTCGCACTTAGTTCGGTCTAGCATTCGCCTCTATCGAATATATAGAATGTAAACATATTTACCAGTCTAAAAGACTGGTGCTATCCGCAGGCATACTTGCGAGACCCTGTGAAAACAGGGTTGTGGCAATCTCGAAATAATATAAAAAGAGAGATTGCTTCGTCGTATTCACTCCCTGCCCCGTTAAATGCTGCCGAAGGCAGCCCATCTAACACCAGCTGAGGGCTGGTAAATATGTGGAACACATTAAAGATGGATTTAAGAGGGCGAGCAAAGACTTGTAATAGGTGCAAGTGCGATACTTGATTTATAACATGACTATTCAATAAGTCTAATATAAAATTGAGTTGCCTCTAAATACCTGTTTTCATTCTCTATGAAAAAATAAAAATAGACTATTGAATTTAGCTTGAGACGTATATATTTTAGGTAAAAATAAACAATCAGGGAATTGTCTTTATGAATTATATAGAAATCGAAAACAAATATCTGACTTATCTTAAACTTTTTGACGGAATAACTGTAAACGCTCCTGAAAATTCGGTGGCGTGTGATGTTTCGTTTAATGATTTTATAACAGCGAGACATCTTGCGGATAAAAACTGTTTCAGAAGGGTGTACGCAATCTCCGGAAAGGAAATTGTTAATAATGATAAAATTACCACAATTTCCTATCAATATAACTTGGCCTATTCTCTTTCCCGAATCAAATGCGACTTTTTGCTGTCTTTGGGTGGCATTTACAATTTTCAGCCGATGTATGATGTTGTTCATGCCATTCATAAATGCATGAATGTAGGCGGAAAATTTGTATTTGTGGTGTATCCGGAAATATTTGATGATGCTGGCAGGGATGTACTCCACGGTTTAAGTATATCTTCTGAAATCCCTGTTAAAGAAAAGCTTAAACGCTGGTTTGCTGCACTTCAAAATTCATTGAGCCATGTTTTTACAAATATCAGAACAGAAAGTATAATGCAGGATGTTTCTTTTGATGAAATCAAAGATTTGTTTGCATCGGCAAATTTTAAAAAGTATATATTTAAAAATGATAATGAATATAAGAGATTTTTTCACCCTCTGAATAAATCTGAGCGTAAATACTGCTTGTCCTGGAATGTACTGAAAGGAACTAAATTATAGAGAGGTTAAAATGCGGTATATAAAAACGGATAAAGCACCGGCAGCTGTAGGTGCCTATTCGCAGGCGGTTGAGCAGAACGGTTTTCTTTTTATATCCGGACAGATACCTATTGAGGTTGGTAGCGGAGAGGCTATCGAAAGCGGCCTGGAAAAACAGGTGAAAGTTTGTCTTGAAAATCTGACTGTGATAGCTAATGAAGCTGGGTACACAAAGCAGGATATAGCTAAGGTGACGATTTATACTACAAAGATGGAGCATTTTGCTGAAATAAATTCGGTTTACAGTGATTTTTTCGACGATCATAAGCCGGCCAGGGCTGTTGTCGGTGTCACAGCTTTGCCGAAAGGCGTACCTGTTGAGATTGAGGCTATTTGTATTAAAAGCAGCTGAGAGTTTTTGTTAATCTCAAATGTTGTGTATTTGTAGTTATTCATTGTTATTCGTCTTTATTGCTTAAGTTAGCAGTCATCAGGGCCGGGGGCAAAGGCTATTTTAACCACATCAGCGTCTTAACCTTTGCCCCTACCTTAAATTCAAAAATCTATAAATCATAAATAATTACTCAAGCGGATTCTAACTTTTTAGGCGCAGGAAGCTCCGCAGGTTCCGCAGCCTGATCCACAGTTTCCACTATACAGCTCAATCCATTTGAAGAACTGCTCATTCACCCATGCTTTGTCTTCATCGCTGAGTTTTTTATAAATTTCGTCAAAATCCTTTTTAGCTTTTTCAAGCTCTGCTATTTCATCTTTTATTTCTTCAGCTTCAGCGAAATCTTCCATAATTGTAATTTCTCTTTTTAATTCGAAAGCTTCTTTTCTCATAATTGCACCTCTTTTATACTAATTTAGTCTTAATTGGTGATCAGTCAATGTTTTAAATATTTTTACCTTTAAAGCGCTTCAATAAAATTGATATAAATCAAAAACATAAAAATTTCGAATTTATCATGATAATAACTTTTACATCGACTCTATATCTCCCCACCTCTCTATTTCCCCAACTCCCTACCTCTCTATTTCCTTTGCTTCCTGCCATAGAGCCTCCATCTCTTTTAAAGATGTTTTCTCCAGAGAGCGTCCTTTTTCCGCAAGACTTTTCTCAATGTATGCAAATCTACCGGTAAATCTTTTGTTAACATTTCTCAATGCCTCGTCAGCATCAATATCTAAAAATCTGGAAAGATTAATCAGTGCAAAAAGGGCATCACCAAGCTCGTGTTGGATATCTGATTTATCTCCACATCTAATAGAATCTGTAAGCTCACTGTATTCTTCGTCCACCTTTTTTAGGCAGTCTTCAGCTGAATTCCAGTCGAAACCTTTTTTAGAAGCTCGTTTCTGCAGCTTTTGCGACCGCTGGATTGACGGCAGACCTTTGGGGATACCATCCAAAACCGATTTTTTCTTTTTCCCTTCATCCGATTTTATGGCTTCCCAGTTTTTCATCACTTCAGCAGTATTTTCTACCTTAGTGTCGGCAAAAACATGGGGATGTCTTCTGATAAGTTTTTCGGATATTTCCTGTATTACCTCGTTTATGTTAAAATATCCGTCTTCTTCGGCAATAACCGAATGTATAACTATATGCAACAGCAGATCACCGAGTTCTTCTCTAATATTATCGATATCCCTGTTATCCAGAGCGTCCACCAACTCGTACGCTTCTTCAATAAAATGATTTTTCAGAGAATATAGGGTTTGTTCCCTGTCCCAGGGGCATCCCTCAGGGGAACGCAGTGTTCTGATTATTTTTATTAATTCACAGAAAGATTTGCTGATAGTATTGTATTCATTGATTTGAGTTTTTATATTGTTTTTAATATGTGATTTATTTTTACACATAACAGTTACTCTCATTAATTAATTTTAATATCAAGATTTAGCACATTTTTTGCATGCGGTAAAGAATCAAAATGTTATGAAGCAACCCTACCTTCTACAGCGAGAGTGGTATTAATGGTATTTGCCTGTTTGACGTATTTGAAACTTAAAAACAGTCATCAAATTTTGATTCTGTAAAAATCCATATCTTCAGGACACAAATAATAATTATACCTTTTTAAATATCAATTGTCCTATCCGGTAAACTCCTTTAATACCTTTATTTGTTGTGAAAATAGAGTTTCATTCTGCATTTTAGGGTGATACCTATCTAAATGTTGTTGCAAATTACAACATGTAAGTCGCTTTTTGCAAAAATAAAACGAATAATATTAATTTTCGATGTATGTTTAATTGGCATGTTTTTTGTAGTATACTAAATTGTACTGATTAATTCAGTCATTTATAGAAATTAAAGGAGGTTTTATGAAAAAGTTTAGTTTAGTGCTTTTGTTAATGTTTATTGTGTCTGTTTTATTTTCATCGGTGTATGCTTATGATGAAAACTCAAGTTGTGTGAAGTGTCATTCAGATAAGGAAAAAATAACAGAATTAGGTTATCCGCAACTATACTTGGATCCTAAACAGGTGGACAAAGAAGTTAATATGGGTGGTATACCTACATGTGTGGATTGTCATCTTGGTAACAATCAGTCAATGGAGAAAGATAAAGCTCATAAAAATATGCCAAGACCATTCTATGCAGCAATCGGTAAAAATTTCAAATACGAAGCAGTTTCCAGAAAAGTTACTGATTATGCAAGGATTAAACCCAAGGGTAATAACAGAGCAAAACTTTTGCTCAGACAGCCGACTGATAAAGCAAAAGCAGAATATGGAATCAAAAAAATAATTCAGCTTTTCTATCATGATCGTGATCCTGAGACAATGGCTTATTCACCAGAAATAGCTGAAAAGACCTGCGGCAAATGCCATGCAGAAGAAACAGAAAATTATAATAAGTCTGGAATGGGGCTGAATAAATACCAGCGTGGGTTCACCTCTTTCAAAACATCACCTCCGGGACCACACAATTGCGGAGCATGGTTTGGAGATAACTATGAGAAAATTTCAGGAGAATGCACTAAAGACTTTACAAAAGAAATGAATGCAGGTAAAGCCCGTGGATGCAATAAATGTCATGCCAGCTGCAATGACTGTCACTATAAAGGTTTTGAAAAATCACAGGCAAGTCATGTATTTCAAGGGCAGGTGGAAACTCTTTCATGCTATGGAAGCGGAAAAGGTACAATTTGCCATGCCGGGCCTATGGACAGAAGAAGAGGTGCAGGATATTTTAGAAAAGAATTTGCTTTTCCTTACGGGGAACTGCCTCAGGATGTTCATGCAAAAATGGGGTTGAATTGTACAGATTGCCATAAAATGGAAAAACATGATTACGGGCACATAGGTTCAGGTAAAGTAAAAGAATCATGTTCCGACTGTCATTCTAAGATTGTCACGGCAGTCAACACTGGTAAACATAAAAATGTGGATTGCACATCCTGCCATATCAAAGAAGTTGGTGCTTATCAGTTTACTTTTTGGGGACCAGGAAAATCTGAAGGTATGGACAATCTCTATGCCAAGCATAAACAATATTATGGCACAAGAGATCTTCCTCTTTTAGTGAAACACCCTGCAAAAGATAAGTGGATACCTGTAAAACCTTATCCTATGGGTGTCATGAATATTAAGAGCGATGTAAAACCTACCGGTCTTAAATTGAGGGAAATTAAAAAGACAAGAGTGGAAGGAAATACTAAAATAGGGGAGCCCAAAAACTTTATAACCAGCAGAAATCCTGATGAAGTAAATGATATGTATATAATTACAGGGAAATACAGTGGATTTGAAAACAATGACAACATGATGGCCTGGATACAAATGGACAAAATGTCTCATGCACTTGGTGAACCCAGGAAATGTGAAAGTTGCCACAGTTCCCATGAACAAGTCATGAAGAGTTGGTTTACATACAACAACATGACAGATGTGAAAAAGCCTTTTAGCGGTTCATACATTATAAAAGCAGGTAAAGACGGCATGTACTTTTCAGATTTTGAACACACTGAAATTCAACCGGTAAAAGAGAGAAATATCGATGATTTTGCACCTTTTGTAATGAAACCTGATGCGTGGGATGTTAAGGGTATCGATTTTTCAATACCTTTTAATGAGAAAAAATATGAAAACGATACGCAGGAACTCAATAAAATTTATGCCGAAATACACAACCTGAAAATGCAGTACAAAAATAATAGTTCTAAAAAAGCTGAGTTAGAAGAGATAAAAACTATATTGTATCATAGCAGAGATATGGCAAAAGAGATGCTTGCAGCCTTTAAGTCAAATAATTAATAAGTTACGGTGCGGCCATTTTTAGCCGCACCGTAATTTTAATTTATACCATATTCTTTGAGTTTTCTATAAAGAGTAGATCTGTCTATTTTTAATAATTTAGCTGCTTCTGTTTTATCACCTTCGGTTTTGTCTAAAATATGTAAAATATGATGTTTAATAACTTTATCCAATTCAATATGATTATCGGGAAGTCCGTCGCTACATAAAGAAATTGAGGATGGGGTGATTTCATAGGTAGTTTCCAGAATCATGGCTCTTTCTATAATATTTGACAGTTCTCTTATATTGCCGGGAAAATTATATTTTAAAAGAATATCTTTAGCTTGTTGATTGATATCTTTGATTTTATTGTTCAAATGTTTGAATTTTTCCATAAAAAAGTAAGTTAAAGGAATAATATCTTCTTTTCGTTCACGAAGTGGGGGAATCTCGATATTTATAATATTTAATCGGTAATACAGATCACTTCGGAACTCTCCTTTTTTTATCATTTCCTCTAAATTCTTATTGGTTGCTGTTATTATTCTCACATCAGATGTTTCATAGCCTGAGGCTCCGAGGGGAATAAATCGCTTTTCTTCCAAAAACCGAAGCAGTTTCGGCTGAAAACTGTACGGCATTTCCCCTATCTCATCAAGGAGCAATGTGCCTTTATCTGCAAGTTTTGCAAGACCTCTTTTGTCGGTATTGGCTCCGGTAAAAGCACCTTTTTTATATCCAAATATTTCTGATTCAAAAAGAGTTTCCTGGAGATTTGGACAGTTTACCTGTAAAAAGGGATTGTTTTTTCTTTTGCTGTTGTAGTGGATAAATTTGCTTAAAACCTCTTTTCCTGTACCGGTCTCACCTGTTATTAAAACATTAGAATCTGTTTCGGCTACTTTTAATGCAAGATTAACTATTTCGGCCATTTTGGCCGATTCGTATACAAAACTAAAATCAGATTTCTCCCGGGCAAATAATTTTAAGTGAATATTTTCTTCAATTAGGTCAAGCTTTGCTTTTAGCAGTTCAGGATCGACAGGTTTTAATATGTAATCGTGTCCACCAGCTTTTATACAATTAACAGCTTCTTCCACAGTACCGAAGCCGGTTATCAATATAAAATAAATTTCTGGTTTAAATGTTTTTACGCTTTTTAAAAGATCAATTCCGTTTCCATCTGGAAGTTTTATATCCGAAATGATAATATCTGTATGTGATGATTTGATATAATCGAATGCTGTACTAAAATCGTAAAAGCCGGTAATATTGTAATAACTATCTAAACTTCTCTTTATTAATTTATTCAGTGTTTTATCATCTTCAATGAGTGTTATTTTTATCATAGCTCTCAAACTCCAGTGTAAATTTTGTCCCTATGTCTTTTTTAGAATCAACATAAATGATGGCATCATGCTCTTTAATAATTTTATAAACCAAAGATAAACCGATTCCCAAACCTGATTTGGGTGATTTTGTCGTATAAAAAGGAGTGAAAATATTTTGCACTTCTTCATTAGTCATACCTTCTCCGTTATCAATGATTTCAAGCGTACATTTATTTTCATTTGTACGAAGGTTAATGTCAATTTCTCCTTCAGGATAAACAGCGTCTACGGCATTCATTAGGATATTGGATATTGCTAATTGTAACAGACGTTTATCTCCATATATGCTAGACTGTTCATTTAGATCTAAGTTAAAGGTTATGTAATCATTTGTTTTCAGAAATTTCAATGCTGTTATTACTACCTCTTTCAAATTAACTTTCTCTTTCCGGAAATCATGTGGAGTTTGCGGTGAAAGTGTTTTCAGAGAATTAATGATTTCCACACATCTCATTGCTTCTTTTTTTATAGTTTTTACATCTTCGGCACTTTCTTTTGAAAGTTCTTTTTCCAGGAGTTTACAGGTAATTATAATGGAATTCAGTGGGGTATTTAATTCATGAGAAATGCCTGCCGAAAGAAAACCGATTGAGCTTAATCTATTAAGTATTTCAATTTTTTTATGATTATCTTCGATTTCGATTATATGTTTCTGTATAGATTCAGCCATGTAATTTATTGTTTCTGCAATACTTTTTAGTTCAGGATCAAATGTACCTTTTATTCTATAGTGTAGATTACCATTTGAATATTCTGTTGCAGCTTTGTTGATTTCGTTTAAAGGTGACAAAAGTTTTTTACTTAAATATGCGGCTGTCAAAATACTGAGAAATATTCCAAAAAACATGACAGCAAGAAAGTTTTGGCGTAGTACACTTATGTTTTTAAAAAAGTAACTTCCTTTCAAAACAGTGCATATCTTCCATGCCTGGTTATTGTTGTCATACGGATAAACTGTTGAGTATATTAAAAAATTATTTTTATTATTCAGCTCTATCAGTCCTTTCTTGTTACTTCTTATATTGTGAATAACTTTATTGGAGTAAATATTGTCGATGAAATATTTGGTGTTAAATTGGTTTGCAAACTCATAGTATCTGTTTGGATGGAATAAAAAAATTCCATCTCTGCTAGAATTGTAATTATTTAACTCCACCAGGAAAGAGTATCCTTTATTTTCTTCCAGATAATCCAGGACTTCACCTATTTTGCTTCCCCAAAAATTTACAACCAGGTATCCCAGTTTTTGACCGTTTTCAAAATAAGGAATCATTGTTCTTATCATTGCTGGACAAAAATTTGTTGTTTCAGGTAACTTACCCCTTTCAAAGTTAGAAAAAATTATTTTAGAATGGTCTAATTTTTCAACTCTTTGAAAAAACTCCTTACTTTTCAGGTTTATTTTTTCAAAATCTTTTGCACCGGAAAGATTTTCACACTCCCTCATAAAAACCTTAATGTCGCCGTCAGTGTCTACTATTCTGATAGCCTGTATTAACTCAATATCTTCACAATAATCAAGAAACAGATGTTCAAGATATATTTTTTTACTGGGGTCATTAGTTTTGAGGTAATTGGAAATATTTTCATTTTTATAAATAAGATAAGTAATTTTACGTATTTTTTGTAAAAACTCATTTATAGATTCGTTATTATAAGATGTGATTAAGTCACCTTGATTTTTTATTTCTTGTTTAATAATAATTTTTGACTGGTAAAAATATATTCCTGTGGAAAAAATAAGTATAAAAGTAACAAGAATAGAAATAAAAATTGTCAACCGTTTGCTCATTGTGATTAAATATTACATTATTTTTTGGGGTAATCAAGGTCATAATATTTGCCTAATAATTTTTTGTGGCATCGGAGTGGAAGTTATATTATATTGATAAAGAAAAGTTGGAAAAACTGTTTTTTGTCTTTATTAATTTGGATGGTTTTGGATTGAAATGATGCGTGGAAATGATTATTTTAAACGAAGCGGACAATAAGGTATGAAAGTATGATTACAGTTAAGGCCTATGCAGGTTTGTCAGATTATCTGACGAACAAAACCGGAAAGTATACGGCGGTTTTTGATAATAAAAACCGGCATATCAGTGTGTCGGATATCCTGGAATATTATAAAATCCCAAAAAAAGAAGCTGCTATAATTTTGATTAACGGTAAATCATGCGAACCGGATGCGGAAGTGACCGATGGGGACACGTTAACGTTGTTTTCTCCTGTGGGAGGAGGATAAGGATTGTGAAACGAGTATTTTGTCAGATTAAATCTATTTTTGCCGGGTGGTTTTGGAATTTATACCCGCATATAATTGTGCAAGAAAGATAAAAGGGGGTAATTATGCAAAAGTTAATAAGGGTGGAGCCGTCCAAATGTATCGGCTGCAAAACATGTGAACTTGCCTGTTCTTTTAAACATTTTGACGAGTTCGCACCTTCTAAATCCAGAATAGTAAATGAAGTATTTTTGGATGAGGCTGCTTTCGTGACTGTTACGTGTATGCAGTGTGACGAGCCATGGTGCTTAAAGGCCTGTCCGGCAGGGGCAATATCAAAAAACAGCGATACTGGTGTTGTTTTGGTTGATGAAAATCAGTGTGTGGGTTGCAGAACCTGCGTAAGTGCCTGTCCCTTCGGAATGATAAAATATGCCGAAAGCAAGATGAAAGCTGACAAATGCAATTTATGCGGGGGCGATTATCCGGAATGTGTGGCATTTTGCCCAACGGGATGTCTTACATTTGAAGAGGAAGATACTCCCACAAGATCCAAGATTAAAAAATTTGCCACTTCGGTAAAAGAAGGGCACACGGAGGTGTAATATGACAGGCGGATGGGCAGGAAAAATATTACGAATAGATTTATCCAAAGAGAGTTACAGTGTTGAAGATTTGAATTTTGATACAGCTAAAAAATTTATAGGTGGAAGAGGATTGGCCGTTAAGTATTTTACCGATGAAGTCCCTGCGGATGTGGATGCATATAGCGATAAAAATAAAGTATTTCTGGCTGTAGGCCCTCTGACAGGAACATACGGTGCAGCAAACGGACGGTATATGGTTGTAACAAAATCTCCGCAGTCAGGTACAATTGCATCTTCAAATTCAGGCGGGTACTTCCCTTCGGAACTTAAGTATGCAGGATACGATATGGTTGTTTTGGAAGGGAAGGCGAAAAACCCCGTTTATGTAACAATCTATAACGATAATGTTGAAATAAGAAGCGCCAAAAAACTTTGGGGAAAAACAACTCACGAAACGGAAGATATTATTCATGAAAAATTTCATCAGGATGCAAAGATTGCTTCCATAGGTCCTGCCGGAGAAAAGCAGGTGAAGTTTGCATGTATTATGAACGATAAGCACAGAGCAGCCGGAAGAAGCGGGGTCGGTGCTGTTATGGGAAGCAAAAATGTTAAGGCCATTGCCGTCAGAGGAACGGGCGGAGTGAAGATTTCCGACAAAACAGCTTACCGAAATGCTGCATTTGGAGCATACAAGCTATTAAAAGACTCCCCTGTAACCTCACAGGGACTTCCTGCCTACGGTACTGCAGTGCTGGTGAATGTTATCAACGAAACGGGGCTTTTCCCCACTAATAATTTTCAAGGAGATATATTTGCCAAAGCCGAAGATATATCCGGAGAAACAATGGCAGATACCATACTTAAAAGAAATAAAGCGTGTATGGGGTGTATTATTGGCTGCGGAAGAGTCACAGCGATTTCAGATCCAAGATTCAGTGGTGAAGGCGAAGGTCCCGAGTATGAGCCTATATGGGCGCTTGGAGCCGACTGCGGAATAAATGATTTGAAAGCTATAGCCAAAGCAAACTATATTTGCAACGAATATGGATTTGACCCCATAACAGCCGGTGGTACTATAGCATGTGCAATGGAAATGTATGAAAATGGTATTATCAGTAAAGATGAAATAGGAAGATCTCTGGAATTTGGTGACGCCGATGGAATGGTGGAAATGATGGAAAAAATAGCCAACAGAGAAGGTTTTGGCGATAAACTGGCAGAAGGCTCATATAGATTGGCCGAAGAATATGGCAAACCTTATTATTCCATGAGTGTGAAAAAGCTTGAATTCCCCGCTTATGACGGAAGAGTTGCCCAGGGAATGGCGATAAATTATGCTACAAGCAACAGAGGGGCATGTCACGTTAGGGGCTATATGATTTCCCCTGAAATTCTCGGAGTACCTGAAAAAATGGAGCCAACCAGCATAGAGGGGAAGGCCGAATGGACAAAGGCTTTTCAGGATACCACGGCACTTGTGGATTCTTGCGGGATATGCCTTTTCACGACATTTGCCATAACACCTGAAGAGGTCAAAAACTTTTTTAATGCTGCTACGGGACTGAATTATCCAGCTGATGACCTTCTAAAAGCCGGTGAGAGAATATGGAATCTGGAAAGGCTGTATAATCTTGATGCCGGTATCGATCCTTCTCAGGATACTTTACCCAAGCGGATTCTTGAAGAACCTGTTCCGGACGGACCTCAGAAAGGATCAATGGCCAGATTAAGCGAGACGCTTCCTAAATACTACGAAGCCAGAGGCTGGCTGGATGGAATCCCGACATCTGAAAAGCTCGCAGAGCTCGGATTAAGATAAACAAGCAGAAGGCTCCACGCCTTCTGCTTAATAATTTAAAGTTCTAAAAATTAATTTCCTGATGCATAATTTAAATAGTGAGGAGTAGGTGACGAGGCAGAAAAATATTAACCGGTTATTGCAGTTGCGATGATAAAAGTAAAAATATTCGGTATTTTAAGAGCGTATTGCGGGACTGCCAGCTGTGATCTGGAAAACGGTATTTCTGTGGGTGAGATAAAAAGCAGATTGTTTGGGGATAAATTGGATCACAGCTACATAAAGGTTCTTTTGAACGGAGAGCACGCGGATGATAAAACCGTTTTGGCGGATACTTCCGTCTCATTGTTTTATATCGGAGGAGGAGGATATCCCGGAGGTTAGTTTATGCAAAAATATGATTATGTAATAGCTGGAAATAGTGCAGCAGGGTTAAATGCCATGCGTACACTGAGATATTTCGATAAGAATTCTTCTGTTGCTGTGATTGACAGAGAAAATGAGCCCGTTTATTCGAGGGTTTTAACACCCTATTATGTGGGTGACAAAATAAAGAGAGATGCCTTATATATCGTTGATAAGCAATTTTATAAGAAAAACGGGATTGATACGTTTTTTGGGAAAGAACTGATTAGTATTGTACCTGAAAAAAATACAATAGGTTTGAGTGACGGTACAGAGCTGATTTATGGTAAACTTTTGCTGGCAACAGGCGGTGAAGCAAAAGAGATAAAATTTAATAATACCAAAAATGTATTGAAATTGAGGCATTTTAAAGATGCTGACAGAATGAATGAAATGTACAAAAAATCAGCTTCAGTTGTCGGATTCGGCGCCGGACTGGTAACCATCCCCTTGCTGTCACATCTCAGAAAAGATGTTGAAAAACATCTTGTGATTTCCTCTGACAGGATATTCTCAAGGGTCGTGGATAGGGATGCTTCTGAAATTCTTGAAAAAAACTTTGAATCAGAGGGGCTTACAATCCACAAAAAAGATGATTTGATATCGATTGAAGAAAAATCGGATAAGCTTGATATCACCCTTAAATCAGGCAGTAAATTGACTGCGGATATGGTTATTGTCGGTAAAGGAGTGGAACCGAATATTCATTTGGCAGAAGAGGCTGCAATAGATACCCACTGGGGAATAATGGTTGATAAACATTGCCGTACAAATGTGGAAAATATTTTTGCTGCCGGTGATGTGGCGGAATGTGATGATTTTTTTGGTGAAGGAACAGTTATCCAGGGGAACTGGCTGACGGCGGCAGAGCAGGGAGATCTGGCTGCAAAAAATATGCTCGGCTATGATGTCAGATATGAAGGAAGCCTCAAGAATAATACAACAGAGGTTTTCGGAACAGAAGTTGCGGTGGTGGGGTATTTCGGTGACGATGTAAAAAGCGAAATTTTTTATGATGAAAAAAGAGGTTTCTTTAGAAAAATATTTCTTGACGATTCCAATACAGTTATAGGCGCAACAATGATAGGTGAAACCAATGATGCCGGGATTTATTATGGACTGGTGAAGCGCAGAATTAAGTTGAATAATTTCAATTTTAAAGGTTTTATGAATTATGCTAAAATTTTGAAAAATATGGATTATTGTTAAACGTTTTGATGTATAAATTATTTAACGTAAAATTTTTGGCGCCCTCCCATTTTTTAAGAGCTATGGCAATAGAAGGATTTTCACTCATATACGAGATCGAAACTCGTATATGAGTGAAAATCCTTCTATCGATCTAACATATTGTCAAACTTTATAAATGTGTAGTTTTTGGGAGGGTGGTAAAATTTTTATTGACAACAGACTCTAGTTTTTATATAAGGTAATCCCTGTTGCGGGCGTAGCTCATCTGGTAGAGCGTGACCTTGCCAAGGTTGAGGTAGCGGGTTCGAGTCCCGTCGCCCGCTCTCTTTTTCTCCTTTGATATCAACAATTTAGTTTGAATGTGTTCCCACCTGTGATAAAATTGTGATAATTTAGGCAATATCCAAATAATTTTCCAGATTGGATTCATTACCATTATCCACATACCTGGCATAAGTTTCATATACCATCCTGAGACTGGTGTGACCTAAATTTCTTGAAACAAAAGCAATTCATTCATTGTATCTGCAAGTCTTATTTATGGCGGTTAAAAAATTGTGGGTTGTTGTCAATGAAGGATTTGATCCATCTTTCTAAAAATGATTGATGACCGGCAGTTTTTAAATATCCATATCCAAGAACCGATACTATCAAAGCTCCCATTGTGTCAACAATCAGATCCCACATAGTGTCTGTCAGTCCGGAAGGATCCCCTAACATTTCCTTTTGCATGTTCATGTTAAAAAAGGTGTCTACAGTAAATTCAAAAATTTCCCAAAAAGCTCCAATTCCAACAGCAAACAGAAAGGCAAAAAAAGCCACAAAACCTGCTTTCATATATATGCCGATTTCTTCTGTTTCGTTTAGTAAATAAACTAAAAGAAACCCGATAAGCCCCAATAAAAAGCCTGAGCCGGAATGCAGGACTATATCCCACCACCAGAAGCGCGTGTAGTAACCGTGTACTTCACCGAGGAAAAGTGATGCAAATATAAAAATAATCGAAAGTAATACAAATTCAGAAGGGATAAAAACCCTGAATAATTTCTCCAAAAAAAACGGTCCAAGTGTTATCAATATAATTCCTGTTGTAATAACAACCGTAAGCCAATGATGCTCCCAAACTGCAAAAATTACCTCGATAACCAGAATTGACTGCAAAATAAACGTTAGTCGGCGGTGTATGAGTTTTGTTTTCATTAGACCTCTTTATTGGTTCCTGATCATCTTTTAAAATATTCTATGGTACTTAGCTGAAAAATCATTTTTTTAATTTTATTTATATTTGCTTTTATATTATTCCAGGTTATTGGTCAAACAAGCACTTAGATTCTTAAGTGTTCGGTTGTGGCAATCTCAAAATAATAAAAAAAGAGAGATTGCTTCGTCTCCGCCCACGGGCGGATTCTCGCAAAGACTTGCATTAGGTGAAATGCGAAACTTGAATTTTGCATGTTAATAATGCAAAAAATTTAATTTGTAAGTTTGATTGGGTTATGACTGGACAGAAATTAAAATTTGACATCGGTTTAAACAGGTTCTACATTTATTCAATGAAAAAAGAAAAAGCATATAAATTACTTTCCCTCCAGGAAAGGATATCCAACAGAGCGGCAAAAGATCTTATTGACCGCGGAGTCGTTTTTGCCGGCGGAGAACATCTAAAAATTGCCCGGACAGAAGTACCGGCAGACACTGTGTTTCGGATAAAGAAGAATGAGCTGAATGAAATTGAAGTACTGCTGGATGATAAAAATATTTTTGCTATAAACAAATCACCCTATATGACCAGCTATGAAGCGGCTGACATATGCGGATTTCCTCTTATACACAGACTTGATAAAGGGACGAGCGGTGTTTTGCTTATGGCTAAGAATGAGACTTTTCGCAAAAAAGCAGTGGGACTTTTTAAAAGCCAAAACGTTGCCAAAGACTACATAGCCTGGGTCACTGGTATTCTGGCTGAAGATATGTATATTGATAAAAATATAAAAACACATAAACACGGTAAAGCCAAAAGCTATACTGATCCTAAAGGCAAACCGGCAAAAACATTTATCTCACCTATGGAAGTCAGCAATAAATGTACGAAAGTTTTGATAAAAATATATACGGGCAGAACGCACCAGATCAGGGTACACTTGCAGGATGCAGGTTTTCCCGTTTTGGGGGATACGGAATACGGCGGCAGAGAATACAATCGTATAATGCTTCACGCAAAGCGGATTGAAATGCCTGGATATACGATTGAAGCTCCGGAACCGGCTGATTTTATCTGAAAAGAGCTTGTTTAATTCAGATGACCGAACACCTGCACAATCAAGTGCCCGGAAGCAGATTTTCAACGATAATTTTGACAGTGGAAAACTTACTACATTTTTACAGATTAAGCGAAAATAATGCTTTGTTTATCAGAAAACCTCCCATTGAGAGCCATAAAAAAAGAGTCAAAGACAAAATCAAAGGTTTTATTCCCACTGAGCTGAGTTTTGAATAGTTTGTTTCAAGCCCCAATGCCCCCATTGCCATTGTAAGCATAAGAGTATCAATCAAATTTATTACCTGAATGGTTGTGGTGTTGAAAAGATGGAGGGAATTAAAACCGCTGACCAATATAAAGAAAATAACAAACCATGGTATTGTTATTTTCGGTTTTGTTTTACCTTTGACATTTTTTTGAAGCACAATACTTAATATCAGCAGAAAAGGAGCAAGCAGCATGACTCTTGTAAGTTTTACTATAACGGCAGTATCAGTGGCAACTTTTCCCACTGCGCTTGCTGCTCCCACAACTTGTGCAACTTCATGAACTGTGGAACCGATATAGATTCCCTTAAAAGTTTCAGCCATATTTATATGGTTTAATACCAAAGGATATGTAAACATGGATAGTGTCCCGAACAATACGACAGTTCCCACAGCTACTGCTGTTTTGTAATTTTCCGATTTCAAAACCGGCTCTGTCGCCAGAACAGCTGCTGCCCCGCATATTGAACTGCCGGCCGTTGTGAGAATACATGTATCCCTGTCTATTTTAAGTATTTTTCTGCCGATAAAGACACCAAGCAGGAGAGTTGAAGTGACAATAAGGGAGTCGATAATAAGTCCTCTCATTCCGATTTTTGCAATCTCCTGAAAGGTTATTCTGAAACCGAAAAGTATTATCCCCAGTCTGAGAAGCTTCTGCTGAGAAAACTTTATTCCGTATTCCCACGTATCAGGGAATTTATTTAAGAAAACATGTCCTATAATTATTCCCATTAGTATTGCCAGTATAAGAGGGCTGATTTTAAGTTTCAGGAATAACGGGAACTGTGCGATAAAAAACGCAAAAATTGCCAGCAGTGCCGTAAAAAGGACACCGCTTGTTCTGTTAATGAAAGTTTCAAACATATATATTCCTCCTTTTTTTTATTCTTGAAAATAGTTGAAAATTAATATAAATCAAATAGATATAATTTAGATAATATATAAGGAATATTTATATGATTAGCATAACTCTAAGACAGATTGAAATTTTTTTGGCGGTGAGCCGCACCATGAGTATGAGTAAGGCTGCTGAAGAGCTGAACCTTACCCAGTCCGCTGTGAGTATGGCCATTAATGAACTGGAAAAATATATTTCAGGTCGTTTGTTCGACAGGAGCGGCAAAAAACTTTTTTTGAATGGAAAAGGTAGGACACTTATTCCCAAAGCTGTTGCGGTTTATGATATGGCCAAGGAAATAGATACAAGTAAATGGCATGAATCAATTAAAATCAGTGCTTCATCTACCATAGGAAACTATATCATGCCCTCAAAACTGGGAAAATATATAAAAAAGCACCCTAAAATTCCTGTTTCACTTTCGGTAAAAAATACCGATGAAGTTGTAAATGAAATTTTGAATTTTCAGGCTGATGTAGGGTTTATAGAAGGTCCATGTACAAATAGTCAAATAGATATTGAGTTCTTTGCAAAGGACAGATTATTTGTTTTCAGTGCATCGTCCAGTCCTTTGGCTCACGAAAAAAATGTTACAGTTGAAAAGCTCATGGGCTACCGATGGATATTGAGGGAGAAAGGTTCAGGTACGAGGGAAGTTGTTGAAAAGGCCTTGAGCGATATTTCTGCTCGCCTGAATGTTTATATGGAACTTGGACATAGTGAAGCTATTAAAAATGCTGTTTTGGCTGATATAGGTATCAGCTGTTTATCTGAGGTCGTACTGGAAAATTATATAGCTTCGGATCTTCTCAAAACAGTAGATACAAGTCTTAATCCGGTTACCAGAGATTTGTATATTATTATGCATAAAGATAAATATATTTCTGATTCGCTCCAGAATTTTCTGGATTTTATTAAAGATTCATAATAGTTTAAAAAAATGATATTTTTAATTTTTGCTATTATCTGATAGTATTGTTATTTATATCTAAAAAATCTGTAAAGGCTTTGTAAATAAATTATTAACAGGATTAGTGTTATTATATAAATATCGAGGATATTGTGAAAAAGTTGTTTATCATAAAGTTGGGCAGTACATTCAGCGATCTTGCCGGAGAAACAGGAGATTTTGAAGATTGGATTTATAAGGGTTTGGGAGAAACGGCCTTTGAAATAACAATTGTTGATGTTGAGCATGGGGGATCACTGCCTAAAATACGGGATTGTGCCGGAGTTATTTTAACCGGCTCGCACTCTATGGTAACGGAAAATCCCACTTTTGCAGACAACATGGATATCTGGCTGAGAAAACTTGCAAAATATGATGTTCCGGTTTTGGGTATTTGTTTTGGACACCAACTTATAGCAAAAGCTTTTGGCGGCGATGTTCATTTTCGCCCACAGGGTATAGAGATAGGTACTGTTGAAATTATATTTGAAAAGGAGGCAGAAAACGATCCTCTTTTTGCAGAGGTCCCTCCTAATAAAATTTATGTCCATGAGGCTCATTCACAATCTGTAACTATTCTGCCTGAAGGAGCAGTACGTCTTGCTATAAATGAGAATGATAACAATCAGGCGTTTAGGCTGGGAAAATGTATTTGGGGTGTCCAGTTCCATCCTGAATATGATTCTCATGTAACAAAAGAATATATCAGGAAAGTTTCCGCTGACTTAAAATCGGATGGCAGGGAAGTGGAGGATCTTCTGAAAAGTGTCAGGGAAACACCGGAGGCTTTTGGTATTTTGGGTAAATTTTCAAAACTTCTGTGATTAACAAGGTGATTTTAAGTATATTTATCCAGAAGGTATAACAGGTCGTTCAGCTGATAAGGCTTTTTCAATATATCCACGAAGCCGTATTTCTCAGGATTTAATATTGCATCACTTTCAGAATAGCCCGACATTACAACGGCTTTTATTTCGGAATCAAATTCCAAAGCTTTTTTTACCGCTTCCTCAGCTCCCATGCCGCCAGGAATTGTTATATCCAGAAAGACTAAAGAGGGTTTTTCATTATTATCCATCAGTTCTTTATATTTTTTTAAGAATTCTTTGCCTTCAGAGACCATATGAACATCAAATCCGTAATGTGTCAGAATGTTTCCAAGAGAATCCTGTACCATCCTATCGTCATCCATAACCAGTATTTTTTTATTCATACCGTTGATTGTACTAATGCTATCAGAGCGTTCTTCCTCCGGTTTTTGAAGTGTTGCCGGAATAAGTATGGTAAAAGTTGTACCTTTGCCGGGTGTTGAATCCACATGTATATAACCGTTGTGTTTTTTGACTACGGAATGAGTTATAGCAAGACCAAGCCCGCTCCCGCCTTCTTTGGTGGAGAAGTACGGATCAAATATTTTATCTATTTGTTTTTTCTCCATACCGGGGCCGTTATCAGCTAATACGAGTTTCAGATATCTGCCCGGTTCGTATATTTTAGCTGTTTTGTCAACCTCATAATTGGTTATGCTGGCGGTAACTTTTCCTGAATCCGGTTCTATGGCCTGTCTTGCATTGATCAGGAGATTTTGCAGAACCTGTGAGAATTGACCCGGATCTATAAGTGCTGTCCATAGATTTTCATCAGTTTTTATTTCATAGGTAACCGACGAGCCTCTTAACATGAATTTAAAACTGTTTTCAGCAAGCGGTTTTATATCCACTTTTTTAATTTCAGGGCGGCCTCCTTTTGAAAATGTAAGCAGCTGCCGGGACAGATTTTTTGCATTGTCAATTAACTGTTCTATATTAGAAATCTTTTCGCTGAATTTGTTCTGTTTATCAAGAAGCTTTATAAGATCAACGTTAGCACTGAGAGCGGCAAGCATGTTATTAAAATCGTGAGCTATACCGCCGGCCAAAATACCGACCGATTCTAGCCTTTCCTGTTTTGCCTGTTCTTCTTCGACTTTTCTTTTAACTGTTGCATCTCTGAAAATCAGTACAGCGCCAATAATTTTACTTTCAAAATCTCTTAATGGTGATACAGAATCTTCTATAAAAAATCTTTCTCCCAAATCCGTTTCCATCAGGGCTGAGACCTCTTTAGACACAGTAAGGCCATTCTCGAGTATATCATCCACAGGGTTTTCTAGCTTTTCTGAAGTAATCTCATCGTAAAAGATCAGGATATCCCTTATGTTTTTGCCGTAAATATGAGAGGATTTTTTGCCGTAATAATTTTCAAATGTTCTGTTAACCAGGGTTACTGTTCCTTTTAAGTCAGTGACAACAACAGCATCCCCGATACTTTTAATAATTACATGAAGGCGCTCCCTTTCATCGTTGAGTTTGTTTATATAGCTGATACGTTCTAATTCAAGAGAAGCTCTTTTGGAGACCAAAGACAGTATGTTCTCATAAATCTGTCCACTTTCCATGGGTTTGTCATTCATTGCTGCAAGTAAACCTATCTGGTTTCCGCTTTCGTCAAACATTTGAAAACCTAAAAAGGCTTCAATACCCAAAGAGTGTGCCATTTCGCATTCGGGAAAACTCAATCTTAAATTATGCGGGTATATGCATTTTGTTTCATCTTTATTAGTGCCGCATGGAGATTTTTTTATATTGAAAGTAAAGTTTTCATTTAGTTCGCCATTTTTGCAAAATGCAACAGTTTCTGCTTCATTTTCATTTTTAATCTTGGCGATAAATGCGTATTTACACTGAAGTATTTGGGAGATATCTTTTACGATTTCGTTAAAATATTCCAACCCCTGCAAACTGGATGTTTTTGCAATGATAATATTCATTGCATCGTTAACACGTTTTTCCGTATCGACATCATAGGCAGTTCCTGCAACAGCACTGAGATTATTATTGCTATCGTAAATCAGGTTTGCCACATCCCTGAACCATCGGTAGTCACCATCAACAGTTATTAACCTATAGGAAAGTTTTATACTCTTTTCTTTATTTTTGGCTGCTTCCTCAATTTTTTCAGTTACTTCTCCGTAGTCATACTTATGCATGAATTTTTTGTACATCGAAGCGTCAGGGGTATAGAAAAACTCCATTTCAAAACCAAGGATTTCAGAGGCGTATTCGCTTATATACTCAAATTTTTGTTTGCGGAAATTAAAGTGATATATGATGTGTCTGGAGATTCTGAGCATCTCTCTCATCTTTCTTTCCATTTCTCTGAATTTCTTGTCGGCTATAATTTTAAGTTCGAGCATTACTACCGCAATAAACATAAAGACAAAGGTGATTGTCACAAGCCATATGATTTCTTTGTATTCTTCATAAACGGAAAACGGCTTGTTTATTATTTTGGCATTTTCCGACAATTCTTCAATTTTGATATTGTATTTTTGCAGCTCCTGATAGTTAAACAGATATTCATTGATTTCTTTCGGATAGTTAAGATAACTTTTAAATTTTTCCGGTTTTTGCAAAAGTGTTTTGAGAATTGAGGCTGCGTATCTGCCGGCAAGATCCCCGCTTGTTACATATCCGCCGAGCACACCTTCTATGACAAAGACATCCTCCATTGAAATTAACGGGGCTTTGCCGGTATAGGTTTTAATCTCATTAATCACTACTGAAATCGGTGCGGCATCAGAAATCCCGTGACTAACGGTTCCGATAGTTGTGAGGATATAAATATTATTCTTTTCACTGACTGTTTCCAGAACACTTTTGATATCTGAAATGGATGGTATTGTTTTTATATCGTAATTGATATTTTTGTACCTTTCAGCCATTGTATTTCTTATCTGCTGATTAATAATTGAAGCTGTCGAAGAATCGTCTCCAATAAAAATCAATCGTTTATCTTTGCCGAAATGTTTTAGAATAAAGTCAACGTTTTTGCTGATATCTTTTTTTTCAAAGCATCCTGAAAATCTTTTTGGATCGAGCTTATTCATCAGATCAAGGTTGTTTACTCCTGAGAAAATCACCGGGGTTTCCGGGAAAAGTTCCTTTAAATCTTCCAGAAAAAAGGTCATGGCATTGTCATCGGTAATGTAAATTGCTTTGGGGGAATGCGTTGCCCTGTAATACTTAAATTTGATCATCTGTACCAACTGTTCTCTGTATTCTGCATTAAAGGGAATTTTCTTTGTGTCCAGGTTTTCTATGTGATACTCAAATCCTGCAAACATATTGCTTTCTTTCAGTTTGGAGAAAAAACCGTTCATTTGCTGTTCGGTCCAGGCATAGTTGGTAAAATAGGAATTGATTATCAAAATATTATCATGGGCTGCAAAAGCTGTTGAATAGCCTGCAGTAAGTGTCAAAAAAATGAAAAGTGAATATAAAAGCTTCTTTAATTTCATAACGGTATTATAGCCCTCTAATGAATATGATAGCATATTAACCATTGATTTTAAAATAAAAATTGAGTTTTTTGGGAGTTGGTTAGAAGATTCCGGAGGTTGTTAGAGGTAGTTAAGGTAATTGGAGCAGTTGAGGTTTGTCCCGCCGTTTAATTTTTGATTAAACGGCGGGATTGAATACAATAATTAACCAGCAGGTCAAGCCCATGATCTCTTCTATCTTTTTGATAGTAGATGAATAAAATACCGAGCACTGAAATTTTTAGTGCCTGAGAGAATTGCTTAAAAAACGTTAAGCATACCGGTCAAATCTGAGCCGATTTTAAGACGGCTGTTGAGTTCTTTTTGAATAGTATCCAGACCGGCATATTCCTGTTCGAGGTTTTCTATCGGTTTCTCCACTTTTGCCATTATTTTTTCTCTGAGTTGAGCTTTAAGTTTTGCAGTCTGGGTGCTGACAACCTTATTCATGGCATTCTTAAGGTTTTGACCTATTGTTGAACTTAATTTCATATTGTAATTGTCAAGTGTACCGTTAACATCCGCTTGAATTCTAAAATTTGATATTTCAGAAAGAGCAGTTTTAAGAGCATCTGCTGCAATATCGTCGCCTGGAATCTGAGAAAAGTTTACATCATTCATCATAGCTGCAATATTCATATTTAATTTCCCGGCTGATACTTCAGCATTGCCGCTGATATCTGCTGCCGCTTTTTCTATTTTTACAGGCAATTTTGACGATTCTGAAAGTGTGATTTTATTTACCCGGTAATTTTTTGTATTGACTTTAAAAGTGTCTGTATAATTTACCGAGCTGTGATCAATGCTGCCAGTGAATGCCACTAAGTCAGCTTTATCTAATTTTTTACCACTGAAATCAAAAGTCAGACTTTTGCCGAGAATCCGCTGTGAGGACGTAATGTTTTTTATCGTTCCGCTCAAATCTCCGGCTTCAAGGCTGACATCCGCTTTTACAGTTTTAATCAGAAAACGCGGCAGAGGCTCTTTTTCTCTGAAATATACCTTTTCACCTTCTGCACGGGTTTTCGTGACTTCTTTTTCACCTTGTTCGTTTTTACCGCCTTCAACGTAGGGAATAATCTTTTCATACCAATAAAGAGCTGTACTTAGATAATCCGCAGCTTTATTACCGAAAAACAGACGTGTGTAGTTTTGCGCTCCTCCAGCTGAAAAAGCATATTTATCCATAAGTCTGTTAACATCCTGAGCAGGAAGTGCAGTTACTGTTTCGATTTTATTTTTCAGTTCATTTTTTTGTTCTTTGAAATCTTTGGCAGCTTGCCTGATTTTTGAGAGGTCACTTTGGATTTCTTTTTTCAAAGATGAGGCCTCTTTGGCTTTTCCCATGAGACCTGAGATACCACCTGAAGAGTTTTTAAGTTTTTCAATCCGTTCTTTATAACTTTGCAGTTTTTCTTTATCAGGCAGTGAGTTAAGTCTCTCCTGCCAATTGCTTTTGGCGTTTTGAATATCGTTTTTAAGCTCTTTTGCGGCGTCCAGTGTTTTCAGGTCTGCTTTCGCTAAAATGTCTTCCGCTTTTGGGATTTCAAAAGAGGGAAGGGAAAGTCCGGATTTTTTATCCTTTTTAGATTCTTCGGTAACACTCTGTTTTTTTGAAAGCGCCCCTGATTTTTGACGTTCGGTGTTAAACTTTAATCCTTCCATTGACATTTCATCTATTATAATTTTTCTCATTAATAATTTGCCGAATTCAATGGACATTGCAGAGTTCTCAAACTCCACAGCATTCCTCATTGGGGCGTTGGGATTGGTGACCCGTACATTGTTAAGCTTCAGTCCGAATGGGATAAGAGAAAGGTCGGCTTCTTTTACTTCCACTTTTGCTCCGACAGCTTTACTGCCATATTTTTCAATATTGTTTTTGATTATATTATCAACAAAGAAAAACCAAAATATTGCTATTAAAACAATGAAAACAACGAATGCCAAAAAACCCTGCCATCTGATCCACCTTTTCATAGATTACTCCTTCCAGCCGTGAACGGTCTGATATACACGGTAAATTTTACTCGCCTTGAAAAGCTGCATGATTTTTGTTTTTTCCACCCACGCCAGAAAATGTTCCCTGTATTTTTTTATGAGTGTATTCGATATTAACAACAGAGGTATAAACAGTATAATGGAAAAAAGGAGACTGCCCATCAGAATCGTATTATTAAAATTTGCAAGACGGAATATCGTGGTGTTGTATAAAGCCGTCCATAATCCTTCCAATGCAGGAGTGGTAAGAGCTGCCAAACCTATTATATGAAAGAGCGGGTCAAGTGCAAAGGAAAGAGCGGTAAAAAAAGCCCAGCCTATAATAAAAGCGGACAGGTTTACCCGTAAAATCAGAACTGCCAGTAATACCAAGATATTATGCATTGATAAAAGTGGTGTAAGACCGAAAATCATAGCAAAGCAGAATCCAAGGCTTATTTGCAGAGGATCAGTCTCGGAGTTTAGCACCTTTAAAAATTTGGCGATGAGATGAGTCATTTTATCTCCTTTAACTGCCTATTTTATATTTAACGAATTAGAATTCATATTAAATTTTATATCTTAACTTATGTGTTGTCAAATCAAATGCATTTTAGCATAACCCCAGTTTTTGAAAAGCAATAGAAATGAACTTGATAAGCAAAAACGCAGAAATGATTATCATATAAGGGGAGATCCCTCGGCTTCGCTCGCCCAGTTAAATCCGGCTTGCAGTGCAACATTTAACAGGGCGAAGGATGACACAAAACACTGTCCTTTCGAACGAAATGAGAAATCCCTAAGATTGTTTAGCAAAATGTACCCCCTCTTAATCTCCCCCAGGTCTTAGTTCAATGTTTAATGTTTAATGTTCAAGGTTCGCCGTTTATCAATTATATCTGTTCAGTCCATTAATCCAGAAAGTACCTCATTCTAAGATAGGGGTGGTATGAAAATAGCTGTTTGACAATGAGATTCCTCGGCTTCGCTCGGAATGACTTTTTCTGTCATCTCGACCGGAACGAAGTGAAGCGGAGAGATCTCCACCGTTGTTTGTCAAAATATTATACTAACATGCAGTTAATTATGTTTATTATCATTCTTCAAATGTTTTAATTTGTAGCTCTTTGATAAGTTTTATGCCTGTGTTTCCAAGGCTTTGCCGGCTTTTTACATTGTGGATACTGTGCTCTAATTCTGCAACAGGCAGTTTACCAAACAGATTATAGATATCGTTTAGTGCTTTATTTTGTTGGTCTTTAAAAGTTTTGTCTGAAATATCCCTGAAAATTTTGTTAATTATACAGCCGTGTACATTCATTTTGTAATCAAGCAGCGTATGGTAAATATCCTTTGTTCTGTTATAAACGACCCTTTCAGGATTTGTCACAATGATAAATGCGGCATTATTCTTGATATATCTTGAAATATAATCGGACAATTCTGTCCATTCATCGATAATTTTTGAGATACTTTTCTTGCCTGATCTGAATTTTGTGAGTTTATCCAGGCTGTCGTAGATTTTGGTTCCTGATTTCAGATGTTTTTTTAATAGCGCAGGCATGTTTAAAAGGTTTAATGTTTCCCCTGCAGGAGCGGAGTCCCAGATTATTTTGTCGTAATTGTCGTTTTCAGACAATTCCACAATAAAATCCAGCATTGTTTCTTCCCGAAGGGAAGGAGCTGAGCTGATATATTCCAAAAGACTGTTTTCAGATTCCCTGTCGAGTTTTTCAATATCAATAAGACGGGAAAGTATCTGATGAAAATCCTGGCCGAATTTGCTCACCCACCTTTCAGTGATTGTTTTATGATCCATTTCCATTGCAGTGAGATAGTCGCCTACTTTGGTAAATTCTGGACCTATGTCAATCTCCAATACATCACCTATTGCCGGTGTGAAATCTGTGGACAGCAAAAGTGTTTTTTCTCCTTTGTTTGCAAGAGCAAGGGCTATGGCCGAGGCACTTGTGGTTTTACCCACGCCGCCTTTTCCGCAAATTAAGTATAATTTAGTCATAATTTAAACTCCCAATTATTATTTTAACAAATTTTTTCTGCTTTTGCATCAGCATATAAAGTAGCATAGATTGTTAAGGTTTTTGGTTGTGAACTGAGGTTTTATACCAATTTCAGTTCACCGTTTAAATTTTCCCTTCTCATTCCCTTTATCCTTCTTATTTTAATATAAAATAATTATAATTTATAGTCCGGTTGATGCAAACGGAGGCTTGATATGAAGACCAAATATGTATTTTTAATGTTAGCAGGTTTCATATTCTTCACTTCAAATGTACTGGCTGAAAAGGCCGTACTGGCAGGCGGATGTTTTTGGTGTATGGAAGCTGATTTTGAAAAGCTTGAGGGTGTGGGCGAGGTTGTTTCAGGATTTACCGGGGGTGAATTAAAAAATCCCACTTATAACGGAAATCATGAAGGGCATGTAGAAGCTGTGAAAATAACATATGATCCGGCAAAAATAAGTTATAAAGAGTTGCTTGATCATTTTTGGATAAATATAGATCCTTTTGATGCAGAGGGACAGTTTTGCGACAGAGGACCGAGTTACAGAAGTGCCATTTTTGTGCAAAATGAAAAAGAAAGAAAAATAGCTGAAAAATCCAAAAAAGGGATTCAAAAAATGTTTCCGGACAAAAAAGTCGTCACTCCGATTAGAAAGGCATCAACCTTTTATCCGATAAAAGGTGATGAAATCTATCATCAGGATTATTATAAGAAGAGTTCGGTCAGCTATAAATTTTATCGCTGGAACTGCGGCCGTGATCAAAGACTTGAGGAAATATGGGGAGATAAGACTGATCACTGACTTTTTATATTTAGTTAAAAATTAAATGTTCGGCTGGAAGAGGGATTTTTATGATTTCTAAGTCAGTGTATTTGTAGTTATTAGTGGTTATTCATTGTTATTTATTGATGAAGGTCGCAGGCACAATGGCCGAGGGCGAAGGCGAAGGCGAAGGCTATTTCAACCACATCAACCGTTACCTCTTAACATTTAGTACCAATTGATACGCATCACGGCATTTCAAGCCGTGTTCCCTGAATAAATCAAAGGGCTCATACCTGTATATTTTCAAAAATACATTTAAAATTCTATTGTTTACTAATTTCTGTACGGAGAAAAATTTATGTTTTAACCGATACCCCCATAAACAATATTCAACACAAGTACAGCAAATGCAACCAATACAAATATATATTTGGCGTAAGGCTCAAACCATTTGCCAAAGCGTATATTGGAGTTTTTATTGATTTCAGCCCTGGCTTTATCTGCACCGAATACCCAAAAGAATACCACAGCCGCGACAAAAGCACCGAAAGGAAGAACGTAAATAGTGGTTATGTCAGCCCATGTGCCGAATTTTGACATGTCAACATCCAGCGGTAAGCCTATAAGAAAAGCTAAAATACTTAATAACAGAACAGCTTTCCCGCGGGAAAATCCGGTTTTATCCATAAAACCTTCCACTGCAGGCTCAAGCATACTGACAGAAGATGAAAATCCGGCAAATACTACAGAGAGAAAAAACAAAATGCCGAATAGATAACCTCCGGGCATCTGGGCAAAAACAGTCGGTATACTGACAAACAGAAGTCCCGGTCCGGCTGCGGGATCCAGGCCGAATGCGAACACTGCAGGGATGATGGCCAAAGCAGCCAGTATTGATGCCATAAAATTAAACAGTACCGCCTGAATAGAAGCGGATGGTATATCCGTATCATCCCGGGCATAACTTCCGTAAACCAACATTGTTGCCCCTCCCAGACTTAATGTGAAAAATGCCTGACCGAGAGCCATAATCCAGGTTTTGACTTCTCCCAGTTTAGACCATTCAGGGACAAAAATATATTTTATCCCGTCCATTGCCCCTGTCAGTGTTACCGATCTTATTACCAAAATAAACAGAATAATAAATAATAATGGCATCATAATTTTGTTTGCTTTTTCAATACCTCTTTGGACGCCAAAATATACAATTACCATCGTTCCGATAACTGCAGCCGCATGCCAGCCAATAGTGTTTGCAGTACCGGCAAAGGTTCCGAAATACTCCGGAATATTTATTATATTGAAGGCTCCCGTAAATGATAAAAAGAAATATTTTAAAAGCCAGCCTATAACTATGGAGTAAAATATAAAAATGGAAAAGACAGCTGCTACCGGAATAAACCCCAAAACAGTTCCGTATTTGCCGGATCCCTTTTTCCTTTCCTCAAAAACTTTTCTGAATGCTCCTATAGCTCCTTTCCGCTGACTTCTGCCGAATGCCCATTCCTCCATAAGTCCGACACTGGCAATACCGAAGACAAAAATTAAATAAGGAATCAGGAATGCAGCACCGCCGTATTCGCCGACACGCCAGGAAAACAGCCATATATTTCCAAGGCCTATGGCTGAACCTACACTTACCAGTATAAAACCCATCTTTCCCGTCCACTTCTCTCTTTTCATAAAAGCTCCTTGTATCAATTATTATTTTTGGTTAAACCGGAAAAAGCAGCAGTAGATACTGTTTAACGTTAAAAGTGAGAGTATCCAAGCCTGCAAGTCAAATAACCTAAACAACCCCTACGACCTATAGAGAACCTCTCTCCGACAAATTCCAGCTTTCAGCTAATAAACACATTATAAAAAGGTTTAAAGTTCACAAATATTCTATATGATTGTTATAAAATAATTTGTCAAGTGCCTATCGTAAAATTTTGTGCAGGCATTTAGGGATTAAAAGCTATAAAAGGCACCAGGCAGGCAGATTTATTATACCTTTTTCTGCTAAAGAAACTACCATTTCCTGTTCGATTCTGATGTGCCCGTACTTGACCATAATTTCGGCTATTTCTTTCAAATCACCAGAATAAAGAGATTGTGTCTCATATTTTCTTTCGGCGTAAACAGGGGCATGTAAATGTTTAATTGCCTTTTCTATCGTGTTTTTATCAGGGAAGAAAGAAGTTTTCATTATACGTGATATTAAAATGTCGGCAATCTGAAGACCGGCAGGGTCAACATCACCAAAATGTATAATATTGCCGAAATCGTTGTCTTTCAGCTGTCTGCTGATTTCACCGATATTTTGAAAGCCTGCAGCGTACACAAACATAGAGTTCTCAGGATTTAATCTGAAAAAAGGTGACAGATTTTCAAAAATTACAGTATTTTCAACCTCAGCTGACATCTCCCCCAGCTTATCGGCGAAACAGGAGAAAAAACCGTTACTTTTCATTATATCGGTGATGTTTATATTTAGAAAATATATGTTTTTATCACACCGGATGTGGATAATATTATAATAACTGCCGGCACTTACAGGTCTGAGTTCATTGACAAGTGTTTTTAAAAGGGAAGATTTCTGAATGGTCTTGGAATCGCCGAACACTAATGTAGACAGCTGGCGCAGATCGGTTCCCTCTGATTCGTTTTTTATCAGATAGGTATAGAGCTTATAAGCCTTTTTCAAACTTTCCGTGTTTTTGGGGTAGATATTTAGCTCGGAGAGTGTTCTGTACTTTTCATAAATTTCCCGGCAGTGATTATTAAAGTACTCACGAAGATAATTATAATCGTTTATAATAACTCTATACCGGCCTTTTTTTGCCAGGATATTTGAGTTTATAAAATCATCCAGATGTTTTGAATAGCCGCATTTATTATTTTCAAGAAGTTTTGCAATCAGTAGGCATCTGTCAAGCATTTTCCCCTTCAAATCTGATATGCGGCATAACAACGCCGTTTTCAGAGGCAATGAGATGATAGTGTATACCTCTGTTAAAATTAGGGATATTGGGCAGAGCAACAATAAGCTGTAATCCCCAGTTTTCTGCAATTTCAAATAACGTATTGATTGAGTCCACATCCAGTCTGTCCGCTTCATCCAGAACGATGGGGAGCATTTTGTCTTTCAGGCTTTCTTCGGAAAATCTAGTCAGCATACTCAGGACGATTACAATATTGGTGCCCAGATTTTCACCGTTGGAAAGTCCTTTATTTCTGCGGTTGCCGGAGTTGTCAAACAGGTCTATTTCAATATCAAAATAATTGCGGTAATCCAGAACGTCATCTTCATTAACCTGCGAACGGCTGTATCCGAGACTTCTGCCCAGATCTTTTATGAAAGCATCGAAGTCTACATCTTCAGACTCCAGAAGACTCATTATGGAGTCCGACTGGTGAATGTGCTGAAGCTTGTGATAAGCAGGCCGCTCTTCCACCCGCAATTTTATCTGGCGGATTTTGCCGAAATGAACGTTTTCCAGATCACTGTTTAATTTGCGCAACGTTCTCTTTACCCTGAAAATATTTTCCTCGATTCCGGACTTGAAATTGCCGATTACAGACTTTATTTCATCTTCGATTTGCAGCAGCTGCACATTCAGCTTTTCCAGGTCTTCCTGCAGCTTTGTCAGCGACTGAAAATTAGGAAAAACTTTAACCACCGTTTCATTAAATTTATCCATTATATTTGATGTTTTGGGCATATCTTTGTCGTATTTATTTAAAAATGTTGCCAGCTCCTTTTCAAATATTCCTCTGCTTTCATAAAAGTCAGCATCACTTATATCAAACATTTTGGGTGATAATTCTTCCCCTGTAAGTTCAATGGATACCTCTCTAAAATGAGCAATTTTCTCTTCATATACCTCTATATCATCTTTTAAACGGGTAATTTCATCCACCAGTCTTTTTTGCTCTGACTGAATATCTCTTCGTTCATCTTTTAAACGGTCTATCTCTTTGGTGTAACTTTTTTGAAGTTCATTCATCCTGCTTTTTTCTTTCCTGAGTATTTCGATTTCGCTGAAATCAACTTTCCCCAGCAATATGTCCCTTGGATATTCATCCTCTAAGCGCTCTTTTATTGTTACGTTTTTATTATAAATCTTCTCTGTTTCACGAAATTTATCTTTTTCTTTACCAAGAACAGATTCCAGCTCTTTTATCTCACTTTTAAGTTCGGAATAATCTTTGTTCAGATTTTTTAGATACGTTTTTATTTCTCTCAGTTCTTTCTTTGCCTTTTCATAATCTTCTTTATAGTCTGATCTGCCGAAATAATATTTTAATCTTGTGATTTGCTGAAAATCGTTTTTAACTTTGTTAAAAATAAAGCTTTTCTCTTCTATGTAGTCTATCTGTTTTTTTAAATCATCCACTTCATCGGCCAGATTTTCCAGATAAAGGTAATCAAAAATGTGGTCTAACTCATAAATATCCTTTAAAAGTGTGGAAATGGTTTGCATCCTGCGATTGTTTTCTTCGATTGCAGTTTTGATATCTTTAATCTCCTGTCTTAAGGCCTCCACCCTTGCTTTTCTGGATTTTTCACCTATTACAGGGTATTTAGGTGCAGGCTCATACCGCTTTACAGACGGCTCTTTACTGTCATAGATAAGATAGCCGTCCTGAAGTTTTTCCACAGAATACTTATCTGTATCGATATCCCCGGTAACAAAAAACAGTTTGTCAGCACCATTTGCGTAATCGTAAATATCCTTGGAGTCAGAGACTACGGCGGCGTATTTCATGTCCCCCAGCAGGGATTCCAGTTTTTCACTTTCTTCAATAGGTGTGCCATCAAATTTTTTGTACAAAAACTGGCCGTTAAAATTTTTCAGGGCTTCCGGCAGTACAATCTTCCCCTTGAGAAGTTCGTTTATCTCCTTGTTGATATTTTCAACGGTATGCTCTTTTTCTTCTGTCTCCTTTTTAAGGCTGTAAAGCTCAGATTCCATTTTTTTTGCTTCGGTATTGAGCTCCTCTTTTGATTCGAATGATATGTCACTGCTCAACCGGTTCTTTATGGACACCGCTTTGTTTCGGGTGTTCAGCTTCTCTGTGAGGTTGTTGTACTCTTTTTTTAAAAACGGCAGGCTTTCAATATCTCTGCTGATTTGATTCCATTGATCGAGCATCTTTTCGAAATCTGTTACAGTAGTTATTCTGTCTTTGGTGTAAGATGTAAAGTTCTTTAAATATTTAATAAAATTGTTATAATTTTCATAATTCTCCGAGAGAGCTTTTAACTCTCCCTCTATTCTTATTTTATCTTTTTCAGCAGAATTTTTAGATTCAGTCATATCTTCAAGATGCTGTTTCTTCTCAGAGATCTTACTTTCCAGTTCCCGGATTTTCTCTGTTAACTCTTTTAATTTGATTTCATTTTCTGCTGTGGTTTCAAGTAATTTTGTATACTCTTCAAAAGCGGCATAACTCCTTTCAAAATCAGAAATGTTCTCCAGCAGTTTTTCCAGTTGATTGTTCGTATCCTGCAAACTAACATCTTTTTCATTAATAGAGGTATTAATTTTTTCAAGTTTTCTGTTATAGTTTTCAATCGTTTCTTCATTTTTTGACAACTTCGTTTTCATACTTTCGAGTCTGGATATACTTTTGTTAAGCTGGTCGCTGTAATATTTTACACAATTATCATAATATTGGTTTGCGGCTTCCTCCAGAGAGTACACTTCATCTCTTATCGTTTTTATCCGCTCAATTTTTCTTACCACTTCACTGCGCTGCCTTATACTTTTTGTTAAAGACTGAATAAGTTTTTTCGGGCTGGAGTCGGTGGAAGAGAGTACATCCTTTATCATTTTTTTACCCTGACGGAGTATGCCGGTGGAGATTGATCTGTAAAGTGTAGAAAATTCTGAAATTTTTGAGGAAATATTTATTGCCAATACTCCCCTGTTGTACAAATATTGGTGATATTCGGCAATTGTCTGAAAATTCCGGAATTCAAGATCGGGATATTTGCTTAACAGATTTTTATTCAGTTGGGCAAGATTCTCAATAAGCCGGTTCCCTTCGAAAAAGTCATCGGGGGTTACAGTAACATTTTCCAGAGCCATCGGCTTGATATCGACTTTTGTATCAGGATTTTTGATAAGCCTTATGCCGAAAGAGAGTGTCTTGCTGTTTTCCGCCGGTCTGCCGGCATAATGCTGCTGAAATTTGTTAATATTGAAGAATATATAGCCTGCCGAGTCCAGCATATAATCACCGAGGGAGCGGTCATCTTTCTGGGTGGTGACATTAAATTTTGTGTACTGCTGGTTTGCTATCAGCCCTGTTTGAATAGCATCCAGTAACGTGGTTTTGCCCACCCCGTTTTTGCCGAAGAGCGAGGTGAATGTTCTGTCAAAATGAATAATGCATTTTGGATACAGATTAAAACCGACTATAATGAGAGAGTCTAAGTAGATGCTTTCTTTTTCGAGTGTTATTCCCATTCGCCGGCAGCCCCTTCTTCGTTATCAAATTCCGTGTCCTTAATGAATATATTTAGAACTTCTTCTATATCCATTTCTTCATCGGTTTGTTTGTCATACAGCTCCAAAGCAAGATCGAAAAACCTTTTGATACTGCCTTTGATTTCTATGGAGGAAAAATTGATGTTTCCGGGTGTGCCGGAGACTATATCCAGAAAATTGTATTTATTTAACTGCCTGAGGGTTTTGGCGTAATTCTCATTTACCGTTTCAAGGCGTTTATCGGATTCATAAAAATTCTGCATTCGTTTTACAAATATTTCATAGAGATTTTCAAGGGGGAAGATGGAATTCAGCTCTTCAAACAGCTCATCTGCATTAAATGTCGGGTTTTCAGTATTTTGAAAAAATTTAAGAGCCAGATACATCCCCAGAAACGTTTCCGATTTGCTGAAATACTCAAACGATGTGTAGCGGTCTTTTCTGGGAACGGACAGATAAAAATTACTGTCATAGTTCTGCAGTTTATACCCGAGGAAACTATAGTATTCCGTCAGTATATTTATGTTTTCCTCGATGAAATTGTATTCTGCCGGCATGTTGCCTGCGTGGATATTTATTCCGTCCAGCAGCAGATAGTTTACTTTTTTGAACAGAGGATTATGGTCTCTGATAAGATTAATTATACTTGTTTCCGGCATCTTTTACCTTTTGTTTGCTTAATGATATTTCTGATAAATAACAGTTTTCATATTTGAATTCGGAGTTTTTAACAAAGACATTACATATTTCAGGCAGCTCGTAGAGTATTTTATTGTAGTATTTGGGGAGATTTTCCTTTACCAAATCAAATTGCATTATTGTCTGAATGTAGTCTACATAATTTTTTTCTTCAAGCTCTTTCATAATATAATCAATGATTTTTTTTAATTCTTCTCTTTCAAGTGTATCAACTTCTTCCTTAAGCACTGTGTTTTCCGTATCGATATATACCGGTTTTCGCTCCTGAGTTTTCCAGTTGTATTTAAAATCTGCAACTTTCAGCCGTTTGGGTTTTCTCAGATAAACAGGATAGGCTGTGAATTCATTTAATAATTTTTTCTGGAATTCCAGTATCTTATCCAATGCGCTTATACTGATTTGTGAAGTTATAAGACTGACGTGTCTGTTTATAAACTCTGTAACATCTGTCAGTGTGTTTTCCAGTTCATTTTTTATGCTGAAGAGTTTTCTCGAGGCTTTATGAATGTTGTCTGTTACTTCGCTGCTGTTTTCAAAACGTTTTTCCATAGTGTTCATCATGTATAATATCTGGTTATAAGATGAATACTTTGAAAGGGATGTTGAGATTTCTTTTAAACGCTCTCTTATTTTTTCAAGACCTTGCAGGAAATAGCTGAAAGACTCTTCGCTGCCGCTTCTTATTGCTGATTTTATTTCCCATTTGCTGTCTACGATATCTTCTTTCAGCTGCTTTATCTTAATGTCCAGTTTTAGAATAAGATCGAAAAAAGTGTGTCTGAAAAAGGAATCGATATCGCTCTCGTCTGCATTCTCTAAGCTTTTAATAGACAGAAGTATAGTATTTAAGTTACTTTCAACATCAGATGTGGTTTCGGTATCCCTGTTAAAAAGTCCCCTTAATACGCTGGAGCTGATTTCAGAAATATAGTATGCATTCTTTTCGGTGGAAGAATACAGTAAAAAACCTTTCTTTATGAGTTTTTCCATTACCGTATCAGTACGCAGCGGCACCTCGCAATCAAAGCTGCTGAGATAACCGAAACTCCGCTGTATTGCTATATCAACAATTTCTTTGTCAATAAAATCGTTTTCATCCGCTTCTTCTTTATGAAGATGTAAAAGGTACAATGTCAAAATTTCGGCATGGGTCAGAGTGATACCCTCGGGAAATTTTGTGAGCAAGTATTTGATTTTTTCCAGGATTTCATTTTCATGCATAAGTACTGTTTACCATGTTTTAAGATATGTTTAAATGAAATTTTAAATGTAGCATTCCATTTTTTAAAAGATGTGTCAATAGCGTGACGTTATTTAGTACTCCTTTTTCACGGGAGAAAATTTATTTTAATAAAAATCAAAATAATTCTGAGTTTTTCAAGTTTCGCACTTGCTCTTTTTACACGTCATTACGAGGATCCGCCCTCGGGCGGAGACGAAGTAATCTCTCACTCAGATACGAGATTGCTTCGCTGCGCTCGCAATGACGGACAAACGACGTCATTACGAGGGACGGAGTCCCGAAGTCATCTAATGTCTATTACGTGAGATAGCGAAGTGCGAAACTTGACTTATTTTTTCAAAAATAAATCTATGAGCTGCTTCTTGCTTTGTATGTTAAATTTCTCATAAATTCTGCTGAGATAGGTTTTGACTGTTGATTCGGAAATATGAAGCTCGCTTGAGATATTCTTTATCGTATTTTTGTCTAAAATATAAAGTAAAACCTGGTATTCCTTTTCAGATAACCGGTAATAAGCACGATTTAAAATATCACGATCAACATATTGCAATTCAATGGTTGTTGTATTGTTAGTAATATCAGGCTCTGCTTTCTTTGAGGGGCGGATTCGTTCGTCTGTGATAGGTTTGGAAAAAAATAAAATAAAAAGAGTAATAATCATGACAATATTTCCGGCAACAATCCCTATACTAAGCAAAATTTCCTGGTTTAACGTCATCGTTATTAATTGACCGAGAAAAATACCAAGACACATACTGAAAAGTAAAAATGCAGCTTGTGTATAATGTTTGATTTTCATAATAATAAAAAGAATGATGAATATTTCGATAAAACCAAAAGAAAACTGCAAGGTAAAATTACTGAAAAAGTGAAGCAGGGGCTGTTTTTCCTGAATAAAGCTAAATGCAAGTATACCTGATGCTATTGCTCCTAAGACAGGTGCTTCTTTTCTATATTTAAACAGACAGGCGCCTGCAAAAATACCAATTAAATAATAGAAATGCGCAGGGATACTCAGAAACGTTTTTTGTATGAGATTTTGGATTATATAAGAGTACAGCATGCCGCCGGTTACATAATATACAGTCAATAGAAAGTAATAGGAGCCAAGGTTTATTTTTTGGTAATCTTCAGAAGCTGCAGGTTTTAATGAGAGCATTCCTGATGCAAAAATTAATAGAACGAATATGATTTTAGTCTGGTAATTGATGGGAATTATTTCTGTTATCAGACACACAGAAAATGCTAAAACAAACGCTCCTAAAGTATTGAAAAATAATTGCCTTGTATATTTGAGATTTAGAATTGCAAATAGAATTAAGGGGGAAGATAATATACCTATTTAGTTACCGGTGTTATGAATCTGGAAGCATTTGGAGGCGGATTCGGGCAGGTTGTAAACCAAGTTAATCCAAGTATATGCCTTGCTGTTGCAAGTATTTTGCCGTCAAATTTTCAAACTTCACCAAATTTAATGGAAAAAATACAAACTTATTATGCAGGTGAAAAAAGGTTCATATTTTCTGATGTTTTCGGTGATGGAAATGACGTTGGATTTGGCAGTTTAAATATTCGTAATATTTATGATAACGGCACAATAATTGCAGATAATATGACCGTTAGTTTTGATTCAGGAGGAGGAGTTATAAGCCCTACTTTTAAGAGGGGACAGATACTTCCGGCGGGCACCGGTGTTTTAAGTAATGTTGCTATGCTTGAGTTTAGTGAATCTAATAATGTAGATATATTTTTGTTGCAACATATAGGTACCAGAGCGGGTATATCCATTATAATTGATAATGGTACGGTTGAGACCATTGGAACTGCATATATGTCCAACAAAGAATCTTTTGTAAACGTGGACACCGGCAGTTACGAAGCTACGTTTGCTGATCTTGACTTAAGCAATGGCAAAATCGAAGCTTATCCTGAGACTATAACAATCACTGACAATTCGACTATTGAGTTAGACAATGAAACTCTCTATTTAAACGGTGATATTATTGGGTTTGCTCATAGTGAAGGGCATGGTGTTTATGAAATGTTTGAAAGTGGAGCCGGTCAGGGTTGGGAAGTGGATAACAGCACCGGCAAAAAATATATGACCCTTACGGTGGGCTATTTAAGAAAGGACGGTGATAATGTTCCTGATTTTAATGGAAAATTGAACTTAGCTGTTAGAAGAATTCTGGATATAAACGATAACGGCATAGTAAATCTGATTACCACTCTCCCCTTTGAAAGAGGAAGTATGGTGATAGACGGTAATAAAGTATATACCTCGATAACATATTTTGATCCGGACACAAATGCAGAAAGAACAGTAACTCCGACTTTTGATGTGGATAAATCTGACGGTTTGTATCATATATACGGTTATGATGCTGAAGACAATGATACTGTCCATTTTTATTGGCCGGTAGGAGGAAATAAAGCACTATTTAGAGTAGATTATGATGGAGGAGTTGAAGTAGGGGAAGCGTATATAACCTATTAGCAGAAGCACCAATCAACTAAAAGTTCGGCGGGATAAAATATCCCGCCGTTTTAATAATCTACCAAATTATTAGAACATTTTTTTTAAATGCTTTTTTGAAATATTAAATGAACAAAATGAGTTTTTTATCCTGTCATATTGTTCTAAATTTCCCCTTGTTTATATGCATATTAGGTTTATTATATAATTTTATAAGCGGTTGCTTTATGTTTTTCCTGAACCGGGAATTTACAAGATGACTAATCCCTCTTTCACTTATAAAAAACAAAGACAACAGTTTCTTATATCGAGGGATATGGAATATTCTTTGGAGGTATTTTATAAAAGTTCTTATGGTTTATCCTAAATATCCGGACACATTCTGGGGCTTTAAAAAAGCCCTGAAGTTTATTTCAAAAAAAGCGGCATTCCCGCCTCTGGGACTTTTAACCGTTGCCTCTATGCTTCCTGAAGACTGGGGAAAAAAGCTTGTTGATATGAATATGGATAAGTTGAAGCAAAAAGACCTGGATTGGGCAGATATTGTATTTGTAAGCGGAATGCTCATTCAAAAAGAAAGTGCAAAGGAAATTATCCGGCAAGCCAAAGAAAGTGGAAAAACTGTTGTAGCAGGCGGACCTGCCTTTAATGCCGAGTCTGACTCTTATCCGGATGTTGATCATTTAGTGCTGGATGAAGCGGAAATAACTCTGCCTCTTTTTTTAAAAGATTTAGCCGCAGGAAAACCGCAAAGAGTTTATACCTCAAAAGAACGTCCTGATATAAGAGAAACACCAACCCCTATGTGGTCTCTTATCGATATGAAAAAATATGCAGCAATGGCCGTTCAGTATTCCAGAGGATGCCCCTTTAACTGCGAATTTTGTGACATAATACTCCTGAATGGCAGAAAACCCAGAACCAAAGCTCCTGACCAGATGGTAGCCGAACTTCAGGCGCTGTACGATGCCGGTTGGAAAGCCGGGGTGTTCATTGTCGATGATAATTTTATCGGAAATAAGAAAAGGGTCAAAGAAATGTTGCCGCATATAATAGAATGGCAAAAGAAAAACAATTATCCTTTTACTTTGTTTACCGAGGCTTCTGTGGATCTGGGTGCAGATTTCGAATTAATGAGTCTTATGAGTGAGGCAAATTTTAACAAAGTCTTTCTGGGTATTGAAACGCCGAACCCGGAAAGTTTGGAAGAATGCGGTAAAAATCAGAATACCGTATTCAATGTTGCTGAATGTGTTAAAAATATACAACAATACGGCATGCAGGTTATGGGCGGATTCATCGTGGGCTTTGACAGTGATACGGAAAATATTTTCGAATCACAGGTTAAGTTTATCCAGAATATGGGTATAGTCACCGCAATGGTCGGCTTACTGGAAGCGCCTCCTCAGACCAGACTTTGGAACAGACTTAAAGCTGAAGGAAGACTATTGGTCGAGGGAAGTGGCAACAATACGGATGGCAGCCTCAACTTTATTCCCAAAATGGGTAGTAAACCACTTATTGAAGGATACAAATGGCTTGTGCAAAATATTTATTCCCCCCGATATTACTACGACAGAATCGATACTTTTGTACATAATTTTAATCCCACAGCAAAAGCTAAATTATCTTTGTCAGATTTCAAAGCTTTATTGAAAAGTATATGGCGGATAGGTATTTTTTCGAAATCAAGCATTCTGTATTGGAAAATAATTTTCAAAACCACCTTTGTTAAATTCAGAGCCCTGCCAAATGTTATCGAACTGGCTATTTTGGGGGTTCATTATCAGTATATTACCAAAAAAATTACAAAGACGAAGACCTGATCGGGGAAATGCCTTAGTGCCGTGATGCGTAAGGCGTAATAGGTTGAGGTAGAGGTAAAGGTAGAGGCAGAGGCAGAGGCAGAGGTAGAGGCAGAGGCAGAGGCAGAGAATAAAAGTGATAGTGTTAGTGCTAAGCAGATTCGCATAAATATTTGCTATATAAACATAGAGATTCCTCGGCTCCTCCACTCTTTGGGTGAATCCGCAGGTATACTCTCGAGCGAAACAATGTGGAGTCGAGAGATCTCCTCCAAATAATTCAACATACTAAGCAAATGTGCGTGTGCGCTTAGTATCCAAGCCTACAACCAAATAACCTGTAAAACCTCTACAACCCTTACGACCTTTAAAACCTGTACAACTCCAACTAATTCAATATCTCTCCCCAACAAAGCCACACTCCCGACCAAACACTTAAAATTTAAGTGCTCGGTTAGGCGGGGTACTTATTCAAAACTTTCGATGCCTGAAACTATTATTCAGGCAATGTCGCAGGTGAGCTGTGCAGTATAATATCTTCGTTCTTTTCAGAAAAATACTGCAGTGACCAGTTATTCCTGAATAATATCACCATTCGCCCGCAGTCATCTTCTCCATAAGAAGAATCATAGGAGATTGCTCTTTTCACCGTTTCTTCTGAGACAGAAGGATCTACCCAGCGTAGAGCTGTCCACGGTTTTACATCAAGAGTCGTCTCCACTCCGTATTCATTTTTCATTCGGTACTGCAAAACGTCAAACTGAAGTGTTCCCACTGCTCCCAGCAACGGAATCGGACTCTGTTCTTGCGCCAGCCAGAAAGACTGTACAATATCCTCAGCCAGGAGATGGTCCAGGCCTTTGCGAAATGCCTTTTGAGCAGAAGGGGAATGATTTATGAGATAAGCGAAACATTCCGGAGCAAAACGGGGAATTTCATTAAATGCCAATCCTTTTTTAGTACTTAATGTATCACCGATGCGTAAATCCGCATTTGTTATACAGCTGATAATATCCCCGGCATATGCTTCGTCCATTGTTTCCCGTTGCTGCCCAAAAAGATTATGGGTGTTGGAAAGACGGACATTTCTTCCTGTTCGGGCATTTGTCACCATCATATCCCTCTCAAATTTTCCGGAGCAAACTCTGATAAATACCATTCGATCCCGGTGTTTGGGGTTCATATTTGTTTGAATTTTAAATACAAAACCTGAAAAGAAGGGGCCTTCCAGCGGGACAGTTTCACCACCAGCTTTTCGGGGAGCAGGCGGTTGAGAGAATTCCAAAAACCTCTCTAACAAAAGTTCTATACCAAAATTATTTGTAGCACTGCCAAAAAATACCGGTGTCATCTGACCTTCGTGGACTGCCTCAAGGTCAAACCCTTCATGGGCAATGTCCAGCATTTCCAGCTCTTCCAGAATTTCAGAATATGCATCTTTAGAAATCACATTTTTAACCTGATTATCGGTTAGGTCCCTGACAGATACCGGCGCCTTGTATGCTCCGCCCGGGGTTTTTTCAAACAGATGTACCTGCCTTTTCATGCGGTCATATACTCCCTTGAAAAAGGGCCCGCTTTCCAAAGGCCAGTTTACCGGGTATGCATGAATATTTAATACACTTTCCAACTGATCAATCAACTCCAGGGGCGATCTGGCCGGACGGTCCATCTTATTTATAAAAGTAAAAATAGGAACACCGCGCTGTCTGCAAACCTCAAAAAGTTTTAATGTTTGAGATTCAATACCTTTACCTGCATCGATGACCATCACCACTGCATCCACTGCCATCAGCACCCGGTAAGTATCCTCTGAAAAGTCTTTGTGGCCGGGTGTGTCCAGCAGATTAAAACGGTATCCATTATATTCAAACTGCAGCACTGTGGAAGAAACAGAGATTCCCCGTTTCTTTTCCAATTCCATCCAGTCGGAAGAGGTTTCCCTCTGTTTTTTCTTTGCAGTTACCGAACCCGCCAGATCTTTTGCTCCGCCATACAAAAGCAGCTTTTCCGTCAATGTCGTTTTCCCGGCATCCGGATGGGATATAATGGCAAAAGTCCTTCGTCTGTTAATTTCTGACTTCATAACATTTGCTTCATTCATGATAACAACCTTTTAAATTTCCAAAATAGAGGCGGATTCTAAGAAAGTTCGGAAGATTATGCAAGGGATTTGTTACTTTATTAAAAAAACTTGTTATGGGTGTACCTATTTTCTTATAATTATTTATTTTTATTTTTTTGCGTTTTGTCCCCAACGCCTGCAAGCAATGCACTAACAGAAATATCTTCATCAAGATCATCCCAATGAATGCCGGTACCATCGCCACTAATGATAAATTTTTCTCTCTGATCCTCAGTAGCTTTAAGCAAACGTGGAAAATAGGCAAGAGGAACCCCAAGCATACGGCCATCTTTAAGGTCTACCCACATTATGTTATTTTCAAATCTTATATTTTTAGCTTTTGGTTCAGATACTAAAGTGTTCATTCCAGTACCTTCCTATAGTATCTATATTTTTTATTGCAACCTCAAATAATTCATTAATTTCTCTTGCTGTAAAACTATATGAGTTTGCAACTGAGGGCTCGGGTTCCAACCAAAAATTAGCTACAGCTTCAGCTTTTCTAACATGAATATGTAATGGCTCCAAAGGATCGCCTTCATTTGAATAGAAAAAGAATCTATACCCTTTGTATTTAAAAACAGTCGGCATAATAAATATGCTACTCCCTCATAAAAAAGTCAAACTTTTTTCATGAGTAAAACTTAAGAATTATTTACCTGATAATCATCAGCATAATTTATTTGTCACATAAGGATTTTGAGAGGGTGCCGGGAGTATTGTCTGTTGCAATTTTTTCTGCTTTATGTTTTCATATGTGAAATATTACAGTTTAAAGCACTTTTCCAAAATTAATACACAAAAGGGAAAATTTAATGATTAGGTATGAGAATGTAAGAAAAGTTTATACTGGTAAAAATGAAGATGTGGTTGCTCTTAAGGATGTAACTTTAAATATTGACAGAGGTAGCCTTGTGGTTTTGCTAGGTCCTTCCGGTTGCGGAAAAACTACTCTCCTAAGACTTACCAACAGGCTTGAAAAGCTAACTTCCGGAAAAATATTAGTAAAAGACGATGATATAAACAAATTTAATGAAGTTAAGCTCAGGCAGAGTATGGGATATGTTATTCAGCAAATAGGACTTTTTCCAAACAAAACGATAAAGGAAAATGTAGGTATAGTTCCAAAACTTCTGGGGTGGAGTAAAAAACGTATTGATGATCGTGTGGATGAACTACTGGATATGGTAAATCTTGATCCGGCCACATATAGAAACCGTTATCCGGTGGAGCTTTCCGGTGGCCAGCAACAAAGAGTTGGTGTTGTAAGAGCTCTGGGGGCCGACCCTGATATTCTTCTCATGGATGAGCCTTTCGGGGCAATAGATCCTATTAACAGAGAACAGATTCAGAATGTTTTTCTTAAATTACAGGAAAAACTTAAAAAAACCATTGTTTTTGTTTCCCACGATATACATGAAGCAATAAAAATGGGGGATAAAATAGCAATATTCAGGGAAGGTCAGCTTCTTCAGTATGATATCCCGATGGATCTGCTTACCAAGCCTGAAAACCGTTTTGTATCAGATTTTGTAGGTGCTGACAGAGCTTTGAAGGTTTTAGGACTAATACGTGCAAGAGATATTGTCAATAAAGATTATGGTAAACTTGTTATACAATCAGATACACCTGCTGAAGAAGCTTTAAATAATCTTACCGGTAATAAAAAAAGATTTTTTATAGTTTTAAAAAATAATAAGCCTATAGGTTATGTGGATAAGCAAGTATTAAATTATGAAAAAGGAAGAGTGGAAAACCTTGCCAAACCCTTTTCAGGACATATTGAAATGATGGAAACATTAAGAGATGTACTCTCTTTAATGCTTATGAGTGAGGGTGCATTTTATCCGGTTGTCAATGAAAATGGCGATTTTATAGGCACAATTTCATATAACGATATTCAGGATAAGCTTGTGAATATTTATAAAGAGGATGATGATTGAACAGCCTGATTAAGTATATTTCGGAAAATTACAGTAATATTATTTTTCTTACTTGGGAACATATCTTAATTGTATTAATAGCATTGTTTTTTGCTATTATGATCGGCGTTCCCATAGGCATATTTATTACTAAATACGAAAATTTAGCAAAAAAAGTGATAAATATAGCAAATATTTTTATGACAATACCTTCAATAGCCCTTTTCGGGATAATGTTGCCGCTTTTGTCACCGTTTAATCTTGGTTTGGGAAAAGTACCTGCAGTTATAGCACTTGTGTTATACAGTCAGCTGCCGATAATTCGAAATACATATGTGGCTATAAAAAATGTTAATCCGGCAATTGTTGACGCTGCAAAAGGTACAGGTCTCAGCAGATGGCGACTTTTGAAGGAAATTGAAGCTCCCCTTGCAATTCCGGTTATTATTGCCGGAGTCAGAACAGCATCTGTTATGTCTATCGGGATTACTGCAATTGCTGCATATATAGGTGCGGGTGGCCTCGGTGTTCTCATTGATCAGGGTATAAGCAGGTATTACACCGAGATGGTGGTAACCGGTGCAATCATGGTATCTATTCTTGCGATATTCGTTGATGGATTTATGGCTGCTCTTGAGCGAATAAGCACGCCCAAAGGTGTTATTTTGGGAAGGAAGCTTGGGAAATGATAGTAAATTTTTTAGGAAAAGTGAAAAAATTTATAGTTTTTGTCATTTTTGTTTTAATAGGCGTTTATTTGGAAAAAATCGGTTTCTTTGATTATATAACCGATCCATATGAATATCCTTATATTTTGAGGCTTTTGAAACAGCATGTCGTTATGGTGGCTGTAAGTATGTCTTTGGCTACAATAACGGGGGTAGTTGTAGGCATTATTTTAACAAGGCCGAAATTTTCCAAATTTTCAGGAATTGTTATGTATATTGTAGGGTTGGGACAGACAATACCCTCTCTGGCTGTTCTTGCACTTTCGCTGAGTGTTCTCGGTATAGGTTTTAAACCAGCTGTCTTCGCATTGTACATTTACTCTGTACTTCCTATAGCAAGAAATACTCTTGCCGGAATTCTATCTGTTCCGCCGGAAATTAAAGATGCAGCAAAAGGTACTGGTTTAAGTAACATGAGAATTCTTTTTGAAATTGAAATTCCTTACTCAATGTCGGTTATAATTACAGGATTCAGAGTTGCCTTGGTTATTAATATAGGTACAGCAGCACTTGGTTATATAATAGGAGCCGGAGGTCTTGGCGAACTCATTTTTACAGGCATAAGCCTAATGGATACTAAGATGCTTCTGGCGGGAGCCATTCCTGCAACACTTTTAGCACTTTTCGGTGACTTTTTATGCGAACTGGCAAGTTTTATACTTGTCCCCAAAGGACTCAGGACTTCGTCCAAAACAAACTAAAAGGAGGTAATAGATGAAAAATTTAATGAAGATTTTTTTGGTAACAGTGATATTATGTGCTTTCATCAGTGCGCCTGCTATGGCTGCAAAAAAAGTGACTGTGGGGGGTAAAAACTACACTGAGCAGTATATTCTGGCTGAGATGGCAAAACAACTTTTGGAAAATGAGGGCTTTGAGGTGGAATCGAAAACAGGGGTGGGCTCTGCTGTCGCCAGAAAATCTCTGGCAAACGGACAGATAGATTTGTATTACGAATATACCGGGACAGCTTATACAGTTTTTTATAAGAAGAAAAATACAGAAATAATGACAAATCCGGATAAGTGCTACAACTGGGTAAAAGAAGCTGACGCTAAGAAAGGGCTTGTATGGTTGGAACCTTTAAATTTTAACAATACCTATACTCTCATGATGCGTAAAGATGATGCCGAATCAAAAGGTATTAAGTCAATTTCTGATTTGGCAGATTACATTAAGCAAAATCCGGGTGAAATGAAATTTGGTATAGACACCGAATTTTATCAAAGACCTGACGGGTTTAAGAAGCTTATGAAAGCTTACAATTTTCGTGTAAGAAGAAGTAACATTAAACTTATGAGTATAGGCTTGACATATATGGCGCTTAAGGAAAAAGAGGTGTCATCAGCAATGGGCTTTTCAACTGACGGCAGAATTCCATCTTTTGGTTTTATTAATCTTGTTGATAATAAAAACTTTTTCCCTGTTTACAATCCCGCGCCTGTTGTGAGAAAAGAGGTTTTGGAAAAGTATCCCGAGATAAGAGATATTTTGAAGCCCTTAACCAAAAAACTTACAACAAAAGAAATCCAGAAACTTAATGCTCTTGTGGATATAAAACACAAAGATATAAAAGAAGCTGTAACTGATTGGCTGAAAGCAAATAAACTTATTTAGTAATTTTTATAATAAGGCGGCTTTTCAGCCGCCTTATTGAATACAGGAGTTTTTTTAATGAAAGTACTGGGTATAGTTGGAAGCAGGAGAAAAAACGGAAATACGTCTGTTCTTGTGAAGGAAAGTCTTAAGCCATTTAGGGAAAAAGGTATTGATACTGAGTTAATTTTTCTGGGCGATCTGGATTTTCAAAGCTGTAACGGATGCAACCGCTGCAAAGATTCCTTCAGGTGTGTGATAAATGACGATATGCAGGAAGTTTATACCAAAATGTTTGAGTCAGACGGAATTATCTTGGGTTCGCCTACATATTTTTATAATGTAACAGCTGGGGTAAAGGCTTTTATTGAAAGGTGCTTCTGCCTGGACTTCTTTGACGAAGGTGATAGATCGGTATGGGTCAGCGTTAACGATGCAATACCACGGAAATATGCAAGCGTTATAAATGTGTCGGAGCAGCACACTGAAGAAGATTCCGGAGTGGCTTTGGATGTAATGTGTGACTCCCTTGAGTCTTTTGGATACCGGATTGTTGGCAAAGTTAAGGCTTTGGGCCTGTTTGCTGCCGGAGAAGCAAGCAATGACAAGATAGCTTTAAGTCAAGCTTATAAAGCCGGGGAAAGACTTTTGAAAACGATAAACTTAAAAAACAGTATCAAGCAAAAAATAGAAGAATAATTGTTTTAGTTGAATTCTGGTTTTTCTTTTCTGCTAAAGTTTTGTTCTAAAATAGTTAATCCTGAAAAAGGTATATTTTCTTAAAATTTGCAACTTTTTTATTTATTTAATGTAGAATAGCACTTATTTTGATACATTGAGACCTTTGCACAACTTTATTTAGTCATGCTGAATTTATTTCAGCATCTAATTATATCAGTAAGTTATGAGACCCTGAAACAAGTTCAGGGTGACAATTATGGAATTATGCAAAGGTCTCACATTTTTTATTGTTTTTTTCAAATTTGTGTTATAAATTATTCATAATAGTCACCTTAACAATTTAAAGGGGGCTTGCAACTCCTGATACAATTTTAAAGAAGTTAAGCGGAAAAGAAATAATTTTAGGTATCATTGGGCGTGAGCGGAGTATATCATGAAACGCTTTCTAATCGTTATAATATTATTTTTTACAGTTAGCTTTACGGCTTTTGCAGAGATAAATAAAAACAAAATACATGTTTTTTTCGGAAGCTTTACAACTGACAGTATGGGTGATACTGCTAACTTTATACAGACGGATTATGAAGACAACAATTTAATTGCTTTGGCTTACAGCAGGTATGTTGGCGATTTGTTTTTTGATATAGAATACGGGCCGGAAGTTGGTTTTGCCACCCGCTTTGGTGATCGGGATACCTATGAAGGGTGGGGTGGGTTGTTTCTTCGTCATAAAGGAATGAGGTTCGGAAGCCTTAGAATTGGACTCGGTATAACCGGTGGAGTAAGCTGGATAGACGAGACGATGGGTAAGGAAAGAGTGAGGGAGAATAATATTGAAGATAGAAATGCAAGTTTTTTGTTTTATTTAGGGCCGGAAATTTCTTTTTCTTTACAAAACATTCCTCGCTGGGAGCTTGTATACAGACTGCATCATCGTTCAGGAGCTGACGGTACGGTGGGAAATATGAAAGAAGCTTACAATGCCAATACCATTGGGCTGCGCTACAGCTTTTAAGTGATAATTCAGATGAGTATAATCTTTAAGTGAACTATTTCCTCATATTTGGTAAGCCTACCTACACTTCGTAAGTGTAGGTAGGGATTTTTCATTTGAATTGTGTATTGAAAAAGATCTTCAGGTATAAAGTTAGGGAGCAATCGTGAGTGAAGTACTGAATGCACAACAGCAATACTGGGAGAAGACATTTTATAAGAATACTGATATGTTCGGCGCTGAACCCAGTGAACCGGCACAAGTCGCCGCAAAGTTGTTCAAAAAAGAAGGAAAGAAGAAAATACTCGAATTAGGTGGAGGCCAGGGTAGAGATAGTCTGTTCTTTGCCCATAATGGATTTCAAGTTGATGTTCTCGATTATTCTGAGCTTGGTGTAAATACGATCACGGAGAAAGCCCAAAAAGCAGGTTTAACGGATAGTATTGCAGCCCATCGACACGATGTTAGAAAACCACTTCCTTTCTCCGACGAGACATTCGATGCGTGTTACTCGCACATGCTCTTTTGTATGGCACTCACTACATCTGAATTAGAATTCTTGTCCCGGGAGATTTGTCGGGTCCTTCGTCCCAATGGGTTTCATATCTATACTGTCCGTAACTCAAACGATCCCCATTATGGCACGGGCATTCACATAGGTGAGGACACGTTCGAAGTCGGTGGTTTCATTGTCCATTTTTTTAATATGCAAAAAGTTGAGTTATTAACGAAAGGTTATGAACTTATCAGCGTTGATGAATTTGAAGAAGGAAAACTCCCGAGAAAGCTTTTTCGTGTAACGCTCAGAAAGAAGTAAGTTGGGAAATATTAAACTTCTGGTGCATATTATTAATCATAATTTACTTGTTCCATTTCCTCTTAATTGAACACCTCTTTAATAACGGCAGAGGTGAATCAATTTACGGCCGGATCAGAAATGCAGTTGTCGGACCGGATGATTATCTATATTTTTTAACTAATAATCAAGACCTTTGAATAATTTGCTTTTCCATGTTTTCGGAAGTGGGTAGCACCAGCCTGAGGCTGGTAAATATGTGGAATACATTACTTTAGTCCCGCGGGCCTGTGAATACTGAATTTTAATAAAATGCTTGCCCGGCTAAAGCCGCGCTTCCTGAGTTATTCAAAGGTCTCTAATCGTGATGGCAAAGGTAGTCTCAGAGATAATGATGATAAGGTTTTGAGATTTAAAATAGAAGAATACATGAAGGTGGACTTCTCATAATTTTCTCCATAAAAAGGGAACAAAACTTACCCGGTACTTTTGTTCTTTTTGTCGAGCTCTTTAATTTCTTGTTTCAATTCCTTATAGGTAAAGTAAAAATTTGGCAGCCGGCACAACTTCACGCAAACATCTGATGGTGTTTCAATTCCTTATAGGTAAAGTAAAAATTTCCTGAAAGATTTCCTCTATATCATAGCCTTGCTCGTTTCAATTCCTTATAGGTAAAGTAAAAATTTTATTTACGAGGCTGCCGTCTGGGAACTGGGATTCGTTTCAATTCCTTATAGGTAAAGTAAAAATGGGATTATGTAAACGATGTTGTCCAACCGGGTTACGTGTTTCAATTCCTTATAGGTAAAGTAAAAATTCTTTTAACACCTACTACAGCATCCGCAAGAAATAAGTTTCAATTCCTTATAGGTAAAGTAAAAATCAAATAAAATTGATTATGATGTAGGCGTTCAATCTAGTTTCAATTCCTTATAGGTAAAGTAAAAATAGCTTAGAGACAACTGACCTATACGAGCATCTTTAAGTTTCAATTCCTTATAGGTAAAGTAAAAATGGACAGTTGAGTTATCTGTAAAATAAGAATGTATCTGTTTCAATTCCTTGTAGGTAAAGTAAAAATAACTGTTAGAATCTTGCATCCCTACTCTAAATTGAGTTTCAATTCCTTGTAGGTAAAGTAAAAATGGTGCGCAGGTATTCTATTTTCTATCTGTTCGATTGTAGTTTCAATTCCTTGTAGGTAAAGTAAAAATCTATAGTTTTTCTGACCTCATCCCGCACAAGCAGAGGTTTCAATTCCTTGTAGGTAAAGTAAAAATTAATAAAGAAAGGGACGCTCTGGGAAACTGCAACGGAGTTTCAATTCCTTGTAGGTAAAGTAAAAATTTTATTAATATAACTATTACATATCATTCGTATCAAGTTTCAATTCCTTGTAGGTAAAGTAAAAATGAAAGAAATTCATAAAAATCCTGAACAATATTGGAAGTTTCAATTCCTTGTAGGTAAAGTAAAAATCCTGAAAAACACTGTCTGCCATTTCCTCGTTCATCTGTTTCAATTCCTTATAGGTAAAGTAAAAATATTGGCAGATTTAGATTTACAACAACCACCGTATTAGTTTCAATTCCTTATAGGTAAAGTAAAAATCGAATAAATTGTTTTCTTAAACGGTTGATAAATTTAGTTTCAATTCCTTATAGGTAAAGTAAAAATGCAGCATGCTTCATCACAAACAGATATCAAAGTACAGTTTCAATTCCTTATAGGTAAAGTAAAAATGTTGCTTTAATAGTCCCATCAACCTTTATTGTTATGTGTTTCAATTCCTTATAGGTAAAGTAAAAATATAAACCATGAAAGAAATTAAAAATGATTCTGGAAGTTTCAATTCCTTATAGGTAAAGTAAAAATACGAATACGGATACATGATTGTTTCCACGCATCAGAGTTTCAATTCCTTATAGGTAAAGTAAAAATTCAAATCTCAGGGAATGGCAGAATCTCAACTAAAACCGTTTCAATTCCTTATAGGTAAAGTAAAAATTGACGATATTGATAAGCGTCGTGCTGGGCTTAACAAGTTTCAATTCCTTATAGGTAAAGTAAAAATCGATGCTTATTGCTGGGCTTTATGGACTCAACAAAGGTTTCAATTCCTTATAGGTAAAGTAAAAATTGAGGTTGTAGATATGATTGCGCTGGGTGCTGTGGCGTTTCAATTCCTTATAGGTAAAGTAAAAATTGCGGCGGATATTGCATACCGGCAAGCTCTGACGGTGTTTCAATTCCTTATAGGTAAAGTAAAAATTCAGGGCATATTTGAGAAGTGATGGGCACTTGGTGCAGTTTCAATTCCTTATAGGTAAAGTAAAAATTGGTTTTATTAGTTTTAAGTTATTAGACGGAGCAGTGTTTCAATTCCTTATAGGTAAAGTAAAAATTCAATTTATTCGACAACAACGGTAATAAATATCGCGTTTCAATTCCTTATAGGTAAAGTAAAAATCTGGAAAACAACGAATTGTGGAGGGCTAAAATGGCTTGTTTCAATTCCTTATAGGTAAAGTAAAAATCTTGCCGTAAAATTACAAAAAAGATACCCTGAAAGAAGTTTCAATTCCTTGTAGGTAAAGTAAAAATTACTTCAAAACCAATATCGCCAATTATCCCGTCCGGTTTCAATTCCTTATAGGTAAAGTAAAAATTCACTTTTATTGAGGCATTAGCAAGCGAAAGAGGTAGTTTCAATTCCTTATAGGTAAAGTAAAAATGACTCTTCGTCGTCGCAATAACACAATCGTATACACGTTTCAATTCCTTATAGGTAAAGTAAAAATCCTTGTCTGTCGTGTTTAGAACATCCCATTCTGCAGTTTCAATTCCTTATAGGTAAAGTAAAAATTTAAACTTATCATTAAAATATTCCACAATAATACTTGTTTCAATTCCTTATAGGTAAAGTAAAAATTTCTTTTACTTCTTTTTTTATTTCTATAAATTCGTTGTTTCAATTCCTTATAGGTAAAGTAAAAATTTGTGCGGTTTCTTCATTACCAACACCAGGAACCCAGTTTCAATTCCTTATAGGTAAAGTAAAAATCCGGAATGGGAGAACTTCGAAAATTTTTACAATGATAGTTTCAATTCCTTATAGGTAAAGTAAAAATTTTTCCTATACCTAAAGCCGCTTTGATATGGTGGTAGTTTCAATTCCTTATAGGTAAAGTAAAAATCCCAGTAAATTCAGCATCTATAGTTTATTTAAAACTTTTTTACTAAAAAAATCAATAAAAAAAAAGCTCTAAATGCAGAATAAGGATGGCGGTACCCGGACATTTTTGCACTATTTCACATCGACGTTTCAAATAAATTGTGTATCACCTTTTTTATCCAGACCGTAAACTAAACGCTCACTATAGTTCATAGAGCGAAATTTATAGACAACTAATGAGTCATCTTCTTCGGGAATCATGATTTTCTTTAATTCGGAAATCATTTTTTCAAAGTTGGCCGGGGTAATCTCTCCCTCAAATACGGAGTATTGGACATGCTGAAGATATTTGCGGCATACTTTCAGCATTTTTGTGCAACGCTTTTCATTAACATCATAATAAACAATTACAAACATTTATGACTCCATTACAAATGGAAAATATTCTTCTTCATCCATTAAATGTTTTTCCAGTTTGTAAAGTTCAAGCCTGATAAGCCTTCGGTAACTGACATTTCTGTTTAGCTTTTTGTGTTTGACAGTACTTTTTAAACGCTCCTCCATTTGCTGGAGAAATTTCTTTTTTCCGCTTTCTTTTAATGTGATTCCCTGCATATCTTTTTCGAAATCTTTCTCTGAGATTATTTGCTTATTCAGTACGGCAAAAATTGTTCTGTCTCCGATTACAGGTTTAAAGATTTCCGCAACATCGAGATTGAGAGAAAAGCGCCTGAAGTTTGAAGTATGTAAAAAGCCGATCCGCGGATCAAGATGTGTTTGGTAAATTTCGCTCAAAGCGTAATTATAAATCATTGAATTTGCAAAGCTTATAAGCGTGTTGATATAATCTTTCGGAGGCCTTCTCGTTCGCTGATCAAACCTGAAGTCTTCATTATTTATTATTGTATTGAAAGACCGGTAGTACATCTGTTTCATCTGTCCTTCCAAGGCCATTGTATCTTCGATAGATTTTTGCTCAGGCAAAAGCTCAAGTTTTTTTTCAATTTCGCTTATATTTTCATCCAGATTTTTTCCACGCCTGTTGTAATATTTCAATATTTTCAAGCAGTTCAGCACCGCTCCCTCTACAAAACATTTAGCCAGAAACAATCTTTTTTCATCATTCAGATAATGTTTTGTCTGGTTTACGATCATAAAACCGGAATTATAGTGTTCTCTTGGATAAAATGTACCCATGTAGTAACCGTAATAACTGAAATATGATAAGAGTATTTCTTTCTGAGAAAAAAATTCCAAAACCCGCTTATTAAAATCCACTTCACCCAAAAGGAAGATCTCTTTTACGTTTTCCACAGGGAGGAATTTGCGGTCGCCATCTTCGGATTCGAAAAAAATAGTGTTTTCTTTTCTCTGCAGTCTGCCATTTGTAAAAATATAGATGGTTTCTTTCATTTTTCTAAATCCTATGAAAAACAAAATTCATAATGGGCACAGCTTTTGCATTGTTTTATCTTTTTAGCCGGCGGTGGATTATCCTGTCCAAGAAGATGTTGTAAATCAGATACTTTTGCTTTAATGCGTTTTTTATCTTCTTCGGTTAATTCTATTTCCATACTCCTTTTTTCTTTCGGTATTTTTATCAAACCTTTTGCCTGTATTCCTTTTTTATCCAGCAGAAAAAGATAATATTTTAACTGCTCAATACCGGATTCCATCGTAGCTGAAGATTTTTTTACTTCAGCAACAAAAAACTGGCCATCTTTATTTTTTACATAATCAATTTTTGCAGCCAGATCCGGGATATATATTTCTTTCTTTTCCCTTTCAAAAGAATCTTCGCTTATGAAACGTCCTATATCCAGATACGTATTCTGCTGATCAGCTGTGAGCTGTCTGGACATCAGCCATGCCTGACGAGGACAGATTTCATAAGCTTGTAGTAACGAACCGGAAATTTTAATCATATAAACATAGCTTCACGACCAAGTACTTCCTTTTGAAATTTAACGGAGTCTAAACCAGTATTAACCGAATAGTATTTTTTCCATCCCTTACAATAGTAATAACCGTATTTCAATTCTTCATTGAGAATGGTACTAAGTTTTCCATTCGATGTGTATGTATCAAAAATGTTAATCGAGTACTTTTGTAGTTTTTTTCTTTCTTCTTTTATTTTGAGAATGTTTTCAAAGCTATTTTCAGTATTAATAAGATTAATGTATTCTTTCCATAGATTTTCGGCATCTTCATTGATAGGTATATATAAACTTATTGTTGTCCCTTCTATGAGATAGATCTCTTTATCAATAACTGAGAAAAATAGATTCTTCATATCTGCAACATTACCTTCGGAATTTTTTACAAAAGGATTTTTATTATTTTTTTCTATGTCATCAATTATTGTTTCATAAAACGTAGGTAATAACTCAAGCTCATTTATTTGGTCGTTTTTAAAAAAAATTTCATGTTTATCCTCAGTTATAGAGGCTTTAACATCATTTCTATAAACTTTTTTGTAATCGTCATCTTTAAAAACATATACAGTAGATAATTCTTTTTTGTTATTCCTGTTTACTCTTCCGGCAACCTGTACAATACTGTCCCAGGGGGCGTAAGCTCTAAATCCTACATCAAAATCAACGTCCACTCCAGCTTCCACCGACTGAGTGGAAACCAAAATTACTTTACTTTCTGGATTTCTGCAGTTTTCTAAAATTTCTTTTCTTCTGTCATCTAAAATAGTTGAATTTAAAAGATATTTTTCATGGTCATTGAAAGCATTTTCTTTATTTAGTTTTTCAAAATATTCTAAAGAGTCTTTTACTTTATTAAAAACCACCAAAATCTTATTTTGCTCTTTTTGCTTCTTGAGTTCTTTCATAATATTATTTTTTGTAGTTTTTACTGGTTTAATTTCGGTGCGTTGAAATAGTTTATGGTTAAATAATTTTTGGGAAAAATTTTCATCGAAAATATGATTAAAATTGCTTCCAGAAAGTTTTTCAATTTGAGGTAAGGTTGCACTCATCACAATAAAATGTGTGTTCATGAGTTTACTGATATCGTTTAGTAAATATGATATTTCCGTCCACACTTTGTCATTATAAGCCTGTATTTCATCTATAATTACAACAGAGTTGGCAAGCTGGAAGAAATTATAATTTGTGTTTTTATCGTTTCTGAAAAAAAGATCAAAAAATTTTACATGGCTTGTAAACAATGCTTTTTTGTTAAAAAACAGATTGTCTATGTAGTTGGCATATAGATCATTTTTATCATAATCATCAGATATATTAGGATCAATATATCTGGAGTCAAGCCTAGTCATATTGTCAGCATCAATAAACTTTGAAAGGCTGTCATAAGATTGCTCAATAATGTTTATAAATGGGAAGACATAAAATAGTTTTTTTATGTCTTTATTATGACTCATAATCTGCAAAGCTAATCTTAATGAAATATTTGTTTTGCCCCCACCGGTTGGTATATTTAAGAAAAAAACATTGTTGTCCGTGTCTTGACCAAGTAAATTTTTTATACGTTCTTCGGCTTCGATATTGAGCTTAGATCGAAGTTTGTTCAAATCGTCAGTAATTTCACTTAAATCAATGCTTAATAAGTTGTCAGCTTCTTTGTTTGTTTTTACATTAAAGTTATCTGGTATTTCTTCACAATAGTGAAATTTGTTATATGAATTACTTATAAAACTTTCATCGATTGTATCTAATTCGAAATTATGATCTTTCATGAAATGGAGAGTGGCATAATAATCGGAACTGACGAGAAGTGAATAAAAAAGCTTTGATAATATAAACAGAGATAAAGAATTTTCTGATAATTGCCTGAAAAGCTCATTACTTTCTTTATAATTCCATTTTTGCCAAAATGTTTCATTTTCCATTAGATTTAATATTTTTTCATCAAATTTGCAGCCTGAATATTTTTCAATTTCGTTAATTTTCATTTTGTCTCTGTTAAAAGAAAGCGAAGATATGTTTTCTAATATATTGCTAAGGTTTCCGTGATGTTTCAATACTGCATAGCTTAGTATAAATAAAAGAAAAAATTCTTTTGAGGTAATCGTATTTTGTTTTTTTTGTAGTAAAAGTTCATGGACTAGAATGAAAAAGCTTTTATCACTATGAGTTTCCGATATGTTAGAACCGTCAAGTTTTTTTTGAAATTTGTCGGTTAGTTTGCCAATATCGTGAAGTAAAATAAACTTTTCCAGGAGATTTTTTAAATTTTCTTTGTCGAAAGAGTTGTCAATGTCATCCAGAAGGTTGTCATAAATACTTTGTATTTCAAATTGGCCACAAATTTTTTTGTAATACTCTAAGGTTTTATTGCAGTGGTTTGAAAAATGTTCTTTTTCTGTGTTTTTAGAATGAGCGTATGCGTCTATATCATCAAAATTTATACTAAATAAACTGGACATTGAAACTTCTCCCACTTTCATCCTTTAAATTATAAAAATTTTCCGGATTATTAATTAGTAATTTGTTTTCAGTGAAAGTAAACAGATCTTTTTTGTAAAAACCGTTTTCATCAAAATCATATGGTAAATATTCATAAATAGTGTTACCCGCATTAGTGTTAATGTCAAACGGATCAAAATCATCAAAGGTAAAATCTTTGAATTTAACATTTTTATCATTTTCACCTTTCCTGACCAAACTTTGTATTTCGTATTCACCTTTTTGCAGGGGAATGGCTTGATATTCTTTATAATCTTCATAATGTGCAAAAAATTCGTTTTTACCAAAATATATAGGATATTCAATATGACGATTTATTAAATTGTCTTTTATTGATTTTGCTTCCTGGCTGTTATCATTTAAAATAAAAATTGTATATTTTATTTCCGGACTTCCAATGAGAACTTGTTCTTTAACTTGCCAAGTACCTGAATCTGAGCCCATACCGCTGGCATTGTTAAAGCCGGTTATAATTTTTTTTAAGGGTTTAGTGTATAATGGTGCTATTGCAATTTTAATGTTTTTTAATTTTTCATAGTAGTCTGGCATATTATCCTGACCAGATTTGGAATAACCAGAATATCCAACAATCGCACCTAAAATTCCTAAAACAACTGGCTTATGGATAAAATTATAGCTTATATGCACCAAATCGTTGGCATCATTTTTTTTAAATAATGCCATTTCACCAATTAAGTCTACAGCAAAAACTTCCACAGATTACTCCTATAAATTATCATCAATTGTCCAATTTTCTAAATTTTCTGGATGGACATGATGGTAAATTTTGTTGTAGTATAGTTCTATTGATTTAATTGCATCTTTTTTTGTTTGAAGCAGTTCTTTTACACTTGTGAGGTCAATAAGAATTTTTCCATCATCACCATTTTTTACTTCTACTAAATTTTTCATTGCAGGCAGAAAAGTTTTCGAGCCTTCCTTCAACGTTATAAATAACAATAATGCGTTTTCACTATCTTTTTTTGAGGATGTATCCAAAGCAGTGACACTAAATTTTAATGCACCTTTTAAAGAATTAATATCATCTTCTGACAAAGACATTAGCTTTTTAATTTGCTCACTATCATTATAGTGTGTAATAATATTTTTAGGATTTATTGAAAAGTCATAAACATAATATGAGCATAGTGTTTTTTTCTCTTTTCCGATAGATGCTTGTGTAGTTCCTTCATCACTTGTTGGATAAGGTGATAGAATATCGTTTATATAATTTGTATTGTCATTATATTTGTTTATGCCGTAGCTAATTTGAACAGGCCCAGTTAAAGACAAAGGCCCTTCTCCTGTATATGTGACTCCAAACAGTTTAGTATCAATACATTTAGAAAATATTGTGGCAGTAATCTCTTTTTTTACTTCGCTTATTTTTGTTTCGAATTTTCCTTTATCTAAATCTGTTTTTTCATTGTCTTTCTTTAAATATTTAATTATATCTTCTAACTGTTTTATATCATTATTTAAGTCTAAATCATTCTTTTTCTTTTTTTGCTTATTTTTTTCTAACCATGCTTCTATATTAATTAAATTTTGTAAATCTTCATGTTTTTCTGCCAGTATATTTTTCATAAATACCATTCGTTCATCTCTGGTTCTTAAATTTCCGTCATTAGAGTGTGATCTCCAAACAAAGACATCTTTGTCATAATCAACCCAATATCTTCTTATTGGATATTTAAACGATTTATCGGTTGCATAAATAGTACCATTTTCATCTGGCAGTCTTCGAGGATTACCAGTGAAATCTGCATTAAAATTACTGTTTTCACTTTTTATTATTACTATTCCGTAACACCTGTTATTAAAATTTTCATTGTTTGTCATTTTTTCACTCCTTTCCTATAGATTTGTTTGATTTTTCAAAAAATATATTTTTATCATCAAAATATCCCGAATAAAAAAGCATTTTCAAATCTTTGGTAAATTTTTTATCTTTGTTTTCATATAAAAATTCCCAAAGTCGGGAAAAAATATCATTAAATTTTCTGTGATCAATTCTTATAGCGTGACTGTATGCATTGAAAAGCTCATCTAGTTTTAATCCAAAAGCTCCAAAGTTAGGAATGTTAACAAATGGTTCTACCATTGAATGCTTTTTGTCCTTTTTTTCAGACATCATGAGCAAAAAATATACTATTTGTCCGGCATAGTAGGCAAAACTTTCAGGGGAATTAATTTTTGTAGAGGTCTTAATCTCGTCTAATTTTTTCATAAAATATCCTCCAAAATATTCATCTAATAGTAAAAATTTTTTATTTGCTTTTCTTATGTTATTTAAAATATTTGTTTCACTCATATCTGGATTGTAGAAATTTATTAGTTTAATGTTTAAAGATGATATGTGAATGTCTAAAATATTTTGTTGACTAAGTGAGTTGTATTTTGCTCTGTATATATAGTCAAATACTTGGCTTCTATATCTGTAAATTAACTGATCCAAGTCTTTATTGCCAGTGTCAACTGAGCTATTGAAATAGTTGTAAGTGAGTTTTTCAAAATTGTTTGAAGCTGTGAAATAATTTTTTGATAAAAGTTCTTCTAATTTAAACACAGAAAGATTATTTTTGTAAAAGTAAAATCCGGTTATGTAATCAAATGTTAGAAAATTATTATTTCTATCATAAATAACTAAATAAAAATCAAGCTCATTTTGATTAGTTTTTTTGTAAATATCACTAATAATATTTCTGAAGCTTAATTTATTTTTATTTTTTTTCATGAAATTTACTGATTCATTTCTATACCTTTTATTTATAAATAGAGGAAAAGCTTTTATTTTCAGCTTATTTAAAAAAAATTCTTGAAATCTATATGTTTCAAATGAACAAGATTTACAAATTGCTATATTATGTGCATTAAGTCTATTGAGGTGCTTAATGAACACTTTATTTTGATCTAAGTTATGAAAAGCATCCGGAATCCATATTTCTGTGTTTTGCTTATTGCAAATGCTGCAGGTTCCAACAGGGTATTTATTTTCTTCAGTTTTAAAAATTTTTTTTGCAAGATATTTTTCATACCACTTTTTGTATATATTTTGTTCTTCAATAATTTTTTTAGGTAACTTTATTATTACATAAATTGACTCAAATGAATTTTTCTCTTCTTCTTTCTTTTTGTCATATTTTTGAGTAATTTTATTTAAACTTTCAATCTTGTGATATATGCATTCTATACTATCATCTTGTGCAAATCTTTTTAATAAATTGATATATTGATTTATTATATTTTTGTCTTCTTCTAAAACTCCCTTTCCAATATTTTCAGTTTTATCATAAGTTCTTTTTATTTTTTTCCTGAGTGTATCAATTTCTTTTAGAATGTTTTGTTTGGCTTCAAAAATTAATATATTGTAGGAATTTGTTCCTGAATTACCTCCTATACTTTTATTGCCTTTGCTATCACTTGTTGGTTTTTCTATATATTGCTTAATTCTTAAAAATATATTTTGCCATTTTTCTCCTAACTCATTCAATTTCTTTATTTTAAATGGATAGTTTTCAAAATTATTAGTTTCTATTTTTTTTAGTTTTTGGTCTGACGTGTCTAAAAATAAATTAAGTTCTGTTTGGCTATTTATTTCAATTTTCTCATAATCTTTAAAAACAAAATATGCATCATCAACTTGAATTTCTGTTAGATCATCTGAAACAGGTATTACCATTATAGGTTTGTCAATTTTTCTTTGATTTTCCTGTATAATATCATATATGCCATGGCTTTCTAATTCTTTAGAGAAGTTTACAATTTCTTTAAGCATTATTTCTACTCCTGTTTCTGTTGTTCAACATTTCCACCATGCCGTACCCTTGCGAGTTCCGGTCGCCGAGGCCGGTGTCCAGCGCAAGCTGTAAAAGTTCCGGATCACCTTCGATTTCAAACATTCCCGTCCATCCTTTAATAAGCGTTCCTTTGAAATAGCGTATTTTTTCTTTTCTGTTTGTGGCGAACATTGGCTTTATGGAAAAATTATTATAGGGGCAGTTTTCTCTGTACAGTGACTGCCACTTCTTTTGCAGATTTGTTTTTAAAAGCTTTTCAAAATCATCTTCAAACGGACTGTAATAATGTGTTACTTTCTTTCCGTCAGGTTTCTCAAAAGTGGAGTGCATTGTGACCGGGGAAAGTGTCTTTACTTTTATTTTGTCAGTTGTGATTTTTTCCTGCTTTAGAACACTTACTGATGAAACATATGCATCATTACTGCCAAGTTGTATTTTCTCAGATGTTATAAGATTTTGGGCAGATTGCTGAAGTATCCAGTCAACAGGAGAGGCCACATAAAAACTTATTTGTCCGTTTGGAAATGTAAGTCTTTTTTCTTGATGATTCGGGAATCCTCTTTCAATGATGTCGGAAAAAGTAAACATTTTAAAAGAACGTTTTTCGTACTCAAATCCCTGATTGTGCAGCCACTCAGCGGCTTCTTTTTTCAAAAAGGTGTATATTAATCCCTGTTGTATAGGACTGTGGGAAAATGGCAATTCAATTTTGTCAGTGCTTACGATTTCAAACTTTACCCGCATAATCACCTTAACAGTTTAGTTTCATAAATTTCGGCAGACACGCTGCCGCAGACAGGATGACCCGCCTCCTTAAGAAATTAAAATATCAATACAATTTTACCGGGTGAAATCTGCGGATGCAAGTGAAATGTATGTAAAAATATTATTAAAAGGATTCTGGAATTGGTTTAGTTGTGTATTGGTGTATTAGTTGAGTGGTTAAGGAGTGAATGGCAGTATGTGTGAATCATACTAAAGTGCAGTGAAGCCATTGACATTTATAAACATATCTATATTATATATTATTGTAAAACAACGAGAGGTGGTTTACTGTGCACAACTTATCCGAACTTGAGAAAAAGCAAATAGGACTTAGGCTCAATAAATATTTGGTGGATGAAATTGATGAGTTTACAAAAAAATACTCTGTAAACAGAACGGATTTAATTGTTGAAGCAATTAAATCGTACCTTTCCGCCCAGAGAGAAAAGGAGTTTTATGATAATTTTGATGCCTCATGTAAAGAATTAAAGAGTGCTTTGGATAACCCTGAAAAAATATCAAATCTTGAAACTTTAAACGAGTTTATTGATGAAAATAATTCCACTTGAAACATTTAAAAATGATGTCAAAACGTTGCAAAAAAAATACAAAAACATATTCAGAGATTTGAATGAACTCAATAGAACTTTACAGAATAACCCTAGGGCAGGGATCCCTCTCGGGAATAACTGTTTCAAAATCAGGCTGGGTAATAGTTCTGTCCCCACAGGCAAAAGCGGTGGTTTTAGGATTATTTATTATTTTTTAAGTAACGATCGAATCATTTTTTTGATGACTATATTTTCGAAATCTGATCAAAACAATATATCTGATAAAAAAATTGGACAGATACTAAATGATAACGATTTATTATGAAACTCAAATAAGTATGTCATGTGTGGTACAATGCGTAATACTTTAGTACTAAATAAATGCTAAGAAAAAAATATTTAATTTTTATAAAATGGTACGCCTAACGAATTCATTTCTTGCAGTAAAATTTTTTCTACTTCTTCCAAATTGTTTTGCAATGTTTCACTTAGTTTATCCCCGATGTCCAATGACTCAGGGACGATTCCTATAATTTTTAGATTTTTTGGCGATGCATTCCTCATATCGCACATGAGAAGCATTTCCTGGATTCCGATTTGATGAGGGGAGAGCTTTGCAGGCATTTTATTCAGCCTGATATCTTCATAGTTATAAATTAAAACTTTGCCGGGCTTTTCCTTTACCTCGACCACATCGATAATAAAAACATAATCATAATTTTCAATAAAATTGGATGCAAGCATCCCCATTGTGCCTGCATCCACTACATCCACATTTTCCGGGAAATTGTATCTGCTTTGCAAATGTCGTACAAAATGAACACCGAATCCCTCATCTGTGAGAAGGATGTTTCCGGCGCCGAATATACTTATTTTCATAAAACTTTAACTTTCACAATGTCTCCGCCCTCAGGATCTACAGCATGAACGGCGCAAGCAATGCAGGGATCATAAGAATGTATAGTCCTTAAAATTTCCAGAGGTTTTTCATTATCAGCAAGTTTTGTGTTGATAAGTGAGTTTTCATAGGGGCCCATTACTCCGTTTTCATCTCTGGGGGAGGCATTCCAGGTGGATGGAACTACAGCCTGGTAATTTTTTATCTTTTTATCTTTTATATGTATAAAGTGGCTCAGCATGCCTCTCGGTGCTTCATGAAATCCGACTCCTTTATATTCTCCGGACGGTATCTCTGTTGGATTGGCGTATTCGCTGTCTCCCGCCGCAATATTCTCTATCAGCTTATCAAGGAAATGGACGGCCGTGTCCGCCGAAAATTTTGCTCTGTAGCCTCTGGCCAGTAATCTGCCCATAGTGGAGTTGTATTTGCTGTTGTCTATGGATAGTTTTGAGTTGTAAAAATCCATCTCTTTTTTAATAAATGTGTTGCCTGTGTGGTATCCGGCCAGAATCTGTGCCACCGGCCCAGTCTCGATTGCTCTTTCCTTAAATCGGGGTGCCTTGCACCATGTATATTTTGAGTCATAGTCATACCCTGTAAACTGGGGATCTGAACTGCCTTCCCAGGGATGAAGCGGGGCAGGGTTGTTATACCACGCAAATTCAGAAGATTCCGTTATATTGTTAATAAGATAATCATCTGAATGATCAAGTATTTTGTGGTGAATATTTTGTTCATCGTTAAAAAAGATACCGCCCTGTATTAGAAATTCTTTGCTGTAAGTATCCGCAGGGTATTCAGGAACTGCAATATAATTACCGACACTACGGCCGATATCGAACCATTCGCTGTACCTATTGGCAAGAAGAACAAGATCATTCATATAAACATTGTCTATGAAGTTTTTTACTTCGTCCAGTTTTTCTCTTATAAGGCTGAGGCGCTCCAGATTGAGGGTTGCCATATTGTCCATATTAACTGCAGTGGCGACTCCGCCCACAACAAGATTCTGGATATGGGGATTTTTGCCGCCGATTACAGCAACAGCCTGGGCGGCTTTCCTCTGATAGTCCAGTGCCATAAGATAATGGGCAAATAATAAAAGATTTTCTTCCGGGCTGAGTCTCATTGCCTGATGCCCCCAGTAACCTGATGCGAAAATCCCAAGTCTCCCGCTGTTTACAAAGTGCTTCAGTTTTTCCTGAACATTCTTAAGATCATCTACACCGTGTCCGCTGAAATCGGAGATGCTTTCTGCCAGAAGCGAAGCTTTTTTCGGATCGGCTTTCAAGCATGCTGTAATATCCACCCAGTCAAGTGCAGAGAGGTGATAAAAATGAACTATGTGGTCCTGCATCGAATGCATGGCTATCATGAGATTTCTCAGATATTGTCCGTTTAACGGTACCTCAACATTCAGTGCATTTTCAACGGAACGAATGGATGCTATGGCGTGAACAGTGGTGCAAACACCGCAGAATCGCTGAGCATACGACCAGGCGTCCTCCGGTCGTTTGCCTTTCAATATTGTTTCGATACCACGGAACATCTGAGCAGAAGACCAGGCATTTGTAACCCTGTTGTTATCTACTTCCACATCAATTCTCAGGTGTCCTTCTATTCTTGTGACAGGATCTATAGTAATCTTTTTAGACATTACTTCCTCCTATTGTTTTGCTTTTGTGAACTGCCGGCAGTACCGGGAAAATTTTAACAAAAATACTGTATAGCAGAATTTCAAAGGAGACTATTCCCACTGTTATCATAAATTCGCCGAAAGCAGGGAAATAAGAAAACCCTGTGCCGGGATCAAAACCTATAATGTATGTATTAAAACGGTACAGCCCGCCTCCAAGAACGATAAGACATGCGCTGATAAAAAGCTTTCTGGGAGAGTGAAGGTTGTGTTTGGACATCAGTATTACTGAACCTAAGATTATCAAAGCTGATTCTATGAGAAACATAATGGAATAATAGTCAAAGCTGAAAGCTTCCATCAGCTGATTTCTTATAAAAAGGTCGGTAAGCCTTATAACAATCCATCCCAGAGCCAGGAACCGGCCAATTCGCCCGAGTCCCGCCAGCTGACTTATTTCGTAGGGCCTTCCGAATTTGAACGATGAAGTTATAGATTCGAAAATCACTATTGAGTAACCGATGAAGATACAGTTTATTAAAAAAAGTAAAGGCAGAATAGGAGTATGCCAGTTCGGGTGCAGCTTGAATGCGGCAATTATCATCATTGAGCCCAGAGAGGACTGATGCATTGTGGGCAGGGTGATTCCCAGAATTATAAAATAGATAAGGTATTTATCGAGGAATCTTGAAAATTTTTCTGAGAGCCTGGCCAGCCCGTAATTTTCTGAATCCTGCAGTTTTTCGAAGATGGCCGGACTGAATTCGAGAAATAGTACAAAAGTGTATGTCATAACACACATTGCAACTTCGAACATAATAGAATTTAGCTGCCAGAACTGCGGTTTTAAGAGGTTAAACATATTCCAGAATCTTCCCAGATCTATAACTACCGAAAAACCTGCCAAACCGTATCCGAAAAGGCTCGTCAGCATAGCTGAGCGCATCAGTGGGTGATAATGATTATTATTCAGGATATAAACCAGTATCGCAACTGCATATCCCCCGCAGGCTATGGCAGTACCTGTGGCTACATCATAAGCGATCCAGATACCCCAGGGATAAGCATCGCTGAGGTTTGTTACAGCACCGATTCCTTCAAAGAATCTTACTCCTATAAAATAAAAACCTATTACCGTAAGAACAGACAATATTACGAAAGAGGGTGTTATAATCTTTCTGTTTAAAATTTCATATTCTTTATGACTGCTCATCATCACCCTCCTTTTTCGATTTTCTGTTACGTATAGCGACGAAGCAGAGTGTCCCATACAGCGCCAACGGGGCTATGAACCCTTTGTAAAGTGTGTGCTGGATATTTTCCGAAAGAGCTGCTGCGGAAGGGTTGGGCAAATTCGGAAAGGAAAGTTTGTTGAAATCCACTCCGGCCAGATAAATGCAGTTTGCTCCACCCACTTCGTGTTCGCCGTAAATATGGTCTATATAAATGTCCGGATGATCTTTTATGCGTTTTTTGGCAATTTTAACCAGATCACCGCGTTTACCGAAAAGAATTGCCTCTGTGGGGCAAACTTCGGCACATGCAGTGATGCCTTTCTGTTTGAAGTTTGTGAATTTGCACATGTCACATTTAACAATTTTTGGTATGGGTTGCTCCCATTCGAATTTGGGAATATTGTAAGGGCAGGCTATAAGACAGTAACGGCAGCCTATGCATATATCCTTGTCATAAAATACAATACCGTTATCAGCTTTCTGCATTGCAGATACCGGACATGCGGAAACACAGGAGGGTTTTGCACAATGCATGCACTGTTTTTTTATAAATGCGTATTTTTCCGGTGATTTTTTATAGAGTTTAATTATTGTTCGGGTATTGCTGTCCAATTTTGGGGGGGAATCCCATAAATTGTCCTTGTCAAACTTTCCCTGTTCGCTGGGAAGATCATTAACCTGCTTGCAGGTTGTAACGCAGGCTTTGCATCCTACGCAGATTGTGGAATCATAGAGCATTGAAAAATCTTTATTGTCGGTGAAAACTTTTTTATCCGAAGCATCTGCCGCCACAGGAACTGCCGCAGTCAAAGCGGAAGCCCCGCAAATTTTCAAAAAATCTCTTCTACTTTTCTTCATTGTCATCTCCCCCGTCGGGAAGTTTTTTTATCATGACAGCACCTGCTCCAAGAGCAACTCCGGCTAATCCACTGACAGCTGCAACCGCTCTTAAATCAACAGGTTTATCTTTTTTCTTGGGGGCAACTGAAGGATAAAAATTGGGAGGTGTCTGATTGTGAATTCTAATGTGATCGGAAATTTCCCGCTTGAACAGGATATCTTTTTCCGTGCACCCGATACAAGGGTGACCTATCGAAACCGGCCAAACTCCCACATCGTTAAATCGCTGGACTGAACAGTTTGCAAATGTGGCAGGACCTTTGCAGCCAAGCTTATACAAACAGTATCCGAGCCTGTGCCCCTCATCACCGTATTCTTCGGCAAATCTTCCGGAGTCGAAATGTGGTCTCCTTTCGCAGTGTTCGTGAATAACCCTTCCATATGCGAAGAGGGGGCGTTTTTTATCATCCAGTTTCGGAAGTTTTTCAAAAGATAGCAAATATAGTATGGTAGAGAGAAAGTTATATGGATTAGGAGGACAGCCTGGAATATTTACTATCGGTTTATCTTTTATAATTTCCTCCACACTTTTTGCGTTTGTCAATTCCGGTATAACAGCCGGTATCCCGCCGAAAGATGAGCATGAACCGATGGAAATGATACCTGAAGCATATTTGGAAGCTTCTGTAAGTAATTTGTAAGCTTCTTTGCCTCCAATTTTGCAAAAGCCGTTATTATCGGAAGGGATAGAGCCTTCAATTATTAGCAGATACTCTCCCTTATATTTCTCAAGTGCGTGATGCAGAGCTTCTTCCGCCTGAATGCCTGAGGCGGGCATAAGAGTTTCGTGGTATTCCAGTGAAATCATTTCAAAAAGGAGTGAGACCACATCAGGATGAGTGGATCTTAAAATACTTTCCGAACATCCAGTACATTCCTGAAAGTGCAGCCATATTACAGGGGGTCTTTCTTTGTGTTCAGCGGCTTCAGCCATTTTTACACCGCTGGCGTAAGGAAGTCCCATCATGGATGCTGCTGTAACGGAAAATTTAAGAAAACTTCTTCTGGATAACCCTCCGTATGGCAATAAAAACATATTCATTCCTCCGTAAATAAAAATCCTAATTAAAAGATTTGACCGGAGAATAATATTAAAATTTCGAATTTTGTAAACATTATTTTGTAGTATTTTCAGTGAGTTGTAGAAAAATAACAAGGTTTTATGTGTGCTTGGTTTGTGATTACTGATGTGTAGAAGACTAAAAAACATTAATCTGATTTTAAATAGAACAATATTAAATTATTGTATATATTATATTGATATATATAGAAAATATGGTTATTCAAAACAGGTGAGTAAGACTTATGTGGAATTCGGGACAGCGCGTTGTGAATTCTATCCTGATCTTAAACGTGTAGTTATATACTGCATGCAGTTGGGTTGTTTCTCCGATTTGCCATGCATGATATTACATTATCAAGAGAATTTACACCGGCTTTGTCAGTAAATATCATAGGTATATTGTTCTTTTTGCATGTTTGTTTGGCACTCTGCACCATTTTATGACTGGCATTGTCCACCATAAAAATTACGGCGTCACTGTCTTTCAGGCATTTGTTGCAGTTTGTACAGTGGGTGTTTAGTACACGGGTTTTGCATCCATGTTTTTTGCCTATCTTTTTGTATTCTTTTTCCAGTCTTTTTAAACCGCCCAATATATATACATTCATAAAAATCCCCCTTTAAGACTATTTAAATCTTAATACATATCATAAGTATAAAAAAATACTGTGTCAATGAAAAAATTAGACTGTCCTAACTTTTTCGTTATTGTTAAGATTACAGCCGTTCTGCTATTTTTTTAAGAGCTCTGCCACTTAGCAAATAAATTTCCATACTTATTTGTTGATACCCAGATCACTTAAGACTTTCAATACAGGGAAGCATAAATATTTGGAAAAGAAGCTAAAGACCCCTCGACTCAGCTCGGGGTGACATAAAATGCTGTTATTTGTTATGTGCCAGGGAATTTTATAAATGCGAAAATTTTGGCAGGTTGCCAATAAGATTATTGTTAGAATATTTATGAAATTGTGTTAAGATAAAATAATTTACGAGAATATGATTTTTTTATATACTGATTTTGCGGAGGATATTTATGAAGAAGCTTGGAGAGATTCTCGTTGAAAAGCAAATCATTACTCATGACCAGCTGAACAAAGCATTGAAAAAGCAGGCTGAAACCGGAGACAAGCTGGGAAAACTTCTCATTAAAATGGATATTGTATCTGAGGAGCAGCTTTTCACATTTTTGTCAAAGCAGTATGGTGTTGTTATGTTCAATGAGCAGGAGCTGACAATACCTGCCGATGTGCAAAAGCGGGTGAAATATGATCTGGTGTATAATTACGGGATTATCCCATTTAAGGTAACCGACAAAGGTGTTCATATAGGATTTTCGGATTTTCGTGTTTTGAATGATATAGATGAGATTTCTTTTAAAATTGGAAAGAACGTAATTCCGGTACTTTTCCCCGACTCTATGTATGAAAAGATACTGAATGATATAAAGGAAATAAATTACGGTGAGGAAGATTATTATTTCCAGTCGTTTAAAAAGAAGATAGAATCAGAGTTTAATAAAGGTGATGGCCTTGAAGCTTTTTTGTCGGCAATAGTATCTTTTGAGCCGAATCTTACAAAGATTTTCTTTGCAGAAGGCTCTGCACCGGCAATAAGAAAAATCGGAAGATTTTATAAACTGAATACCGATCCGATTAAAAAGGAGGATATTCTCAATTATATTAAATCATTAACGGATGAGGCGACGAGAAAAACTTTGCTGCACAAGAAAACAGTGCGTTTTTATAAAACAATTGCCGGTACAAACTTTTTTATAAATATAGTGAGGCAGAAAAGCAGTTACCTGATTGTTTTAACGATTACATCAAGTGAAATTCCCAAATTCAACAATCTTGGGTTCAAAGATGATGTTTCAAGGTATATATTGGAGCCTACAAAAGGCTTTTATTTTTTCATTGCACCTTTAGGGCATGGCAAAGCCACAACAATGGCTTCTATAGTCAATCACTTTAACAAGGTGAAAACGCGTAATATCCTTTTTCTGGAAAAGAAAAGTACGTACGAAATAGCATCGGATAAAAGTATTGTTACCCAGCTTGATTTGGGTATGCGCACTTACAATAAAGAAAATTTTTTCAAAATTATATATGATATTGAGCCGGAAATTATCTTTCTTATGGATATTGACAGTATAGATATACTGGATATGGCTCTGAAATTTGTGGAATCGGGGAGAACCGTTTATGCATGTTATGAAGCGGGGAGTATTTCCGGAGCACTGGAAAAGCTTTTCCTGCTGGACAACAGTGAAAATAAATATTATGTGAATAAGTTGGCAAGCTTTTTGCGGCTTGTTGTGAATTTCAGACTGGTTCCGGTGGAAACAATAGATAGAAAGACTATGGTGTATGAATATATGTACAATTCTTTTAAACTCAGAAAAGCACTTATGGAATCAAATTTTATGTATATTGACTCGCAGCTCAGAGGTACGGCAGATTATATGCCATTTGAAAAAACATTGGCAGATCTTTACATAAAAAAGCTGATTGGTCTTGATACTGCTGAAAACTACTCGCTTAATTTCGAACTTTTTAAAAATTATGCTGGTATTAAAGAGAGCTGATGGATATAAGGAAATATTTCCTGGAAAGTGAATATCTGCAGCGGTTTATTCCGAACTTTTCCTACAGGGATTATCAGGCCGATTTGTCTGAATATATTATGAAAGCACTGGCTGATTACAATACAACTGTCATCGAAGCTCCCACCGGTTCCGGTAAGACACTGGCGTACCTGTTACCGGTATTTGAGCTTGGACGTAAAACGATTATTTCCACTAAAACCAAGCAACTGATGAGCCAGGTATTGAATAACGATATTCCTACAGTTTCCGCTCTTTTCCCTGACAAAGATACTGATGTTGTCTCACTGAAGGGAAGGAAAAATTATTTTTGTTATTACAGGTATTTTAAGTTTATAACCCCTGATCCCGATATGTATCCGGATGTTATCCGCTGGTATGAGCGTAATGCCCCGGAAATCAGTGAAATTCCACAGTATCTTTTTGATTTTAGTACGATTGAGAAGATGACAGCTGACAGTCTGCAGTGTATAGGGGGTAAATGTCCGTATTTTGAAGTGTGTCCTTTTTATCTTAAAAAAGCTGAAGCGGCTGATGCGGATATCGTGGTTACAAATCATTTCATGCTGCTTAGTGATATGGGGATGCGGTATAAAAATGATATGGTGTATAATTTCGAGTTTGCCGATAATATTATTTTTGACGAGGCACACTCATTGCCGGATATTTTTCCCCAGTTTATCGGAGATGATGTCAATTTCGGCTCATTGATGTCGTTTCTGAAGGAAAACCGATCGGTGATGAATGAATCGATTTATTCGTTTTTTCAGAATAAGTTTGCAGGAATAAGAGGAGCGCTGGAATCGAAAAAGGTTATTAATGATAAAATTCAGGGGGAACTTGAAATATTTTTCAGCGAACTGAAAAGTCTTGCGGAATCAGATTTTGATGATGAAAACTACGAATTGTACAAAAAATACAGGGATAAATTTAAGAATATTTTCAGTACAGACGGGATAAGGTTAATTGAGCCTTACAAAAACAGTTTCAGTTTGAAAAGTCTTCCTTTAAGCGTTTCTGATTCTTTTGAAGAATCATTGAGAAAGATTTGTGTCAGCTCAATCTTTATAAGTGCAACGCTGTCGGTAAACGGCTCTTTTGACTACTTTTGTAACGAACTGGGGCTGTTCGATGTTAACACGAAAAAGGTTGAAGACGGTGGAGATTTTTTGAAAAACGGAGTATGCTGTATTCCCGGGAAAGAGTTTTACAGAGAGGAAAAACTTGAGACTTATGCTTCCATCATTAAAAAGATAGAGGGTGGATGTCTGATCATTTTTAACAGTCTGGAGATGATGAACAAGGTATATAATTATCTGCGCATGAAAAAAACAGGAAGGCAGCTGATACTACAGACCGAAGTTGATTTATCACAGATTGATATAACCGGTAAAACTGTTATCCTGGGATGTTCAATTGTGCGTGAAGGTATTGATTTTTCCGGAAATAATCTTAAATATGTTATTCTTGATAAGCTCCCTTTTGAAAATATTTCGGATGTTTATCTGAATGCACGTAAAGAAGCTTTTGAAAAAGAGTACGGAAATGCATTTATGAATTTTTATTTGCCACGTGCGGTAATTTACTTTAAACAGGCTGTAGGGAGATTAATAAGGCATGAAAATGATACCGGAGCCTGGATAATTCTCGATAATAGGGTATTGACAAAAACCTACGGTAAATATTTTATGGATGTACTAAAAGATGTGCAGGTATGTCACAGATTAAGCGATTTGCCGTCTTTTGCTGGAGGTAACAATGAGTTACATTAAGCTGGACTATAATTACATTATGTCTGAATTTATGGAAAACGGACTTACAGATGAGGAACTGGAAGAATCCAAAGATACTGCAAAAAAAGGGTTATCAGATCTTATTACCCTTAGTGAGGAAAGCGAGGTGGGGTTTTCTCATCTGCCCGAGTTTGATCTGTCTCACATAAAAGAGACGGTTAAATCCTCAAAAGGACAGTACAACGATCTTATAATAGTGGGCATCGGTGGCTCTTCCCTTGGAGTGGAAGCTGTGACCAATGCACTCCTGCCGCATGGATATAACGCACTTTCTTTCGGAGAGAGGGGGTGTCTGCCCAGAGTATGGTTTGCCGATAATGTTGATCCACATAAGCTTTACTGGATATTAAAAAAGTGTGAAGCTGAAGATACGCTTGTGTGTGTTATTACCAAGTCGGGCAGTACCGTTGAAACAGTCTCCAATTTTTCCATAATTTATAAATGGCTTAATGAAAATCTTAAAGATCCCTTTTCCCATATTTATGTTATTACCGACCCTGAAAAGGGGCCTCTGAGAGAATTTGCCGAAATGCATAATATAAAAATATTTTCCATTCCCTCCAATGTGGGAGGAAGATTTTCAGTGCTGAGTCCTGTGGGAATGGTGCCGGCTGCTCTGCTGGGTCTTGATATTGAACGTATGATGGAAGGGGCTGAGGAAATTGTTAAATCTGAAAAAGAAAAAATTCTTCATTTATCTGCAATTTATCTCAGCTTTATTAAAAGAGGATTAAACATAAATGTTATGATGCCTTACACTTCGAGACTGAAGTCTTTCTGTGAATGGTTTTCCCAGCTGTGGGCTGAAAGTCTTGGGAAAAGATATACCAAGGATGGCTCAGAGGTTCACACTGGTACAACGCCTGTGGGGGCAGTGGGAGCAAATGACCAGCATTCGCAGATCCAACTGTACAAGGAAGGCCCGTCTGATAAACTGATTACATTTTTGGAATTGGGCAGTCACGATTTTGATGCCGAAATTCAGGCTGGATTTCATCCTGAATTTTCCTATCTTACAGGTCACTCTCTGGGAGAACTGATGAACTATGAACTGCATGCTACAGAGCTGTCTTTGCGTAAAGCCGGTAAACCTTCGCTCAAACTTGTAATGGACGGTGTTGATGAATATTCAGTGGGTAAACTTTTTATGCTTATGCAATATGTCGTGGCTGTAACCGGACTTTCTATGGATATTAATCCGTTTGACCAGCCGGGAGTGGAGGAAGGAAAACATTTTGCCTACGGTATGCTTGGCAGAGAAGGATTTGAAGAAAAAAAGAAAGAGTTTGATGATCAGTATATAAAATCAGATGAATACATCCTTTGAACTAAAACTGTATGAAAGGCTGAGTGAGCTCAGGAATGAAAAATTTGTTGTTGGTTTTTCCGGCGGCAGAGATTCTTCGGCTTTACTTCATTTTCTGAATCGTTTCAGAGATGAATTTTCATTTGAATTGTACCCGTGTCATATAAATCACCGGCTCAGAAAGGGTGCCGATGAGGATGAGGAATTTGCGTTCAAAGTGTGCAGAGAGTATTCGCTTAAACTTGAGGTTATAAGCGGAGATGTGAAAAATATTGCAGAAACACAAGGCATAAGTGCAGAGCAGGCAGCCAGAAAGTTTAGAATTGAAAGTTTTACAAAACTAAAAGAAAAGCATAATGCAGATTATATCCTTACCGCTCATCATATGGATGATTTGATTGAAACGTTTTTTCTGAAAATTTTCCAGGGAACTGCTGTATATAATCTCAAAGGTTTCAATTATGAGAGCGGTGTTTTTCTCAGACCGATGCTTGAAATCGGCGGAGATGAGATAGATGAATATGCTCATGAGTATCGAATAATGTATGTGAACGATCCCACGAATGAGGATATAAATATACCCAGAAACTGGGTAAGGCATAAAATCATTCCTGAAATCAAAAAATACAGTCCCGGATATTTGAAAAACATACTGAAACTGCAGAATGAGTCGAGTGCTTTGGCCGCATATCTGAACTCGAAAGTTGAGAAGGTGAGGGTTAAAAAAAGCGGGTGTGTGTACAAAATCGATCTGAATGATTTTAATACGCTCAGTGAATATGAAAAAAAATATCTTATCAGTTATGTTATAGCTGAGTTTTGCAGACCCGGAAAACAGATTATACAGAATATTCTGGATATTTGTGATAAAAGAGAGTCGAGGCGGATAAATCTTCCGAACGATTATATATTTGAGAAATCCTATAGTAATATTTACTTTTTTCCTTCCGGTGTTGTAGAAAGTTATGAATATGTAAAAAAACCTTCTGAAAAGGTTGTAATTTTGTCAAAAATAGGTAAAATCATAGCTTTTGGTAATGATTTAAAAGATAAAAGTCTGAAAGTGCGTAACAGAAGGAAAGGGGACCGTTTTGGTAACAAAAAATTAAAAGATCTTTTCATTGATGCATGTAAGGATCTTTTTGTGAGAGACACTTCTGTGATTGTTGAGAAAGAAGGGGAAATTATTTTTGTGGAAGGATTATCAGACAGTAAAGATATACAAATTGATAAAATCAATCAGAGGTAAACATGAAGGCAGAAGGTCTTGATATTTTTCTTGGTGAAAAAGAGATAAAGGAAAAAGTGGAAGAACTTGGCAGAAAGATAACAGAAGACTTTAAAGGTGAGGACATACTTCTTGTTGGGGTTTTAAAAGGGTCTTGGATTTTCCTTGCCGACCTTGTAAGAGAAATTGGTACAAATGTGGAAATCAGCTTTATTTCGGTATCCAGTTATGCCGGAAAAAAGACTGTCAGCAGCGGTGTTGTCAGACTTTTGTGTGATATAGACAGACCATTGGACGGGCGAAATGTTATTTTGGTGGAGGATATTGTTGATACCGGACTTACTCTGAGTTACCTGAGGAAGCTTTTATATGTGCGGAATCCCAGTACCATAAAAATCTGCACGCTGCTTGACAAACCGTCGAGAAGACTTGCTGACATAAACCCCGATTATGCAGGTTTTGAAATACCGGACGAATTTGTTGTCGGGTACGGTCTTGATTATGACGGACAATATCGGAATTTAAAAAATGTATGTAAATTAAAGGTTAAGTAATTGAGGAGGAATGATGAAAAATAACTTTTTCAAAAATATTACACTGTGGTTCGTTATCGCCCTTTTAATGGTGATGATGTTCAACTTTTTTAATACAGGGCAAGGGGTCAGGGAGAAGATATCCTATACGGCTTTTCTTGAAAAGGTTCAGAAGGGGAATATAAAAACCGTTGTTATTAAAGAACAAAAGGTAACCGGTGAATTTACAGACGGGAGCCAGTTTGAGACCTACGCTCCCAAGGATTCCGGAATGGTTAGTATTCTCCGGGAAAACAATGTTCAGATATTTGCTAAACCGCCTGATCAGAATCCCTGGTATGTTCAGGTTCTGATATCCTGGCTCCCCTTTATTCTTCTGATAGGGATATGGATATTTTTTATGCGCAAAATGCAGGGTGGAGGCGGACAAGCCTTTAATTTCGGTAAAAGTAAGGCAAAGTTGCTGACTAAAGAACAGCAGAAAGTTACTTTTAAGGACGTAGCCGGTGCCGATGAAGCTAAGGAAGAGCTTGAAGAGATAATAGAATTTCTCAAAGAGCCTCAGAAATTTCAGAAACTCGGAGGCAGAATTCCCAAGGGTGTTTTATTGGTAGGGCCTCCCGGAACCGGGAAAACACTGCTTGCAAAAGCTGTGGCCGGTGAAGCGGGTGTTCCTTATTTCAGTATAAGTGGTTCTGATTTCGTGGAAATGTTTGTCGGTGTGGGAGCATCGAGAGTAAGGGATTTGTTTGAGCAGGGAAAGAAAAATGCCCCCTGTATTATTTTCATGGATGAGCTTGATGCCGTTGGAAGGCACAGAGGTGCCGGTCTTGGCGGCGGACACGATGAAAGGGAGCAGACGCTCAATCAGCTTCTTGTGGAAATGGACGGTTTTGAATCCAACGAAGGAGTTATTCTGATAGCTGCAACAAACAGGCCGGATGTTCTCGACCCGGCTTTGCTGCGTCCGGGACGATTTGACAGACAGGTTGTTGTTCCGCCGCCGGACAGAAAAGGAAGACTGGAAATTCTTCAGGTTCATGCTAAAAAAATACCTCTGGCGGACGATGTTGATCTTGATATTGTGGCAAAAGGTACGCCGGGATTCGCCGGTGCTGAGCTGGCCAACCTTGTTAACGAGTCTTCCCTGTTGGCTGCCAGGCAAAACAGAGACAAAGTCACGATGGATGATTTTGAGGAATCCAAAGATAAAGTAATGATGGGTAAAGAGCGTCGAAGTATTGTGATCTCGGATGTGGAAAAGGAAAATACGGCTTACCACGAGGCCGGGCATGCAATTGTGGCGATACTTACGCCCGGAACGGATCCTCTCCATAAAGTTAGTATTATACCAAGAGGGATGGCTCTTGGTGTTACTCAACAACTGCCCGAAGATGACAGATACATGCATACCAAAGAATATCTTCTCGGCAGACTTGCCGTACTGATGGGCGGAAGAGCCGCTGAAGAACTTGTTTTCGATAGACTTACCACCGGTGCAGGCAATGATATAAGCAGAGCAACGGATATAACAAGAAAGATGGTCTGTTCCTGGGGTATGAGCAGTAAAATAGGTCCTCTGTTTTTCGGCAAAAAAGATGATGCTGTTTTTCTCGGTAAAGAGATCTCATCTTCCAAGGATTACAGTGAAAAAACGGCTGTAATGATTGATGAAGAGATAAAAACTATTGTATCCAACAGCTACAAAAAGGCTAAAAATATACTACAGAAGAATCGCAACCTTCTGGATCAAACGGCTCAGCTTCTTTTGGAAAAAGAAACAATTGAAAACAAAGATATACAGGGTTTAATCAAGAAACTGGATGAAGAGGAAAAAAAGGAAGTCAGCGACGAAAATGTAGGGGAAAACGACGAAGATAGTGAAAAAGGTGGAAATGTAGAAGATGAGTCAGTTCCTCCAACTGATCAGCAGTGATGCTGAGCGGTTAAAATATGAACTCAGGTGCATAGGTGTAGATAAATACGCCTTGAAGATGGCCGGCAAGGGGAAATCTTTGAATATAAAAGTCAAGGATATCACTCCTGCACAGGCCAATATTATCAAGCAGGAATCGCTGGCTGCAGGTATGGATGCTGCTGTCAGCAGAGGAACCGTAGGCTGTGTTGTAAGTAAAACAGATCTTCTTTTGATGGGCAATGTAATACAGTATGAGCGCTTGATTGAAAGGCTCAAGGTTCAGCCGTATTCTTTAAAACTGCTTGCTGAAGATCTGAAGAGCTTTTTGAACAAGAATAAAAACAAAACCTTGATTACACCATCAGGTGAATTACTTCTCGATGAACCTAAGATTATGGGAATTTTGAATATTACTCCGGATTCATTCAGTGACGGCGGTGATTATTTTTTACCTACTGACTACAAGCGCCGCATAGATGAAATAAAGGACTCCGGTGTCAAAATTATCGATATAGGCGGAGAATCATCCCGTCCGGGCTCCACTCCGGTGGACGCGGAAACGGAAAAAGAGAGAATTGCCGGTGCAGTTGAATATGCTCTTAACAGCGGTTTAAAGGTATCTGTTGATACATATAAATCGGAAGTTGCCGAAGAGATGCTGAAGAAAGGCGCAGATATTATTAACGATATCAGCGGGTTTAAATTTGACAGTGATATGGCAAAAGTATGTGCGGAATATGGTGCAGCCGTCTGCCTGATGCATACAAGCGATACACCTGATAAAATGCAAAAAAAAACCGATTATACAAATTTCCTGGAAGATGTGAAAAAATATCTGTTCGATTCTGCTGAGAGGGCTTTAAAGGCAGGGATAAAAGAAAAAAGCATAATTCTTGATCCCGGATTCGGATTTGGCAAAAAGCTTAATGATAATTATCTTCTGTTAAAATATCTCGATGAATTCAAATCTATGGGAATGCCAATATTGATTGGTGTTTCCAGAAAATCTATGATAAACAGAGTTACGGGCGAACAGCCTTCTGAAAGTGTACTGGCATCAAAAATTGCTGAAACCATAGCTTTAGTTAAGGATGCTGACATTGTGAGAACGCATGATATAACAGAGGCTCAGGAAATGGTTAAAATAATAAACGAATACAGGAAGGCAGATCCTGATGGTTGATATATTTTCGGTGGTTTCTTTTATTGATATTCTGGATATAGCTATCATCAGCTATATTATTTACAGACTCCTTCTCCTTATAAAAGGAACCAGAGCGTTTAATATGCTTTTCGGTATTATTCTACTGATATTTATGTCCTTTGTTGCAAAATATCTGGGGTTAAAAACCACCAGTTGGGTTTTGAGTAATTTTTCCGGTTATTTATTTCTGACAATAATAATCCTTTTTCAGCCTGAGATCAGGCGGGCTCTCGCTTTTATCGGTGAGACGAAAATGTTCGGGTATCAGGGAGAAGACATTTCTCAAACCATAGATGAGATTGTTAAAGCTGCAACAATTCTTGCCAACAGACAGATAGGCGCTTTAATCGTTTTACAGCGGGATACAGAGTTGTCCCACTACATACAGGCCGGTACAATACTGGATTCAGTTGTGGGAAAAGATCTTCTTATAAGTCTTTTTATCCCGTATTCCCCGCTGCATGACGGTGCAGTTATTATTGCAGAGGGTAAAATAAAATATGCCGGTTCCATTTTACCTCTCACCAAACATGAGGATATAGACAAAAAATTCGGCACAAGACACAGGGCGGCTTTGGGAATAACTGAAGAGACCGACGCTGTGAGTATTGTTGTAAGTGAAGAAAGGGGTACAATATCCGTAGCGTATAAAGGTAATATTACATCCGAACTGGACGCCGATATGCTTCGGGATACACTTTATAATATTTACCAACATCCGGGTAAATCGAAGAGTAAAAAAAATGCTGCTGAATAATATTTTTTTGAAAATTTTGAGTGTACTTTTGGCCATCTCACTTTGGCTTATTGTTGCTACCTCGGACTATGACCAGGTGCAGTTCAATGTACCTGTAAAGCTTAGTAATGTTCCGAATAATAAAATGGCGGTTACTGATGAGAGTTTGATAAATGTGACACTCAACGGACCCAGGCTTGTATTGAATTCCCTTTCTTATAATGACGTGAGTGTTGAGGTAAATGTAAGCAATTTTTCCGGATATAAAACGGACTACCGGATAAAACCTTCCGATGTAAAAGTACCGTCTAGTGTAAATGTTGTTAGAATCCAACCAGCTGAAATAACTGTTATAATAGATAAAATTATCCACAAAAAAATTGAGGTAACTCCAGCTTTTATTGGTGAACCCGCCGGGGGATTCAAAGTGGGCAGCCTTCAAATAACACCTTCGGAAGTGGAAGTTACGGGAGCGGCTTCCACATTGAACGATATTGATTACATAGAAACCCTCCCCATTAATCTATCAGGCAAGTCGGAAAAAATGAAATATACTGTTGGATTGAAAAAATCCAGCGGAATAAAAAATATCGACCCTTCTCAGGTGGAAGTAACTGTTATTTTCAAAGAAAATATGGTTAGAAGAAAACTTGGCAATGTTCCTGTAACACTTGTTAAAAAAAACGAAGATTATAATTACAAACTTCTGACAAAAGAAGTAGAAGCTCAAGTTGATGTCAGGAGCGATATTGCTGAAAGTAAGGAACTGAAAAAGAAAGTAAATATTTATGTTGATGTTTCGCAACTGAACCCTGGTCAGTATCTGAAAGATATTGAATTTTCTTCCGATGATAATATTAAAATTATTGAAATTACTCCGAACAAGGCACGTGTGGAGGTAACAAAATGAGAAAATATTTCGGTACAGACGGAGTAAGAGGGAAGGCTAATGTTTTTCCAATGACTTCTGAATTTGCTCTTTTGTTGGGCAAAGCCGTAGCCCAGACTTTTAAAAACGGTAACAAAAAGCATAAAATTGTTGTGGGAAAAGATACGAGAATTTCCAGCTATATGTTTGAAAACGCAATTGTCTCAGGTATCTGCTCTATGGGTGTTGATGCAATAATGCTTGGAGTTCTCCCCACCCCGGCTATTGCATTTATTACCAGGAGTTTGAGGGCTGATTCCGGTGTTGTGATTTCAGCATCACATAATCCGTACGACGATAACGGTATTAAATTTTTCTCCAATACCGGTTTCAAACTTAATGACGGTATTGAAGCGGAAATAGAGAAAATAATAGATACAGAAGGTTTCAATGAAAGCTCAAGTGAAGTGGGGAAAGCATATCGTATAGAAACAGCAATCGGCCGTTATGTGGAGTATACAAAAGGAACATTTGATAAAAACTATGATTTGAAAGGCCTGAAGATTGTACTCGACTGTGCCCATGGAGCCACATATAAAGTTGCTCCTATGGCTTTTGAAGAGCTGGGCGCCGATGTTTATGTAACAGGTGATGAGCCGGACGGTTATAATATTAATGATAACTGCGGAGCTGTTTATCCGGAACGGGTTGCTGAAAAAGTTGTGGAGCTCGGAGCTGATCTGGGAATTTCATTTGACGGCGACGGAGACAGGGTGATTTTTGCCGATGAAAAAGGAAACATTGTGGATGGTGATCATATACTTGGGATATGTGCACAGTATATGCATTCGCGAGGTTTGTTGTGCGGTAATACAGTTGTTGCAACGGTGATGAGTAATATAGGTCTGGAAAAAACGTTGAGAGGACTCGGGATAGATTTTATCCGAAGCGGAGTCGGGGACAGATATGTTATTGAGGAAATGATTAAAGGCGGTTATAATTTAGGAGGTGAGCAGTCCGGACACATTATTTTCAGCGACTATAACTCCACCGGAGATGGAATGATCAGTGCTTTTCAACTGCTCAGGGTGATGGTAAATGAGAATAAGCCTTTGAGTGAGCTGGCTGAGTTTGTTGAAATATGCCCTCAGGTGTTAAAGAATTTTGCCGTTACCGATAAAGTACCTGTTGAGAATCTTACAGAGACAAGCCGTATGATAAATGATTATGAAAGTAAGTTTAACGGGAATGGACGGATACTGGTGAGGTATTCCGGAACCGAGAACAAACTCAGGGTTATGGTTGAAGGTGAAGATTTAAATTATATAAAAAGGATTACCGAAGAAGTGGGCAGAAAAGCAGTGAATGAAATAAACAAAAATTTTGCAGGAAAGATGTGATGATAAAGCTTGGCATAAATGTTGACCATGTGGCTACGCTGAGGCAGGCCAGACTAATAAAAGAGCCGGATCCGGTGGAAGCGGCTGTGTGGGCGGAGCATGCAGGTGCTGACGGAATAACGGTGCATCTCAGGGAAGACACAAGGCATATACAGCACAGAGATGTTTCTCTATTAAAAGATATTTTAAAAACGAGATTGAACCTTGAAATGTCTGTAAATCATGAAATTGTGGATTTTGCATGCGATATAAAACCGTATATGGCAACACTGGTTCCTGAAAAAAGAGAGGAACTGACCACCGAAGGGGGCCTTGATGTTAAAGGTAATGAAAGAGAGGTTTTTGAGGCAGTGAATCGTTTGCAAAAGAGCCATATAAAAGTAAGTCTTTTTATTGATCCGGATATACAACAGATAAAAGCTGCGGAAAACTTGGGTGCTAATATTGTTGAGCTGCATACAGGTTCATATGCCGAAGCCGAAGATGATGAGAAAATTTTATCTGAGCTGGAGAAACTGATAAAAGCAGCGGAATATGCACGTGATTCGGGAATGGTTGTTAATGCGGGGCACGGTCTGAATTATAGAAATACAAAGAAGCTTTGCCAAAACATTCTGTTTTTGAATGAACTCAATATAGGTCATTCCATTGTTGCCAGGAGTGTATTCACAGGTATAAGTGAGGCGGTAAGAGAAATGAAACGTATTATAGCAGAATAAATTATGATTGGATGCGATATAGTTGAGATTGAACGAATTGAAAAAGCATACTTGAAACTGGGGGATGCATTTTCTGCCAGGCTACTTTCTGACAGGGAATCGGAACTTTTTATACAGAAAAACAGAAGCATGAGTTTTCTCAGCGGCCGCTTTGCGGCTAAGGAAGCCGTTTCAAAATGTTTAAAGACAGGGCTTGGAGAAGTTGGACTCAAAAACATTGAAATATTAACCGGTGAGAACGGAGAACCGGTTGTTTATTTAAATGGAAATAAAGCAGACCTAGATGTTTCCATCTCTCATTCGAAGAATGTTGCTATGGCTGTAGCTATAGAAAACAGAGGAGAAAAATGAGCGCTATAATAATTCCTGCAAGATATAATTCGTCGAGACTACCGGGGAAGCCGCTTGTGAAAATCGGCGGAGTTCCTATGATTACAAGAGTAGCTAACAACTGTCTTAAAAGTGCTGCAGACAGAGTGATTGTGGCTACTGATGATATTAGAATCATGGAGGCCTGTGAAAAGATTGAAGGGCTGGAAGTTGCATTGAGTGATAAAGAATATTTTAGCGGAACAGACAGGATTTCCGATGTGGCCAAGTATTTACGGGAAGATATAATTATAAATGTTCAGGGTGATGAGCCTTTTTTGTCTCCCAAACTTATCAACGATCTTATAAACAGTCTTAATGAGAATGACGACGTCTATATGGCTTCGGTATATGTGGATATGAATGAAATGGAAGCGGATGATCCCGGGAATGTCAAAGTTGTTCTTGACAGACAGGGTTATGCTCTATATTTCAGCAGAGCAAAAATGCCTTTCGGAAGAAACAAAAATATGGCGCAATATAAAAAGCATATCGGGATTTATGGTTTTAAAAGAGGGTTTTTGTTGAAATATGCCGATATGGACAGAACTCTGCTTGAGAAAACTGAAGAGCTGGAGCAGCTCAGAGCTCTTGAGAACGGATACAGGATAAAAATGATAAAATCAGACAATGATTCATTGTCTGTTGATACATACGACGATGTTAAAAAGGCGGAGAAAATTTTGTAAAGGGGGGTCAGTTAGTGACTAAGTATATTTTTGTTACAGGCGGGGTATTATCATCTCTGGGCAAGGGGATTACAGCTTCTTCAATCGGAACACTACTGGAAGCAAGAGGTTACAGTGTAGTTATCAAAAAATTCGATCCCTATCTGAATGTGGATCCGGGGACTCTCAGTCCTTTCCAGCATGGTGAGGTTTTCGTCACTGAAGACGGAGCCGAAACGGATCTGGACCTTGGTCACTATGAAAGATTTCTTACCTCCAATACGACAAAAGACTGCAATATTACGACTGGCAAAATTTATTACAGTGTCATTCAAAAGGAACGCAGGGGTGATTATCTCGGAGCAACCGTCCAAGTGATTCCGCATATTACTGATGAGATAAAAGAGAGCATTTTAAAGCTTTCCGAAGATAATGATTTTGTAATTACCGAGATAGGCGGAACTGTAGGCGATATTGAAAGTCTGCCGTTTTTGGAGACGATAAGGCAGTTCAAATTTGATGTTGGAGAGGAAAATGTTCTTTATGTTCATGTGACGCTTGTCCCGTTCATAAAGACTGCCGGTGAGCTTAAAACAAAACCTACGCAGCATTCTGTGAAGGAGCTCAGGGAGATAGGTATTCAGCCGGATATTCTTGTGTGTAGATCTGAATATCCTTTGGATGAGACTATAAGAAAAAAAATCGCTTTATTTTGCAATGTTTCCAAAAACAGCGTCATTAATGCCATTGATGCCAGTACGATTTATCAGATACCGCTTAATATGAATAAAGAGGGTATTGATAAAATAATTATGAAACGATTTGCTCTTGAGGATAAGAATTACGACCTGGGAAAATGGGAGGAAATTGTAGAGCGGATAAAAAACCCTGAAGACGAGGTTCAGATAGGAGTTGTCGGGAAATATACAGATTTGAAAGATGCGTATATTAGTCTCAATGAGGCTTTAATACACGGCGGTATATATAACAAACTAAAAGTTAATGTGAAATGGATAGATGCCGAAGATCTTGAAAAACCCATGCCGGATGTGTTTTTGGATGACTTGGACGGGATACTTATTCCCGGCGGTTTCGGAGACAGAGGAATCGAGGGCAAAATAAAATCCGTCAATTTTGCAAGAAATAAAGATATACCTTTTTTCGGGATCTGTCTCGGAATGCAGTGTGCTGTTATAGAATTTGCCAGAAATGTTCTTAAATATGAAGATGCTAACAGTGTTGAATTTGACAAATCCACAAAATATCCGGTAATAGATTTTATGAATGATCAGAAAAAAATAAAGCAGTTGGGCGGTACAATGAGACTTGGTGCTTACAGATGTGATCTGAAGAAGGACTCAAAGTCACACCAAGCTTATGAAAAGGATACTATATACGAAAGGCACAGACACAGACTTGAATTTAACAACGATTATCTGCAGGATTTTGTAAAAGAAGGGCTTCTTATTTCCGGGCACAATCCTGACAGAGACTTGGTGGAGATTGTTGAACTTAAAGCCCATAGATGGTTTGTGGGATGTCAGTTTCATCCGGAATTTAAGTCAAAGCCCACAAATCCGCATCCCTTGTTCAGCAGGTTCGTGGAGGCTGCATACAAGTACAAAAAAGAGAAAGCGGAAAAGTCCTCCCAAGAGGGAAAAGAGGTCGTATGATATTAATGGCGGGACCGTGTGTTATTGAAACGGATGACACAGCTTTCAGGGCATGTGATTTTTTAAAGAAACTGGCTTTAAAGTATAATCTTGATTTATACTTTAAATCTTCCTTTGATAAAGCCAACAGAAGTTCACTTGATTCGTATCGCGGCCCCGGTATTGAAGAAGGGATAAAGCTGTTTGAAAAGGTAAAAAGAAAATTTGATGTGAAAATTATTACTGATTTCCATGAGCCGGTTCAAGCTGCTATGCTTTCGGAAAGTGTTGATATGCTCCAGATTCCCGCTTTTTTATGCAGACAGACTAATATGCTTAAAGCAGCCTCTGACTCCTGTCTGCCTGTAAATGTGAAAAAGGGGCAGTTTTTATCCCCCTGGGATATGATTAATATCGTTCAAAAACTTGAGTCTTTTGGTGTGAGAAAGGACGATATTTTTTTAACCGAGCGAGGGACAACTTTTGGCTACAATAATCTTGTTGTTGATTTCAGATCATTTCCCGTGATGAAAGATACAGGGGCAAATGTTATCTTTGATGCCACACACTCACTCCAACTGCCTGGTGGCAAGGGCAAATCTTCCGGTGGACAGAGTGAATTTGTGCCTTATCTATCTAAGGCTGCAGCTGCCTGCGGGGTAGACGGCTTTTTTATGGAAATACATCCGGAACCGTTTAAGGCTTTATGTGACGGGCCCAATATGTTGAATTTTGAAACAGCTGAGGATGTTGTTAAAAATATATGTCGGTTAAGAGATGTTTTATGAAGATAAAAGAGATTGCTCAGAAAACGTTAAGAATAGAAGCGGATGCCATCTATCGTTTGGCTGACAGGATTAATGATGATTTTGAGAAAGCTGTGGAAATACTGATGAACTGTAATAGCCGTGTTGTTGTAACAGGCATGGGAAAGTCCGGAATAATAGGCAAAAAGATCGCCGCCACTTTATCTTCCACAGGAACCCCTTCGCTGTTTCTGCACCCGGCTGAAGGTGTTCATGGAGATCTGGGAATGCTTATGAAAGGGGATGTTGTTATTGCTATTTCAAACAGCGGCGAAACAGAGGAAATTGTTTCAATTCTTCCTATTATCAAACGGTTTAACGTTCCAATAGTATCTCTTGTGGGCAGAATGGATTCCACTCTGGCAAAAAGGAGCACCTGTGCAATTGATGCTTCTGTGGAAAAGGAAGCCTGCCCGCTTAATCTTGCTCCCACTGCCAGCACAACTGTTGCCTTGGCAATGGGGGACGCTTTGGCCGTTGCTTTGCTTGAAAAGCGCGGTTTTAAAGAGGAAGATTTTGCCGTATTCCATCCTTCCGGGTCTCTGGGTAAAAAACTTCTTCTAAAAGTAGAGGATTTGTATCATACAGGTGATAAAGTTCCGGTGATCAATGAGAATGAACTTATTTCAAAGGCTGTAATCGAGATGAGTAGTAAAGGTTTCGGTTGCACATCGGTGGTTGATGATGAAGGAAAACTTGTCGGAATTATTACAGACGGTGATTTAAGGCGTTCTCTGGAAAATTATCAAAATATTTTCGATAAACCCGTTTACGAACTGGCAACGAAAAATCCCAAAACAATTTCTCCGGATTCTCTTGCAGCCAGGGCTTTGCAGATTATGGAGGAGTTTTCGATTACGACAATTTTGACAGTTAATGGGAACCATCGTCCAACGGGAATTATCCATTTGCATGATATTCTGAGTGCAGGGATCGTGTGATGATAAGGATTCTTACTATGGATGTAGACGGCGTTCTCAGCGACGGTAAAATTATATATGATGAAACCGGGAAAGAGATAAAAAATTTTGATGTGAAAGACGGCTTTGGGATAAATTTAGCAAGAAAAGCCGGACTGCATTTGTGTATTATTTCCGGCAGGAAATCCAAAGTTACCGAACTGAGAGCCCGGGAGTTGCTGATTGAAGATGTTTACCAGGGCGTGGAAGATAAATTGGAAACGTTTAGACAAGTTATGAATATCAAAAATTTACTCCCAGAAGAGGCCGCTTTTATAGGTGATGATCTTAACGATATCAAGTTGATGAAGGCTGTCGGTTTTTCGGCTGCTGTTGCCGATGCTGCAGAAGAAACGAGGAAAGCTGCGAAAATTGTGCTGGAAAATAAAGGCGGCAGCGGTGCAGTAAGGGAATTTGTTGAAAAAATATTAAAGCTAAATGGTGTATGGGAAAAAACTTTAAGCGCATATTATTGATTATATTCTTATTAATTATTCTTTTGTCGGTTGCGTACTTTTTTACCCGTGGGGATAAAAACAAACTTGAGAAGGTGGATATTGCTAAGAATAATTTAGTGATCAAGAACTTTGATCTCAGTAAAAATCTGACGGATAGTGAAGGTTTTTACAGGGTGACAGCCGATATTGCAAGGTTTGATAAGGACATTGGAAAATCAAAACTTGATAATTGTTCTATAGAATATAAAACCGATAATACTTCTGCAACTTTTCATGCAGCTAAATGCACATATTTTGTGGATAAAAAAATTATATTGAATGGCAATGTGAAGGGACAAATAAACGGGGTAAAGATAAGTTCCGGTGAAACCGGCATTTTTCGTTATGATTTTGACAATGCTACCGGGGTTATGGAGAATGGTGTGAAAGTTCGGGGGGAGAATGTATTTATAACATCTGAAAAAGCTGTAGTGTCAAGGTCTCACCGCACAATTGAATTCATAAGGGATGTAGAGGTTAATTATGCATATTAAAAAATTATTTATATTACTTTTTATCATTGTTTGCACTTCCTTTGCAGTGGCGGCTCAAAACAAGATACAGATTCAGTCTGATTCGTTGAAGTATTTCGGTGAAAAAAATATTTCGTACTTTACTGGTAATGTTGTTGTTAAGAGTGATAATATGACAGTACATTCGGATAATATGAGTGTTTATTTTAATGATAACAGAGAGCCAGAAAAAATAATTGCAGAAGGTAATGTCAGTATTACGAGGCAGGAGTTGTATGCATTGTCCAAAAAGGCGGAAATGCTAATGCAAGAGAATGTGATAAAACTGTCTGAAGATGTCAGAGTCTGGCAGGGGGAAAATTACCTTGAAGGTCAACAAGTAATAATATACAATGATGAAAATCGAATTGAAGTGAAAAAAAGTGAAAAGAGCAGAGTAAAAATTATTTTTTATCCGGACCAAAAGGGGAACTCTATTGTCAATACAGGCAAACCATCTGAAAAAGAGCTACAAAAAAAGGACGGTAGTAGATAACGTATCTTTAAAAGTTGATAAAGGCGAAATTGTCGGTCTGCTTGGGCCGAACGGTGCAGGTAAAACAACCACTTTTTACATGATAGTCGGCATTGTTAAAGCTGATGAAGGCAACGTAGTTCTGAATGAATCCGATATTACCCAGGACGCAATCCATGTCAGGGCAAAAAGAGGTATAGGGTATCTTCCCCAGGAAGCATCCGTTTTTCGTAAACTTACGGTATATGAAAATATAACTGCAGCTATTCAGCTGAAATTTCCCTCAAAAACCAAAACGAGATCCGGTAAAAGGAAGATCAAAGAAAGAGTTGAGAGGCTTATTGAAGACTTCGGACTTGAAAAAGTGGTTGATTCTTACGGTTACTCCCTCAGCGGCGGTGAACGCAGAAGGGTGGAAATTGCAAGATGTATGAGTATTGATCCGGAATTTATTTTGCTGGATGAGCCGTTTGCCGGTATTGACCCGATATCCGTATCTGATATACAGAATATGATATTTAAGCTTAAAGAGATGGGTATAGGTATTCTTATTACCGACCATAATGTAAGAGAAACTTTAAAAATTACGGAGAGGGGCTATATTATATATGAAGGCAATGTCCTTACAGAGGGTGTGCCTGAAGAAATAATAAGCAACAGGGAAGTTATTAACAGGTATCTTGGTGAAGGATTTTATTTATAATATGCAAAACACAAAAATGGGTCTGACGCTTGAAAATAAGCTTTCGCAAAAATTAATGATCACTCCGCAAATGAAGCAGTCTCTAAATCTGCTTCAGATGCCGGTTGTGGAATTGCTGCAGGAAGTGAACAGTATTCTGGAAGATAACCCTGTCGTTGAGGAAATGGAAAACAAACAGGAAGAGGAATATTCCGAAAAAGATGAGTTTCTTGAAGATTTGAAAAAGGTTGAATGGGACGACTATTTCCAGAACGATGAATGGTATTACCTCCCACGTGATGAAGAAGAAGTCAATTTTGAGAAATTTGTGAGCAGCAATGAAAATCTATACGAACATTTATTGTTTCAGCTCACTATTTCAGGGCTAAACGAAGAAGTGAAAAGAGCCGGTGAATATATTATAGGTAATATTACGGAAAATGGATATTTCACACAGGAACCGATTGCTGTTGCCGAAGAGATAAATGCCGATGTGGATGTGGTAAATGAGGCTTTAAAAGTTATCAGAGAATTTGATCCAACAGGGATTGCCCAGGCAAATCTGAAAGACTGCATTTTAAAACAACTCCACAATTTCGGCATTAACCCGAATGATATAGATTTTATTGCAGAAATACTGGACAATTATGAAAAAGAGATAATAAGGGGTGATTTCAAGCAGGTTTCTGAATCTTTGGATATAGATATTAAAGATTTTGAAAAGCTTTTCGGATATATCAAGATGACGGATCCCAAGCCCGGGTTGAAATTCTCTTCTTCTGCCAGGTATGTAGTTCCCGATGTGTATATTGTGGAAAGAGACGGTTTCTTTGATGTTATTTTGAATGAAGAAGGGTTTCCTTCCGTGAAACTGAACAGCTATTATGTTAAACTGCTCAAAGATTCCAGCCTGGACAGCAGTACAAGGGAATACGTTGAAGAAAAGGTTAAAAGTGCACTTTGGCTGCTGAAGAGTCTTAACCAGAGGAAAAAAGCTATCCAACGGGTTGTGGAGGAAATTGTCAAAATACAGCATGATTTTCTGAAAAAAGGGAAGGAATTTCTAAAGCCGCTTAAACTCAAAGATATCGCCGAGGCAACCGGTCTGCACGAGTCTACCGTAAGCAGAGTCACTTCCGGTAAGTATGCCATGTGTGCCCACGGTGTTCTTGAACTAAGATCTTTTTTTATCAAAGGTATCGAATCGGAAAACGGTGAAATCTCTACAATGAACATAAAGATACAGATTAGGGAACTGATTGAGAATGAGCTGAAAGAAAAACCGTACAGTGATCAAAAAATTGTGGAAATTTTAACAAAAAAGGGTATAAAGATTGCAAGGAGAACTGTAGCTAAATACAGGGAGAGTTTGAATATCCCTGCAAGATCAGAAAGAAAAAGGAATAGGAGGTAATATGCACATTCAAATTACGGCGAAAAATATTGATCTGACCGATGCCATAAGGTCTTATGTGAACAAGAAGATCGGTAAAGTGAAAAAGTATTTCGATCAGGTGATAGAGGTTCATGTTGTGCTCGAAGTACAGAAAAATCTTCATACTGCTGAAGTGCTTGTGAATGCAAAGGGTGTTTTCCTGAAGGGCCTGGAAAAGTCTGAAGATTTATATGCTTCTATCGATCTGGCCGTTGATAAAATTGAAAGGCAACTGATAAAGTATAAAGAAAAAATTCAGAGCAAAAAACTGATGAACAAAGACTTTGAAGAACCTTTTAGGCTTAATGTCATAGAGACCGGCAGCCTTGATACCGATACCCCTGTAACTGTTATATCCAAACAGATACCTGTAAAGCCTATGGATGTGGAAGAGGCTGTTATGCAGATGGATTTGTTGAATAAAAACTTTTTTGTTTTCAGAAATGCAGACAGCTCTGAAGTAAACGTGGTATATAAAAGAGATGATGGAAACATAGGACTAATCGAGCCATAAGAGGGTGGTATGAATTTAAGTGATTATGTTGACGAGGATCTTGTCTGCGAGGTTGATGAGAGTTCTGATAAGAATACCGTTTTGAGTGACCTCGTGAAAATTCTTTATGATAAGAAACTTTTGGAAGACAAAGAGGGTGCATATAAGGCCCTGGTGGACAGAGAAAAATTAGGTAGTACCGGCGTCGGGGAGGAAGTGGCTATTCCACACGCAAAACTCGACTCTGTAGACGATATCTTAGTGCTTTTGGCAGTTTCAAAAAAGGGCATTGAGTTTGATTCTCTTGATAAACAGCCGGTTAAAATTATTTTTCTGGTACTGGCTTCTGTGAAGAAAATGAATCTGCATTTAAAAACACTGGCGAGAATTTCCCGTTTAATTAAGTCCACTGATTTTAAATCCAGGGTCTTAAATGCCTCCAGCAGAAAGGATATTGTGAATATTTTAAGTGAAGAGGAAGCTAAATTGTAATGAACAAAGTCGCCGTAGCCGAATTACTTGTAGATGATGGGAAACATCTTAAAATCGAGCTTTTATACGGTAAAGCCTGCCTGCATTCGAAATTTATAAACAGTTTTCGTATTCAAAAGCCGGGGCTTGGACTGGCAGGTTATACAGCTCATATTCACGGCGGCAGAGTTCAAATTTTAGGCAATACTGAGATTTCCTACCTGCAGACACTTAATACTAATGACAGATATGCATCCGTTTCAAAACTTTGTAAAAAAGATATTGCCTGTTTCGTGGTCACAAAAAATCTTAATGTCCCTTCCGAACTTTTAAAGTGTGTAAAAGAGCATAATATTCCGCTTATGAGAACAACATTAGCCAGTTCCGAGGCAATTACAAAAATATCTGATTTTCTTGAATATAAACTGGCACCGGAAACTGTAATACATGGTGTTCTCATGGATGTTTACGGCGTAGGTGTCCTTATTATGGGGCGCAGTGGTATAGGGAAAAGTGAATGTGCTCTGGAATTAATTAAGAGGGGTCACAGGCTTGCCGCGGATGATGCCGTACATATCATTAAAAAACAGGATTTTCTGATAGGAGCAAGTAACGATTTGTTGCACTATCATATTGAATTGAGAGGCCTGGGCATTCTTAATGTAAAAGATATGTACGGAGTGAACGCGATAAGGGTGAGAAAAAAGGTCGAGCTTGTTGTAAATTTTGTTGACTGGAACAGTGAAGAAAATTACGAAAGAACGGGTCTTGATAACAAATATTTTGGAATTTTGGGGATTAATCTGCCTATTATAATGCTTCCCGTTTCACCGGGGCGTAATATGGCTGTTATTGTTGAATCTGCTGCCAAGAACCAGCTATTAAAGTATATGGGTTATGATGCTGCAAGAGAGTTTGAGAATAAGCTCAGTAACAAACTTAAGGAAAATGAAAATATCGAATCCGACAGTTTCTTTGACAGTAAAGGGGTTGAATAATTGCCTAACATATCTGTGGTTGTTTTGACAGGACTGTCCGGTGCCGGAAAATCTGTGGCGGCAAATGCCCTTGAAGATATGGGATTTTATACAATAGATAATCTGCCTTTGGTTATCATAGAAAAGTTTGTTGATATTATTTTTGATTTTAACGTTGAAATAAACAAGCTTGCCCTGGTTATCGATTCCAGAAGCAAAGACTTTGAGAAGGTGTATGACATAATTAAACTGCTTAAGGATAAATATTATGCTGAAGTGGTTTTTTTGACTTCGGATGATCAGACAATCATTAATCGTTATAAAGAAACCCGGAGAAAGCACCCCATAGGCGATGATCTCCCGGAGGCTATTAAAAGTGAGAAAGAGGGAATGTCCGAAGTTAAAGACATTTCAGATATAGTGCTTGATACTTCAGAATATAATGTGCATCAGCTGTCTTCTGTTATGGAGGAGTATTTCAAAGATGCCTCTGCTTCCTCTATATATATAACGGTACAGTCATTTGGCTTCAAATACGGCATACCTGCTGAATCCGATCTCGTACTGGATGTGAGATTTCTTAAAAACCCCCATTTTGTTAAAGAGTTCAGAGATTTGTCAGGACTTGATAAGGATGTTAGAAATTATATTTTCAGTGACAGGAGAACAAAGGAGATGTTGAAAAAATTTAAACCACTCTTTGATTTTCTCCTGCCGAACTATGTAGCTGAAGGAAAAAAGTTTTTAACGGTTTCTATAGGCTGTACAGGAGGTAAACACAGATCTGTAGCCATAGCTGAGGAGATCGGGGAATACCTGGAGAAGAAGCATAATAATAAAATTTACATAAAACACAGAGATATTGACAGGAGTTGATATGGTTGGTGTTATACTTTTAACACATGGTTCATTGGGGATTGAGTTATTGAAAACGAGTGAGATGATAATAGGCAAGCAAGATAAAGTCGATTTTCTATCCGTACAAAGCGGTGCTTCACTCGGTGATCTGGCAGGTGATCTCGATAAACTGATTAACAAATATAAAGATGGCGGTGTACTTATTCTGACGGATATGTTCGGAGGTAGCCCTTCCAATATTGCCATGGCGTATCTGGAGAAAGACAAAGTCGATGTAATTACAGGCGTGAACCTACCGATGCTTATTAAAACTTTTAGTATGAGAAAAGATATAAAAAATCCGCTGGAGTTGGGAAGAGCCGCTATACAAACCGGAAAGGAAAGTATGATTTTGGCAGGGGATTTGATGAATAAATGAACAAAAAAATAATATTCAGAGTGGATGACAGATTGATTCACGGACAGGTTATCGAAGGATGGATAAAGTATTACAAAATTAATGACATTATAATTGTAAGCGACAGGATCTGTTCTGATGACCTTCAGAAAATGATTTATTCAAGTATACTTCCTGCTAACTGTACACTGCAGTTTTATAGTGTTGATAGTTTTATAGCAAACTACCGTGAAATTTCCTCTGCAAAAGATAACTTGCTGATTTTATTCGAATCGGTGGGTGACCTCTACAGAGTGCGAGAAGTATTGAATGACAGTATATTTGTTAATATAGGGTGCGTCGCTTCAAGAGAGCATAAGATAGAAATTACTGATACTGTTTTTCTAGATAAAGAGGAAGTATTGAAGCTCAGCGAATTGCGTGACAGGTTCAACATTTTGATCAAAAAACTACCGTGGGAAACGGCTGTTGAAATAAAGAACTTTATCAATCTCATAGAGGATTAGTTTGTCATATTTAGCTCTTCTGATGATTGCCGGATTTTCTTCGGTTGATAGGAATGCGGCATTTCACATTATGTTTTCCAGACCACTGGTGCTTTCCACCATTATAGGTTTGTTGTTTGGTAATGTATATCTGTGTTTTTTATCGGGTTTGCTTATCGAGCTGTTCGGTAATATTGATGTCCCTGTGGGAACAAAGATATCCAAAGATGATACTTTTCTGGCCTATTCCATGGGTATTTTGGTGAGTTTCGGAATAATTCAGACGTTAAGTGACTATCTTTTGGGTTTGTTATTGGTAATCATTTTTGTTCTTCCTGTCACATATGTGGATATGCTCACAAGGAAATGGAATCAGCATCTGCTTGACAAATATCTTAAATACAGAATCTACAAATCCCCTTCCGGGATTATAGTAAAGGGGATAACTATAGCTTTTCTTAAAGGTGTGGTGATTTACAATATTTTTTGTCTTATCGCTGCTTTTATTCTTGTGCGCATAGAGGATTATGTGAGTATCCAGGGAGATATTACTGCTTATATTTTTCTCATGTCATCTTTTCTGGCAGGTTATCTTATAAGGTTTTTGAGCTTTAAAAGTGTGTATAAATATATTGTTTTTACAGTGGGGTTACTTTTAGGATGGTTGGTCATTTGAATAAAGGCAAAAGTTTTCTGAAAAGCCTTATTTTCACTGGAAACTGGAACTATGAGAACATGCAGGGCTCCGGCTTCAGGTATCTTTTGGAAGAAATCAATCAGGCAAATGATTTAGGTATAGATCATAAACAACTGAGCAGGCAGACTGAATATTTTAACACTCATCCGTTTCTTGTAAACTTTGTTCTGGGGGTATGGTTTAAAGAGTTTGTCAGGGAAGGGCAACCGGATTATTTTAAGAAAGTTTACTCATCGGCTCTGGCTGCTCTCGGAGACAGTTTTTTTTGGCATTCACTCAGACCTATCTCTTTTATAATTGCCGCTTTTTTCGGATTGATGAATCCTGTCTTAGGCGTTATAATGTATCTTTTAATTTTTAATTTTTTCCATTTTATTTTTCTTTATATCGGTTTTGATATGGGATATGTTTTAGGCAAAGAAGTTATTTCATGGTTTAACAGGATTAAGTTTAACAAATGGTCGGGTTACTCCGACTTTATAACCTCTTTTCTTCTGGGGGTTCTTCTTTCTTTGGGACTTAAAGAATACGGAATGGAGACCATAACCTATTATTTCTTTGCCACCTGTTTTTTGCTGGTCGGCTTTTTTATTGCCAAGAAACTGGACGTTTTGTTCAGTCTTATAATAGCAATAATCGCCTGTTTAATTATGCTTTATGTGAAGGGGGGTTAGGTGGACATGGCAGATACCAATTTGTCTACAGAGGTAGAAATTGTTAATGAGCTGGGTATGCATGCAAGAGCTGCTGCTAGTTTTGTAAAGGTGGCCAACAAATATTCGTCCGAGGTTACCGTGGAAAAAGATGGTGTTTCTGCTAACGGTAAGAGTATAATGGGTGTTATGATGCTTGCCGCTTCCAAGGGATCTAAAATCAAAGTAACTGCAGAAGGTGAAGATGCTAAGGAATCTCTGGAAGCATTGGAGAAACTTATTAAAAATAAATTTGGTGAGGCTAAATGAATATTATCAAAGGTATACCGAGCTCTGAAGGTATAGTTACGGGCAAATGTCACCTTTTGGACAGATCCAAAATCCATGTGCTGAAATACAATATTGATAAAAGTGATGTGGATGAGGAACATAAAAAGTTTGATGAGGCAATAAAAAAGACAGAAGAATATATCACTCATGTCCGGGAAATATCCTTAGATAAACTCGGTGAAGACCATGCTTTTATCTTTGATGTTTATCTTCTTCTTCTGAAAGATGATATGCTTGTGGGGGAAACCAAAAGGTTTGTTGAAAATGAGCTGGTCAATGCCGAGTATGCACTGAAAAAGATATCAGATAATATCCTTAAAGTTTTCAATGAATCTGAAGATGAATATTTCCGGGAAAGAAAGAGTGATGTGGAACAGGTGGTTCAGAAACTTCTGCGTTTTATGTCAACTGATGAGTACGAGAGTGTACTTGATATAGACGATGACAAGATAATTATTGCTCATGACTTTACTCCGTCAGATGCGGCAGCGGCGATAAAGAGAAATGTGAAAGGTTTTGCTATGGACCTGGGGAGTAAGATATCTCACACTTCAATTCTTGCAAGAGCTATAGGAATTCCGGCTGTCGTCGGATGCGAGGATATTTCCGATAATATTACATCCGGAGAAGAATTAATTATAGACGGTTTTGAAGGGAAAGTGATAGTTAATCCTGATAGTAAAACCCGTGAAGAATACAGAAAGAAGGAAAAACGCTATAATAATTATATCGAGGAGCTCTCGAAGCTGAAAAATGCCGAAGCCAGAACTTTGGATGGTGAAAAGGTAACAATATGCTCCAATATAGAAATTAATGAAGAAATTAATGTTGCCTGTGAATACAATTCAGAAGGTATAGGTCTTTACAGGACGGAGTATATTTATTTGGATCAGGGGGATATTTCGGAAGATGATCAGTTTGAGATACTAAAAAAAGCTGCTTTAATGAATAATTCCAATCCCATAACTATCAGAACATTTGATCTGGGTGGAGAAAAACTTTCCGATGTCCTGCCGCACCCTGAAGAAGTAAATCCCGTGATGGGCTTAAGAGCTGTTCGGTATTCTCTCCGTTTTAAAGATTTTTTCAAAAAACAGCTTAAAGCTATTCTCAGAGCTGCCTATTATGGGGATGTTCGTATTATGTTTCCGATGATTTCGGGAATAGAAGAGGTTAATATATGCAAGGAAATGTTGAGAGAGTCAGCTGAAGAATTGAGAAATGAAAATAAGAATTTCAAAAGTGATATCCCTGTAGGCGTTATGGTTGAGCTGCCTTCTCTAGCACTTATTACGCATCTTATTGCACGGGAAGTTGATTTTTTTAGTGTTGGAAGTAATGATCTGATTCAGTATACGCTGGGGATAGACCGAAACAACGAATATGTGGCCTATCTTTACCGTCCCACTCATCCATCTATTCTTATTATGCTGGGGAAAATTCTAAAGGATGCAAAAAATGCCGGAATAGAGGCTTCTGTTTGCGGTGAGATAGCAGGTGAGCCTAAATATATTCCTGTTTTACTGGGACTTGGGTATAGAAATTTGAGCATGAGCCCTGCATCAATACTAAAGGCTAAGATGGTCATTAATCGCATGAAGATCAATTCTTGTGTTAAATTAGTGCAGGAGTTAAAAGATTGCAATTATGCACGGTTAGCAGAAGAAAAATTGACGAAATTCATAAATGCATATGCTGATGATGTTTACTTTCACTGATAGGGTGTACGATGCACAGTAAAGGTTTTGTTTTTGCGACTGTTCTAATGGGGGTTATGGCATTTGTTCTGATAACCCTTGCTTATTTTAGAGGTGACGGAGCACATATTGAAGGCATTAAGGGTGCTTTCAAGCTAACTCTGAGTATTCTTCCTCTGATATTTTTTGCCATGATAATAGGCAGTATGATCCAAATCCTCATTCCCAAAGAGCTGATTATGCAATGGATAGGTTCCGGCTCCGGGATAAGGGGAGTTGTGGTTGGAAGTTTGGCTGGTGTGATTACTCCGGGGGCGCCTTATGTGAGTTATCCGATTGCAGCGGCCCTGATACAGTCGGGAGCGGCTATTCCCACCATTATTTCTTTTGTTACTTCATGGTCTCTTCTTTCTGCAACCAAAATCCCCATGGAAATGGGGATACTCGGAATAAATTTTACCTTTTTCAGACTCATTTGTACCTTTTTGTTTCCTTTTATGGCCGGTATAATTGCATTATTGATAAAAAATTTAATAAGATAATTTTTTGTGTTATAATCAATTATTGATATATTCTTTTTTAAGAGAGGGTTTTAATGAGCAGTGAAGCAGGTCTTTATAAAATACTTATTATGGATGATCAGGAACTCATACTTGAGTCTTCCAGTGAACTTCTTACTATACTAGGTTATGAGGCTGAAGTGGCTAAAAATGGAGAAGATGCCGTTGAGCTGTTTGAAAACGCTTACCATGAGGGAGAGCCTTTTGATTTGGTAATACTGGATCTGACAGTCCCTGGGGGTATGGGAGGAGTGAAAACTTTAGCAGCTATGAAGGAAATTTCTTCGGATTTCAAAGCTATTGTTTCAAGTGGCTATTCTAATGATCCGATAATGTCCGATTATAAAAATTACGGTTTTAATGGTGTGTTGACAAAGCCATTTAAGCTGGAAGTGCTTCAGGATGCACTCGATAAGTTCCTCGGGGGCTAATTATTGCAGTTTTTTTGTTTATAAATAAATTTTAAAAATTTGTTGACAAACGATATAAAAATACTATTATACATATCCGTTTTTGATAGTAAAAACTACCGGCTTTGCCGGCTAATAAACGGGCCAATAGCTCAGTTGGCTAGAGCCACCGGCTCATAACCGGTAGGTCCCAGGTTCGACTCCTGGTTGGCCCATTTTTTCGTTTTATGCGGGTTTAACTGAAAAAAGAGATGTCAGTGCAAATTGATGATATAAAAAATTTTTTTGAAAAAAGTTTTTCCGATATTTCCCGTCAGTACGAATGGGACAACAGCGGAGCTCAAATCCTATCCGAAAGTAAAGATTTAAAAATGGTTGGATTTGCTCTCGATCCTACAGAGGAAATCATAGACCAGGCAATTGATGAGGGGTGTGAGTTACTGATAACTCATCACCCCCTTTTTTTTGCACCTTTACGAAAAATTGACTCTAGCAGCAGGATTGGTAAGATAGTTTCGAAAGCATTAAAAGCTGGACTTAGTATCTTTTCGTATCATACGTCCCTGGATCTGGCTGATTACAGCCTTAATGATTATATTGCAGACTTGCTGGGTAGTAATGTTGAAGGATATCTTGACTATTTCAAATCCGAAAATTATTTGAAATTTGTTGTATTTGTTCCTAAGGGGTTTGAAGATAGCGTTATCTCTGCTATCGATAAAGCCGGCGGAGGCTGTATAGGTAATTATTCAAAATGCACGTTTTATACTGAAGGTACCGGCACGTTTTTACCCGGAGATAACACAGATCCTTTTATTGGTGAAAAAGGAAGACTGGAAAAAGCCGAGGAAGTTCGCCTGGAAACTATAGTCAGCGTTGAAAATATCAATGAAGTTGTGAAAGGAGTAAATAAAGCTCATCCTTATGAAGAGATGGCTTACGATATATACCCACTTGCTATTGAAGATAATAAAGGTCTGGGGCGTATTTGCACGTTCAGAGAGCATGTTGGTTTTAGTGATTTTCTTGAAACAATATATGAATTACTGTCACTTGAAGTAATCAAACATAATGCAAAAGATACACAGTTTGAATTTAGAAAATTTGCCGTTGTTGCCGGTAGCGGATCTTCATTGTGGAAAAAGTGTAAATCAGCAGGTGCTGATGTTTTGGTTACGGGAGATATGAAACATCATGATGCTTTGGACGCCCGGGCTGAAGGTATTGTTATCGTTGACTGTGGTCATTTTGAAACAGAAAGAATATATATGGAATATTTATCAACGCTTATAAAAGATAAGTTTGATATAGATACAAAAATATTGAAAGAAACACCAAGCATTAAATACTTTTGGGGGTAACAATGTTAGAATCAGCTGAAAATCTTATAGAATTGCAGAAGATTGACAACCGCGTAGCGGAGCTTGAAAATTATCTTAACGAAATTCCGGATGAGCTAAAGAACTTGAAAAATGAAAAAGAGAGGCTGGCGGTTCAATATGAAAAACTGGAAACAAGACTTAATTCGCTAAAAGTCGAAAAAAATGAACTGGAAGCCTCTTCTGCAGAAAAGAATAAACTTCTTGATAATGCACAAAAAAAACTGACCACAGTGAAAAATAACAAAGAGTATGAAGCTGTATTGAAGGAACTGGATACGCTTAAAAAAGAAATTTACGAGGAAGAATTAAAAGTTTTGGAACTTAACGATGAGATAGAGACTAATGAAAAGGATTTTAAGGCTTGCAGTGAAAAGAAGGAGCAGGTGGACAAACAGTATGAAGAGTTAATGACAAAGAGGGATGAAGAAAATATTTCTCATAAACAGGAGCTTGAAGAATTAAGGGAAAAGCGCAAAGAAGCTGTAAAAAGCGTGAGAAAGCAGATTTTGTCAAAATATGAGATGATACGCAAAGCCCGCAATAATTTGGCTATCGTCAGAGTCGAAAATGAAACCTGTACGGGTTGTTACATGAAAGTGCCGCCGCAGTTGTATGTTGAAGTGAAAAAGGAGCATTCAATCCAGCAGTGTCCCAATTGCCAGCGTTTTCTCTATTTTTATGAGGATGCGGAACAGGAAAAGACGGCGAAAAGTTAAATGTATAAGGTTTTTTCAGACGGAGCATGTAAAGGGAATCCCGGTCCGGCCGGGATAGGTTTTGTTATATACGATGATGGGGAAAAGGTTTACGAATGCTCCACTTATATTGGAGAGGGCACAAATAATATTGCCGAATATACAGCTGCACTGGAAGCAATAAAGGTTATAAAACAAATACTTAGTGAACAATCAGAGGACAGCTCTTCTATTAAAAATGAAAAAGTTGTTTTCCATCTCGATTCGGAGCTTGTAGTCAGGCAGCTTATTGGTGTTTATAAAATAAAAGATCAAACCCTAAAGAAAATATTTCTTAAAATATTAGACGAGCTCAAAGGTATGGAATATGAAATTATTCATGTTCCCAGGGATCAAAACAAAGTAGCGGACAGACTTTCCAAAAAGGCTTTGCAGGTCATAGTAAAATAGTGTTAAGTTTTGAATACCTTGAACGTTGAACCTTGAACGTCTCGCATCACCCATGACGCTTCACGCTTTACGCATCACTGTTTTAATTTGGTGGGTGCCGAAAATTCTTACTATAGCATTTTTATGTCATGAATGTTAGTATTATATAAAAATTGAGTTGAATTAGGAGAATTTATTATATGGATTGGTTTTTATCTTTATCTCCTGTTATGCAGGCATTTATTGCCACAATGTTTACATATCTGATAACAGCTGCAGGAGCTGCCATGGTTTTCCCTTTCAAATCGATAAACAAGAAAATTTTAAATGCTATGCTGGGTTTTGCTGCCGGAGTTATGATTGCAGCCAGTTTCTGGTCCTTACTTGCACCGGCTATCCGGATGGTTGAAGACAGTGGTGGGATTGCATGGATTCCTGCTGTTGTTGGGTTTGTCTCAGGAGGCTTTTTTCTCTGGATTATTGATAAAATTTTGCCTCATCTGCATTTGAATATGAAAAGGGAAGATGCGGAGGGAATATCCACGACATGGCAGAGAAGTATTTTGCTTGTTTTGGCAATTACACTGCATAATTTTCCAGAAGGTTTGGCCGTAGGAGTGGCTTTTGGAGCTGTTGGAGCCGGTCTGCCTTCAGCCACGATAGGCGGAGCCGTAGCGCTTGCTGTGGGTATAGGTATACAGAATTTTCCGGAAGGAGCTGCAGTATCCGTTCCTTTGAGGAGAGAGAAACTCAGCAGGTGGAAAAGCTTTGTCTACGGTCAGTTTTCCGGTGTTGTGGAGCCGGTAGCGGGCGTAATAGGTGCTTTGGCTGTAATTTACATGAGGCCTATGTTGCCTTATGCGCTTTCTTTTGCAGCCGGAGCTATGATTTATGTGGTAGTGGAGGAATTAATTCCGGAATCCCAGTTTGGAGATGAAGTGGATTTGTCAACTATCGGTGCAATGCTTGGGTTTGCTGTAATGATGACGCTGGATGTTGCACTAGGATGATATTTTTGATGAGATGGGGGTAAAGGGAGATAGGGAGATGGAGAAATAGGGAAATAGGGAAATAGGGAAAGAGGGAGAAGTAGAGAAGAGTGGAAAGTCCGGCTCAACTACGTTTAACTACCTCTTCTTTACGCATTACGGCTTTTTAAATGTGTGAATTTTATAAAGCAATTGGAATATGTATTGGCGCCCTTCCATTTTGTAAGAGCTATGGCAATAGAAGGATTTTCACTCATATATGAGATCGGAACTCGTAACTACTGCCAGTAACCGCCTACCCCCTCCTCTCATAATTGATTTTGATAGCAAATACTTACTCAGTTAAAAAGTTTATTCACAGGGTGTGATCGCTAACTGGCAGTACGTTTCTCAAACATCGATCTCTTCATTCGTGAAAATCCTTCTATCAATCTAACATATTGTCAAACTTTATAAATGTGTAGTTTTTGGGAGGTGGCAAGTATATGTATTGTTTACAACAACTACTTTTCAAGTTAAAAAAGTATGAAATAATGTTATGGAGTAATAATCATTGAAAATTTATAAATCAAAAAAATATCTTATTTATCTGCTGGGTCTCTTGTTTTTGAGCAGTATATTTTTCGGCGTTTCCGTCTATCTTGATGCTGAGGCAAAATTCGGTGCGGGTAAAATCTTTGTATTAATATTTTTATCTTTATTTATTTTGTTTAATTTTATTATGACACTCTTCAGAAAAGTAACTGTCTCATCCGATAATTTGACAATCAGGACACTGTTCACTACTAAAACGGTTACTTTGGAAGGGATACAGGATATCGGGGTTATAAGATTGAAAGGCAGATACTCCGTGCTTATCTATTTTGCTGACGGATTTGCCATGCTTCCCTCCACCATAAGCGGTTTTGAAGAAATTGTGGATCTTATTAAGAAAAGCTGCGGCGGTGAAGTGGCCGAAAAGCTGGAAGAGCTGAATAGAAAAACTCTATGGAATCAGTCTGTTCTTGGAATTGCCTTTTTGCTGCTTGCAAATACTGTTTTGATAATTTTAGGTATTTATAATTTATTTGTTCAATAATTTATATACTTTGTTCCGTTTAAATCCGAAAATCTGCATTATTTTAACAATATCTCTTTTGGTAAATCCTTCTTTTTTCAGTTTTTCAATCTCAATATAATCAGGTTCGTCGTCACTTTTTTCTGAGGAGATGTTATTATTTATGATTATTACAAATTCACCCTTTAATGTAACATTTTCAATATCTGTTTCAGAGTTTATGTAAGTCATCTGTTCAAATTTTTTGGTAATTTCTCTGCATGCGGCTATTGGTGTCCGAAAATGCTGCAACAGAATTGATAAAGTACTTTTTAATCTGTGAGGTGATTCAAAAAGTATTATGCTTGTTTTCATCCGTGTAAGTTCTGAAATTTCTTTTTTTCGTTTGTTAACATTATGGTGCAGGAAACCTGCAAAATAAAAAGATGATGTGTCGAAACCGCTCATCACAAGGGCAGGGAGTATGGCATTGGCACCGGGTAAAACTTCGAAAGGGATATCATTTTCTATCAGTCTTTTTACAAGAAATTGTCCCGGATCTGAAATACAAGGAGTACCTGCATCACTTACAATACCTAATGTATCTCCGCCTTTAACGTGTTCGAGTACTTTTTGAGTCAGTATTTTTTCATTATCTTTGTTGTAAGATTTTAAAGGTTTTTTAATCTTAAGATGGTTGAGCAGCTTAAGAGTATTTCTTGTGTCTTCGGCATAAATAAAATCAACATATTTAAGTATTTCTATAGCGCGCAGGGTAATATCACCGAGGTTTCCTATGGGTGTGGGGATGAAGAAAACGTTTTTCACGTTTACTTTATATTGAATTCCACTGAATCTATAAGTTCACCGTCATTGGAGTAAATTTCAACCTTCCAGTTTCCCACCCATTTGGGAAGTATCTTTTTGGAACTGTACGTCCTCCAGGTGGCTAAATTTACTTCCAGGGGAACTTCCGCAATGATATTTTCTTTATAAAGCCATACGTGAACAACTTTGGTTGGGTATTCATCCGTTTTAATTTCGGTAAAACAGTAAATTTTACCTATGTTATTGTCAAAAGTTTTGCCGGTTTTTTCCGGTTCAAGATTGTTTATCCCTTTTGCGATGTTTATGCGAAGTACTTCCGTCTTTGCCAATACGATTGTGGAAAAAATCAATAAAATCGATATTGCCAAAGACAGTTTTGAAATCAAATAAAAAAAAGCTCCGGATTTTGTACTCATTTTTCCCTCCAATTTAAAAGTTAGCGGTTATAAATTTTTCAGCGAATTTTGCTGCAACGGCACCATCGGATACCGATGTGACAATCTGTCTTAATTCTTTTTGCCGAACATCCCCGGCGACATAAATTCCCGGCACGTTTGTTTCCATTCTTTCATTCGCCTTTATGAAACCTGCTTCATCCATTTCAATCATTCCTTTGAAAATCTCTGTGTCAGCAGTCCAGCCTATGTATACAAAAATTCCGTCGACCTTTAAATCCTTTTTTTCATCTTTTACTCTGTCATAAAGGGTAACCGATTCGACCTTTTTGTCACCGTTTACTTTGTCCACGACGCAGTTATATATAAATTCAACTTGATCATTTTTAAAAGCTCTGTCCTGGAGAATTTTGGCAGCTCTCAGTTTGTCTCTTCTGTGCACAATATATACTTTCTTAGCAAATTTGGTCAAATATACCCCTTCTTCCACTGCCGAGTCACCGCCGCCTATTACGGCTACATCTTTATTTTTAAAGAAGGCACCGTCGCATGTGGCACAAAAAGAGATTCCTCTGCCCAGAAATTTGTTTTCGCCTTCCACTTCGAGATGCTTGGGCTTTGCACCGGAGGCAATAATTATGGTTTTTGTTTTTATTGTGATATCTTCGTTTTCAAGATGAATGTATTTATATTTACCATCAAAGTTGGATTTTTTGGGTATTGCATTTTTCACCTGAACGTTGAAAGCTTTGGCATGTTCATACATTTTCATTGCCAAATCGCCTCCCATTATCCCTTCAGGAAAACCGGGATAATTATCCACTTGTTCTGTTAAAGCGACCTGTCCTCCCGGGAAGTTTTTCTCAAGAACAAGAGTTTTCATCATGTCTCTTGCTGCGTAAATGGCAGCGGTTAGCCCTGCAGGTCCTCCACCCAAAATTACTGTATCATATTCCTCGTAAAGATCGTCCATTCTGAAAAAATCTTCCATTTAGAGCTCCTTTAAAAAATGCATTCGAAATTTAAAAATTAATTCTCCGGGAAAATATGTTATTTTCCAAAGCTATATATTATTTTTTAATTTTTTCTATATTAGCCAATCTCTTAATATTTTCAATAATTTTTATATATTAATATATGTTGAGCCGTTACAGTGGTTAATTTTAACAAAGCTTTAATTACCATATATCCGATTCGATTTTTCCGCCATATTTGGCAATCAGGATATCGATAAGTGTTTTATCAAATATTTTTTTATCGATAACGTTTGTATTGACCCTTCCTTCAAAAAGTTTTTTGCCCATTTTTATGTCTTCATCCAGTACTTCGAAAATATTATCGTTTTTTATTCCTTCTTCCACTTTGGGCTTATTATATAAAACGATGTCAGTTATTATCGTTCTGGCAAATCTTTTAGCTTTGGAAATATCGTCAATCATTGCTATCTCCGATCTTAAGACTTATGTCGATGTTGTATGAACTATGTGTCAGTGCACCGACTGAGATGTAGTCAATGTCATATCTCTTCAGACTGTCTATTTCTTCCAGAGTTATTCCGCCGGATATCTCTATTTTAGCTCTTTTGTTAACTATTTTGCAAGCTTCAATAATATCATCCCTTTTGAAATTATCCAGCATCACAATATCTGTTCCTGCTTTGACGGCTTCCTTTAATTCGTGAAGATTTCTGATTTCCACTTCTATTTTAACTGTGGAGGGGATGTTTTCTTTTGCTTTTTTTACCGCTTCAGTGATACTTCCGGCGGCGTCTATATGGTTGTCTTTTATAAGCACACCGTCAAAAAGGCCAAATCTGTGATTAGCTCCTCCGCCAACCTTTACAGCGTATTTTTCCAGTACTCTGTGCCCGGGGGTTGTCTTTCTTGTGTCCAGTATTTTTATTCCCGAATTTTTCAGGCAGGCAGTATATCTAAGAGTATTTGTAGCTATTCCTGATAAACGCTGAAGAAAGTTGAGGGCTGTTCTTTCACCGGTGAGAATTGATGAAACATCACCGGTAACTTCTCCGAAGTATGTGTCTCGTTGAATTTTGTCACCGTCTTTGTAATAAAAATTGGTTTCTAAATCGCTGTTCATACTTGAAAAAACTTTTCTTACGATGTCCGTGCCGCATAAAACCATCTCTTCCTTGGCGAGAAAGTGGAATCTACTTGCCTTTTTATCTTCAAATATTGATTCTGTCGTAACGTCTCCATGACCTATATCTTCCAAAAGGGCAAGTTCAATAAGTTTGTCAACGAGATAGTTTTTCAGCATAGCTCTTTCAGCCTTTCGATAGATTCATCAATTTTCGACAAAATCTCCCTTGATTCCTCGAATTTATCCGTATCTTTTTTGATGACTTCGCGAGGAGCTTTTTTTAGGTAATTTTCATTTTGAAGTTTTTTACCGTATAACTCGTAATCTTTAATGGCCGACTTTCTGTCTTTTTGCAGCCTTGCTATTTCTGCACCTACATCTACAATCCCTTCTATGGGGATATAAATAATAAATCCCGTTGATACATTTGTTGCGGATTTTTCCATTTCTTTATCGGTAAATTTTAATTCCTCAAGTCTGGAAAGTTTTTTAATATTATTTTCATTATTTCTGACTGTATTTATTATTTTCTCATCATCGGTTTTTACATATGCCTTTATCATCGATTTGGGCGGCATGTTATATTCGCCTCTGATATTTCTAACGGAGCTGATGATGGAGATCACTGTCTCTATTTCACTGTTTTCTTTATCGAATTCAAAATCCAGCTTCGGAAACTCCATATTAAGAAGATTGGCGTTTTTGTCGGTCATTTTATAGATATATTCTGTGACAAACGGCATAAATGGGTGGAGTATGATAAGTGAGCTTTTAAGTACATAAAATGCTGCTTTCAGGGCTGATTCTTTTTTATTCTCGTCAAATATTCTGTCTTTTATCAGTTCAATGTACCAGTCACAGAATGTGTGCCAAAAAAACTTGTATATTTCGCCTGCTGCCTCATTAAAATCGTATGATTTGATATGAGCTGATACGCTGTCCGCAGTTCTTTTTAATTGATGAAAAATCCATTTGTCCTCGGTTTCGAGTTTTGAAAAGTCCGGTTCTCCAATATTATAATCTGCGGGCATATTCATAAGAATAAACCGTGAAGCATTCCATATTTTGTTCACAAAATTTCTGTAACCTTCCACCCGCTCTTTTGATAGTTTTATATCTCTGCCCTGAGCGGCAAGAGCTGCAAGTGTAAATCTGAATGCATCGGCACCGTATTCATCTATAACGGTGAGAGGGTCGATTACATTGCCTTTTGATTTACTCATCTTTTGACCGTCTTCATCCCTTACAAGTGCGTGAATGTAAACTTCTCTGAACGGCACATCGCCCATAAATTTGGTTCCCATCATAATCATTCGTGCAACCCAGAAAAAAAGTATATCAAAGCCGGTTACAAGGCAGCTGGTGGGATAAAATTTTTGCAGTGTTTTTGTATTTTCCGGCCAGCCCATTGTTGAAAACGGCCAGAGAGCAGAAGAAAACCATGTATCAAGGACATCGGTCTCCTGAGAAAGCTCTGTTGAGGAACATTTTTCACATTGGGCGGGATCTTCCATAGCTACGTTAATATGACCGCACTTTTCGCAATAAAAAGCAGGTATCCTGTGCCCCCACCAGATTTGCCTGGATATACACCAGTCCCTTATATTATACATCCATTCATAATAGGTTTTTTCCCAGTTCTCTGGGACTATTTTTATTTCATTATTTTTAACCACATCTATTGCTTTCTCAGCCAGAGGTTTTATTTTAACAAACCACTGCATGGAAATTCTTGGCTCAACAACGGTTTTACATCGGTAACAGTGTCCTATACTGTGGGTATGTTTTTCCTTTTTCACCAGCCGGTTTTGCATTTCCAGTTCTGCCACAATCTCTTTCCTTGCTTCAAAACGATCCTTTCCCTTAAATACTGCGCCGTTTTCATTAATATATCCGGAGTCATCCATCATGTTGATTTCTTTTAAACCGTGTTTTCTTCCTATATCAAAATCGTTGGGATCGTGAGCAGGTGTGATTTTTAAAGCGCCTGTTCCGAATTCCATATCCACATATTCGTCTCCGACTATGGGCATTTCTCTTCCTACAATAGGTAAAATTGCCGTTTTGCCGATAAGGTGGCTGTATCTTTCATCATTTGGATTTACTGCCACACCAGAATCCCCCAGCATGGTTTCAGGTCTGGTGGTTGCTATGAGAAGTTTCTCGCCCGTTTCTTTTACATCGTAATTGATATAATAAAGGACTCCTTCCTTTTCCTCATGTTCCACTTCGAGGTCGCTGAGTGCTGTGTGACAGCGCGGACACCAGTTGATAATATAATTGGCTCTGTAGATCAGGCCTTCATTATAAAGGGTTACAAAAACCTTTTTCACTGCCCGGGAAAGACCTTTATCCATGGTAAAACGTTCCCTTTCCCAGTCACAGGAGGCACCCAGCCTTTTTAGCTGATTTATTATCTGCCCTCCGGATTCCTCCCTCCATTGCCAGACCTTTTCTATAAATTTTTCCCTGCCGATTTCATGCCTTGATATGTTTTTTTCTGCCAATCGTTTTTCAACAACGTTTTGGGTTGCAATCCCCGCATGATCCGTGCCCGGCATCCAGAGGGTTTCATATCCGTTAAGTTTGTAAAATCTGATCAGAATATCCTGCAATGTATTGTTGAGGGCATGCCCCATATGTAGAGACCCCGTTACGTTTGGAGGGGGAATAACTATAGAGTAGGGTGGTTTTGAAGAATTCTCGTCGGCATGGAAAATATTTTTTTCAAGCCATTCATCATAAATCTTCTTTTCATATTCATTTGGTTTTATTCTTGTGGGTAATTCATGGTTACTCATTCCCTCTCCTTATGAAAGTTTACTTTTATCTGTAATACAGCTGCTTATTTTATCTGATAAAACAGCATTCAGCTCGGCCATTCTGTTTTCAAGGATGCTAAGCTTATATGTGAGCATCAAATCGTTATTTTTAACGTTATCTGAATTAAGCCTGCCGTATAATTTTTCAATTTCGGACAAATAAAGATTAAGATCTTCGAGACCTTCACGTATAATATTAAAAGTGCTTAGATCTTCATTTAAAAAATCTTCCCAAAAATTAACTCCAGAAACTGTCTTCGTTTTCATCCGTATCCTCCAGCATGTCATTCATCAAATCTTCATCTCTGAGAACTATTTTGTCAAATACTTCTGAGCAGTCCTGACATTCGTAGTGGTAAATTATCCAAAAGTCATTATCTATCATTATTTCAGTGGGATCCAGTTCCTCCAGATTTTTTTCTCCGCAATAAGGGCAAAAAAGTGGTTCCATAAATAACTCCTTTGTTTAGTTCAAGGTTCAGCGTTCGAGGTTTCACTCAATTACCTTCAATAATCTCAACTACCTTTAAAAACCTCTATACAATACTTTCTTTCACCATTTACCAAGCGTTCTATATTAATCATGATAAAATTATCCAAAAAACTCCCGATGTCAAATTTTTCTGCCCATTCGATAAAAATTGTGCCAGGGTATTCTATATATTCGAAAAAACCTGTCATTTCAAGCTCATCGATAGATTCTATTCTGTATAAATCAAAATGATAAATTGGATTTGTTGTTGTTTCATATTTCTGCATGATTGTGAAGGTAGGACTTGAGACCGTATAGCTTGAACAAACGGCTTCGGCAAATTTTTTAACAAATGTTGTCTTACCGGCACCAAGTGCTCCATTGAGTAAAACAATATTATCAAGAAGTTTATCTTTATGTTTTTCTATAATTTCTGATAATTCGTTTATATCCCTAGTTGTTTCTGTATAATTCATTTATTTCTATCCATATATTATCTATTAAATCCGAGGTAAGTATTGTTCTTTCGTTGTACATTTTTGTTAAATGCTCGGCAGTTTTACCCAGAATCCACACCCCGTAAACAGCTGAGTTTTTAAGTGTACAATTCTGGCTTACAAAAGACGTTATCAATCCTGTGAGACAGTCGCCGCTTCCACCTTTTGCCAGAGCAGGAGTGCCTGTGTTCAATACAAAAATTGTTCCATCCGGGACGCCGATAATTGTATCGGCACTCTTTAAAACGGTAATAATACCGTGATTCGTGGAAAATTCGCGAACCAGTTCTAATTTGTTATTTATTACCTCTTCATTGGTTTTGTTAATGATTCGTGCGAATTCTCCGATATGCGGTGTTATTATACTTCTGAATTTCAGTTTCTCGAAATCGTTTTTATCAAGTCCGTATAAACCGTCCGCATCGATTACCAGCGGCAGATTTGTATATGTTATTACCTGTTTGATAAAATTTATTGTTTTATCATTTCTGCCCATACCAGGCCCGATTGCGGCAACAGTTTTATCATTTATAAACTCTGTTACCTCTTTTGCATCATTATCCCTGAAATAATCTCCACTCCCGGCGGGAAAACTCATTACCTCGGGATTTCCCAATTCTGCGGCAAAATTCAGAGCAGAGGGGATGACGGTTGTGGTGAGGCCGGCACCGGCTTTTGCACATGATTTTGATGCCATGAGAGCGGCTCCCGTTTTACCAGCTGATCCTCCTATAATGACTGCATGACCGAATTTTCCTTTATGACTGTCAGGTTCTCTGTTATTGAGCTTTTCAATATTTTTTTCAGTAATTTCGTAAATATCAGGTTTCACATTTGCAACTGCAAAGTCCGGTATCGATATGTCCACAACTTCAACTTTGCCGCAGAATTTTTTGGCCGGATAAATTTTATGAGGAATTTTGGCTCTGCACATAGTTACGGTTAAATCCGCACGGAAACATTCACCTATAACTGCATTAGTGTTACCTGCCAAACCGGAAGGCATATCCACGGCAATTTTAAATGCGGGAAGTTTATTTAGAGCTTCTATCAGCGATTTATACTTTCCTTCAACCGGTCTGGACAACCCCGTGCCGAAGATGGAATCCACAATAATATTATAATCTTCCAGCAAATTATCCTCAAAAGCATTAAAGATACGTACAGGATAATATTGCAGGATATTGTAATTTAAAAGCGGGTCGCCTTTAAGTTTTTCCGGGGATGAAGTAAGGTATAAGTCTACTTTATATCCGGCATCGTAACATTTTCTTGCCAGAGTAATGCCGTCTCCGCCGTTATTGCCGGACCCGGCGAAGATTGCTATTTTGTCTTTTTTTACATCGAGATTTTTAATGACTTCTGCAATACCGGATGCGGCATTTTCCATCAAAACTGTGGAGGGAATACCTATTTTCTCAATAGTATATTTATCGGCATTCGCCATTTGTACTGAATTTAAAATTTCCATTATACAACCCCCATTATTTTGATAGAGTATGGCAGATTGTTTTTAAGTTCGTCAATGGTAACAGTGGCGGTACCTATTTTTGCTACAACCACACCCGCTGCTGTGTTTGCCAACACTGCAGCTTTCCGGAGATCAGTGCCCACTGCCAGAGCCGCCGATAAAACAGAGATGACTGTGTCTCCTGCACCCGTTACGTCGAAAACCTCTTTGGCAACAGCTGGGATATTTTTAACAGTGTCATCTTTGAAAAACAAAGACATCCCTTCTTGTCCTCTGGTGATGATGACATTTTCACAATTGAGCAATTTTAAAATTTTCTGTCCGCAGTTTATAAGTGATTCCTCATCGTTAATTTCCATTCCCATTGCCTGTGAGGCTTCTCTGTTGTTGGGTGTGATACATGTAACATTTTTGTAAAGTTTGAAGTTTTCAACTTTTGGATCAACTGTAATTATTTTGCCCTTCTTTTTGCACAAAGCGGTGAGGTTTTCTACGAGATGTTTTGTTATGACACCTTTGCCGTAATCGGAAAGGACTATACCATCGTATTCATCTATAATCTTTGCAACTTCATCTATAATCAGTTGTGTAATGCTTTTTTTAAGCTTGTCTTTATTTTCCCTGTCAAATCTCACGACCTGTTGATTACTGGCTATGATTCTCGTTTTTACTATTGTTTTTCTTCCGTCATCAAAATATTTGCCGCTTATATCGAGATCTTTTAGAATTCTTTTTAACTGTCTGCCGCTGTCATCATCCGGAGCTACTCCGATAAGAGTCGGTTTGATGCCCAGGGACGATAGGTTTGAAGCTACATTTGCCGCCCCGCCGGGCATAATCTGCTCCTTATCCACTGTAACCACAGGAACAGGTGCCTCTGGTGAAATTCTGTCAACATTTCCGTACATGAAAATGTCAAGCATAAGATCACCGATGACAATCAGCTTTGCGTTCTTCAGCCCGTCTATCGTCTCGATTAAATCGTTCATGAAATCTTAATATTCCTCAGTGCTGTCAACCTTTTTTGCTTCATCAATGAGCATTATAGGTATATCTTCCCGAATTTCATAAAGCAATTTACATTCATCACAAACTATATAAGAAGAGTCTTTGGAAAGTCTGATATCGCCTTTGCACTTGGGGCAGGCGAGAACATCAAGGAGCTCTTGTTTGACAGACATTATAATGCCTCCTTAAAATTTAATTGAACAAACAATTTAAAACATATCACGTTCATTTACAAGTGATAATTTTTTGGTATTCTCACGTTTAGACTGACAAATATGTTTAACATTCTATATATTCGCACAATGTGAATGCCAGACAAAACGAAGTGGGAAACTTGATTTATTAAATTAAAAAAACGACTCCAATTGCTTAATTCAGAAGTCGTTTTCAAAAATATTAAAGCCGTCAGTATCTCAAAAGATTAATTTCTAAATGTAATCACGTTTTATGTGAGTATCCCAGTTCTTGGAAAAGACCCTTTTATCCCCCTCAAAAGCATCAAGCTGAGCATATATGCAAAATTTTTCCTCATCTGATGTAAGAACGGTTCTTGTAATAGTCTTTACATCCCACTTGCCCCGCTTGAACTTCCACTCCCATACAGCCTCTCCCCGCGGACTTGCAAAGTCGTCCCCTGTATAGCTGTAATATTCTTTGCCACATCTGCCGTACTCAAGGTTAATTTCCGGGATAATCAGTATTCCATCGTCATTGATTACCTGGAGTATCGAATGGTCATCCCCAAGGTTTCTTATAACTTTCCAGCTGTGTTCGCCGTATTTGGAAGGGATAATCTGAGGTGGCGTTGCGGCCTCCGGAGGTTTAAATGATACCTTTTCCGTTTTGTTATCATGTCTTACAGGTAAAAAGAGTGAGCTGCCTCCGGTTTCAATTGTAAGCCTTGTTGATGCCGGAGGAGGCCAAGCCAGCGGCCAATAGGAAGAAGAAATGGATAGTCGTATTTTATTGCCTTTGACAAATTTATATCCCACATCATTTAAGCAAATTGTTACCTTGTAATTTTTCCCCGGCTCAAGGAGTTCGGGATTTTTTGAGTTATCTCTGTGACAAAGATTCAAAAGTCCGTATGTTACTCTTGTGGCTTTACCATCCGGTGACACATCGGAAATTCTGGCAGCAACCATTGCAAGAGGGTTAGATGCGCTGATGTTCAGCACAACTTCAGATTTCCCTAATATTTCAACAGTTTCCTCAAGTGGGGGAGTATCGAACACAAGTGCACCGCCGTCCTCTTCACGCTGGTCGTGGGGCAGATCCGGAGCAGCTGCGTACGAACACCATTTCCCGGCAAAAAAGCCTACACTTAGGGGCGATTGTACAGTCAGTGTGTGAGATTCTTCATTTGAATTCTTTTTAATTAGCTGTCCGGGTATTAACGAAAATTTTTCCAAAGTAATATTTTCTGATGGCCAGTTTCTTTCTGCAACCCAGCGGCCTTTCCTTTCAGCAGGTGTTGCAATGGCAGGCACTTTTTCCATAATCCAGGACCTGAGTAAAGGTTCTTCCATAATACCCGATTCTTCGTTTTTTAGCCACTTGTCCCACCAGCGCAGTGCTTCCTGTAAAAAACCGATGGCCGGGCCGGGGACACCCTGATGAGGGTATTTATGGCTCCAGGGACCGACCAGTCCAAGCTTAGGTGCCTTCAGATTCTCAAGTATTCTGAAAACAGCATCTGTATAGCCGTCTGCCCATCCGGAAACAGCCATTACCGGGATCTTTATTGAATCCCAGTTTTCACAAACAGATCCGTGTTCCCAGTACTCATCCCTTTTCTGGTGTCTCAGCCATTTTTCCAGCCACAGCCCGCTGCCCCGGAGGCGCTCAAACCACATATCCCGCCATGAATCCCCGACTATTTCCGGATCCGGCGGCAGAGAATTTAGCCCGAACATTGTGCTGGCCCACGAGAGGTTGTCTCCTAACAGGCATCCGCCCATATGATGGACATCGTCTGAATATCTGTCATCACTCGAACATACAGTTATAATAGCCTTAAGCGGCTGAGGTCTCAATGCAGCAATCTGCAGCCCGTTAAAACCACCCCATGATATCCCTATCATTCCTACATTGCCGTCACACCACGGTTGTTTTGAAATCCAGTTTATAATCTCTATACCGTCTTCCAGCTCACTTTGCAGGTATTCATCCAGTAAAACACCTTCCGAATTACCGCTTCCTCTGATATCAACTCTTATTGAAGCGTATCCGTATCCTGCAAAATATTTGTGCATTTGAGTATCTCTGACACGTGTATTGTCTCTATGCCTGTACGGGATATACTCGAGGATAGCAGGCACCGGTTTTTTACGGGCGCTTTTCGGAAGAAAAATACGGGCTGAAAGTCTTACACTGTCTGACATTGGTATCCAAGTGTGTTCAATAATTTCCACTTGTTCCGGGAATCTGCTTCTGTATTTCATTTTCCCTCCTTTATTATTCAATATGAAAATTTAATTCTTTTTTTAATCGTTCATATTTAGACAGTAGCTCTTCGGTGTTGGATCCTCCCATAAAAATTACTGCCAGTTCGTAGCTGTATGAATCCTGTCCCAAAAGTTCTGATAATACATCTCCTTCCTGAACTTCTATCAAAATCCTTGTGCCTGGAAATTTGTTTTCAAGCTCATCTATTTCTTTTTTGGTCGGAATACGTTTTACGATTCCATCTTCGTGATATCTTAACATAAATTTCGCTGCAACGCCATATTTACCGTTTTTTATTGAAAAGTCCGGATCATAACCCAGCTCGATATCTATAGCCACTTTGTGCTGCGTCATACCGGCTACATCTTCAAAAATGGGTGAATGGGACTTTGATAGTCTGCTGTTTATTTCAAGAAAGCATAATTTATCTTTTTCTTCATCCCAGAATATTTCGATGTTAAAGGTTGTGTTATTAAGCCCGGTTTCATTGATAATTTTGATACACTTTGTCCTGATTCTGTTTTTAATTGTTTGGGGCAGATTGGATGGCAATTGATAACGGGAAAAAGATGAATGGAATTTTCCTTCTCTGTATGAATCCACAATGGCGTAAACATTGGGCTTGAAATCTTTTACATACCCTTCGGCAGTGCACTGTCTGCCCACAATGGGCTCCTCAGCTATACAATAATATCCGTTAACATCTACAGGCATATCTTCCGGCATATCTGCAAGTTCCAAAAACTTATCAAACGGTTCCCCAAACCGCCCAATTCCTTGACGTATTTCAGCGATTGCTTTTTCCAGCTGTTCTTCATTTTTTATGTAGAATGCCATCTGTGAAGAAAATGAAACAACCGGTTTGAGCCAAAAAGGGTATGGCAAGCCGATTTCTTTTGTACAGTTTATATCAAAGGGATTGACTGCTTCAAAAGCCGGTGTGCAGCCAGGGATACACTGCTTGGAGCGTATTCTTGTCCAGTATTTGTTTTCTGTTATCAGAACGCTTTCAAGGCTGGGTCCGTCAAGGCCACAGTATTTCCTGAACACCGGAAGAAGTGAGGTTGTTGGAAAATCCCAATGGCCTATTATCCCGTGAACATCCCCTTTGAAGTCGTCCAGTTCTTTTTTCCCCAGTGATATTATTTTATCCATATCGTATTTCGGTGGGTTTACTATCATTTTATAGGGCAGTAAGTTGTGAAATGCGTAGTCCCTTCCGTCATCGATATTCTCTAATAAAGGAAGATGAAAATCATCAAGTGCTACGACAAAAATATTATATTTCATAATTTCCTCCTATTTTAATTATAACAGAAATTACAGGGTCATTTAAAACAGATTTTAGAGAAATGATTAAAGAAGGTATTGTAAATTGCTATAGAATGTGTTTTAGGGGATTTGCTTAATGGTAAGTAGGTATCCAAAATCTATTGCATTTGCAATAATATTACCATGGCTGCCGTAATATTGGCAAATTTTATAAATGCTAAAATTTTGGGAGGTTGCTAAATTTGTTTTTTGCCACCCTCCCATTTTTTAAGAATTATGGCAATAGCTGGATTTTCACTCATATACGATATCGGAACTCGTAACTACTGCCAGTAACCGCCTACCCCCTTCTATCATAATTGATTTTGTTAACAAATACTTACTCAGTTAAAAAGTTTATTCACAGGGTGTGATCGGTAACTGGCAGTACGTTCCTCAAACATCGATCTCTTCATTCGTGAAAATGCTTCTATCGATCTAACATATTGTCAAATTTTAAAAATGTGTAGTTTTTGCGAGCTTGTCAAATATGCTTTTACTTGACATTAATGTGGGATATGCAATAGCTTAATATACTTAGTTGGTTATTTGGGAGTGAGTTTGTGAAAAACAAAATATATTTTTTTCTTATTGCTATACTTTTATTTCAGTCAACATTAACGTTTGCCTCGGAATCTGTCAAAATAGCAGTAAGCATTCCCCCTGCGGCTTTTATTGTCAAAGAGATAGGCGGTGATAGCGTCAATGTATTAACTATGGTTCCGTCGGATTCAAACCCTCATTTTTACGAACCATCTGTGCGGAGGATGATTTCTTTTTCCAAAAGCAACCGTTTTTTTTCCATTGGCAGTGAGTTTGAAGAAGTCTGGTTGGACAGGATTTTATCTTTAAATGATAACATGAAAGTCAGCAGTATAACACAACACCTGCCTGTTACTTCCGCTTTGAAAGATCCGCATGTTTGGATGTCACCGTCCAATGCCAAAAGGATGGCGGAAGAGGTTTTGTCAGAATTATCCAAAATATTACCTGCAGATAAAACTTTTTTTAAAAGCAATTACAATTCTTTTGCCGGTAGAATTGATGGTATAAAAAACAAAATTGAGAAAATTACGAAAAAATGTGATACAGATAAATTCATTACAATACATCCTGTGCTGGGATATTTTGCATCGGAATTTCAGTTGGAGCAGATTGCTGTCGAAAAGCACGGTCATGATCCTTCGGCGCGTTATTTGAGTTCTGTGATGGAAATTATCAAAGAAGAAAGAATAAAATTTATTTTCTCTCAGCCTCAGGTTTCTCAACAATATGTAAAAGTTATTGTTGAAGAAACTGGCATTGCGGTGGAGATGATCGATCCTTTGTCGGATGATCTGTTTGCTATGTTTGAGAATATATTGTCTGTTTTTAAAAAGTACTGCAGGTAGAATATCTATGTCCATAGTTGAGATTGACAACGTAAGTTTTGCATACGAAAGAGAAATTGTTTTGGAAAATATCAGTTTAAAGGTTTCCAAAGGTGATTTCTTAGCTGTATTAGGTCCCAACGGCGGTGGGAAGACAACTCTGTTAAAATTGATTCTTGGACTGATAAAACCCGATAAAGGCGATATAAAAGTTTTCGGAGAAAAACCGGGCAAACACAGTAAAAAAATTGGTTATGTCCCTCAGTATTCATATATAAATAAAAATTTCCCGCTTTCTGTGATGGAAAGTGTTTTGATGGGACTTACCAAAAAAAAAACTGTTTAATTTTAAATATACTGAAAATGATAAACGGCGGGCTTTGGAAACACTTGATAAAGTGGATATGAGCGAATACTCAGATAGACAAATTCATGACCTTTCCGGCGGACAGCGTCAACGGGTTCTGCTTGCACGGGCACTTTTGTCTGATCCGGATCTGATTATACTGGATGAGCCGACTTCAAATATAGACCCTTACGGTAAATTTTGTTTTTTTACATTTCTTGAGGAGCTCAGCAGAGAGAAAACAATTATTCTGGTAAGTCATAATATTAATGTTATAGCCACAAAAATTAACAGAGTGGCATGTGTGAACAGATTTTTATATTATAACTCCGAACCTGTTCTCACTAAGGAGATGGTGGAGATTTTATACGGTACTCATGACGAGCATGTGTGCTCTTTCGGCAAATACATTAGTGATGATTTTACACATATAGAAAAAAGGGAGGGGCCAATCAGTGATTGATCTTCTTCAACTGGATTTTATAAGAAACGCTTTATTTGCCGTTTTTCTCTGCGGACTGATGGGCGGCATTATAGGTAGCTATGTTGTTGTAAACCGTATGGTCTTTCTGGCCGGCGGTGTTGCTCATGCAAGTTTCGGTGGTATTGGTCTGGCATATCTTTTTGGAACGGCTATTCTCCCCACTACATTTGTTTTTGCCGTTCTAGTTTCTTTGCTAATAGGCCTTATGACCATGAATGATAGCGAAAAAATGGATACTGTTATCGGTATTACATGGTCAGCAGGTATGGCTCTCGGGGTTGTTTTCCTGGAGTTGACTCCCGGTTATAAAGGTAACCTTATGGGATACCTTTTTGGAAATATACTCAGTGTAAGCAGGGGTGATCTGCTTTTGATGTTTTTCTGTACTGCGGTTGTGATATTAGCTGTTGCAGTATTTTATAGAAATCTCGCGATAATGTCTTTTGACAGGGAGTTTGCTGCGGCAAAAGGAATACCCGTGAAATTTTTTCATGTTCTGATTTTGCTGCTTCTCGGTGTTGCACTTGTTGTTATGATAAGGGTATCGGGACTGATACTGGTAATTGCATTATTAAGTATTCCCCCGGCTATATCTGCTAAATTTTCAAAATCATTTCTTACGATGATCTGCTACTCGGTTATTATCAGTTTGGCTGCCGGTTATGCCGGTCTGTTCTTCTCCTATTTGTTCAGTATATCCTCGGGCGCTTCGATAATTATATGTATGACTTTACTTTATCTGGCGGCTGAAATTTTGGAAAAAATTATGAGAAAAAATGAGGCCCGTGTATGAAAATAGTTCTGGTCAATCCCGAAATACCTCAAAATACGGGGAATATAGCAAGACTAAGTGCAGGACTTGGTGTGGAGCTGATATTGGCGGGTAAAAGAGGTTTTTCTCTGGAAGACAGGTATCTAAAAAGAGCCGGACTCGATTATTGGGAACATGTCAGACTTAAATGTATAGATGATATAAACGAACTGGAAATTTTGATAAGCAAAACGGAAAATGTCGCTTTTATCTCCAAATTCGGTCGCAAACTTTATACTGATATCCCTACGGCAGATTTCGGAGAAACTTTATTAATTTTCGGCTGCGAAACGAGCGGTTTTCCCTCTGATTTTCACGAAAAGTATAAAGATTTTATGTACCGGATACCTATGAGCGGTAAAATCAGAAGTCTTAATATTGCTAACAGTGTTGCTATAGTAGCCTATGATTACTTCAGGAGAAATGGTTTTCCTTCTTTATCATGATACAGAAAAATCTTTTTAAAAATATTAAACCTTTTTAAGCGATTCTTTTTCCTTTTAAAATCTCAAGTTTTGCACTTGTACCTATTATAAGTCTTTGCGAGAGGTGATAACGACGAAACAATCTCTCTTTTTATATTATTTTGAGATTGCCACAACCCTGTTTCCACAGGGTTTCGCAAGGATGCCTGCGGCTAGCACCAGTCTTTTAGACTGGTAAATATGTTTACATTCTATATATTCGCCAGAGGCGAATGCTATACCAAACTAAGTGCGAAACTTGATTTAATATTTTACTTATTGTGACTGCTGGTTTCGTTATTTTAAGCTTTTTCAGAAGCTTTCTATAAGGGGGGTGCATGTATAAATATATTTTAAAACATATGAACAATGAATTGTCTGAGGAGCTTGAAAAGAAAAACCTATCGTTAGTGGAAGATAATTTTGACGGTGAATCCTCTTTTTACATTTATACCGATGAGAGAATCGATGATTTTCTTCAAAATATGAAGGTGCGTTTTGAACTTGAAAAGTTGGAAAGTACCGATTGGCAGAATTACTGGAAAAGGTTTCTTAAACCATCCATGTTGACTGAAGGCGTCAGCTGTTATTACGATGAGAAGGAGAAAATCTCTGCTCCACATTCTATCAAACTGATTCCTGCTATGGCTTTCGGAACCGGTACACACCCAACAACAAGGCTTTCTTCGGAACTTATTAGAGGCTCAATTGAAGGCAGAAGCTTTCTCGATGTGGGATGCGGAAGCGGCATTCTTTCAATTCTTGCTTTTGTATCGGGGGCAGAAGAAATTTTTTCTTTTGATAACGATCCGGTAGCTGTTTTAAATGCAAAAGAAAATATGCAGCTTAATGGAGGAATGCTCTATGATAGGTTATGGTGCGGTGATTTTCATTCTCTCAAGGAAAATGTTCTTTTTGATGTTGTTTGCGCGAATATTGTTTCCTCTGTATTGTATGAAATTAATCATAGTCTCCTTGAACATGCAATATCAGATATTATATTGTCAGGTATTATGAAAGATGAAATCGATGAATTTATGAATACATTTAATTTTGGTGATTTTAATGTGGACAATATAATTTATGAAAACAACTGGGCGGCAATGAGGCTTAAAAAATGATAGCGGTAATCGGAGATGTGCACGGCTGTATAAATACCCTCGGCGAACTGGTTGAAAGGTTATTGAAAAAGTATGACGTGGAAAAGTTTATTTTTATAGGCGATCTTATCGACAGAGGACCTGCTTCAGCCGATGTGATCCAGTACGTACAGGATTTAAAAAAGACCTATTCCCTCGAGTTACTCAGAGGCAATCATGAGGATATGATGCTTGATTTTGCTGCCGGAGTTAAACATTACGGAAAGTCGGACTGGTTAAATAACGGTGGAATCGAGGCAATCAAGTCGATTTCCGGTGAAGATTTACTTAAAAAATATGCTAAGGGAGAAAAAATATTTGAGGAATTTTCTTCAGATTTGGAAAGATTCGAATATCTATTATTGTCCATCAGAGATTACTTAGTGATTGAGTTCGACAATAATAAGCTTTTTCTCAGCCATGCCGGAGTTAGCGATTTCTCCCTGCCTCCCGAAAGACAGATGGCTTCACTTCCTAAAGATTTGCAGCTTATCAAATATCCTTTTATATGGGACAGGGGTGTTGACTCCAAAGGGGAAAAATATTTTGATTACATAGTGGTACACGGTCATACGCCCGTACTGAAATTGACTGGTTATACAAAAGGAGGGGAACCTTTCGTGAATAAAAATAAAAATGGTGAGATTGTGAGTATTAATATAGATACGGGTTGTGTATATGGAGGCAGTCTTTCTGCACTTTTAACGGAAGATGCCTTAACTTTTGATTTTGAGATTGTTGAATGCAGGGATTAAAAAGGTTTTATTATAATGTCCCATTTTCCGGTGAGCTTGCCCTTGAAGGTGAAGTCTTCAATCACTTAAAAAATGTTCTGCGATGTTCTGCCGGTGAAGAAATTTTATTGTATAATGATAACAATATCGCAAGATACAGGATAGACTCGGTTGATAAAAGAAAGATTAATGCCCTTCTTCTTGAGGAAAATCCACAAATTATACCTGATTACATATTGCATATTTATTTAACGGTAATGAAAAACAAATATATGGATAACATTATCCAAAAGCTCGGTGAAATCGGTGTCACAAAACTTACGCCGGTATATACGGAGAATTCAACCGCCAGGGTTAATGAAAAAACTTATTTAAGGTATAAGGATCTTTTAATAAAAGGGGCTTTGCAGGCTGAGTTAAATTTTCTCCCAACTCTGGAAAATACCATTGAAATCGATCAGATTAAGCCTGAGTGCGATACAAATTTACTGTTTGCCGCCAGAAGAGCGGAAACAAAAATTCCTTCGATAAAGTCAAAAAGTGTGTCACTCTTTTTCGGACCTGAAGGCGGTTTTGAAGAAAGTGAAATGAAATTTTTGTCTGGTAATGGTTTCTCCGCTATCTCTCCGATATCTTCTGTATTAAAAGCTGAGACGGCAGCTGTTGTTTTTACCGGCATGGTTAAGATTCTGATGGAGAATACGTGTGCCTGAAAAGTTTTATTTAAATGATAAAAGATTTATGGATGAAGCTGTGAAGCTTGCCTTCAAAGCTTTTCAAACAGGGGATGTACCCGTAGGCGCGGTTGTCGTGAAAGATGACGAAATTATCGGCAGAGGCTTCAATAAAAAGGAACTGACAAAAGATGCATCGGCTCACGCTGAAATGCTGGCACTTCAGGAGGCTGCAAAATATCTTGGGGACTGGAGGCTGAACTTATGTACCTTATACTCAACAACCGAGCCTTGTATAATGTGCGCCGGCGCGATTTTACATTTCAGAATAAGCGAAGTTGTCTTCGGAGTCAGGGAACCGAAATTCGGCGGTGTGTTAAGTAACGCCAGTTTATTTGATCTGGATACACTGAATCACAGGGTAAAATACCGATACGGACTGGAATCGGAAGTAATCACAAAATTAATGAAGGATTTCTTCAGAAAAATAAGAGACAGTTGAAACAATAAATACTGTTCCAACTTTACGTGCAAATGAATTTGTTTGCAAAAACGAAATGATATGATAATATTAAAGGTTGGAACTTTTTTGAAATAATAGTAAATAGTTGCTGAACTAATGATTATCATTACCATCTTAATAAAAAAACAATAAAGAGGAGTTTTTATGTCAAAAAAAACTATTAACGCAAAAAATAATGACTCTGACAGGTCAGAAAGTAATATTATGAAAGTTTTCGGAATATTGAAAATAAGAAGATTAATTACAATTGTACTGGCTGTGGCATTTTTTGCCAGCATTGTCATTGCAAATGCCAATGCGTCTGAACATAGCGATCTTAAAAATACTATTGAAAACAATTTTCGCCAGAATTTACAAAAAAGAGAGATGAGCGATATCAAACTGGATGTCGAAATATTGAAACAGCTGGAGATGATAGACGGCTTTTATTTTGTAAAAGTAAATATTGATGATAAAGCAAGAGGTAAAAAAGCCACGGATTATATTATAACAAATGGTACATATCTTCTGCCCGATGTGATAAATATCAGCGAAGGCAAAAGTTTGAAATCTAATATGGCTTTTCTCTATGATACATACGATGTATCCACAAAAGGGCTTTCCCTGATATACGGAAGTCGGAATGCTAAAAATGTCATTGTCGATATAAGCGATTTCCAGTGTCCCTATTGCAGAAAGGCGCATGACTATATTAAGGACAAGGTAAAGGGAATGGATGATGTCGCTATTTATGTTGCACATATGCCGCTTAAAATTCACGATAAAGCTGTTATTTATGCTAAAATCTTTGAAGCCGGCAAAATCATGGGCAAAAACTTCTCCGATGAACTGTACAGCGGTAATTATGATAGTATGACAAAGGATAAAATCATCGGGGCTTTTGCTGAAAAAAGCGGTAACAAAAAGAAATTTAAAGACTTACTGGATTCTGAAAAAGTTAAGCAGAAGCTGGCCCGTGGTAAAGAGCTTGCCGGTAAAATGGGTGTAAACTCCACACCCGTACTGTTTTTTAACGGAAGAAAAGTGGAAGGATACAACACTGATCTGATGGATAAGGGGCTTGAGCTTTTTAAAAACAGCAATTAATATGTTAAACTTCATTTTGAACTAATCGGGGTGATTCATGGCAGTTCAACCGTTGGAATTTGAAACGTCTATTTCCGAGCTGGAAAAGAAGATTGAGGAACTGAAAAATATGTCCTCACTTTCTGACCAGGATATGAAGCAGGAGCTTTACAGTTTGGAAAAAAAACTGGAGAAAGTTAAAAGCAACATATATAAATCCTTGACTCCCCAGCAGAAGCTTTTGGTGGCAAGACATCCCCAAAGGCCTTATTTGCTGGATTATATCAAAATGCTTTTCACAGATTTTGTGGAATTACACGGAGACAGAAATTTCCGCGATGATCCAGCCATCATAGCCGGAATGGCCAAGTTTGAAGGGGAACCGGTGGTTGTTGTCGGTCATCAGAAAGGAAGGAACACCAAAGAAAATATACACAGAAATTTCGGGATGGCTCATCCGGAAGGTTATCGCAAAGCATTGAGAATTTTTGAATTGGCTGAGAAATATAACCGTCCCATCATATCTTTTATCGACACACCCGGTGCTTTTCCCGGGATAGGTGCTGAAGAGAGGGGGCAGGCCGAGGCAATTGCCAGAAACTTAAGAGAGATGGCAGGTCTGACCGTTCCTTTTATTTCGATTATTTCCGGTGAAGGAGGTAGCGGCGGTGCTCTTGGAATAGCCATGGGAAATCGTGTTTTGATGCTTGAACATTCTACTTACGCTGTTATTAGTCCGGAAGGGTGTGCATCTATACTTTGGAAAGACGCCAGTTATTCCGGCAAGGCAGCAGAGGCTCTGAAGCTGACTGCTCAGGATTTGAAGAAACTGAAGGTTATCGATGAAATTATTCAGGAACCTGTGGGAGGAGCCCACAGGGACTATATAATAACTTCGGAAAATGTGAGACAAGCTATAATAAAGCATTTGGGAGAGCTCAGACAGCTTTCGCCTGAAAGGCTTTTTGAATACAGATGTGAAAAGTATATGGCAATGGGGGTATTTGCTGAACAATAGCAGTGAGATTTTCCAGCTTCCTGATAATGTTGCCAATAAGATAGCCGCCGGTGAGGTTGTAGAAAGGCCGGCAAATGTTGTTAAAGAACTTGTGGAAAATGCTGTTGATGCCTCAGCGGAAAAAATCACTGTGGAAATTGCTGACGGCGGCTTGAGTCTCATAAAGGTTCAGGATGACGGGAAAGGTATTTTCCCGGGCGATATTGAAATAAGTGTAAGCAGATTTGCTACCAGCAAAATAAGTGATATAAACGATGTTTATGAGCTTTCTTCTTTCGGTTTTAGAGGAGAGGCACTTGCAGCAATAAGTTCCGTTTGTGATTTTTCCCTTGTATCCAAAAGAAAAGATTATGATTGTTTAGAGCTTAAAAGCAACTTCGGTGAAAACCCTGTAGTAAAACCGGCTGCCGGCACTGAGGGAACAGTTGTTACTGTCAAAAATCTTTTCGGAAATCTTCCCGCCAGACGTAAATTTCTGAAATCACCCAATGCTGAACAAAGAGAAATTGTGAAATTTATCCGTCATTTTATGCTTATCAATTACAATCTGTCTTTACGTTTGATTGTGGATGAAAAGGAGTACTTTTTTTTCCCGAAAAATGATTCAATGAGAGACAGAGCCTTAAAGATTTTTAAAGAGGAAAAACTTGTTCATTTATCCAATAAGTATGATGGTTTGAGTATAGAAGCTGTAATTTCTACGCCGGAAGTGCAGAAGTTTCGCAGAGACAATATTGTAATAAGCGTGAACGGCCGGGTTATTAAAGATAACATGCTGACTCAGTCTGTAATTCAGGCTTACAAAAGAATTATACCGGATGGTAAATTCCCCGTAACGGCAGTCCGTCTGAATATCTCCCCGAATGTTTTGGATGTTAATGTACATCCGGCAAAATTGTTTGTAAAATTCTTGAATTCCGGAGAAATTTTTTCTTTTGTATATGACAGTATACTTGGAAAACTTGAATCTTTGACTCCGGACAATTACGATTCTGATAATTATACAGATTTAAATGAAACAGCTGAGACCAAAATAAAATCTTTTCAATACAGCTATAATCCTGAGGAGCAGGTAAGTGTAACAGATTTCCTTGAAACTGCTGATTCCACTGCAGGCTCAGATGAATCAGCCGCAAAGGAAGAAGTTTACGGGTATGATTTCAGGATAACCGGCCAGCTTTTTAATACTGTAATAATATGTGAATTTGATGATTTTTTTTATATGATAGATCAGCATATTGCCCATGAAAGAATACTGTATGAGAAGTACAAGGCGGAATCTGCTGTTGATGTGGCTTCCGTTGTTTTGTCAGAACCATTGGTTGTGGAACTGGATGAAGAGGAAAGGGAAATATTGGATATGAATAAGAAAGTATTATGTGATTTCGGTTTTGAGTTTGAAAGTTTCGGCGGTGAAACAGTAAAATTTAACAAACTTCCCTCGGAGATTTTAAACAAAGATGTTGTTTCGGAGATAAAAAATATTCTTGAAGAAACAAACCACTTGAATAGGAAAGGATTGAAAGATTCCAGTCTTGTGGTAATGTCCTGTAAATCAGCAATAAAGGCCGGTGAAAAATTGAGCGGCTACGAAATGAAGCATCTTATTAATGAGCTGCTCAGGACAAAAAATCCCTTTACCTGCCCCCATGGCAGACCTATTATAGTGAAACAGAGAAAAGAGGAACTGTTCAAAAACTTTCACCGATGAAAAATATTCCTATAATTACAGGTGTAACAGCAACCGGAAAAACAACATTTGTAACAAAGCTGAGTGACAGAATCCCTGTTGAGCTAGTTAATGCTGATGCCTTTCAGGTGTATAAATATATGGATATAGGCACAGCAAAACCTGCAAAGGAAGAACTGACAAAAGTAAAGCACCATCTTATTGATATTTTGTATCCCGACGAATATTATTCCGTCGGCCTTTTTTTTCGATTTGCCCAGGAGCGCATCGTTGATATTCTAAACAGAAACAAGATTCCCGTAATAATAGGTGGAACCGGCTTATATGTGGAAACACTTGCAAACGGTATTTTTAACGGTCCGGCAAAAGACGAAAATCTTAGAGAGGAGTATCAAAAAGAGATTAAAAAAAGCGGGATAAACACTTTATATAAAAGATTGGAAGAGATTGATCCGGAATATGCGGCCCGAATTTCTGGCAACGATAAGAATAGAATTATCCGGGCGCTGGAAGTTTACGATCTCAGCGGGCTGAATTTTACGCGTTCTCACGAGCTTTTTCACCAGCCTCCGAAGTTTAAGTATGATGTTTTTGTTTTTACAACTGAAAGAAGCGTACTTTATGAGCGTATTAATAATCGGGTGGAAGAAATGTTTGGAAAAGGATGGGCTGAAGAGGTGAAAAAACTGCTCGAAATGGGATATTCGGCCGATATACAGTCATTCAGAGCTATAGGATATAGAGAGATAGCAAGGCATCTTGACGGAGAAATAACTTTTGATGAGTTGATAAAAGCAATAAAGAAACGGACGAGACATTTTGCGAAAAGACAGCTGACATGGTTTAGACATATGAGAGATGTAAAATATATCGACGTAATGGATAGATTGGCGCTGAAAGAGTTGGAAGATTATATCGGCAAAAATTATCGGTAGTTTTAAGTTGTTGTAAAATTTTATTAATGTGAAAATTTTTAGAGGTTGCAAATAAAAAAGTATTGAAGGTTATTTATTAATAGCTTATAATTAACAAAAATCAATGATGTTTTTTATTGAAAAAATATCCGGAAATGTTTAAATATTAAAGCAATAAGATAGACAATCCTTTATTTTTAAGGATAGAAAATGTTGTGAGGGGATCTGATGGGTAAAAAAGTAAATATTCAGGATGTATTTCTTAACTATGTAAGAAAAAAAAGAATCACTGTAACCGTTTATTTGGTTAATGGTGTTAAGCTTGAGGGTGTGGTGAAAGGTTTTGATAATTTTGTGATAATAATAAAGGATGATTCACAAAAGATGATTTATAAGCACGCCATATCGACTATTACCCCTTCAGTTGAGATTGAAGATATCGAAATTGAGTAATTTTACAGGTAGATAATGGTTTATGGAGGGGGGTTGCGTAAGCCCCTGAAAGTTGTTGTTTTTAATGCTGTTTTGTATAACGAAGATTATATAAAAGATCCGGATAAACATTTAGATACACCTTTTGGAAGTCCTGTTTGCATAAGTGACACATTTTCTTTTGAGCATACATCCTATTATGCCCCTGAAATGGGGGGAAATCTTAAAAAATATTTTGCAGGATATGACTTATTTATTTTTCCCGATGAAATAAAGAATCTGAAATTATCAACCGTGGATTTGGAAAGATCCTTCATGGTGGACGGGAAAAGAGTATTGAATGTAGATCCTGGTTATGTTGCCTTGGAAAAAGTTGTGGCAGCCAGCACAAAAAATTTTTCACATCGTATATACATTGGCTCTAATATTTATGCTGATTTGCAGCTTTTTAGGAAAAAGGGGAAATATCGAAGTCTCCCTTGGACTTTTTTTGACTATAAACTTGATTTTGTGTTAAAATTTTTTGATAATATGCGTCTTAATTTGTTATAATCTCTTCCATTGATATTGCTTATCAAAAGGAATAAATTAATTATAATCTAATAAGGTATAAGTGTGTTTCAATCGAGCAGAAAAAATAAGAGTATGGTTAAAGTTTTAATGTGGGTTAAAATCAGGAGATGTAAGAATATATAGGATGGTATAATTTGTGGCAGTAGAATACACGGAGCTGTTGAATCAGCTTAATAGTAAAAAAAAACTGAATGATGATGAGCTGCATCTTTTAAAAAGTATGCTTACCCTTAAAACAGATCTCTCCGCTCATATCCATGTTTTTAAGAAATTCAATATTTTGGATGATATCACTGCAGAAATGTATATTGGTAAATCCAGTGAGAATCAGGTGAAATCAATTCTGACGGGTGAGGTACCCATTCACTATGATTATTATCCGGTTGTGGTTTTTCTTGTATTAAAAAATTACCGTAATCAGGTGAAAGAGCTTTACGATTTTCTAAACAGACTCAAAGGGGATATTTTAAAAGATATTGTATCAAGCCCTTATTTTGAAGGTAAATATATACAATATTTAACCAGGTTAATGAAAAATAATGATGCTTTTGTCTCAGTACTGATTTCCCAGAGCAGAATTAATGAAAATCTTATGAAATACCTGGTTAAATCCACAAATGCCGAGGTGCTTTTTCGCATTGCCAATCTGAAAATTATACTTGAAAATAACCGCGACCTTATCAACGAGCTTTTGATGAATCCTTATACACCGGATGATTCGCTTGTATATCTTAAACAGATTAAATATGAGTTGAGCCTTAATGAAGCTTTGAAAAATACCGAAGAAACAGAAGAAGATGATAAACCGGAAGAGGAAAAAATAGATGTTCCTGATACTCTGAAGAAAGAAGTGGAAAAAAGAGTTGAAGGTGAGAATAAGGAAATAGAAGGAAACCTTTATCAGAAAGTATTAAATATGAAACCTGTCGAAAAGATAAAACTTGCCTTAAAAGGCAATAAATCGGCAAGAGGCCTCCTGATAAAAGATTCCAATAAACAGGTTTCATTGACTGTGTTAAAAAATCCAAGAATTACCGAAGATGAGGTTGAATTCCTTGTTAAGAGTAAATCTACTCCGGAGCATTTGATTAGAGAAATTTCAAGAAACAGAAATTTTATGAAAGAATATGATATAAAGAAAGGGATGGTAATGCATCCGAAAACGCCCCTTGAGATTAGTATGAGACTGATAAATCATCTGTATATAAAAGATATCGAACAAATATCCAAATCGCGGGAAGTTCCATCAGCTCTGAAAAATCAGGCCATTAGGCTGTACATGACGAAATCCGGAGCTAAAAAATGAAGCACAATATATTATATTTCGGGCTGGTGGCCGCCCTGTTATTATACCTTTTTTTTGGTAACAGAGGGATAATCGAATATCACAACTTGCTGCAGATCAGAAATAAATATCAAAATAAAGTGGATAATCTCACTGAAAATATAAAATCTCTTGAGCAGGAGCTTATGCTTATCAAACAGGATGAAGAGTACCTGGAATCATTGATCAGACGGGAATTAAATATGAAAAAACCCGAAGAGGATTTATATATACTGAAGGATAAAGATGAAAGCTTACACAGTAACAGAGATAACCAAAGCAATTAAAAACCTTTTCGAGCAAACTTTCAGCTCTCCGGTCATTGTCACCGGCGAGGTTTCGAATTTCAGCTCTTCACCGGCAGGACATCAGTACTTTATACTCAAGGATGAAAGTTCCCAGATCAAATGTGTATTTTTCAAACGTTACAACTTATCAAACAGGGATTATGTGATAAAAAACGGCGATAAGGTTTCTGTATACGGTGATTTAAGTGTTTTCGAAGCCGGCGGAAATTATCAGATTATTGCCAAGAAGATTGAATACAGTGCGGAAGGGGACTTTTATAAAAAATTCGAGGAAACAAAGAAAAAGCTTGAACAGGAAGGTCTTTTCAGTGAAGAGCTGAAAAAGCAGGTTCCCACTTTTGTAAAAAAAATAGCGGTGGTTACTTCTCCTGCAGGAGCAGCCATAAAGGATTTTATCATAACAACAAAGAGCAATAATGCTGCTTTCGAAATAGATATATGGCCGACGACCGTACAGGGGGCTTCTGCTGCAAAAGAAATAGAAAAAAATATTCTCAAGGCAGGCGGCCGCCCTGATGAGTATGATGTGTTGGTATTGATGAGAGGCGGCGGATCTTTGGAGGATCTGGCCGTTTTTAACGAAGAAAATGTTGCCAGAGCTTTGAGAAAAGTGGAGGTTCCGACGATTTCTGCGATCGGTCATCAGCGAGATTTTACAATTTGTGATTTTACAGCGGATTTAAGAGTTGCAACTCCCACAGCGGCGGCTTCCTATTTATCCGAAGGGTATCTCTATTACGAAAAGAATGTAAACGAATTTACAAGGCGTCTTACAAGATATATGGATCAGGTGCTCATTTCCCGAAGTCAAAAGTTAGACAATTATATGACCATTTTGGATAAAAACTCTCCGTATAACAGGATTAATCTCTATCGAAGTGAATTGGAAAGAAGCAGGCAGCTGATTATTAATAATCTCAGAAACAAACTGCAGGGAGGTTACAGCCGTTTAAACCTCTGTAATGTTTCACTTGCAGCCAAAAAGCCCGTAGATATTATAAGGGAGAAGATACGTGAAGTTGAAAGATATGAAAATTATCTGTTGAGAAGTGTAACAAATAGATTAAACTATGATAATGAACGATTAAAAGGTATTTTCGGAAGACTGAAAACAATGAACCCTGAAAATGTGATTTCCAGAGGCTATGCTCTGGTGTACAAAGAGGGATTTGTTGTTGAGTCTTTAAACTCGATAAAACTTGACGATGAGGTTGAAATTTACATGAAAAATGGCTATATTAACGCCTTTGTCACAGGGAAAAAACATTTGGAGGATACCAATGGATAGAATTCCTATTACCGAAGAGGGTTTTCAAAAAATAAAGGAAGAACTTGAAAGACTTAAAACGAAAGAACGAAAAGATGTGGTTGAAGCCATAAAAGAGGCGAGAGCACACGGAGATCTTAGTGAAAATGCCGAATATGATGCGGCAAAAGACCGCCAGGGCATGGTGGAAGGTAAAATCGCCGAACTGGAATCAAAAATGTCCAAATTTGAGATCATTGATACGAAAAACCTTAAAGGCGACAAGGTTGTATTCGGTGCAACGGTTAAAATCGAAAATGTCGAAACCGATGAAATAAAGGAATACCGCATTGTCGGTCCTGATGAGTCTGATATTTCCAAAGGTGATATTTCAGTTCTTTCTCCCCTTGCAAGAGCTTTAGTGGGTAAAAAAGTGGGGGATGAGGCTGTTGTAAATGCCCCCGGTGGGGAAATTGAATATGAAATTGTAGAAATAAATTTTAATTAACTCTATGGATAACAGTTATAACGTCCTGATAATCGATGACGAAAGGTCTTTCAGGGAGCTTCTGGAGATCCTATTTTCCAATGAGGGCTACAATGTGTTTATGGCTCCCGATATTGCCGAGTCACAGCGTATAATTTCAAAAAAAGATATCGATATTATTATCTGTGACCTTGTTTTGGGTAAAGAGGACGGTTTAGATGTTGTCAAATGGTGCCGCGAAAATTCATACAATATCCCCTTTATACTTATGACAGCTTATGCCAGCAGCACAACTGCTTTAGAATCGGTAAAACTGGGAGTTGTGGACTATATAACCAAACCTTTTGATATGGATCATCTTGTCACCATGGTCAACGAAGTAATAACTTCCAAGGAAAATGAAAATACCGAGTATTTCTCTGAACTTGATGAAATTAAGGGTAAAAGTGATGCCATTAAAAATGTTAAAAAATATATTATGGATGTTGCAAAAACAGATTCAACCATTTTAGTTACCGGTGAGTCCGGCACAGGTAAAGAACTTGTTGCAAGAGCTGTACACAGATTGAGCAAAAGGACTTTTAAACCTTTTAAGACGATAAATTGCAGTGCCATTCCTTATGATTTGCTGGAATCAGAGCTTTTCGGATACAAAAGAGGTGCTTTTACCGGCGCTTCGTACGATAAAAAGGGGATGTTTGAACTGGCAAACGGTGGGTCTATATTCCTTGATGAAATCGGAGAAATGCCACTTTTTCTGCAATCCAAGCTTCTTAGGGTAATACAGGACAAAATGGTTCAGCCTCTGGGGGCAGGCACTGAAATAAAAACAGATTTCAGAATAATTGCAGCTACAAATAAAAACCTCGAGGAGGAAACAAAAAAAGGCAATTTCAGAAGCGATCTATATTACAGGCTGAACGTAGTTAATATTAATATTCCGCCGTTGAGGGAAAGAAAAGAAGATGTGGAAGAGCTGGCAAAACATTTCCTAAAGAAATATGCCGTTTTGATGGATAAAAACATCTCACAGATATCTTTTGCTGTAATGGAAGCATTTAAAACATACCCCTTTAAAGGTAATGTACGGGAACTGGAGAATTTGATAGAAAGAGCTGTGGCTATGGAAAAGACTAACAGGCTTCTGCCGTCCAGTTTCCCCCTCCATTTTTTCGGTAATTATGAAAATTTATGGACGGACAAAACTCCGGCTTTGGAAAAACCTGTAGATTTGGAAAAAATTGTGGAAAATATTGAGAAAAAATATATAATGACAGCACTGGAAAAAACAGGCGGTAACCAGAGCAAATCAGCTAAACTGCTCGGCCTATCCGGTAGAGTGTTCAGATATAAAATGGAAAAGTATAATATTCGGTGAAAATATGGAAAAATTGCCCAATCAGCTGACAATTCTGCGAGTGATTCTGGTACCGGTATTTCTCATTCTTATCTTCTTCGATAAGAATTTTACAAATATACTTGCGGCATTTGTCTTTGTTTTTGCATCGATAACGGATTTTGTTGACGGTTTTATTGCGCGGAAATATGCGGTTGTTTCCGACTTCGGTAAAATTCTCGACCCTATCGCCGATAAAATTCTCGTGGCTTCCGCAATGATTGCTCTTGTCCAGCTGGACAGGCTCAGTTCAATTGTTGTAATAATTCTGCTCAGTCGGGAGTTTGCAGTGGGTGCCCTGCGGGATTTCGCTTCAAACAGAAGTATAATTATTCCTGCCGGTTTCTTTGGCAAAATCAAGACGGCATTCCAGATGACAGCACTTGCTCTGCTTATATATAAAAATGAGCTTTACGGTATAAATGTCTTTGTTATCGGCAAAGTTCTGATTTATCTTTCGGTTGTTATTTCGGTCTACTCAGGCTTTGTGTACTACAGAAACTTTTTCAGACAAAAAGAGAGCAATGACTGAAGTATTTTTAGAAAAAACTGACGGATATTCCTCTGAAATAGAAACGTTTACCGATAATTTTTTCAGCCGTAATTCAGAAAAATTTGGTGGTTGCAAAAAAATACTTCTTAAGCCCAATCTGCTGCAGTCAGCCTCTCCTGAAAAAGGTGTAACCACACATCCGGAATTTTTGAGATATGTGATCAAGTCGTTAAGAAAGTATACTGATGCGAAACTGCTGCTGGCAGACAGTCCTGGCGCTAATTTTGAAAATTTTGGAAAAATTCTTGAGACAAGCGGTATCGGTAGGGTCTGTGAAGAAGAAAATATCCGAATTTACAGAGTGGAATCATTTCCTCCCGTCGAAAAAAATGGTTTTGTTTATTCAGGGATAGCAGATGAGACCGATCTGATTGTCAATCTTGCCAAATTAAAAACCCACTCTCTCACCGGTCTTACTATGTGTGTAAAAAACTTTTTCGGTCTTATACCGGGGACATCCAAAGTGGGCTATCACAGACGATATCCGGACGGAAGCGATTTAGGATGCGCTGTTCACGGGCTATACAAACTGTTTGCAGAAAAATCGCTGAATCTGCTGGACGGCGTTATTGCACAGGAAGGTGAGGGGCCTTCGAGAGGAAATCCCGTTAATGCAGGGGTTTTGGCCGCAGGTACAGATGCTGGTGCAGTGGATATAGCTGTCACAAAACTTTTGGGTTTTGCTCCGGAATTTTGCACTACGAATATACAGGCTTTAAATGAATTGTCCGAAGAGGATATAAAGCTTGTTCCGGAATTGAAACTCAATATGACCCTGAAAAAGCCTGTTGCAACAAAGCGTGTGTATCTGCCCGACTTTCTTAAAAGATATGTAGCTGAGAAGATATATGTCAAGCCGGAGATTATACAGAAGAAATGCATAAAATGTCTATTATGCTTGAAGAGTTGTTATGCAGATGCTATAACATACGACAGCGGTATTGTTGAAATTGACAAGAATACTTGCAAAGAATGCTTTTGCTGTCATGAAGTGTGTGAATCGGATGCGATAAAATTGAAGCGGTCTATTATGCATAGGATTTTTGTTCGATGATTTATTATATTTTTATACTGATTATTTCTTATCTCTGCGGGGCTGTTCCTTTTTCTTATTTACTTGTAAAATGGATAAAAGGTGCGGACATCAGAGATGTGGGAAGCGGTAATGTTGGGGCCACAAATGCGGGACGTGTTCTGGGTAAATGGGGGTTTATTGCAGCTTTTTTGCTGGATATGTCCAAAGCTTTTATTCCTCTTTTTATATTCGTTAACTACCTTGAGATTAATAGTACACTGATACTTGTTTCGGCAGTCTGCATAATTATAGGGCATACATATACTGTTTTTTTACGTTTCAAAGGGGGCAAAGGCGTTGCCACCGGGGTGGGTATCTTTCTTGCACTGAGTCCATTTAATCTTTTTATTGTTCTTGTCATTTTTCTTGTAGTAATCGGGATATTCAGGATGGTTTCCCTGGCCTCTGTAACTGCAGCGTTAAGTCTTGGAATCCTGGTGTGGCTGAGGACTGATTGGCTCGGTTTTCAGATTTTTACCACACTGGTGGTTTTGTTTGTTATCTTTAAACACAGATCGAATATCAAAAGAATAATAGAGGGAAAAGAAAGTAAAATAGGAGAGAAATTTGGCTGATCCGCATGAGATAATGCTTGAATGTGTAAATCTGGCGCTTGCCGGTAAAGGCCACACGAAAACAAATCCTGTTGTAGGTGCCATAATAGTAAAAGATGACAGGGTTATCGGAAGGGGATTTCATAAAAGTTTTGGCGGAGACCACGCAGAGATTGAGGCGATTAATGACTGCGAAGAGGAAATCACCGGTTCAGATTTATATGTTACCCTGGAGCCCTGTTCTCATTTTGGTAAAACCCCTCCCTGTGTGGAGACAATAGTTAAAAAAGGCATAAAACGAGTGTTTGTGGGTGTTGTGGATCCCAATCCGGTAAATGCAGGCAAAGGGATAGAATATCTTTTGAAAAACGGGGTGGAGGTATATGTCGGTTTTGCAGAAAAGGCCTGTGCTGAGATTATTGAGGAATTTGCCAAATATATTTATAAAAAACAACCGTTTTACAGTTTAAAGATAGCTCAGACACTTGATGGAAAAATTGCCGCAAAAGACGGCTCTTCCAAATGGATTACCGATGAAACGTCGAGACAGCACGCTCATTATATAAGAAGTGTATCGGATGGTATTTTAACCGGTATAGGAACTGTTCTGGCAGATGATCCTGAGCTCAATGCAAGATTTCTGGGCTTTAAAAAATATCCCTATAAAATTATTCTGGACTCTTCATTGAAAATATCTGCCGATGCGGCCGTTTTTAATGAAAAACCTGAAAAGTGTATTATTTTTACTTCTAATTCTTGTTTCGATGAAAAGCCGGACAAAATTGATAAGCTGCGCAAAATGGGCGTTGAGGTAATCCCCTGCAATAAGCTGAATGACGGCCTGGATTTGCAAAATGCTTCTGATGAGCTCGTTAAAAGAGGTATTTTAAATGTTCTTGTTGAGGGCGGCGGCAGAATCCACGCTTCTTTCATAAAGGAAGGTATGGCGGATAAAGCGTATGTTTTTATAGCCGGTAAAATTTTAGGTGCTGACGGTATCGATTCATTAGATTCACTTAATATTAATAGTATTGATGAGTGCAAAATGCTCAGTGATCCGAATGTAACGAGGTTGAAAAATGATTTTCTGTTTACGGGAAAATTTTATGATTATTCAAAAGATATAATCAGTCTGACGGAAAGAGTGAGGAACAGATGTTCACCGGAATAATCGAAGAAGTGGGAAGGGTGTCCGCTTTTAAAAAAACGGGAAATTTTGCCGTACTGGAAATAGAATGCCGCAATATCCCGGATGATATTAAAAGAGGGGATTCTGTCTGTGTAAACGGAGTATGTCTCACTGTAACGAAATGCGGTAATAAATCTTTTAATGTTGACATTTCGTACGAAACGCTTGATAAATCATCTCTCGCTTATACATCACACGGTGACCCCCTGAATCTTGAAAGGGCTCTGACACTTTCCACAAGATTGGGCGGACACCTTGTTTCAGGGCATGTGGACTGTCTTGCCAGGATTCTGGAGATAAAAAAAGAATCCGGAGCCTATAGGCTGAAAGTTCTTTACTCCAAGGATATTGACCAATATGTTGCTGTCAAAGGCTCTATATCTCTTGACGGAATAAGCCTTACGATTTCCGATATGCCTGCAGAATGTGTCTGTGAAGTAGCGGTTATACCGCGTACTTTTGAAAATACAGCTTTAAAACATAAGAAAACCGGCGATTATCTCAATGTGGAAGTGGATATGATTGCCAGATATATCGAGAAGTTGTTGAAAAAAGAGACAAAAGCAGATAAATTGAAAGAAAGTGTACTAAAAATGCAACAACTGGAGGATTTTTTATAATGAAAAAAGAAGTAAGAGCAACGGTTGAAGAGGCCATTGAGGATATAAAAAATGGGAAAATGATTATTCTCGTTGATGATGAAGACAGGGAAAACGAAGGCGACCTTATGATAGCAGCAGATCATGTTACTCCTGAAGCTATCAATTTCATGGCTAAACACGGCAGGGGGCTTATCTGTTTGAGCTTAACCAATAAAAGATGTGACGAACTTAATCTCCCCCTGATGGTGGATGAAAAAGGTAATTCGGCCAAATTCGGAACCGCCTTTACAGTTTCCATTGAAGCAAAAGAAGGGGTGACCACAGGGATATCGGCTTTTGACAGAGCACAAACAATAAAAGTGGCTTCAGACCCTGAAAAAACAGCTGATGATATTGCAAGACCGGGGCATGTTTTCCCCCTGCGTGCCAAGGACGGAGGAGTCCTTGTGAGAGCAGGTCAAACCGAGGGTTCAATGGATCTTACAAAACTTGCCGGACTGACGCCTGGGGGTGTGATTTGTGAAGTGATGAATGACGACGGCAGTATGGCCAGGATGCCTCAGCTGGAAGAATTTGCCAAAGAGCACGGGCTTAAAATTCTTACCATAGCCGATTTGATTTCCTACAGAGTGGAGAAAGAAAATATTATAGAAAAGATTGCCGACGCAAGCTTACCAACAGTTTTCGGAGATTTTAAGATAGAGGGTTTTGAAAACAAAGTTGACAATCAGGAAGCCATCGCTTTGGTGAAAGGTGATCTTTCCGGTGAAGAGCCGGTTCTTGTCAGGGTACACTCTCAATGTTTGACCGGTGATGTTTTCGGTTCCCTGAGATGTGACTGCAGGGATCAGCTTCACTGCTCTATGGATATGATTGAAAAAGAGGGCAAAGGTGTTCTCTTGTACATGTTCCAGGAGGGCAGGGGTATCGGACTTCTCAACAAAATAAAAGCCTATAAACTCCAGGAAGAGGGCATGGATACGGTTGATGCCAATCTTCATCTGGGATTTCAGGATGATCTGAGGGATTACGGTTTCGGAGCTCAGATTTTAAGAAATCTCGGGTTGAAAAAACTGAGGCTTATAACCAACAATCCAAAGAAAATAAGATGTCTCTCCGGTTACGGACTTGAAGTAGTGGAAAGGGTGCCGACCATTTGTCATATTAGACCTGAAAATGAGAAGTATATCAAAACTAAAATGGAAAAGATGGGACATGTCTTTCAAATAAAAGATTAATAATTCAAGTTTCGCACTTTCACCTTCTGCAAGTCTTTGCGAGGAGTGATAACGACGAAGCAATCTCTCTTTTTTTTTATTTTGAGATTGCCACAACCCTGTTTCCACAGGGTTTCGCAATGACATAGCGATGTGCGAAACTTGAATTAATAAAATATTGCGGAGATTATGATGGGTGTTAAATTTTTTGAAGGAAAGTATGAGGGTTCAGGTTTAAAAGTGGCCATAGTTGCCACGAGGTTCAACGATTTTATTGTAAAAAGTCTGACTTCCGGTGCAACTGACGCTTTAATAAGACACAATGTTCAGGAAGATGATATTGAGGTTTACAAAGTACCCGGTGCATTTGAAATGCCGTTGTTCTGCAGGAAGCTTGCCCAAAGCGGCAGATATGATGCCGTAATTGCAGTTGGTGCAGTGATAAGAGGTTCCACACCTCATTTTGATTATGTCTCAGCAGAAGTTGCCAAAGGTGTTGCAAAGTCCACATACGACACAGGTGTTCCGGTGATTTTCGGTGTGTTGACTACGGATACCATAGAACAGGCTATTGAAAGAGCCGGGACAAAAGGCGGCAATAAGGGAGCTGAAGCGGCAATGTCCGCTATTGAATCCGTTAATCTTTTAAAACAGACCGACTGATTTATGAAAACAAAGAGGCTGCTTTCCAGAGAATATGCTGTTCATATGATGTACCATGTTTCGGTGGGCAATGCTTCATCTGATGAAGTTCTGCACTTTTTCCGGTTTAGTTATGGTGAAGATGAAAAATTTGTGATGGATTTTGCCGAAGACCTGTTTCATAAAGCCTACAAGAATATGGATTATAATGATGAGCTTGTGAGAAAGTACTTGAAAAAAGGGTGGTCATATGACCGCCTGGGTGAAGTGGAAAAAGCTGTTTTCAGGGTTGCCCTGGCAGAACTTTTTGAGGGAGATGCACCTGTTTACGCAATATTGGATGATTATGTCAGTATAGCCAGCAGTTATATGGATGAAAAATCGGCATCCCTTGTAAACGGGATCCTGGACAAAATAAAGAGTGAGTTTAATATTGACAGAGACAGAGTTTAAAGAGGTTAAAGTACCTTTTCCCCCTCTTTTTAATACGACAAAAGCGGAGATTTCCGATAATAAAAAAAACCTTAATATCTTTCCTCTTTTTGTTGATTATGATTTTGAACTTCTTCGCCCCCGGGGGCTTAGTACGCGCATAGATTTTTTTTCACTGGGAAAGCTTACGGAATTTCTTGTAAATACAGATAAAATAAATTCAATGGTTTATGTTAAGAAGTCCGAGTTTTATTTTGATAACGGTTTTTTTTTGATGGATTTTAAACAGTTGTATTCTAACTATGACTTATTTGCAGAGAATATTAATAATCTTAAATTTGATAAAATCTATCTGGAAAAATCAGCGTTTGTAAAACCCCAGCTTTTTGAGAACAAGCTGGATGAAGTGGGTGTGTTTTTTGTTGAGTTTATATGATAGTGAGAGTTCTTTGAACAGTAAATGCTTTAAAATAAAGTTTATAACAGATATTAATGATGTACTGTATATTAACAGCATAATAGACTCATACGAAGGTATGGGTATTGTAAGAACAATTGACAGCGCAGGCGGTAAAGTTGTTATATTTACATCTTCAGGTATGTGCAAATATGCACTGGACGTGTTGGAAAGTTTGCAGGATGAAGGTTTGAATATAAGAAATATAATAGTGGAAGAGAGTGAGGAAGTGGATTCTTACTGAGACTTGCGGTTTAGTCTCTGAATATTGTTAGCGGGTGTTTTTATGAATTTAAATGTAAGCGGCGAAAAATATATGATTTTTGAAATAAATCATAACGTTACGAAAGACAGCAGACCCTATATAAGGGTTATTTTAACGGATAAGGACGGGAAACGTCATAACGGGATAATGTTTGACAGTAATAAGCTTGATTTTACTCCTGAAAAGGGGGATGTTGTTTCTGTTGAAGCGGTTGTACAGAATTATAACGGACAGATTCAGCTGAAAATTTCCGATATGGTGAAACTTGGAGATGAGAGTCGGCTTGATTTCCTTCCTAAAACCCAGTTTAGCATTCAGGATATGTTTGATGAATTAAAAGGGGTCATGGATAAAAATGTAAAGGATGAGCAGCTTAAAAAACTTGTAAGCCTGTTTTTCGGCGACAGTAAAACAATAAAATTATTTAAATACATGCCTGCTGCTAAAAGTGTGCACCATGCTTATGTGGGCGGACTTTTGGAGCATACGCTGTCTGTTGCAAATCTGGCTGAAAAAATGGCCGGGTATTACAAAAAGCACGTCAACCCGGATTTGCTGATGATGGGTGCTCTTTTCCATGATATCGGGAAGATTTTTGAGCTGAATGCAGAAAAGGGCTTTGACTATACAGATTCCGGTAAACTTGTGGGACATTTATTGTTGGGAATCGAGCTTATTAACAGTTATATTGCACAAGTGGAAGATTTTCCTGAAAATTACAAATATATTATTGATCACATGATAGCAAGCCATCACGGCCTGCTTGAGTTTGGTTCACCCAAAAGACCCAAAACCACAGAAGCTATAATTCTTCATCATATAGATGATATGGATGCCAAGGTTAACACATTTAATTCGATTTTTGAAAAAGAGGAAGTGCAGGAAGGCTGGAGCTCTTACGACAGACTCCTTGAAAGGCAGCTTTACCGTCACGTCTAAACTTAGCAGCATTTGAAAATTTGTCTTTTAATTTATCTGAAAAAACGGAGGGAGACATGGATGAAACTTTGAATGCAAAGAAGCTTCTCATCGGTGTGCAGATGCTTTTTGTGGCATTTGGTGCACTTGTTCTGGTTCCTTTACTTACAGGATTTGATCCGTCTATCGCCCTTTTTACCGCAGGGGTGGGCACATTGATTTTCCAGTTTATAACAAAATCGAAGGTCCCCGTTTTTCTTGCAAGTTCTTTCGCTTTTATAGCCCCGATACAATATGGAGTTAAAAATTTCGGTCTTGGTGAGACTCTTGGGGGATTGGTTTTTGCCGGACTTACATACCTGATTTTCAGTTTGCTTGTTAAAAAGGGCGGAGTTGAAGCTATCAACAAATATCTGCCGCCAGTGGTTACAGGTCCGGTTATTATGACAATAGGACTGACACTTGCCCCCACAGCGGTCAAAATGGCCAAAAGTTTTGACGGTTCCGGCAATTATGATCCGAAAGCCGTTATTATTTCAGTTTTTACACTTGTAATGGCAATTATTGTTGTTATGTACGGAAAAAGAATTTTCAGTCTTATACCGATTTTATCAGGAATTGTATTGGGATATATTTTTGCAATGCTTCTCGGTGTTGTAGATTTCGCACCGATAGCAAATGCGGAATGGTTTAGCATTCCATGGATTGTTGCTATGCAGGAAGGGAGTTTTGAGATACCCGTTTTTGATTTGGCTGCAATTTTATACATTGTCCCCGTTGCAATAGCTCCTGCCATAGAGCATGTGGGGGATGTCCTGGCGATATCCTCTGTTACCGGCAAAAATTACCTAAAAGATCCGGGGCTTCACAGAACGCTCCTGGGAGACGGAATAGCAACCGCTTTCGCCGGATTGATAGGCGGCCCTCCCAATACAACCTATTCCGAAGTGACAGGTGCCGTGGCACTGACTAAAGCCACGGATATCATGTATATGCGTATTGCAGCAATTACAGCTATTATTCTTGCTTTTGTTGGAAAACTGGGAGCCATACTCAAGACTATTCCGGTGCCGGTTATGGGTGGCATCATGATTCTGCTTTTCGGAATGATTGCGGCCATCGGTATAGGTTCTTTGGTTAGAAATAATGTTGATATGTCGAAATCCAGAAATTTGGTTATTGTATCCGTTATTCTCGTTATTGGTATTGGAAACATGGTTATAGGTATAGACCGGGTAAGTTTGGGCGGTATAGGGCTTGCCGGTGTTATCGGAGTGATTTTGAATCTTATTCTGCCGGAGGATAAATAATGAATTTTGAAAATTTTCACATTATAAAACATCCACTGATTGAGCATAAACTGACTTTTATAAGAAGGGAGCAGACCTCTAAAAAGGAATTTAAAGAACTGGTTGATGAAGTGGCACTTCTGATGGCGTATGAGATAACCAAAGATTTTTCTTTGCAGGAAATCGAAATTTCAACACCGATATGCAAAACCCAGTCGAACGTTGTTTCGGGGAAGAAGGTTGTTCTCGTTCCGATTCTTAGAGCAGGCCTTGGAATGGTGGACGGCATACTGAAACTTATCCCTTCAGCCAGGGTGGGGCATATCGGTCTGTACCGGGATGAAAAAACACTGCAGCCTGTTTCCTATTATTTTAAAATACCTTCAAACTGTGAAGACAGAGAGTTTATCCTGGTGGATCCGATGCTTGCCACCGGAGGATCTGCTGCGGCTGCTGTTGAGATGCTCAAAGATGCCGGTGCAAAAAATATCAAATTTATGTGTCTGATTGCCGCTCCTGAAGGTGTGGAAACGTTCTGCAAAGCTCATCCGGATGTTAAGGTTTATGCAGCCGGTCTGGATGAAAAGCTGAATGAACACGGTTATATAGTTCCGGGGTTAGGTGATGCCGGCGACAGGCTTTTTGGAACAAAGTAAGATTATTTCAAACAAATGATTTTTGAATAATAAGAGCTTAGCACAAGTCAGGAAGCACGGCTTCATTCGGGCAAATCTTTTTTTTGTAATTCACTGTTTACGGGCTTGCGGGACTGAAGTACCACTTCCAAAACACAAAAAACACCTTGTGCAAAGCTCTCATACTTAACTACCTCAAATACTTCTAATTACTTCTAATTACCTCAACTACATCTAAATATATCTAAATACATCCCTGAATTATTCAAACCTTTCTTTTGTTAACAGAATAGACAGTATCCCACATATTATAATAAGTGATAACGCCGCCAGAAAAAAGTTCCACCCGAATGCATTATAAATAAAGCCGGGAAAATAAGTCCCGAGCACTCCGCCGGTATAGTATGCTGAGACATAAACGCCGTTAACCACCCCTTTATTGCCCCGGGCAATTTTGTTCAGATACCCCGATTCCACAGAGTGCACAGTAAACATACCTGCGCAGAATATGAACATGGATAAGAAAATTAATTTTACCGAATACAGGGAAAAAAGTGGTACCGAAATAAGGAAGACTGTCAAACCGATAAGTATGGTTTTCTTTTCCGAGCCGAAAAATTTTATGATTTTGGGGGAGGTGAGTGAAACGAGTATCCCCATAACATATCCGGTATAAATCATACCTATCTGAAAATCATCTATTTCTGAAGAAATCTCTGTAAGCCTGAACGGGAGGAAATTAAGCATAGATGCGAATGTGAAAAATGTACAGAATATTGCAATATACATGTTGATAAAGGGACTTGTTTTTATGAGATTCAGTGCGTCAGAAAATATAAACTTCGACTTTTGCACTTTAGAGTCGGATTCTAAAAAAAATGTCAAAATGAGGCTTATTATAAGACTTATAAAGAGAACGAGGAAGGTGTATCTCCACCCAAAATAGTGAGAAATTCCACCGGAGATAAATCTGCCCAGAAATCCTCCGAGAATAGTGGATGCTATATAGACCGACATAACTTTTTGGATAAGGCCTTTATCGGAAACAATTGAGATGTAGGTCATGATAGAAGTGAAAATGGCAGGAAGCATAAATCCCTGGAATAACCTTAAGAAAAGGAAAATTTTAAAACTTGGAACCAGATAAATACCGACTTCTGTAATTGTCAGTCCTAAAAGTGCGACTCTGAGGAGTTTTTTGGCTGTGAATGACTCCAGAATGAATCCGAAAAAAATCGGTGAAAAGCTTAAGGGAATCATTGTGACAGAAGTTAGCAGAGCCGCCTGTGAATAGGTTATGTGAAATTCTTTTATCAGTGTGGGAAGTATAGGCTGTGGGGTATACAGTACGGAAAAAGCTAAAACCGTAACGTATATTATTATGCCGATCTGTTTTATGTTCATTGCTTTTTTTAATATATATCGGCTGAATAGTAAACAAAAATCAGCGGAGACAGGTAGCCCCCGCTGAAAAAAATTTATAAACCTCTTTTTTTAAGAGCTATAAAAATACAGACGGCTGCGCCGCCCCATGTGAGCAATAATCCAAAAATCATCATCAATACGGCACCCGTTGTCATCTAAACCTCCTCACCGCTATCATTGTTGTCATAATACTCAAAAATATGAACATTCTTCCATTTTCTTGTTGAAATATATATACCAAGCAAAATAATACCAACAGCTATGCACCAGCCGAATAAAATCAGAGCTGATTTATCGTATCCACCGTAAGGTTTGCTGAATTCATTTACAAAATTCATGATTGCAGTGATTCCTAAAGCAGCCGGCGTTATAAATTTAATAGCTATATCCCACCAGATTCCGACTTTGAAATCTGAAATGGGTTGAAAATGATCTTTTAAAATTTTTATTTTGAAAAACCATCCGATCAGAATTACTTCCACAAGACCCGACATTGCAACCCCGAAACTGTTAACAAAATGATCCACAATATCCAAAATGTAGAGTCCTGAACCCGTTGTAAAGATAAGGCTGATAATCATAGCAAACAGTGTATACCATGCAAGCACTTTTTTTCTCGGTTTGTAAAGTTTTTCCGTTATACCGGCTATTGCGGCCTCATTTATTGAAATAAAGGAAGAGAGTCCTGCAAATGTGAGTGAGATAAAAAACAGTACCCCTATTGTTTTCTGGAAAGCGGGTAGTTCGTTTATTGCCTCAGGAATTGTGGCAAAAGCAAGGAAAACACCGCTCAGTTTTGCAGGCAATTCTCCGCCTGTTTGGTTCATCATGAAGCCCAAAATACTGAATATTGCTATTCCTGCCAGAATGCTGAAACCACAGTTGATAAAGCCGGTTATAAAAGCATTGTTGACAATATCGGATTTTTTGGGCAGATAGCTCGAATAAGTAATCATTATAGCAAAAGCAATACTAAGGCTGAAAAAAATCTGTCCGTATGCTGCAACCCAGACTTTACCGTCTGCTATTTTGCTGAAATCAGGCTGGAAAAGCATATTTAAACCTTCCGCAGCTCCGGGCAATGTTATACCTCTTAGAAGAATTATCATGAGTATAACAATCAGAACGGGAATAAAAATTTTGTTTGCCCTTTCTATGCCGGATTTAACACCGGAATAAAGAACGATAAAATTAATAATCCAGGCTGAAATTGTTGTGATTAGAATTGTAGGTCTAAAACCGCCAAATTCAAAAGGCCCCCCTGTCAGTCCAAGATAATCGCCTGTGAAGAAATTTATGGTTTCATTACCCCATGCCAGGGTCGTTGAAAAACCAATATAATTAATAGCCCAGGAAACAACAACGACATAGTATACAGTTATTATAAAGCTGATAAGTACTTGCCACCAGCCCAGCCATTCCCATTTTCTGTTTAGTTTTGCCATAGTTAACGGAGCGCCGCCTTTCATTTTGTGTCCCATGGAGAACTCCAGTATCAGAATGGGTATACCTGCGGTTACAAGTGCAAAAAAATAAGGGATTAGAAAAGCACCGCCGCCGTTGTCGTATGCCATATAGGGAAATCTCCAGATATTTCCCAGCCCTATTGCAGATCCGACAGCAGCCAGTATGAACCCAACTCTGCTGCCCCAGTTTTCTCTTTGCATTAATACCTCCTTTGATTAATAAATAAAACTGCTAAGTTCTTTTGATAATTACCGAATTAAGAATGCACCTTTTTTTGATTATAGTATCTTTGATTTTTCGTCAACCTTTAATTGGACATTTTGCCAATACTGTTCTATTATGAATTTAATATCAAATTAGTCTTTTAATTGATTATTTGTAAATATTTTGTTATTGTTATCATTGCTTTTTCCGGTTTTATGAAAACCTGTAAAATTAAATTTTTACCAAGGAGTTGCTATGTCCAAATATAAAATTCTCATTACAGATCATATAGCTGAAGAAGGGATGAATATTCTTGGTGATGATCCTGATGTTGAATATGAAGTGAAAGCGGGTATTTCCAATGAAGAGCTTAAACCTATTATAGGGGACTATGATGCTATAATTACCAGAAGCGGTACGACTGTTACCAAAGAATTAATTGAAAATCCAAGGAAACTGAAAGTTATCGGGCGTGCTGGTGTGGGGCTGGATAATGTGGATATAGAAGCAGCGAGCAAAAAAGGAATCATCGTAATGAATGCTCCCACCGGTAATACACTCGCTGCGACCGAGCTTACAATGGGTATGATGTTGTCGGCAGCGAGGAAAATACCGGCCGCAAATTTTTCACTGAAAAGCGGGGAATGGAACCGTAAGAAATTCATGGGAATACAATTGTATAACAAAACCCTGGGAATTGTAGGCCTGGGAAGGATAGGTAGCAATGTTGCAGTCAGGGCAAAAAGCTTTGGGATGAAAGTAATAGCGTATGATCCCTATATAAAAAAGGAAAAAGCCGACTCTTTGAATGTAAAACTGTATGATGATCTGGAGGAATTGCTGGCTGAATCAAATGTGCTCACCTTTCATACACCTCTCACTAAAGAAACGCATGATATGATCAGAGCAGAACATTTTTCTTTGATGAAGGATAATGTACTAATCATAAATTGCGCCAGAGGGGGTATTGTAAATGAGAGTGCACTTTATGAAAATGCTAAAAACGGTAAGATTTTTTGTGTGGGGATAGATGTTTTTGAAAAGGAGCCTGCAACTGAAAACAGACTTCTTGAGTTGGATAATGTTTTTGTGACGCCACATATCGGAGCCAACACATCGGAAGGCCAGAAGGGCGTGGCTGTTATTATCGCCGAACAGGTCATCAGCGCACTTAAAGGCAAATCTTATATTAATGCAGTCAATATCCCTTTTATGAAATCCCAACTGCCTGAAGAGCTTCAGTTCTACTTTAACACCATGGAAAAAATGGGTAGACTTGCAGCACAGATTGCAAAAGGACGGGCGGAAGAAATTAATGTTAAACTTATAGGCAAGAATTTTGAAGAGGATGTCTGTGAAAAAACTTTTGACACACCTTTTAGTTATCAGCCGTACACGGTTGCAGCATTGAAAGGGTTTTTGCAGGTAAGCCTCATGGAAAGCATATCTTATATTAACGCTCCTTATTTCGCGAAGGACAGAGATATGCATGTTTCTGAATCCAAATATGAGTATTATGAACATTACAGCGATCTGATCGTGCTTGAGGTTAAGACGGATAAAGAAACTAAAGTGCTTGGGGGTACGGTATTTAATAACAATGAAGGGCGTGTTGTATTTATTGATGATTTTCATATAGACATGGAACCGTTCGGGACATATCTGTATTTTAGAAACTACGATAATCCCGGGGTTATCGGTAAGGTTGGAACGATTTTAGGCAATCATAAAATAAATATAGGCGGCTTTGATTTATCCAGACAAAATGAAGGGCAGGCTATGGCTTTTGTTTCTGTGGACAATAAAATCAGCAGTCAGGTTTTGGAAGAAATAAAACAGATAGACGGTATGATTGAGGTTAAAGTTGTGGAGATATGATGGAAACGTTTAAAATAAATTCCACTAAAAACAAACAGCTGCTGGATATAACATCCAGAGTTACATCGGCTGTTGATAAAGCGGGATTTTTTGAAGGTGCCGTTTTTGTGTACACCCCTCATACGACATCCGGAATAACAATTAATGAAAATGCCGATCCGGATGTCAGCAGGGATATTGTAGGTTTTTTAAGTAAACTTATTCCCAAGAGTTACCCGTTTGCCCATATGGAGGGCAATTCAGACGCTCATCTTATGTCATCTATAATAGGGTGTAGCGAAATGATTCCGGTGGAGCATGGTAAACTGCAGACGGGTACCTGGCAGGGGATTTATTTCTGTGAATTTGACGGTCCCAGAACAAGAAAGATATATATCAATTTTCTGCAGCCTTTTTGATTAGTCCGGATTTATTTGTTGAGTTATTGGTATATTGACTACTCAACATTGAATCGATCTCTCTACCTCTCTACCTCACTAATTCACTCTTTATTCATCACAGTATCTTTGTTTACACAAAGCGGCTGCTCCGTAGATACCGGCTTTGTTGTCCAGTTCAGCGGGCATCAGTTTGAATTTATTCCTGTATGCCGGATAGACAAGCTTTTTTAGGTTGTGAACAGTATTGTCAAGGAAAAATCTATGCAGATGTGACAATCCTCCGCCTATTTTTACTTTTTCCGGTGCCAGGAGATTGATATAATCGGCGATTCCTGTAGCCAAATGCTTTGAAAATAAATCAAAAGTTTTTACGGCAGATTTATTGCCACATTCAGCCAAATGAACCAAATTTTTGATATCGGCTTTTTGGCCGGGGAGAATCTCTTTAAAAGTATTTAGAATTCCGCTTTCGCTGCAGTATGTTTCAAGGCAGCCCAGTCTGCCGCAGTTGCATTGCCTTCCGTTGTAATCGATTGTTACATGCCCCGCTTCAAAGGCTGTAACACTGCTGGTAAAGAGTTGTCCGTTAACTATGGCACCACCGCCCACACCGGTTCCGAGCGTAATAAGCAGCATATTGTCAATGGCGGTTTGTTCCGTTAGGGAATATTCCCCCAGTGCGGCAAGATTTGCATCATTTTCTATAAAAACGGGAGTATCGGTAAATTTTGCTATTTCCGTCTTCACTTTTTTGCCGTTCAGAAAATAAAGATTCGGCGCATAAACCATTAAATCATTCATAAAATCGTATGCTCCGGGATATCCTATCCCAACGGCTTCTGTGTAAGAAAAATGGGTTGTGATGTTTTTGATTTCCTCAAGAAAGTCTTTATAGTTTTGCGGTGTCGGTACAGTGTAAAATTTCTTTAGAAACATATTATCAGAGATTACTCCGTATTTTATTGTAGTTCCTCCGATATCAATACATAGAAAGTCCATTTTTTTATCCTTTTTTGGTTACTGTAGCACTTTGTTTTTTTGCTGAAGTATTTATTAAGTTTGCACAAAAATAAGCATAATGCAAAAATATTTTTTCATGTTATACTAATTTTCCAAACAAAAATCTCAGGAGAGTTTTTAGCACAATGGAGCATTTTTCCTTTTTACAGGAAATTACAATTGTTTTTATACTTTCATCGTTTGTCATATTTTTGTTCAATAAGATGAAACTGCCTTCCATTCTTGGATTTATAATCTCCGGTTTGCTGGCCGGTCCTTACGGGTTTAAACTTATAAGTGAAGTGGAACAGGTTAACCTGATTTCCGAAATCGGTATTATTCTTCTTCTCTTCACCATAGGACTGGAATTTTCCCTGAAAAAACTGAATAAAATAAAAGATATATTCTTTTACGGAGGTTCACTTCAGGTTTTCGGAACGATTATCCTTGCTTTTGCAGCCAGTTATTTTGTTTTGGGTTTTTCTGTAAAGCTTTCTATCGTTATAAGCTTTATCATTTCGCTGAGCAGTACCGCCATTGTCTTGAAAATTTTCCAGGAACAGGGGGAGACACATACTCCCCACGGAAATATAAGTGTTGGAATATTGATATTTCAGGATATTACTGTGGTAATAATGATGCTGCTTATTCCATATCTGAGCGCCGGAGCCCAGGCTGATTTTGCAGGTATTGCCTACGCTCTCTTAAAAAGTGCATTAATAATTTTAGGTTTTTTTCTTGTTGCCCGAAAGATTGTTCCTAAACTTATATATGAAGTCCTGAAATTACAGAATAACGAACTGTTTTTGATATTCAGTCTTTCCATCTGTTTTATTATTGCATTTATTGCCGACAAAGCCGGTCTTTCTCTTGCGTTTGGAGCTTTTTTGGCCGGAATTATAATTTCGGAATCCGAATATTCTCATCATGTTTTTGAGAATATTATGCCTTTTAAAGAGGTCTTTGTCAGTTTTTTCTTTATTTCGATCGGAATGCTGCTTAACATTAACTTCTTTCTTCAAAGACCATTTACTATTTTCGCTTTGGCTCTTCTTATAATGTTTTTTAAATGTATGATTGTGATTTTAGGAATGCGTATTATTAAAATTCCACTTAAGGCTGCATTTCTTGCCGGGATTTCATTGTCCCAGATAGGTGAATTTTCTTTTTTGCTTACCAAGTTTGCTCATGAAAATGGAATTTTGAGTGACGCCATATTTCAATATCTGATCTCAAGCACAATAATTACAATGATGCTGAGTATTCTTCTGATAAAGGAAATGCATACTGTTGTCGGCTGGCTGGATCGCTTTATAACATTTGATAAACCTGGAAAAGATGTAACAAAGCCCGTTAGTAGCCTAAAAAACCATGTTATAATAATAGGTTATGGTATAAGTGGTAAAAATTTGGTAAAAAGCTGCAAAACGTTCAACATTCCTTATGTAATAATTGAGTTTAATCCCAAAACTGTCAGATACTATTCGATAAAAGAGGAAAACATATTTTTTGGTGATGCTTCCCAGGAACATGTTTTGAAAGAGGCGAATGTAAAAGAAGCTAAACTTGTTTCCCTTGCAATCTCTGATCCGGTTGCTACAAGACGGATTGTCTATAAAATCAGGGAGATTGCACCTTCCATTGATATTATTGCCAGAACCAGATTTTATCAGGAAGTGAACGGTCTTCGCAGTTTGGGTGCAGATCATGTTGTGGCGGAAGAGTATGAGGCATCGATAAGGATTTTTAATATTGTATTGAATAAGTATCTTATTTCAGATGAGGATATCGACAAGTTTGAGAAGCTCCTGCGCAAAAATTCATACCAGGCTTTCGGTGATTATTCAGAAACAGAAACATTTCATGACCTTTTGAACAATATTCCTGAATATGAGATACAGACACTGTCACTGAAAAATCTGCCCTCTTTTGTGGGTAAAACATTTGAGGATTTGCAGCTTATCAGAAAATTTGATATATTGGTGCTGGCAGTTAAGAAAGGGGATGAACTTATCGCTAATCCTCTGGCGGACAGGGTTTTGGAAAGCGGCGATCAGCTTGTCGTTTTCGGCCGGGGTGACGGCATTAAAAAACTTTTCAATGAGCAAAAGAAAAAATAAAGGTGGATGTTATGTTTGAAGAGATTAAAAAAGCAAGCACAAGAATAAGCAGATATATAAAACATATGCCGTTATATTACTCCAACAGAATTTCTGAGTTGTACGAAGGAGATATTTTTTTAAAACTTGAAAATCTTCAAAAAACGGGATCATTTAAAATCAGGGGAGCTTTAAATTCTCTTTTAAAAAATCAGGATAAATGTTCTGCCGGTGTTATTGCAGCTTCAGCCGGCAACCATGCCCAGGGTGTGGCTTACGGTGCCCAGTTGATGGGAATTCCTGCTAAAATTGTTATGCCCGTGGATACCCCTCTTGTTAAAATAAAAAGTACGGAATTTTACGGAGCCGAGGTTATCCTGCATGGAGAAAATTATGATGAAGCATACAGTAAGGCTTCTGAGATAGCGGAAGAGGAGAAACTCTTTTTTATACATCCGTTTGACAACGATGATGTTATTTGTGGACAGGGGACTATCGGGGAAGAAATTTTCAGTGAAAACAAAAAGATAGACCAGATTATTGTCCCGGTGGGAGGCGGAGGTTTGATTGCCGGTATAGGTTCATTTGTAAAGGAAATCAGTCCTTCCACAAAAATTATCGGAGTACAGGCTGAGAATGTCTGCGGCATGACCAGATTTTTGCAGGGGAGCAGTTTTTCTGAAAACATGGCAGCTCCTACTCTGGCTGAAGGGATTGCCGTTAAGAAGCCGGGAAAACGCACATCTGAAATATGTAAAAATGTCGTGGATGAAATGGTGACCGTTTCGGAAAATGACATAGCGAGAGCTGTCCTTGATTTTATTGAATTATCCAAACTCGTTGTGGAGGGAGCCGGTGCCGTTCCTCTGGCGGCCGTTTATGCTTCGCTGGTTAATGTGAAAGATTTGCGGACTGTGCTTGTGATTTCCGGAGGAAATATTGATGTTAATCTCATCACGAGGATTATCAACAAAGGGCTTATCAGTACGGGCAGATTTGTTGAGCTTACGATCAGTTTAAGGGACAGACCCGGTGCCTTGGCCGGGATAACCGGTGTTATTGCTGAAACGGGGGCTAACATTTTGAATATTGAGCACTTCCGTTTTGATAACACTCTTCCCGTGGGATTTACCAGGGTTACATTCAGCTTGGAAACCAAAGGGCTGGAACATATTAGAAATGTTGTGGAAACCCTTCGTCAGAACGGCTACGATGTCAATGTAAACAGCCAGATATTTTAAGAAGTAGTTGTAGAGGTAGAAGTAGAGGTTTAAGGTTAAGAAAGTTGATCAGGTTGAGGAAGTTGATAAAGTTGTGTGCGCGGTTGCCAATGTTTTTTAGCGCCCTCCCATTTTTTAAAATAGCTGTTTCAATAGGGAAACTTCCACTCATATTCGAGATCGGAACTCGTAACTACTGCCAGTAACCGCCTATACCCTCCTCTCATAATTTTATTTATTTGCAGATATTTATCCAGTCAAAAGGTCTATTCACAGGGTATGATCGATAACTGGCAGTACGTTCCTCAGACATCGATCTCTTCATTCGTGGAAATCTCCCATCGACTTAAAGTATTGTCAAAATTATAAATGAATAAATTTTGGGAGGTAGCCAATGCTTTTTTTGTTGACAAAGGCATGGGTTGATATCTATACTTAAGAGAACAAATGTTACTCTTTGGTATACGGAGCTGCTTATGGGATTAACCGACAGGCAGAAAGAATTTTTTCTGTTTATAAAAAATTTTCTGGATGAATACGGATATCCTCCTTCCGTGAGAGATATTGCCAAAGGTATGGGAATTACTTCCATATCCAGTGTCAAGAAGATGCTGGACAGGCTTGTCGAAGCCGGGGTTATAAAAAAGGATTCATCCAAAGCCAGAGGAATTGAGCTTATTTATCACAGGGGAGTTCCTTTGCTGGGGAGGATTAAAGCTGGTGTTCCTGTCTTTTCTGAAGAAAATATCGAAGGCTATATTGATCTTGCTGAGAAATTTAAAAATACGGAAAACCTGTTCTGCCTCAAAGTTGAGGGGGACAGCATGATAGATAAAGGGATATTTGAAGGGGATACAGCTGTAATAAAGAAACAGCCGGATATAAATGAAGGGGAAACAGGGGCTTTTCGTATAAATGATGAGGTTACTTTGAAAACATTTGCCAGAAAAGAAGGATGCATCCTCCTTATTCCGGCTAATAAAAGATATAAAAGTATCAGGGTTACTTCCACAGACTCTTTTGAGGTTATAGGAAAACTTAAATTTGTTCTAAAAGACTTTAACTAAAATTACGAGTTTTATCTGCAACATTGGACGTTGAGCCTTGAACTTTATAGAGGAGCTGTTTTATTATGATTTTTACATCTGACGTGGAAATCAGCAGAACAGGTGTGATTTTTAAATATGGAAATCCGATGCCCGTATGGATTGAGAGCAATAGAGAGAAGGTCTCTGTAAAAGAAATTTTTTACAGCTGGACTGAAAGAAAAGGACATTACCTTGTTTATAAATACACATTTACAGACGGTTTTGATGCTTACGAGATAGCCCTGAATTCTCTTTCCATGAAATGGTTTTTGATAGCCAGGGAGGAGCTATGATTATTTGTGTGGATATGGATGCCTTCTTTGCTTCGGTTGAGAAAGCGAGTAAACCCCATCTGAAAGACAAGCCTGTGGCGGTAATAGGGGCAAAGGAGCGAACGGTTGTGACAACGGCCTGCTATATTGCAAGAAAATATGGTGTAAAAACCGGGATGAGTAAATATGAAGCTGAGAAAATGTGCCCTTTTATCAATTTGGTGGAGGGCAATAACAGAAAATACACATATATTTCCTCACAAATCATGGATTTTTTCAAAACCCTTACCGATAAAGTGGAAGTGTATTCTGTAGATGAAGCTTTTTTGCAGATTCCGGATGAGGAAGTCGCAGATGTTATTGTGGATATTAAAAATTATGTGAAAAAGTGTTTCGGCATAACCTGTTCCGTAGGTGCAGGCAAAAGTAAGCTTGTAGCGAAAATGGCAAGTGGAATAAACAAACCTAACGGATCTCTTGTGGTAAGTGATGATGAGACCGTTGATTTTCTGGATTCATTTAAGCTTGAAGATATCTGGGGAATCGGCAAGAAACTTTCGGAGCGTTTTTACAATATGGGCGTTTTTAACACTGCCGATATGAGGAAGCTCGGCAGAGACAAGCTCTGTAAGGTGTTCGGTAAAAACGGTTATTATTACTATATGATGGCATGTGGAGATGACAGGGAAGGGATACGTGTCGAAGATGAGGCTGTGAAATCGATTGGTCATAGCATGACTTTTCCCGAAGATGTAAGGGATATTAGAATGTTTAATGCGTATCTCCTTCAGCTTTGTGAAATGGTTTCCGGAAGGGCCAGACGTCATAGCGTTTCGGGTAGAACCATTACCGTCAGTATAAGATTTCCCGATATGACCACCCTCAGTAAAAGACATACTGTTAATTATCTCACCTGCGCCACCCATCATATTTATGATGTGAGCAGATATATAACAACAATGTTTCCGGAAAATTTTCTCGAAAATGGAATCAGACTTATAGGTGTTACTCTGTCAAATTTGTTACATGATACTCAGGAGCTGTGTTCTGTTTTCGATGAAAAAAGGGATATGGAAAATGTGTATAAGGCTATGGATGCTATAAATGAAAAATACGGCAGTTTTACCGTTTCTTTTGCTTCTGTTTTGAATTGCAGGCGAAAAGGAGCGCGGACGATATCACCTGCATGGAAGCCGGAAGGTGTAAGAAAAATCAATGTTTTATAAAACATCGTTTTGTTTAGGCCATAGCTTGTGTTGTTATTTTAGGTTATTATAAGTAAGTATTTTGCTAACTACTTGGTAAAAGACTATTTTTGTATCTGGAATACATTTAAAAATCTTTATATTCCGTTTGACAAGACAAAAGAAAGGTCTTATAATTTAAAAAGAGTAAAAATTGGTTAGAATGTTCAGAGCCAAAATTAAAGACAGGAAGTTTGCACTTCTTTCAGGGATGTGAGGATGTTTCCGAAAACGCTGTTTAAAAATTTTAATTATATTCATTTTCCGGCTGAAAGAAAAACGGGAGTGTTGGAAGTTTCACCCAGAGTTGCCGTTATGGCTGAAAATGAGGAGATGCTGGAAAAGTTTACGAATATCTACAGCGGCGTCCTTGATATTATTCCTATTGTAACCGGAAAAACAAAAAGCAGCAGAGAATTTTATTCGGCTGTAAATTATGAAGTTTCAGGTTCATTTCCCGATATCCAAGTGAAAAGCGAATGCAGATATCCATTGGACGAAGATTTATGTACATTATGCGGCGAATGTATTATTGCCTGTCCGCTGGATGCAATAGATAATGAAATAAGTATCGATTTCACAAAATGCGATTACTGCGGCAAGTGTGTTGATGCCTGCCCTGAAAATGCCATTGATCTTTACCGGTATGAAACTTACACCTTTTCTGTTTCGCAGATACTTTTTCTGGATGATAACGGGAGGGAAAACGAATATTCCGAAATTAACGGTGTTTATCATATAGATGAGAAAGAAGAATTACTTGCCAACATAGGTACATTTCAAATAGAGCAATCTGTTAATCATAACAGTGAAATATGCCAGTATAACGGCAGACTTGATTTGGGCTGTCAGCGCTGTATAGAAGCCTGTGAATATAAAGCTGTGCATAAAAGTTCGAACGGAATAGAAGTGGATCATTTTGCATGTGAAGATTGCGGTCAATGTGTCTCGGTTTGCCCAACAGGAGCTATGCAGTCGACGGATGTTAGTGATGAAAGTTTTGCAGATTTAATTTACGAAAAACTGCAGAAAGAGGAAATAGATTACAGATATGTTATTTTTGTACAGGAAAGTGATGCAGTCTCCTTTTACAAGAATTATAGCAATAAGATTAATGAGGATGTTCTGCTGATTATTCTTCCGAATGTTTATCTTTTAAACAGTTTTCATTTCCTTTTGCTGTTAAGACTGGGCATTACAGACGTTCACGTTTTTCAGGAAATTTTCAAAGAGTCGAGTTTGTATAAACACTTACAGTTTACCAATGCTTTGTTAGGTTATGCCTTTTCTGGGAAAAAGCTTGTATCAGCAGGGTACAATCCGGAATTCAGTAATGAGGATACAATATTTACTTCTGACTTTATTTTCCCGGAATATAAAAACAAGCGAAAATTTCTCACTCCCATATTAAGAGATATTTATGAAAAATCTGAAAATAAGAGAGTGCTTTTGCAGGAAAGTATATTGCATACGTTTGGCAGTGTGGTATGTGACGAGAAGAAATGCAGTCTCTGCCTTGCCTGCCTTAATCATTGCAAGATCGGTTCTCTTATGGCGGATTCCTCTAATTATACTCTTTCTCATATCGCAGCCAACTGTATCCAGTGCGGGATATGTTTAAACGTCTGTCCTGAAGATGCACTGGATCTGGTACCCGGTCTGCTCCTTGATGAAGAATTTTTTCAGCCGAGAGTACTTGCCCAGGATGAGCCCGTTGTTTGTGCTGAATGCGGCAAAGTTTTCGGAAACAAAAAAAGTCTGGAACAGGTCAGAAATAAACTGAAATCGGCCGGCAGATATGATGATGAACTGGATTTGTTGAATTACTGCGACAGATGCCGCGTTAAAAAACAATTAGAGGTGGGTTGATGGACATAGAGTCTTTGAATAGCATGAGAAACGGAGTTTATAATCTGATAAAAAGTTTTTTCTGGGAGACTCCAAAGGAAGAAGATATAAAAGCCTGGCGTGCTTTTGTTGCCAATCTTAATGAAGACAGTATTAACAGAGAATTTGATAAAACCATTTCGTTTATGAAAGAAGCTTTGGATAATTCGGACGCTGAAAGCATTAAAAATGAATATTACGAGCTTTTTGAAAATCCTTTCGGTGAAGGCTTGTCGAATCTTAATGCGTCTTTTCTTCTTAAGGGGAAAAACTTTGGGGAGCCTTTGGTTGAAATGAGGGATTTTCTTGAAGATTTGAAAGTAGTTAAGGATACTGATTACAAGGATACAGAGGATTCGATACTCTTTATGATAGATCTTATGCTATACTTAATAGATAGTGGTGATTGTACCGATGTGCAGCAAAATTTTTTGAAGAAGTTTTTATACCCGTCTTTTGAAAGACTTGCTGAAATACTGAAGACAAATGAAAAGGCTTACTTTTACGCAACAGCAGGTTTGTTTTCAAGGGATTATCTTGAAATGGATATGAAGTTTTTGGAAGGTATAAAGTCTTTAACTTAATATTATATCAGCAGGAGGTCTTTTATGAAAAACAAGTTTCTTGACAGAAGAAAATTTTTAAAAGGGATGGCTGTAACAGGAGCCACTTTGGGTGTGGCTGCCACTGCCACTGTGAAGCCGGCTATGGCAAAAGACAGTGAAGTTGTAAATGAAAATCTCTATAGAGAGACGGAACATTTTAAGAAATATTATAAATCTCTAAGAGATTAAGGAGGTTTCTATGCCAAGTAAAAAATTACTTAAAAAAGGGGATTTCAACGGAAGCTCAACCAAGACGATAAATCATAATTTTGACAGGAGAACATTCCTGAAATTCTCAACGGCAACGGCGGCTTTGGCCGGCTTGTCCACTATGCCGAGTGTTGTCAAAAAGGCACATGCTGCAAACGCAAAATCACCTTATCCGAAATCTGAGATTATCAGGACAGTATGCACTCACTGTGCTGTGGCATGCGGTGTGTATGCCGAAGTACAGAACGGTGTATGGGTAAGGCAGGAAATAGCTCAGGATCACCCCATATCAAGAGGCGGGCACTGCTGCAAAGGAGCAAGCGCCATCGATATGGTGAAAAGTGAAAAACGACTTAAACACCCTCTTAAAAAGGTTAACGGAAAATGGCAAAAAATCTCATGGAAACAGGTTCTCGATGAGGTTTCAGAAAAGCTGATGAAGCTCAGGGAGGAAAACGGTCCTGATTCTGTAATGTGGATAGGTAGCGCAAAGGTTTCAAATGAAATGGCCTATCTCCAGAGAAAGCTTGCTGCTTTTTGGGGAACGAACAATATTGATCATCAGGCCAGAATCTGCCACTCCACAACCGTTGCAGGTGTTGCTAACAGTTGGGGCTATGGAGCGATGACAAACAGTATGAATGATATACGTAATTCCAAATGCATTTTTATGATCGGTTCCAATGCTGCTGAAGCTCATCCTATTTCAATGCAACACATATTGTATGCCAAAGAAGTAAACAATGCTCCTATAATCGTTGTTGATCCACGTTTTACAAAGACTGCAGCCAAGGCCACTGATTTTGTCCAGATAAGATCCGGAACGGATACAGCCTATACTATGGGGCTGATAAACGTGATTCTGGAAAATGGCTGGGAAGATAAAGAATTTATCAGAAGAAGAGTTTCCGGATTTGATCAGCTTAAAAAGGAAGCAAAAAACTATCCTCCTGAAGTTGTATCGGAAGTTACAGGCGTACCTGCAGAAGATATAACAAGGGTTGCCAAAATCCTGGCGCAGAACAGACCCGGCACAATTGTGTGGTGCATGGGAGGTACCCAGCACTCAATTGGAAGCAGTAACACAAGGGCTTACTGTATACTGCAACTTGTGCTTGGTAACATGGGAGTCTCAGGCGGCGGTACCAATATATTCCGCGGCCATGACAATGTTCAGGGTGCCACCGATATGTGTGTGCTTTCTCACTCACTTCCGGCTTATTATGGCCTTTCGGACGGAGCATGGAAACACTGGAGCAGAGTCTGGGACGTTGACTACGAATGGATAAAATCCAGATTTCACAATAAAAAGTATATGGGTATCCCCGGCTTTACTCTTGCCAGATGGTATGAGGGTGTTATCCAAGAGGATAAAATAAGCCAATATACTCCCCTCAAAGCTGTTGTGTTTTGGGGATGCTCATCCAACTCCCAGTCACAATTCCATAAACTTAAAAAAGCATTGGATAAACTTGATATGATTGTTATTATCGATCCGTTCCCGACAATGACGGCTGTGGCATCAGAAAAAGATAATGTTTATCTGCTTCCATCAACAAGTCAGTATGAAACCAGCGGAAGCGTAACCAACAGCCAAAGAGGGATTCAGTGGCGCTACAAGGTTGTAGATCCTGTTTATGATGCAAAAGATGACTATACGATTTTATCAGAGATGATTGATAGATTCGGATTTGCAGATAAATTTTATAAAAACATTAAAACAGTTCCTGAAGATGTTACAAGGGAGTTAAACAAGGGTTCATTGACAATAGGTTACAACGGTCAGACACCTGAAAGACTGAAAAAGCATGCTGATAATTGGCATACTTTTGATGTTACAACTTTAGAGGCAAAAGGCGGACCATGCGACGGCGAATATTACGGTCTTCCATGGCCGTGCTGGACTGAAGAACACCCGGGCACGCCTATCCTCTATGATATGTCAAAACCTGTTAAGAAGGGAGGTCTTCCTTTCAGAGCTAGGTTCGGAACGGAATACACCTATCCTGACGGCACAAAAGAGAATCAGCTTGCAGCACCGGGCACAACTATGCCGGGAAGTGAAGCTGACGGAGGATATCCTGAATTCAGCGGCGTAGTTGAAGGCACTAACTGGAAGACAGATTTAAGTCAAAAAACTATCAAGTATGCTCTTGACAAAGGTATGGCTCCTTTCGGCAATGCAAGAGCGCGGTGTTATGTATGGAACTTCCCCGATCCTATACCGGTTCACAGAGAGCCACTGCATTCTCCAAAACCTGAGATGATTAAAAAATATCCCACATACGATGATCAACCGGATCAGTATCGCGTGCTAACAAGGTTTAAAAGCGAACAGAAGCTTGACTGGTATAAAGAATATCCTCTAATCCTAACAACCGGCCGTGTGGTTGAATACATGGGTGGAGGAGCTGAAACAAGAAGTAATAAATATCTTGCCGAGCTTCAGCCTACAATGTATGCAGAAGTAAATGTAGAGACCGCTCATAATTATGGTCTCAGGGATGAAGATATGATCTGGATTGAATCACCCAATGGTGGGAAAATTAAAGTTCAAACCAAAATTTCCGCAAGAGTGGATAAGGATACTATATTTATGCCATTTCACTTTGGAGGCTTTTTCATGGGCGATTCATGGGCCGGCAAATATCCGGAAGGAACAGAACCATACGTCCTTGGTGAAGCGGCAAACGTGGTTACTAATTACGGTTATGACATTGTGACTCAGATGCAGGAGACCAAAACCGGTCTTTGCAAAATGAGTAAAGCGTAGGATTAGGAGGGTATTATGGCACGTATGAGATTTTTATGTGATGTGGAAAGATGTATAGATTGCGCCGGATGTTCGATAGCATGTAAAGAAGGTCATAACGTACCTGTTGGCATCAACAGAAGGCGTGTTATTCCCATTAATGAAGGCGAGCCCGGAGAAAAGAGCATTTCCGTTGCCTGCATGCACTGCTCTGATGCACCGTGTATAGCTGTTTGTCCGGTGGACGCACTTTATCAGAGGGATGACGGAATAGTAAATGTGAATAAAGATACATGTATAGGATGCGGTTACTGCTTTTTTGCATGCCCCTTTGGTGCCCCTCAGTTTCCGGAAGGAAACAGTTTCGGGGCAAGAGGCGTTATGGATAAATGTACATTCTGTGCCGGAGGCCCTGACGAAAATTTTAGTGACAGGGAAATGAAATTGTACGGTCAGAACAGAATAGCTGAAGGTAAAGTTCCGTTGTGTTCCGGGATGTGTTCCACCAAAGCTCTTTTGGCAGGTGATGGTGATAAAGTGGCAAACATTTACAGAGAAAGGGTGTTTAAACGCGGTTCAGGAGCGAATGCCTGGGGTTGGTCCAGAGCTTATAACAGGAAATAATAAAGGAGTAGGCGGCTAAAGCCGTCTTCCTTTTTAATGCAGCTCTGAAATACCGATTAAGGGGCGTTAAGATGAAAAAAATACTTACAGCTTTATTTATTATGCTTTTTATTGTCGGAGCAATGGTTATATTTGCTGAGACTCAGCAGCCGTCTATTACAAAATCATACGGCGTTGTTTCTACTACAGCTTACTACAAAGATTTCAATGAAGTTTTTACCGGCGATTGGCAGAAGTATGGACAGAAATTTACTGTTTTACAGGAAAAATATTTCAAAAATATTTATACCATTCTTATTATAGCCATTCCGCTGATTTTTCTGCTTCATTTTTTGGTAATAGGTGCATTCAAGTTTGCACATAGTGGCGAGAAAATCCCATGGTACAGCTTGTTGGGGAGGGTGATTCACTGGATAGCTGCTGTAACTTTTGTGATTATGCTTTTATCGGGACTTGCCATGATTTACGGAAATCTTTTCGGCGGCGGGGCTTTTATAAGGTTTTTAAGATATACCCATGGTATTGTTGCTATAGTGTTTGCCGTGGATGCCCTGATTCTTTTTGTATTATGGGTCAAAGATGCTATACCTAAAACATACGATATAAAATGGTTTCTGGTAATGGGCGGATATTTGAGCAAATCCAAAAAAATTATCAAGGCGGATAAATTTAATGCCGGTCAGAAAGTATGGTTCTGGCTTGCCACTATAGGCGGAATTGTTATGGCTGTGACCGGTTATATTATGTACTTTTTTGCGGGGACAACAGATACACTGCGCATTTCAGTAATGATACATATTATTCTCGGGATGGCGTTGCTTGTAATGTTTATTGTGCATGTTTATATGGGGGTTTTCTCCATAAAAGGTTCCCTTCAGAGTATGATTTACGGATATAAAATGCCCGAAGAGGCAAAGATTCTTCACAATGCACACTATGAAAAGCTTAAGAATGAAGGATATATTTCTGAATAAATAAGGTAGAAGTAGAGGTAGAGGTAGAGGGAAAGGTAAATTACCTCTACCTCTACTTATGGAATTTGCCGCTAATGTAATTAAATTATTCCATGTAGTTTGAGGAGTGATTCATTATCAATTTTTTTGCCTGAAAATTTTTCATATACTTTCTCAAAATTGGCAGAGCCTCCAAGGGAAAGGACATTCGTAAGGAATCTTTCTGAAAAACCATTCTCAAATATATTATTGTCTACAAAATCATAAAATGCATTGGCACTCAGCCTTTCCGCCCATTTGTAGCTGTAATATCCCGCGGCGTATCCACCTGCAAAAATGTGAGCAAACTGATTCTGAAATTTTGTGTACTCAGGCGGCTTTATAACGGCGATTCTGTCTCTGACTTCATCCAGTTTTTTTTCCACTTCTTCCGATGACATTTTGCACATGTGGATATACATATCAAAAAGGCCGAATTCCAGCTGTCTTACAAAACCCATACCGGAGTGAAAGTTTTTATTATTCACAATTTTGCTGATAAGCTCATCAGGAATAATTTCTCCAGTTTTATAATGTCTGGCGAACATTTTTAATATCCCCGATTCAAAAGCAAAATTTTCCAACAGTTGGGAAGGAAATTCCACCAGATCCCACTCAATACCGTTTACTCCACTCACAAAATATTCGTCCACTTTGCTTAGCAGGTGGTGAAGAGCATGACCCATTTCGTGAAAAAGTGTTTCCATATCTCTGTGCCTCAGCAGAGAAGGATTGTTTTCGGAAGAGGGAGGGAAGTTGGCCACAACAAAAGCCTTTGGCAGAACAGTGTCGTTGCTGCTCGTTATATATTTTGTCATCCAGTCGTTCATCCATGCTCCGTCTTTCTTTCCTTTTCTGGCTTCCAGATCCATAAAAAGAAGGCCCTGTTCAGCACCGTCAATATATAACTTGTAGCAGCAGGCACTTTCATGCCACAGCTCAGCTTTTTCCTGTTTGAATTCAATGTTGAACAATTTATGCAAAAAAGTAAAAAGTCCGTCAATCACAGCGTCTTTCTCAAAATATGGTCTTAATTCTTCCTCGCTGAAGTTCAGTTTCTCTTTTTTCAGTTTTTCCGAAAAATACATTAAATCATATGACTGAATGTTTTCTATATTATATTCCTGTGCAAATGTCTGTAACTCCGAAAAATCATTTTGTGCCTTTCCCCTGCATTTTGCTGCTAAATCCTCCTGGAAATCAATAACTTTTTCAGCAGAGTCAGCAGCTTTGTCGTAAATGGATAATTCTGAGAAATTTTTAAATCCGAGAATTTGTGACAATTCATATCTGAGACTTAAAATTTCCTCAATAATTTTCTCATTTTGAGGAGCCCTTGTCATGTAGGCTTTATACATCTTTTCCCTTAGTTCACGATCTGAGCAGTATGTCATAAATGCAATGTAACTTGGCATCTGAAGAGTAAAAATGTATTTATCGCCTTTCTTTGCAGCTTGCTTTTCTGATTCGGGCATTTCAGTCAATACCGATTCTTCAGCTTCCAAACTGAATTTATCAGTATCATCAAGTATATTTTGAAAGAAACTGTTGCCTAACTCGCTCAGACGTAGGTTTATTTGCCTGACACGCTCTTTTTGCCTTTCGGGGAGGTGAACCCCTGCAAGTTTAAAATCCCTTATTCCTTTTTCAATAACGACTTTTTGAACTTTGTTAAGATTATTTTCTGAATTTATTTTTTCATATATTTTATAGATATTGTCATCTAAGGAGATGTCGGTAAAAAATTCTGTTACCATCGGCAGTGTTTTTTTATAAGATTCCTGAGTCTTAGGTGTATTTTTTACTGAATTCAAATGGGATATTTTTGTAAACTCTTTATGCAAATCGTGAATTATATCTGCAAAAGGTCTTATAAAATTTTTGTATGATAAATCGTCAGCATTTTTAAGCTTTTCTAATGCATTTTTTGCATCTTGCAGCTTTGTGTTAAAAATTTCCGGAAAATTTTCAATCTCATTTTCGTTTAACAACTTGTAATCCATATGTACCTCCTTAAAATGTGCAACGTAATCTAATAAATATAATAATTCAACTATTCTTTAAGATTGTATTAGGAGTTGCAAGCCACCCTTAAGTTGTTGTAGATTAAGGTTTTACGAGAACAAAAATCACAACCAAAAAGGTGACTTGCAATGAACAAAATAAACTACAAATTTGAAAG
>Ga0247721_100003_pt1 | contig 200451 bp, 192 predicted proteins | sample MSEWel2017_08_16_FD_189089 | JGI IMG/M metagenome (GOLD analysis project Ga0247721, IMG submission 189089) | Subsurface sediment microbial communities from gas well in West Virginia, United States - MSEEL Well Study Marcellus 3H_2017_08_16 | ecosystem: Environmental > Terrestrial > Deep...
CAGCACAACCGTAATACCTTGCCATATCTGCATAGCTGTCATTTAAATCTACACGGTGCTTCTTATGGCTTATTACTGCTGATTTTAAATTGTCAGGAATCAAAGTGCTGGCTACCCCTCCGAAATAATCGAAAGCAAGGGTGTGTGAGTATATGAAAGATTCTTGCTTTTGGTTCTCTGTAGCATGGGCAAATACTGCATAATCGAAATCAGGAAGTGGACGATTGGTACGTTTGGGAATATTTCTCTCAGGAAATAGCTTGGCTTCAAGAATAGTCTCAGGAAGGGATAAGAACTCTTCAACACTCAAGTCTGTAATTTCAAAACGTATGCAGTAGTCTGATATCGTGGCTTTGGTAACGTCCGTGGATAATGATATTTGCCTGTATGACAAATCATTGCTGTACCGTAATCTTATTACATCATGTCAGAATTACTCCGATACACTGTCCGAAAACGAACGATATGCTGTCCGATTTAATCCGATACATGCAGCTACCACAGGATCAGTTATTGAACTTTACCGGCAGATAGCTCATTCGTTGAAATTAGAAACACGGTCACCTTCCAGGTCCTATTTGCAAAGGGCTATTAAGCATTCTGTTACAGAGTTGACTAATAAAAAACGTAAGCTCCTTCTGATTGTGGATGAGGCGTCATTACTCAGACTGGATGTCTTTGGGGAATTACATACTTTACTGCAATATCATATAGATTCGAAGGGGTTGCTTCCTTTGCTGCTGGTGGGGCAATCAAATCTGGTGGATATGCTGTCATTTCCAAAGGCTAAAGCTTTGGCATCCAGAGTGGTGGCAAGGGGGCATATGCAGCCGCTTAATGAAGAGGAAGTTCGGCAGTATTTAGAGCATCACTTGAAGCTTGCCGGATGCAAGCGAAATCTGTTTACTGAGGAAGCTATGACTGCTATCCGGCAGGGTGCATCCGGTGCTTTAAGAAAAATCAACAACCTCGCAAGAGGTGGACTTATTGCAGCTGCTAAACAAGAACAACATGAGGTTGCGGCTGAACATATACGAGTTGCTGCAACGGAACTTATTTGAAGGGGGAAACCCCTTCTTCATGGTTCAGACGGATTATTATGAAAAAGACGGATTAATCAGAAAACTTTGGACGAAATAATCTGATTCGCGACAGAAGATTAGCGATATTAATTGGAAATATTTTTGTGAAACATGCTGTTTAAAGGGATAATATCCCTTTAAACAGCTCCCTGAGGTTCCAAAACTATGCTTTCATAACCAGCTTGCTTATAGTCTTCTTCTAATTCGGTTATTGTATAATAAGAGGTGGATTCCAGAAGCGTCCTTGCCAGCAAATTGTTCAGCTGATGACCGGATTTATATGCACGCACATGACCGTAAAATCTGTATCCAAGCAGAGATACATCTCCGATCAGATCAAGCGTTTTATGCCTGACAAACTCATCCTCATATCTCAGCCCTTCACTATTAATCACTCCCTCATCACCGATAACAACAGCATTATCAAGAGAGCCGCCACGGGCTAATCCCATCTGCCAGAGGCTTTCCACCTCTTCTTTAAAACCGAACGTTCTTGCTTTGGCTATTTCGTCTTTAAAGACTTTGGGATTTACATCAAAAAAAGCTTTCTGTTCGCTGATATGTTTGTTGTCAAAATCTATATGACATGTAAATTTAAGGAACCTTGAAGGGATGAGTTCAACCCACTTATCCCCCCATTCAACACGTATCCGTTTCTTAAATTTAAGGTACTTTCGCTTCTTGCCCAGCACTTTAACACCTGCCTGGGAAAGTATATCAACAAAAGGTGCTGCGCTGCCGTCGAGAATAGGAACTTCCCCCGCATTTACTTCCACAATAGCATTATCTATGCCTAATCCATACAAAGCGGCCATGAGATGCTCGATAGTACTGATAGAAGCTCCGCCGCATTTAATGGATGTAGCAAGCTGTGTGGAGTAAACATCAAAAGGCGAAACTTTTGTCATCTGGCAATTGCTTACATCTGTCCTTAAAAACTGTATACCTGTATCGGGATAAGCTGGTTTAATATTTACATCAATATAATTGCCGCTGTGTAATCCTGTGCCGGAAAATGAAATTTCTTTATTTAAAGTTGTTTGATACATATTAACCTCAATAGTGTCTTCAATACCTTATAGCAAGAAACATTCCTAAAAATATATATTTATATAATATATGATTATTATGCATTATGCAAACTTTAAATTTTCACAGATTAAAACTGCAAAAGCTATAAATAAAGGCTCTATGAAAATCCAGCAGATAATTTCCTAAAGTCTTCCGCATTGCAGAAAATTTCATACAATTTATAAAAAAACAGAAACATTATATATTTATGTAATCCACAAACCACATAGTGTACAAAAAAATATACACCAAAAAAACTAAGTAACTTAAAATTCAGCATTCTCAAAACGTGTGTATTCTTCAATAAAAGCAAGTTTTATAGTATCAACAGGACCGTTTCTGTGTTTTGCCACAATAAGCTCCGCAAGTCCGGGAAGTTTTGTATCCTGATGGTATACTTCGTCCCGATATAAAAACATGATAAGGTCAGCATCCTGCTCAATAGCTCCCGACTCTCTCAAATCAGAAGGAACCGGTCTTTTATCTGTCCTGTTTTCAACACCCCTGTTAAGCTGGGAGAGTGCTATTACAGGGATATTGAGCTCTTTAGCAAGAGCTTTAAGCGCTCTTGAAATTTCAGATATTTGCTGTTCCCTGCTCTCAGCTCTGCTGCCTGACATAAGCTGCAGATAATCCACTATAACCACATCCAGATCATATTCCCTTTTCAGCCTTCTGCATTTTGCTCTCAGCTCCATAGAGGAAATAGCCGGGGTATCATCAAGAAAAAGACTTAAATCGTTCAGTTCAGAACCGACACTGGCAAGTCTCTGCCATTCGTCATTATTCAGCCTTCCATTACGAAGTTTCGTGGATTCTATTTTCGCTTCGGAAGATAAAAGCCTTTGCACGAGTTGTCCTGAAGACATTTCCAGTGAAAAGACAGCTGCCGATTTGCCATATTTGCTGCAGGTATTCAGAGCAAGGTTCATTGCAAAAGCCGTCTTGCCCATACCGGGTCTCCCGGCTATAATAATAAGGTCGGATTTTTGCAGACCGTTAGTTAACTTATCCAGATCCATAAACCCGGATGGTACTCCTGTAATCTGCTCATTTCTGCCGTAAAGGCTTTCCAAAATCTCAAAAGTGTCCTTTATTACTACGCCTATCGGCTGTACTTCATTTTTAAGTTTAAATTCAGCCAGGCTGAAAATATGCTTTTCAGCTTCATCAACCAAATTGCTGATCTCACCGGTGTAAGAATACGACTTTTCGGCTATATCTGAGCTGAACTCAATTAACGCCCGTAACAGTGCTTTGTCTTTTACCATATTGGCGTAATGCACAATATTGGCCGAATTAGGAATAATATTTACCAACTCGGAGATATAATCCACACCACCTGCTTTTTCAGTAAGATCTTTGTCATTAAGAGAACTGACAAGTGTTACGATATCCAACGGCTTATTATTATGGGAAAGCTCCATAAGCTCTTTGAAAATTATTTTATGGGGAGGGTAATAAAAATCGTTAACCCCCAGAAGATGCACAATCTTATCAAGCGCCTTATCGTCAATAAGTATAGAAGCAAGTACAGCCTGCTCGGCCTCCATACTGTAAGGAGGCTTCTTTATGGCCGGGCTGTTGTTGTCTGCATAAGTCGCATTGTTTCTGTAATTTTTAGTATAACCGTTAGCCATTGCACCAGCCTGTTTATTTTTCAGCGTTTATATTAACTTTTACATCAGCCTTGGCTTCCTTATAAAGACCTATTGTAACAGTGTGCTCGCCTGTTTCTTTTATAGGATTTTTAAGCTCGATATCTTTTTTATCCACATCTATTCCTTTCTCACTGATAGCTCCTGCTATATCCTGGGAAGTAACTGCACCGAAAAGTCTGCCTTTTTCTCCTGCCTTCATTGTCAGGTTTATCTCCAAACTGCTGAGTTTTTCAGCTTTCTCTTTTGCCGTAGTCAGTTTCGTTTCTTCCTTTTCCTTAATCTGATCTTTCCTGTTCTCAAGCTTTTTCAGATTGGGTTCTGTAGCAGGAGCAACAAGACCCTTTGGCATAAGGTAATTGCGGGCATAGCCATCCTTTACCTCTTTGACATCACCTTCATGGGCTGTTCCCTTAACATCTTTAAGAAAAATCACCTTCATATTCTGTCTCCTCCTTTGCTATTCTTCTTGAAAGTTCCATATCAAAACCTCTTCTGACCAAAAAGTCAAAGCATTTTTTATACAAACTGATCCTCGAAGAAGTGTTTTCTGATATTTTGCCACTTTTGTTCGTAATATTTCTAATCTTATTTCTGCAAACGTCAACAGCGATCTTCTCAATTTCCACATTTTCTTTAAAAGCAATTTCCTCCACATCTTCTACAGAGGTATCGACCATTTTTTCCGAAAGCTTTCTGCAAATATAATATGGACCATATCCCTGCCTCAGCTTTGTCAGGGAGAAAAGTTTTACAAAACGGTCATCATTAACAAAATCAAACCGCTTTAATTTAGCCAGTATTTCCTTCACTTCATTCTCTGACAAGTCAAATTTACTTTTAAGCCTGTACGTTATTTCTCCCTCGGTAAAATCTTTTTTGGACAATATACCGTAAACATAACTTTCGGGTGTTTTACTATGTCTGCTCCCCATTATTATCCTGCCATTTTGCATCGGAAGTTGTAGTTATACCTTTTACTCTGAGGGTGAAATCGTCAGGCTTGGTTGCCCATTTGACTGCCTCTTCATAAGTGACCAATTCCTTTTTATAAAGTGAATACAGAGACTGATCAAAACTTTGCGAGCCGTACATACTTTTACCGGACTCCATAAAATCGCTGATCTGACTTATTTTTTCCTTGTCTATTATACAGTCCTTAATCGTTGGTGTGTTTATCATTACTTCCACCGCCGGAACCCTTCCTTTTCCATCAGCTCTGGGAACCAAGCGCATTGAAACAACCGCTTTGAGGATAGAGGCCAGCTGCATCCTCACCTGCCTCTGGTGATAAGGAGGGAATACGGAAATAATTCTGTTAATCGTCTCCGGAGCATCCATTGTGTGCAAAGTGGACATTACAAGGTGTCCGGTCTCTGCAGCGAGAAGTGCAGTCTCAATAGTTTCCACATCTCTCATCTCACCCACCAGTATCACATCCGGATCCTGCCTGAGAGAGTATTTAAGAGCATCAGGAAAATTTAAAGTATCCGTACCTATCTCCCTTTGGGATATTATGGATTTATTATCCCTGTGTAAAAATTCTATGGGATCTTCAATGGTTATTACATTAACTTCTCTTTCTGTATTAATGTATTTTATCATAGAAGCCAGAGTTGTTGATTTACCTGTACCGGTTGTTCCTGTAACAAGAACCAGACCTCGCTGTTGCATAGCAATGTTTCTAAGAACCTCAGGCAGATTGAGCTCTTCAATAGAGGGGATATTTCTGGGAATCGCTCTCATTACCATCACGACACTTCCCCTCTGAAGATAAGCATTAACCCTGAAACGACCTAAGTCTTTTACACTGTACGAAAAATCGGCTTCTAAATGCTCTTTAAATTTTGCTCTTATATTATTGCTCATCATCGAAGCGGCCGTTTGCAAAAGCTCTTCTGCTGTAAGCTTTGGAAAATCAGGAGATTGAATCAGTTTGCCGTCTATCCTGTAAATAGGATGCCTCCCGGCTTTAAGGTGAATATCCGAAGATCTTTTTTTAACCGCAGTAGTCAAAATACTGGTAATATCAATCATCGGGCTGTTCCTCCTGTTTTGCCGCTACAGGAATATTGTGATTCTTCTTGATCTGATTCTCTATTTCCTCTGATAGTTCTTTATTTTCTAACAAATAGGCTCTGGTATTTTCTTTACCCTGTCCCAGCCTTGTATTGCCGTAGCTGAACCAGGCACCGGCTTTGGAAATAATATTTTCTTTCACACCCATATCAATCAAAATACCCTCTCTTGAAATTCCTTTACCGAACATAATATCAAATTCCGCCTGTCTAAACGGAGGAGCAACTTTATTTTTTACAACCTTGGCCAATATATGATTACCGACTGTTTCTTCTTTTTCCTTAAGGGAAGCTGTCCTTTTCACTTCAACACGCACAGTGGAATAAAATTTCAGAGCATTTCCTCCTGTTGTGGTCTCAGGGTTACCGAACATAACCCCTATTTTTTGCCTTGTCTGGTTGATAAAAACCAGTGTCGTTTTGGATTTATTAACAATACTTGTCAATTTTCTTAAGGCCTGACTCATCAATCTTGCCTGCAGTCCCATATGTGCATCGCCCATCTCTCCTTCAATTTCGGCACGCGGCGTCAGTGCAGCCACTGAGTCGATCACCACCACATCAACTGCAGCACTTCTCACAAGTGTTTCTGAAATTTCAAGTGCAGCCTCCCCGCTGTCCGGCTGACTGACAAGCAGATTATCCGTATCCACACCAATAGAATTGGCATAGATAGGGTCCATAGCATGCTCAGCATCTACAAAGGCCGCAACGCCTCCTTGTTTCTGTGCTTCAGAAATTATATGCAGAGCAACTGTCGTCTTACCGCTGGACTCTGCACCATATATCTCTACTATTCTGCCTCTTGGAACACCGCCTACACCCAGGGCTATATCCAGTGAGAGCGAACCTGTAGGAATAACAGGGAGCTTTTCAGACGCTTTATCTCCAAGCCTCATAACGGCGCCCTTGCCAAAATCCCTCTCTATTTTTCCCAGAGCTAAATCAATTGCCTTTTGTTTATCTTTATCCATCAATTACCTCCTAAAAGTAAGCTTTTTTATTATATATAGTTTCATATTCAGGACCTTCCGGCGTTAAAGTGCTTTTAATCAGATGAATGGTATCGAACTTCACTTCTTCTCTCTTAAAAAGTTTATTAATACTGTTTATTTTATAAATAAATGCATCTTTATCATATAATTTTTTTACCCTCAGCAAAGTAAGATGTATTCTAAAAGGTTTTTTGTCAAAATTAAACCCCACTCTTTCAAATTCATTTTTCATATCCTGTTGAATTTTGAGCAAATACTCCGAATATCCCTTGAGAAAAATCACTTTGGGAAAATTGCGGCTACCGAAAAATCCCACCTCATCAAAAAGTATTTCAAAAGGTGAAAGCCTTATCCTATCCATTGCCTTTTTTATATCTTTCACAACCGCTTCATTCTGTTCTCCCAAAAAAAGGAGTGTAATATGCATATTTTCCGCTTTTACAGGCCTTAAATGCACAAGCCCTTTAAATTCCTTACTGAGATCACTAATTCTGCGGGAAAATTCAATCGGCATTTTTACTGCGACAAAACACCTCATGGGATTGCCAGCACCTCCTGCTCAGCAATTATTATCGCCCGTTTGGCAGTTCTTTCTCTGATTGTTTCCCTGTCCCCCCCGGTAAATACAAAATGCTCCACCTTGACCCTGTCATTAAAACTAATTGCTATATAAACAGTACCCACCGGTTTTTCCGGGCTGCCCCCGTAAGGACCGGCGATCCCTGTAACACCTATTCCGATGTCAGCACCTGTTAAATTTACGATATTTTCAGCCATCATTTCAGCCGTTTCAGCGCTGACAGCACCGTGGTTTTCTAAAACAGTACTTTTGATACCTAACAGATTTTCCTTCACACTATTGCTGTAAGAGACAATTGATCCCAGGAAAATATCCGAGCTGCCGGGGATATCTGTCATTTTTTTGGCGATAAGCCCACCGGTGCAGCTTTCCGCCGTAGCCAAAGTCAGCCCGCTCTCTTTGAGAACGCTGAACAGCCTTGTTTCCACGCCGGCCCTGCCATATCCTACAAAGTTTTTTTTCAGCTTTTCCCTGAGCAAATCTGAAAATTCAAGTAAAGAATCATTTTTCCAGCTTCTGAGACGGACGATTATATCACCTTTTGAGACATTAATGATACATTTCACATCAGAAGGAATAACAATCTCATTCATAGCATCATCAACATCGGATTCCGGGATGCCGCTAAAAACTATTTCCTTAGAAAAATACTCATTTAGTTTGAATTTTTCTTTGAGGAAAGGAAGTATATGCATTTTAAAAATAGCTTCCATCTCATAAGGAACCCCCGGCATAGTAAAAAGATACGCCCCATGCTTTTCTATTGAAAAACCGTATGCAGTGCCCACAGGGTTGTTGTAAATTTTACACCCTTCCGGCAGCATTGCCTGTCGTTTGTGGGATTCTTTTATGGCAACATTTCTTGAAGTAAGTTTTTTTCTGATATGAGCAAAAACCTCTTCATTAAAAACGGTCTTTTTCCCGATAACATGAGCTGCTGCCTCAGCAGTCAAATCATCAAAAGTGGGACCAAGCCCACCTGTAGTCAGCACAATGTCACTCGTTCTCATATAATAATCAAAAGCCCTTACAATTTCGTTAAAATCATCAGGAATCGCCTGAACCGAAATCACAGAAACCCCAAGTCTTGAAATATTCGAGGCAAGAAAAGATGAGTTGGAGTCAACAATACTGCCTTCAAGTATTTCATTACCTATTGCAAGAATTGCGGCTTTTACATTCATATAAACACCTTGATTATATGAAAAATACCAAGTGAATAAATACCGGCGATAAGATCGTCAAGCATTACTCCAGTACCCCCTTCTATTGATTCTACCTGTTTTATAGGATACGGTTTGGATATATCAAAAATCCTGAAAAGAAAAAACGTTATCAATAAATTTATTATGTTAAAAGAAACAAACATAAGTACAAAATAATAACCCACAATCTCATCAATAACAATCTGCGAGGCGTCCCTCTCATTATGATATTTTTCATAATATTCGGAAACAATTATTCCGATAACAAACAAAGCAACAAAAACAAAAAACTTGCCCAGTATGCCTAAATAAAAGGTCAGCACGATCAAAACTATAGCCAAAAGTGAGCCCAGTGTCCCCGGAGGTCTCAGATGCCCCACATAAAACCCGGTGGCAAGAAGATGACAAAACTTATGCATTAAAAATCTCCTTTTTCAACAGCTCTTTTATATCGATCAATCCTTCATAAAAAGCTTTGCCAACAATACATCCCTTTATGTTTTTTATCCTTTGCAGCTCATACAACTCGTCTTCACTTTTAAAGCCTCCGGATGCAATGACTCCGAAGGGCGATTCGGCGGCCAAATCTCTTGTTCTGTCAATATTAATTCCCTGAAGCATACCGTCTCTTAATATATCCGTGTATATAACACTTTCAAAGGGTGTATTTTTATACTCTGAAATCAGATCGTCAACAGTAAGACTACTATTTTCGTACCAGCCTTCAGCAGAAAGGACACCATCCCTTGCATCCATACCGAGAATTAGTCTGCCCGGATGTGCAGTTGCAATCTTTTTGGTAAGTTCTACATCTTTGATGGCTGTTGTTCCAAGTATAACATATTTTACTCCCAGGGCAAAATAAGCTTCCGCCCTTTCAATTGTCCGGATACCGCCGCCAACTTCAACTTCCATGTCGGTATTTCGTATTATTCCTTCTATCACATCAAAATTGACACTTTCTCCCTTTTTCGCACCATCCAGATCCACAATATGAAGCCTTTTCACCCCCATTTGCTGGAATTCGGCTGCTGTAGCAACAGGACCATCTGAATATATCTTGTAATCTTTCATATTGCCTTTCTTCAGCCTTACGACTCTGGCATCAAGAAGATCGATTGCCGGTATTATCAACATTTCCACTCCCCGAAATTTTTCAGTATTTTCAATCCTGCCTGCTGGCTTTTTTCAGGATGAAACTGTGTGGCCGCAACATTCCCCCGGGCAATAACAGCACTAAACTCCACGCCAGCATACTCAGCTGTTGCCACAGAGAATTCACTGACAGGCGCATAATAAGAATGTACAAAATACATATACTCCCCGTCTCTAATCCCTTTAATCAGCGAATGCCCTTTCTTCAGAACAAGGCTGTTCCAGCCCATATGAGGTATTTTGTATCCATCTTCTTTCTTTTTTTCGAATTTTTTAACAGCACCGGGAAATATGCCCAACCCATTATATTCACCGTATTCATAACTTTTTTCAAAGAGCATCTGCATCCCAACACATATCCCCAGAAAAGGTTTGCCGCTGTTAATGAAATCAACGGTTACCTCATAAAGACCGCTCTCTTTAAGATTTTCCAGACACTGTCCAAAAGCCCCCACCCCCGGCAACACCAGACGGTCATATGAGTCAATTTTGCCGGGCTCGTGTGCAATTTCCGCTTCTATATCCATTTTCAGGAAAGCGTTTGCAACGCTTCTCAAATTTCCCATTCCGTAATCTACAATTCCGATCATTTTTCAGACCACCCCTTTTGTCGAGGGTATCCCGCCCCCGCTTTGACAAACAGCTATCTTTAAGGACTTTGCAAGTGATTTAAAAACCGCCTCAGCAATATGGTGTGTATTTGATCCGTATCTCAAGATCACATGGAGGTTAAACAATCCGTTTGAAGTAAATGCCCTTAACAATTCTTCAACGAGTTCCGTATCAAAACCACCAACCTCACACTGCTGAAACTGTACATCAAAATTCAGAAAACTTCTGCCACTAAGATCCAGAGACGTTTCCACAAGAGTTTCATCCATCGGTAACAGGAAAAAGCCGTATCTCTCGATCCCCTTTTTATCACCCAAAGCCTCTTTCAAAGCACTGCCCATGACAATACCGGTATCTTCCACAAGATGATGGAAATCAACATGAGTATCGCCTTCTGCAGCCACTTTTAAATCAAACCCGCTGTGCTTTGCAAAAAGCTCAAGCATGTGATCAAAAAAACCTGAGCCGGTGTTTATCTCACCTTTGCCGTCTCCGTCCAAATTTATCTTAACATAAATATTTGTTTCAGCAGTCTTTCTCTCTTTTGCTGCAATTCTATGGGACATTTTGACTCCTCACCAAGAGAATAATTACACTTTATTTTTATGTGATTTTACCTTAATATCCTATAAAAATAAATAAAAATCTACCATTAAACTATTTGTTCCAAGAGGAAACTATCATGAAATATTATAGGAACATAGTCCGTAATTACGACATTAAAGAATCGGAGTTAAAAGATCTGGGCTCAATCTGGGAACAGATGTCGAAATATAAGGACGAATTTTCAGGAGATATGATTACATTTGTCTCGGATAACTTCAGGCTGCCGGAAACATACAGTACTGAAATCACAGATGAGTATAAGACAATGCTTGGCAAATTATACGAAAAACTTTTAAGCGGCAAGTTCAATAACGATTATGTAAGTTTTTTGATGAAATTTTCCGAATTCAATTTGGCATATTCAATTAACCAGGCAATGGTAAACGGCTTACTCAGCTACTCCCGAAGCTGGATTCACGAAAAAATATTCCAGAATATAACTGATGATTTTAAGAGAAAGGGTATTTTGATGACATTTCATAAAATGATGGACATTACAGGCGATGTAATAGTTTCAACATATTATGAGAATATAATAAAAAAATACAGTAAAGTTTTTAGCTTGAAAAATTTTATTGTGGATATTAGTGAACGTTTTTCACTTTTTATGCACTTTATACTTGTAGCTATTCTAATATTTCTTACAATTGCCGCAACGGTATTTTTTGGATATGACACTTTGGGTCTGCTTTCAAAAAATACAGAACAGGTTTTGATAACATCCCTGGGATCGCTGCTAATCATCTGGGTGCTGGTGGAATTGCTGCATACAGAGATACAGATAATAAAAGGGGGCAAGTTTAAAATAAGTATTTTTGTGGGAGTTGCACTTATTGCATTTGTCAGAGATCTGCTTATACTTACCCTAAAACACGAGACAGACAACATTACCACTTATTTTGTACTTGCATCCATAATGGTTTTGGGATTAATTTACTGGCTCATTGCAAGGCAGGAACAACAGGAAACGAAAAGGAGTATTAAATGATAAAGCAGGTGGCAAAAAAAATATTCGGAACACACAACGACCGGTTTTTGAAAAAATGCCGGCCGATAGTAGAACGGATAAACAGCTTAGAAGACACGATGTCAGGGCTTTCCGACGAAGAGCTTGCACAAAAAACGGAAAAATTCCGGGATGAACTTTCTTCAGGCAAAACGCTTGATGATATAATGGAAGAGGCTTTTGCAGTTGTAAGAGAGGTCAGTAGAAGAACAATTGAGTTGAGACATTTCGACGTTCAGCTTATCGGCGGTTACGTAATGCACAAAGGCAAAATCGCCGAGATGAAAACAGGTGAAGGTAAAACGCTTGTGGCAGCCCTTTCCCTCTATTTAAATGGTATTGAGGGCAAAGGAGCACACCTTGTTACTGTAAACGACTATCTTGCAAGAAGAGACGCAGCCTGGATGGGTCCTATCTATCTTTTTTTGGGGCTGACTGTGGGAGTTATCCAACCCGATAAATCATTTTATGTGGAATGGGATGATAAAGAAAATTTTACCACTAAATTAATCCCATGTGAAAGGAAACAGGCATACGATTGTGATATAACATACGGTACGAACAACGAATTCGGTTTTGACTATCTCCGCGATAATATGAAATATGACTTTTCAGATTACGTTCAGCGGGAGCTGAATTACGCCATCGTTGACGAAGTGGACAGCATTCTTATAGACGAAGCAAGAACCCCTCTAATCATAAGCGGTCCCACCGAGGAAAGTACCGACAAATACTATAACATAAACGCTGTGGTGAAAAATCTGAAAAATGAGGAACATTACACTGTTCAGGAAAAGGAAAAATCTGCTTCACTTACTGATAAAGGTATCTCATATGTGGAAAATGCTCTCGGAGTGGGAAACCTTTATGATATAAAAAACATAGACACCCTTCATTTTGCAAATAACGCTCTGAAAGCCCATGCTGTGTTCAAGAAAGATGTGGACTATGTTGTTCAAAATGATGAAGTTATAATTGTCGATGAGTTTACCGGCAGATTAATGCCGGGCAGAAGATACTCGGACGGTCTTCATCAGGCTCTGGAAGCCAAAGAGGGTGTAAAGATAGAAAGTGAAAACCAAACGCTGGCCTCAATAACATTTCAGAACTATTTCAGAATGTACAATAAGCTTGCCGGTATGACAGGTACTGCCGAAACGGAAGCCGGGGAATTTATGGAGATATATTCCCTGGGCGTAATCGTTGCGCCTACTCACATGCCCATGATCAGAACAGATCATCCGGATCAGATATACAGGACACTTGATGAAAAATACAAAGCCATCAGCCGTGAAATCGATGAAATGCATAAAAAGGGAAAACCGGTCCTCGTGGGCACCGTTTCCATCGAAAAGTCGGAAATTCTGAGCAAACTTTTATCGAAACTGGGTGTGCCACATGAAGTGCTGAATGCCAAAAACCATGAGCGGGAAGCAACTATTGTTGCCAAGGCGGGTGACAAAGGGGCAGTTACAATTGCAACCAACATGGCGGGTAGAGGGACAGATATTAAAATTAACGATGAAGTCAAATCTCTCGGCGGTCTTCATATTGTAGGAACTGAGCGGCACGAATCAAGAAGGGTGGATAATCAGCTGCGAGGAAGATCAGGAAGGCAGGGAGACCCGGGCTCATCCAGATTTTTCCTCTCCCTGGAAGATGATTTGCTGAGAATATTCGGATCGGAGAAGATCTCCTACATAATGAACAAGCTCGGAATAGAAGAGGGTGAGTCAATAGAACACCCCATGATCACAAGAGCTATAGAAAACGCACAGAAAAAAGTGGAAGGAATGCATTTTGAAATCAGGAAACATCTGCTCGAATACGATGACGTAATGAACCAGCAAAGGCAGATCATCTACTCGCTGAGAAAAGAGATTCTGGAAGGCAAAGACATTGAGTCCATCCTGCTTGAAAATATAGAAAATGTTGTAGACAGTCTTTTTGAAAGGTATGTCAATTCCGAAATTATCGACCCGGAAGGCCTCAACGTTGAAATCAGGAAAATATTTGACATGGATTTCTCTGTGGACGGTATCGATGATAAAAACGCCTCTGAGTACAGGGAAGATTTGCTCAAGCGGGCCAGGGAAAAACTTGAGCATAAAAAGGAAGAATTCGGAGAGCATTTTACCGGTTTTGCAAGATTTCTTATGATGAATGTCCTGGATACAAAGTGGAAGGACCATCTGCTTAACATGGATTATTTGAGAGACAGCGTGGGGCTGAGAGGATACGGTCAGCAAGACCCCTTAATCGAATATAAAAAAGAGTCCTACAATTTGTTTGTGGGGATGATGGAAAGTATAGGTTTTGAAACGGTTGAATACATGATGCGCGTCCAGGTTAAAATAGATGAGGACGTCCAGCTTAAAGAAAAGGAAAGAAAAACAAAGGAAGAAAGAAGAGATATTTTTTCCGAAAACCGGGAAGAGGGCGGAGAAAAAAGACAGCCGGTCAAAAGATCACAGCCCAAGGTGGGAAGAAATGATCCGTGCCCTTGCGGAAGCGGTAAAAAATACAAAAAATGCTGCGGAGCAAACGAAAAAGCGGGCTAAATAGTTCGCTTCTTACTTTTTTAATTTTTAAGAATCATTTCTTTTTTGCAATACCTCTGCCGAACCTCCTTAGCGGCTTATGGTAATAAGGCGCATTTACCTGCCTTACATCTTCAACAGTGTAAAATGCTTTGGGGTTATATTTGTGAATTATATCCAGAAATTTTTGCAGATGTTTCCTTTTGACCACGCTGAAAAGAAGTTTTACGGGGCCGTCCCTTCCCTGACCGTCAACATCGGTAACAAGGTACCCGTTTTGTCTCAGATCACTTATAATAACATATGCATCTTTGCCGGTGATGACCCTGACAATAAGATTACCCATTGCGATTTTATTCTCTATTGATATACCTATAAAATTCCCGACAGAAAAACCTGCAGCATAAGCCAGATATGCATACATATTTGCTTCGTTACCCATAACCTTTGCCACAACCACAATCCAGATCAGTATCTCAAAGAAACCCATAAAGCTGGCAAAATATTTCATCCCTCTGGAAACAAAAATAATTCTCAAAGTACCTATCGCAACATCACAAATTCTTGCTACAAAAATAAGCAGACAGGTGAAAAATATACTCATAAAGCTATATCCAGTCTTTCTTTTTGAAAAATAACAACATCACCACGGCAATGATAATCATAACTAGCCAAACCACCGGATAAGCCCAACGCATATCCAGTTCAGGCATATACTTAAAATTCATTCCATAAACGCCAACTATAAAAGTGAGTGGAATAAAAAGTGTTGAGATGATTGTCAGCATTTTCATAATTTCATTCATTCTGTTGCTCAGATCGGTCATATGCAAATCGAGCAGACTGGCCGTCACATCTCTCAGTGACTCCACAGTTTCAACCAGATGCATTGTATGGTCATAAATATCTTTAATATAAAATTTTATCCCGTCTGAAACTAATCTTGAAGCACCGCTGTCAAGATAGGCAATAATATCCCTTATCGGCCAGATAGCCCTTCTGACTGAGGTAAGGAGGCGCCTTAAATCATAAACCGAACCAACAAAATCCTTTACATCTTTTTCACGAAGTCTCTTTTCAAGATCCTCCAGATTGTCGGAAACCCCTTCAAGAACTATAAAATAGCTGTCCACAATCAAATCAAGTACAGCGTTGACAAAATAGTCATGTGCCTTTCCTCTTATTCTCCCCTCATTCCTTTTTATTCTGTCAAGAATCAAATCCAGATAAGGTTCCTTAGCTTCATTAAGGGTGATAACGCAATTATCCGTTAAAATAATATTCATCTGATGCGCTTTCACGTCATAGAGAGTTTTTCCTCCTTCAAAAACTTTAAGAGTAATGTAAAGATAATTGCCCAGATCCTCCACCTTGGCACGCTGGTAAGGATTGAGAGTATCCTCAAGTACAAGTGAATTAATATCAAATATTTCCCCTATTTGTCTGATTTTAGAAATATCCTTGAAACCGTGCAATCTTATCCAGTTTATTTTGTCTTTTGGTAATTCTCTTTTCAGTTCATCTACATCGTCAATCTCATTTTCTGAAAAATCTTCGGAATCAAAGGAATACATAATTATCGTTGTTGGCTCTGCCTTATAATCACCTGTATACTCAAGAGTCCCCGGAGCTTTCCCGAATTTTTTGGAGGTTCTTTTCAGGGCGCTGTGTATATCAAATCCTTTCACCTGCTGCCTCCTTTATTCAAAAAATATGCGCACACTTTATTCATTCCGCATTCATCACATTTTGGACTCCTAGCTCTGCATATATCTCTTCCAAAAGCAATAACCTGATGACCAAATTTATTCCATCTATCTTCAGGAATTAATGACATCAGTTCTTTTTCAATCTTTTCAGGAGCTCTGGCATTGACTATTCCGATACGTGCTGCAACTCTTTTCACATGTGTATCCACCACTATCCCTTCAGCTTTGCCAAAATTGCCCAATACTACATTGGCCGTTTTCCTGCCTACACCCGGCAGTTCAGTAAGTTTCTCCATATCAAGAGGGATCATCCCCTGGTAATTTTCTGCTATTTTTTTTGAAATTTTCAGAATATTTGAAGCTTTATTCTTATAAAAACCCGTTGGTCTGACGATATCCATTAATTCTTCCGGACCGGCTTCGGCCATATTTTCTGCATCGGGATATTTATCAAATAAAACAGATGTAACCTTGTTAACCCTTTCATCTGTGCATTGCGCACTTAATACCGTAGCAATGAGCAATTCGAAAGGATTTTTATGAGCAAGGGAGCATTCAGCATCGGAATATTTTTCATTAAGAAATGTTAAAAAAATTTCAGCCTTTTGCTGTTTATTCATCATCCAGTTTAATCCCGTATTTTTCCCATTTTTTATCAACAACTTTTTTAATTTGTTCTTCCATGACAATATCCGGCGGCCACTCTCTTGTGTGCCCTTCCGTCTCCCATTTTTTGGTTGCATCTATCCCGATTTTCGAGCCCCAGTGGGCATACGGAGAGGAGTGATCGAGAGCATCCAGGGGACCTTCCATCAATACCGTGTCCCTTTTCCAGTCCACATTATTGCCCATCCGCCACAGAACTTCGGATGTGTTGTGAACATCTACATCTTCGTCAACAACAACTATTATTTTTGTAAACATCATCTGCCCTGTTCCCCAGATAAAATTCATTATTTTCTTTGCATGCTGAGGGTATTTCTTGTCTATTGAAATAAACATCATATTATGAAAAACACCTTCTAAGGGTAGCGCCATATCCACGATTTCAGGAACCTGCTTCTTTAAAAGAGGCAGAAAGATTTTACCGGTGGCAACACCCATATAACAGTCCTCCATAGGTGGCTTACCAACTATAGTGGTGGGATAAACGGCATCTTTCCTGTGGGTTATACATGTAATATGAAACACCGGATATTCATCTGAGAGAGAATAATAACCCGTATGATCACCAAAGGGGCCTTCCGTCCTGAATTCATCCACATTAACGTACCCTTCCACAACAATTTCACTGTTGGAGGGTACCTCCAAATCCACAGTTTCACATTTAACAAGCTCCACCGATTGCTTACGTATAAAACCGGCCAGAAGCATCTCATCCACTCCGTCAGGTGCGGGGGCTGTGGCAGCATATGTCACAGCGGGCTCACTACCCAGAACCACTGCCACTTCGATCTTCTCAAGACCCGCCTTTCTGGCTTTTCTGAAATGATCAGCCCCGTGATGGTGCAGATGCCAGTGCATTCCCGTAGTCTGTTTATCGTAAACATGCATACGGTACATACCGCAGTTTCTGGCACCCGTTTCCGGATCTTTTGTAAAAACATTGGGCAGTGTAATAAAACGTCCGCCGTCCAAAGGCCAGCATTGGAGTATAGGAAATTTTTCTATATTTACTTCATCGTCCTTAATTATTACATCTTTGCAGGGGCCTGTTTTTACCATTTTCGGCAGAATCTGGTTAAGCTCTTTGAGCATCGGCAGAGATTTGAGCTTATCCATAAAATTCTGAGGAACATTCCTGTCCACCAGATTGATAATACGGCTGCCGAGCTCATTCAGATCATCCACTTCCAAAGCCAGGTTCATACGTTTCTCAGATCCGAAAGCGTTAATCAAAACAGGGTGTTTCGAACCTTTTACATTTTCAAAAAGGAGCGCAGGTCCGTGTTTTTTTGAAACCCTGTCTGTAATCTCCGTTATCTCCAATACAGGGTCAACTTCTTCCCTGACCCTGACAAGCTCACCTTCTTTTTCCAGTTTTTTTATAAATGAGCGTAAATCTTTATATGCCATACGGCCTCCAATTCTATATCAATACTCTTCGATATTTATTTAAAACAAATAGTCGCGTCACAGATTCCGAATGTCATCGGATTGAATTGTACACTTTTAAAACCTGATTCGATAATCATCTTTTCATACTCATTTTTTGGGGGAAATTTATACACAGAATCAGGAAGGTACTCATATGCTTTTCTGTTACCCGAAATCAAACCACCTAAGAAAGGGAGTATTTTCGTAAAATACAGTCTGTACAGTCTGCTGAATAAAAAACCTTCGGGCTGAGAAAATTCCAGTATGCATAATCGTCCTCCAGGTTTCATAATCCGAAACAACTCTTCTAAGCCCTTATGCTTGTCCGTTACATTGCGAAACCCAAAAGCAATCATGACTCTGTCGAAACTACCCGGTTTAAACGGCAGGTGATGAGCATCCCCGGCCAGAAGCATTGTATCAGGCTGTTTGCTTTTCGCTTTAAACAGCATATTTTTACTGAAGTCCGCACCGATAATGTCCGTATTTTTTGTCTGTCTTTTAAGCTCACCTATCATATCACCTGTGCCGCACGCCAGATCAAGGATTTTATGATTCTCTTTCACTTCAAGTAGTTCAATGGCTTTTTTACGCCAGGCAACATCTCTTCTAAAACTCAACAGTCTGTTGAGCAGATCATACCTTTCGGCAATTCCGTCAAACATCCGCTGAATTTTTTTCGATTTTTCTTCCAAGATTCCTCCAGACAAAATACTCAACAACATTTAGTCAGAAAATTTAACGGAGTAAACAAAATCCTGAACTCCGCTTTCCCATTGTCAGACGTTACGAATATCAAAATAACACTCAGAAATTTACTCTGACAAAATCCGCTTTCGTTTCAACGGCTGTTTTTCCATCTATGTTTTTTATGCTCGTTTTTATCGTAGGCATGGCAATTTTTGTTTCACCATCCTCAATCTGTACCAGTGCAGTGGATTCATAAACACCGAAAACAGTTCCCACTATGGCACCTGTGGCTGCTCCGTAAGCTATATAATCCAGATTGTCTTCCGGCTCATCGGTAAAAGCTATCGCCGCAGTACCGATAATGGCGCCGGTTATCGTTCCATATATCGTATCCTGCAGTACAATAGAGCCTCTTGTCTCAGCAAAAACGGAAGTGGCTGACATTAAAAAAACGGCCAAAACAAATACACTCAAAAGTTTTTTCATAAAACACCCCTTTATAATTATTATTACAAAACATCAATTTAGCTACTCTACGGAACTAAAAATCAATAAACCTGTCCCGCTTTAGACAATGAAACTATATCATAAATCGAGGAAAAATGATAATCAAAGTTAACCCCGTTTCCTCTGCCCACCAGTGCAGTTTTGAATCCAGCCTCAGCTGCCGATATCAGATTGGCATGGGTATCCTCGAACAATATTGAATTTCCGGGAATAATCCCGGAAATATCCATCAATTTTTTAAAACTTTCAACATAAAGTTTAGGTATATAGTCGACATCTTCGATGGAAAAAATATCATCAAAGCAGTCATATATGCCGAGTCCTGATAGAATATTTACAGCATGTGACCCCGCTCCATTAGTAAATACCGCCCTGTATCCGTCTAAATTTTTCAGGCAATTTTTCAAAATCGGATCTTCACAAATAAAATCATCGTAGGCCAAGTCATGAACAAAATCCAAGTATTCCGAAGGTTTTACAGAATAGTGATACATTAATCCACGCAATGTCACACCGTACTTCTCTTTATAGGTATGTCTTAAAAAGTCCACTTCATCAGAAGGAATACCGACATTATTAATCATGAAACTGTTGATTCTGTTGTTTACTTCCTCAAGTATTCCGGTATCCGGATGATAAAGGGTATTGTCAAGATCAAATATATAATTTTGCATAGTTCCCTTTACTTTTGTTTTTTATAATACTAAATTATTAAAATAACACTGTCAATTAAGTAATAGGAGGACATATATGGATTGTCTCTTTTGTAAAATGAATGAAGGCGAAATCCCCTGTCAAAGGGTTTATGAAGACGATGACTTTTTTGCAATACTGGATATCAACCCGATAAACTACGGACATACGCTGCTTATCCCCAAAACACATTTCAATAATATACTGGATGCTCCTGAAGATATTGGGGAGAAGACATATCCGGTTGCTCAGAAGATAGCCAAAGCGATCAAAAAAGCTCTAAAGTGTGACGGTATGAATATAATACAAAACGTTGAAGAAGCAGGGGGTCAGGAAGTTTTCCACTCTCATCTGCATATTGTCCCAAGATTTAAGGATGATAATATTAAGTTCTCAATGAAAAAGAAAAAATATGCTTCCGATGATGACATGTGCAAATTCGCTAAAAGAATTGCCGATATTTTGAACAGATAATCATTACCTTAGATTTAAATCAGAGTCAAATAAAAAGGGGCGCCTAATGGCGCCCCTTTTTAATATATCTGACAGATGGATGGGCTTACATCATTCCGCCCATGCCTCCCATTCCGCCCATGCCTCCCATATCGGGTGCACCGCCGGACTTGTCATCCTTTTCAGGAATTTCTGTAATTGTAGCTTCTGTTGTCAACATGAGAGTTGCAACGGAAGCTGCATTCTGAAGGGCACTGCGTGTAACCTTGGTAGGATCGATTACACCGGCTTCGATTAAGTCCATATAAGTTTCTGTTGTAGCGTTAAATCCATAGTTATCATCTTTGGCTTCTTTGATTTTGTTTACAACTATAGATCCTTCGTATCCTGCATTTTCAACGATTTGTCTGAGAGGGAACTCCAGCGATTTCTTTATAAGATCGGCACCGATCTGCTCATCGCCTTCAAGCTTTAACTTGTCAAGAACTTTCATTGCTCTTACAAGAGCAACGCCGCCGCCTGCAACAATACCTTCTTCAACGGCTGCTTTTGTAGCATTAAGAGCATCTTCAACCCTTGCTTTCTTCTCCTTCATTTCTGTTTCAGTAGCAGCTCCAACCTTGATTACAGCAACACCACCAACGAGTTTAGCAAGTCTCTCCTGAAGTTTTTCTTTATCATAATCACTTGTGGAATCTTCGATCTGTTTTTTGATCTGATTAACCCTTGCCTGAATATCTTCAGTTTTTCCTTCGCCTTCTACGACAGTTGTATTTTCTTTATCGATGGTAATCTTCTTAGCTTTACCAAGATCGTTCAACTGAGCGCTTTCAAGCTTAAGACCCACATCTTCGCTGATTACCTGCCCACCTGTTAATACAGCCAAGTCTTTAAGCATCTCTTTTCTTCTGTCGCCAAAACCGGGCGCTTTAACCGCTGCACAATTCAGTGTGCCTCTAAGCTTGTTAACAACGAGTGTGGCGAGAGCCTCACCCTCGATATCTTCAGCTATTATTACAAACGGAGCGTTCTGCTTTGCAACCTGCTCCAGTACGGGGAGAACATCTTTCATATTTGATATTTTTTTATCATAGATAAGAATATATGCGTTTTCAAAAGAAGCTTCCATACTCTCAGCATCAGTTACAAAATAGGGGGATAGGTAACCACGGTCAAACTGCATCCCTTCAACAACTTCCAGCATTGTTTCTGTGGATTTGTTTTCTTCTATTGTGATAACACCGTCTTTGCCGACTCTGTCCATAGCATCGGCGATGATTCCACCGATTTCAGAGTCATTGTTTGCGGAGATTGTACCGACCTGAGCAATTTCTTTTTTATCGGAAATCGTTTTGGATATTCCGGACAACCTTTCAACAACTTTATCCACCGCTTTTTCAGCGCCCCTTTTAAGCTCCATAGGATTGGCACCGGCAACCACATTTTTGATACCTTCTTTATACAGTGCCTGTGCCAGAACTGTAGCAGTTGTTGTACCATCCCCTGCTATATCACTTGTCTTGGAAGCAACTTCCTTGACCATTTGTGCTCCAAGATTCTCTAAAGCATCTTCAAGCTCGATCTCTTTAGCAACAGTCACGCCATCCTTAGTTACTGTGGGGGAGCCAAATTTTTTCTCGATTAATACATTTCTTCCTTTTGGACCTAATGTTACTTTAACTGCATTTGCAAGTTTATCTACACCTTTTAAAATAGCTTGTCTTGCTTCTTCGCTAAATGTTATTGCTTTTGCCATTTTTTCACCTCCAATTACTGAATAATTCCTAAGATATCGTCTTCTCTCATTATCAGATAATCTTCATCATCCAATGAAATTTCCGTTCCTGCGAACTTGCTGAAAAGCACTTTGTTCCCGGCTTTTACCGAAAGCTCAACTTTCGTACCGTCATTCAAAATTTTACCTTCTCCTACAGCTATTACTTCGCCTTCCTGAGGCTTTTCTTTTGCGCTCTCAGGAATTATAATACCTGAAGCTGTCTTCTCTTCTGCTTCCACACGTTTTACCAAAACTCTGTCGTGGAGCGGCTTGATTTTGGCCATTTCTACCTCCTTGTCTTGTTTTGTATTTTATTTTATTAGCAGTCATCTCTAACGAGTGCTAACAGCTTTTATATTTATATAAATCATGCAAAAAAAATCAAGAGAAAATTTAAAAAAATTACTTTTTTGTTTGAATAAATTTTTTTTGGTAATACTAAACTTTTGTTTGAAAAAAAACGGAAAATAAACTATATTCTTTTAAATCAGATTAAGTTGAGGTGTGTAAATGGGAAAAACATTATTCCAAAAGGTCTTTGACAGACACAAAGTGGCAGAGCTGAAGGGCGGTAAATATCAGCTTTTCATAGGCCTGCACTTAATACATGAAGTTACCAGTCCGCAGGCGTTTGCAATGCTTGATGAGCTCGGACTGAGCGTGGCGTACCCGGAGAGAACTTTTGCTACATGTGACCACATCATCCCCACCGATAATATCGAAAGACCCTTTCAGGATGAAATAGCTGAGGAAATGATAAAAGCCATCGAAAATAACACAAAAAAACACGGAATAACTTTTTTCAGCCCTCAAAGCGGAGAGCAGGGTGTGGTTCATATAGTGGGTCCGGAAATGGGTCTGACGCAACCGGGCATTACTATGGTTTGCGGCGATTCCCATACTGCCACACACGGTGCATTCGGTGCCATCGCTTTCGGGATTGGTACAAGCCAGGTTAGAGACGTGCTGGCCACTCAATCGATTGCAATGAGTCCTTTTAAAGTCCGCAGAATAGAGATAAACGGAGAGTTGAACAGGGGCGTCTACGCCAAAGATATAATACTCCACATAATCGGGAAATTGGGAGTGAACGGAGGAATAGGGTACGCTTACGAATTCGGCGGCTCGGTCATAACTTCTCTTTCAATGGAAGGGCGAATGACAGTATGCAACATGGCAATAGAAGGTGGAGCAAGGGTAGGATACATTAACCCGGATGAAAAAACGTATGAATTTCTCAAAAATAAACCTTACGCACCCAAAAAAGGGAAATGGAATGAAATGTTAGCCTACTGGGAGAGCATAAAGTCAGATCCTGATGCAGAGTATGATGATGTTGTAACGATTGATGCCTCAGAGATTAAACCCACTGTCACATGGGGAATAAACCCAGCTCAATGTATAAATATAGACGAAAATATTCCCGAAGGAGTCTCCGAAGGTGAGAAAGAAGCCCTAGAATACATGAAGTTGGAAGGTGGAAAACCCATAGAGGGAACAAAAGTTGATGTTGTTTTTATCGGCAGCTGCACAAATGGACGCATTGAGGACTTTAGAGAAGCTGCGCGTGTTTTAAAAGGGAAAAAAGTCAGTTCTGAAGTTACCGCTTTGGCAGTACCGGGTTCATACTCCGTAATGAGGCAGGCTGAAAAAGAAGGTTTGGATAAAATCTTTACAGAAGCCGGGTTTGAATGGAGAAGACCCGGGTGTTCCATGTGTCTTGCAATGAATCCGGATAAGCTGGAAGGTGATCAGCTTTGCGCTTCAACATCAAACAGAAATTTCAAGGGACGTCAGGGCTCATCTTCCGGCAGGACTGTATTGATGAATCCCGTAATGGCATCTGCAGCAGCCGTAACAGGTAAAATTTCAGATGCAAGAAAAGTATTTGACTTATAAGGAGGTTTTAAATGTCTATAAATCCGATTTCCAAAGTTGAAGGGCAGGCGATACCTATTGTGCTGGACGACATAGATACAGACAGAATCATTCCGGCAAGGTATTTAAAATGTGTAACATTCAACGGTCTGGGTAAATACGCTTTTTATGATGACAGGTTCAACGCTGCCGGCACGGAAAAGAAACACCCTCTCAATGACAATCGGTTCAAGGGTGCTAACATCATAATTTCCGGAGCAAACTTCGGATGCGGCTCTTCGCGGGAGCATGCTCCTCAGGCAATAAAAAGAGCCGGTATTGATGCGGTTATCGCAGAAAGCTTTGCGGAAATTTTTCACGGCAACGCAACAACTCTCGGCATCGTATGTATCACACTCAGCCGCAATGAAATAAATGAACTTAAGTCACTTATTGAAAAGACCCCTGAAATAAAACTGGAAATAGATATAGAAAAAGAAACACTGAAAACACCCGAAAAAACTTACAATTTCCAGATCAACCAGAACGCTAAAAAAGATTTTTTAGCAGGTACTTATGACAGCCTGGCAGAGCTACTGGATAATATGGCTAAAGTACGCAAGTTTGAAAAAGAACTGCCTTATTTCTTTTCAAGATAAACAGTTATCCCCGTTTTATGCGGGGACTTCTTCTGTTTTTTTTGGTTTGAATTTTGTACAATAAAGCCACATTAATACAACAAGAATAATACCGCTTATATTTGTCAGGCGCTCCGGCCAGAAAAGCAGCACTGCTGAGACAGCAAGAATAATACGTTCAATCCAACTAATAATGCGGAAATAATACCCCTCAAAAAATGAAGCAAATACAAACAAACCAACAGTTCCGGTTATTATATTTTCAAAAGTCCTTATAAGCGGGCCCTGGAATAAAATTGCCGGATCGTAGATAAACATTATTGGAATTAGATATAACCCCTTTGCAAGCTTCCAGGATTCGAACCCGGTTTTCAATGGATCACTACCGGCAATACCTGATGCAGTATAGGCCGCCAGGCAGACAGGAGGTGTCACATTAGCATCCTGTGAATACCAAAAAATCAGCAAATGCGCAGATAATAATGAGCCTTCCGCAACTTCTTTCGGTATAAGACCTATCATATTGTTCACAATATTAGGATCAAGTGCCTGTTGTGCTGTTAAACCGAAATTAGCTATCAAATAATCTTTCAGCATTAGCATTTCTATAGAAGGAGCAGCCAAAACGGCCAAAACAATATATGAAGCAGTTACAGGCAGCCCCATTCCAAGGATAAGTGAAGCCAAGGCTACCAAAACGATGGTGATAAACAGACTTCCCCCGGCAATTGTAGAGATGAGCATTGAAAACTTAATCCCCATTCCCACCATAAGCACAATGCCAACTACAATACCGGAGCATAGAAGAATGACGCCTGTACTGACCATATTCTGTGCTCCCAAAGCCAATGCGTCCAGGATGTCTTTGGGCCACATTCGGGTATTTTTGTTAAACCAGCTTGCGACTACAATGGAAACAATACCAAGTGAGGCTGCATATGTGGGAGTGTAACCTTTAATCAACAAATATATCAACACGCCAATTGGGATGAAAAAGTTCCAGCCTTCCTTTAAAACCTCTGTAACTTTTGGCAAATCCTCTTTAGGAATAGGCTTCAACCCCCTCTTTTTTGCTCTTAAATGAATAAAAAATGCCACACTTAAAAAATACATTACAGCCGGAATAAAAGCCACACCTATAATTTTAAGATAAGATATCTGTGTCCACTGAGCCATAATGAAAGCTCCGGCACCCATAATAGGCGGCATAAGCTGACCACCGGTACTTGCCGCAGCTTCAACACCCCCTGCAAACTGCGGTTTAAACCCCATTCTTTTCATCATTGGAATTGTGATTGAGCCTGTACCTACTGTATTAGCTACAGCACTCCCTGAAATAGATCCCATAAATCCACTGGCAAATACCGCCATTTTAGCAGGTCCGCCGGTGGTATGGCCCAAAAGTGAAACGGCAAGTTTTATAATGAATTCACCGGCTCCCGACTTAAGGAGAAATGCTGCAAATAAGACAAACAAAAATACGAAAGTGGATGAAATTGTAGCAATTGTTCCGAACAAGCCGTCAGGAGCAAAATACATCCTGTACAAAAGCCTTTCTATTGTTACACCGGCAAAGCTCCAGACACCGGGAAACAGATTACCCAGAAAAAGGGCATATGCGATAAAAAAACCGGCTAATACAGGAATAAGCCAGCCGGTAACCCTTCTTGTCACTTCGAGTGTAAGTATTACGGCAAGTGCGGCAAATATTAGGTCTCGAAGTATTGGCACTTCATTTCTGGCGTGCAGCGCTTCTTCAAACAGAACAAGATAAACAGCTGCAGCCATTGCCAGAACTGCTAAAATTGTATCCAGCCACAATGTTTTATCCGCCCATTTTTTTCTTATAGGATAGAAAAGATATCCTAAAAAAACTACAAAACCAAAATGCATTGCGTTTCGCTGGATTTCCGGCATTACACCTATAGTATTAATCCAGAGATGAAATAAAGACATAGTGATGGCGAACCAATATATAAAGTTTTTCTGCCACCCTGAAAAGCTTCTCTTATATGTTAAAACCTCACCCGCATCCTCAATTCCTTCATTTTTCTGTCCCAGCAGATCATCAACTTTACTCATATTTCTCCCCAGAAAAGTTTATGGACATTATGTTGATTTATTTGATTGCTTAGTAGAAAGGGAACCGGTTTATACGGTTCCCTTCTATGATTATTCTCTCAGCTCGTCTGGTATATCCAGTCCTGCTTCTTCATAGTATCTGACTGCTCCGGGATGCAGTGGCACAGGGAGGCCGTCCAAAGCTTCCTGCAGGCTCATTGCTTTAGTAGCTTTGTGTATATTGTTTAAAAAAGGCAGGTTTTCATAAATTGTTTTGGTAACAAGGTAAACGACTTCTTCAGGCAGACCTTTCCTGACAACCAGAAGATTTGGCTGAGCTATAGTGTTAATGGGTTTCTTCTGACCGGGGTAAACACCGGCTTCAATAACATAACGTGTCCATATGGGATATGACTCCCTTATTTTTGCCAGCTGTTCATCGGTGAAATCAAGCACAGTAGCTTCACCTCCCATTTGTGCATAAAGCTGAGTAATAGCAGCCACAGGAGGTCCTGCCGGGATATTGGCGCCGCCTATCCTGTTATCCATCATTGCCTGTACTGAAGGGTTGTATCCCAAATATTCAAGTTTTAGGCTTTCAGGCTCAATCCCTAATGCTTTTAGAATAGTTCTGCCGGAACCTTCTGTTCCGCTGCCTCTTTTGCCTATGGAAAATTTAGCGGGGAAATCTTTTAAATCCATAATTGTTCCTGTTTTCACATATTCATCACGAATAGCGAAATGTTCCACATTTTTCCACAGCATTGTAACTGCCCGGAAATCTTTTACAGGATTCCCTTCATAAGGTCCGTTCCCTCTGTAAGCATTTAAACCGAATAAGGCCTGCAGAATGCCAAAATCGGCCTCTGCATTTTTCAACATCTGAACATTTTCACCGGAGCCTGCGGAATTTATAGCCGTAGCTGTGATCCCATGTTCTTTTGCAAGCTTGATACTGATCAATGTCCCGATAGCAACGCCAACCGGATAATAGGTCCCACCTGTTGTGGCTGTTGCAATAATAAGATTTTTCTCATCAGCTTTTGCCTGAGGCAGTGAAAACACCATAAAAAAAACTGCCACAAAAATAATACTTAGCAACCTCTTAAACATAATATGCACCTCCAATACAATTATTGTAATAACAAATCTTGCAAAAAGCATACCAGAACAAAAATAGTTTTATTTTAGTAAATAAACAAAAGTATCTTTGGTTTTCATAATATAACTTATTGTTATAATTATTTTTTATAAGACTGCATATAATTATCAAATATATAGAAAGCACGAGCCAAATACGCCCATGAGCGAGAACCGCCCGCTTTCAGCGTATTATATCCAGTGCTGTAAGCAATAATTCCAGCGGCACATCTACGTTTATCCTTTCCGCTTCTGCCAGGTTAATCACAAGCCTGAAATATCTAATAGTTTGCACAGGGATTTCGGAAGCCGCTTTCCCGGATAAGATAGCTGCCGCTTTATCGCTTAATAGCCTGCCGGCTCTATACTTATCAACAACCATAGCTATCATACCGTAACCATTAACTATCATTTCTGGCTTTTCAGCCATTACAGGAATGTTAAATTTTTTTATTTCTCTGCCGATTTTAGGAGAAACAGTGCCGGAAAGATATATTGCCGATTTTGCTTTACTGAAAGACTTTAGCCCATCCTCTTTGACATTTTTAATGTCTTTTATTAATACTGTATCGAAATTAAGGTATTTCCCCAGTCTTTTCATTTCCTGAAATTTTTCAGCCGATTTTTTTGTCCGGCTACCATCTAAGAAATATATTGTTTCAAAATTTCGTACTGCCTTAAACTCAAGCAGCTCTTCCAAAAGTGGTATGGAAATATCTATCCCTGTTGCATTGGTCATTGTTCGCCACTTACTGGCTATTATATCATTTTTTACAGGGTCATCCTCAACAATAAAAACTATCGGCGTTTCAGGAAATCTTTTTGTTAATTTTGAAGTTGCCCGAAAACCGTTCACATAAATCAAATCTTTTGGCAATTTATCAATAAATGCCAGCTGCTTTTCAAGAACTCCCATATCCCTGTTTGAACCGAATGTATAAAAGCGTGCATCAATATTTCGGGATATTATCCCATCTCTGAAACCATCTTCAGCACTGCCGTCATTAAACCAGCTCAGGATCACAATATGTTCTTTCTCAGCAGCATATGAGAAAAACGCAAAAGTTATAACTACTAAAATAGCAAAGCAAATCCTCATTCTGTTTTCTCATCGAATTTTTGTAAACGCCTTTTTAACGAATGTCTGCTTATCCCCAGCATATCAGCTGCAACCGATTTAACCCCTTTTGTTTTGATTAATGCATCTCTGATTAGCTCATACTCAAGGTTCAACAACATATCATCCAGACTTTTGCCACAATCACTCAAAATTTTTGCATTGTATGACTTTATATTTCCCGCCCTTTTTATCTCATCGGGCAAATCTTTTAATTCTATTAAACTGCCGGAGCTTAAAATGACAAGACGTTCGATAATATTTTTCAATTCACGGACGTTGCCAGGCCAATGGTATTCCAATAAAGCTTTTTCTGCCTGTTTCGAAAAATTTATATTTGGCTTTGCAAATTTTTTTACAAAATAATTCAAAAAATGCTCAGACAAAATTGCAATATCAGCACCTCTTTCCCTTAAAGGGGGTACCGATATCGGAACAACATTTAAACGGTAATATAAATCTTCTCTGAAAGTTTTTTCTTTAATTCTTTTTTCAAGATTTGTATTTGTAGCTGCAACAACTCTGACATCAACCACGATTTCCTTTTCTCCGCCGATCCTTCTGAACCTCCTGCTTTCAAGAAACCTCAGAATTTTAGTCTGCAAATTCAAAGGCATATCACCTATTTCGTCAAGAAACAAAGTCCCTTTGTCTGCCAACTCCAGTAGTCCAACTTTTTTATGCTTTGCATCTGTAAATGCCCATTTTTCATAGCCGAATAATTCACTTTCCAATAACTGTTCAGGCAGAGCGGAACAGTTAATATCGATAAAGGGCATTTTTTTTCTTGAACTTTCATTATGAATACCTTTTGCAACCAGCTCTTTGCCTGTACCGCTTTCTCCTCTTATCAAAACAGTACATTCGTCTATACCGGCAATTTTTTTAATCTTTTCTTGAACTTCTAAAATTTCTTTTGACTCCCCCACTATTGTTTCCTGCTGAAAGCGTTTGCTTCGTAACAACTCCACTTCATTGTAAAGCTTAGCCTCTGTCTGGCTTTTATCCACCAACATGGTAATCTCTTCCAACTCAAAAGGCTTCAGTATAAAATCAAAGGCACCGAGTTTCATGGCATTTATCGCACTATTTATATCTCCGTGGGCAGTAATTACAATTGTTGGCATATTGGAGTTCATACCTTTAATTTTCCGAAGTATATCCAGTCCATGCATATCGGGCAGACGTAAATCAAGCAAAATCAAATCAGGTTCATGTTTTATTAAATAATGCATCGCAGAATTGCCCTCATAAAAAGGCATAACCTTGTGCCCATCATTTTCCAGAGCAAATTTAAGAGAATTTACCAAAACAACTTCATCATCAACTATCATTATATTAGCCATTTTTATTTTCACCTTTGAATTTAAGCTTAACTCTTGTGCCTGCATTTTCAGCACTATCAATTTCAATATCAATATTGTTCTGTTTTGCAAGACTGTATACAACAGAAAGACCTAAGCCGGTTCCCTCTTTTGACATGCTAAAAAACGGATCATATATTTTATCCAGCTTATCTTCGGGGATACCAATACCGTTATCCTCAATTATCAATGCTCCCCCGCTGTCATTTTCCTGGTAGATATTTATACAACCTTCTTCAGACTTTATTGCAGCAAGAGCGTTTAACAGAAGATTAATAAAAATCTGTAAGAACTGATCCTCGTCCAGATACTTTTCAGATGGTTTTAAACGGTTATTTACCTTAACTTTTTTGTTTTTCAGGTCATTCATTAAAAATGAGAGAGCTTTTTCTACTACAGTATCGATACGAATATTGCTTTTAACGGAAGGGACCGGTTTTGCAAAATTAAGCATTTCGGTGACTATTTTATTAAGTCTGTCTACCTCACTTTTAACGTTATCAAGAATTTCTCTTTCAGATGAATCGTTAACTTTTCTTTTGGACAAAGCCTGAACACTTGTTTTTATACCCGCCAGAGGATTTTTAATTTCATGAGCTATACTGGCTGAAAGCAACCCCAGGGAAACAAGTTTATTTGTCTGAATCAGTTCGTTCTGCCTGCTCTGCAACTGCTGAGCCATGTTATTAAAAGCTTCCGAAAGAACCTTCAGCTCTTTACCCGTTTCCAGATTAATACGGTAATCCAAATCCCCTTCAGCAAAACGCTTTGTACCATCTATAACTTTTCTTATAGGCACAAGGATCCTTTTGATAAAAAAAAGTGCAGAAGTAAAAGCTATAAGTGCAACAAGAATCGAAAAAAACAAACTTTTATTTCTCAGGTTGTAGATATCGTCAAAAAGAACTTTTTCAGGTATAGATATACTTAAATCCCAGCCTAAAGAGCTAACATTTGTTGAATATTTGACGAAACTCGAATCAGACAACGTAGGTTTATTGACCCTACCTTCATTTTGCTCATAAATTATATCACCGTTTTTGCCAGTTATTCTTTTCACTATTCCTTCCCCAATGTCAACTTGATCCAGGAAATCAGTAAACATGGCATTGGATATTTCATAAACCACCAAACCTACCGGCTCTTCGTTGTTTTCAAAATCGTAAACACGTTTAACAAATAACAAAACATCTGCCTTTCCCCTGTTAATCCTGTAAAAAGAAAAGTCCCTTGAAAAAGCATCGGTAACGATGGACGGCGAAACAAGTCTTTTACTTTCAGCTCTGTTTACTTTAGGCGTAGTAAGAACAAGTTCGGCAGTTGGAGTATAAAGGCTTATTCTGTTATAATTAACAGAACCTGTTCTATACTTAGCCAGTTTATCCCATAAATACTGGACCCTCTGACTGTAACTAAACTGCAGAAAAACCAGCTGCACAATTGGATTATCAGATAGTTGATTGATGTCCCCTTTTATTTTATAGTAAAAAGCGTCCATCCTTTGACTTACCCCGCTTATAAGCTCCTTTACCTGTTTTTCTGTAGTGGAGCTGATGGATTTGGAAGATATAAAAAAAGAATAGTATGAAATAAATACCAAAGGTATAAAGCCAAAGAAAAAATAGAATATTATTATGCGCCATTTTAATGATAAGTTAAATATTTTATTAATGGTTTCAAATATGCGTCTGAACATACTAACTTTATAGCAAAAGAATATAAAAAAGAAAGAGTATTTGACTTAAGACTTATTTCTATGCAAAGTATAAAGAAAAAAATAAGGGACACTTTTGGAAGAAATCTTATTTGTTATTGCCGTTACCGCAATAAGCATTCCCGTTTTTCTTTCCGGCAAATCCGCTTCAACTGAGAAAGATTTTTCACTGGCAGACCGTCAGGCATCTTCACTTTCTGTTGCCGCCATCATAATCGGCACCCTTGTTGGCGGGGCGTCAACAATAGGTACTGTTCAACTTGCTTATAAATTCGGACTGTCAGCCTGGATTTTTACTCTCGGCAGCGGTATAGCATGTCTGCTTTTGGGGCTGTTTTTCGCCCGTCCGTTGAGAAATGCTGAAACCACTACTGTCTCCGAATACTTAGGTCTTTTTTTAGGCAACGGTTTTCGGAAATACAGCAGTATGTTCACATCTGTAGGTATCTTCATACATATCATAGCCCAAATTTTAGCATCAGCATCAATACTGATCGTAGTTTTCGATATGAGTCTAAAAAGTGCAAGCATTGCATCGGTCACCATTCTGGGAATCTTCACTCTAAGTGGGGGAATAAAAAGTACTGCTGCAATGGGCAAAATAAAAATTATTATTATTTACGTCGTTATTCTGAGCTGTTTTCTAATAGCGATATTCAAATCCGGCGGATTTGCAGACTTATCATCAAAATTGCCGAGGGATATCAACTGGTTTAGTCTTTTCAGCTACGGGCGGAAAGATGCTGCGTTTGATCTGCTTTCCATGGTAATTGGTGTTCTTGCCACACAAACATATCTGCAGGCAATATTTTCTGCCCGCTCAGTTTCTGAAGCTAAAAAAGGCGCGTTTCTGAGTGCTTTGCTTATTCCTCCGATAGGGCTTATGGGAGTTTTTATAGGAATGTATTTAAAAGCCTCCCATCCGGAACTTGAATCAGCAACCACAGCTGCCCTGCCTTATTTTATAGAAAGCTATTTCCCGATTGCAGTATCCACACTTTTCATGGCGTTTATTTTTATCATCATCGTAGGAACGGGTTCCGGCCTTACACTGGGGGTCATTACAAACATTTACAGGGATATACTTCCTGCGAAAAATAAAAGCAATCAGCTGAAAAGGATAAGAATCATTGGCGTAATTCTGCTAATGGTCGCTTTGATAGTGGTACTGCTGGAACTGAATAATGTTATACTTGAGTGGAGTTATCTTTCGATGGGGATCAGAGGATCTGCTGTATTTTTACCGCTTTTCCTTTGTATCTTTATCAAAAGGATCACAGGCAATAAAAAAGTACGTCTGCTCCTATATGCAATACCGGTAATTTATCTGCTCTTAAACTTAATGATCCTATAGCTTAAAACCACCTCAGGGACTTAATAATATACAATGTCTCAAAATGAATTTTACATGTAGCTTGTAAAAATTAATAAGAATGCATTATTCAAATGTCTTAATAAGATTATACTTTTGGCAGCGTCAGCAGATTTATCCCTGCGATCTTTTGCACAATTCTCACAACCTGCGTGCAGTAGCCGAATTCGTTATCATACCACACGTATAAAACACATCTGTCACCGTCAACAATTGTGGCTTTGGAATCGAAAATACAGGCGAAACGTGAACCCACAAAATCTGATGAAACCACTTCCGGAGAGTTGGTATAATCTATCTGCCACTGCAAATCAGAGTTCAGAGATTTACCCCTGACATGGTAATTCAGACTCTCTCTGTCCGTCTCTTTTTCCAATTGAAGCATCAGAACCGCCATCGACACATTGGGTGTGGGAACTCTGATGGCATTACCCGTTAGTTTACCGGAAAGATTGGGAAGGGCTTTCGCAACGGCTTTTGCAGCCCCTGTTTCCGTAATCACCATATTTAATGGAGCACTTCTGCCGCGCCTGCTTTTTTTATGGTAATTATCGATTAAATTCTGATCGTTTGTATATGAATGGCATGTCTCTATATGGCCATTTTTTATTTCATACTCTTCGTCTATAACCTTAAGTACCGGAACAATAGCATTCGTAGTACAGCTTGCAGCCGAAAAAATATCCTCATTTTCATTATTCATGTCCGAATGATTAACACCGTATACAATATTGGGTATATCCCCTTTGCCGGGAGCTGTCAGCACAATTTTGGAAGCTCCTTTCGCTTTCAAATGCTGGCTGAGACCTTCTCTGTCCCTCCATTTCCCTGTATTATCAACGATAATGGCGTTGTTAATCCCGTGTTCCGTATAATCCACTTCCTCAGGGGAGTTGGCGTAAATAACTTTTATCATTACACCGTTTGCTATGATAGCATTTTCTTCTTCATCCACTTTCACCGTACCGTTGAACTGTCCATGAACCGAATCACGTCTTAAAAGTGCAGCTCTTTTTACAAGGTCATCTTTACCACCTTTCCTGACCACAATAGCTTTTAATCTCAGTTTGTCACCCCGCCCCGTTTTATCTATTAAAATACGGGCGATAAGCCTTCCTATTCTGCCGAATCCGTACAAAACTACATCCCTGGGCTCTCTCAGTACATTTTTATCTTCTCTGAATGCTTCTTTTAACTCATTTTGCAGAAATTTTTGAATATCTACCGGTTTTTGTGCGAGATATTTGACGGTAAGTTTACCTATATCTATTTTGCAGGGGGAGAGATCCATATTTTGAATTATGCTCATAATAGGATATGTATCGTTAACTGAGAGCTCGTTTTCCAGAATCTTTCTTGCAAAACGGTGCTCTTTTATTATATCTATTGCCGTTTTATTTACCAGTGATCTGCCGTATAAAGTGATGATTACGCTTTTTTCTCTATAAAGCTTACCGATGATGGGTATCATCATTTCGGCTTTCATGCTGCGTTCGTTCCAATCTTCAAAATATTCTGTTTCTTTACTGCCCATTGTTGACTCCTCGACTTTTTGAATAATCTTTTAGCAGTAAATTGATACTTTATTCAACAACTTTTTGGTTTGGCAACACATTGGTCGTAAGCCGTGACGCGTAATGCGTGATGAGAAGAGAGGTTCAATGTTCAAGGTTCAACGTTCAAGATTAATGGAAGTAAATAGTTAATTATTGTTATTTTTTGTAATTTCTGGTTATTCATTTTGAAAAGCTGCTCAGATTACCCTTCTAAATATTAAAGAATTTATACAGGATTGATGGTACTTAAAACTTAACACTTAGCGCTTAGCACTTAATACTTAACACTAATATACCACTCAACAAATTACAATTTCCCTATCTCTCCATCTCCCTCTCTCGCTATCATACTATCTCGACAATAACGCCATCAATTGCCATAGCTCTTACAATAAAAGCGCACTAAGGCGCTTTCTAAATATTATACACTTCTGTCTATTTACTTGTTTTTGTAAATTCAGGGTAGGCTTCCATTCCGCATTCGATAAAATCGAGCCCTTCGTACTCTTCCTCTTCACCCACACGAATACCTACGACCAATTTCAGAATAAGCCATACTACGGAGCTGGCTGTAAAAACCCATCCAAAGATACTCAAGGCACCTACTAACTGAATCTTCAACGATGCATCGGGATTTGTTATTGGAACCGCAATCAGGCCCCAAATACCTACAACTCCGTGCACGGATATTGCACCCACGGGATCATCGATTTTCAACGTTTTATCTATAAAGATAATGGAGAAAACTACAATAATTCCTCCTGCAGCACCTATTAGTGTTGCTCCCAAAGCTGATGGTGCTGAAGGACCTGCCGTGATAGCAACAAGGCCCGCTAATGCGCCGTTTAATACCATTGTTAAATCTGCCTTTTTAAACAGTATTGTTGCTACAATAAGAGTAGCTACAACACCGCCTGCTGCCGCTGCATTGGTGTTTACAAAAACCTGGGCCACATTGTTGGCTGAAACAATATCGGACATTTTTAGCTCTGAACCTCCGTTGAAACCGAACCAGCCCATCCACAATATAAAAGTACCTAGTGTTGCAAGCGGAAGATTAGCGCCGGGAATAGCATTCACTTGTCCTTTGGGGCCGTATTTGCCCTTTCTGGGACCCAAAAAAATGGCGCCTGAGAGGGCAGCTGACGCTCCGGCAAGATGAACAATACCTGAACCTGCATAATCTGAAAAGCCCATTGCACTCAACCATCCTCCACCCCATGTCCAGAAACCTTCGACAGGGTAAATGAAACCGGTCAGTAAAACAGAGAAAATGACAAATGCCCATAATTTCATCCTTTCAGCAACCGCACCGGAAACTATTGACATCGCAGTGGCAACAAAGACCACCTGAAAAAAGAAGTCTGACCTTGCCGAATAGTAGGGAGCAGACTCACCACCGGATGGAATATCACCTACAGTATTTTCTGAGCCTATCAAAAAACCAAAGTTTGGCAAAATTCCGCCGGCATTGCTTGAATACATAATATAGTAGCCAATTAACAAATACATTATGCATGCTATTGCAAACAGAACAACATTCTTTGTTAAAATAACCGTTGTATTTTTAGACCTGACTAAACCTGCTTCAAGCATGGCAAAACCGGCCGCCATCCACATAACGAACGCGCCGCATATTAAAAAATAAAACGTATCAACTGCATAACTTATATGTGCAAAATTTTCCATAACTCATACCCCCGAAAATTTATATTATAATGCTTCAACCCCTTTTTCCCCGGTTCGGATACGGACGGTTTCCTCCACGGGAAGAATAAATACTTTACCATCACCAATACGGCCGGTCTTTGCAGAACTGACAATTTTTTCCACTACAATTTCAACCTGGTCATCTGCAACGACAACATCAATCTGCACTTTCGGTACAAACCCGATTTTGTATTCGGCGCCGCGGTAAAACTCGTTATGACCTTTTTGCCTGCCATAGCCCTTGACTTCGATTACTGTCATGCCGATTATACAAATCTCCATCATGGCGTTTTTGACATCATCAAGCTTGTGTGGTTTTAGAATTCCTCTGATAAGTTTTATTAAAACCTCCTGCTTTATTTTATTTATTCAAAGCAACAAGGATGCCAGGTTAGTTAAATATTTGATAAATTACGGCAAATGTTTTTGGAAGTGATGTATGGGAAAACACTGACGATTAAATATTAATCAGATATCGTAAGAATCGATTATTTTTTAACCAAGCAATAGGTTTTAAGGCGGATGCTTAATGAGAGAGCTTTTGCGTAACCATTGTTATGAATTATGCTGTCTTTAGGCCATGGACGTATTCTGCAGCATCACCTTTTGTTGTAATTCAAAGTTCGTATTGTTTTATTCTGCACTTCCAGGATTGGGAAATGTGCATACATCAGGACATTTAGAATTAGAAAAGATTATGTTTAATATAATAAAAAAGCCTGCCAAAGGGATGTTAATGGCAGGCCGGCAAACCTGTTTATATTGTCAGGCAACTTGCAAAAAAGCTTTTCATTTTATTCCACAATGAGTTGTGAGATTTATACGTTTCCTCATCGGAATTTTCTTTAAACTCTTCCAACAGTGCACGCTGCTTCTTGTTAAGCTTTGTAGGCAGAATGACTCTAAGCGCAATTCTCATATTACCGATACCGTAACCCTGCACATCGGCAATGCCTTTTCCTTTCAAAATTATATTATCGCCGGGCTGAGAGCCGGGCTTTATTTTAACCGTTTCGCTTCCGTCAAGCGTGGGCACATCAACAGTAGTCCCAAGTGAAGCATCCACAAAAGAAACGGGCAGTTCCAAAACTATATCCCTTCCATCTCTTTTAAAATATTCATGTTCTTTAACATTCACATGAACAAACAGATCACCTGCAGGGCCGCCGTTGCTCCCATCATTACCTTCTCCGCTGACTCTTAAAGTCATACCTGATTCGATGCCCGGCGGAATTTTGACTTCAAGCTTTTTGCTCTGCCTGAAAGCTCCTTCTCCGTGACATTCCTTGCATTTTTCCTTTATAAACTCGCCGGTTCCGTTACATTCGGGGCAAGGAGTTGAGATCTGAAAAAGTCCCTGTCTGCGTATAAACTGACCGGTTCCATTACACTTTGAGCACGTTGTGACTCCCCCCGGTTCAGCTCCTTTGCCATTACACCTGTGACAATTAACCACTTTGGGGATATCAACGGTTTTCTTCACACCGAAAGCCGCTTCTTTAAACTCCACATCAACTTTCATTTCTATATTGGAGCCGCGCCTTGGACGTTTTTGGGCTCTTCTGCCTGTTCCTCCTCCAAAAAAGTCTCCGAAAGCGTCTCCGAAAAATTCTTCAAATATTGTGGAAGCAAAATCATCATTATTAAATCCGCCTCCACCTCCGGCAAAGCCTTCATCAAAAACCCGGCCGTACTGATCATACTGGGCTCTTTTTTGAGGATCGCTAAGCACCTGGTAAGCTTCGCTGACCTCTCTGAATTTCTCCTCGGCTTCCTTGTCATCAGGGTTTCTGTCCGGGTGGTATTTCAGCGCAAGTTTCCTATACGCCTTTTTTATCTCAGCATCAGAAGCGTTTTTGTGTATATCCAGAACTTCATAATAGTCTTTCGTCAACATCTACCTCCAAATCATCGTACATAAATCTATTTTAAAGCGAAACTGCGCTTATTAACATATTTGAATCTCTTTAGCAACAATTTGCAAAAATAAGCCGTAACCACTTAAAACCTGTTTTATTAATGTATTTCTGGATAAAAAAAGCGGGCAGTAAAGCCCGCTTTTTTCCTTTACTGTTTGTCTTTGTTTTCATCATTGACTTCTTCATAATCTGCATCAACGACATCTTCGTCTTTGCCGCTATCAGACTGTTCAGCACCACCGGTGCCTGTTTCTGCACCTGCCTGGCCGGCATCCTGACCGGCTTCCTGCCCGCCGGTTGCCTGATAAACCGCCTCGGCAAGTTTATGAGAAACATTGGAAAGGTTTTCTATAGCTTTTTTCAACTCTTCGGTGTCCTCTCCCGCCTGGGCCTTCTTCACCTCATCAAGCGCTTTTTCTATATTTTCCTTAGTCTCAGCATCTACCTTGTCTCCATGATCTTTCAGTGATTTTTCTGTGGAGTATACCAAAGTGTCCGCCTGATTTCTGAGCTCTGCAAGTTCTTTTTTCTTTTTGTCTGCTTCCGCGTTGGCTTCAGCTTCTTTCACCATTTTTTCAACTTCCTCTTCACTCAGTCCGCTGCTTGCAGTAATACGGATGGACTGTTCTTTACCTGTTCCCAGATCTTTAGCGGAAACATTCATAATACCGTTGGCATCTATATCAAACGTAACTTCGATCTGAGGAACGCCCCTTGGTGCCGGCGGAATACCTACGAGATCAAACCTGCCTATTGATTTATTATCGGTAGCCATCTCCCTTTCACCCTGAAGAACGTGAACGGTAACAGATGTCTGATTATCTGCTGCAGTTGTAAACACCTGACTCTTCTTAGTAGGTATTGTGGTGTTTCGGGGTATAATTTTCGTCATTACACCACCCATTGTCTCAATCCCGAGAGACAACGGTGTCACATCCAGCAGAAGAACATCTTTAACATCGCCTCTTAAAACACCTGCCTGAATAGCTGCGCCGATGCCAACAACCTCATCCGGATTAATTCCTTTATGAGGCTCTTTGCCAAAAAATTCTTTAACTTTCTGCTGGACAAGGGGCATTCTTGTCATACCGCCTACAAGGATAACTTCATCTATCTCAGAAGAGGAAATACCGGCATCTTCAAGTGATTTTTTACAAGGTTCAAGTGTTCTTTCAACAAGATCGGTGACAAGTGACTCAAACTTACCTCTGGAAAGTTTCTTGACAAGATGCTTTGGTCCCGACTGATCAGCAGTGATAAATGGAAGATTTATCTCTGTTTCAACAGCAGAGGACAACTCATGCTTAGCCTTTTCTGCTGCTTCTTTAAGCCTCTGCAGCGCCATTTTGTCTTTCCCTAAGTCTATGCCGCTTTCTTTCTTAAATTCATCAATCAACCATTCAACAAGTCTCATGTCGAAATCGTCACCGCCAAGAAATGTATCGCCATTTGTAGCTTTTACTTCGAAAACACCGTCGCCTAATTCCAGTATGGAAATATCGAAAGTGCCGCCGCCTAAGTCATAAACGGCCACTTTTTCATCATTTTTCTTATCAAGGCCGTATGCAAGAGATGCAGCCGTAGGCTCATTGATAATCCTGAGAACATTAAGTCCGGCAATTTTACCGGAATCTTTTGTGGCTTGACGCTGAGCATCGTTAAAATATGCAGGAACGGTAATTACAGCATCTGTAACTGTCTCGCCAAGATACTCCTCTGCTGTTTTTTTAAGTTTCTGCAGAATCATTGCTGAAATTTCCTGAGGAGCATATTTTTTGTCTTTCACCTCAACCCACGCATCTCCGTTATCCGCAGGAACAATTTTGTAAGGGAGAATATCTCTTGCCTTCTCCACTTGCTTAGCCTCGTACTTTCTACCTATCAGTCTTTTGATACTAAAAATCGTATTAGTGGGATTCGTAATGGACTGCCTTTTGGCAAGCATGCCCACAAGTTTCTCGTCACTGTCCGTAAAAGCAACAACTGAAGGTGTGGTTGTCATACCTTCAGCATTCACAATCACCTTAGGCTGACCACCCTCCATTATTGAAACAACAGAGTTTGTGGTACCTAAATCAATTCCTATAACTCTTCCACCTGTGTTACTCATTATTTTCCTCCTGTGTATTATTTTTTTCTTCTTTCTTATTCACTCTTACCTTACTTGAGCGTATCACTCTGTTATTGAGCTTATAGCCCTTCTGCATCACTGCCGAGATACAGTTGTTATCAAGATCATCCCGCTCATCCAGCATCATTGCTTCATGAACGTTGGGATCAAATGTATCGCCTTCTTTGGCTTCTATTTCCTCAACTCCGTATTTTTTAAGAACATCTTTAAACTGTTTTAATGTCAGCTCCACACCATCTCTTAATGCCTCAACATTAGAGTCTTCCGCACTGTGGTCCAGAGCCATTTCAAGATGATCCACCACATTAAGCAGCTCCACGATCAGCCCCTGATTAGCATATTTCACCTTGTCTTCAGACTCTTTAGCCAGACGTTTCCTGTAATTATCCGTATCAGCAGAAATACGTAAAACTTTATCTTTGGCATCCTGAAGTTCTTTTGCAAGTTTTTCCTTATCCTTTTTCAGAATCTCAACCTCCTCATCTTTCTTCTCTTTATCAGACTGTTTTTCCCCACTCTCAGGAATTTTCTCTGCCACTACCTCGGTTTTATCATTTTCATCCTGCTCCTGTTTTTCTTCTTCATTATCTTTCTTAATAAATTCTTCTTCTTTATTTTTCATCGCTTCCTCCAAGTTTTTTTAATAAATTTGTTATAATTTCAGCAGTAAAATCCACGATAGGGATAACTTCAGGGTATTTCATTCTTTTCGGGCCGATGACGCCCAATGTGCCTATCGTTTTATCGTCCCTGAGATATGGCTTGGTAACCAATCCCAGCTCTTCTATGCTATCGTTTCCCAAATCTGATCCTATGAAAATTTTTACTCCATTTTCACGCATACATCTTTCAAGAATTTGATAAGCAAAATGCTTTTCCTCAAAAGCCTTTAAGAATTCTTTAAGCTTTTCTGTATCTTTAAATTCGGGCTGTCCGATAATATTGGACGTACCGTGTAAAATGATTTCCGAACCAAAATCAGCATCATCAAAGAGATTCTGACTGACTTTTATAACCTTTTCGGTCAACTCGTTAACCTTATCCTTATTATCCCTCATTTCATTGACAAGTTGCTCCTTAACTTCCAGAAGTGTTTTATCCAGAAACTTGTCATTCAGGTAATTAGCCACCCTTACCAGATCATTATCCCTGATCGAATCATCGATATTCATCAGCATATTATGTACCATGCCCGATTTTGTAACAATTACCGTTAAGACGGTATCTGAATTAAATCTTATAAATTCTATATGTTTGAGATACATTGTATTAAGCTTCGGAGATATAACAAACCCGATAGAGTGAGTAAGATCACCGAGCTTTCTGCTTATACTGTCAAAAATACTTCTTACATTTATATCATTCAGATCCTGAAATTCATTTTTCAGCTTTTCAAGATCATTGTTGGAGATTGCTATAAACTTATCTATATAATATTTAAAACCTGTATCAGTGGGAACTCGCCCCGACGATGTATGGGGTTGTATTATAAAACCTTTATCTTCCAAATCGCTCATTATATTCCGGATGGAAGCCGGGCTCAAGCTTAGAAACCCCGTCTTTGAAACATATCTGGAGCCTACAGGTTGACTGCTGTTTATATATTCATCAACAATCACTCTAAGTACTGTTTCCTCTCTACCGGATAAGTTAATATTCATCAATTATTCCCGTTGTTATTTAAACAAAAAATTGTTGGCACTCTTCCGCGCTGAGTGCTAAAGTAAAAATAAAAAGACTAACTCAATATGTCAAGGACTTATTTAAATTTTTTAACTCACTATCATAAATGAATAATTTTAAGAAAGAGCAAATTTTTAAATTTTATTCTGAAAAAAATTTTAGATTTCGCACTCAAATCTCAAAATTTCAGCTTGATTTGTTCAGGACTTTTACAGGCAGCCACAGATATCTAAAAAATGAGCCATTAAAAAGGCAGGCATAGCTTTTACAATTACTCCTTAGAATTCATTTTCCACAATTTGTTTTGTATCAAGTGCATTTACTGCAGCGTTCCCGCCGACTACGTTACAAAAAGAGATAAAAATCTCTTTACTGAGCACACTTGAGTCTATGCATTTTTCTAATATTTTCTTGATTTCATTCTTTTTATACCTGTAATCGGTAACTTTATCATCCGGTACAACCCAGAGCCTGCTTTTGCCGTACAGTCTGAGATAGGTAAAGTAGTTCGTACTCATTGGATAAAAAGGTGCAAGACCTGGTATATCAGGCATATGAACACCTATCAGACCTATTCTGTCTTTCTTGAGCTCCTCAATGTACCGCTCCTTGTACCATGTACTGCTTGGAAGTTCGGCAAAAAACGGTATGTCAGCAGGCAGCTTGCCGGCCAGATTTTTAATAATCTGCATATTAGCCTTGCAGGAGGTAAACTTGTAGTTATAATCGGCAAAAAATGCTTTAATCTTATTAGCTTCCAAAAGGGGACTCAAACCATATAGAAAATCGTTAAATTCTTTTTTTGTATTTCTGCCGCGCAGTAAGTTTTTGTGAACGCGTACAGAAAAGAACACATTATCCGGAGTTCTTGACAAAATGCTCTGCATTGTTTTGGCATATGGTATTTTATAAAAAGTGAATGTTATTTCAATCAGATTAAAGTATTTTGTATAATATTCCAGCATGTTATAGTGTGACGTTTCGGAAGGGTAAAAAACATTCATCCAGTCGTCATATTTATAACCGCTCGTTCCCAGATAAAGGGGGGTTGAATTTAACAGTACCATAAAATTATATAAACCTCTTTTAGTCAAAATGTATTGTAATAGTTTTATACTTATAGTTCATTAACAAAAATTGCTCAAGATAAGATGTTGCAGAAACAACTAAAACTGTGATATATTTTTATAAAATACAGGAGGTGAAATAATGGACCAGGAAAAAATAAAATCTTTTGCCAAAGAATTTGATATTTCCGAAAAGCTGGCTGAAGAAATATTAACCGCATGTGAGGAAAAAAAACTCAATGAAACAGTAATAAAGGGCAAAATCTCTTGGTTGGCTGCCGAGCACCAAAAAAAACGTGAAGAAGAGAACCTGGATGAAGGACTCACGCCGTATATAAGAAGGAAATTTTTCGAATATATTGACGAAATTGAACAGGAAGAATTTACAGAATCTGAAAGCAGTTATTATGAGAAAATATCCAAAAAAATTGATAGCTGGGGCAACGATTTACTTACAAAATTTGAAAAAAAGGGCAATGGTAACATTTTCAACATTTTTTTACCGGCATCAATAATTCTCTTTATCCTTATAATACTTCTTCTATTCTTTACAGACGGTTTCAAAAGTGACTCCGTACCGGCAATAACCGATGTGGAAGAAGAGCAGACTGAAGTTATGACAGAAAATCAGATGGACTGTTACAAAAAAATCTTTAAATTAAGCTCGGATATGGAACCGAAAAATGTTTTTCTCTCTTCAGCAATAATTCAAAAAGAGGGAGCCTGCAATGCATATGAAATCATTGATGAGCTTTTTGGCAAAGATGTCGAAAATAACGATGACTAAAATTTTTAACATTTTTTCAACAGACGGTAAAATTTAAAATCCTCTTCTTTTACCGTCTGTTATCACATAAAAACCTTATAAATAATTCTTTTTTATAATATGCAATTTTATTGATATTTTTTTAAACACAATTTCCACTTGTGTATTGGAATAAATAATCTTATAAAAAAATATCTTTGAATAATTGAATCCGCTTTGTTAGAGTGCATAAGGTTTTGTAAATTTTGCCATATGGACCGATTCTACAATTCTTCATATAATATATTTTATGGTGGTTTAGACTTTGGATAATGTAAAAATCTGGGATGAGGTACTAAAGGAAGCTTCCTCTAAATTAAATGACCAGGAGATTAACACGTGGCTTAAGCCTCTAAGTATAGCAGAACTGAGAGGGGATATAGTAACAATCTCGGTACCTAACCGATTTTATAAAACATGGGTGGAGGATAAATACCTTTCTCTTATAAAAAACATTTTTAACAATACTCTTTCTATTGAAGCCGACATAGAGCTGGTTATAAAAAACCAGACAAAGAAAAAAAATACCAATATAATCTCAGGCACCCCCACACATCATATAAATATTAACAGTCACACCAGCAATATAAACAAACAGTATACATTCGATACCTTTGTAGTGGGCGGTTCCAATCAGTTTTCACACGCTGCATGTATGGCGGTGGGAGACGGTTTCTTCCATACATACAATCCTCTTTTTATCTACGGCGGAGTCGGACTTGGCAAAACACATCTGATGCACGCAGTGGGAAACAGACTGATGCAGAGTTATCCAAAACTTAAAATTTTATATATTTCAAGTGAAAATTTCACTAATGAAATGATTTACTCTCTAAAAACAAAAAGTATGGACGATTTCAGAGGCAAATACAGAAGTATTGATGTGCTTCTTTTTGATGATGTACAGTTTCTGGCAGGCAAAGAGAGAAGTACTGAGGAATTTTTCTATACCTTCAACTCCCTTTACGACTCTCAGAAACAGATTATAATAACCTGCGACAAAACACCTAATGAAATCCCTTCAATGGAAAACAGACTAACAAGCAGATTTGCCTGGGGGCTTATTGCAGATATTCAGGCACCCTCAAATGAAGAAAAAACGGCAATCTTAATGAAAAGAGCTGAATTGATGAATCTGGAGCTTAGTGAGGAAGTAGCTCTTTTTATAGCGGAAAATCTGAAAAGTGACAATATAAGAGAACTTATAGGTGCACTGATAAGGCTGAGTGCCTTTGCATCATTTCATAACGAAGAACTTAGTATAGAGCTGGCTAAAAAATCGTTGGATAAATTTCTTATTAAAAAAGACAGAGCTCTCAATCCGGAATTAATAATTAACACTGTCACATCATTTTTCAACATAAAACCATCCGAATTAAAATCCAAGAAGAGAACCAAAAGTATTTCCTATCCCAGACAAATATGCATGTATATTCTCAGGGAAAAGCTGAATATATCACTACAGGAAGTGGGTGAATATTTTGGTGGGAGAGACCACGCCACTGTTTTGCATTCAATAAAAAATATCGAAAACAAAATCAAAACAGATAGTGAGCTTAAAGAGCTGATAAACGTCATTTATAAAAAACTGTACAGCTAACTTTCCACAATACAATCAACATATTTAAACATTCAAAATTATCTCATTGTTAAATATTATTTTAATAACCCAAGTATAATCTGTGGAAAACAACTTTATTAATTTTTCATCGTCTCTTTTTGTTTACATAGTTGAAAACTTTTGGGTAAAATCAACAGAATTTTCAATACCAAAAAGTACTCTCACAATATTCAAATTTTAACTTGTCAACATTTTCCAAATACTTTACTATTACTACTACTATTTATTATGTTAAATAAATTAATAGGAGATCATATGCAATTCAGCATAATTAAGGAAAATATCCTTCCATTAATTCAACATGCAAATAATTTTACCAGTTCCAAAGGAATTAATACAATATTGGAAAATATACTCATAGAAGCTGAAGAAGATCAGATTCAATTCAAAGCATCAAATACACACATGGGTTTTTCCGCAAAAGTAAAAGCTAACATTGAAGAAACAGGTATTACGACAATATCCTGCAAAAAGCTGCACGATATTATAAAAGAACTTCCCAATGCAGCAGTAATAGATTTTAAATACGATGGTAGTAAATTAAAACTTACATCCGGAAAATCAAGATTTACCCTTTCAACTATAGAACCCGAATTTTTCCCTACAATGACACCTATAACTCCTGAATATCATATAAAAATGAAAAGTGACTCCCTTGAAAAGTTATTACAAAAAACCATTTTCTGTATATCAAATGATCCTTCCAAAACCGAATACACCGGAGCACATTTCAAAGTATACGGTAACAAACTTGAAATAGGATCGGCTGATTTTCAGAGAATTGCAACTGCAGAGACTGAGTTCGAAGAAGAATTCAGCGATGAATTTACAATAAATATCCCAAAAAAAACTGCTATTGAGGTTTCAAAACTTCTGGATCTGGATGATGAAGTTGAAATTGAAACAGACAAAAAACAGGTACAGTTTAAAATTGACAATATTGTAGTTTACTCAAAACTTATCGAAAAATTTATAAAAAACATAGGCTCACTTTTTAAAACAAATTATCCAATATCAGCCAAGATCCCAACGAGAAAGTTTGAGGAGGTTGTAAGAAGGATTTCCACCATTACAAGCGAGGTTTCCAGAGGTATTGTACTTTCATTTAATGAAAATGCTTTAAACATATTCAGTCTTGAAACTGAATACGGACAGGGTAATGAAATAATTGATGATGTGGAATTAGAAGGGGAATCCCTCGATATGATATTTAACTCAAAACTTCTGCTGGAAATTATAAATCATATAGATTCAGAGTTTTTCACTATAAAAATGATAGGGCGAAAAAACCCTGCTATTATAGTTCCTGAAGATGATAAATATCAATATCTTCTTGTTGCCATTTCAATAGATAGATACTAGGGGTAGTTTTTAAAAAACGTGTACATTCAAAATTTATCTCTTCTGAATTTTAGAAACCACAAGAAATTAACTCTATCTTTTTCTGAAAATACTAATTATATAGAAGGAGCCAATGCTGCAGGAAAAACAAGTATTGTTGAAGCCATCAGCACAGTTCTTAATTTCAAAAGTTTCAGACAGTCTCAACTGAAAAATCTTGTAAATTTTGATTCTGACAATTTTTTCATAGAAACTAATATTATGCGGAATTTTTACGATTATGAAGAATATCTATACAATATAAAGTTTAAATATAATAACGGAAGTTATGTATATGAAAATAACAAGAAGGTTACAAGTGTTGAAGACTATATATACAACTATCCTGTTCTCGTTTATTCTCCTGAAAATGAGGGGCTGATAAGTGAAAGTCAGGAAAAGAAACGTAAATTTCTGGATAAAATTTGTTTTTACACAAACAAAGTCCACTTTAATAATCTAAAAAATTACAATAAACTTCTGAAAATTAAAAAGAACTATCTTTATCACAATAACCCGGATTACAGATATCTGGAGTCCATTACCGAAAGCATGTATAATTTATCTGCAGATATACAACGTATGAGAAAAAAGGTGGTAAAATATATAAATTCCAGGATTTCAGATTTTTGCAATGATATTCCTGATAAAATAGAGAATTTTTATTTTATATACGAACCTTCTGTTGTGGACATAAAAAAAATTAATGAAGAAAAATCCAGAAGAAAAGTTTTAAGCGGAACCCATCTGGACAGAATTTATGTATTTTATAACGGTAAAAAATATGAATCTTTTGCAAGTTTTGGACAGAAAAAAACTTTTGCTCTTGGCTCACTATTCACTTCAGTTTTAATTGTTGAAGAATTTTTAAATAGTGGTATAATCATTATTTTAGACGATCTGGAGGTTGGTCTGGATAGTTCCAGAATAAATTTTTTTAAAGAACTGTTCGGAAACAATCAGATATTTATTACCGGCGTTAATAACATGTATTTCAAAGACGCAAAAAACATTGCTTTATAAATAATAACTACAAACGGGATATTATATATGTTTGCCCGCGGGGGACAGAATGGATTTAAATAAGGACTACAGCGAAGACAGTATAAAGGTTCTGGAAGGTCTGGATCCTGTAAGACAGAGACCAGGAATGTATATTGGTTCCACTGATACAAAAGGACTTCATCATTTGGTTTTTGAGGTTATAGATAACTCTATCGATGAAGCAATGGGTGGATTTTGCAGCAAAATATCAGTTACTCTGCATATTGACGGCAGTATAACCATCGAAGATGACGGAAGAGGTATTCCTGTCGGTAAGCACCCTGTTGCAGGTAAACCGACTGTTGAAGTTGTAATGACAACTCTTCATTCCGGAGGTAAATTTAACTCCGGAGCTTATTATGCATCCGGCGGTCTTCATGGGGTAGGGATTTCTGTTGTAAACGCGCTTTCAGAGTTTTTGGAAGTAACTGTCAGAAGAAACGGTGGAATTTATTATCAAAAGTATGAAAGGGGTAAACCTGTTTGTGAATTTGATAAGATTGGGAAAACTAGCAAAAGCGGTACAAAAATTACATTTAAAGCGGACCCTCAGATTTTTGAAACAACGGAATTTTCCTATGAAACCCTTTCCCGCCGGTTCAGAGAACTTGCTTTTCTGAATAGTGGTGTGGAAATTGCCATATCTGATGAAAAAGATGATAAATCGAAAACGTTTTTTGCCGAAGGCGGAATTGTAAGTTATATAAAATACTTAAACAAGAGTAAGGGGCTTCTTATAGATGAGCCTATATATATTCAGGGTAAATATGAAGATATTCTTGTTGAAATTTCACTTTTATATAACGACTCATACAACGAAGCAATTTACTCTTTTGTGAATAATATACACACAGACGGAGGCGGTACCCATGAGGCCGGCTTTAAAGCAGCTTATACAAAGATTTTCAATTCTTTTATAAATAAACACGGTTTGCTTAAGGAGAAATTCAATCTTACCGGAGATGATATCAGAGAGGGTATGTCGGCAATTTTATCGGTTAAAATGAATGAACCCGTATTTGAGGGACAAACCAAAGGGAAACTCGGTTCTTCTAAAGCTAAGACAGCCGTAGAAAATGTTATGTATACTTATCTTACAGATTATCTGGACGAAAATCCGTCTATAGTAAAACGGATACTGGATAAAGCTATTCAGGCTTTCAGGGCGAGAGAAGCTGCTAGAAAGGCTAAAGAGCTTACTAGAAGAAAAAATGCTCTGGAAGTTTCAACTTTGCCCGGAAAACTAGCTGACTGCCAGGAAAAGGATCCTTCTAAATCTGAAATTTTTATTGTTGAGGGTGATTCGGCAGGAGGTTCTGCAAAACAGTGCAGACATAGACAATTTCAGGCAATTTTGCCGCTTAAAGGTAAAATTCTCAATGTGGAAAAGGCAAGATACGACAAAATCTTATCAAATAATGAAATAAAAAGTATGATTACTGCATTGGGAACGGGCATCAGCAAGGATGACTTTAATATTGAAAAATTACGTTACCATAAGATCATTATAATGACTGATGCGGACGTGGACGGCGCACACATCACAACACTACTTCTTACCTATTTTTTCAGATATATGAAACCGATAATAGAAAGGGGCTATCTGTATATTGCCAAACCACCTCTTTATAAGATTAAAAAAGGGAAAATGGAAAGGTATATTCACGATGAAGAGGAAATGGAAGATTTCCTCTTGGATTCCGGTTTAGTGGATATTGAAATAGATGAACTTCCTGAACACAGATACAAAGAGGTTTTTAAAAATCTTCTGGCTTACGATGATCTTCTTAATAAATTTGCCCGGAAAGGGTTATACAAACCTTTAATGTCCGAATTGGCTGTTTATGAAGGGTTGAATGCATCTAATTTTTCCAGAAAAGATTTTGTGGAAGACCTTTTTCAGTATTTGAAGGATTTAGGTGCTTTTGATCATTATAAAAATTCCGAAATTGAATATAACTACGAATTCGACAGATATAATATTGTGGTGAAAAGTGAAACAAAACGCTTTGTAATTAATACGGAATTTATGGGTACTCCTGAATTCAGAGAATTAAGAAGGCTTGGGGTATTTGTTAACGAACTTGGGAGTAAACCTTATAAGGTAACTGTGGCAGGCGATGTAAAAACTTTTGATAATGTTAAAGAGCTTATAACATTTATAGAAGAAAGAGGGAAAAAAGGACTTTCCATCCAGCGTTATAAGGGTCTTGGTGAAATGAACCCTGAGCAGCTGTGGGAAACAACAGTTGATCCGGAACGCAGATCGCTTTATCAGGTTAAAATTGATGATGCTGAAGCTGCAGATGAGCTTTTTTCTCTGCTGATGGGCGATATCGTTCCTCCGAGACGGGAATTTATCGAAGATAATGCACTAAAAGCTAAAAATATTGATATTTAACACGGGTGAAAAATGAAGAAAAAGGGGATTATAGAGCTTAGTATAGAAGACTCTATCAAAGAAAGTTATCTCGATTATGCGATGAGTGTGATTGTGGGTAGAGCTTTGCCGGATGTAAGAGACGGTCTGAAACCGGTACATAGAAGGGTGCTTTATGCCATGAGTGAGATGGGTATAGTTCATAACAAGGCTTATAAAAAATCTGCCAGAATTGTTGGTGATGTTATTGGTAAATATCATCCACATGGTGATTCAGCAGTTTATGATACAGCTGTTCGTATGGCACAGGATTTTTCGATGCGGTATCCGCTTATTGACGGGCAGGGTAACTTTGGGTCTATTGACGGTGATTCTCCTGCTGCAATGAGGTATACAGAGATCAGAATGGCTAAGATCGCCGAGGAAATGCTGGCTGATCTGGATAAAAATACCGTTGATTTTATAGATAATTATGACGGGTCACTTACTGAGCCCGTTGTTTTGCCCACCAAAATTCCTAACTTGTTGGTTAATGGCGGCAGTGGAATTGCCGTTGGAATGGCTACTAATATTCCCCCTCACAATCTTACAGAAGTAATAGATGCATTGCAGTATATGCTTAAAAATGATGATTATAACGCTGAAGATGTCCTTACATTTATAAAGGGGCCCGATTTTCCCACTTCGGGCATTATAATGGGTATTTCTGATATAAAAAATGCATATTTAACCGGGAGATCTTCTATAAAGGTCAGATCCCGCACTAATATTGAAGAGGCAAACGGCGGCAAGGAACGGATAATCGTTACTGAACTGCCTTATCAGGTGAACAAAGCGAATCTTATCGAAAAAATTGCCGAGTTGGTAAGAGACAAGAAAATTACCGGTATTACAGACTTGAGGGACGAATCCGATAGAGACGGTATCAGAGTAGTCATTGAAGTTAAGAAAGGTGATCACCCTGATATTATTTTAAACCGCCTTTACAAATATACACAGATGGAAACCTCTTTTGGAATTAATATGGTAGCCCTTGTTGAGGGCAAACCTCAAACCTTTTCTCTTTTGAGAATTCTGGAAGAATTTATAAAACATAGAATTGTTGTAGTTACCAGAAGAACGGAATATCTCCTAAAAAATGCCGAAAACCGTCTTCATATTCTTGAAGGACTTAAAACTGCTGTTGAAAATATTGATGAAGTTATAAAAATCATACGCGGTTCTTCCGACGGAAAAGAAGCAAAAGCGAGATTAATAGAGCATTTCGATTTCAGTGACACTCAATCACAGGCTATTTTGGATATGAGACTTCAGAAACTCACTGGCCTTGAAATTGAAAAGCTTGAAGATGAATACAGAACTATTTTGAAAAATATAGAATTCTATAAAAATATTCTTACGAATAAAAATGTTCTTAAAGATGTTATCTATGAAGAAATGACGGAAATAAAAGAAAAATATGGAGATAAGAGAAAAACCGAAATATCTGCTTCTTCGGAAGAGATAAATATTGAGGATCTTATCCCTGATAATGAAACAGTGGTTACTATAACGCATAATGGGTATATTAAACGGACACCACTCGATTCTTTTTCTGCACAAAAACGCGGAGGAAAAGGTAAATCCGGAGCGCTGAGTAAAGGTGATGACTTTATTGAGCGGCTTATTGTTTCCTCAAATCATTCCAAATTAATGTTTTTTACTAATCTGGGACGTATATATTTTCTTAAGGTTTATGAGCTTCCCGAGTCCGCTCCGGGAACCCGCGGCAGACATGTATCAAATTTTATACACTTTTCAGAGGATGAGTTTATAGCCTCTGTACTTTCCGTTTCAGATAATGTTGAGGATAAGGATATTGTTTTCGGGACTAAAAAAGGCCTCGTAAAGCGCTCCCATGTTAATCTTTTTAAAAGCGGTAGAAGCGGTATAATTGCAATAAAATTAAGAGACGGAGATGAAATTGTTTCCACTGATTTTGTTACTGATGAAGATAATGTCTTTATTGCTACAAAAAAAGGTAAAGCTATACACTTTTCAGCAAAAGACATCAGATCGATGGGAAGAAATGCAACAGGCGTAAAAGGAATCGATTTGGCAAAGTCTGATGAAGTTGTTTCAATGGAAATCGCATCCGGTGCTCCTTATCTTCTGACGGTAACGGAAAACGGTTTCGGGAAATGTACCCCTGTGAATGAGTACAGGTTACAATCGAGGGGCGGCAAGGGTATTAAATTGTCGAAAGTCACTTTAAGAACCGGTAAAATATGCGGTGCAAAACAGGTTAGACAAAGTGATGATGTAATGCTTATTATAAAAAGCGGGAAAATAATTCGTACAGGTGTTTCACAGATTTCTGTATTAAGTCGTGATACGCAGGGTGTTACTCTGATGAATACCGGGGATGATTATATCGTTTCTTTTGCTGTGGTGAAGGAGGTTTAGATGTCTACGCTGCTTGACGGCAGGGCGTTATCCAATAAATTTAAGGACAGCTTTCGAGAGCAGGTACCTTCTCTTAAAGAGCGTTTTGGGAGGATACCAGGTATTGCAGTAATATTGGTTGGTGAGGATTATGCCAGTAATTTATACGTTGGTATGAAAGAAAAAGCATGTGTTGATGTTGGTTTCAAATCTGTTGTCAACAGGCTCGATTCTTCTGTAACCACTAAAGAGTTGTTACGACTGATAGAAGATTATAATAAAGATGAGAGTATAGATGGTATACTTGTTCAGCTTCCGTTACCGGATCATATAGATGAGGAAAATATTTTGCTGGCTATTGATCCTGCTAAGGATGTGGACGGTTTTCATCCGTTTAATGTTGGATTGTTAAATATTGGAATGGACACCCTTTTTCCTTGTACACCTTATGGTATTATTAAAATTTTTCAGGAATATGATATTAATACTGACGGAAAGCATGCTGTTATTGTTGGGGCCAGTAATATAGTAGGCAAACCTATGGCTTCTTTGCTGTTGAGAAAGAATGCTACTGTAAGTATATGTCATATAAGAACTAAAAATATATGTGATCTTACAAGGCAAGCCGATATACTTGTTGCAGCTGCAGGTAAGGCTCACCTTATCACCCCTGATTATGTCAAAGATGGAGCAGTGGTTGTAGATGTTGGGATGAACCGTATCAATGGTAAAATTATAGGCGATGTGGATTTTGAAGGTACACGTAAAAAATGTTCCTATATCACTCCTGTGCCGGGGGGCGTTGGCCCTATGACAATAACTATGCTTTTGTATAATACTTTAAAATCTTATAAAAAACGAATGAACGCATAATGGACACAATTGTAGCACCTGTTACACCACTGATAACTTCAGCCGTTATTATATTAAGAGTTTCCGGGAGCAACGCCCTTGATTGTGTCAGGAATTTAACTTTATCCGGTGGAAAGCCTATTGTTTCCAATGATATAAAAGTCAGGCATGTTTATGTTGGTAATTTTGTAGATTCTGATGGTGTGGTTTTGGATGAAGTTATTTTTTATTATTTTCAATCTCCTGCTTCATATACGGGGGAAGATGTACTTGAGATTTCTTTTCACGGTAATCCTCAAATTGTCCGGAAAGCTCTTTCTGTCTTATACGATAGAGGCATAAGGGCGGCTGAACCAGGAGAATTCACAAAGCGAGCTTTTCTTAACGGTAAATTAGATCTTAGCCAGGCTGAAGCTGTTGCCAGTTTAATAGAATGCAAAACGGAGAAAGGCGTTTATTATTCTTTTAGACAACTAAAAGGCTCATTGTCAGAAAAAATTATTAATATTAAAGACACCTTAGTGGATATAAGCAGTGTTATAGAAGCATATGTTGATTTCCCTGAAGATGACCTTTCTGGGCATGATTCTGAGTTTGTATCGAACAGGCTGAATGATGTGTTATTTGATATTTCCGGTCTGATCGATTCGTATAAAAAATACAGATATCAGAGAGAGGGCTTAAAGATTGTTATTGTGGGCAAACCTAATGTGGGGAAATCTTCTTTGTTAAACAGTCTGATTGAGGAGGAGCGTGCAATCGTTTCTGAAATTCCCGGCACAACCCGTGATTTTATTGAGGAGGTTATAAGTATAAGGGGCATACCTGTAAGACTTATGGATACAGCTGGGCTCAGGGGTGAAGGTGATTTTATTGAAAGCAGGGGTATTGAAAAAGCTCGTAACAAAATTGAAGATGCAGATATTGTTTTGGTTATGGTTGATCTTTCCTCCGATATCGAAGCTGAAGATCAGGAGATTCTTGATATGACTGAGGGGAAAAATCGTATTGTTTTGGGTAACAAGGATGATCTTGTTAGTAATATATCAAATGCTAAAAAATCTTTTGTTGATTTGTGTGTTTCGGCTAAATATAGCTCTAATTTTCGATTGCTGGAAGATATGATATATAATAAAGTAAGTGCTGATGATTCTGAGCTGTTGGCAGGGGATGTGATTACTAATGAGCGGCATGTTGTTCTGTTGAAAAAATTATATGATATTTTAACGTCTGTTAAAACCAAGTTTTTTTCGGAGCATCTAGACTTAATTTCTATTGATATGGGCATGGCTCTGGATATTGTTTCTGAGTTTACAGGTGAAAAGTATACTGAAGAGATTCTTGATAATATCTTTCAAAAATTCTGTCTGGGCAAATAACTTTTCAATGTTTCACGTGAAACATATTTCATAAGCATTTCATGTTATTGCTAAATCATAGCTAAATAAATATTTTCATTTTATTGGATATGTATTATATTTGAATGATTCAGAAGAGGAGATTTCAATGGTTTATAATGCCGATAGTTATGATGTTATTGTTGTTGGCGGCGGTCATGCCGGTTGTGAAGCAGCACTGGCTGCGTCCAGGATGGGTGCCAGGACATTGTTACTGACAATATATATGGAAACTGTTGCCCAAATGAGCTGTAATCCTGCTGTGGGAGGTCTGGCCAAAGGAAATCTGGTGAGAGATCTTGATGCACTTGGCGGTGAGATGGCTAAGTGCATAGATCAAACAGGTATACAGTTTCGTGTCCTTAATACAAAAAAAGGCCCTGCTGTAAGAAGTTGTCGTGCTCAGGCAGACAAAGCAAAATACCGTGAATATATGACTGACGTATTAACGAGTACATCGTTACTCGATGTTAAACAGGGAGCGGTTACCGATATTTTGTCCGAGGATTGTAAGGTGCGTGGAGTGGTTACTGATTTTGGCCAAAGTTTTTATTCCCAGCGTATTATTCTTTGTACGGGTACTTTTTTAAACGGTTTGATTCATATCGGTAACCAAAGGTATAAGGCGGGAAGAGCTAATGAATTTGCTTCTGAAGAACTTGTACATTCTCTCAAAGAATTTGGCTTTGCATTTGAAAGGCTTAAAACCGGAACGCCGGCCAGGCTTCACGAAGATTCTATAAACTTTACTGTTTTTGATGAACAAAAGGGTGACCCCGACCCGTCTTTTTTTTCATTTGAGTCCTCAAAACTAACTTTGCCGCAAAGATCCTGTTATATTGCGTTCACCAACGAGCAAACTCATGAAATAGTCAGGAAAAATATGCACAGATCCCCGCTTTATTCAGGTGTAATCACAGGTATAGGCCCCCGTTACTGTCCTTCTATTGAAGATAAAGTCAAAAAGTTCCCGGATAAAAGCCGGCATCAGATATTTGTGGAACCGGAAGGATTACGTAGTAAAGAGTATTATGCTAATGGGCTTTCATCATCTCTTCCTATAGATGTTCAGCTAAGGTTATACAGAAGTGTTAGAGGACTGGAAAATGTTGAGTTTACGCGTCCTGCTTATGCGATTGAGTATGATTTTGTTCAGCCAACAGCTCTACGCCGAACACTAGAAACAAAAAATATAAAGGGTCTGTTTTTTGCCGGACAGATTAACGGTACTACCGGCTATGAGGAAGCTGCTGTTCAGGGTTATATGGCTGCTGTGAACGCCGTGCTCAGTTATGATAACAGAGAATTTGTTTTAAACAGAGACGAAAGCTACATAGGCGTGATGATTGATGATTTGGTGACTAAAGGTGTTGACGAGCCGTATCGTGTTTTTCACTCAAGAGGTGAATTTCGGCTCTTGCTGCGAGATGATAATGCCGAATACAGACTTCTTGGAAAAGGATTTGATTTGGGACTTATCAGCAAATCAAGATATAAGCGGTTTTTGAATGAAAAATGTCAGTTAAAATCACTGATGGATAATCTTAGTAATATAGTCATAAAACCCGATACTCAAACAAAAGAATATTTAAAGTCTAAAAATATACACCTTAATAATCCTGCATCATTATATAATTTTTTAAAGAGACCGGAGGTCAAAATAGATGATATTAAGCCTTTTCTTTCAAAAGATTATTTTGAGAAAGTAAAGAAAGAAGCTGAAATTATTGTAAAGTATGAGGGTTATATAAAAAAACAACAGGATGAAGTGAATAAGTTCAAAAAGATTGAAAAGGTTAAGATCCCCCCAAATATAGATTATTCAAATATAAAAGGATTGAAGGCTGAATACGTGGAAAAACTTAATAAAATAAAGCCTGCAACACTTGGTCAGGCAAGCCGGATTAAGGGAATAACACCTTCTGCAATATCACTTTTGCATATTCATATAGGGAAAATGGTTAGGGGCAATGAATCTGAATAATTGGATATCTATTGATAAAAAAGCAGAGGTAAAATTACAAAAAATATATGATATACATATGAACTCTGTCCACAATCTTACTTCTATAAAGGATAAAGATGAGTTTTATATGAAGCATTATTTGGATAGTATTTATATTTTTAAAAGGTATGATTTTGAATTCGAAACAATCATGGACGTAGGCAGCGGCGGGGGGTTCCCGGGTGTCGTGATATCATTGTTCTATCCGGAAACCACTGTTTATCTCGTTGAAAGCATCAGAAAAAAATGTGACTTTTTAAAAGAGTTAATAGAAGCTGTGAATATAAAAAATGTTAAAGTAATTGACAGCAGAGTCGAAGATCTCAATAAACCGGTGTGTGACCTTATTGTTTCCCGAGGGGTTGGGAAGATAAAAAATATACTAAAATGGACAATGAATGTTTCACGTGAAACATCCTGCTGGTTATTTTATAAAGGTGAAAATGTCTTTGAAGAAATCAAGGATGCTGAGAAAATCATTAAGAAAAAAAATATGGGGTTTAAAAATGTCAGAGTTGAAGAGCCGTTTAAAAGGACTTATACCATTATTAATTATAATTAGCATGCTTTTTGCCTGTGCAAAAAAAAATGATGTTATCTCCCCCTCAGAAACCACAGCTCTTTCTGTGGACTACTTTATTACTAAAAAACCTGAGCCAAATGATAAATCAAAACTTGTCAATATAATAAATAGTGCAGATAACCCTGAAATTAAGAATAAGGCTAAAATTTTGCTCGGAGGGTATTATTATAAACAGGGAGAATATGAAAACAGTCTGATCAATTTACAGGGAATAGATGCTACGAATAATCAAAGGCTGAATAATGCAGCATATGTATGGCTGGCATCTCTTTACAAATTTTTCGGTAATGAATCAAAAATGGATGATACAATAAGAAAAATCAAAAATCCGGGAGAGATTTCAAAATATATAATGAGTAAAACATGTGAGAAAGGAAAAGCATACTGCATTAAACGGGAAGATATAGCGGCTATCAAGAAGAAAAAAAAGACGAAACAAAAAATTGTGGAAAAAGAAAAAAAGAGAGGTCTTGAAAAGGAAAAATACCAAAAAGAGAAATTGAAGATTCCTGCACTGAATGGCAACTTTGGTAGCCCGTCTTTTAAAGGTATGCTTTTGGCAGCGAGCCAGGATAATAAAACAGAGATAATTAGCAAAGATAACGTTTCGGAAAATAGTACGGCAGTTGATGTGAAGAATTTAAATATTGTGACAGAAAAGAATGAGATAAGCTTTAAGATAAATTACAAAAAGGCTATTGATGAGCTGCTTTATGATACGGATTTTGGCAAATGTAAAGAGATTGTTATTGGTGTTAATGATAAATTTGTGAACGCAGGCGAATATACAAAACGAAGATTGATGAAATTTCATGATAATATAACGGTCAGTAACTATGAGACTGAAGATTTTAAGCATTTATACATAAAGCCGGATAATGAAACAGTAACTACAAGATGTTTCGTGGGAATAGGCAGAGAAAATTCCATGACGTCTTTTGTGCCGCTGGTGCGTTTTGTTTCACCGGATAACGAAGGCACTGAGATATATGTGGTTACAGATATTTACACAGGGATGTATAAAAATAAAAACTTTATCGATTATTTCAGTGATGTTAATATATATACCTATATTGATACGGTATATGATACCCAAAGCAGAGAATTTATGGATAAATATAAAAAAATATACGGTACACAGCCATCCTACAAAGCATTTATAGGTTACGATATGGTACAGTTTTTTGAAACCAAATTTTTAAAAAATAAAGGAAACTCATATGTTACTTCCATAAAGGATATACGGCCACCGGTGGTGGAAAGATATGTTCATAAATTAAGAATTGATGATAATTACAAGACCAGATTCCTGTTTATGCCGAAGGGGAAACAAATCCCTTTACAGTCAATTCCTGCTGAATAAAAATTTTTAAAAATAAGATCTTTGAATAATTCAAACTGTTTATGCTATAGCAGCATCTAATAAAAAAGTAAGTTGCAAGACCCTGAAACAAGTTCGGGGTGATGTGAACAATTTTATATAAAAGCCCCACTATCGTTACTCTTTTAAAAACAGGAAGAATCACATTATCCAATGCAACTGATTCATGTTTACTTAACACTTTTTATTTCATATGATGTGGAGCCCAGCCCTAGTTTTTCTGCATGTTTGAGCTGTTTTATGGGGTCAATTTCCTCATAAATCTTGCCGAATGGGTCGATGCCACCCGGTGAATGTTTGGCCACCAGATCAAAAGAAGCTTTGTCGATTGCTACAGGATCAGTGGATGAAAGAAAACCAAGATCAGGGCATACCGGTGTGTCGTTAGCAGGGAAACAGTCGCAAGTGGGCGCAACGTCTGTGATAAAATTTAAGTACAAAATCTTTCCGTCGAAATGATCATGAATTGCTTTTGCATATTCAGCCATTTTTCTTTGGGTATTGTCAGAGCTTTCGTTCCAATCAATACCGATTGCTCCTTCAGGGCATACTGCCACACATCTTGTACAGCCGGTGCATGCTTCTGTAATTTCAGCTTTGGGTTTAAAAACAATGGCATCGGCAGCACAATTAGCGGCACAAAGACCACATGAAGTGCACTTGTCCTTATGTACAATAGGTTTGGATGTTGAGTGCATGATTAGCTTTCCCTGACGGCTGGCACATCCCATGGAAATATTCTTTATGGCTCCGCCTATGCCGGTTAGTTCGTGTCCCTTGAAATGTGAAACTACGACCATAGCGTCAGAATTATAAATGTCCGATGCAATTTTCGCGTGGTCAAGTAGCTCTCCCTGAACTGATATATCAAGTGAATTTTCTCCCCTTAATCCATCGGCAATTACAACGGGTACCTGAAAGGTCGAATAGTTAAAACCGTTAAGAAAAGCATTGTGTAAGTGGTCAACGGTGTTGGTACGCATTCCCACATAAAGAGTGTTTGTATCAACCAGAAACGGATTGGATTTCAATTGTTTTAGTTTATCAATAACAGGTCTTAAATAGACGGGTTTTAAAAAAGCTGTGTTACCGTATTCCCCAAAATGTGTTTTTACGGCCACAAGCTGTTTTTCACCGTATTTTGATTTAGGATCACATTTATTAAGAAGCCTTGTTATTTTATTCAGAGGAGAATGCAGGCTTTTGTTTTGCATAGTGGAATAGTAAACTTTTGATGACATAATATCCCTCCTTGTGTTATCATGTTATTAGTATACAAAATTTTGGAGGTGAATTCAATGGAACTTAAAGAGTTGTTCGAAAAAAGATACAGTGTGAGATCATTTCAGCCCAAAGAGGTCGAGGAAGAAAAAATCATTAGGATATTGGAAAAGGCAAGACTCGCACCGAGTGCAGTTAATTTTCAGCCGTGGAAAATGTATCTTTTAAGGCAAGGGGAAACCAGATTAAAAATAAACAGAGCGTATCCGAAAAGATGGTTTGAAAATGCGCCGGTAGTAGCGGTTTTTACAGGACTTATGGGGCAAAACTGGAAACGCCGGGATGGGAAAGATTATTTGATGTGTGATGTAACGATTCTTGCTGATTACTTTGTGCTTGCTGCAACTGAAGAGGAACTTGGCACCTGTTATGTAGGAGCATTTGATGCCGAAACTGTTTCAGAAGCATTGAACCTGAAAAATGAAGACCCGATACTTATGGTACCTTTCGGCTATGTCTCTGATGATTCCAAATTCAAAGAGAAAAAGCGGAAAAGCGTGGATGAAATTGCAGTTTGGTTATAAATTAAGACTTGTAGAATAGAAAATTTTTTGATATTACAGCGAGTTCGATATTTCATTTATTGACAAAGGCTGAGATAAGGGTTAAAATAAAACTATATTTTATTGAAAGGTGACTATGATGAAGAGAGAAAAAGCTGAATACGCAGTTCAGGCGGTCAATAATGCCATCGATATTCTCGGCCTTTTGGGGGACACTGAGGGCGAGTTGAGTATGAGCGAAATCGGGGCTAAGCTCGGCCTTACAAGAAGTAATGTTAACAAGCTTTTAGCCACACTGGAAGAGTTCGGTTATGTGGAATATAACAGATACACCGGTAATTTCAGGCTTGGTGTAAAGACGTTTCAGATTTCCCAGGCATACATAAATAAGCTTAATCTTATTGAGATATCTGTTCAGATACTGATGATGGTCAAAGAAAAACTGAATGAGTCCGTTTATATCAGTGTATTGAAGGACGGCAATGTGGTCTATCTTAATGTGGTGGAAACAGACCATGCCGTTAGGGTCCTGCCCAGGATTGGAAATGTCGGGCCGGCTTATGCAACAGCTACTGGTAAAGCCCAGCTGGCATACAAGTCTAATGAAGAGATAGAACGTCTTTTCAATGAAGGGCTTACCAAGGCTACTGACAATACCATTGATAATGTAGATGAGCTTGAAGAGGAATTAGAAAAGGTTAAACAACAAGGGTATGCTATAGATGATGAGGAGTATGAGGTGGGCGTAAGGTGTGTTGGTGCGCCTATATTCGATTTTATGAATAATGTCATTGCCGGAATAAGTGTCAGTGCGCCACTTGAAAGGCTCAGCGATGAAAGAATTGAAAAGGAAATTATCCCTGTGATTATTGAAGCTGCTGATAAGCTTTCCGGGAAATTCGGTAGCAAATAAATATTATGGAAAATTTTAGATTAGTAAGACCGGAACATCTGAATCATCACGGATATCTTTTCGGAGGAGTACTGCTTAAATGGCTGGATGAATTCGGATGGATGGCTGCCACTCTCGATTTTCCCGGTTCGACTTTTGTTACCGTAGGGATGGATGAAATAAACTTCAAAAAAAGAATAGAAAATGGCTCAATTCTCCGGTTTATTATTAAGCCAGAAAGGATAGGGAAAACCTCTGTAACTTATACAGCAAAAGTTTATAGTAACCAAACCGGTGTACAACAGGATGAAGTATTTTCCACTAAACTGACATTTGTAAATATCGATGAAAAAGGTAAGTCCTCTCCCCTTCCAACTGAATGCCAGTATAACTCCCAGAAAAAAGAGAATGAATTACTATTTTGAAATAATTCGGGTAATATCGTTGTAAAATGCAAATACCATAAGTGCCAGCAGGAGAGCTAATCCCACCATTTGTGTTACCTCACGTGTCTTAAGGCTGACAGGCTTGCCCTTAACAGCTTCAATCCCATAGAACAGCAAATGGCCTCCGTCTAAAATCGGAATCGGCAGTAAATTTAGAATTGCCAAATTGATACTTATTACAGCCATGAATAATAGAAGACTGTTAATGCCTGCAGCAGCAGTTTCTTTGGCCATTTGGAAAATAAGTATCGGACCGCCAATATTATCAGCAGGGACCATCTGCTGGAAAATTTTAACAATACCCACTAATGTCAGTTTTGTTATTTCATAGGTTTTGAATGCCCCAAGATATACCGACTTTACAGGATTATGTCTGACTGTAATTGTACTTTCGGTGGAAGGGGCAATGCCTATCAGGCTGACCGAAATTTTTTCGCCGAATATATTTTCAACTTCTGTAACTGTAGGCGTTATTGTCTTCTCAATTATCTTTCCTTCCCTTTTTATAAGGAGTGTTACAGGTTTGTTTGAATTGTTTTTGATGCGGTTACTAATTTGCTGCCAGAAGGTAATATCTTCATCGTCAATTTTAACTATTTCATCACCCTTTTGCAGTCCTGCGGCTGCGGCGGGCATATCTTTTTGAACTTTGCCGATAACAGGTTTAAGTTTGGGTGTTCCCATTGCATTTACAAGACTAAAAAGCAGGAAAGCCAAAAGAAAATTAAAAACAGGCCCTGCAAGAACAATAAGAGATCTTTTGCCGACGGATTTGTGAGAAAAAGACCGGTGAGCCATAGATTCATCCACTTCTTCGATCGGATTTTCTCCGTACATTTTGACATACCCGCCCAGTGGGATAGCGGAGATGCTGTATTCAGTTTCTTTAGCCTTTTTGGTGAACAGAGCCGGACCGAATCCTATTGAAAACTTTTCAACATATACTCCGAAAAGTTTGGCAAACAGAAAGTGCCCCAGTTCGTGAAAAAAAATCAGTAAACCAAAAACTATTATTGCAGCAATTATCGACATATATTACCTTCCGATATCTTTTGATATTTTTATTGCTTTTTCTCTGACTACAGTATCCAAAGAAATGATTTCGTCAATGTTTGAGATATCTCTTGGAGTAAAAAGTTCTAATGTTTTTCCGATCACCTGAGGTATATTGGTATATTTAATTAAGCCGCTGAGAAAAGCATCAACAGCTACCTCGTTAGCAGCGTTCATTGTAATCATAAGACTGTTTTTCCCCGCTTCCAAAACGTCCAAAGCAATGGCAAAACACGGGTATTTATTTATATCCGGCTTGAAAAAAGTCAAACCGTTTAAAAGTTGGGGGCTCATTGGTTCCGCCCCCCAGTACAATCTGTCTGGGAAACCAAGCGCATAGGAAATCGGAGCTTTCATATCAGGCAGTCCGATCTGAGCGAGATTGCTGCCGTCTATAAAAGAAACTATTGAATGAAAAATGCTTTGTGGATGGATGTAGACATCAAGCTTACTCGGAGGTATATTAAAGAGATAGTGAGCTTCGATCAGTTCAAGCCCTTTATTCATCATAGTTGCAGAATCCACGGTAATTTTGTTGCCCATATTCCAGTTTGGATGCTTTAATGTTTCGCCTATATTCACATACGCCATAGAGTCTGCCGGTCTGTACCTAAAAGGGCCGCCGCTTGCCGTAAGAATCACTTTATTTATAAAACTGTCCCCGTGTCCTTTTAAACACTGATAAATTGCGGAATGCTCACTATCCACAGGTATTATCGAAGCATTGGAATTTTCTGCGGTTTGCATCATAGTTCTGCCTGCGGCAACAATAGATTCTTTGTTGGCAAGTGCTACATCAGTTCCGCATTTCAAAGCTGTATATGTGGGCATGATTCCGGCAAAACCCACAGCAGCAGACAAAACCAGATCAAGTTCACCGGAAGTTTCAGAAATTAACGCAGTAAGGGCATCTATTCCGTACAGGATTTTTGTATCGGTTACGTTTTCAAGAACGGCTTCACCAGTAATAACAGCATATTCGGGGTTCAAAAGTGAAATTTGCTTTAACAGTTCATTGACGTTGTTATGACAGGATAAAAATTTAATATTAAAGGTATCCCGGTGTTTGTACAATATTTCGGCAGCCTGTATACCGATCGAACCGGTTGCACCTATTATTCCGATATTTTTCATATTTTGGTTACCAGTGTTAAATAAAAATAAAGAACAGGGGCAGCGAATATTAGAGAGTCCAGTCTGTCCAGCATACCGCCGTGCCCGGGGAAGAGGTTCCCGCTGTCCTTGACACCTGCTCGCCGTTTAAACATCGATTCAATAAGGTCCCCTACTGATCCGGCCGCAACAATGAGCAGTGCGGTCAGTAACGTATGCATAATGTTGAAAAGACCAAAAATGTTGGAGTAAATTATTCCGCCGAGAATGCCGCCTGCAAAAGCAGCTATCAGACCCTCGACACTTTTCTTTGGGCTGATTATTTTATAAAGCTTTGTTCTTCCGAATTTAGTACCAAAAAAAAAGGCAAAAGTGTCACTAATCCAGATTATTATCAAAAGATAAAATATATGATGATAACTGAAATGTCTCAAAAGCTGAATAAAAGATAGAAAAAACGGTATATAAAAAACATTCAGCATAGTAATAGAAACCGTTTTGAAATTGTCATCCAGAGGTTTTGAACCAAAAAGTTTTATTACCAGAGATAAGAATGAAACGAGAAAAACAGTAAAAAGAAAAATATTAAGATCATTCATGAGAAAAGCAAATGGGATAAGAAATGCACCGATATATGTTGGAAAACGCAGAAAAAATAATCCCGATTTCGTTAATAACGATGAAAACTCTATTGTTGCAACCAGTATAATTCCCTCAAGACCTATAAAAAAAGCAACATCATTAAGGTAAATAATCGCAAAAATCAGCGGTGGGATAATTAAGACGGCAGTAAGTATCCTTTTTCCAAGATTATTCAAAAACTATCCTCATTCATTTGTGTATTTGTTCATCTGTTTTACCGAATCGCCTTATTCTTGCAGCATACTCTTCCAAAGCCAGATCAAATTCATCTTCAAAAAAACCAGGCCAGAGTGTTTGTGTAAAATAAAGCTCAGCGTAAGCAAGTCGCCACAGCATAAAATTACTTATGCGCTTTTCACCGCTTGTTCTGATCAATAAATCAACGTCCGGGATTTCAGGACTGTATAAATAATTCTCAAAAATTATATCGGCTCTATCAAGGTCTGTTTCGTTTTCTGAATAATCCCTGGCAAATTTGACAGCCGCGTCAATTATTTCATGTCTGCCGCCATAGCTGAGACATAGATTCAGATTAAGGCCGGTGTTTTCCCTTGAAAGCTGACATGCGTTGTCAAGCTTGGCAACGATATTTTCCGGGAGTTTTTCGATTCGCCCGGAAACGGTTAATTTAATATTTTCATTAATGATATTAGTAAACTCTTTATCGATAAATTCGCTTAATATTTTCATCAAAGCATTGATTTCTTCAGGCGGTCTTAACCAGTTCTCGGTTGAAAAAGCAAAAAGGGAAAGATTTTTAATACCGCATGCAGCGGAATGTTTCACAATACGTTTTACAGCTTTTACACCTTCCCTATGACCAAAAATCCTTGGCAATCCCCTGCGTTTAGCCCATCGGCCGTTGCCGTCCATGATGATGGCAACGTGCTGCGGTAAAGACTCCATTATATCTGCATTACCTCGTTTTCCTTTTTATCTGTCAGTTCGTCAATTTTTTCGATATGCTCATCCGTAAGATCCTGAATTTGCTGCATGGCTTTCTTGGCATCGTCTTCAGAAATTTCTTTTTCCTTTTCCAGTTTTTTTATTTCTTCATTACCGTTGCGACGTTCGTTCCTTATAGCAATTTTAGCCTCTTCCGACATTTTTTTTACCATTTTCGTTATCTCTTTACGTCGCTCTTCAGTAAGCTGGGGAATGGGAACACGTATAATATTCCCATCATTTGATGGGTTGAACCCCATATTACTCGATTGGATAGCTTTTTCAATTTGGGCAATCATATTGGGATCCCACGGCTGAATTGTTACAAGTCTGGCATCCGGTGCCTGCAGAGTAGCAACCTGGGAAATCGGGGCCGGTGCCCCGTAATAATTAACTTTTACATTGTCAAACATAGTAACAGAAGCCCTGCCTGTCCTGACACTTCTCAAGTCTTCTCTGTAATGCTCTAATGTTTTCTTCATCTGTTTTTTTAAGTCTTTGATTACATCGTTATACATATGGCTATCCCTCCACCAATGTTCCTATTTTTTCTCCGGTAACAACTCTCTTTAAATTACCTTTACCGAAAAGATCGAACACTATTATCGGTATGCTGTTATCCATACACATACTAATAGCAGTTGAATCCATAACCTTCAATCCTTTGTTTAATACATCCAGATATTTTATTGTGGAAAACTTCGTGGCATTCGGATCTTTTACGGGATCGGAGGAATAAACCCCGTCAACTTTTGTCGCTTTCATGACAACTTCGGCATTAATTTCGGAAGCTCTCAGTGTTGCTGCCGTGTCCGTGGTAAAATAAGGATTACCAGTTCCTCCGCCGAAAATAACCACCCTGTCTTTTTCAAGGTGCCTCATGGCTCTTCGCCTGATAAAGGGTTCAGCAATTTCCCTCATTTCAATAGCTGTTTGCACACGGGTTTGAACATGTACTGTTTCCAATGCGTTCTGTAATGCGAGGGAATTCATTATCGTAGCCAGCATTCCCATATAATCTGCCGAAACTCTGTCCATATCTTTGGCTGATTCCGATACTCCCCGGAAGATATTGCCTCCTCCGATTACGACACCGATTTTTATACCGAGTTCATGAATAGATTGAATCTCTTCGGCAATATACTTTACAGTGTCACCGTCGATGCCATAATTTAGTCTGCCCATAAGAGCTTCACCGCTTAGTTTTAAAAGAATCCTGTCAAATTTTTGAGACATTTCCACCCTCTATAGGTTCTATTTGCTCTATTTTATGTTTAAATATAATATTTTTTTTCAATATAGGTATGCTTACATTATCCGAATATTGAACGGTATAAGAGGTTGCTTTGCCTAAATCCTCTATTTTTATTGCCTTTTTACCAAGGGTTATATTCAGATCACCGGCCTGCTCTTTAATGCTGTTGGTTAGAGCCTTTCTTGAAATTTTTTCATCATTACTAATAATTTCCAGTGTTGCAGATCTGAATATATAATATTTTATCCATGGCAGCCCAAGGATAAAAGCCAGGTAGATCAGAATGACAACGATTGCTATTTTTATCGCTTTAAATATCATTGTCTTTTCCTCTGAAAATATTTTCTGCTTCAGCGTCAAAAAACATGTCAAACGGAATTACAGACTCAAACTTACTGATTAAGCCTGATATATTGAATTATAGCACTAAAAAAAGATATTTTTCAATTAATAAGATTAAGAATTCGGTTTAAGCGTATATCAATTCCGTCACGTGTATCCCATGACCAGTATATAATAAAAGCTTCACCTTTAATCATGTCTCTCGAAACAAATCCCCAGTATCTCCCGTCAAAGCTGGAGTCTCTGTTGTCCCCCATGACAAAATATTTCCCTTCCGGGACTGTGAATGTTTCTGTGTGGAATCTGTTCCCCAAAAAAGTGCTTAACTGACTCGAGTCTGTATAACGGGCATACGTCTCTTCTAAAAGTTGTCCATTCCGGTACACATTTTTACCGTTCAGCTTAATTTCATCACCGGGAGTGCCTATAACCCTTTTGATAAAATCTTTGGAGGGATCAAGGGGATATTCGAAAACAATTACATCTTTGTAGCTTGGTTTACTGAAAGCATAAGCCAATTTATTGACCAAAATGTGATCACCTATTAAAAGTGTATTGAGCATTGAACCGGAGGGTATTTTGTAAGCCTGTACGAAAAAAGCCCTGATAATCATTGCAATTACAAAGGCAACAATTATAGAGTCAAAGGTATCTCTGAATTTGCTTTTATGTTCTTTTTCTTCCATCGTTTTCCTCACTAATTATCATCGCCGATTTTTAGAATTGCAAGAAAGGCGTCCTGCGGTACATCGACTTTGCCCACGCGCTTCATGCGTCTCTTGCCTTCCTTCTGCTTTTCAAGTAGTTTCTTTTTCCGGGTAATGTCACCGCCGTAGCATTTGGCAGTAACATTTTTACGATAGGCCTTGACAGTTGAGCGGGATATAATTTTATTACCCAGAGCCGCCTGAATTGCAACATCAAACATCTGTCTCGGTATCACTTCTTTTAATTTATCCACGAGTTCCTTACCTTTGTAATAAGCCTGATCTCTGTGTACAATTATGCTTAATGCATCTACGGATTCTTTGTTGATAAGAATATCCAGTTTTACCACATCAGATTCTTTGTAACCGGAAGGTTCATAATCGAAAGAAGCGTATCCCTTTGATGATGATTTCAGTTTATCGTAGAAATCCATGACAACTTCTGCCAGTGGTATGTCGTATTCAAGAAGGACTCTTGTTTCAGAGAGAAAGTTCATATTTTTCTGAATACCTCTTCTGCGTTGTAAAAGTTGTATTACCGGCCCAACAAATTCACTGGGAAGTATGATAGTTGCACTGATAAAAGGTTCTTCTATAGTCTCAATTTCCGAAACATCCGGCAAGTCCACAGGGCTGTCAACTTCAACCATCTCTCCGTCTTTTTTGTACACGTGATAAACAACGGTGGGTGCAGTTGTTATAAGATTAAGATTGTATTCCCTTTCCAGCCGTTCCTGTATTATCTCCATGTGCAACAAACCTAAAAATCCGCACCTGAAACCAAAGCCCAGAGCAACAGAATTCTCAGGTTCGAATGTTATTGAACTGTCGTTTAAAATCAGTTTCTCCAGAGCGTCTCTTAAATCGTCATAATCTTTTGTATCAACAGGGTAAATTCCGCAAAAAACAACAGGCTTCACATCTTTAAAGCCCGGCAGTAAATCAGTTGCAGGATTACTCTCCAGCGTTATAGTGTCACCTATCTTTACATCTTTGAGTCGTTTTACGCCGGCCATAATAAAGCCAACTTCTCCGGAATAAAGCTCTTCTTCAAAAATCGGCAAAGGATTAAATACCCCGATTTTATCCACTTCATGCTCTCTGCCCGTAGCGAGAAATTTGATATTATCGCCGACTTTGATATTACCGTCGTACAACCTTACAAGTATTATTACCCCCTGATAGGGATCGTACCAGGAATCAAAAACAAGAGCCTTGGTGGGTTTTGTCCCGTCGCCTGATGGGGACGGAACTTTTTTGACAATAGCCTCCATTATATCTTTTGTACCAATGTTATCTTTGGCACTTGCAGGGATTGCTTCGGAAGCATCCAAGCCTATAAAGTCCTCTATCTCTTTCTTCACCTTTTCAGGCTCAGCACTGGGAAGATCAATTTTATTTATTACGGGTATAAGTTCCAGTTCCTGGTCGACAGCCATATAAACATTGGCAATTGTTTGTGCCTCAACTCCCTGGGATGCGTCCACCACAATTAAAGCGCCTTCGCACGCAGCCAGGCTTCTCGATACTTCATAAGTAAAATCGACATGCCCCGGTGTGTCTATGAGATTCAACTGATAAATGTTGCCGTCGTCAGCTTTGTAATGCAGCCTGACCGTCTGTGCTTTGATTGTTATTCCCCTTTCTCTTTCTATATCCATACGATCAAGGTATTGCTCTTTCATCAGGCGTTTTTCCAGAGCTCCCGTATGCTCTATGAGGCGGTCGGCCAAAGTTGATTTGCCGTGATCAATATGTGCGATAATTGAAAAATTTCTTATAAATTTCTTATCCATAAAACTTAAATTAACCTCGTCCTACACTTGTGTATTTAAATCCAAGTTTATTCATATTTCCCGGCTCATAAATATTTCTTAAATCAGCCAGATAGTTCCTGTTCATTAAATCCTTTATTCTCTGCATATCCAGCTTTCTGAACTGATTCCATTCGGTCAGTATAACAAGACAATCCACACCTTCAACTGCAGAATACTCATCCTCGCAGTAAGCTATGGAATTGCCGAAAATCCTCTTTGCATTATCCATTGCAATGGGATCAAATGCTTTAACTTTTCCTTTTTTACCGATGATTTCATTAATTATTGTAATAGAGGGGGACTCCCTCATATCATCGGTATTAGGCTTGAAGGATAATCCCAAAACTCCGATAGTAAGATTTTCAAAAGCATTTTCCTTTTTAATGTCAATTTCAAGCAGGCGAGCAATTTTTTCAACCATTTTAAGTTTTTGCTGTTCATTGACACTGATCGTTGTATTGATAAGATTGAAATCATATCCGTATTCTTTTGCAATATAAGCCAAAGCCTTAGTATCTTTAGGAAAACAGGATCCTCCATAGCCCGGACCGGGATGCAGAAATTTAGGGCTTATCCTGCCGTCCATTCCCATTGCTTTGGCTACTTTATGCACATCTGCTCCGGCAAGATCGCATAGATTTGCGATTTCGTTAATATAAGTGATTTTTAAAGCCAGAAAAGCATTTGATGCATATTTGATCATTTCAGCTGTTTCAATGTTTGTAATGACAAATGGTGCTTCATTAAGATAATGGGCACTGTAAACATCTTTCATAATTGCCACAGCTTCTTCGCTTTCTGCACCTATGACAATTCTGTCCGGCTTCATAAAATCCTGGACAGCAGCACCCTCTCTTAGAAATTCAGGATTACTGACCACGTCGAATCTTTTATTTTCTCCGGCAATATCTTTAATTATCTTTTTTACATGCTGACCAGTTCCTACAGGTACGGTACTTTTATCCACAATCACTTTGTAGCCGTTTAAATTTTCCGCAATTTTGGCTGCAACATTCTCTACAAATGTTAAATCAGCTGCTCCGTCGTCTTTGGGTGGAGTGCCCACCGCTATAAAAACCACCAGATTATTTTTTATTGTTTCATCGATATCTGTGGTAAATTTAAGTCTCTCTTCCTTTACATTTTTTTCTATTATCGACTCTAATCCCGGTTCATAAATAGGTATCTCACCAGTGTTAAGCTTATCAATTTTTTCTTTGTCTATATCCACACAAGTGACGTACATTCCGAATTCCGCCAGGCATGATCCTGTGACCAGTCCGACATACCCCGTTCCAATTACTGCAACTCTCATCTTTCTCTCCTGTATACTAATGTTTAAAGGCTGTTTTGTTTTATATTAAAGCTTAATCTTTTTCAAGAATTAGTTTTTTGGCTGAATAATCATAACAAATATTATGACTTGCAGCGAAAATTTAAATTGATATATTTTAATACAATTTGGAATACCGCCGGCTCAGCTTTAACTTGAATTTTTTGCCAAATATATTTATAGTGCCGGAATTTCAGCGAAAAGAAGTGGAGGAAGCATGAAAAAGGTTAACATAAATGCTGACAAATGCAAAGGGTGCGGACTTTGTCTCGATGTCTGTCCGAAAAATATTCTGCAATTTTCAAACAGATTTAATGAAGCAGGCTATAATTATGTCGAGTGTATAGATGATGAAAGCTGTATAGTTTGTAAAAGCTGTGCAATAGTGTGTCCGGATCTGGTTTTCACACTTAACAGGCCTGCAAAGCAAGGAGCTGTAAATGGCTGAAAAAATACTCATGAAAGGCAATGAAGCAATAGCTGAAGCTGCATTAAGAGCAGGGTTAAAAGGATATTTCGGCTATCCCATAACCCCTCAGAATGAAATAACGGCGTACATGTCTGCAAGAATGCCGGAGCTTGGCAGAGCTTTTGTGCAGGCTGAGAGTGAAGTTGCTGCCATAAATATGGTTTACGGAGCAGCATCAACCGGCGAGCGCTGTATGACAACCTCTTCCAGTCCCGGTATCGCTCTTATGCAGGAAGGTATTTCCTACATGTGCGGTGCGGAAGTTCCCGCTGTTATTGTGAACATTACCAGAGGCGGCCCGGGACTTGGCAATATCGGCCCCAGTCAGTGTGATTACAACCAGGTCACACGGGGCGGCGGAAACGGGGATTATGACCTGATTGTTTACGCTCCTCATACGCTGCAGGAGGCAGTGGATTTGACGTATAAATCCTTTGAGATATCCGAGAAATACAGAAACCCTGTAATGATTCTGGGTGACGGTGCACTGGGACAGATGGCTGAAACGGTTGTTTTGCCGGACTTTAAGGAAAAGGAAAAACCTGATGAAGGTTGGGAATTAAACGGTGCAAAAGCAAGGAGTCCTCGTTCTGCTAAGTCTTTAAGATTGGCTGAAGGTAAACTGCTGGAGCATAATCTTCATTTGGAAGAGAAATTTAAGCTTATCAGCAGAAATGAAACAGAGTATAGTTATGAGGACGGCGATTATGATGTTCTCATTGTTGCATTTGGGACAGCAGCGAGGGTTGCCAAGACATCTTTAAAAAATTTAAAGGAACAGGGGTATAGTATTGGACTGTTCAGACCTGTAACTGTTCATCCATTCCCATATGAAGAGCTTCGGAAGGCTGCATCCAAATCAAAAAAGATACTTGTCGTTGAGATGAACAGGGGACAGATGCTTTTCGACGTGCGATTGTCTGTACAGAACGATGAAAAGATAGAATTTACCGGTAAGCCGGGTGGGGAAACGTTTATGCCCGAAGAAATTGAAAATAAAATACTTTCCTGCCTGAAATAAGGAGGCGTTATGACAGTTGCTTTTAAGAAGCCCGAAAGTCTTCTTGATGCGAAGACAATATATTGCCCGGGATGCGGGCACGGAGTAATACACAGGTTGGTTGGCGAAACTCTGGATGAATTGGATCTCAGAGAAAAAACAGTCGGAGTTGCTCCGGTTGGCTGTGCGGTCCTGCTTTACGACTATATCAATACGGATATCGTCGAAGCCCCCCACGGAAGAGCTCCGGCTCTTGCCACAGGTATTAAAAGGGTCAGAAGCGACCTGAATGTTTTCAGCTATCAGGGAGACGGAGATCTTGCATCAATCGGTATGGGTGAGATAATGCATGCAGCCGGAAGAGGTGAAAATATAACAATTATTTTTGTGAATAATGCCAATTACGGTATGACGGGGGGGCAGATGGCGCCAACAACGTTGCCCGACCAGATTACCACAACTACACCGAAAGGAAGAAATACATCTACTGACGGCTTTCCCTTTAAAATGGCGGAGCTTATAGCTAATCTTGATGCTCCGGTTTTTTCAGGACGGGTGAAAATAACCGATCCTAAAAATATTAACAAAGCTAAGAAAACGATTAAGTATGCCTTCAGTCTCCAGAAGGAAAACAAAGGGTTTGCTTTTGTGGAAATACTTTCCGCATGTCCTACCAACTGGGGAAAAACGCCTTCTGAAGCCGTTAAGTGGGTGAGTGATGCTATGGAAAGTTATTATCCGCTCGGAATATTTAAAGATATCTGGGGAGAAAAATAATGTATTTTGACTGTATAATGGCCGGTCACGGCGGGCAGGGGATATTGAGTGCGGGAATGATCCTGGCACACATGGCGGTTCACAGCGACTTGCATGTGACATGGTTTCCCTCTTACGGGGCTGAACAGAGAGGTGGAACGGCAAACTGCGCTGTTGTGATTTCCAGTGAGGAAATAGGCTCTCCAATAATATCCAGCCCCCTTTACGGACTTATTATGAATTACCCTTCTTTTGTTAAATTTCAACCTAAGTTCAAAAAAAATGCCAAAGCGGTGGTTGACTTATCACTCGTTTCGGAAGAATATTTAACCAGAGAGGATGTTACATTTTACGGAATAGATGCCACGAAAACGGCTAATGAGCTGGGTAGCCCGAAAATTTCAAATATGGTGATGATCGGGGGTCTTTTGAAGATCTCAAACCTTTTTGATATTGAAGTGGCCAAAGATATGCTGAAAAGTGCATTGAGCAAAAGACATCATGATCTTTTGCCACTAAACAGAGAGGCTCTCCAGAAAGGTTTTGATGGTATAAAAGAGGTGTAATATATGCCGAGGTATGAGATTATTGTAAAAGGCAGGGTGCAGGGTGTTGGTTTTAGAGCTTTCACAGAAAATATTGCAGAGAATTTGGGTGTTAAAGGTTATGTTAGGAATTTGCCTGACGGAACGGTGGAAGTTGTTGCTGAAGCTGATAAGCAAACACTGGATGAATTATGCAGTAAGCTGAAAGCCGGTCCGAGTATGGCGTATGTGGACGAGCTTGCAATTACTGAAAAGCAATTTACAGGTGAATTCAGGGATTTTTCGGTTAAGTTCTGATTTTTACCTTTAAAAAATATATTTATATATTATAATAATTAAAAATATGGGAAACCGTGGGGGTGCTCATTTAGGGCTGAGAAAAGACCCCTCGAACCTGATCGGGTAATTCCGGCGCAGGGAACGGGTGAGTTTGTGATAAAACCATCTGGCGCGTCGGTGTCAGGTGGTTTTTTTGTTTTAATATGCAAAATTGAGGAGATTGCTTATGACACAACTTGAAGCTGCAAAACAGGGCAGGATTACGCCGGAAATGGAGACTGCCGCAAAACATGAAGGCTTGGCCGCTGAGGAGGTTAGAAAAAAAATAGCCGAAGGCGTGGCCGTAATCCCCAAAAATATAAATCATAATTTTGGAAACATTATGGCCATAGGTCAGGGGTTAAAAACAAAGATAAATGCCAATATCGGCACCAGCGGTGACTGTCCTTCCATAGAGAGAGAGGTGCGGAAACTTGAGGTTGCTCTGAAATACGGCACTGACAGTGTGATGGATCTTTCAACAGGCGGTGACCTCAATGAAGCGCGGATGAGTATACTCGATAAATCCACCGTAATGGTGGGCGCAGTGCCTATGTATGCAGTGGCGGCAAAAATGGCTGATCAAGATATACCGACCCACAGGATGGACGGTGAAGAACTTCTCAAGTCAATAGAAGAGCAGTGCCGGCAGGGGATAGACTATATAACGGTTCACTGCGGTGTTACGAAAGAATCCGTGAAAAGAATGGATGCAAGCGACAGGGTTTGCGGAATTGTCAGCCGCGGCGGCTCGATTCTTGCCGACTGGATAAGAAAAAACGACAAAGAAAATCCTTTGTATGAATATTACGACAAGCTGCTTGAGATTGCTTACAAATACGATGTTACACTGAGTCTGGGTGATGGCTTCAGACCTGGCTCCATAGCAGATGCTACAGACAGACCCCAGATTGATGAGCTGATTATTTTGGGAGAGCTTTCCAAAAGGGCTTATGAAAAAAATGTACAGGTAATAATCGAAGGCCCTGGTCATGTGCCGCTTGATCAGATTGAAACGAATATGAAACTGCAAAAAAGTTTGTGCAGTAATGCACCTTTTTATATTCTGGGGCCGCTGCCCACTGATATTGCGCCTGGGTATGATCATATAACCGGTGCCATCGGAGGGGCTGTTGCAGCATCTGCCGGAGCCGATTTCCTGTGCTATGTTACCCCTGCAGAGCACCTCTGTCTGCCGGATGAGGATGATGTCAGAGAGGGTGTGGTTGCTTCGAAAATAGCGGCACATATCGCTGATATCTCAAAAGGTGTGAAAGGAGCAGCACAGAGAGATATTAAAATGAGTGAGTACAGAAAAAAACTGGACTGGGAAGGTATGTTCGAAACCTCTGTGGATCCGGAAAAAGCCAGATCCAGATTCAGACAGAATATGGATATCAATTCGTGTACAATGTGTGGTAAATTATGTGCAGTAAAAATAGATCAGAAGTAGCCGGTTTTTTAAAGCTTTATCTTGTTTTTGAAAGCTCCATGCTTAAGATCCCCCTTGATGAATTTATGGAGCAGGTGATTGAGGGAGGGATAACGGCCTTTCAGCTTCGGGATAAAAATGTGCCTGCAAGAAAAAGAGTGGAAAATGGCAAAATGGCTGCCGGATTTTGCAGAAACAGCAACATCCCCTTTATTGTGAATGACAGACTTGATATAGCCAGGATACTGAAAGCAGACGGCGTGCATCTGGGAGATAAGGATATTCCGCTTGATATTGCAAAAAAAGAGTTTGGTGAATTTTTTTACGGATATTCGTGTAATAATCCGGATGATGTCAAATATGCTGCTGCATGCGGTGCCGCATATACCGGTATAGGACCTATCTTTGATACTTCGACTAAAAAGGATTTAAGAGAGATTCTTGATAAGAATAAAATAAGAGAATTAACTTCCTTATCAAATATCCCGTCGGTAGGTATCGGCGGTATTAACAGAACCAATGCAGATTCGCTGAAAGATACCGGTTTACAAGGCATTGCCGTTGTTTCAGCCATTTGTGCATCAGAAAGCCCGTATGAGGATACAAAAATTTTGAGAGATTTGGCTGAAAAATTATGAAAGAGTTTGAATTTATCAAATTATTGAAAGAAAAATGTGAAGAATGTGATTCAACGCTGGGAATAGGAGATGATGCTGCGCTTTTCGAGAATTTTCTTGTGGCAAAGGATATCGTATGTGAAGGAATTCATTTTTTAAAAACCACTCCCGCTGAAGATGTTGTTTTGAAAGTGTTTTCAGCCAATGTCAGCGATGTTGCCGCCATGGGTGGTTCTCCGAAATATGTTGTGCTGGGGATTGCAGTTCCTGAGGCAAGGGAAGATGAGAAAAAGGATATTATTGATTCAATAAAAAAATCAGCCGGTCTTTATGGTGTTGAAGTTATTGGAGGTGATACCACCTCAGCCTCAAATGATCTTTTTATTTCGCTGACCGTTATCGGTGAAAAGGGGCGTTTTTTACTTTCCAGAAGCGGCGCGGGGGAAGATGAAAGAGTCTATCTTTCCAGACCGCTTGGACGGGCGCGTATTTCACTTGAAAAAGAGCTTGGTGCCGACTTTGATATTGACGCTTATGAGCATTATCAAATAATTGCCGAGAAGGAGCTTGGAAAAGTTCTGGGGGATGTGGGAACCGTTACAAGCTGCATAGATGTAAGCGACGGACTGGGCAGGGATGCTTCCCATTTGAGCGAAGAAAGTGGTGTAAAAATAGTCATAGAAGAAAAGCGCCTGTCGCTTTCACATTTGAAGCCGTTTGATGTTGACAAAGTTGACTATTTTATTAATTCAGGCGAAGAGTTCGCTCTTCTCTTTACAGCAAAAAAGGAACACGCCGTTGACCGTTATCTCAGGGAGAAAGGGTTTGAAGTACATGATATTGGCTATACGCAAAAAGGCTCAGGCGTATTCCTGGACAACGGACAGAAGCTTGTTAATATATCATCAAAAGGCTATGAGCACACGTGATTAAACGTTATCGAGAATTTTTACCGGTACTTTCCCTTCCAGTTTATCTTTAAACAGTGTAGCGTCACTTTCTGATCCGACAATAGCGCCATAGTGCATTGGGATCGCCAGTTTGGGATTAATTGCAAGTGTCGCTTCCACAGCCTCTTCAGCCGTCATTACATATGTACCGCTGACAGGGATAAGGGCTATATCTATATCTTCTAAATTTTTCATTTCAGGAATAAAATCCGCATCTCCGGCCAGATAGTATCGGGTACCATCCAATTCAAAGATAAAGCCCAGCCAGTTATTTTCTTTGGGGTGAAAATCTTTTCCAATATTGTAAGCGCGTACGGCTTCGATGTTTACCCCTTTTATTTCAGCACTGTCACCTGGTTTCATTGCCGTAACGTTGCCGTTAATTTTACTTTTGCAATCTTGTGAAGCGGCAATTTCCGTATCATCCTTTAACAGTTTGTCAATGTCGTCGGGACTGCAGTGATCGTGATGTGAATGGGTAACCAAGATAATATCCGCCTTGCTCTCTGTAGTCAGTTGAAAAGGATCTGTAAAAATACTTACATTTTTTCCTCTGATTTCAAAAGTGTCGTGCCCATGCCAAATAATATTCTCCACTGTCATATAAACCTCCTGCAAATTTATGTGATAGGTGCTGTAATCACTTATGGCCAATTAAACTTTACTATTATAATAAAATATAATGTGGAAATTTCAAGGATTTACTCGTTGTTGAGTGGTTGATTTGTGTATTGGTATATTGGTTATTGGGGTGAGTTGTTGCCAATTTTCTGAGAATTGCATATTTTCGCTGATTGATATATTAATCAGTAAATGAAAGATAGCTGGTGAGGTTTGTTAAGAGATGTATACGGTAACAAAAGAAGGATATGGCGAGTATGAGGTAAAAAAGTCAAAGTTTATATCATACGTTGTTCCTTATAAAAATTTTGAGAAGAAACTGGAACAGCTGAAAACGGAACATCCCAAGGCAAGGCATATCGTCTGGGCTTACAGACATCTGCAGGAAGATCAACAGATAGATGAAAACTGTACGGATGACGGTGAGCCGAAAAATACTTCCGGCAAACCCACTCTGAATATTTTGTACTATAATGATATTATTAATGCGGCTGTTTTTACCGTCCGATATTTCGGCGGCATACTTCTGGGAACAGGAGGGCTTGTAAAAGCATACACCGAGAGTGCAAACCGGGCGCTTGACGAGGCAACATTAATTGATACTGCAAAGCTCTACGAAAAGCCTGTAAAAATAGGATACGATAAAATCAACCATTTGGAATATCTAACCGGTTTATATTCTCTGAAAATTGTGAACAGGGAATTTTCAGGCACGTATGTTATTTTTACGCTGCAGGGGCAAAAAGAGGTTATAGAACGCCTTGAAGCGGAAGTGGGTGTAAAACAGTGATTTGTTGAATTGTATATTGGTAAAGTGACTATACAAGCTTGAACGTTGAACCTTGAACTATCAACGATGGCCTCCGCCACCACCACCGTTTCCTCCGCCACCGCCGGAACCACCGGAACCCTGACCGCCGCCCATGCCGCCGTCACTCATTCCGCCGGTGCCCTGTTGTCCGGCGCTCGACATACCACCCCTATTGCTGTCCATTCCCTCAGCATGGCCCACTGCCGAAGCACCTCTGTGACCGGCACTTATACTTTTGGAAACATTTTCTGCAAATCTGCCGGCGTGGCTCCTTGAAAAATTTTCTCTGAAGCTTTGTTTCATCTGTCTCATTTCCTGATGAGTAAAATTATGCTGCATCGCCTGGTTCAGCACTCCATTAATTTGTGATGAGTGCACTCCCAGTCTGCTCATGGTCTTAGCTGTTTCAGTAACCTCTTTTGCCATTTGAGACATATTGCGGTTTTGCTGCATATTTTGATTTAGCATACTTCCGACTGCCTGGATATCTTCTTTTTTCATGCCGGCAGCCATAGCTTCTTTCACATTTTCTTCTATCTGCTGTCTTATAGACTTTTTCGAGGCAAACTGAGCTGAAAATTTTGATGCAAACTCCTGTCTTTGTCCCATTTGGTTCAAAGCCCTGGAAACCATCTGTCCCCTCACATTTTTCGCTATACCCTCATTTACCTTGTCAACTAAATCGCTGACAGGGTATCCGCGCTGTTGGTACTGCTCCACCTTGTCAAGAAAATTGCTCACAGTGCTTTTGCTGTAACCGTGCTGATTCATGTTCTGTATAGTTTCGGCAACTTCATTTGAGTTGGCAGCGGTTTGACGAACCTGATTCTGCAATTCAGGGGGAGTGTTGCTTATCAGCTCATCCATATTCACTTCTGCGGCTGAAACAAATGTATTCAATATTATGCTCAATAGAAAAATGACTGTTATTGTTATTTTATTCATTTTTATTTCCTCCAAAACCTTTTAAAAGTAAAACGGTTAATCTGTGTTATGGTTACATTAAAATTCCAGAACGCATAATTTTCCGCCGAAATCGTCGCTGATTTTCATCTCACATTCCGGAATATGCACTTTACCGTTGATCTTATAAAAGAACTTTATTTCTTTTAAATCTGCCGGCTTGTTAATGGAATATACCCAGTACCCTTCACTCTTTTTAAATTTCTTTCCCGTGAAGTCGTTTATATCCGAATAGAAAAGAACTTTGTCTGCTTTTTCTCCATTGTAATAAAAAGAAAGAGAACTTTCCGACTGTTTGACATAATGCCTTGCACACGCCGTGATTACGATAAAAAGTATAAAAATCACAAAAAGTTTTGTTTTTATCATGTATTAACCTTCAATATACTATTTCTGTTACCGAATCCGTCTTCTTCTGTATATATTGAAGTGGGATCTGCTACAACTTTTTTGTCGTTAATCAGGTAAAAATATTTGTATTCACCGGGCTTTAGTTTTATTTCAGCTTCCCAGTAGCCTGTTCGGCTGACTTCTTTTAATTTTAACGGCTTCCAGTTAGTAAATTCGCCGGATATCTCCACTTTCTCTGCTTCCGGCTTGTATATTACAAATCTGTAATTCACAAATTTTTCCGCCTTTTGGGTATCCGGTTGATTGTTGAAAATACTGAAAGCAAAAATAATGATTATAGAAGCGGCAAGCAGCTGAGTGAAACGAGTGAGATTTTTGTAAGAGGAGGTTTTTTTTGCTTTCGGAATATTCAACCGGGGTGTTTCAACTTCCGAAACCTTGTTTTTCATTACCATCTCAAAATCAATTGAGGATATAGCTTCTTCGTAAAACTCTTCCTCGTTGTGCACATTTTCCACAAACAGCTTTTTTTCTCTTAAATCAAGTTCATCATCTATAAATTGGGAAATTAAAAACTCCTTCATAATTAAACCTCCTTGAAGTGTTTTTTCAGAGTTTTTCTGGCTCTGTGTATTATGACCTTTATATTTGCTTCGGTATGACCGGTTATTTCGGCAATCTCCCTGTATTTCATATCGTTAATGATTTTAAGCGTGAAGATATGTTTTGTTTCATCGTCCAATTTTGCAAGCATTTTTTCAAGAAAATCATCTTCCTTTTCCGCTGATACGTTATTGTGTTCATCCTTAAAAGAGGATAAAAAGTCCTGTTCCACATATACCTCATTTTTTTTGCGTTTTGTATCCAGAAAAGCGTTTTTACCTATTTTGTATAAGAGTCCTTTGTTTGGGTTATTCTGGTATTTTTGATACATTTTGTAGTAACTTTCCTGGAATATGTCACTGGCGGTTTCATAGTCGCTGCAAAGATAATACAGGTACTTGAAAAAGCCGTCTTTGGTTTCCGAATAAAATTTATCAAAAGTCATATATTCTCACACGTTACTTTAGTATAACTGTATATTTTAATTTACCAATACAATTTTCCGTATCTGTCTTCAGATGTAAGACGTGTGAGCAGTAAAAAAGTTACACTTAGATAAAAAATTTGTAACGTTTTTGTTTTTCCTTCGTTCAGTACACAAGAAAAAACAAGGAGGTAGTAATGAAGTATTTTAAGCAACTTATTTTAGGGGCTGTTACAATTCTATTATTATTCATGCTTTCTGCATGTGGCAGCAGTTCTTCAGATGGTACTGGTTCAAGTTCTCCTGGCCCAACTACTGATTCTACTGTATCCGGTGTGGTTGTGGATGGATACCTTGATGGTGCTAAAATTTTTCTCGATTGTAACAACAATCTGGAGCAAGACTACAATGAAGTTGCTGTAGACTGGACAGATGAAAACGGCAATTATTCTTTAAGCTTACCTGACAATGCTTCACAATGTGCTGTAGTGGCTCTTGGTATTGCAAATCAGACTTATGAACATTTTGACAACGGTACTTCTAAGATGCTGAGAAATAATTTGACAATGGTATCAGTGGATAATGGCTCTTATAGAGTTGTCTCACCATTCACTTCACTTCATTGGTATTATATGAATAATGACAATATGACTTTTGAAAAGGCGAGGCAGCGGGTAAAACAGGAACTTGGTCTTCCTTCCGGCAATGCAGTGTTTGAGGACTTTGTAGCCAGAGCAAGGGATAATTCTTCCTACCAAAATATGGTGCAAGCGTCTCTCAGAATGGGTGAGTATATGGGATATTACTGCAGTCAGGACAATTCCACTGACAACATGACTGTGAAAATGAGAAATGCTTTCAGGTTGATGCATCAGAATATAGGGATGGACAATTTCACAGATAATAATATCCTACCAGGCAGGATGGATGAGCGTTTCCCCGTCAGAATGGGAAATATGCAGCAATAATTTAAAGCGGAGGGTTTCCTCCGCCTTTTTATTATAAGATATTTGGTTTGGATTTCCGGCGTTTTAGTTCGGTATAAGAGTGAACAAAAAGTGTAAGAAGTATTATTGCTCCGCCGATGAATGTGGCTTCCGGCGGTTTTTCTCCGATTGCAAGCCAAACCCATACAGGTCCCAATACGGATTCTATCAGCTGAAACATACTGGCTTCCGGTGAAGTAATATATCTTGTTGCGCTTGCCATGAAAATCATTGCCAGAGGCATCTGAAAGAGCCCCATAATCCCCAGCACTATATAAGAATTAACACCCATATCAAACGGCGCAGCGAAGGGCAGAAAAGCAAATCCCAGCATAAAGCCGCTGATACATACTATCGGCGTTCTTTTCAGTTCCGGATTTTTCCTCAGAAATGTGAGATTAAGACCCATGGAAGCGGCTGTGATGACAGCTATGATATCCCCTTTTAAATTTAAACTCCCCAAAGAATCCTGGAAAATTATTATAACGCCTATAAGTGAGACTATCATTGCAATCCATGTTTTGCTTTTCACCGGTTCCCCCAGAAAAATCCTTGTGAAAAGTGCGGCGAAAAGCGGAGCCATACTGAGGATGACAACAGTGTTGGCTACAGTTGTATTCTCAACAGACAAGACAAATCCGGCACCGCTGATGACAAAAATTGCAGAGGAAAGAAGAGTCTTGAACCAAGTGTTTTTAAAATCCAGCAGTCTGTAAAACCCATCTCTGAAAATGAGGAAAGCGGTAAGAGAAATACCCATAAAGATTCCCCGCCAGAATATAATATTCCACACACTTGTGTAGGCTATTCTGACAAGAAGAGCGTCAAAACTTATTATAAAGACACCGGTAGCGGCCAGTGTTATCCCCTTGGCCTTCAAATTATCCATTGTGACCCCAAAATACTTTTCAATATGAATATAAATTCGCTTTTATCCTGAAATTTTCAGAAATACAACAAAAAAGAAATTTAGACTTCTGAGTACAATGTTATATCCCGGATCACAAATCAGATTCCGTATATAAGCAGGTCTGAATCTCTGCCTACAGAAATTTATTAATCGTAATTCAAGTTTCGCACTTCGTTTTGTCATTGCGAAACCCTGTGGAAACAGGGTTGTGGCAATCTCAAAATAATAAAAAAAGAGAGATTGCTTCGTCGTTATCACTCCTCGCCCTGTTAAATCCGGTTTAACCGGGCTGCAGTGCAGCATTTAACGGGGCGAGCAATGACTTGCAGAAGGTGCAAGTGCGAAACTTGATATCGTAATTTTAGTAAGAGTGCGTTAATTTTTTTCATTTCATTTTGAAAATGCTTTTGAGGGTGGTATAATTTAATATGAATAATGGTAATCTTAAAGAAGTATTGGATGTGGAGCATGAGATAACTGAAAGAATCAATGAAGAACAGAAGAAATTTGATTCTGAATTGGAACAGTACAAAAATGAACTCGAAGAGAAGATAGTATCTTTGCAGGAAAAATTGAAGCAGGATCTGGAAGAGTTCAGTGAAAAGTGTAGAGAAGATTTTGAGTCCCAATACAAAGAAGATTTGAAAAACCTGAAAGAGCGTAATGAAAGCATCAAGAAACTGGAATTTTCTTTTTTGCATGAGATAATAAAGCCTTACATAAAAGAAATACTGGATTGATTTTATGATAGTAAAAATGTCAAAGGTCCGTATGGTAGGACCAAAAGAATGCTCTGACAATGTGCTCAATGTTATTCAGCAGCTTGGATGTATGCAAATTGAGCGTTTTGAGGAAGAGATTGAAAGCCCGGAAAAGAGATATCATGTTACCGAAAAAGAAATAACCGAGAAAGTATATCTTGAAGAATTCAAGCAGAATATTGAAGAACTGCTCTCCTACCTGCCTGAAGTTGAGGTTCGCAAGAGCTATATAAACCCTGTAAATGTATTGGATTTTTTAAAAAACCTTGTGGGAAAACATAAAGAGCATTGTAAAAATATCAAGGAAGAGATCAACAATTTAAAACAGAACCTCCGCTCACTGGAGAAGCACAGGAGTTTTTTAACGGCTTTTGAAGACATTGCCACCGAAGATTACCGCCTTCTCAGCTCTGATGCGGTGGGCTTGATTCTGAAAGATAAGAAATATCTGGAAACTCTTAACTCATTAGTAGAGGAAATCACGGATAATGCCTATGAGGTTTTTACACGGACTCTGGATGATAAATCCATTGCCGTTATTTATGTTTTTGATGAGAGGTTTACTGAACCTGTAAGGCAAAAGCTCAGCGTGGAGAATGTCAAAGAATATCAATTTCCGGAAGAGCTTGAGTCTAAATCCTTTTTTCAAAAACTTGCTTATATCTCTGATAGAATTAGAAATATGGAAAATGAAATTTCGACAAAAGAAAATGAACTGTATAATTTTGCCGTCAGATGGCTTCCCGTTTATCAGGATGTTCTGAATTGGATAAATGCACGTTTAAAACTTATCAGCGCAAAAAATATTATATATGAGACCAAATACTGCTTCGTTATTTTCGGCTGGCTGCCGTCCAAGGATCTTGAAAAATTGAAAAATGCAATAGCAGATTACTGCCTTGAGGAGATCGATATCAAAGAGCTGGAAATCACTCAGGCTGATCTAAACAGAATTCCCGTCATGCTGCACAATTCTACATATTTTAAGCCTTTCTCCCTTTTTACAAATTTTCTGCCACTTCCTTCTTATACCTCTTTCGATCCGACAATTTTTATCGGCATCTTTCTCCCCATTTTTTTCGGAATGATTTTAGGTGACATGGGCTATGGTATTACTATTCTTATTATATCACTTGCCATGATTTTTTGGAGTAAGCCTGATACAGCTCTTTCCGACGCAGGTAAAATATTTTCTGTATGTGCCGTGTATACAATAATTTTCGGGTTTTTATACGGAGAATTCTTCGGCTCACTAGGCAGACATGTTTTCGGATTGAAGCCGATTCTTGTGGATAGAGAGGAGGAGATTCTCACCACTGCTTATCTGGCAGTATCAATAGGTGTTTTCCATGTACTTTTAGGACTTGTCTTAAACGGTATATCTTCCATCAGATCAAAAAATCTGAAGAGTTTTGGCACGAGCGTTGCCATGACAATACTTATTGCTGCCAGTGTTGTGCTGTTTGTAGTTCTTTTTAAATGGGAAGAGGGGCTGCTCAGCATGAGTCTGATATGGATAATTGTGGGCTTGACAATTGTCCTGATAATACTCGGAGGACTTATTGCTCCTCTGGACATATTAACGAGTATGGGAAATATCATATCTTATGTCCGTATAATGGCAATTGGGCTGGCTTCTGTAATGCTTGCGCATGTTGCAAATATGCTTTCAGGAAAAGTGGGTAATATCTTTTTGGGGATTTTTATAGCCGTTCTTCTGCATCTTTTAAATCTTTTGCTTGGGGTGTTTTCCCCGACTATACATTCATTAAGGCTTAATTACGTAGAGTTTTTTGGTAAATTTCTGGAATCGGAAGGAAAAGGTTTCAAGCCATTGAAAAAATAATGAAGGGAGGTTTGTTATGGAAATTGTATGGAAGGCTTTTGCCGCTGCACTGGCAATAGGGATACCAGCTCTGGCAACAGCGTGGGCACAGTCAAAGATAGGAGCTGCCGGAGCGGGTGCATTAGCTGAAAAACCCGAACTCCGGGGTACGATAATTATACTTGTGGCTATTCCCGAAACCATGGTTATCCTCGGCTTTGTTGTTGCCTCATTGCTGCTTTTCGGGTGATTTCTTATGTCCCAGCAAAAGTTAGTGGAAAGAATAAGAGAGAAGGCGGAAGAAGAGATCAAGCAGCTGAAAAAGGAACATGAACTTCAGATGGAGCAGCTGAAAAACGAGTATGAAAATAAAAGAAGAGACATTGAAAACAGGTTCAGCAGTGAAAAAGAACAGATAAGAAATGAGATAAAAAGGAAAATGGAAAAATCTTTCCAAAAGGAAAAATTAAAGTATGACCTTGAGATTGAATATTTCATTTCACAAAAGTGCAGAGAACACGCTGAAAAATTGGCGGAAGAAATTTGGAGGCAGTCGTCGGAAGATTTTTTTGAAAGACACAAAGAAGAGCTTAATAAAGAGAACTGGGAAAGGCTGTATGTCAGTGATTCAGATAGAAAACTGGCGGAAGAATATTTCCCGCAATTTGAAATTGTCGGTGATGAAAAAATTACCGGCGGATTTATTGCTGAGAATAAAGATGGAACGTTTTTGATTGATAACACTATTAAGAGCCGGTTCGAAAAAATGTGGCCTGAAATATTGCCGGAAATTATGGGAAAGGTGTATGAAGAACTCGGTGATAAAATTTAGCGGGAAAAATTATCCTGCTGAATATCTTGTCAGCAGACTGACGGCGCGGCTTTATCAGGACTATCCTAAAAGGGGTGCAAAAGAGATAATATGGGTGCATTCCAATATGAATGCAAAGCTTATCGAAATGTTTTATCCATTTTTTGCTGTTATGGAACTGAAAAGGATTATAAATATTTTGAGGTATAAATTTTTCAGAGGAACGGATAAAAAAATTGAAGAGATTTTTGAAGAGAGCCTTCTTACGGAAGAATTAAAGAAATTTTTTATTAAAGTTGATTCACTGAAAAAAATAAAGGATGAGCTGCCTGAGAAAGTACCGGTATTAAAGACGCTTAAGTTAAAGAAGGAGTATGAATTTTTCGGGGAGATGGAAGATGAAATATACAGTGAGACTTACAGGTCTTTGTTAAACAATGCGAAAAACAAGATAATGGAAAATTTTATGCGCAGATATATAGACCATGCCAATATTAAACAGACATATAAGGTGCTGAAATGGAACATTGAAAAGAGTCATATACTTAATGGTGGTTTTCTGGGGGGAGAAACATTTACAAAAATTATAGAGAAAGGGGACAAGAGGGATTTGTATGCCTTTCTTGACTCATATCTTGACGGGGGATTCAGTGAATCTGATGTGGGTATCCTGGATATTCTGCTTATAGAAAACATGCTAAATAATTTAAGTCAGTTTCGTTTCGGGGATAACTATAAAGGGTTTATTTTGTATTATCTCTGGAATTGTCATTATAAAGCCGTTACGGCGTAGGTGCTTGATGAAAAAAATTGCATTTATAACAACAGAAGATGCTGATTACGGATTCAGGCTTGCGGGAGCTTCTCAGTTTATCGCCGGCAAGGAAAAGGTTGTCGATCTTGTTGAAGAGCTTATAGAAAGGCAAGAATTCGGCATTATACTCATTGATGAGAGAGTGCTGGATAATGATATACTGGGCAAAATTGATGAATTGCAGCAAAATTTTGAAGGGATTGTCTCCACACTTCCTTCCCCCTATGAGGAAGGTGAGATGGCATATGATATTGTGGACAGGCTTGTTTCCAGAGCTATAGGTTATCAGGTGAGGTTCAGACATGAAAGGTAAATTGATAGGTATTTCGGGATATATTGTGAAAGCGCGCCTTCCTGAAGCGGGTATTTATGACCGGGTTCTTGTGGGGGAAAGAGAGCTGACCGGGGAAATTATAAAAATATCAGGCGAGGATGTAATAATACAGGTATATGAAGATACGAGAGGGTTGGGTAGCGGTGAAAAAGTTGAATCTTTAAAGAAGCCGCTGACTTCTTTTTTAGGTCCCGGGCTTATGGGCAATATATTTGACGGACTGCAAAGACCTTTAGAGAAAATCGTAGAGGAGGAAGGCAGTTTTTTTGCAGGCAAAGCCGTCCATCATTTTGATCAGTTAAAACAGAAATTTACCTTTACTCCTCTGAAAAATGAAGGTGATAGTGTTTCCCGCGGCGAAGCAGTGGGATATTTTACCGATAAAGATTTTAAGCATTATGTTTTTGCCGACGCTGGTGGTGGTAAGGTGAAGAAAATAACAGAAGGAGAATTTCTGCCGGAATCACCTGTTGCCGAGCTGGAAGATGGCACAGAAATCTATTCTTATACCCAACAGCCGGTTCGTATTCCCCTTCCTTCAGGAGAAAAACAGATATTAAAGGAGCCGATTATTACGGGTCAGAGGGTGATAGATTTCTTTTTTCCCCTTATGAAAGGGGGCGTTTCGATAATTCCCGGCGGTTTCGGTACCGGCAAAACTGTCCTTGAACAGTCCATTGCGAAATATGCGGATGTTGACATCGTCCTTTATGTCGGCTGTGGTGAGAGGGGGAATGAAATTGCCGAAATGATAGAGGAATTTACCACTATAAAAGATGAGCGGGAAGATAAACTGCTGAGGGACAGGACTGTTTTTGTGGTGAATACTTCCAATATGCCTGTTGCTGCCAGGGAATCTTCAATTTATATGGCAGTTTGTGCCGGGGAATATTACCGTCGCATGGGCTATCATGTTTTACTTCTGGCTGACAGTATTTCCCGCTGGGCGGAAGCGCTTAAAGAGATATCTTCTTCACTTGAGGAGATGCCGGGCGAGGAAGGATACCCCACCTATATGAGCTCCCGCATTGCGTCTTATGTTGAAAGAGCAGGTGCAGTGAAAACGTCAGTTGAAGAAAAGACAGGTTCTTTGAGTATGGTTCTTTCTGTTTCACCGCCGGGGGCTGATTTTGCCGAACCTGTCACACAGACACTTTTGCAGAACAGCGGTGTTTTCCTGATGCTGGACAGGGAGCTTGCATATGCCAGGCACTACCCGGCTATAAACTGGACACAGAGTTATTCAAATTACAGGGATGATCTGGAGCATTATTATTCGGAAAATGTGGCGGAAGACTGGCAAAAACTCAGAAGGGAGTGTCTCCAAATTTTAAAACAGGAACAGGAGCTGATGGAGATCAGACAGATTGTTGGCGATGAAGGGATGAAGGACGAGGACAAGGAGATTATAACGCTCGCCGATAAGATAAAAACGGAGTTTCTGATGCAGGATGCTTTTTCAGAGGACGCTTATTCCACACTGCAGGAAACGTATGAAAAAATTAAAAATATTCTGGGTGAGAGATGAGACTTTCCAACCATGTTTATAAAACGGTGGACGAAATCAGCGGGCAGCTGATTTTTGTGGAAGGTGTTCACCGTGCAAAAATAGGCGAACTTGTAAAAATAGTCGATAGAGCGGGAAATGTGGAAACGGATGCCGAAGTGCTTCAGATCGAGGGCGACAGAGTTATGCTTCAGCTTGTGGATCTGCCCCTTGGTATGCAAAAGAAAAGTGCCACTACTATTTTCACGGACAAAATATCGAAGGTTCCTGTATCTGAAAAGATGGTGAACAGGTTTTTTTCAGGCTCTATGCAACCGCTGGATAATATGCCTATGTTCATCAGGGAAAGGGACATTCCTGTCACAGGTTATGTGATTAATCCTGTTGCCAGGAAAACTCCTGAGGATATGGTAAAGACGGGGTTCTCTTTCATTGACGGCCTCAATACGCTGGTAATGGGGCAGAAACTGCCGATTTTTTCACTTTCCGGACTTCCCTCAGCCAGGGTTGTGGTGGACATTATCAACAATGCGTTCGGGGAAGAATCGGAAAGCGATTCACTGATTGTATTTGCTGCACTCGGCTTGTCATATTATGAAAGCGAGTATTATATGAATAATATCAAGGACAGTGCCACGGATAATATCTGTTTTCTTAACATGGCGGATGATCCGCTGATTGAGCGCCTTTTGACGCCCCGGTATGCACTGAGCACAGCTGAGTATTTTGCCTACGAGAAGAAGAAAAACGTTCTGGTCATTATAGCGGATATAACAAATTACTGTGAAGCCTTGAGGGAAATTTCGGCACTCAGGGAGGAATTGCCCGGCAGGCGGGGGTATCCAGGATATATGTACTCAGACCTGGCTTCTATTTATGAAAGAGCCGGAAGGGTTAAAGGAATGGAGGGATCGGTTACACTTTTACCGGTTTTGACCGTTCCTGAAGATGACATAACGCACCCCATAGCAGATTTGACCGGATATATCACGGAGGGCCAAATTGTATTTTCAAGGGATATGCAGCAAGCCGGGGTCTATCCGCCTGTTGATATTCTGAAAAGTCTTTCAAGGCTTATGCAGAAGGGAATGAAATCTGAAGAACATAAAAAAATTACAAAGGGTATATTCAGCAATTATGCCAAAGGGTGTAAATTAAGGCAAATGGAAAGTATAGTCGGCAGAGAAGGGATGAGTAAAGAGGATATCAACCTGCTGAATTTTGCCGATACTGTTGAAAACGAATTTTTGCATCAGGAGGAAAAACGAAGCCTGGAAGATACACTGGAAATCGGAGATAAAATACTGAAAAAGGCGGGGCTGCGCTGATGCTTCAACATACGAGAACCAAGCTGATAGAACTAAAAAACAGCATAAGTACTGTGGAAAACAGTATTTCCATCCTTAATACAAAAAGAGCCGCCCTCATAGGTGAGCTTATGAAAATAACCCGTCTGTACTATGACAAAAAGGAAATCATAAAGGATAAATATGCAAAAGCACTTTCCCAATTGGATAAGTCAAGACGGCTTGACGGCAGCGAATTTTTTGACTCCGCATTGCAGAGTGCTGTAAGGGAGGTGGAATTTGAAGTTAAGAGTTATAATCTGTGGGGCGTACCAATCAAGGAAGTCCGGATTCCGGGTTCTGTGATTCCCGAAACCGATAAGAGAAATCTGGGCTTTTTGACATCAAGCACCTTTTTTGAAAAGACTGTACAGGATTTTGAGTCTCTCGTGAATGAGCTTCTGGACAATATCAATTACGAATATAAAATTAAAAGGCTGTCTGCTGAAGTGGTGAAAATCAACAGACGTATAAATGTCCTGGAACAAAAAATACTTCCCGGGATAAAATCGGATATAAAAAGTATTCAGCAGCACCTCAGCGAGAGGGAGAGAGCTGAATTCATCAAACTTAAATACTTCAAAAATGTACTCAGAGAAGGCTGAAAGATAGTTTTTGTGTGCCGGCATTAAGTTTTACGCTCATATTTTAGCGCCCTCTCATTTATTAAGAGCTATGGCAAAAGAAGGATTTTCACTCATATACGAGATCGGAACTCGAAACTACTGCCAGTAACCGCCTACCCCCTCCTCTCTTAATTGATTTTGATAGCAAATACTTCCTTAGTTTAAAAGTTTATTCACAGGGTGTGATCGGTAACTGGCAGTACATTTTTCAGACATCGATCTCTTCATTCGTGAAAATCCTTCTATCGATCTAACATATTGTCAAACATTATAAATGTGTAGTTTTTAGGAGGTTTGACTCATATTCGTTGAAATTAATGTGATTTTTGGATACTATTTTCGCATGTCCGAAAATAATAGAAAAATTTTGCTGTTAAGTGCTTACGAAGCCAAAAGCCATAAATATTGGCGAAAATTTCTTGAAGAAAATCTCTCAGGCTATCATTTTACTTCAGCTGTGCTTCCTCCCCGTTTCTTTTCATGGAGGATGTTCGGAAATCCTGTAATTTTCAGTGAATACGAATCTGAAAAGCTTTCGGGAAATTATGATTTAATTATTGCCACTTCCATGTGTGATATGGCTACGATCAAGGGTTTTTATCCCAACTTGTCTGAGACACCCCTTGTTGTTTATTTTCACGAAAACCAGTTTGCATATCCGGAAACAGAGCGTGTGAAAAGCTACCAGGATGCACAGATGAAAAGTATAAATTCTGCTGTTGTTGCTGACAGGCTATTGTTTAACAGCTTTTATAATATGCAGACCTTTCTGGAAAAAGGGGAAAGATTGATCAGGAAAATGCCCGATTACAATAAAATCAAGCTATTTGACAGATTGGCAGACAAAAGTGAGGTGTTGCCCGTTCCTGTTTATCCGGTCAATTCCGATAAAAAAACATCAAACAGCGTTCCTGTTATTTTATGGAACCACCGTTGGGAGTATGACAAAGCGCCTGAAAGATTTTTCAGAGCTATGGAAAAGCTAAAAAACGAGGGATACAGGTTCAAGTTGAATATTGTAGGGCAGCAATTTCGCAGACAGCCAGAGTGTTATAATAAGTATAAAAATATTTTCAAAGATGAAATATTAAACTGGGGATATGTACAGGATGTTGGTAAATATTATAAGATTTTGAGAAGCTCTGATTTTGTTGTTTCAACTTCCCTGCACGAATTCCAGGGGTTGGCCGTACTGGAAGCGGTGTCCGCCGGGGTGATACCTGTTGTTCCCGACCGTCTGGCGTACAGAGAAATTTTCACGGATACTTACAAATATGCATCTTATGAGAGAGATTCTGAAAAAGATGTCAATGCTTTAGTGGAAAAACTGGGAATGTTTATTGAACAATGTAACAAAAATAAGCATATCCCAATACCAGATATATCACGTTTTTATGTTTCAAATCTTAAAAGTGGATATGAAAAGATATTGGCAACCTCTCTTTATTTTTAAGAGCTATGGCAATAGCGGGATTTAATGAGTTTCACATATTTACCAGTCTTTCAGACTGGTGCTAAAAATATTGTCAAATTTTATAAATGCGTAACTTTAGGGAGGGAGCTAAGGGAAGATATTTATACAAATAATCACTCGTTAATTTTGCCGCAACAGGTTATTATATAGATACTGAACTTTGATTTTTCAAAACAGTCTAATCTTAAAATTGTTTTTGTTTGAAATTTAAATTTGTCTGCCTGATTGTATATTCAGTTAAATCTGAATATACAAGCGCTGAAATGCAAAATGATTCGGATATTTGCATTGTATTAAATATTTAAATTGTTTAATTTGAGTTTTTGCAATTGTGTTTATTTTCGATAATGAAAAAATAGGACAAAAGTTAATGAAATGTAAGCACTTGCTTTTTATACTACTCATTTTGCCGTTAATTTTTTCCTGCACTGCTTTTAAACCTGAAATTACCCGGGTTGATACGGTGCTTGATAATACCAGCGGTTCGATATCAGCCGGCTTTATCGACAATGAGACTCTGTGGTGGAATATTTTTGATAGCCCTGAGATTTCAAAAATTATGAATAAAGCATTCGAGAACAACTTTAATATAAAATCGGCTTATTACCGGATAAAACAGGCTCAGGCTTCCTACAGAAAATCTTACAGCGGATATTACCCTTCTGCCGACTTAAGTTTAGAGCGAAGTTACAATAAACAAAAACAGAAAAATTTAGATGCCGTTACCACTGAGAAGTGGAGTCTGGGGCTAAATGTCAGCTATGAAGCCGATATTTGGGGCAAAACCAGTTCTAAAGCTGAAAGTGCGGCCTTGCAGGTGGATATAAACCGCTACAATCTTAAAGGAAGCGCCCTGATCCTGAGTACCGATATTGCCAAAACATGGGTTGATATTATTGCGAATAAAATCAAGCTGAATACTTTCAGAGAGCAGCTTAACTTGAACCGCGAGATATATTCTATTTTAGAGGAAAGATACTACAGTTCTATGGCAAATCTTATCGATTTGTATCAACAGGAAAGTGTTATCGCCAATATACAAACTAATATTGACGATACCATCTCGGAAATACAACAGTTGAAACAAAGTTTGAATGTATTGACCGGAACCCATCCAGGGGCGAAAGTATCTGTTGATACAGAGAAAATGCCGGAAATAAAACCGGTCCCGGAAGGCGGTCTGCCCGCCTCCGTTTTGAAAAACAGGCCTGATTTAAAAGCATCGTGGTTAAAGGTGAAATCGGCTGCCTGGGATGTGTCCACCGCAAAAGCCGAAAGGCTGCCTTCTCTAAGACTCACGGGGTCGTACAATTATTCTGCTGAAAAACTGTCGGATATTTTTGACAACTGGGCGCTGAATCTTGCAGGTTCCCTTATTGCGCCAATTATAGACGGCGGCTCCAGAAAAGCTGAAGTGGAGAGAAGCAAGGCTGCTTTGCAGGAAGCTGTTATGAATTACAAGCAGGACGCTTTAAATGCCGTCAAAGAGGCTGAAGCAGCGCTGCTGAATGAAAGAAGATACATAAAGCGGATAAAAAATACTGAAAAAAGGCTCTCCATAGCTGTGAAAAGTCTGAAAGAGGCTGAGCGTAGGTATTATTCCGGCATATCCGATTATTCCACAGTACTCAATCAAAGACTTAATATTATTGAACTTAGAAGCACCCTTACAGACCTCAAAAGTGCCAGAATTAAGTCAAGAATCGACCTTTATAAAGCTGCCGGAGGCAGAATACCCGAATTAAACGAAATTCTGAAAGAGGTTAAAAATGGACGAACAGCAGAAAAATAAACGTGTGGAAGATGAGAGCAAGCCACTTCCCAAAAAGACCTGGTGGCAGAGGCTTTTATCTTTTATTTTGATAGTCTTAATAATCGGTGCGGGTGCTTATGGTGTAAAGTATTTTTTATCTTCCAGACCGATGCCGCAAATCTCTAAACCTGAAAAAATTATTCCTACCGTTACTGTTAAAGATATAAAGCCTTCTGAGTATAGGGTCAATATCTCAGCTTACGGTAATGTAAAGGTAAAAAATGCGGTCGAAATAAAATCCCAGGTTTCGGGGATTGTGACTTATGTTTCCGGTAAGTTGGATTTGGGAGAATTTGTAGAAGCCGGCAATGTACTTGTGAAAATTGATAAAACTGACTACGAAATTGCCCTTGAAAAGAGTCTGAGTGCTCTTGAACAGGCCCAATCAAATCTTACACTTGAAAAAGGGAAACAGTCGGTCGCAAAGAAGGAATGGGAAATAATGCAGAGACGAGGCGGCGATAATATCTCAGAGGAACAAAAAGCACTCGCGTTGCGGGTTCCCCAGCTGATGAGTGCCAGAGCCTCTGTGAAGCAGGCTGAAGCTGATGTGAAGAAAGCCCGGTTGGATCTGAAAAGAACGGTTATCAGAGCTCCTTTCGACGGGATAGTGATGGCAAAAAATGTCAGCAAAGGCTCTTATCTTAATGTTCAGGGTTCTGTGGCTAAAGTCATATCAACTGAGGATTTTTACGTTGAAGTTTATATAGAGAAAGATAAGCTGAAGTGGCTGGATAAATCTAAACCTGTAATAATAGAGTCAGGTACAGGTAAATTTACCGGTAAAGTTGAGGAAATTTTACCTGATGTCCAGGATAAGGGACTTATGGCAAAACTTTTGGTCACGGTTAACAACCCCCTTCAATCTGATCCCCCTCTGCTTGTTGGCGATTACGCTGAGATTACTTTGAAAGGTAAAATTCTGGAAGATATTTATAAAATTCCTAGATCGGCTGTTTCCGATCGGGGTAAAATATATCTGGTGGATAGTGAGAACAGACTTAGAATAAAAGAGTACAGTAAGATGTGGGAAGATGAAAAATACATTTATGCAAAAAATACATTTTCTCCGGAATGGAAACTTGTCGTAAGTAAAATATTCGCTCCTTCAGACGGTATGAAAGTTAAAATTTCAGATGAAAACTCCGGTGCTGCTAAATGAGTAAGGAGAGGATGAAAAAAGGCCCTATTGCCTGGATGGCAAAAAATTCCGTTGCAGCCAATATCCTTATGATTTTCATATTGGCCGGTGGTCTTTTCATGGGTTTTAATATAAAGCAGGAAGTTTTTCCGGATTTCGAAATAGATGTTGTAAATATTAGTGTTGCTTACCCCGGAGCAAGCCCAGATGAGGTTGAAAAAGGAGTCATACTGCCCGTTGAGGAGGCTATTGAGGGGATTAACGGTATAAAAAAAATCAGATCCACCGCCAATGAGAGTTCAGGTACAGTTACTGTAGAGGCCGTCACCGGATACGATATGCAGAAGCTTTACCAGGATATTAAAAATGAAGTGGACAGAATTGACTCTTTTCCGCAGGAGGCTGAAGATCCTCAGGTGATGATTCCTTCCACAAGGCGGAGAGTGGTAAGTATAGTTCTCAGCGGAAACCAGAGTTATCACACTTTAAGGAATTATGCAGATATAGTCAAAAACAGACTGGTGGCAAATAAAAATATAACAGTAGTGGAAATAAGTAGCAAAAGAGATTATGAAATAAATGTGAATGTTTCAGCCCAACAACTGAAAAAATATAACCTTACGTTGCAGCAGATTGCTTCCAAAATAAATTCTTCAGCTTTAGACCTTCCGGCAGGTACAATAGAATCGGCTCAGGGTGACATATTAATAAGAGTGAAGGAGCGTAAGGATTATGGCCCTCAATTTTCCCGCATACCTGTGATAAATGATAAAAGCGGTGCTGCGGTTCGTCTCGGAGATATTGCGACAATTGAAGACGGATTTGAAGAAACCGTAAACTATATGAATTTCAACGGCAAATCCGCATTGGAGCTTGAGATTTTCAGAGTCGGTAATCAAAAGCCTGTTGATGTGGCGAATGCAGTGAAAAGCGAGCTCAAAAAACTTAACGAAATACTACCTGCAGGTCTGAGTCTGAAGGTAGTTAATGACAGGTCAGAAATATTCAATCAGAGGATGCATTTACTTCTGAAAAACGGACTTATGGGTCTTATCCTTGTTATGATTCTGCTGAGTCTGTTTCTGGAAATAAGGCTTGCCTTTTGGGTAACTATGGGAATCCTGATATCTTTTATGGGTGCTCTTCTTCTGATGCCGCTGTTTAATGTATCCATAAACATGATATCACTTTTTGCCTTTATAATAACTTTGGGGATAGTAGTGGATGATGCGATTGTTGTTGGGGAAAATATTTATACCTACAGGCAAAAGGGTATGCATTTTATTGAAGCTTCAATCAAAGGCGCCAGAGAGATAAGTGCCCCGGTGGTTTTCAGCATTATGACCAATATTGTGGCTTTTATGCCGATGTATTTTATTCCCGGTGTTGCAGGGAAAATATTCCGAATAATTCCTCTAGTGGTGGCTTCAGTCTTTTTGATTTCACTTGTGGAAGCCCTTTTTATACTTCCGGCTCACCTTGGACACCAAAAAAATTATTTTGTCAGCAGAATAATGTATTTCATACACAGACAGCAGCAGAAAATCAGCCATTTTCTTGAATGGATGATTGAAAATTTATACAGACCCTTTCTGAAAAGTACCCTTAAATTCAGATATGTAAGTATTGTTGCAGGGGTAGCTATACTGCTGATTACTATAGCTTTTATAGCTAGCGGCCGAATGGGATTCAGCATGTTTCCCAAAGTACAGTCGGATTTTGCCCGCCTGAAGGTACAAATGCCCATTGGGGAATCAGATGCAAAAATAAGGCAGACAGCGGAGAAAATTTCAACGTCTGCTGAAAAACTAAGAGAGAAATACAGCCAATCAGGACTTGTGGAAAATATTTTGGTCAATGTCAGCGGCAACAGCATAACCAGTCGTGTCTTCCTTGCTCCACCTGAGAAACGTATAATAAGCACTTCTGACTTCGTGAAAGAGTGGAGGAAAGAGCTTGGCAGTATTCAGGGTGCAGAACAAATAAATTTCAGCTCAGATTTCGGTGGCCCGGGATCCGGAGCTGATCTGACTGTGGAACTAAGTCATTCGGATATGGATGTTCTTAAGTCCGCCAGCAGCAAACTGGCATCCGAATTGGAGAAATTTGAAATAACTTCTGATATTGAAGACGGATTTTTGGAAGGCAAAGACCAGTTCGATGTCAAACTGAAACCTAAAGCTTACTTTCTCGGTTTTTCCCCTGAAGTGATGGCAAGAGAATTAAGGAGCAGATATTACGGTGCTGAGGCTTTAAAACAGCTGCGGGGAAAAAATGAAGTAAGTGTCATGGTTAGGCTTAATGAACAGCAGAGAAACAGTGTTAGTTTCTTCGAAGATATGAAAATTCAGTCGCCAAACGGTGTTAATGTAGCGCTTAATGATGTAGCTGTAATAGAAAGAGGCAAAGCGTATACGTCCATCCAAAGGAGAGACGGCAAAAGAGTTGTCACCGTTACAGCCTCTGTTACCCCGCAGAGCAGGACGGGTGAAATAACTAAATCTTTGGAGAAGAATGTTCTTCCCGGGCTTATGTCAAACTATCCGGGGCTTTCCTACAGCTTCGAAGGGGAACAGTCCGACTTAAGGGAAAGTGTGGGTACTCTTGTAAAGGGGTTGGGTGTAGCTTTGCTGGCTATATATGTTTTGCTGGCAGTACCCTTCAAAAGTTATCTTCAGCCAATCATTATAATGTGCAGTATACCTTTCGGGATTATCGGAGCCGTTTACGGCCATCTGCTTTTGGGCTACAGCCTGAGTCTGATGAGTTTGTTCGGCATAGTTGCTTTGGCAGGTGTTGTTGTAAACAGTGCACTCGTTTTGATAGATTTTGCAAACAGGCTCAGAAGAGACAGTGGATACAACAGTTATTCAGCTATTCTGGAATCATCAATGTCTCGCTTTAGACCGGTATTGCTTACAACTCTCACAACGTTTTTCGGTTTGATGCCCATGGTTTTCGAAAAATCAATGCAGGCTAAATTTCTGATACCGATGGCCATATCATTAGCATTCGGAATACTTTTCGGAGTTTTTATTACTTTGATCTTTGTACCTTCCCTCTATGTAATTCTGGAGGATGTTAAAGACTTTTTCACTAAAATATTAGGTTCCAGAAAACATTACGGCGAATCAAAATGATAAAGGGGGCGAATTAATTATGAAACTGATGAAAAATTTAACCTTTTTTTTGGCTTTTTTCGTTCTTATTGCAGGATCTGCGTATGCAGGTAGTGATATTTTTCCTGAAAAGATAAGTAATTTTGAGAGAATTTCCATAACAAGAGGCAGTGAGGCGATAAAGTCTGTAAAGATGCTGCACAAGGGCTCTGAAATGCAACTGAAGGATGCTGTGGTAGCTAAATATTCCGGCGGTTCAGGTAAAGAAATGATAATATGGGCCTCCGAATCTTCGTCAGTAAAAGAGGCTGACAAGTTGATCAGCAGAATGAATAAAAAGGTGCCCTCAAGCAATATGTACAGAAATTTTACATCACTAAAGATAAACGGATGTAAAATATATTCTGTGAACGGAATGGGTATGAAAAATTATTATTTTGTAAAAGACAAATGGAATTATTGGATTGCTGTCAGAGCAGATAACAGTGAACTTATTTTAAGTAGGTTTATGAATAATCTGGCTGACTGTAAGAGCTCAGAATAACTTTAAAAGCATTGTATCAGCAAGAAAATCAATCGTTCAACGTTTAAGCGTTAAACCAGTCCCGCTCAACCAATATACAAAAACACCAATCGAGCTTTGAATAATTACACCATTATAAATTTTACCCTCAGCCCATCCTAACTCTCAGATAGGATGAGATAAGTTCCGAGCACTTAGGGCGTTAAGCAACTCGGTCGCAAAGATGCACAACTGGACAAGTGCTAAATTGGGATAGCAAATTTGGCGTGAATGAAAGTTCACTTGCTGTTGATTTGCCTCAGATTGTTTGTTAACATTAACAGATAATTGATAAATTGGTATGATATTTAAAGTAAAATAATAAAAATTTAAATGAGGTTAATATGAGTGAGGAGAAAAAAGATCAACAAAATGAAAATGGGAAGCGTGAATGGTTTCATCTTGATATTCACCCCTGGGTGTTTTTCATTTCAGCTGCGCTGATTATTTTATTTGTGGCTGGTGCTATTTTATTCCAGAATTATTTTGGTGATTTTTTCTCACAGATGCAGAACGGGATGTCAAAGTACGCCGGCTGGTTTTTTATTTTTACAGTTAATATCGTTTTGGTGGTTTGTCTTGTGGTTCTTATAAGCCGGTTTGGGAGTATAAAACTTGGCGGGCCGGACGCTGAGCCTGAATTTTCTACAATGGGCTGGTTTTCTATGCTCTTTTCAGCGGGAATGGGGATAGGTCTTTTATTCTATGGTGTAGCGGAACCGATGTTTCACTATACCGCAAACCCATTAACAGAACCAGGTACTCAGGAGGCCGCCCGGAAAGCTATGGATATAACCTTTCTCCACTGGGGGCTTCATCCGTGGGGTGTATATACACTAGTCGGGCTGTCGTTGGCTTTTTTCTCTTTTAATAAAAATTTGCCGTTATCCATCAGAACCGCCTTTTACCCGATTTTTGGTGAAAAAATCTATGGCGGGATAGGCAATACTATCGATATTATTGCAACTGTGGCCACACTTTTCGGAGTCGCCACTTCATTGGGGCTCGGTGTCCAGCAGGTTAATGCTGGTCTTGATCACTTGCTTGGTATAGGACAGACGAAAACAATTCAGGTAATATTGATAGCATGTATTACCGCTATTGCCACCTGGTCGGTTGTTAACGGGCTGGACAAAGGTATTAAAAGATTATCACAAATAAATATCGGTTTGGCGCTTTTATTGCTGGTTTTTGTGTTCATGCTGGGACCCACATTATTTGTTTTAAACGCGTTTTTGGAAAATATCGGATATTATCTCCAATATCTGCCACAGCTTTCCACATGGAACGAAACATATGAGCATTCGCAGTGGCAGCACGGCTGGACAATATTTTACTGGGCATGGTGGATCGCATGGTCGCCGTTTGTTGGGATGTTTATCGCACGGGTATCCTATGGAAGGACAATAAAACAGTTTATACTTGGTGTTCTTCTTGTTCCGACTCTGGTAACGTTTATTTGGATTACTGTTTTTGGAAATACAGCTCTTTTTATAGAAATGTTTGGTGCCGGAGGTATAGCGAAAGCCGTGCAGGATAACATTCCCCTTTCTATGTTTATACTGTTGGAAAATTTTCCACTTTCTACAGTTACTTCTGTATTGACAGTATTTGTAGTGATTGCTTTTTTCGTTACATCTTCTGACTCCGGTTCGATGGTAATAGATATTATTACTTCCGGCGGAAACCCCAATCCTCCTGTGCTCTCAAGACTTTTTTGGGCAATTCTGGAAGGGGTGGTTGCTGCTTCTCTTCTTTTGGGAGGTGGTCTTGTAGCGCTCCAAACCGCAGCAATTACAACAGGTCTGCCGTTTGCTATAGTGCTGCTGGGCATGTGTTACGCCCTTTTTAAAGGTCTCTCGGAATATGCCGGGCCGCAGGAATTTAAAATAAGCGGACATGATCTGAAAAAAACGCGTGGTTTTAAAGTAAAGGATAAGCCTAAGCTGGATAAAACGTTCGGCAGAAGAAGACTTTGGTAAAGGGGGATATGATTGTGATTAAAAAAATTATTTTTATTTTACTGATGAGTTTTTTGGGAATCAATCTTTTTGCAGCGGATAAAGTTGTGAAAATAGGATATGCAGACTGGTCAAGTTCAATTGCATCCGGTTATACTGTAAAAGCTATTATGGAAGAAAAGATGGGAGTGCGGTGCAGGCTGATAAAAATGCCTGCTGACGAAATGTGGAAATCAGTTGCAGAAGGCAGAGTTGACGCTATTTTATCTGCATGGCTGCCTGATACCCATGAAAAATATTATAACGAATATAAAGACTCTGTTGTAAACCTTGGTGCGAATCTTAAAGGAACGAAAATCGGACTGGTTGTTCCGCAGGTACCTGCCGGCAGATTTACAACAGGAACGGGAATACAAAACAAGCCCTACATGAATATAGATTCTATACCCGAGCTCAAACAGTATAAAACAGAATTGAATAGTAGGATTATAGGTATAGATCCTGAAGCGGGTATAATGTTGAAAACAAGGGAAGCGATTGAAGAATATGATCTGGGGAGCTTCAGATTAATTTCTATTAGTGAGCAGAATATGTTAAATGAGCTGGAGCGGGCCATCAGGTACAAACAATGGGTTGTTGTTACCGGCTGGGAGCCCCACTGGATCTTTGCAAGGTGGGATCTGAAGTTTTTGGATGATCCTAAAAATGTATACGGAAACGGCGGATATATTGCTACTGTGGTCAGAAAGGGGTTTAAAGACGATATGCCTGAAACATACAAGTTTCTGGACAATTTTTACTGGCAGAAAGAAGATATTGAACAGGTAATGATGTGGATTCACCAGGACAGGGGGAATTTTCCCTACGAAAAAGCTCTCCGTTGGATTAATACCAATGAAAGTAAAATACAAAACTGGCTGAATTAAATATACTATGTAAGGAGAATTTATGTTTAGGAATACTTTTTTGCGCTATAGATACGGGTGTTTGAAACTTTTTGCCAGAGAAGGAGACAGTGTGGTTTTCATGGGTTCAGCTTTTATTGTTCACAATGAAGGATACCTGTTAACCGCTGCACATCTGCTCTACACACAGCAGAATCTTCTTGTTATTACAGGGACATCCGGGGATGACTTTCAACATGTGTCCAATGAGGAGCATACGCCGATACCTGTTAATGTGGTTGAAATTGATCATGACAGAGATCTTGCCCTTTTGAAAATTGACACAGAAATAAAGATTGAAATACCTGATCATCTTATCGGTGCACCTGAGAATGTTCATACCGGTCACTATGTGTCATGTGTGGGCTATCCTTTTGGTATTCATCATGTTTTTAATCAGGCTATTCAATCGGCAATTGTGTCGGCGAAGATGAAGACGAAAAACGGAACAAATATTTTCCTGTTTAATTCCATGGTACATTTAGGCACCAGAGGCGGGCCGCTTATTGATGTGGAAGAAGGCCGGGTTATCGGAGTGGTGGCAGGGCAGTTTGATCCTTTTGAAGCATCCCCTAAATTCATGAGAGAGGAAGATTTGCCGGGATCAAGTTTTTCTTATGCCATTTCTATCGAATATGCTGAAGAGATGCTCAAAGATCAAGGAGTGGAGATTATTTGATATTACCGATTTTGTAAACAGGGGTTTCGGTGCCCATGATTTTTACTCCTGAATGAATAATCTGACAAACGACGTCATTACGAGGGACAGAGTCCCGAAGTAATCTCGTGTCCCGTATGGGAGATTGCTTCGTCGTTAACACTCCTCGCAATGACTGTTTGTAGTTCGTCATTACGAGGGACGGAGTCCCGAAGTAATCTAATGTCTATTACGTGGCAATGATTACCGAAGAGCGAAACTTGAATATGTATATATTTTTACTTTATAATCAGTACCATTTTCTTTATAATAAGTTATGGATATAAGTGCAGTATTTACAGATAAAATTAAGATAAGTTTAGGTACCAAAGAGTGCGAAAATCTTGAATATCTTTGCAGGCATTCAGAGTTAATTGCCAAATTTCTGCTCAATCACCCGGCAATAATCGATTATTTGTATAACAATCTCGATTCAGAACGCAGTGTGAAGGTAATCCTTAAAAATAATGAGGACCTGCTGAATTATGAAAATAATGAATCAGATTTTCTGAAAAATCTCAGGATTATGAGGATGCGTGAGTATTTACTGATAGCGTATAAAGATCTGATTGAAAAAAGAAGTGTTACAAATATAACGGCAAATATCTCATCGTTTGCTTCAGTCGCTTTGGAAGCTGCCTATAAAAAATCTTATAAAGATTTAACAAGTCAGTATGGCATCCCTCTTAACGAGAATAATAAAGAATGCGCCTTTTGTATCATCGGACTTGGCAAACTGGGAGGCTGGGAGCTTAATTTTTCCTCTGATGTGGATATAATGTTTGTTTATGAGACGGAAAAAGGTGGTACAGAGGGCGGCAGTAAAGGCAGTCTGGAAAATCATGTGTTTTTCGTAAAACTGGCTGAAAAAATAAAATATTTTATTTCTGAAAATACCGAAGACGGGATAGTGTACCGTGTGGATTTAAGGCTCAGGCCGGACGGAGATAAAGGGGCTATTGCACTGCCTTTGAGAAGCTATGAATTATATTACGAATCATACGGGCAGAGCTGGGAAAGGATGATGCTTCTGAAAGCATTGCCGGTAGCGGGTAATCCGGAACTCGGAACAATTTTTCTTGATGCGGTGAAACCTTTTGTTTTTAAAAAGAGCATCGATTACAAGTTAATTGATGAGCTGTCGAGAATAAAATCAAAGATTAATGAGCGGGTTAAATATAAAAAAGATAAAATGAATGTTAAACTGGGAAAAGGCGGCATAAGGGAAATTGAGTTTATCATTCAGGTGCTGCAGATACTTAATTATTCCAAATATCCGGATGTCTACAGGCGTAACAGTCTTGAAGCTATGCTTATTCTGAATGAGTATAACCTGCTTGGTGAAAAAGAAGCTGCTTCTTTGAGTGAAGCATATATTTTTCTGAGAAAACTGGAACATATGGCACAGATCGAAAAAGGACTGCAAACTCACAGGGTACCTTTTAATTCAGATGGATTTGATAAATTTATCGAACGTTCCGGATATACAGACAAAGAACATTTTTTTAGAGATTATGATTATTATACGAATAATGTAAACCGAATTTTCAATGATATTCTTAAAGAAAATGAGGTAAATCCTGTTTCGATAGTTTTTGATGAGGAAATGGGAAATGAAGATATTGCCGAATACCTTGAAAGCATAGGTATAAAGGAGGCTGCAAGGTGTGCAGAAATACTCGCCAAGATTGTCAGTGGCAGAAAATCCCGGCCCCGCAGTGCTTCAGAAACCCAGATTCTGACAAGGCTTCTCAGTCTGGTAATAAATGAGGTGAAAACAACTCAAAATCCTTCAAATACTCTTAGCTCTTTTGAAAAATTTTTTTCCACGAACAACACAATTCATTTCTTCTTTGATATATTTTGTGAAATGCCGAAGATTTTAAGCAAGATTACCACTATATTTTCCATCAGCCCCTATCTGTCCAATATTATTATTAAAAACAATAATATATTGGATTATATTTATGATCCGAAAAATCCTTTTTATAAAGAAGTTGAATTATTCGAAACCTTTTACAAAACTATTGGGAATATAGAAGATGATGAGGAATACGAATATGACATTATCAGAAAAAAACATCAGGAGCTGTTATTTAACATCAGTTATGCATATATAAACAAAGATATCAATGTGATTCAATTTAACAGGTCTCTTGCCAAGCTGGCAAAAGCAACTGTTAAGCTGGCTTTTATTAGGGAGGAAAAAAGACTTACACAGAGATTTGGCAAGCCTAAGAATTCTGATTCAGAAGACTGCGGTTATACTGTTATAGGGATGGGGAAACTCGGCAGCGAGGAAATGAGCCTTGGAACTGACCTTGATATGATTGTATTGTATGAAGAAGACGGTGAAACTTTTTCCTCCAAAAGTATCAGCAATAAGGTTTATTATTCGAAACTTGTCCAGAAGGTGATTTCTTTTTTATCCACCATAACTGTTTTCGGCCAGCTCTACAAAATAGATATGAGGCTTCGGCCCAGCGGTGCCAGCGGCACATTGGTTACATCCATCGCTTCCTTTGGAGATTATCAGAAAAGAAAGGCAATGACATGGGAAAAGCAGGCTATGCTGAGAAGCACTGCATTTTATTATACAAAAAATTCTTTGAAAAAACATTTTGAAGTTATAAAGAGAGATGTTCTTTTTAAAACCGGAATAAGTAAAGATGAAGTTAGAGAAATCTTTGATATGAGAGAGCGTATAGAGAAAGAAAAAGGAACTCCTTTGAGTAAAAATAATATCAAAGCAGGTTACGGAGGAATAGTTGACATAGAATTTGCCGTGCAGATGCTTCAGCTGATGTACGGCTTTAAATATGAAGAACTGCACCAGACAAGTACTCATAATGTTCTGCATGCATTGAAATCGCATAATATCCTTAAAGGCCGCGATTATTATGCTTTCCACAACAGTTATCTTTTTTATAGAAATCTTGAGAATCTCATAAGAGCGTATCAGAATACATCTGCTTCGCGTCTTCCCAAAAACAAGGATGTTTTGGAACATATAAGCCTGTTTTTCGGTTTTAAGGACAGCGGTGGGGAGAAATTGATGAAAGAATACGAATCGGTGCGAAAAACTGTAAGGTCGGCTTTTAACAGAGTCTTTGACAAATATCTATGAACAGAGTAATATTTGTTCTGGATTTCGATACTTTTAAGGACACTTTGCTTGAAACTGCCCAATACGCAGCAGAGTGTGATGTATGTATATGGCTGCGGATAAAGGGGAAGAGCACCCGGTTTATTTATAATACGGCATCAAAGCTCAGGAAAACTCTTCCTCAGGCTTTTTTGATCCTTTCGGAAAGAGCGGACATCGCATATCTTGCTTCTTTTCAAGGGGTTCACCTCAATGCTGGCAGCCCTCTTCCGAACGATGTCAAACTATCATTTCCTGATTTAAACGTAGGCTATTCAGCTCACAGTAAAAACGAGATATATGAAATTGATGCTGATTATTATACCCTGAGTCCTGTTTTTTATACAGAAAAGCCTTATCCCGTGTTCCCTTTAGAAAACGCTGACATAAAGGAATTTAACAAAAAGATTTATGCTCTGGGAGGAGTAAATTCCGACAATATACGTAAAGTCCAAAATATAGGATTTTACGGTGCAGCCGGGATTTCTTTTGTAAACGAACTATCCGATATTAAAAAGTTTTTCAATCAGCCCTGAAAACCCAGTCTTTTGGAAATTTCCCTTGAATACTTTTTCAAAACGGGAAGAATCTCCTCCGTCATCTTTTCATCTGTGATTCTGGAGGCCGGGCCGCTTACACTCAGAGCTGAAACAGGCACTCCAAGATAATCTTTTATGGGAAGGGCAATGCATCTGACCCGTTCTTCAAATTCTTCATCATCTATAGCGTAATCTTTTTCTCCTATCTCTCTGAGATGCTTTTTCAAAATCGGGAGTGATGTTATTGTCTTGTCCGTATATCGTCTTAACCTGGCACCCATATATATTTTATTCAGCTCCTCTTCAGAAGCATATGCCAGTTGTGTTTTTCCGATTGCGGTGCAGTAAGCGGGGACATCTCTGCCTACACGTGAAACAATTCTGACTGTTTGAGGAGCTTCAACGATATCGAGATATATCACGCTTCCTTCTCTGAGAATGCCTATATAAACAGATTCGTTCACCTGCTCAACAATTTTTTCCATAAAAGGCTTTGCCAGTTTAAGAATGCCGAGTTTGTTAATAAATTTTTGCCCCAGGTTAAATATGCCTATACCAAGTCTGTAATTTTCAGTGTTCATATTCTGCTCTATATAACCTCTCGATTCCAGCGTGGCAAGCAGTCTAAAGACGTTATTTTTATGAAGCCCTAGCGTCTTGCTAAGCTCTGTAACGCCGAACTCCTCTTTTTTTTCTGAGGTTCTGAAAACTTCAAACAGTTCCAAAGCGTGATGCACCGATTGAACCGGCTTTAGGTTTGTCTTGTAAGGCATAAGATTCTCCTCTTCTTTACATGATATTAAAATATAACACTTTTCTGAATTTAAATCAACTTTGTTTAAAATCTGTAGTTCTTATTTTTATATTTGTCAATATTAAATAAATTTTGGCGCCCTTCCATTTTTTAAAAAGGCATGACTGTAGCGGGGCGTTATTGGTGAAAATAGTGAAATGGGGAGATAGTGAGGTAGAGAGATAGAGAAGTAGAAGCAAAGGTATAGGTAAAGGTTGAGAAAGTAGTGTGCGTGGTACGCACCTCAATTACCTTCGACTCACGCGTAACGCATTACGCATCACGGCTTTTAAAGAGTGTAAATTTTGGGGCGCCAACAAAAATAATATTGACAAATTTGTTAGGAAAATCTAACTTTCATCTGTGTCAGTAAAAACAAAAAGGGAGAAAAAATGACACATAAAAATAAATATAAAACTCTGCTTGTAGGTAATCCCAATGTGGGTAAGAGTGCCCTTTTTTATCAGCTTACCGGAAAATATGCTTCTGTATCCAATTATCCCGGTACAACGGTGAGCATAACTTCAGGTAAGATGAATATCGGTGAACATCATGAAGTAGATATTATAGATACACCGGGATTTTATAATATGATGACGATCACTGAAGAGGAGAAGGTCACAAAACAAATAATTCTGGATGAACGTCCTGATGTTGTTGTCCATGTGGTGGATGCAAAAAATATTGAGAGAATGCTTCCTCTGACATTACAGCTTATAGAGGCTGATCTGCCTGTAGTCCTTGTGCTGAATATGTTTGATGAACTGAAAAACCGCGGGATGGATATTCAGATTTCTCATCTTGAGCATGATTTGGGAATCCCTGTTGTTGAAACAGTCGCAATTAAAGGCGAAGGTGTCAGTAATCTCATTTCACGGATAACCAGTGTTGCAGAAGGGCGGCATACTTACGAAAAACTTAATGTTAATTACGGTGAACAACTTGAAGGAAAAATTGCAGGGATTCAATCTCTTCTAAAGGGTGAGTATGCTATTTCGAAAAGAAGTATAGCACTTCTGGTTTTACAGAATGACAGAGATATTTTGACATACATAAAAAATGAACAGCAGTTTAATGAAATCAAAAAAATTGCTGAGGAAGGAGACGCTGCAGAAGAAAGTTTATCTGTTTCGCATGTTTTACATAATCTGGCATCATCAATCATAAGAGAGCACATCAAAAAGAGCACAAAGAAGCAAAAAAGCTCTTTCCAGAGTTTTGTAGATAAAGTTACGTTCCACCCGGTGTTCAGTCTTCTTCTCGTTGCAATAATTCTTTATTTTGGATTTTACAAGTTTGTAGGCCAGTTCGGGGCAGGTTATCTTGTGGATTTGATTGAAGCCAATCTCTTTGAAAACTATATAAACCCTTCGGTGAACAGTTTCTTCCGCAGTATTTTAGGGGATACGATATTTTTTAACCTGTTTGCCGGCGAGTACGGCATTATTACTCTGGGACTCAGGTATGCCATAGCTATTGTTTTGCCCGTTGTGTCAACCTTTTTTCTGCTTTTCTCGGTAATTGAGGATTCAGGTTATCTTGTCAGGCTGTCAATGTCGCTCGACAGAATGTTTAAGAAGATAGGTCTTTCCGGACGATCCGTTATTCCTCTTATTCTTGGTTTGGGGTGCGGTACAATGGCCACAATTGTTACAAGAACACTGGAAACGAAAAGAGAACGTTTTGTTGTTACCTTTCTTCTGGCTCTCACGATACCATGTTCAGCACAACTTGGTGTAATACTGGGGATTCTCGGAGTATCGTTTACTGCTCTGGCTATCTGGTTTGTTACGATACTTATCATTTTTACATTTGCAGGTTTTGTTCTTAATAGATATACAAAAGGAGACCCGGCCACATTTTTCATGGAGATTCCGCCTATAAGGTGGCCCAAAATCGGTAATGTGCTGGCAAAAACTTTTAACCGGCTCAAATGGTATGCCCTGGAGGTAATTCCTATCTTTATTTACGCCAGTATTCTGATTTGGGTAGGTAAAATTACCAAAATCTTTGAATTGTTGACGGGATTACTGGCTTATCCGGCGAACTGGGCAGGATTGCCGGATAAAATGGGTGAAATATTCTTATACGGTTTTTTCAGGAGAGATTTTGGTGCAGCCGGGATGTATGACCTGACTGATGTTATGACATTGAGAGAATTGACTGTGGCTACAGTGATATTAACTCTATTTGTACCGTGTATAGCACAGTTTTCCGTTATGATCAAGGAGCGGGGAACAAAAACCGCAGTTATGATCTTTTTGGCCGTTATCCCTTTTGCATTCCTGGTGGGCATGGTTCTCAACCAAATTTTATTATTCTGGGGTATGGCTTGAGAAAAAGAATGAGAATGAGAAAGAGAAAATACGGTTTTGAGAGTCCCGCTGATTCCGGCGGAATAAAACTTATTGAAGCCTCGATAGGTGAGAAATATATTGTAGAAAGCCTTGATAAAAATGATCCGGCAATATTACGTAAACTTTGTTCCATGGGTATACTGCCGGGAGTGGAAGTGATTGTCAGACGTAAAAAACCTACTATAATATTTGAGGTATACCACAGTCGTTTTGCTGTAGATAAGTTTATAGGAGACAAAATTTATGTCAAACAGCTACACTCACACAGCTAAAGTAGTTGAAAAACAGGGAAAGAACTTTATTAAAGTTGAAATTGTACCCATGAATGCGTGTGCATCCTGTTCAATTGCAAGCAGCTGCTGCGGAGGTGATGAGCTGTCAAACAAGAAGTACTTTGTGTTGTATAACAGTGTAGAGGCGGAAGTTGGTGATGAGGTGGTCATATCCATTTCTGCCAAAAGTCTCTTTAAGTCAGTAATGGTGGTTTATGTCATACCTATTATTCTTCTTCTTGTTGTGGCGGGGATAAGCACGACAATTTTTGATACGGATATTTATACGGCTGTTATCTCACTTGTGTTTCTTGTCCTGTATTTTGTCGTTATTAAGATGCTGATTGGCAGTGGCAGAAGTCTGGATGTGAAGGTTGTTAGTAAAAATTAAAAACAGGCCGTAGAGTTTTGAATGATTTGCCGGTCTATCTCAATTTTTTGAAACGCCTTGCCTCTTTTAAGTAAAGCTCTACCTTCACCATAACAAGACTTTTGAATAACCCTATTTGGTCATGCTGTAGCATCTGTCAAAAGACAGATAAATTTGCCACGGGCAACCATTTATTTCAGCATCTACTGATATTAGTAAATTATGAGACCCTGAAACAAGTTCAGGGCGACAACAACTTAATTATTCAAAAGTCTCATAACTCAAAACCTATTACCTAAAACCCATCACCCTTTCAAGCTTTCTATCTGTTAAAAATGTTTAAAATTTCCATATATTTTTCAGAAGTTTTGCTAACAATATCCTGAGGGAGTTCCGGTCCAGGTGCCTTTTTATCCCAGTGGAGTGTTTCGAGATAGTTTCGTACAAATTGTTTATCCATGCTGTTTTGCGGTTTACCCACTTCATATGCCCCTTCATACCAGAATCTGGAGGAGTCCGGGGTTAATACCTCATCTATAAGTATAATTTCACCGTTTTTAACTCCAAACTCCATCTTTGTGTCTGCAATTATAATACCTTTTTTAAGAGCGAGATCCCTTGCAAATTCATAGATGGATATCGTCAATTCTTTAAGTTTTTCTGCATTATCTTTACCAACTATTTCTACCATTTTTTCAAAGCTGATATTTTCGTCGTGATCGCCGATTTCCGCTTTTGTTGCGGGGGTGAATATCGGAGGCTCAAGTTTCTGGGATTCTTTGAGATTATCTGGCAGCTTGATTCCGCAGACTTTTCCGGTTTTCAGATAATCTTTCCAGCCGGTGCCTGTGATATAACCCCTGACAACACATTCCACCGGGAAAGGATCGGCTTTTTCCACCAACATGCTCCGGCCGTTTAGAATATCTGCATATTTACGGCATTCTTCGGGCATTTCATTAACATCGGTGGTTATAAGATGGTTTTTAACGATTGATTTTGTCTGCTCAAACCAGAATTTCGAAAGCTGAGTCAAGACATAACCTTTGTTAGGAATCCCTGTGGGAAGTATTACGTCAAATGCCGAAATTCTGTCCGTTGTCACTATCAGCAGTTTATCGTCTAAATCGTAAATGTCACGCACTTTACCCCTTGCCGCAAGATTGAGATCCGTAAAATCGGTCTTTAAAACAACGTCCATCTTTTCCTCCGGTTTATCATAACTTTTTAAATCGCTTTAACGTTTCCAGTCCACCCAATATATTATACGCTTTAAATCCGTAATAACGTAAGATTTTAGCTGCAATATACCCCCTGAATCCTACAGCACAATATACATATATTACTTTTGTTTTGTCCAGGTTTTTCAAATTATCCCTCAGATTTTGCAGAGGGATGTTCTCTGTATTTTCATGGTGATACTGCCTGTATTCAGCAGGAGTTCTCACATCCAGTATTTTTATACTTTCATCTTTATTGTTGTAAGTTTCCAAAAATTTTTGCGGTGATACTCCGTATCCACTTCCTCTGAGTTCATTTGAAGCGATGTATCCGGACATGTTTACTATATCTTTAGCTGAGCCGTGAGGCGGAGAGTAACAGAATTCCAGCTGTTCCAGATCGGTCACATTAAGACCGGCATAAATGGCCGTTGAGATCACATCAATCCGTCTGGTTACCCCTATGGTTCCGGAAGCAGAAGCTCCCAAAATTTTCCCGGAGTCTTTGTCAAAAATCAGTTTCAGAAAAATAAAATTTCCGTTGGGATAATATTCTGCGTGATCACTGTTTTCAACATATATAAAATCGGGGTTAAAGCCGTGTTGGTTTGCTCCTTCATAAGTTAAACCTGTTCTGGCCACACATGCATCTTCGAAGCTTACGACACTTGTCCCGATAACACCGTTAAATTCCAGCTGCCCCCCGGCTGCATTGCACCCGGCTGTTCTGCCTTCTTTGTTTGCCGGAACAGCCAGGGGGAGAAGACAGTTTTTGCCCGTTATGATATTTCTCTTTTCCACTACATCACCGGCGGCATAAATATCCTGTATTGATGTTTCCATTTTTTCGTTGACTTTTATACCTCTAAGTGTTCCGATTTCTATTCCTGCTGTTTCAGCAAGTTTGATATCCGGCTTTACACCTGTGGAAACTATCAGAAGGTCAGCTTCAAACTCTGTACCGTCGTCCAGTTTTATTAACTGCCTGCCGTTACTGTTAATGCACTCCGTTGCCTTTTTCCCTGTAACAATGTTAATGCCTGAGGTTTTCATTGTTTCAGTTATTTTTAATGCTGTCTCAGGTTCAAAACCGGGCAGGATATAAGGGAGTGCTTCGATGACGGTTACATCAAGGTTGCAATTTATTAGCGCTTCGGCTGTTTCCACTCCAATATATCCGCCGCCTATTATGACTGCCTTTTTGGGGTTATTTGCTTTTATTTTTTCTATTATATCATCCATTTGAGTAACAGTACGGAGCATAAAAAATTCTGATTGATCTAAGCCTTTTACAGGGGGGATTATAGGTGTCGCTCCGTTTGCCAGAATCAGCTTGTCGTAATCGATATAGTTTGCTTCTCCATGAGAGAGTGTTTTTATTCGTTTCTTTTCAGTGTCTATTTCAACAGCTTCAGTATTTATCAAAACCTTTGCATTAAAACGCTGCCCGAAAGATTCCGGTGTATGTAAAAGGAGTTTATCCCTTTCTGTAATTATACCAGCAACGTGGTAAGGAAGACCGCAGTTGGCATATGAAATATAATTTCCTTTCTCAATTAATGTGATTTCAGCATTTTCGTCTGTACGTCTGGCTTTTGCGGCTGCTGTTGCTCCGGCTGCAACCCCGCCCACAACGACTATTTTATTGGTCATAACTCACCTTTCCCATTAAAGATCCATCTATATTAATACCGATAATATGAGCGATAACAAAAGTGTTTTTTTCAGCATGATTCAACAAGTTAACTGTCAAATAACTGTCTGTCAAACCTTTACTGTCTGATTCCACAAGTACACGCACTTTTTGACCAAAATACTTCTTTGAATATGAAAATTTCAGATCTTCGCTCACGTCTCTCAAAAATTGTGCCCTCTCCTTTCTTGTTTTTACTGGCACTGCATCTTTCATTTCGGCAGCCTTTGTCCCTTTTCTCTCAGAATAGGGGAAAACATGGATATAACCGAAATTCATTTGATAAAGATTATTGACAGTATGATCAAAATCTTCCTTCGTTTCAGAAGGAAAACCAACTATTACATCGGTTCCTATATTTACGTCCCCCAGCCTGCTGCGTATTTTTTTAATGGTCTGAGTAAATGCGTTAACGGTATAATTTCTGTTCATAAGGGATAATATTTTATCTGTTGCAGATTGAAGTGGTATGTGAAAATGGCGGCATATTTTACGCGGATATCTTTCAAAAAGATCAATAAGCTTATCATCAACTTCACACACTTCGATTGAAGATAGCCGAAGGCGGTAGTCACCAGGTAAACTTACAAGCTCTTCAACCAGGTCGGAAAAGCTGACGTCTGCATCTTTTCCGTAATTGCCTATGTGAATCCCCACAAGCACAATTTCTTTGTAACCTTCTCTCAGTTTTTCTTCAAATTCCATTTTAATGCTCTGAATATCCCTGCTTTTCAAATTTCCTCTGGCATAAGGAATTATGCAGTATGAACAATAGGAATCACAGCCATTCTGTATTTTTATAAACGCCCTGGTTTTTTGTGTGTATTGAAAGTTATTTTCATAAATGTCTGTAGGATGGTATTTAAGATTATCCTCATCCTCAGAGCCTAAATAATTAACCAGATTTTCTTTTTGCTCATTGGGGACTATTATGTCAGAATTCGCAAGCTCTTTTTCCATCGAAGTGATACATCCGGTGGTGACTATGGTAATATCGGGATAATTTCTCTTAATTTTACGAATGAAACTGTGGTATTTTTTGTCGGCCTTATCAGTGACAGTGCAGGAGTTAATAACAACTATATCGGCGTTGTTTAAATCCTCCGATATGGTATATCCCGCATTTAATGCCTTTTTTTTCAGGTGGTCTATTTCCACTTGATTTACTTTACAACCGAATGTATAAAAATATATTCTTTTTGTCATTTTATCGTATTGAACTTTTGTTTTCATTGACTATCTTATTTATTATCCCCTGTAGGTTCCACATAAAGAAAAGAAAGGGCGCCTTTTTAAGGCGCTTTTTTCTTTACACACCGCAATATATATTATTAAATAAAAAAGTGAAGTTTTTTTTGGTGGGATTATTCTGATAATTTTCAGCTGATCCTTAGTTGAAAAATCCGGTATAAAAGGATAAAGAAGGTAATTAAGTTTTTTTCGGAGAAATATGAAAACTAAGACGATAGAGCAGCTGAAAAAGGGATATTGGGACGAATGGAATAAAATCAGAGAAAGTAGGCATGACTATGTTAGTTCTTTTGAACTTTTAAGAAGTATTACAGTTAATGCTGACCGGATTGTCACGGAGATTGCCGAATATTCAGGATTTCCTGCTCAGAATATCTGTATAATTGCACTGGGTGGGTACGCACGGGGTGAAATGACTCCCTATTCGGACATCGATCTTCTTATCCTTCACAAAGGAGAATTGGATGTTTCTCAGGAGGAATTTTTGCAGACATTTACCACCTCAATGTGGGATCTCAAACTGCTGCCTGGGATACAGATTAAAGAATTAAATGAAATACAGCAGTTCGCTCTGGAAGATGAGATTGTAAGAACGTCCTTTATGGATAACAGGCTTATCCTGGGTGACAATAAGCTTTACGAAAATTTCAAAAATATATTGAAACTGAAAGTCATGGGCAGGGGGAAAAAAGAATTTTTGATTTTGAAAATATCCGAAGTGAGGCGCCGCTCAAAAAAATACAGAGACTCTATTTACAGGCTTGAACCTAACATCAAGGAAGGCGGCGGCGGAATAAGAGATTTGAATACGATATACTGGATTACCAAAACGTTATACGGCTCATCCGATCTGGATTATCTGATAAAACAAAGGATAATATCGGTCAAAGATTATGAAAAACTGAGGAAATATGCCGATTTTCTTTTCAGAGTAAGATGTGAATTGCACTATTTCCATGGTCGAAAATACGATGTTTTAAACCTTGAATCCCAAAAGGCCGTTGCAGATGAATTAGTGTACAGCGATACTGCAAATGTGCTGGCGGTGGAGCAGTTCCTGAAGGATTACTATATTGCTGCGCGTACGATTGCTGACATAACTGAGACTGTGCTGGAATCCACAATATCCAAAATTGCCCCGAAACATCCCAGCACTGTTACAAAACCGATTTCACTGGGGTATGGTTTTTATAAGTATAACAGATATCTGAGTGTCAATAGTTCCGACATCTTTAAAAAGGAACCATTGAAACTGCTTAAAATTTTCAAAATTGCGACGAAGAAAGGACTGAAATTTTCCGATGCTACAATGCAGTTAATACGGGAAAACCTCTATTTAATTGATGAAGCATATGTAAAAAAATACGGAAGGTATTTTTTGGATATTATAAGTAATTTTCCCAACTCGGCCAAAATTGTGAATAAACTGATAAAAACAGATGTTTTCTTTCAGTTTATTCCGGAATTTAAACACATTGTGTGCAAAGCACAGTTTGACATGTATCACCATTATACAGTGGATGAACATACTGTTATCGCTTTAAGGTATATTGATGATCTGTCAAGTATTCTGCCATCACGGTACCATGTTTATCAGGAAGTTTTTAAATCTTTAAAGAGAAAGGATTTGCTTGCACTTACCATACTTTTACATGATATCGGTAAAGGGCAGGGGAAAAACCATTCTGAACTCGGAGCCAAAATGGCTGTTGGGATTTGCAGGAGACTCGGCTTAAATATGGATGAATCTGATATTGTTTCCTCGTTAATAAGGCATCATCTGCTGATGAGTCATATTTCTCAGCGCAGAGACCTGCATGATATTGAAGTCATAGATCATTTTATCAGTTATTTTGATGATGAAGAGGATATAAAACTACTCTATTTGCTTACTTATGCCGATATGAATGCAGTGGGCGGCCAGGTTTTTAGTGAATGGAAAAACATGCTTCTTACCGAATTATATGAGAAGTCCATTAAAGCTCTCTCAGCAGAGAGTCTTACAGCCGAATTTGATGCAGTTGTTGCCAGGAAGAAGAGAAAAATTTCCGAGCGTTATGAAAACAGAGATTTTGTCAGTTACGCCTTAAATTCCATGGATGATGAATATGTTTATTCCAATAAGCTTAAACATATCTACCGGCATCTCGGTATGATTTTACAGCTCAGTACAGTAAACAACGTTGTTGTGATTTCTGAAAAAAGGGATGATCTGAAATGTGTGGAATTTACAGTATGCACATATGATTTTATCGGTCTGCTAAGGAAACTTGCAGGTGTCTTCTCCCTGTACGATATGAATATTCTGGGAGCCCAGATTTATACCTTTGATAACAATATAGCTATCGATACCATTCAGGTTTCAAATCTCAAAGAGCACACCGAAATCATTGATGAAAAATCCAGTAAAATTCAGGAAACGATTAAAAAGGTCATTAACCATGAGCTGGAAATAGATAAAATGCTTGAGGAAAAAACAGAGAGCTTTCTTTCAGGCGGTAAAAAGAGTGTAACAAAACAGGCGAATAAAATTGTTTTCGACAATGATATATCAACCCTTTATACAGTTGTGGACGTTTATACGGAGGATAAAGTTGGGTTGCTGTATAATTTGCTTACCGTTTTTGAAAAGATGCATATTAATGTGGTAAAAGCCAAGATTTCAACAGATGTGGACAGAGTTGTGGATTCATTTTACATTATAGACAAGAATAAAAATAAGATAATAAGTGATCCTGAAATCAGCAGGATAAAACTTAAGTTGATGGAAATATTAAAAGAAGCCGGGTAATCACCCGGTTTCTTTATTTTGTCCCTTATATTGCTTATAGAAGAAAACCAGAGAGCTGGCCACACCTATAGATGAATAAGTACCTATTATAATACCTATGAGCAGTGCAAATGCAAATCCGTGAATAACCTCTCCGCCGAAAAGATAAAGTGACAGAACGGCCAGGAGGGTTGTCAATGATGTCAGCAGTGTCCTGCTCAACGTCTGGTTGATACTTGTGTTCATAAGTTCTTTTAAGGGAATCTTTTTCCCGCCGGAGGCTTTTATAGTTTCCCTGGTTCTATCAAAAACAACAATTGTGTCGTTAAGAGAATAGCCCACTATAGTTAACACCGCGGCAATTATAGGCAGGTTTATCTCCATCCCCGCCAGACTGAATATACAGAGTGTAATAAGCACATCGTGAAAAAGTGCTATTACCGCGGCCACGGAGTACGTGAATTCGAATCTGAGAGATATATATATAAGAATTCCTATAAGAGCATATATGACAGCCATGGTTGCTTTATTTTTAAGCTGAGCCCCCACCTGTGGTCCTACCTGTTCCACACGGACTATTTTGAAACTTCCTTTAGTAAATGTCCGGGTAAGTGAGCTTTGGATACTATCCGAAACCTTTTGTAGGTCTTTGCTGGTTTTTTCAACCCTAATCAAAACTTCTTTTTCATTGCCGAAATTCTGAATAACCACTTCACCTATATCCAGCTTTTCCATTGACGTTCTGATTTTTGTGAGATCGGGTGCTTTGTCGAATTTTGCCTGCACCAGCGTCCCTCCGGCGAAGTCTATGCCGTAATTAAATCCTTTTATGAAAATCACTCCGAGACTTGCTATTACTAAAATAGCAGATATCAGCAGGAATTTCTTGGAAAAGGATAAAAAATCTATTTTTGTGTTATGCTTAATTATTTCAAACATTTACCACTCCTCTATATACTGATGCTTTTATTGGATTTGCCGGCGTAAACAGTGAGAAAAACTGTTCGTGTAACAAAAATTGCAGTGAAAAGCGATGCCAGAATACCAATGGAAAGTGTAACAGCAAATCCTTTAATAGGCCCTGTCCCGAACTGAAACAGCACGATCGCCGCAATAAAGGTTGTGATGTTGGCGTCCATAATCGTGGACATAGCCTTTTCGTAGCCTGCTTCAAGGGCATTCAGAGAGGTTCTTCCAAAACGCAGTTCTTCCCTTACTCTTTCAAATATCAATACGTTAGCATCCACCGACATACCAACAATAAGTATCAGACCCGCGATACCCGGCAATGTAAGAGTGGCGCCGAGAAAGTTCATAAATCCCAGAATCAGTATAAAATTTATCAGCAGTGCAGCGTCGGCCAAAAGTCCGGAAAGTCTGTAATAAAACAGAATGAATATTGCAACAAGTATGATGCCTATTACAGCCGATTTAAACCCTTTGTTGATTGAAATTTTTCCAAGAGACGGTCCCACTGTTCTGTTTTCAAGAATGTTAACCGGAGCCGGCAGGCTACCTGCTCTAAGAACAATAGCCAAGTCTCTGGCTTCTTCCATGGTGAAGTCTCCTGAAATCTGAGCTTCGCCGCCCGGGATACGTTCCCTTATCACCGGTGCTGAATAAACGTTTTTATCGAGAACTATTGCAAAACGTTTTCCTATATTTTGTGCTGTGATTTGGTCAAAAAGTTTGCTTCCGGCAGAATCAAATTTTATCCACACATAAGGCTGGTTAAATTGGTTTGATATCCTTACTTCAGCATCTACAAGATATTCACCGGTGAGCATAGCTTCCTTTTTTACAACGTAAGGTATTTTTTCCTCAATTTTACCTGCATCGTTCTTAACTTTTTTATAAAGAACCATGTCCCCGAAAGGTATGTTACCCTGCCTGATATCCTCCTTTGACACATCTTCATCCACCTGATGAAATTTCAACTGAGCCGTTTTGCCTATGAGGTCGATTGCTCTGTCAGTCTCGGTGATCCCCGGAAGCTGTACCAGAACATTTTTCTCTCCCTGTCTTTGTATCAGGGGTTCGCTAACACCGAACTCGTCCACCCTGTTCCTTATAACCTGTGCAGCTTGTTCCACAGCATAATCTTTTATTTGCGTTACTTCTTTTGGCTTTAAACCAACACTTACAATCTTTTTCTCTTCGCCGAGGCCCACTTCCTGCAATATTGGATAACTTTGTTCGAGTAGCTGTCTCACATCATCAATAGATTCAGCGTTTTCAAGGGCTATATTAATTTGATTGTCAGCACCCTGCTGGATGTAGGTATATTTTATATTTTTAGAGCGCAGCTCTTTGCGCAGCTGATTTGTAAGCGTGTCAAGTTTTGCTTCAACGGCGGCGTTAGTTTCCACCCCGAGAAGCAGATGCATTCCCCCCTGCAGATCCAGTCCGAGATTTATCCGGCTTAGAGGAAAAGTGTAAAAGAGTCCAATTGCGAGAATTATAATTATTGTCGCCCAGCGAGCCTTGTATTTCATATTTACTTCTCCTCCTTGCCCCCGTTGTCCTGGTTAGTTTTTGTTGCAACGGCGGTTCTGGATAGGGTGATTTTTACTCCGTTGGCGATTTCCACCAAGAAGGTCGTATCATCCAGTACTTTGTCAATTTTACCGTAAACTCCGCCGGATGTGACAATTTCATCACCGGCCTTCAGGGCTGCTATCATCTTCTGATGCTTTTTCTGTCTTTTCTGTTGGGGCCTGATAAGTAAAAAATAAAAGATTACAAAAATCAGTATCAAAGGTAAAAAGGCTCCTATTGGATTACCTCCTGACGGCTGTCCTGCGGCATAAGCTATCGATTCAAACATTGTCTCCTCCTGTTTTCATTTTATTTATCATTTCTGACTTAAACTTAGTAAAACACCCTCTTTTTATAGCATTTCTTGCACCTTTTACAAGAGAAAGATAAAAATTTATATTGTGTATTGTGTTTAGGCGTAATGCGAGGATTTCCCCGGCTTTATACAGATGCCTGAGATAACCTTTTGAAAAATTTCTGCAGGTATAGCAGCTGCATTCGTTATCCAGCGGTTCATCAGAGTATTTCCACTGTGCACGTTTTATATGTAATTTACCGTTGCTTGTGAATAACATTCCGTTTCTGGCGTTTCTTGTCGGCATTACACAGTCAAACATGTCAATCCCGAATTCGATACCGTTCAAAATATTTTCAGGCGTACCCACACCCATCAGGTATCTTGGTGCATTTCCGGGCATAAAATCCGTAGTGTAGTCGGTTATTTCATACATTTTTTCAGTAGTTTCTCCCACGCTCAATCCACCTATTGCGTAGCCGTCAAAACCTATATTTGAGATATCTTTTGCACTTTTCTTGCGTAAATCTTTGTATGTTCCTCCCTGGATTATACCGAAAAGACTCTGATGTGATTGCAGTTGTACGTTTTTGCACCGTTTTGCCCATTTTGTTGTGAGGGTAACTGATTTTTCAAAATAGCTTTTTCCCAGGTCATTACTTACACATTCATCGAAAGCCATTACTATATCAGAGCCTATGCTTTTCTGTATTTCCATAGATTTTTCCGGTGACATAAAAAACTTGCTACCGTCAAGATGCGATTTAAAGTAAACCCCTTCTTCCGAAATATCTCTTAGTTCTGAAAGACTGAAGACCTGGAAACCTCCGCTGTCTGTGAGGATATTTCTATCCCATGATATGAAATTGTGAATACCGTTGAAATGTTCAAGTACATCTGTTCCGGGACGCAGATAAAGATGGTAGGTATTGCCCAGAATAACTTCGGCACCGCAATCCTTTAACTCATCAGGGGTCAGCGTTTTTACAGAACCAACGGTCCCTACCGGCATAAAAACTGGGGTTTCAATTGTGCCGGAGTGTGTTTTTATTTTTGCAGCACGGGCTTTACAGGAGTTATCTTCAGCTTCTACTGTAAAATCAAACAAAAAATGCTCCTGTTGTTTTTATTTTATGAACATTGCATCGCCGTAACTGAAAAATCTGTAATTTTTATTAACGGCATGCTGATAAACGGATTTCATCTCATCCGTACCGCATAGAGCGCACATTAATATAAATAATGTGGATTTGGGAAGATGAAAGTTCGTTATCATTTTATCCAAAATTTTAAATGAATAGCCTGGTGTGATAAAAATGTTAGTGCAAAGTTCGCCGTGTTTTGTAAGTTGCCCGTCTTGTGAAGCGGATTCCAGGGCTCTTAGAGTTGTAGTTCCCACGGCTATGAGATTTTTTCCTTCTCTTTTTAAGCGGTTGATCCTTTCATAGGTGTTTTTAGGGATGTAAAAATATTCTTCATGCATCTGATGATCTTCAATATACTCTGTTTTAATCGGTCTGAATGTTCCGATCCCTACGTTGAGAGTTATTTCAAGAACTTCAGCACCTTTTTGCTTTATCTTTTGTATCAGTTCGTTTGTAAAATGCAGACCGGCAGTAGGCGCTGCTATAGATCCCGGATTTGAGGAATATACTGTCTGGTATCTCTTTTCATCCACCTCTTCGTCTTCTCTTTTGACATAGGGAGGAAGAGGAATATGCCCTTCAGTATCCATTATCCTGTATATATTATCGGAAAACAGAATATGGCGTTTACCGGAAGTATCTGCATCAAGGATTTTAGCTGAGGAATTTTCCAGAAAAATTTCATCCCCTTTTTTTATGTTTCCCCTTGTAATCGCTTCACACTCTGTGGGGGATATAATATTGAGTACAAGAATCTCAATTCTGCCGCCTGTTTTCTTTCTTCCGAGCAGCCTTGCTTTCAATACTTTTGTATTATTGATGACCAAAAAGTCATTTTCGGTTATTTCAGATAAAATATCTTTGAAAATGCGGTCTTTTATTTCCCCGCTTTCTCTGTCATAAATCAGAAGACGGGATTCATCCCTTTTATCCGAAGGGTATTGTGCAATGTTTTTTTCAGGCAGGTAAAAATCGAACCTATCGACCGGCGTTTTTATCGCCTTCCTCCAGAATGTTTTTAACAAAACTTTTTACTTCATCAGTGTTATTGTTAAGAACATATGATTGTTTTTCAAGATTATTGAGTTCCGAGATACCCTTGGGTTTCTCTGGATATTCCCCTATTGCTTTGTAAACGGCTTCGGGGAATTTTGCCGGATGAGCAGTTGCAAGGCAGACGTAGATACAGTTGTCATTTGACATCATGTTATTGGCAGCGTTTACTCCACACGCTGTATGAGGATCGAGAATATAACCTGTGTTAATATGAAAATTTCTGATGGTGCGGATGGTTTCATCGTTGGAAGTTTCGTGGGAGAGAAAAACAGAGCGTATTTTATTAACCTCTTCTTCCGTAAAGTTAATTTTTCTTGCCTCGCTCAGCTCTTTCATTTTTTTATCCAAAATGTCAGAGTTTTCTTCGTAAAGGTAATATAAATACCTTTCAAGATTACTGGAAAGCTGTATATCCATAGACGGGCTGTACGTCTCCACAACATCTTTGATGCTGTAATCGCCGTGATCGATCAATCTGTGCAGTATGTTGTTTTCATTTGTTGCCAGTACAAGCTTATCAATCGGCAGACCCATCCTCCGGGCGTAGTAACCTGCAAGAATATTGCCGAAATTACCTGTAGGCACAACGAAACGTAAATTTTCGTCATCGTTTTGTTGTTTATCATTAGTTTGGAAATAAATATAAAAATAGTATACTATCTGCGCCAGTATGCGTGCCCAGTTAATGGAATTAACGGCACCCAGATTGTGCTTTGATTTAAATTCGAGATCGGAAAAAAGTTGCTTCACGATAGCCTGACAGTCGTCAAAAGAGCCTTTTACAGCTATATTGAATACATTTTCACTTTTAACCGTTGTCATCTGAAGTTCCTGAACAGGGCTGACTTTGCCGCTGGGGTGAAGAATAAAAATATTGATGTTGTCTTTACCTTTTACCCCGTAAATTGCAGCACTGCCTGTATCACCGCTGGTTGCTCCTAAAATATTCATTTTTTCGCTACGTTCTTTTAGAATATATTCAAAAAGATTCCCCAGAAACTGCAGTGCAATGTCTTTAAAGGCATAGGTGGGGCCGTGAAAAAGTTCCGCTACATATATCCCGTCTTTGTGAACTACCGGTACAACTTCCCTGGAATCAAAGTTACTATAGCTTTTTTTAACGATGTTCCAGAGAGTATCATCCTCTATATCGTCTGCAAAAAGTTTGAATATTTCAAAAGCGAGTTTTTCGTAGCTTTCGCATGCGCACTCGTGCAGGTAGTCGATGTCAGCTGCAGGAATATTCTCAGGTACAAGGAGCCCACCGTCTTCGGCAAGCCCCATCATAACAGCATCTTTAAATGAAATTCCTTCTATACCCCCACGGGTGCTTTTATATTTCATTTTAACATTCCCAGTAAGTTTATACACACTCGATATCTGCAAAGAAAAATCGTGTCTCTATGTCAGCGGTTTCAGGTGCATCTGAGCCGTGAACGGCATTGTTGTCGATGTTTTTGCCAAAATCTTTTCTCAATGTGTTTTCTTCTGCATCTTCTGGTTTTGTTGCTCCCATGAGCTCTCTCCAGTCTGCAATGGCGTTGTCTTTTTCCAGTATCATAACAACTGCAGGGCCGCTGCTCATAAAGGTTGTAAGCGCTTCAAAAAAAGGCTTTTCTTTGTGAACGGCATAAAAAGATTCGGCTGTTTTTTTATCCATTTTAATTTTTTTCATTGCGCTGATTTTAAACCCATCTTTTTCAATTCTGCTGATTATTTCTCCTGTGTAGCCTTTGGAGACTGCGTCCGGTTTGATTATTGCAAATGTTTTCTCCATTATAACCTCCAGTATATTTTCAAAACCTGCTGTTTATCACTATTCCACTATAATTGCAAGAAAAGTTAGTCCCGCTGCGGATTTGTTTTCTATAGAATGTTCCTCACCCTGTCTGGTGATGAGCATATCTCCCGGGTTCAAAAGTTCTTCTGTGCCATTGTCGTCAATAACAGCAATCCCGTCGAGCATCAGATAAATTTCAGCATTATTTTCATGTTTATGTTTGCCTATTTGTGAATCGGGCTGCAGATCCACTATAAAGAAGTCCGTTATTATCCCTTTCAGTTTTGCTGCTTCTTTGTATGCAAATCTTAAAGCGCTGCCCCTTCCGTTATGAGGGTTTGTCATTTCTTCAGAATCGATATCCTGAACTCTTATTATCATTACTTTCCTCCTTACTTTATTTCACCAGCTTTTTGCAAAGAAAACCTGAAAAGAACGGGTCCCATTATCTGGTTTATTCCCACAACTGCCAAAATCAGTGTCTGGAAAATATCCCCGAAAGGAAATATTGAAGCTATAATTTTGGCAAAACCTATACTTACGCCAGCCTGGCCTATAAATCCCATAAAGGACAGTTGCTTTATTTTAAAATCTTCCTTTATAAAACTCCCGCTTATATAACACGATACATACAATATGACAATTCTCAAAATAACTATGAAAATAGCCAGACCGAACATACTCATCAGTGCTTTTAAATCTATTACCATACCTGCGGAAAAGAAAAATATAAGCAGTATAATGTTGAAATTTTTATCAATGGATTCAGCCACTATAGAACCGAAGCGTGTAAAATTATTGAGAAAAATGCCTGCCGTAATGAAAACCATAAGGTTGCTGAGGTGCGTTTCCCGGGCTATCCAGGTTATAATAATTATCGTGAGAAAAAGAAATACACCGAGATTTATTTTGACAAACCTCATATACACAAAAACTGCAAATCCGGCAACAATACCTGCAGCTGCCGAAAGAACCTCTTCGGTTAATACTTTTGCTATGGAGGCTTCTTCCCCCCGGCTGCCGAGAATTGACAGAAGGATGGAGAAACAAACGATTATGGTGAAATCCTTGAGGATTGCAGTTGAAAGAACGTAGTCCGTCAGTTTTCCTTTAGAGCCTGTTTCCTTGATTACAGCAACTGTGGTTGCGGGAGAGACGGCATTTAATATCAGTGCCAGAAATAGGATAAATGCAATATTGGTGAATAAACCAAAGTGGAAGAATTTACCCATAATATAAAAAATTAACAAAGCGGCAGAAAATCCAATAATGAACTGTATTAGTGAGAAAGACAATATTTTAAAAAATTTGATATTACCTTTTCTAAAGTCGATATCGCTGCCTGCCACAAAAGCTATTGTACTAAGGGCAATGGAGTCGATAATGCGCAAATCCGAAACAGCCTGCAGGCTGAAAAAGCTGAAAGCGTAAGGTCCTGTAATTATACCGATAATGAGGTAAGTGGATATTCTGGGTAATCCTATTTTCGAAAGAATTTCTCCGACAATGAATGACATCAGAAGTGCTGTGCCAAGCCTGAGTGGAAATGCCTGGATTGAGTTTTCAAGCAAATAAAGGGCAAGAAAGCATACAACTATAAAAGCGATATTATAAATGTTTTGTTTCATTGACCAATATCCGGTAGTTAGTTATTTCGGTTAAAAGATATAATACCAGGTATACAGTGATAATTTCCATGGGAATCAGAGAAAGCCCTGTGAAAAAATTGTCGAAAAGTAAGAATCCTGGGAGTACACCAATTGACATTATTGACTGTATTTCTTTGTTTTTGCCGTGAAGGCGGGTGAATAAATTTGAAAAAGCAAAGTGTCTGATAAACAAAAGTGCAAAGTAGATGGAAACAGCTGTAATGAGGGGTTTTATTCCGAAATAGGGTTGGCTCATGAGAAAAAATCCCAGAACCATGTATATGAAAAGGTAGAAAAATCTTTCAAAGGATTGATAAATATTTGAAAAGATATCACCGAAAGGGGAATTGGCAGCGATGACTCCGCTGATGAATCCCATAGATATCGGAGAAACATCGAAATATACACTTAAGCCTGCAAGAATGAAGAGAAATATCATGCTGATTGTGTTGATTATTTTTCGTGTCTGCTGAGACTCATAGCTGATAACTCCCACTGTGAAAATGACCAGCCAAAAAAGAGAGAGAAACTGCTCCGGTGAGTCCGAACTTTGGATGAAAAAATAAACGGAATAATGAATAAGGGCAATAGCCGGGTATATTGAAAGTACAAGCATTGAGTTGAAGAGCCTGGAATGACCTACACGGAAGAGTCTGCCGAAAAGGGTGAGTGAGTAGGGCATACCTGTATTCAATATAATCGCATACAGGTATGGTGCGTCATAGTTTAAAAGATAAAAAATTATAAAAATTGACAGAAAAGAAAATACGTAAGTTGCAAAGATATATTTCCAGAAGGCACCGGGTACTTTCAGTAAAACTTTGTACTTAAACTGAGTTCCGATAAGCATCCCCATAAAGCATAACGCTACTGAAATAAATGTCATTGTGGTGCTTTGAATGGATGTTTTAAAGTAATGAGCGTTAATAAGATAAATGAGCACACCAATAATGATATATTCAATTTCAAGGTTGAGGACGAAGCTTAAAAAACTCGGTTTTTTTGTTTTTGCCGAGAAAACAGCGGCTCCGATAAACACTATCAGTAAAAAAAATATTGATATAACAAACTCGTTCATGTAAGAACTTGTATTATATTTTTATGTTTAAAACAAACATTTTTAGACTTATGCAGTTTCGGATGGTGATATATGACGCAGAAAAAGAAGGTGACTTGTGCTGTTTGTGCCTGGAGGGCCACCTGTAACAAGAAATACAGCATTACAGATCCTTCAAGATGCATAGACTTCTCTTTAGATGTAACGCTTGATATCCCAGGCGAAGACGAGCCGGAGGAAAAGAACAAAGGTGACAAACAGGATAAAGATTAAAACGGGCATCGGTTTTGATGCACACCGTTTTACAAATGATACACCGCTTGTTTTGGGGGGCGTTGAAATTCCTTACTCAAAAGGTCTTGCAGGCCACAGCGATGCCGATGTGCTGATACATGCTATTATTGATTCTCTTGCCGGTGCAGGATTAGGAGTCGATATCGGTACCCTTTTTCCGGATACCGATGAATCATATGAAGGTATTAATTCAGGCATTCTCCTTGAAAAGACAGCTTCTTTAATAAGAAAAGAGGATTTTGAGATCGGCAATATCGATGCCGAGGTTATTCTTGAAGAGCCCCGTCTTAAAAATTATATCGCCGAAATGCGCAGAGTATTAGCTGGCATTTTGAATATAGATGTAGAAGATATTACCATAAAGTCCACAACCACCGAAAAAATGGGCTTTTGTGGAAGAAAAGAGGGTATAGCGGCACTTGCTGTATGTATACTGACAAAAAATTAGAAAATAACGGACATCTCAGACGGCATCAACTCGGGAAATTTATCTTGAAAATGACAATTACAAAATATATAAAAATTCAAACGTTTTGACTGGAGGTAACATGTCTTATTATCTTTTGGAAATAGGGACGGAAGAACTTCCGGCCTCATTTATAAACCCGGCTGCAGAATCTCTGAAGAAAAACTTTTCCAGGCTTTTGATAAACAAGGAGATCGGCTTCGGAGATATTCTGGCAGGAGGAACGCCCAGAAGGTTATATGTTTATATAGATGATCTGAGTGAAAAGCAGAATGATAAAGAAGAAGAGATTGTGGGACCTCCGGCAAATATTGCCTTTGATGAAAACGGCAATCTTACCAAAGCCGGTATGGGTTTTGCCAAATCCAAATCTCTCGATGAAAAATACCTGAAAAGAGTGAGCACGGATAAAGGAGAATATCTGGCAGGAAAGAGGTTTTTTAAAGGTGTCAGAACAGATAGATTTTTACAGGAAAATGTGGCTTCTCTTATCAAGTCCATCCCTTTTCAAAAGTCGATGCGCTGGTCGGATAAGGATCTTAAATTTGCCAGACCTGTTCACTGGGTGCTTTCTGTTTATGGCGGGGATGTTCTTGAGTTTGAACTGGACGGGATAAAAAGCTCAGATATTACTTACGGGCACAGGTTTATGAGTAAAGGAGCTATCAGGGTAAGCGATTTTGACTCGTACCGGCAAAAGCTGCTTGAAAATAATGTCGTTTATGATTTTGAGAGCCGTAAAAAGCTCATAAAAGATCAATTGAGAGAAAGCCATGCAGAAAATGATGATTTGATTGTTCAGATAGATGAAGAATTGCTGGATTCAGTGGCTAACCTGGTTGAAAAGCCTTTTACGGTATTGGGAAGTTTTTCGAAAAAATTTCTGGAACTCCCTGATGAGGTTCTTATTACCTCCATGAAAAATCATCAAAAATATTTCTACACTACTGATAAAAATAGCGAAATGCGTAATTATTTTATAGGTGTTTCCAACACAGAGCCAAAAGATGATACAATTCGCTATGGCTATGAAAAAGTCCTAAAGGCAAGGTTGTCCGATGCTGTGTTCTTTTTTGAAAATGACAAGAAAGTTCTGCTGGAAAACAGGGTGGCGCAGCTTAAAGATGTTGTATATCAGGAGAAACTGGGAACTTCTTATGAAAAAATGGAGCGTTTCTATAAAATTGCCTCTTATCTCAGCGGACAACTGGCTTCTGACAGGATTGAAAACACTCAGAGGGTTGCTTATTTGTGCAAAGGTGATCTGATGACCGAGATGATTTACGAATTCCCTGAATTGCAGGGGATAATGGGCAGGGAGTATGCCAGAGTCCAGGGGGAAAGTGAAGTTATATGCAAAGGAATTTACGAGCATTATCTCCCGCGTTTTGCAGGCGATAACCTGCCCGAAACAAATGAAGGCTGTTTTGTTTCCATTGCTGATAAAATGGATACAATCTGCGGTTGTTTTGCGGTAGGGTTGATACCAACAGGTAACAATGACCCTTATGCTCTGAGAAGAAATGCAATAGGTATTTTGAATATAATCAAAAACAAAAATTTCAGGCTCAGCCTCAAACGCCTGATCGGTTATTCCCTTGAGGTATTATCTGAAAAAATCTCTTTTGACTCTAAAAAAGTATCAGAACAAGTACACAATTTTATTTTATCAAGATTAAAAAATATTCTGCATGAGGAAGGGATCCCCGGTGATGTTTTTGATGCAGTGAGCGGGTATGATGATATTGTGAGCCTGCAGAGTGCCGCTGAGGCAATTGCGGGGGTAAAATATGGGGAAGATTTTGAAGTAATCGCAACAAGTTATAAACGTATTAGCAATATACTAAAGAAAGCCGGCTGGGAAAGAACGGATTACTATATTTCTCTTTTTCAGTTCGATTTTGAATCAAAACTGGACGCGTCTATAAAAGAGAAAGAAGGCAAAATAAATGCACTGGTAAATAAAGAGGAATATAAATCGGCAATAGATGAACTTCTGGGCTTTCGCCATGTTGTGGATGAATTCTTTGATAATGTTATGGTGATGGATAAAGATCAGAAGATTAAGAACAACAGGCTTTCTTTGCTCAACAGGTTAAAATCTGTTTTTGATACTGTTGCGGATCTGTCTAAGGTTAAAAGCGCTTAAATTAATATAGGGGGTATTGTATGGCGAAAAAATATGTTTATTTTTTCGGTGACGGAAAAGCCGAAGGAAAAGGAGATATGAAAAATCTTCTGGGCGGCAAAGGAGCCGGTCTGGCTGAAATGACAAACCTCGGGGTACCTGTGCCGCCGGGATTTACCATAACAACCGAGGCCTGCATTGAGTATCAGAAGTTGGATGATTATCCCGAGGGAATGTGGGAAGAATCGCTTAAAGCTTTGGAAAGGGTGCAAAAAAGTATTAACAAAAAATTCGGAGGCAAGGAGAACCCCTTGCTTGTTTCAGTACGTTCCGGTGCAAGGGTTTCTATGCCGGGGATGATGGATACGGTTTTGAATCTCGGTTTGAACGATGAGACTGTGGAAGGGCTTGCTTCTGTTTCCGGCAGTAGACGTTTTGCGTACGATTCTTACAGGCGTTTTATACAGATGTTTTCTGATGTAGTACTTGGGATAGAGAACAATCGGTTTGAAGAAGTTATCAAGGAAATGAAAAAAAAGAAAAATGTGGAGATTGATACTCAGCTGGATGAAAATGATATGTTCGAACTTGTTGAAAAGTTCAAGAAACTTGTATCAGAGGAGCTTGGGAGATCTTTTCCCCAGGACGTTTTTGAACAGCTTAAATTGTCTGTAAACGCCGTATTTGACTCATGGAATAACCAGAGGGCAAAGACTTACAGACGTCTTAATAAGATACCGGATGAATGGGGCACAGCTGTTACCGTTGTGGCTATGGTTTTCGGTAATATGGGAAATGACAGCGGAACAGGGGTGGCATTTACAAGAAATCCTTCCACCGGAGATAAAGAATTTTTCGGCGAGTTTCTTATCAATGCCCAGGGGGAAGATGTTGTTGCAGGAATAAGAACGCCGGAACCTATTTCACAGCTTAAAGATGAAATGCCGGAGGTATTTGAACAGCTTGAAGAGGTATACAGAAAGCTGGAGAATCATTATCAAAATATGCAGGATATTGAATTTACTGTTGAGAAAAATCAGCTGTACATGCTGCAGACGAGAAACGGTAAGAGAACAGCTAAAGCTGCAGTGAAAATTGCCTGCGATATGTATGAAGAGGGGTTGATAGATAAAAAGACTGCGGTGATGAGGGTTGCTCCGTCACAGGTGGATCAGCTTCTGCATCCGATGATTGACCCGGATGAAAAATATAAAGCTATTGCAAAAGGGCTACCAGCTTCACCCGGAGCTGCTGTCGGTAAGGTCGTTTTTACTGCGAATGATGCTGAGAATATGGCTGCAAAAGGTGAAAAAGTTATTCTTGTCAGAAACGAAACATCCCCTGAAGATATAGGAGGTATGGATGCTGCCGAAGGTATCTTAACAGCCACCGGAGGTATGACAAGTCATGCTGCGGTAGTTGCAAGAGGAATGGGCAAGTGCTGTGTTGCCGGTTGCGGAGCTTTAAAAATAGACGAAAAGTCAAAGAAAATGATTGTTGATAATCAAACAGTCTGTGAAAATGATATTATAACAATAAACGGTACAACGGGTGAGGTAATACTGGAAAAGGTAAAACTGATTGAACCCGAACTTTCAGGAGAATTTGCAAAGATTCTCGAATGGGCTGATGAATTCAGAGAACTTGGTGTCAGGACTAACGCCGATACCCCCAAAGACTCAGCAACCGCAAGAAAATTCGGTGCCGAAGGTATCGGCCTTTGCAGAACAGAGCATATGTTTTTCGAGGGAAACCGGATTGACGCAGTAAGAGAGATGATACTGGCGGATGATGAAGAAGGAAGAAAAAAGGCTCTTTATAAGATAAAACCTTATCAGAAGGAAGATTTCATAGGTATTTTCAAGGCAATGGAAGGACTGCCTGTGACGATAAGACTGCTTGACCCTCCGCTTCATGAATTCATCCCGCATACAGATGAGGATATGGAGAAGGTTGCAAAATCCGCAGGTGTTCCTTCGGATAAACTTAAAGCCAAAGCAGAAGAGCTTAAGGAGTTTAACCCCATGCTTGGCCACCGGGGGTGCAGACTGGGGATAACATATCCGGAAATTTATGAAATGCAGGTATATGCAATTATCGAGGCGGCTTGTGAAGTGAAAAAAGAAGGTGTGGATGTTTTGCCTGAGATTATGATTCCACTAGTGGGGCATAGTAAAGAACTTGAAATTTTAAGAGATATTACCGTAAAAGTGGCAGATGAGGTTATAGACAGCAATAATGTGGACATTAAATATCTTGTGGGTACTATGATTGAGTTGCCGAGAGCTGCCATTACAGCTGATGAGATTGCTGAGCATGCAGACTTTTTCTCTTTCGGTACGAATGATCTTACTCAAACGACTTTCGGACTTAGTAGAGATGATTCCGGAAGATTTTTGCCGGTATATATTGATAAAAAGATTTACAGAGAGGATCCATTTGTCTCTATTGATCAGTCCGGTGTGGGAGAGCTGGTGAAAATAGGTGTTGAGAAAGGGAGATCCGAAAAGAAAGAACTGAAAACGGGAATATGTGGAGAGCACGGCGGTGACCCCGATTCAATATATTTCTGCCAGAAGGTGGGACTGAATTATGTAAGCTGTTCACCTTTCAGGGTCCCCGTTGCCCGACTTGCAGCTGCTCATGCCGTTCTTTCAGAATAAATGAAATTTCTATGCCCGGAAACGGTCAATGTTTCCGGGCATTTTTACAGGAGTATATATGGGGCTTGCGAATGGATCGCTTACTTTCTTCCGACTGTTTTACAATGAAAAGGTTGAATATTCTCTTGCTGAAATCACTGAGTTTCTAAAGGAATATTCTTTTGACAGGTTTTTTGACAGCAGCAAACCATTAAACTACGGTTTTGTCCCTCTGGGATATCCGGAGGTTTCAGACTTTGGGAGTGCGGAACTGCTTTTTGACAATACGTTTATTTTTACCGTGAGAATAGATGAGAAAAAAATCAGCAGAAAATTCTTTGATATAAAATTTGAAGAGATGAAAAGTGATTTTTTAAAACAAAACAACAAAGAATACCTGTCGAAGTCTGACAGGGATTTTATAAAAAATGCTCTGACCAATAAAATGCATTCTCAAGCCTATCCATCTACATCATTAGTGGAAGTTATCTGGGAAACAGAGAACAGAGAAGTCTTTATATCAAGCCTTACGAACAAGACGTTTGAATCTGCGGTACATCTTTTCAGAGCTGCGTTTGAAATAAACCTATTCAGGGATTCACTGATGGAAACGGTTAAAAGAAAAATTAATGATCCTCATAAAGTTGACGATCTGAAAAATGTATCACCAACAGGCTTTTAATTTTAATATTTTTAAAGGGGGATTTTTTGCCACTTTTTGCAGACGTATCCAAAAGGGACATTTCATTTCTGGAATCTGAATTTCTTACATATTTGCTGGCAAGATTTTTTATAAGTGACAACAGTGTGGATATTGAAGAGAATAGCTACTATTTTGTGCCTGTTAAAAATATTGTTTTGGCAGATGCTTCTTCAGGCGATAAGATATCGATAGAAACGGATAAGTTTGATACATGCAAAGAGCTCTATACCGCTCTTAAATCATCCAGGTCCGTCACACTCCTTCAAATGGAATTTAAAAATGAAAATATTAAACTGGAAATTTGTTTAAAAACCGATCCCGTCAGAATTACAAAGGTAAAGGCACCGAAAAGTCTTGCGGAAGAACAGATGGACAAAATTGTTGAAAGAAAACTGTATGTGGGTACGGTTTTTGCTTTTTTTGACAAAATGGTATGTGACTTTGTCGACCTGCGGATTAATCGTGAGTGGTATGATTTTGTGGAAAAATTCAGAAATTTTTTAAAATCTGTATAATTATCTTTTTCCCATCTGATAACCCGTGCTATAATAGAATATGGAATTACCCAGACTAATTGAAAATATCTTTGAGTTGCGTTTAAGCTATATGTCAGTAGCATATGGTGAATTTAAAGTGTTTGAATACTCCGGAGAAATTGAACCTAACCAGTCCGTGAGTTTTGAAGATGAAAATTTTCACTCCAGAATGGACTTTTATAAAGAGCCGGAGATTTCCCGGAATGATAAAAAAAATATAAAAGATCTTATATTAGCTTTTCAGCGTGCTTCTTCCTTAAATTGTCTGTCTGAGATGTTTAATTGTACGGAGCTTCTTTATTCGGTATTGAAACATGATCCTATAGATAAGGTTATCTATAATATGATTGAAGGACTCCTAAAATCCGGTAATTTTGAAAAAGCCGGTGTTTTTTTTCTCAATGAGTCTTTAATGAAGCTTAAAGGGGCGATGTACGGCCGCAAAAATCAGGAAATAAGTGTTGATAATTTTAATTTCAGAAGAATTTCCGTTCCGCTTTATAAAAGAGACCATTTTACCGATGTGATATTTTTTGAAAAAATAGACACTGTAAATGTGGAAATTTTTGAATCATGGAGATTGCAGGAGTATTTCGAGGGAGAGGTTGCCTGTTGCGGGATTTATTCGTCAAAAGGACCTGTTGGAGCTATACTGGCTCAGTCAGACAGCTATGATTCGCACAAAATGAATCATTTGACACTGTACGGTAAAATATGCTCTGTTGCCCTTGAGTTGTCCAAGACATTGAAAAGGCTTGAGTTTGCTGTTCAGGATATCGATTATTTCAAAAACAATTTGTATGCATCTGATAATTTTGCTCAAATCGGCAGGCTTGCCGCAACGGTTGCTCATGAGCTGAAAAATCCACTTGTTGCCATCGGGGGGTTCAGCAAACGTCTGGAGAAAATCGTTGAAGAACCTAAAGCCCAGACCTATTTGGGGATTATATATTCTGAAGTTGAAAGGCTGGAAAAAATTGTTTCCGATATTTTGAGTTATTCCCGTGAAATGGATCTGAACAAGGAAAACCATTCGTTACCGGATATTCTTTTTGAGCTTACGCAGCTGCTCGATCATCAGTTCCGTCTTAACGGAGTGGAAGTGAAAATGGATATTCCCGATGATATGCAGATATATGCCGATGTAAAAAGGATAAAACAGGTATTGTTAAATTTGTTCAATAATTCGCTTGATGCCATGCAGGAGGGTGGTATACTTAAGGTAAAAGCATATATGCACGACTCGATCGGCATTGTGGAAATCAGCGATACCGGCGGCGGCATCTCCGATGATATTATGGGGAAGGTGTATGAGCCTTTTTATACCACAAAAGATAAGGGAACAGGGCTTGGGTTACCTTTGTGTAAAAGGATTGTACTTTCCCACGGGGGAGATATGGAGCTGATGAACCAGGGCGGCGGAGTGCATGTAACCATAAAATTACCGAGTTAGGGGGGAATTTTGAAAAACAGAGTTCTTGTTGTGGATGATGAACAGGGAGTCAGAGAGTTTTATAAGGAATTTTTGCTGGATCATGGTTTTGAGGTTTTAACCGCCACTAATGCACGGGATGGATTAAAAATTGCACGTGATAACAATCTGGATATCGTACTTATGGATATCGATATGCCGGGTTTAAGCGGACTTGATGCTCTTAAGGAGCTCAGAAAGATAGACGATAATATTCCCGTATTTCTGCTTACCGCTTATGAAAGATATAAAAGGAACTTTGTCTCCCTCTATGCGGATGAATATATTGTAAAGGACAAGAAACCGGATTTTGTATTGAGGAAAATTAACGAGAGGCTGAGATTTAGTGCGTAATCTGACTCATCAAAGTATATGCTCTACAAAACTGCATTGTTTCTTTTCCTCTTTTTCTATTCCTCCGGGAGTTTTCTTAAACAGTGTGATTTTATCTTTTATAGGCGCTATCAGCCTGCCCCCCGCTTCCAACTGCTTAAAGTACTCCTCATCAATATTTTGAGCTCCGCACGTAAAAATAATTTTGTCAAAAGGTGCTTCTGTCGGCCACCCTGCTGAATTGGATGCTAATCTGAAAAAGACATTTTTAATGAAAAGCCGCCTTATCCGTTCGGATGCTTTTGCATAAAGCCGGGGAATTCGCTCAACCGTATAAACAGCTGATACGAGACGTGACAATACAGCCGCCTGAAAGCCGGAACCTGTTCCTATTTCAAGCACCCTATCAGACGGATCAGGGGCAAGCAGGTATGTCATCAGTGCAACGGTTGAAGGTTTTGAAATGGTTTGCCCGAAGCCTATGGGCTGCGCATCATCCTCAAAAGCAAACCTTGCAAGGGCATCATCCATAAACCAGCTTCTGGGGATCTCTTTGAATGCATCTATGATACGGGGGTCATTGTTGCAATTTGGAGCTACAATGTTTTTCAGAAAGCTTTCAGGTACCTTCTTTTTCATAGAGTTATCTGGGTCCCTATTCCCGAATCTGTGAAAATTTCCAGCAGAACCGAATGCAGTATTCTGCCGTCAACGATGTGGGCCTTGTTAACACCTGCCTGCAATGCCGTCACTGCAGCATCCGTTTTGGGTATCATGCCTCCTCTTATTATCTTATCGACTTTCAATCTTGGCACGTCGTCTGTTTTTATTGATGAAATAAGTCTTTTATCGTTATCAAGGACACCGCGCACATCGGTCAGTATAATGAGTTTTTCTGCTTTGACGGCAGCGGCTACAGAACCTGCAACGAGATCAGCATTTATATTGTAGGCTTCGTAATCGTCACCGATCCCAACCGGTGCAATGATGGGGATGAAATCTTTCGAAACAGACTGGATGACATTAGCATCCACCCCTTTTACTCTTCCCACGTGTCCTATATCCATTATCTCCGGCGCCTGCAGGATGGTTGAGTCATTTTCCACCATCAATTTTTCTGCTGTAAGAAGTTGACCGTCTTTCCCCGAAAGACCTATTGCAGACCCGCCGTTTTTGTTTATAAGATTTACAATATCTTTGTTTACTTTGCCGGCCAGTACCATTTCAACAACACTCATTGTTTCTTTATCTGTTACACGCATGCCCGAAACAAACTTTGTTTTTATTCCCATCTTGTCCAGCATTTCCGCGATTTGAGGTCCGCCGCCGTGGACAATAATGGGATTTATTCCTACATACTTGAGCAGCACAATATCTTTTGCAAAATTATTTTTCAGTTCATCTTCCACCATTGCACTGCCACCGTATTTTACAACTATCGTCTTGCCGTAAAATCTTCGTATGTAAGGTAAAGACTCAACCAAAGTTGAAGCTTTTTCAATAAGCTTTTGCATTTAGTGCCTCCGGAAAGAGTAAGCATCCGCATAATAACCGAATTATTCATAATATATTGTGTAGCTGTCAAAGTCAATTCAGGATTAACTTGGTAACTTTCTATTTTTTTTAAGAGCTGCGTCTTGTGGTACGTTATTGGTGAGAAAGTGAGGTGGGAAGATGGAGAAGTAGGGAAGTGGAGAAAAAAGTATAGGTAAAGGTTGATATTAAAAAAGTTGAACAGGTTGAGATGGTTGAAGAAGTTGATAAAGAATAACTTTGAACATTGAATCTGATTGAAGTCGAGTTGGAGATAGCATTGATCTTAAACTGATCTTTCTATTTCACTATCTCACTACCTCCCCATTTTAAAATTGGGGGAGAAGCATGTTTGCCAAGCCAAAAGACATGTGGTATAAGCTTCAATATGAAGAATGATAAAATAAGCAGTGAAATTTATGAAAAACTGGAGCCGTTGGGAATTAAATTTGGCGAACCGGATGAAAATAACCGGAAATTTTCTGCTAAATTTCATTTTAAAGGCAACTACGGCTTTTACCACATATCGGATGAAAAATGTGAATTTTTGATTCTTAAAGGCATTTTTAAAGATAATATCAGGTTGTTGAAGGGCAAAATCGGGATTCAACCAAAAAAACTGTCTAAAATTGCCGATAGATTATCAAACATTGAAAAAAATCTGGAGTTCATTCCTGTCGTTAAATTTTTTATAGATGATGATATTTATATAAGTAATATCAGTAGAGATTCTTCTTCAGAAAAGAGAGAACTGCAGAATTTTGACCCCCGAAAAGTTCCAGCCAGTTTGTCTGAAGTGGAATTCTCGCTTCACCACAGTGATTTTGCCAGAGATAAAAATCTTTATTTCAAAGGACTACTTTCGGAGCTTCTTCCCGACACTCTGTCTCCGCTAAGCAGATCAATATTAAACGAATTGCCTGATATACTGAATCCCATTTTCGTTCATGCGGGTTTTAAAACGTATACTCCCTCTGTAAAACTTATAGCGGGCAAAATATATACAAATTTGTCCAATTTACAGCTAGCATTTAATACAATGGAGGGCGGGGATGATTTTTTGAAAATGAACTTTGCTCCGTCCCTTTATATGAAAAATCCTAAAAGGAAATTCAAAAATCTCAATTTGGATTTGCTGGATATAAAAATAGATGAAATAGAAACTTATTCTCGTGAGCTTAAAGAGAGTGTCCACTCGGTGAGTTTTGAAAATTTGCATAATGGCACATTCGCTGAGCATTTAGCTCTTTTTGCCATGCTCGGGCAAATGATATTTTTCAGACTCAGCAGCGGTTTTATCAAAATTATAAATAGGGTAAAAAGTGTGCAGATGGCTGCGGAATTAGTCTATAAAACGAGACATACGAACCTATTTGAAAAGCTGAGCGGCAGACGTGTCCCGGCTTATTTTGATGCTTTTGCCCCTTGTGTAAAATTTCCTGAAAACCTGGAACATGAAAAAAAATCATTAGATGAATTAACTGCTGGGATGGGTTTTTTTAAAAAGGCTGTTCATGGTGAAAATTTAAGGCAGACTATCAAAGCTATTCATAAATTTCTGGATAAACGGGATGAATTAATAATTACAGCTATGGATTATTTTAATGCTGTGAATAATGTTTTACATGAAACCGGCAAGGAGCTTGTGGATAGCAGGCAAATAAAAAAGCCGGAACAGCTGTATTGGCTGGAGTTGAATGAAATAAAAAACATAAAGAAGAGTGATTATTACGGTAATATTCCGTTTTCCCTTTATTTTAAAAGAGTACAGCATGAGCGTTATAAAGCCCAATTTTGTCCAAATCTTATCTATGAAAAAGATATCAGCAGGATACCCGATATTTTTCATGACTTGACTTCTAAGTATACCAAGAAAACGGAAGTTTTTTGCCGGACATTAAATCCTGTGAAAGATAAAACTTTTGTGTACAACGGGAAGAATATATCCGATGATGCCGAAGCGGCGGTATTTGGCAGGATTTCGTTTGCCGATTTTCCGACGTTAAAAGATGTGGGATGGATAATTTGCGACTATGCCCCTTTGCTTTCTCTACTTTTTGAGTACGCTTGCATAACAGATAAAAGTCTTTACACAGGAGTAAACGGCGGTGAAGTATTTTTGAGGGGTAAAAAAATCACTTTAAGTGAGGACCGGCTGGTTATTGAAAAAACGGAGTGAGGAATCTTATAGAATTTAAATGCTAATAACTTCTCCGTTGGCTGCAATATTAATTTTTAGACTTATTCAAAGCTCTCAAATGGTTATTTGTTTTCCTGAAACCTCTTATCAAGCAAAGAACAATTTACGGCATGGTAAAGTTGCTATCAGGTAGTGTTACTGTAAAAACGGGGCACGGGGCTTTGCGGACAACGTTTTCGGCTGTTGAACCAAATAATACATGTTCTATGCCGGTTCTTCCGTGAGTTCCGATAACGATCATATCAGCCTCAAAGTTTCTGGCTTCATTAATTATTTCGAGGAATGGAGAACCTTTTAGCAGCTTTGAAGAAAAATTTATTTCCGAGAGCTTGGAATATTTATCCAGAAATTTCTGCAGTTGCTCTTTCGCCCCTTTTTCAAGATCTGTGCTCAAATTTCTGAAAGCGCTGTGAAGCATATAGGAAGAGACGAGTGCGGAATCATCGAAAAGAATATGCACTATTTCCAGTTCCGCATCAAATGCCCTTGCAAAGTCAACGGCATATTTCATTGCGTACTCAGATGTTTCTGAAAAATCTGTAGGAAAAAGAATTTTAGTAATAAAGCTCATAACCTCTCCTTAAATTTTGTATTTATTTCAGCCGGGTTCAAGGCATGCTGAACCGCTGTTCTTTATGCCTTACAGTAAATACCGGACATGGGGCTTTACGGACTACTTTCTCTGCTGTGGAGCCGAATAGGACATGTTCAAGACCTGTCCTGCCGTGTGTTCCGATAATAATAATGTCGGCGTCTGTATCTTTGGCTTCGTTAATAATTTCCAGAAAGGGAGTTCCTTTCAGAATTTTTGTCGTATGTTTGGTTTCGGAAAGTTCCGGATATTTATTTATGAATTCGTCAAACTGTTTTTTGGCTGCTTCCTCAAGCTCTTTGTCAAGGTTTTGGAAAGTTACCTGAGGCAGGTAAAAAGCTACAACCTGTGATTCATCAAAAAGCACATGCAGAACTTCCAATTCTGCATCAAAACGTTTTGCAAATTCCAGAGCGTATTGCATTGCATATTCCGATGTTAATGAAAAATCTGTTGGGAAAAGTATTTTTTTTATAAATTTCATAAATTCCTCCTTTCATCATTTTTATTGTGTCAATTCGTTAACCAAATGAATAAATTCTTCGATCTCAAAAGGTTTTTCCATAATTTCAACTGCACCCAGCTCAAAAGCTGCGAGCATGTTTTCTATATTTCCGTATGCAGTGACCACAATTACCGGTGTTTCATTATCTGCCATTCTCAGCCTGTTTATAAACTGCAGACCATCCATCTCCGGCATCATCAGATCTGTGATAATTATATTATAACGTTTATCACTTAACCTATCAAATGCAATTTTACCATTTTTAGCAGTATCCACGTGATGTCCTTCATTAACGAGGATTGAACTGATACCTTCCGCGGTTATTTTGTCGTCTTCAATAATTAATATGTTTGGCATGGGCTAAATTGAAAAGTTTGTTTATATTATTTTCCAGAGTGAACAGGAGGTTTTTGTAATCGGTATTCTTTATTTTACACACGGTGTAGGCTGTAAAAATAACATTCTCAGGAACATTCTGTTTTCCCCTGAAAGGCATCGGGGAAAGATATGGGCAGTCTGTTTCGACAAGAAGCCTGTCTAATGGGATATATTTTAAAGCGTCTCTCAACTCCTCAGCTTTTTTATATGTTAGATTGCCGGCGAAAGATATGAAAAGTCCGGCATCCAATGCCCACCTCATCAGATCTTTATCGCCGTTGAAGCAGTGTACTATGCCGCCGTGGTTTTTCTTGCCCGCTATCGGATCAGCAACATCTATGAGATCTTTTGTGGCTTCTCTGTTATGTATAATAAACGGTAATTTTTCTGAAACAGATAAGTCTAAAAAGATTGCAAAAACATCTTTCTGAATATTTTCAGGAGAATGATTTCTGAAATAATCCAGTCCTATCTCCCCAACAGCCAACACTTTTTCTTTTTTGAATGTTTTTATAAAAAAATCGAGATCCGAATGACTGAACTCAGATGCATCATGCGGATGTATGCCCACGGATGCAAAAATATTTTCATAATTTTCAGCTAACTTTACGGCTTTTGATGAGTCTTTTTTATTTATACCAATTGTTATAAAACGTTCCACACCTAATTTTGAAGCTTCTCTAAGATGGTGTTCTATATGTTTGTACAGCTCCGGAAAATGCAGATGCGCGTGGGTATCCGTTAAGTACACACCTTCTTCTGCAGTCTTTTTGACGACATTTATAAAGGAGTCTAACTCTTCGCCGCTTCTCTTTTTAATAAACATCGAAATCCCTTATTCAACAGGGCTGCCGGCTTTAACATTTTCGTCGATTTCAATCAGAAAATGTCTGCTGTCATCCGATGCGGCCAGAACCATACCTTCTGATTCCACTCCCATTAATTTGGCAGGTTTTAAGTTAGCCACCACCACCACTTTTTTTCCGATCAGCTCTTCCGGTGAATATGTTTTGGCTATACCGGCAACAATCTGTTTATTTTCAGTTCCCAGGTCCACCTGCAACTTCAAAAGCTTACCTGATTTTTTAACTCTTTCGGCGGCAAATATCTGTCCGACTTTGATTTTCATTTTGGAAAACGTTTCAAAATCGATTAATTCCTCAACTTTCTGTTCCTCTTTCTCTTTATCCTGAAGGTTTTTGACATCTGCCAGTATTTCTTTTTCATCGAGTCTTGGGTATAGTTGTTTTATCTCACCTAATTTTATCCCCGATTCAAGTGTCCTTGCTTTCTTAAGTTCTTCAAAATTATCTTTGTAAATGTCTTTTTTTGTATTGAGCTGTTTTCTCATGTTAACGGATGTTTCCGGTATAAAGGGATACAGCATAAGAGAAAGAGCTCTGAGACCGTCCATTACACAATAAAGGACTGAGCCTAACCTTCCTTTTTTACTTTCATCCTTTGCCAGAAACCATGGAGTTGTAGTATCCACATATCTGTTTAAAAACGCCACAAGTTCCCATATGCTTGTAAGAGCTTTGTTGAAAGCAAGTTCTGAAATATGTGCATCCATTTTTTCAAAAGTTTCTTTTATAGTATCCGCCAATTCGTCGTCCAGGCTTTCCGGATGCGTGTATGCCGGTATTATACCGTCAAAATATCGGTTTACCATCCCCAGCGTCCTGTTCAACAGATTGCCCAGGTCGTTTGCAAGGTCACTGTTTATCCTGTGAATCAGAGCTTTAAAGGAGAAGTCGCCGTCTAAGCCGAAGGGTACTTCTCTGAGGAGAAAATATCTTATTGGGTCGACTCCGAATTTATCGGCAAGCCAATAAGGATCTATTGCATTTCCCAGTGATTTGGACATCTTTTGGCCTTCGACAGTCCACCATCCGTGTGCAAATACGCTTTTGGGCAGATCAACCCCGATACTTAAAAGCATTGTCGGCCAATAGACCGTGTGAAAACGGAGAATATCTTTGCCTACAATATGATAATCGCCGGGCCAGTATTTATCAAACATTTCACTTCTGCCGGGATATCCCAGAGCGGAAATGTAGTTAGTAAGAGCATCTATCCATACGTAGATAACATGTTTTTCATCGCCGGGTACGGGAACCCCCCATTTGAATGAAACCCTGCTGACAGACAGATCCTTCAGACCTTCTTTTATAAATGATATGATTTCATTACGCCTTGAAACGGGCTTGATGAAATCAGGATTTTTCTCTATATGTTCCAGTAATTTATCCTGATATTTAGACATTCTGAAGAAGTAGCTCGGTTCTTTCAGCTTTGTTGTTTTTCTGCGACACGAGGGGCAACAATTACCGTCTAACAATTGAGTTTCTGTCCAGTAGGTTTCGCAAGGAGTGCAGTACCACCCTTCATATTCACCCAGATAAATATCACCGTTTTCTTTCATTTTGGTAAAAACAGCCTGTACAGTTTTCTGGTGATATTCCTCTGTGGTTCTTATAAAATGATCGTTGGAGATATTTAGTTTTTCCCAGAGATTTTTAAATCGTGTAACCACATTGTCCGCTAGCTCTTTAGGGGTAAGATCTTTTTCGGAGGCAGCATGTTCTATTTTTTGACCGTGCTCATCCGTCCCGGTCAGAAAAAATACGTCATATCCGGCCAGACGTTTGTAACGGGCTATTGTGTCAGCAGCTACAGTGGTGTAAGCGTGACCGATATGAGGCACATCGTTTACATAATAGATGGGTGTGCTGACATAAAATGTTTTTTGGTTCATATTTTCCCTCCGGCATCTTCATCTACAATATCTGTTAATTCGACAAAATCTTCTGACTCGGCCTCAAGTTCGTCATATAAATCTTTTTCATACATCAGGCAGCACATAAGTCTGCCGCACACTCCGGAAATTTTCCCCGGATTTAAAATAAGGTTCTGATCTTTTGCCATCTTTATAGAAATATTGTCAAATTTTCGAAGAAAAGTGGAACAGCAAAATTCTTTACCGCAAATCCCGAAACCTCCGAGGATTTTTGTGGCATCTCTTACTCCCACCTGTCTGAGTTCAATACGTGTTTTAAATTCTCTAGCAAGATCCCTCACCAATTGTCTGAAGTCAATGCGACCTTCAGCGGTGAAATAAAAGGTAAGTCTTGTTCTATCCAGTGTATATTCGGATTTTAGCAATTTCATCTGCAGATCATGTTTATTTATCATCTTTTTGCAGGCTTCAAAAGTTTTTTGCTCTTCCTTTCTGTTTTCTTGAAGTTTGTTCAAATCTTCCTCATTCGCCTGTCTTATAATTCCTTTCATCTCCTGATCATCGGAAACACTTATTTCACGAGGAGGTACTATAACAGTAGCGATATCTTCACCTTTTTCTGTTTCTATTATGGTAAAATCGCCCCGTTTCAGTTCCACATCGTTACTGAGGAAATCATATATTTTCCCGGCTTTTTTAAAAGCCACACCTGTTGCTTTAACGTTTTTCACTTAAAACCTCTTCCGCCTTAGTTAAAAGATACATTTTTGCCATTTCAATGTTAACATTATATTCCAATCGTTTGATAACTAATAAAATGTCATTCATAAAATTGAGTAATGTATTATCATATGTTTTTTTATAGCTTTCCAGCATGCTTATGTAAAGGTTAAAAACATAGTTTTTGACTTCATCCCTGTTTTTAAGCCGCAGCAGGGAAGTCAAAACATTTTCAAAGGTCACATTCTGAAAAGTCTGCCCTAATTCTGTGTTTTGCTCCATCAGATAAACAGCCGTTTCCACTGAACCTGATGCTATCTGTGAAATACTTTTTATCATTCCGGTCTCATATCCCTTCTGAGTTAAAACGTGAGCCAATTCTTCACTTTTAAGGCGACCGAATTTAACTTCTACGCACCTCGACTTTATTGTCGGCAGTAGCGATGCCTGTTTATGAGTTACCAGAATGAATACTGTTGTGTGGGAAGGTTCTTCAAGTGTCTTCAGAAAACTGTTGGCTGCATCCCGTGTCAATAGATGGGCATTGTTGATAATAAAAAATTTGTACTTGCCAAAATACGGAGAAATGTGTGCATCGGAAGCAAAATCACGCACTCTGTCAATTTTTATCGTATCATCGTCTATTACCCTGATGTCCGGATTGTTCTGCTGTTTGGCAAGTGCACACGATCTGCATTCGCATTCTTCGAATATATTATCGTTCAGACAGAGTGCTGAGCGGGCTAATTCTTCTGCAAAAAGTTTTTTGCCTATACCGCTTTTGCCGCTGAAAATGTACGCATTGAGCAAACTTTTGTTTCTGATAATATTTGTAAATATGTCTTTTTCTCTTATGTGTCCTGTGATCAAAATTGCACCTTTTGCTCAAGTTTTATAATATCTTATCCACCTGCTGCAGAATATCTTTGTGCACCTCGTTAAATGTTCTGTTGCCGTCTATTATTATGGTGTCCTTGTGGTTTTCAGCATAACAAAGGAAACCCTTACGCACACGTTCAAAAAAATCTCCTGACATTTGTTCAAATTTGCCTTCCTGATGCATACAAAAGTCTCTTTCCAGTCTTTTTCTGGCTCTTGCAAGGGCTGTTTCGATATCAACATCAATTATAATGCTCAGATTTGGCATTCTGTAAATTGTGCGGGAAGTTAAGTACTCAAGCATCTCCCCATCAATATTTCTGCCGAAAATCTGATAAGCGTATGTGGACATAAGAAATCTGTCGCATATTACGATATTTCCTTTCTCCGTCTCAGGGATTACAACTTTGCTTTGATGTTCACGCCGGTCCGCACAGTATACCAGTAGCTCTGTCAACGGATCCAGGTCGTACTCACTTGATATAAGCAGATCTCTGAATATACCACCGGCTTCTGTGCCCCCAGGCTCTTTTGTGAGTACAATTTTTCTTTTTTCAACACTTCCCGGTTTTTGAAGAGATCTTTCTCTAAGGTTTGCAGCCAGTTTTTGGGTCTGAGTGGATTTGCCGCAGCCGTCTATTCCGTCTATTGTAATAAAAAATCCCTTATGTTTCTGCACAGTCGGTTTTATCTCCCTGTAGTTTGGATATCGCGTGTTCTATCGTATTGATTAATACGTTAAAATTTTCAACAGCTCCTTTTGGGCTGCCGGGAAGGTTTATTATAAGGGAATTTTTTCTGCACCCGCATACAGCTCTTGAAATCAAAGCATGAGGGGTTTTTTTGAAGCTTTCCATACGCATGGCTTCTTCAAAGCCCGGCAGGCGTTTTTCAATAACACCTAGAGTAACCTCCGGGGCTATATCTCTGGGGGAAAGACCTGTTGAACCGTTTGTTAATATAAGGTCAAACTCCTGAGTGTCGCAGAAATCTTCCAGATGGCTTTTTAACTGACTTTCTTCATCAGCTATCAGAACTTTGCGAATCAAAGCCGTTTCAAAATTGTCCTTTAATAAATTTTCCAGAGCCGGAGCGGTTTCATCAATGCGCTCGCCTTTGCTTCCTTTGTCACTCAATGTGATAATACCTACAGATAAACCCTTTTTTGGTAAAACTGATATCGGATCATTTGCTTTTAAAGTGCCTGAAGACAACACTTCTGCGAATATCCCTTCTCTCGGCATTATGCAGTCGCCGGCCTGGAAGTAGATGGCGCATTTATTATGGCAGATTTTCCCCTTTTGCGAGATGATAAATCTTACTTCTCCGGATTGCAGTACGCTCCCCACAGGAAGCTTGCATAAATCTATACCTTCCGTGGTAATATTTTCGGCAAAATCGCCGCTTTTTACGTCAAGACCGAGGTTTTTCATTTTTTCAATACTTTCAATTGCCAGAAAACTGACCTGTCTGTGCCATTCTCCGGCGTGGGCATCCCCATGGATCCCGTAATTCTCTGATATTTCGGCAGAGTTCACATTCTTTTTTCTCACACCTTTCTCACTGCTTACGGACAAACTGTAAATTTTTCCCATTCCAGGCCTCATAGTAATTTTATGGCGCTAATTCTCATTTTGTGTTTCAGGGTATAATTAAGTTAGAAAATAATGAACTGAATGTCAACTATAGTCGATGCTAACTTTTCTCTTATTTAGGCTAAGGCGTTCTTCCACGAAAAGTCTGACCGCTTCGGGGTATATTCTGTGCTCTTCGTTCAGAATTCTTGCCGATACATCATTGACGGTATCGTTCTCCTTTATTTCGACAGCTTTTTGCAGAATGATGGGACCGTAGTCCAGTTCTTTATCCACAAAGTGGACAGTACAGCCGGAAATTTTTACTCCGTATTCCAGTGCCTGTTTTTGTGCGTTGAGTCCGGGGAATGCAGGCAGAAGGGAAGGGTGAATATTCATAATTCTATTTTTAAAAGCATCCACAAACGTTGCCGAAAGGATTCTCATGTAACCGGCCAAGCATACCAGATTTATTTCTTCGGATTTCAGGATATCAATTATTGCCGCATCGTAGGCTGTTCTGCTCTCATATATGGAAGGGTTTAAAAAATAAGAGTTTAATTCTTTTTCTTTTGCAAATAATAACCCCGGGGCTTCCGCTTTGTTGCTGACAACGGCTTTTATCTGTGCATTGTTAATAAAGCCTGTTTCAATAGAATTGTAAATTGTTTTGAAGTTACTGCCACGTCCGCTTAAAAGTATTGCAATATTTTTCAAAAGTCCACTCCACTGATACGGACGTCTTCGTTTGCCGTGATTTTTCCTGTTTCATATCCGGTTATTTGAGCTTTTTTCAGAAATTGTTTAAAAACTTCAGCATCAGCATAATCAATCACTACGATCATGCCTATACCCATATTAAAAACCCTGTACAGCTCTCTGTCTTCATCGCTGTATAGATTTTTGATAAATTCATAACACTTCAGCTCAGGTATTTTCTCCCTGTATATATCGGCTCCCAGCCCTTCGGGGAGAATTCTCGGAATGTTTTCATAAAAACCGCCGCCGGTTATATGAGCCAGACCTTTTATATTTATTCCGGAGTCTAATATTTTCATTATCTCTTTTACATATATTTTCGTGGGTTCAAGGAGCATTTCACCGATACTTGTTCCTTTTATCGCTTCATCATCGTATGAATAGTCTGATTCTTTTATTAATTTTCTTAGGAGTGAATAACCGTTGCTGTGAAATCCTGTGGAGGGCAGTCCGAATATCACGTCCGATTCTTTTATCCCGGCTCCGTCAATAACCTTTTCTTTATCCATAATTCCCACAGCAAAGCCGGCAAGATCGAAATCTTTGTCACTGTACATGCCGGGCATTTCAGCCGTTTCACCGCCGAGAAGTGCCACATTAGCCTCTCTGCAGCCTGCTGCAATACCTTTAACAACTTCAGACATATTCTCTATATTCAGCTGTGATGTGGCTAAATAATCCAAAAAAAACAGGGGCTTAGCTCCCGGTACTATCAGATCATTAACACACATCGCCACAAGGTCTATGCCCACTGTGTCGAACTTCCCTGTCTCGATTGCAACCTTCAGCTTTGTACCGACACCGTCCGTACTGGAGCATAAAACAGGATTTTTTATTTCGCCGACTTCTCCGGCTATATCATAAAAACCGGCAAAACCGCCTAAATCGCCGGGGACATTTTTATTTAATGTGCTTTTTACAAAAGGTTTTATCTTTTTTACAAAATCGTTTCCGGCGTCAATATCCACTCCGGAAGACTTATAATTCATTTTGCTGATTTTCCTGTCCGCCTTTTTTTAGTCGTTCAATTTCTTCTAAAATGAGCTTTTCGGATAAATCAGGAACAACTTCCCAAATTACCTTTTCAAGGTTTTCCCTTAATGATTCTCTTACCACATCTTTTAAGAAGTCCTCTCCGAAAGCTTCTTTTATGGCATTCTTTATCATTGTTTCATTTAGTTCGCTTTTATATTCGTCCATGACGCTTTTCAATGCAGAAACAAGTGTTTCTTTATTAAAATCAGTGTCTTTACTTTCAGCTTCAGTCTCCGGTTCTTTAATGTACGCAGTGTCGCTTTCCAATGATTCGTTTGTTTCTGAGGAAATTTCCTCTTCTGGTGAAAATCTTTCAGACTCTGATGAAGGTTCTCCCGGTACCTCTTCCTGCTCTTCTTCCTCTGTTTCCAGATCATCTAAAATATTTTCAAAGGATTCTTCTTTTGCTTTTTCTTCCGTTTCTATATCTTCGAAAATGTTCTCTTTATCCTCTTCTCCAAAAATCTCATCCTTCATTCCACCGGTTTCGGTTTCAGCACTTTTATCTTCTGCTTCAGAGGAGGGCTTTTCCTCCGGTTGGCCTGTTTCAGGCTCAGTATCGAAAGTTTCCGAGAAATCGTTCTCTTTTTCTTCTTTAGCTAAGCTTGTGTCTTCAAAAGACTCCGCAGCAATGGAAGGTTCTTCTTTCTGTTCCTCTGTTCCGGTTTCAGAATATTCCCCTTCACCCTCGATTTTAGATTCTTCTTCAATCTCTTCTGACTGAGCAGCCTCCTGGGTGTATTCATTAAGCTTTTCCTCAAGGGAACTTGAATTAAATGGTTTTACAAGGAAGCCGTCAGCATCTAAGCGTTCTACTTCGGTTTCCCCTATATTGTCAAAAACCCCTACCAATAATAAGATTTTGGCTTCAGGTGTTTCGTTTTTGATTTTTCTGATAAAATCAGATGTTTTTACATTTTCCAGTTTATTGTCAAGGAGAATAATATCGGGGTGAAATTCTTTCAGCTTACTCTCTGCATCCTCTGCCGAGAAAACTTTGCTCACTTCGAACTGTGTGCTGTCTATGGAAAGGTCGATAACCCTGTGGATCGTTATGCTGTCGTCAATCAATAATATTTTGCTGCTCATGGTCAACCCCTATAATTTTTTCTACATCTATTAAATAGCAGGTTTCATTGTTCTCAGATTTTACAGCTCCTAATATGGGTTTTACCATAAATAATTCTTTTTCAAAAGGAATTATTTTATCAGCATTTTCAATTGATTCGACTTTTTCCACCTGGAGAGCAACAATATTTTTTTCATGTTCAATAAAGATTATATCACCATTTTCCGTTTTTTCATCAAAAAAAAGTGAACCAAAATTGACCACATTAAAATCATCCAGCTCTTCCTTAACTTCCCTATACGGGGCTATGTGTAAAACATTTTTTATATCAATAAGAAATTTGTAATCTTTGTCTCTAAACGTTAGCCCTTTCAATCATTACTCCCTTGACTTTTTTCATAATCGATTGTTCGCGTATCGGTTTTATTATAAACTCATTAGCACCGAGTTCCATTGCTTTCATCCTGTGTTTTTCTGTTGCCCGGGATGTTAAGACGAAAATATGTGTCAGATTATCCCCTTTAATTGTTCTGATATGCTCTATAAGCTCATAACCGTTCATGGAAGGCATTTCGAGATCTGTAATTACCAAATCGTAACGTTTGATTTCGAGCTTTCTCAGCGCATCCACACCGTCCACAGCTTCGTCGACATAGTATTCGTCCGAAAGCAGATTCGACAGATATTTTCTGACACTGATTGAATCATCCACAACAAGAATACTGTTGGAAATATAATTGATGCCTTTCGTTTTTTTCTCAGGGCCGGTGTCCCTTTTATAGGTAATAGTACCGCTTTTTGTTTCCATAAGTTTTATCGTATCGATAATAAACCTTACTTCACCTTGTGGGCCTATGTTAGCACCTGCAAAGTAAGGCAGGCCACTTAGAAATTTGCCCATTTTTTTGGTAACAGCGGTTTCTCTGCCAATAAGTTCATCAACGGTTAGCACGTAACTTTTTCGGGGTCCGTCCACAAGTATCCCGATATTTCCCTCTCTGAAACTTGCATGAGAAGTCTGTTTGATAAGTGTTCCCAGATCGTGAATTTCATAAATGTCACCACGTACTTCATAAAAAAAATGGTTTCCTATTTTTCTGATTTCATCCGGATGAATTTCAAACGTTTCATGAACACCTATAATAGGAATTGAAAACAACTGTTTGTTTTCTCTTAGAACAAGATAATCCGCTATTAAAAGTGTAATGGGGACATTTAATATAAATGTGGTACCTTTGCCTTTTTCACTGTTTACATAAATTGATCCGCCCAAAAATTCAATTTTCTTCTTCACGGCATCAAGTCCCACCCCTCTGCCGGACACATCACCGGCGCCTGATTTTGTGGAGAAGCCCGGGTGGAATATTAAATCCATTACTTTATCGGCTCTCATATTATCAGCATCATATCTGGCCAAAATGCCCAATTCAACGGCTTTGTCCTTCAGTTTTACCGGATCTATACCTTCACCGTCGTCTGATATTTCAAATACGATTATGTTACTTTCTCTGCTTGCACTTAGATTAATTATGCCTTCTTCGTTTTTGCCGAATTTTTTTCTTGTATTTCTGTCTTCAATACCGTGTGATACGGCATTGCGTATAATGTGAATAATTACCTCATTGAGTGCGTCAATAAGGGATTTATCAAGTTCAATACTTTCACCGGATAAGTTAATGTTCACCAGCTTATTTTCGGAAATTGAAGCTGTTCTTACCGTCCTGAGTGCAATATTAAAAAGTCTGTCCACAGGGACCATTCTGATATCGGTTAGATTCCTCTGGAGAGAATCTGTGATTTTTCCGATATAGTCCGTTTCCTCTGTAAAGTAAGTGAAATTCTCCAATATATTGTTGATAATTGTTACAATATCATTGCCAATTTCTGCCAATCTTCTGGAGAAGATGTTAAAGTCGTCGTACCTGTCAAATTCTGTTTCACTGAAATCTGCAAATGTTGAGTCTTCAGTAGTTATTTCCCTGAGATTTTCCATAGAGTATGCATATTTTTCTTCAAACTCTTTAATGATATCCATAAGCCTGTTTTTGGTATACTCAAGGTCAACGCCAAGATTCTTTAGAGCATGTACCCTGTCCACCTGTCTGTTTTTGTTGGTAATCAGTTCCCCGACAAGGTTTAGCAGGTTATCCAGCCTGTCCAGACGAATGCGAATAAATTCATCAGTGTATGATGTGTCTAACGTTGTATTATACTTTTCATCTGCCCTTTCGAGTATTTTTTTTCTGGTTGTAGATCCTTCACTTTCGGTTTCTTCTTCTTTTTCCTCTGTGTGTTCTAAATCTTCGGAGTCTGTTTCTTCAGATGTGGTTGCCTCAGTTTGTTCCGCAGATCTTTGTTCAGATAAAATATTGTTTTCCAGCATCCTTTCAAAATCTTCTGTTTCCTGTTGGTTAAGGTCTCTTTTGTTCTTGTTAATAAGCCCATTGAATTTTTCCACAAAATCGAGGAGAAAAGTTACAAGTTTTGCTTCCGGAGTAATATCCCCTTTTCTTAGTTGGTCAAGTGTATTCTCCAATGAGTGCGATATGGATGCAACGTTTTTAAAGCCTACCATTGCAGCCGAGCCTTTGATAGTATGAGCACTTCTGAAAAGCTCATCGATTACGGACCAGTTTCCAGGGTCCCTCTCAAGCACAAGGAGGCCGTTTAGTATGGCCTCAAAGTGCTCTGCACTTTCCATCAGAAAGAAGTCTACCAGTTCTTTTTTGTTTATTTTAGCCATAATTTACACTTTAAATTTATTAACAGCCTCTTTGAACATGTCCGCAAGCTGAGACAGTGTTGAGACAGTCATATTGGTCTTCTTCACGTCTTCAGATGTAGTTTCGGAAATTTCTCTGACTCTCTCTATACCTTCTGCAACTTCCTCAGCTTCATTGTACTGCTTCTCAATATCCGCATATATACTGTTGATAGAGTTCTTGGCATTATCCAGTGATTCATTAATGGTTTTCAGAGATTCACCGGTGTTTTCAGCCATATCCGAACTCTTTTCAACATTAACAGTACTTTCTTCAACGAGTTTGACGGTGTCAGCGGTTTCAGTCTGTATCCCCTTAATCAGATCGGCAATTTCTTTCGTAGCAGTGTTACTTCTCTCGGCAAGCTTTCTGATTTCATCAGCAACAACAGCAAAACCATGTCCGTATTCACCTGCTCTTGCGGCCTCAATAGCTGCGTTTAAAGCAAGAAGGTTGGTCTGGTTGGAAATATCGCTGATCACATCAGTGATCTCACCGATTTCCATTGATCTTTCCCCAAGGGTTTTAACCTTTTTGCTGGCCAGCTGTGAATATCTTCTAACGCTGAACATAGACTCAATCGTTTCATCGATAACTGATTTACCTTCCTGAGCCATATTAGCGGCATTTTCGGTAACATTAACAGTATCCTGAGCTTTGTCGGCAATTTCTCTACTCAATGCCCTGAAAAGCTGCATTTTTTCATTAATGGATTCGAGTTCGTTAATCTGGGTTGCAGCACCTTCACTGGTCTTTTCAGCCGATTGCAGAAGTTCATCAGTAGCACCGACAATCGAATCACCGGCATTTTTGATGTCCTCAATAAGTTCTTTCATACTGCCTGTCATCATGTTAAAAGCATCAGCTACAGAGCCGAGTTCGTCTGCAGTGACTTCGGCCTCAACCGTTAGATCACCATCGGCAGCGTCCGAAACTGTATCCATCAATCCGACAATCTGTCGCTGCATTCTCTGTCGGTCTTCTTCTGTCTGTATATACCCGGAAATCCTGTCAAGCATTTCATTAAAACCCTTAACAAGGTCACCCAACTGGTCTTTTCTTTCGCCACCTGTTTGCACCCTGACTTCATAATTACCATCCATAACCTGCTGCATAGCCCCTGAGAGATTAAAAACAGGAGAAAACAGCCTACGAAAACCGATGTATGCTATAATGGTTAAAATCAGAGCAATTAAAGCGGTTGCACCTATAGAATACGTACGTGCCTGATGAAGATCCAGCAGCATATATTGTTTGTTTTTCAGAAAACCCACAACCATCCCGAAGTTCCTGTAATAAACCTTTTTAAAGGATGCAAGATATACTTTTCCGTTAAAAGTAATTTCTGTTTCAAGGGCTTTATTTTCCGGTAGTTTCCCACTGATTTTATTATAAATCTGATCAAGATTTTGGTTTTCTGAAGGTATAATATCCGAATTGTTTGCCATGGGAGACATCAAAAGATTGCCGTCAATATCGTAAACCACGGTGAACCCACGGTTTTCAATGCTGTTTTCTCCTTCGTGGCAGTTGGTGCAATCTCTTCTGATAGGATCGTGAAATTTATGCTTTGTAAATTCCCTGTTGGCATATGAAATCAGATAATCCCCACTTGCCAAAATTGCAATATTGCCGACCTTTTCTCCGTTATATGTTAAAGGAGTGTAGTAGACAACATAAGGCAAATCCTGGGTTAAGTAGGGCTCAAAAAATATTTCCCCTGCCTCAAGTGTTTCAAAGGGCATAATAACCATTTTGAAATTGGGCATCTGTTGGCTAAATTTTTTATAACCCGTCAAAATGTTACCGTCTTCATCAAGAACCGCTGCACCTTTAATAGCCTCAGATTCAGCAACGAGTTCTTCCACAAAACGAGAGCTTTGGGCCATATTTTCTTCTCTGGCGGCCTCCTCCCCGAGAAAAGGAACAAGAGAAATTGTTTTAAGCCTTCTCTCAACACTTTCATCGTGCTCACTTAAAGCATCACCGAAGTTTCCAATACGAGTGGTGATATCGTCGTAAATGTTGCTGATTGCACTTGTTTTGGACTGGTTGTAAACAATCACCGATCCGAGAGTGGCTGCAATAACAATAACCAGAATGACCACAACCAGAATTTTTAGTTCAAGAGTTTTTTTAGCGGTTTTTTCTGCCATAAGGTTCTCCTTGTTAGCTCGTTCTAAAATTAATAAAAACTTTATTTATATCCAGGATGCCGTATGATTCTTCATCTATATTAATAAATCCGGAAAAAAGACCTTCCGCCTCTTTATCGGCATAGTCCTGTTCCCTGATGTTTATTATTTGAGCTGCCTCATCAGCTAACAGACCGATGTATTCATTATCAGTTTCCGTAATAACATATCTGCTCAAGCCTGTTTTCCTCACAGTGTCAATTCCGAACTCTACTCTTATGTCAATTATGGGTACTATCTCACTTCTCAGATTAACCACACCCAGCACATGATCCCCGGTACCGGGAACACTTTCAATTGTTCTATCCAGGTCAATAATTTCCTTGATTTCGTTAACATTAATCAAAAACGTATAGTCACTCAGTTTACATAATAGATATCTGGCAACAATCCGCTCTTCAGGATCTTCAATTTCTCCTTTAACTTTTTTAAGAAGTTGATCCTTTAGCAATTTAAGAGGTCCTTAACCGTTTTTACCATTTCATCCATTTCAAAAGGTTTGACTAAGTATTCGTCAGCTCCCTGTTTTTTTCCCCAGAATTTGTCGCTTTCCTGATCTTTAGATGTAACGATCACAACCGGAATGTCTTTCAGATTTTCGTCTTTTTTAACCTGTCTGCATATCTGGTATCCGTTTTTACCGGGCATAATTATGTCCAGAATTATGCAGTCAAACCTATCTTTTTTAATTGCATCCAACGCAGCATCACCGTCTTCCGCTTCTGTAACATCAAAGCCAGCACTTTTCAGAGCACTTGACATCATTTCAAGTTCTGTGGAACTGTCATCTGCTAACAATACTTTTAACATTTTACACACCCCTTTATATTTTTATAAAACCTGTCAATATTAATGTGCCAAGAGAATTTTTGGCCATTTGTGTATTGTTCCCAAAAAACTTTAATATTTGTCCTACATTTCTTTTCCCATCGCATAAAGAGAGAATTTTTCGCTCAAGTGCGCTGAAGTTGTTCTCCGTTTGCTCTGCAGCCTGAGGAATAAGGTTGTTGTCGTAAACAATTTTGTTAATTTCTGCCTTTTCCTCCAGATAATCATTAAAACCCGACTGCAGGTTATCTATACTTATATAAACACTGTCCACTATATTTCTATCTTCAAAGTTTTTGTCCACAAAATACCTGGAATCTTCCAGATTGAGGGCAGTGTTGATCATGTTGTTGGTATAGTATTCAAATGTGCTCTGTATCTGAGCATCGCTTATATCCATGGCTTTAAGCTGTTCGTATGTTTCGGTGAATGTTTCAGATTTAAACAGCGATACACCGGTAACATGCTGAAAGATTTCTGAAATCTGCTCTACACCGGACTTGCTGCTTTTGGCAAAAAATAATTTTCCCTCTTTGAAGCCGAAACTGAATGTTTTTTCGAAATTAAAGACATTCAGTACTCCTTCTCCATTTCCCATGACGCTTATCAAGTCTTCCAGTTCCGGATGTTCTCCTTTTACTTCTGCTTCTTGATATCCGGTTTCAAGCTGAATCATTTTTTGAATTATTTTTCTTAGATGAGGCTGGACTGATTTTATAATCTTCGATTCCAAATCTGTCGCTTCTTCTGTCGTAACAGAAGGTTCATACTCTGTTTCAACGCTCTCCCTTATTTCAGCTTTTTCCTCTGTTTTTGTTTCAGGAACAAATGGTTTTTCAGGCGGTTCAGCCTCTTCTTCTAAGCCGGCTGAAGCCTGTTCGTCTTTTGCTCCGAGCATTTCTTCCATTTTTCCTATTATTTCATCAGGCTGAAAAGGCTTTGGAATATAATCGATATTTGCAAATTTGGCGATAAACTTTTCACCCACATCTTCCGCTTTAGAAGTTATGAGCAAAATAGGAACACCCAGATTCAGTTCGTTTCTGACTATTTTACAAAACTGAAAGCCGTTGACTTTAGGCATTATAAAATCCAGAAGGATAATGTCGGGTTTGTAATTTTTTACAAACTCAAGCCCTTCTTCTCCGTTATCGGAAAGTATCAAGTTGTATTCGTCATCATCAAAAATCATTTTAAAAAGTCTGTGCATAGTCTCGCTATCGTCGATAGCTAAAATTCTTGTCGGCATGTCCGCCCTCTTGTCGTGATTTTGTTATATTTTAATAAAATATAATTGTATATTTACATCATTATAGCATAGATATAAATATTTCAAATAAAAATCAATTAAATTTTTCTACTATAAGCTTATTTACAGAATCAGGAACGAATTTTTGAACATCACCTCCCAATCTCGCTATCTCACGAATCATGCTTGAACTCAGGAAAATATAGCTCATGTTGGGCATGAGGAAAACAGTTTCGCACTCTTCGTTGAGCTGTCTGTTCATAAGAGCTAGCTGAAGTTCATATTCAAAGTCTGAAACAGCTCTTAAACCCCTTAAAAGTACATTTATCTTTTTCTTCTGCATGAAATTGGCAAGCAGACAGTTAAACGGTTCAACATTTACATTCGGTATGTGCTCTGTAGCACTTATGGTGGAGCTAACCCGCTCTTCAAGTGTAAAAAGAGGGCTTTTCCCAGGATTTTCTGCGATAGCCACAAGCAGATGATTAAACATTTTTGAGCCGCGCTCAATAATATCGAGATGACCGTTGGTAAGAGGATCAAATGTGCCAGGATAAATTGCGGTCACTTTTCACCTCTGAATATCCGAATCATCGTGTCTCCGTATTTTCTCTCATCCGTTATTGTCATACCAGTCCAAGAGTAATCAAAGTTAGTAGTTATATGTTCCTCATATATCAGAATGCCATTTTTTTCAAGTGTTTCATTATTTTTTACCAGAGTAATAATTTCTTTTGGTGAATAAATACCGTAGGGTGGATCTATAAAAATTATATTATATTTTCTTTTTTTCCAACTTTTAAGGAATCTGCTGAAATCCTTTTTTGTAATCCCGAAGTTTTTCAAATCAATATCAGTAGTATTTTTTTTGACTAATGAAACATTTATGTCGACAAAATCCACCCATTCTGCACCACGGCTTAATGCTTCTATACCGAATATCCCGGAGCCTGCAAATAAATCCAGAACAGAAGCGGACAGTATTTTATCATGAATTATTGAAAATAAAGCCAGTCTTATTTTATCGGTAGTGGGCCTTATCCTGGAGGATTTCGGCAAAGTGATTTGTCTGCCCTTCAAATAGCCTGAAGTTACCCTCAATAAACTGCTCCCGGATGAATTTATAAATTTTGGACATATTTAACCGGCCGATATCATTTTCTTTCGCTATTTTATACAAAGAAAGCTTTTTTACAATAGATTTATAACCTGCCATGCGGTTGCAGTCTTTTGGTGAAATAATGTTGTCTCCGCTTTTGCTGAAATAAAGCATAAGAGCAAGGGTTCTTAATAAATCCCCAAATGCCGGATGAAAAGGACCTGCTTTGATCTCGGAATAATCAAGGTTCTCAGTGGGTATGCCGCTTCTAAGAATTTCTATGCCGTTGTTTATACATGCTGCAGTACAATACAGAGAAACCTGCAGTGCTTCACTGAGTGAGAGTGGGGTGTAGTTGCCGTCTTCATAATATTTCACCAGGGGTGTGTTTTTGAAAATAACAGTAGGATAAAGTCTGAAGGCCTGCGGCTTAAAAGACAGTATTTTTTCAAAACCGTACAGGAATTCATCAACGGAATCGCCATACAGTCCGGGCATCACCTGGGCTACTGTGTAAAAATTTTGACAACTCAATATTAAAGCTTCCTGAGCTTTAGCTGCATTATAGGGTCTTAAGTTAAGAGAGAGTGCTCTGTCGTTCAGAGTCTGGATTCCCAGCTCCACTTCTGTGACGCGATTTGTCTTCAGTTCGTCAATAATTCCTTTGTTTATACAATCAGGGCGGGTGGATACCCTTATCTTTTCGAATCCGTATTCTATGCTTATTTTATATAGATTTGTTCTTAACTCTGCAGACATACAGGTAAAGCTTCCGCCGAAAAAAGCAATTTTGCTAAAACTGCCTGAAGAAGTAACAGCTTTTATTTGTGAAAGTGCTGATTGAATAACCTCAGACTGACTAAATCCCGTTAAGCTGCTTTGATCACAGTAAAGACATTTGTTGATGCATCCTGCAAAAGGGATGAAAACAGGACAAATCTTACTCATCAACAATTTTTTTTAAAGCAGCCGCTGCTGCATTTTGTTCTGCTCGTTTCTTGCTTTTTCCCTTTCCATAGCCAAGAATGTCACCTTCTGCAGAAACGGCAATGGTAAAAACTTTGTCATGTTCCGGACCTTCTTCACTTATCACTTCATACTCAGGAAGGCATTCAAATTTCTTCTGTGTAAGCTTCTGCAGTTCAGTTTTATTATCCACGAAGGATCTGTTGCTGATGGTATCGTCTATTTTATTTACCATTAGATCCAATACAACCCTTTTAGCCTGCTTATACCCGTCGTCTATGTAAATTGCAGCAACCATCGATTCAAAAATATCACATAGAAGGGAAGGTTTCTCCTTTCCGCCGCTCTGGGCTTCACCTTTACCAAGTCTTACATAGCTTCCCAAATTCAGCGTAGCGGCTATTTGGGATAGAAAATCCTCGCTGACAAAATAGCCTCTGTACATGGAAAGTATGCCTTCATCGAAATTTTTGTATTCTTTTACCAGGTATTCGGACACGATTAATTGAAGCACAGCATCACCTAGAAATTCCAAACGTTCGTAGTTTCTGTTCAGGTTCTGCTCGTTTGAATATGAGCTGTGCGTTACCGCTTCAAATAGGATTTCTTTATTGGAAAAATTATAATTTATTTTTTCTTGCAGGCTATCAAGTATACTCATTATTCATATTTTTTGAGAATGAGAGTTGCATTAGTCCCGCCGAAGCCGAGTGAATTGGAGAGTGCATATTTTATATCTTTTTTAATGGCTTTTTGGGGGATATATTCAAGATCACAGTTTTCATCCCGGTTTTCAAGATTTGCAGTAGGAGGCAACACTCCGTTTTTCAGAGCCAAGGCCGAGTAAATAGCTTCAACACTGCCCGCAGCACCCAACAGGTGACCTGTCATCGATTTGGTTGAACTTATAAAAAGTTTTTTGGCGTGTTCTCCAAAAGCATTTTTTATAGCTCTGGTTTCGATTACATCATTATAAGGGGTGGCAGTACCATGAGCATTTATGTAGTCTATATCCTCAGGCGAAATCCCTGCATTTTTCAGAGCCATTAGAATGCAGCGCCTTGCACCGTCGCCGCTTTCATCCGGAGCTGTTATGTGGTAAGCGTCACTTGTCAGACCGTAACCGACAATTTCAGCTAAAATATTTGCACCTCTGTTTAAAGCGTGTTCAAGCTCTTCTATTATGATAACACCTGAACCTTCGCCCATCACAAAGCCGTCCCTGTCTCTGTCAAAAGGCCTGCTTGCTGCAGTTGGATTATCATTTCTTCTCGATAGGGCTTTCATGTTGGAAAATCCGCCCACGGCAAGTGGAGTAATAGCACTCTCTGAACCTCCTGCAAACATAATATCCGCATCGCTACGCTTAATTATCTGATATGCATCGCCGATGGCGTGGGCACCGGTGGCACAGGCCGTCACCACACTGCTGTTAGGACCTTTCAGACCGTATTTTATTGAAGTCATACCGCTTGCCATATTTATTATGGCTGAAGGTATGAAAAAAGGTGAAATTCTTTTCGGCCCCTTTGTCATTAATATTTCATGTGTATCTTCAATGGTTTTGAATCCGCCTATGCCGGAGCCGATAATTGTTCCAGCACGTTCGCTGTCTATTTTATTAATATCCAAACCTGAATTTTGAACGGCCAGTTCCGCTGCAGCAAGTGAGTAAATAATAAATTTGTCGAATTTACGGCAGTCTTTTTTATCAACAAAATCTTCCGGGGTAAAGTTTTTTACCTCACCGGCTATTTTTACAGGGAAATCGGAAGTATCGAAATGTGTAATTTCACCAATACCGCTTTTGCCAGACGTTATATTTTTCCAGTTTTCATCTATTCCAAGACCGACAGGTGTTACAAGACCTGCTCCGGTAATGACCACTCTTCTTTGCACAAAAACCTCCGTAAAAAGAATGGAAGAAGGTTTCCCTTCTTCTCTATTCTTTACTTCACATGTTTTTTGATATGTTCTACAGCGTCCTGAACAGTTTTGATTTTTTCCGCTTCTTCGTCAGGTATTTCCAGGTCGAATTCTTCTTCAAATGCCATAATCAGTTCCACTGTGTCTAAGGAATCAGCACCGAGATCATCAATAAATGAAGCTTCAGGTTTAACTTCTTCTTCATCGATATTCAACTGTTCCGCAATGATTTCTTTTACTTTTGCATCTACATCAGCCATTTTGTCCTCCTGTATTTATTAGCTTCATAATTGCTTCTATCCTAAATACATTCCACCGTTTACATGCAGAACCTGACCGGTTATATAGTCGGAATCCTGAGAAGCAAGAAATCTAACAGTACCGTTAATATCCTCCGGTTTTCCGAATTCTGCAAGTGGGATTTTGCTTTTCATATCCTGCTTTGCGTCATCTGTCAAGCTTTCTGTCATTTCTGTTTCTATAAAACCGGGTGCCACTGCGTTTACACGGATTCCCCTTGAAGCCAGTTCAAGGCTCAGTGATTTTGTGAGACCAACCAATCCGCTTTTACTTGATACATAATTAGCCTGTCCCACATTGCCGGTATAAGCTACCACACTGCTAATATTGATAATTTTACCGTAACGTTTTTTCATCATTGCCTTTGCGGCCAATTTAGAACATAAGAATGCACCTTTAAGATTAGTGTCAATGACATCATCAAACTCAGAAGTCTTCATTCTGATAAAAAGGTTATCTTTCGTTATTCCGGCATTATTAATTAAAATATCCACTTTGCCGAAATTATTCTCTATTTCCCTGAACATTTGCTTTACATCATCTTCTTTTGAAATGTCTGCCCTTGAAGTCATACAGACTCCACCGGAGGATTTGATAGACTCGGCAACTTTGTCAGCTTTTTCTTTACTGCTGGAATAATTTATGCAGACCCTGGCACCAAGTGCCGCAAAATCTTCCGCTAAAGATTTTCCTATGCCCTTGGATGAACCGGTTATAAGGACAACTTTGTCTTTAAACATTCAAATCCTCCAATTTGCCAAGATCATCTGTGCTGGATATATTTATGCAGTTTATTTTTCTGTCGATTTTTTTCATTAATCCGGTCAGAACACTTCCTGCTCCTACTTCTATAAAATTTTCCGTTCCGTCTGAGACCATCTTTAGAACAAGATCTTCCCATAAAACAGGGCTGGCAATCTGCTTAACAAAATTTTTATGGACGGTTTCCGCTTTCTTTTCTTTCTTTGCATTGACATTACTGTAAACGGGTGTGTTTAAGTCGTTTATGTTTATATCTCTTAAATAATTTTGCATATTTTCAGCCGCAGGTTTCATGAGGCTGCAATGGAAGGGTGCGCTTACAGGCAGCTTTACCGCTTTTTTTATGCCGTAGTCACTATATTTTTCAAGCGCCAACTCAATCGCTTCCATGCTACCGGCCAGAACCGTTTGTGCCGAAGAATTGAAGTTAGCGGGTTCAAATACTGATTGAGTTTCTTTGGAGATATCTCCGCACATTCTCAGGATATTATCCCTTTTTGCTCCCATAACAGCCAGCATACCGCCGGCGCCAACAGGCACGGCTTCCTGCATAAATTTACCGCGGTTATGAACAGCCTTGACAGCATCTTCGAAAGCCATACCTCCGGCAGCAACCACTGCAGTATATTCACCGAGGGAGTGGCCGGCATATCCTGTTATATCAGGAATCTTTTCTTTTATCGTTTCGAAAATTGCTATACTGGTTGTAAGTAGAGCAGGCTGGGCATTATATGTTAATGTCAGTGTTTTTTTGGGTCCGTTAAAAGTGATATCGGATAAGGAAAAACCCAGAGCCGTATCGGCAGCTGTGAAAATATCTTTTGCCGTCTGATAACTGTCGTAAAAATCTTTGCCCATCCCCACATATTGGGATCCCTGACCGGGAAAAATAATACCTGTACTCATAATACATATACCTCCGAAATTAAAGGGTAAAAGACATGGAACCCCACGTCAATCCGCCTCCGAAAGCCGCACTGACGATATTATCTCCTTGCTTGATTCTTCCGTCTTTTACGGCAAGATCCAAGGATGTGGGTATGGTTGCAGCGGACGTGTTGCCGAACTTATTTAAAGTAACAATCACTCTTTCGCTGCTCAGGCCGATGCGTTTTGCGGCTGCTTCTATTATACGGATGTTTGCCTGATGCGGGATGAACCAGTCCACATCTTCAGCTGAGAATCCGCTTTTTTTAACTGCAGTAGCGGTAGCTTCCGCCATTGCTGTTACTGCAATTTTAAAAACTTCGTTACCTTTCATTTTAATCAGTTCTGATTCTAAATTCAGTTCGTTTCTTTGTGAGAAAAAATTGGATCCAAGTACCGGCAATTTTAATAAATCAGCATGTTTACCATTGGCATACATATTTACAGTTCTGATTCCGGGGTTGTCTGACTTGGACGTTACAACTGCACCTGCTCCATCACCGAAAAGAATACAGGTGTTCCGGTCTTTCCAATCAACAAAGGATGAAAGTTTTTCAGCTCCGACAACTAATATATTGTCAGCCATACCGTTTTTGATTAAAGAATCAGCCACACCGACAGCATATATAAATCCTGTGCAGGCTGCACTCACATCAAATGCAAATCCCTTTTGTATTCCAAGCATATGTTGAAGACGGCATGCTCCGGATGGCATTACCGTATCGGGAGTAAATGTCGCCATTATTATACCGTCAATTGCACCGGTATTTATATTAGCGCTTTTTAATGCTTCTTTACATGCTTCAGCCGCCATTTCACAGCATGTTTCATTTTCAGCAATTCTTCGCTCCTGGATTCCCGTGCGTGTCATTATCCATTCGCTTGACGTGTCAACCATCTTTTCAAGGTCTTCGTTAGTTAGGATTTTATCGGGAAAAAACGAGCCTGTACCGGATATGCGTGAATAACTGTTCATGATTCACCTTTTTTTTTATGTTATGCTTTTACGGGGTGTTAATCTTCGGGTCTTATTTTGCGTATTCTTTCCTTAACATTGTTCCAAAAAGAGCCCGATTTGTCAACTTTTAAAAGCTCATAAGCTTCGCTTATATTTTCCTGAATATCCTTGTTTACGTTTTTGGATGCCAGTTCATAAGCGGTTTTGATACCGTTTTTTATCGCATTGGAGTTTGAGCTTCCGTGACCTATTATTACAACCCCGTTCACACCAAGTAGTGGTGCGCCTCCGTATTCTGTATAATCGGAGCGCTTTTTGATTCTCGTAAAAGCTTTTTTCGCTATAAGTGCTCCAATTTTTGAAACTACTGTCCGTTTTAATTCTTCTCTTAGAAGTTTTGAAATATACCAAGCTGCAGATTCACTGGCTTTAATAGCAACATTTCCGGCAAAACCGTCAGCAACAATGACATCTGCTGTTCCTTTGTAAATGTCCTTACCTTCAACATTACCTTTAAAATCAATCACTTTGCAGCTTTTTAAAATATGAAAAACGGTTTTGGTAAGTTCATTACCTTTCATTTCTTCTTCGCCAATACTCAGCAGACCTACCTGAGGTTTTTCAACATTCATAACTATCTTGGCATAGGCTGAGCCCATAATGGCGAACTGAAGATAGTGTAGCGGCTTGCAATCAACGTTTGCACCCACATCCAGAAGAATGGAAGGGTTTTTAGCCGTAGGCAAAACCGCACCTATGGCAGGTCTGTCAATGCCTTCAAGTGTTCTGAGAATAAGTTTTGAAGCTCCCATTACTGCGCCGGTATTGCCGGCACTGAAAAAAGCAGAAGCTTCGCCGCTTTTTACCATACCGAGACCAATATGAACAGAAGATTGTTTTTTTCCTCTCACTGCGCTGGAGGGGATATCTTCCATAGAAATGGTTTCATCTGCATGGACTACAAAAACGTTTTTATAGCGTTGCTTGTAGTCTTTGGGAAGCTCTTGTTCTACAAGTCGTTTGTCACCGACTAATATAATATTGGCATCGTAAAGTTGTGCAGCTTCAAGAGAACCCTTTACAACTTCATGGGGGGCGTAATCTCCCCCCATTGCGTCAACAACTATCCTCATAGCAGTTTAAAGTTCTTCTACTTCGATTATCTGTTTTTTATCATAATAACCGCAAGCAGTACATACATTGTGCGGAAGCTTAAGTTCTCCGCAGTTGTCACATTTTACACCCTGTCTTGCCTTTGCAGAGTGATGGCTTCTTCTTGAGCCTATTTTTGATTTTGACGTTTTACCCTTTGGTACGGCCATTTTTACACCTCGTTTCTGTTTTTATTTTCAAGCAGTTTCTTTAAATCCGCCCATCTATCGTCCTTTTCCTGCTCGCATGAGCAGGTATCATGATTAAGATTAATTCCGCAAATCGGACAAAGACCTTTACACTCCTGGTCACACAGTCTTTTTATCGGTCTGAGTAAGACTGCTTCCTGCGAAATGATTTCTTCCATATCTATGTATTCTTCGTTTACAAAATACAGACCCATATCTTCATCTTTAAGTTCAATCTCTTCTGCTTCTGTGTCAGAGTTGTTTTCTTTAACAATTTCTATGAGTATTTTTTCTTCAACATCCTCTGTAAAATCTTTAAGGCACCTGTCGCAGCTATCCTTGATCGTGATGTTTAAATTACCTGTTAATATATAATTTTCATTCACGGCATAAATCGTACCTTTAAAGCTTTTAATGTTAAACAGGCTTTCACTCGTTTCAAAATTGTCAGAAAAATTAATCTCCAAACCTTCTTCGGGGATTTTTTCAAAGTAAACACGCATTATTTAATCCTGCTCATCTCCATTAAATTATTATATAGATACAGCCGAAAAAGAGGCTGCAAATTTTACGGCAATATTTTATCACATCAGCCGATTCTATCGAAAAGTGCCAGGTAATATAGGGAATAGGGGGCACCTTGTCAACTACCAAAAATTTTGACAGGGGTTGTATTTAACAGCTGCCGAAGATTTTTGGTTATTTGTTTATCTAAACGGCTATTTGTTGGATTCTATGTAATTTACAATATTTTCAGCCAAATGTTTTACCGTCCATTCAAATCTTTCAACATCTTTTTCTAGTAGTGTCATGCGAAAGCCGGGCAGCGAGGTAAAAAAGGAAGTCATCGGGACTACACATATCCCTGAAGAAGCAAGAAGATAATATGCGAATCGTTTATCCATTTCAATATTACCGCTTGTTAGTTTCTCCACGTAGGTTTTTATTTCCGGGATATCTATAGGCAGAGTCTGTTTATTATTTAATACGGCTTCATTAAATACAATTGACATGTAAAAGGCACCGTTTGTTCTGCTTGTAACGATATAAGGCACGTCTTTAAGGATATTGTAAGCGATGTTTGACAGTTTCTCATAATGTCTTATCCTGTCTTTCAGGTACTTTTGATATTCAGGGTGTCCCAGCAGTTTGGGGATTGCCATCTGGGGAAATGTTGTGGAGCAGACTTCAGACATTTTCTGCTGCAGAATTGCGTCAACATATCTACAGAATTTCTCATCCTTATCAATATTGTAAACTTCCATCCAGCCGCATCTGGCACCCGGCCACGGATATTCCTTGGAAATCCCTTTCATGCTTATTCCCGGCACATCTCCTATGATATCAGAGAGTTGTACAGTTTTATGCCCGTTGTATGTTATGTTATGATAAATTTCATCAAAGACTAAAAACAGATCGTACTCTTTGGCTATTCTAACAATTTTTCTAAGCGTTTCTTCCGAATAAACGAAACCTGTCGGATTGTCAGGGTTGATTACCAGTATTCCGACAATTGAATTATGACTTTTTACTTTTCGCTCGAGCTCATTTATATCGGGTTCCCAGTTATTATAGGGATTAAGTCTGTAGGTATTCGGAGGAAAAGAAGCATGTAGTACTTCAGCCATGAAATGGGTGGAATAGGTGGGTTCCGGCATAATAATCCTTGCATCAACCCTTATGGAACTGTATGCCCTGGCAATTGCATCTCCCAGGCCGTTGAAGAAGATGATATCTTCCGGTGTTATTTTTATGTTTCCCCTCTTGTTTACCTTCTCAGCCAGATATTCCCTTGTACTGAGCACTCCTTTTGTTGGAGAATAGGCGAAGCTTAAATCGTCTTCCATTATTTCGGCGAGAATACTTTTCATCCATTCAGGAATCTTTTCCCCTTTTACCACCGGGTCACCAATGTTCTCCCAAATGACATCCACGCCTCTCTTTTTAAGCTCATTTGCGACATTTACTATATTTCTTATTTCATAGGTGAGCCCGCTCCCGCTTTTTGCTATATCAAAACGCATTTTGCACTCCATTAAACGGTATTCGTAATTTAACCCGAAACCATATTACAATTTTTTGTAAATTTCCATATATAATTTGTTTATAACTGCCTGTGGGTGTGTTTTTTAACATATTTGCAAGTTAAATCAAGTAAATTGTTGACCGCAGCCCTCCAATTTTTTAAGAGTCATGGCTATAGCGAAAGGTTTTTGGTGAGATAGTGAGGTGGTGAAATGGAGAAGTAGAGGCAGAGGTAAAGGTTGAAATTAAAAAAGTTGAACAGGTTGAGATGGTTGAGGAAGTTGATAAAGTCGTGTGCGCGATTTACACATTGACTACCTCAACTACCTCTAATACCTCAAATACTTTTAACTACTTCCCTTTTTCCTATCTTACTTAAATAGATTTATTTTTATCCGGTTATTTGTTATAAGATAAGGAATAAATAATTATTTGAGGATAATTGTGACACTTCAGCGGTTAAAGCGGACTCAGTATCTTAAAGCAGATATCAAAGCATGTTGGAATTTTTTTTCCGATCCCAAAAAGCTTGCAGAAATTACGCCGGGATGGCTTAGTTTCCGTGTTGTTTCTGATCTCCCCGAAGAAATGTATGCCGGACTGATTATAGAGTACAGGATTACTCCGTTAGCTTTTGTGAAAACATCCTGGGTTACTGAAATCACACATGTTTCAAAACCCTTCTTTTTTGTTGACGAGCAGAGGCTGGGGCCTTATAAATTCTGGCATCACAAACATTTTTTTGAAGAAAGCGGAGATGGTGTTATTATGACTGATGAGGTTCATTACAGTCTGCCTTTCGGTACTATAGGGGATATGGTGAACCGTTTTGTTGTAAGAAAAAAGCTTGCTGATATTTTTGATTACCGGTTTGAAATTTTGAAAAAGTTATTTTGAATAATGAACCTCTATCCTTGATTTATAATGCTTAATGTTTTAAGAAATGATAAATTCGAAATGGGGGAAATGATGAACGTTAAAGCTCTTGTTTTGGCTGCCGGCAAAGGGACAAGGATGAAATCAAAAAAAGCGAAAGTTCTTTTTGATGTCGCAGGCAAACCGATGATAGATTATGTGCTGGATACTGCTTTTGAAGTTTGCTCTGACGGGGCTGTTGTTGTCCTGGGTGAGGCCGTTGATGATATCAAATCTCATCTGCAGGCTTATTCAGCAGAATTTGTCTATCAAAAAGAACAGAAAGGGACAGCGGACGCCGTTTTAGCTGCTAAGGGCACTTTGGAAGATTATAACGGCAAGATTCTTATCCTCTGTGGGGATATGCCCATGGTGAGCAAAGAGAGTCTGAGGGCATTTATTGACAACTCAACTTCACCTGTCAACTTTATTAGTGTGAAAAAGAAAATTCCCGAAGGTTACGGAAGAGTGGTCAGGGGAGCAGATGGGTCCGTTATTAAAATTGTAGAAGAAAAAGATGCAAATTCAAACGAAAAGAAGTTGAAAGAGATTAACACGGGCATTTATATTGCTGACGCAAAGGAACTGTTCAAAAGGCTGGAGAATATTAACAATGATAATGCTCAGGGAGAATACTATCTGACCGATATTATAAAAGATGGGGCCGATATTTTTGTGGCTGAAGCAGAAGAAGAGTTCCTCGGGATAAATGACAGAGTGGCTCTGGCGGAAGCTTCAAAATTAATATGGCGCAAACGTGCTACTGAATATATGAAAAAAGGGGTCAGTATACTCGATCCTGACAGCTTTTATTGCGATGATTCTGTGGAGATCGACAGTGATGTGACTGTATATCCTAATGTAACTCTTTCAGGCAAAACCAAAATTGGGCAGGACAGTGTTGTCTATTCCGGTTGTAGATTGGTGGACAGTATTGTTGAAGAGAAGTGTGAAATCAAAGATAATTGTTTGATAACCGATTCCTTTGTGGGGAAAAGCTCCACTGTCGGACCCATGGCACACTTAAGACCGGGGAGCAAGCTTTATGGAAAAAACAAGATTGGCAATTTTGTGGAAGTGAAAAAGGCGGAAATACATGAAAACTCTCAAGCCAGTCATCTGACCTATTTGGGTGATGCATATATCGGGAAAGATGTAAATATCGGATGCGGGACAATAACATGCAATTATGACGGAATCAACAAACATAAAACGGTTATTAACGACGGTGTTTTTGTGGGAAGTGACGTTCAGTTTGTCGCCCCTGTTGAAATAGGCAAAGGTGCCTTGATTGCAGCCGGTTCGACGGTTACAAAAAATGTCCCGGATGAATCACTTGCTATTTCCAGAAGTGAGCAGGTTAATAAAGAGGGATGGGTGAAAAAACGTAAACAAATTTTTTCCGGGGAGAAATAGATATGTGTGGTATTGTGGCTTATATAGGTGAAAAGAGCGCTTACGATATACTTTTGGAAGGGCTTGAAAGGCTTGAGTACAGAGGGTATGACTCTGCAGGTCTGGCACTGCTTGATGAATCTGAGAATACTATAAAAACGGTAAGAAGTGTAGGTAAATTGAAAAATCTGAGGGAAAAAACCAGCAGCACTGATTTTAAAAGTAAAACCGGCATTGGACATACCAGATGGGCTACACATGGAAAACCGACATCTTACAATGCCCATCCTCATGTGTCTAAAGGTCTGGCTTTGGTTCACAACGGTATTATTGAAAACTATCTTCAATTGAAAAAAGAGTTGACCGATAAAGGTTATGTTTTTCAATCTGAAACCGACTCGGAAGTTATTGCCCATCTTATACACAGCTATCTGAACGGCGATATTCTTGAAGCCGTAAGAAAAGCTACGAGCAAGCTGAGCGGAGCATTTTCTGTTGCAGTCATAACGGAAGAAGACCCGGGCAAAATTATTGCAGCCAGAAATGACAGCCCTCTTGTATTAGGGGCGGGCGAAGGAGAAAACTTTGCTGCCAGTGATATCCCGGCGGTCTTGAGCCATACTAGAAATTTTATTTTTATGGAAGATGGAGATATAGCTGTTTTGCAGAGAGATTCCATCGAAATTTACGATAAAAATCATGAAAAGGTTGAAAGAGAGAGGAAATGTATTGACTGGAATCCGGTTATGGCTGAAAAGGCCGGGTTCAAACATTTTATGCAGAAAGAGATATATGAGCAGCCCAGGGCTGTTACAGATACGTTGAGAGGTAAGTACTCTCTTGAAGAATCGTTAATCAGACTGCCTGAACTGGATGAAATAAGCGGAAAACTGAAAGAGGCAAGCAGAATTCACATCGTTGCCTGCGGGACAAGCTGGCATGCAGGTCTTGTGGGCAAGTTTCTTCTTGAAAAATTTGCCGGTGTGCCCGTGGAAGTGGATATTGCATCCGAGTACAGATACAGAGATACAATTCTGGATGAAGGGGTGGTTTTTCTTGCCATTACCCAGTCGGGGGAGACTGCCGATACACTGGCAGCAATGAGAATGGCAAAGAAGAAAGGGTGCAGCACTTTGGCTATATGCAATGTTCTTGGCTCCTCGGTATCCAGGGAAGCTGACGGGGTGATATATACCCATGCCGGCCCTGAGATCGGTGTTGCCTCAACAAAAGCTTTTACAACCCAGATAACCTGCTTGTATATGCTGGGCATATACTTGGGACAGATCAGAAATACGATGAACGAGAAATCAAGAAGTGAATATATACACAATCTTCTCGGAATTCCCGAACAGATGGAGTATGTATTGAATAAGGACAAAGAAATTGAAGATATTGCAAAAGATTTTAAAGATTATGATGATTTTCTTTTTTTAGGAAGACACCTTAACTATCCTGTTGCACTCGAAGGGGCTCTGAAACTGAAGGAAATATCTTACATACATGCAGAAGGCTATCCCGCCGGGGAGATGAAGCACGGCCCTATTGCTCTTATAGATGAAAACATGCCTGTGTTTGTTTTGGCGACGCATTCCCGGGTATATGACAAAATTGTATCGAATATTGAAGAGGTGAAGGCCCGTGACGGTATTGTTATTGCAACTGTTACGGAAAATGATACTTCTCTTGCAGACAAGTGTGACGCTGTTATCAGTATTCCCGAGACAGCTGAAGAGGTTAGTGTGTTTTTAAATACAGTTGTTACACAATTTTTTGCCTATCATTGTGCCCGTTTGTTGGGTAATGATGTCGATCAGCCGCGGAATTTGGCAAAAAGCGTAACTGTGGAGTAATGGTGATACAAAAAGCCAAACGGTGGTTGAACAGTTTTTTTGGCGAACACGAAGATATGTATATGGCCGGTGTTGCTGTACTTATTGGTGTAGCAGCCGGTTACGGGAATGTAGTTTTTAGGTATTTGATAGCTTTTGTTCAGGATTTTTTCTATGGAACAAAGGATGAATTCCTTTTAGAAGCACTCATCCACACTCCTGTTTACAAGATTGTTCTTATTCCGGCTCTGGGCGGACTGATAGTTGGTATGGTGGGGCTTGTTTTTAAATCTGCAAAAGGACACGGTGTTCCGGATGTGATAAAAGCAATAGCCCTAAATTTGAAGATTAGTCCGTTTGTGGCCGTTGTAAAAAGCTTCACTTCTGCGATTACACTTGGTACCGGCGGTTCTGCAGGAAGAGAGGGACCTATCATACATATAGGTTCTGCACTGGGTTCCGGTGTGGGGAAAATATTCAGCTTTTCCACCAGAAGAATGAAAACGGCTGTTGCATGCGGTGCGGCAGGGGGACTGGCCGCAACCTTTAACGCTCCTATCGGGGGGGCGATGTTTGCAGCGGAAGTGTTGCTTGGTGAATTCGGCATCAGAACTTTCAGCCCGATTATCATATCTTCCGTTATTGCAACTGTCGTTTCAAGAGGACACCTGGGCAATGTTGTAACTTTCGATGTGCCTGAATATCATTTGAGACATTTTATGGAGCTGCCCCTTTATATGGTATTGGGCTTTGTCTGTGCCATTGTTGGTGTTTTTTTCATACGTTTTTTTTACAAAACCGAGGAAACCTTCGATAACCTTAAAATTCCTTCTTTCTTAAAGCCTGCTTTGGGAGGGCTTTTGCTCGGGATATTGGCTATATATTCACGTGAGATTATGGGTGTCGGTTATGACACAATAAATCAAATACTTGCATCAAATCAGGTTGGACTGGCGCTCATATTGATTGTGTTCCTTAAAATTCTTGCAACATCTCTAACATTGGGATCCGGAGGGTCAGGTGGTTTATTCGTCCCTGCACTTTTTATAGGGACGGCAACCGGCGGAGCTCTGGGGTGGATTTTTAATGCTGCTTTTCCAGGCATTACCTCTTCCAGCGGAGCATATGCTTTGGTTGCAATGAGCGCTATGCTCGGTGCAACCATAAGAGCCCCTTTAACTGCTATACTTATAATTTTTGAGATAACCCAGAGTTATGAAATTATTTTGCCATTGATGTTTGCTACGATTATTGCGAATGTTGCTGCCAACTGGCTGGAAAAAGAATCTATTTTTTCCTGGATTCTTGCCAAGGAAGGTATCAATATCAGAAAGGGCACTGAAGAAAGAATAATGTCCGAAATAAGAGTTGAAGATATAATGCTCAGGGATATTGTTACATTCAAAGAAACCTCCAATTTCAAAGAGATTACTGAAGGTATAAAAAGGGCCGACCATATTTATTATCCGGTGTTGAACGATAGAGGATATCTGACTGGAATTATGTCGCTTGATAATATAAAAAATGTGATGTTTGAAAAAGGGCTGGAGGAAATAGTAGTGGCCGGCGAGATTTGTACAAAAGATGACTTAATATATGTTTACCCTGAGGACAGCCTTGCCACCGCTTTGAAAAAACTGGGTATTAAAGATCTGGGGGCGCTGCCCGTTGTTGAAAATATAAACGGTAATCTGAAGGTAAAAGGATTGCTGAGAAGAAGTGATATAATTTTAGCCTATAACAAAGCTCTTGCAACGAGTGTTTAGTAATTTGTTTGGAATAAAAGGAGATATATGCCTCAGACAGCTGACAGACTGAATAAAGAACAAAGGGCTGCCGTTGAATATACGGGCTCACCGCTGCTTGTAATTGCCGGAGCAGGAACCGGCAAAACAAAGGTGATTGTCCATAAGATTGCATATCTGATTGATAATATAGGTGTTAACCCTGATAATATTTTGTCGGTTACTTTTACCAATAAAGCAGCCTGGGAAATGAAATCGCGGCTTAAGAATCTTGTGGGTGAAAGAGCGGACGGTGTGTGGATGGGCACATTCCATTCCATATGCCTGAGAATACTTCGACGCGAGACGCACAAAACTGTTCTTAAAAGAGGGTTCGGAGTTATTGACCAGGATGACAGGCTCTCAGCACTCAGAACCGTTGTGAAAGAACTGAATATCGACAGTAAAAAATATTCTCCGAAACAGTATATGTGGCTGATCAGCAGTTTTAAAAATACTATGGAATATGTGGAAGGTGAAGAGCCTGAAGAATTCATTTACAGGTTTCCCGAAGTTTTCAAAGCCTACCAGCAGTACCTTTCTTTTGCAAATCTCGTGGATTTTGATGATATGCTTGCCCTTGTCATAAGGATTTTTCAGGAAAACGATGAAGTGCTTACATTTTACAAAAATATTTTCCGGTATATAATGGTCGATGAATATCAGGATACAAATTATATACAGTTTTTCTTTTTAAAGCTGCTTTCAGGTGAATATGGCAATATTTGTGTGGTGGGTGACGATGATCAGTCTATTTACGGCTGGCGTGGCGCTGAAATAAGAAACATTCTCGATTTCGAAAAACATTTTTTTGATGTTAAAATAATAAAGCTTACCGAAAATTACAGGAGTTCACCGAATATCCTTTTTACAGCCAATACACTTATTGCCAACAATAATTACAGAAAGGGTAAAAACCTTTCCCCGGTAATCGATAAAATGGGAAATATCATGGTTAAAGAATGTCATGATGAGCAGGATGAGTCAATTTTTGTCATTAACGAGATTGAGCGTATGCTGGATCAGGGAATTCCTTTTTCTGAAATAGCTATTCTGTACAGAACCAACGCCCAGTCCCGAGCTTTTGAGGTGGAACTTAACAAAAGGGGGATACCCTACAAGGTTATCGGCGGCATCAGTTTCTATTCCAGAAGGGAGATAAAAGATCTCCTGGCATATTTGAAACTTTCTGATAACCCGTATGATATAGATTCCCTGAAACGTTCCGCCAAAAATCCGCCTAAGGGAATAGGAAACGTAATTATTCAGAGAATTATCGACTATGCAACGGGTAATGGTACGGATCTTATATCGGCAGCAAAAGAGATCGCTTCTGTTTCAAAGGGAAAAACCGCTGCCAATTTAAAGTTTTATACCGATATCCTTGATGATATGCAGCAGTACGAAAATATAGCGGACAAGATTAAGGTTATTTTGAACGGAAGTTCGTACGGTAATTATCTGAAACAGTTTGAGGAGCAGAATGACGCAAATAAAAGGATAAACAATATAGACGAACTTATTAATGCAGCTGCTATTTTTGATGAAAGTTATGAGGAGTCTGACTTGTCTGAGTTTCTTTCCACAACCACACTGACAACTTCCACCGATGAAAGTGCCGGAGATTCTGTAAGTCTTATGACTCTTCATTCAGCCAAAGGACTGGAATTCGATTCGGTATTCCTGACCGGCCTTGAAGAGGGTTTGTTCCCGTTGTTCCGCTCAATGGATAACGAGTGGGAGCTGGAAGAGGAAAGACGGCTCTGCTATGTAGGTATTACCAGGGCAAAAAGCAATCTTGTTTTTACCTATACGAATACCCGTATGGTTTACGGGAAAAGGCAGTTTTGCAGACCTTCGATGTTTCTGGATGAGCTGGAAATAAATGACAATGATGAACAGGAGGCAGATATCAGTTCCACGGAAAGTTATGAAAAGAAGCTAAAAGCAAATACAAGAGTATTTCACAGCAAATACGGTGAGGGGATTGTCCTTAATGTTAAAGGCGTGGGGGATAAAGTAAAAGCAGATGTTTTTTTCCAGAGTTCAGGGCTCAAAAAAATGCTTGCCGAAAGTCTGGAAATATTTTAGGTACTTATTGTTTACACTCTGTAAATTTTGCGTAGAATAGATTTTCTGTTAATCAATAAAGCGGAGGATAATGATGTCAAAAATTATCGATAAAAAAGATGTTCTGCATATAGCTGATCTTGCCCGGCTGCAATTTTCTGAAGAGGAGGCTGAGCGGTTTACCGATGAGCTCAACAATATTCTCGATTATATACATAAACTGGATGAGCTGGATACTTCTAATGTTGAACCCACATCCCATGCCCTTGATATCTCCAACGTTTTCAGAGAGGATGAAAAGAAGGATCAGCTTAACAATGAGCAGGCGCTCAAAAATGCTCCGGATAAAGAGCAGGGACATTTCAAGGTACCCAGAGTTATTGCAAATTAATAAAATCTACAGGAGTTATTGATGAATCTACTGAATGCAGATCTGAAGACATTGAAATCTTATCTGGAGGACGGCAGAATTTCTTCAAAGGAACTTGTGCAGTTTTATCTCGATAGAATTAACAAGTATGATGACAAACTTAAATCTTTTGTTTCCATTAATGAGGATGCACTAACCGAAGCGGAAAAAATAGACGAGAAAAGGCGTAACGGTGAGAAATTGCCGCCGATGGCCGGAATTCCGATAGCTTTGAAAGATAATATGGTAACAAAGGATTTAAGAACCACCTGTTCGTCGCATATTCTGGAGAATTTCGATCCCGTTTACGACGGGACTGTTGTAAGGCAGCTGAAAGAAGAAGGTTTTATTATACTCGGAAAACTCAATATGGATGAATTTGCCATGGGCTCATCCTGTGAATCCTCCTATTTTGGTAAAACAAAAAATTCATGGGATATTGAAAGGGTTCCCGGCGGCTCGAGCGGAGGTGCCGCCGCTGCAGTGAGTGCGCGCTTGATTCCCGCATCACTGGGCAGTGATACAGGCGGTTCGATAAGGCAGCCGGCTTCCTTTTGCGGTATTGCCGGATTTAAGCCCACTTATGGCAGAGTCTCTAGATTCGGCCTGGTTGCTTTTGCATCAAGTCTTGATCAAATCGGCCCTATGACGTGGAACGTTCAGGACAGCATAGAGTTGATGAAAATTATCGGAAAACACGATAAAAACGATTCCACCTCTGCAGCCAAAAACGCATTCAAACCTTATGAGAAAAAGCTTGATAGTCTTAAAGGTATAAAGATCGGTGTCCCCGAGGAATATTTCAAAGAAGGGCTGAGCCCTGAAGTTGAAAAGTCTGTAAAGGATGCCATAAAACAGTTTGAATCCCTTGGCGCAGAAGTTATCAATATAAGTATGCCCCATACGGATTATGCCGTTTCCGTATATTATATTCTTGCCACGGCCGAGGCTTCAAGCAATCTGGCACGTTATGACGGTGTCAGATACGGATACAGAGCCAAAGCTGAAAATCTGGCAGAGATGTATGTGAAAACGCGCTCTGAAGGATTCGGTGATGAGGTTAAAAGGCGGATAATGCTCGGTACATATGTGTTAAGTGCCGGCTATTATGATGCTTATTATTTGAAGGCACAGAGAGTCAGGACTCTTATCAAAAATGATTTCCTTGAGGCTTTTGCAAAAGTCGATGCAATTGTTGCGCCAACTTCCCCTACAACTGCCTTCAAAATTGGAGAGAAGGTGGAGGATCCTTTGAGCATGTATCTGAGCGATATCTTTACCCTTTCCCTGAACCTTTTCGGCGGATGCGGCATTTCAATTCCTTGCGGTTTTGACAGCAATAATCTTCCCATAGGTCTTCAGATACTCGGCAATTATTTTGACGAGGCAAAGATTCTGGAAATTGCAGGCTGTTACCAGGAAAATACGGATTGGCACACAAAAATACCTCCTGAATTTGAATAAAAATTTGATACGCAATGAGGAAACAGCGGATGGATTTTATCGACAAAATCTTTTTTTACGGTTCATTGAAATCGGACGGCCCTTTTTACAGAATGTATTCGAAGAATGTTCTTTTTAAGAATAAGGCGTATACCTATGGGAAAATGGCTATGTACAAAGAAACTTTTCCGGCGCTGCTGGATGATGAGGTCTCAATAGTATATGGTGAACTGTTTACCGTTTTTAATGTGAAAGATGTTCTGATGGTTCTGGATAATGTGGAAAAATATCTGGATAGAATAAGTAAAACAGTATGGATTTTACCTGAAGGTAAGAATGAATCTGAAAACAGGGAGCCCAAATCGATTACTGCCTGGGTGTATATTTACAGGGGAGATATGAGTCACATCTCTCATTTGGATATACAGGAATGGGATAACAAACAATTAAAACTGTAGTGAGGTTATAGATGAATTATGAGGCTGTGATAGGACTGGAAGTACACGTTCAGATGGGAACGGATACAAAAATATTCTGCTCATGCTCCACCAACTTTGGAGCGGAACCGAACAGCAACGTATGTCCGGTTTGCCTGGGCATGCCGGGTGTATTGCCGGTGCTTAATAAGAAAGCTCTGGAATATGCAATGACAGCCGGACTGGCTCTTAACTGTGAAATTCAGAAATCCAGCGTTTTCGCGAGAAAAAACTATTTCTATCCGGATTTGCCCAAAGGTTATCAGATATCGCAGTATGAGCTCCCATTATGCCTGGATGGCAAAATGACAATCAATCTGGAGGACTACTCAAAGGACATTGGTATCACCAGGATACATATGGAGGAAGATGCCGGTAAATCCATTCACGGTGAAAATCTCGGTGATTATTCCGCATCCTATGTGGATTTAAACAGAACAGGGGTCCCTCTTATTGAGATTGTTAGTGAGCCTGATATGAGGACAGGCGAGGAAGCGAAAGCTTATCTTCAGAAGCTTAAAGCCATATTACAGTATGCCGGTGTTTCCGAGTGCAATATGGAAGAAGGCTCACTAAGGTGCGATGCCAATATTTCCATACGTCCTGAAGGGCAGAAGGAGTTCGGTGTAAAAACAGAAATCAAAAATATGAATTCTTTTAAGAATGTTCAGAAAGCCATTGAGTATGAGATTAAGCGTCAGACTAAGGTTTTAAGCGAAGGCGGGCATATTGTTCAGGAAACGAGATTGTGGAATCCTGATAAAAATATGACGATTGCCATGAGAAGTAAGGAAGAAGCTCATGATTACAGGTATTTTCCGGATCCTGACCTGATACCTGTCAAGGTGGATGATGACTGGATTGAGCGTGTCAGAGAAAGATTGCCCGAACTGCCGGATGAAAGGAAGACCCGTTTTAAAAAGGAATACAGCCTGCAGGAATATGATGCGGAAGTACTGACATCATTTAAGGCATATGCTGACTATTTTGAGGAGTGCATTAAAAGTCATAACAATCCCAAAATAATAGCCAACTGGATTATGTCGGAAATTTTGAGGGTTGTTAATGAGAGAAGCTGCGAGATTTTTGAAATTGGAATAAAGCCTTCCATGCTTGGTGAGCTTGTAAAGTTAATAGATGATAATACAATCAGCGGCAAAATAGCCAAGGACGTTTTTGAAATCATGCTTGAGAGCGGGAAATCTCCTTCAGAAATTGTTAAGGAGAAAAACCTTGCCCAGATTTCCGACAGTTCCGAACTGGAAAATATTGTGAAGCAGGTGTTTGAAGAAAATCCTGATGAGCTGGAGCGCTTTAAAAACGGTGAAAAAAAGCTGCAGGGTTTCTTTGTGGGGCAGGTGATGAAGAAAACAAAAGGTCAGGCAAATCCAAAACTGGTTAATCAGCTGATAGCAAAATTGAGTAATTAGGAGTTTGATATGCTGAAAAAGATCGATCATATCGGGATAGCGGTAAACTCTCTGGAAGATGCAGTTAGGTTTTATGAGATTTTGGGTGTTAATGTTACTTCCAGTGAAGAAGTCCCTTCGCAAAAGGTAAAAGTGGCTTTTATCAAACTGGGAGATTCCAATATTGAGCTGCTTGAGCCCACAAGCGAGGACAGTCCTGTTGCCAAATTCCTGGATAAAAAAGGTGAAGGGATACATCACTTGTGCTATGAGGTGAAAGATATCTCTGAGTCGCTTGATGTTATGAAAAAGGAAGGCATGAAACTCATAAATGAAGAGCCGGTAAAAGGCGCCCATGGTAAATTGGTGGCGTTTGTCCATCCTAAATCGGCCAACGGTGTTCTTACCGAACTGTCTCAACCAGCAGTTTAATCTTAAAAGATTATTATAATAAAAAAGGCAGCCCTTTGGCTGCCTTTTTTTTGTTTACAGTTTCAGACCTTTGAATAAGTACAAAAGGTCATCCCGAACTTGTTTCGGGATCTTTTGTTATCAATAAGTTATGAGACCCTGAAACAAGTGATTACCTGCGGTAAATTTCTCAGCCCAAAGGCTGATGCTACAGTGTGACAGTAAGGCAATGATTCAAAGGTCTCAGTTTGATATGATTATTTGATTGTACACTTGCCGTTTTCGTAGTTAGAGAGTTTTGAATAATGTACTTTTATAAATTTTACCACCCCTTAATCCCCTCCTAACTCTTTGATAGGAGGGGAGATGAAGCTCCTCCCCTAATTTAGGGGAGGCTGGGTGGGGTACTTATTCAAAGGTCTCGCATCGTGAATTCGTGTCGTATCAGGAAAAAGGGCATAATAATACCCATAATACAAATTTATGTCCTGGTCTTTTGTAATATTTCTTTAATTTTTCCTACAGGGGGCAGCGGTTTGCCTTCATGAACGACAACTTCGTCTATTACAAGCCCTGGCGTGGCCATAATATATTTGTTTATTTCGGAAATGTCTTTTACATAATCCACATAAGCATCGCTCATCCCAAGCTCTTCTACTGCTGCAAGTGTAGACTTATGCAGCGCCTCACAGTTTTTGCATCCCGGACCTAATACTTTTATTTTCATAATTTCCTCCTTTTTAATATATGTAAGGTTTAGTCTGTGTAGTCTTTTCAGTATAAAGATGTTTGAATAATCGAACCATTATATGTTTTACCACCCCTCCTAAATCTCTGATAAGATGGAATTTAGTCCCTCCCCTAATTTGTAGGGGAGGTTAGGTGGGGTATTTATTCAAAGCTCTTATATACTGCTTAAAATCTTTACCCTCAGAACGTCCCGTAAATAATACCCGCTATTGTAGACATAACAACAACATGTATAACATAAACAACCGTTTTCCGGGTTCCGATAACACTTCTTATCACCAGCATATTGGGCAAACTGAGTGACGGGCCTGCCAACAGTAAGGCAAGAGCGGGACCTTTACCCATACCGGAGCCGATAAGACCTTGCAGAATAGGTATTTCTGTGAGGGTTGCAAAGTACATGAATGCTCCGACAATGGAAGCAAAAAAGTTGGCAAACAAACTGTTGCCACCGACAAGTCCTTCCACATATTGTGATGGTATTATACCTTCATGCCCCGGGCGCCCGAGGAGAAAACCGGCTACAATGACACCGATGAAAAGAAGGGGCAAAATCTGTTTTGAAAATCCCCACGTTTCATCCAGCCAGGTAACTCTTTTTTCCTTATCCATTCCTGTAAATGCTATCGTGATAACAACAGCGAGTGAAACTGCTGTCAAAGGCCATTTATAATTGAAAATCAGGGCAAATATACCGACGCTTGATGCCGGTTTTGCCCATGTTGCAAATATTAAAACACCTATGAGCGCAATAAAAAATATAAATGTCTGCACCGGATGTCCGTATTCGGTACTGATCTCACGTTTGGGCGCGTTCTCATGCCTTTCTTTTTCATCATTTCTGAAAATACAAGCCATTGATAATCCTATAACTATTGCAAACACTATAGCACCGATCGCTCTGGCAAGTCCCATCTCAAATCCTAAAACCCTTGCAGTTAACACAATTGCCAGAATATTTATAGCAGGTCCGGAATAAACAAAAGCCACTGCAGGCCCAAGTCCGGCCCCTCTGGAATATATCCCTGCAAAAAGAGGGAGGATTGTACAGGAACAAACAGCCAGTATAGCTCCGGATACTGATGCAACTGAATAGGAAACTATTTTTTTGGCTTCAGCTCCGAAATATTTTATTACAGATGCCTGAGAAATAGTGGCGCTCATGGCTCCGGCAATAAAAAGGGCAGGCACAAGACATGTAAGTGTATGCTCCCTGACATATTCCTGGAGCATGAAAAATCCTTCCAAAATTGCCCCGGAAACTGACGGGGTATCAAAATCCACAAAATAAACGTAGACAAAAATGAGCAAAATAGTTAAAAATTTGTTTCTTTCTTTCATCAGCGTCCCCTGCTGTTTTAATATCTGGAAAAGAATAATATGTTTTCATTGTATAGGTGTCAAGTATATTTTTATATATAACGAAATATATAGATTGTTTTTTATTTGTATTAGGTTATCTCCCAGTTAAAAAGTATGCTTAGGTTATGAAGTTGTTTTGCATTTAACGTGGCAGACGCCTTGTATTGTGTTCACGGCAAAGGGGAAATATTTATCCTTAAGTTTTAAAGCCACGTGCACCAAACCAATCAAAACCGGCACTTCCACAAGCGGTCCTATGACAGCGGCAAAAGCCTGGCCGGAATTAATGCCGAAAACAGATATCGCCACGGCGATAGCAAGCTCAAAGTTGTTGGATGCGGCAGTGAAGCTCAGAGTCGTTGTTTGTTCATATGTTGCGCCGATTTTGTACGACATAAAAAAAGAAACGAGGAACATAATCACAAAATACAATAATAACGGAATTGCAATTCTGATTACATCAAACGGAAGCTTTATGATATAATCCCCTTTGAAAGAAAACATCACAAATATTGTAAAAAGTAGAAAGACCAGAGTTAAAGGGCTTATTTTCGGGATAAAAGTGTTTTCGTAAGCTTCTTTTCCCCAGACCTTTAATCCTATAACTCTGGATAAAATTCCCGCGATAAAAGGAATACCAAGATAGATAAAAACACTTTTGGCAATCTGTGGCATTGATATATCCACAATTGTACCTTCAAAACCGAACAGAGCAGGCAGAAATGTTATAAAAACATATGCATATACTGTAAAAAACAATACCTGAAATACCGAATTAAAAGCCACCAATCCCGCGCAGTATTCCGTATCACCTTTTGCAAGGTCATTCCAGACAATGACCATTGCAATGCAGCGGGCAAGTCCGATAAGAATGAGGCCTATCATATATTCATTGTACCCGGACAGGAAGGTAACAGCCAGCAGAAACATTAATATCGGTCCGACTATCCAGTTTTGCACCAACGACAAAGCCAGCACCTTCACATTTTTAAAAACATGAGTCAGCTCTTCATATTTTACTTTTGCAAGGGGAGGATACATCATCAGAATGAGACCAGTCGCAATGGGTATATTAGTAGTTCCCACACTCAGCTTATCTATTGCATCGGCAATTCCCGGGAAAAAATAACCGGAGGATACTCCCACTATCATCGCCAGAAATATCCACAACGTTAAAAATCTGTCCAGAACACTCATCTTTTTTGCAACGGATTCTTTAGCCATAATATCCTCCTGAATCAAATAATTTTGGATAATTTGTTTTTTATATAATTTTTTATTTCATCACGTATTTTTCTGAATTGCCCGAGTATCTCTTCTTCACTTCCCCTTACCTGAGCAGGGTCTTCAAACCCCTTATGTATTATCTGCGCTTTTTTAAAATACATGGGGCATGTTTCGCCCGCATGACCACAGACGGTAACAACCACATCAAAATCTATTTCGTTTACATCATTCAGTGTCTTTGAATAATGTTCCTTCATATCGTAACCATCCTCTTTCATCACTTTCAGCATATAGGGGTTAAGCCCGTGTTTCTCCAGCCCGGCCGAAAATACATTACAGTTTTCCAGATAATTTTTTCCGTATGCCTCAGCCATCTGACTCCTGCACGAATTACCCGTGCATAGAAATAAAAGTTTTTTTGTAGTTATCATTTAACTCTCCTGCAGCAAGTTTAGAAAGTATAAAAGCTGATATAAGATTATTTTGCAAAAGTCAATTATGTTTTTATTGATATCGAAATGATGTCAAATCCTATTTGTTATAAATAAAAATTGACAATATTTTCCATTGCAATATCTTAAATTTATGAATAGAAGAATTTTCCTCAGATATCTTTTGGTGAGCGGAGCCTTCTTTGTATCCAGCAGGATGAAAGCTTTAGCTGCTTTCGGTGATTTTATCAATCCATGGAGGATAAGGACTGTTGAAGGGGGGACACCTGAAATAGATATGGACAAGTTTTCGCTCTCTGTTACCGGTTTGGTCGAAGAAAGGCGGAAATTCGCATATTCCGATCTGGAAAATTTGACAGATACTTCTTACCGTGAGGATTTCAACTGTGTTGAAGGTTGGAATGTACCGGATCTTAAATGGGAAGGTGTCAGCCTTAATAAAATAATAGAGATTGTTAAACCCTATAAAAAGGCAAAATATATTAATTTTTACTGTTATGGTAATAAATATACCGAATCCATTCCTATCTCAGAGGTTAAAGACAGATATATTCTGGCGTTAAAAGTAAACGGTGAAAAGCTGGAGCCAAAGCACGGATTCCCCGTGAGACTTTTCTACCCGGACAGATACGGTTATAAAAGTGCAAAGTGGATAAAAAAGGTAGAGTTTTCTGATATTAAAGTCCCCGGTTTCTGGACAAAAAGAGGCTATTCTTACGACGGTAAAATTCTGGGATAAAAAATTTACCTTTAAAGATGCTGCTTTATTCTTCAGAGACAGGTACAAGTTTTGAAAATTCCGGTCTGTAAAAAACAGTTCCCGTAATTCCACCCATGTGCTCAGAATCCAGAGGCAGAATCATAAAAGCATTGTCTGCTACATCCCACTGGCACTGGAGACCCTGTTTGCTTGCTGGAGTAAAGCCGAATTGCGAATAATACTCAGGATAGCCGAGCACTGCGATAAAAGGATAGCCGGCCTCTGAAATTATTTCAATGCTTTCTTCCATTATTTTTCTGCCTATTCCTTTCTTTTGATAAGCGGGAAGCACCGCCATCGGTCCCAATGCCGCTCCGGTCAATTCGTTTCTGTGTGAATTTATTTTGCAGGGTGTATATAAAATGTGACCCACGATGAGGTTACTCAGAAGGGCCACAAGGGAGATAATTATTCTGTCATTTTTTCTTAATTCACTTATGAGTTCTGCTTCCTCCTTTCTCCCGAAAGCTTCATGGTGAAGTCTGTAAATTTCATCGTAATCCCTTTCCTGTTCTTCTCTGATTATCAGTTTCATATCTCCCCGCATTGTTTGTTGCCTTTATTATATTATATCAGAAAAAATCCGTTTTTTTCAAATTTTTAAAATATATGTAAAGCAGGATAATTTACCGGTAGTTTTCTGGATTATACGGTAAGTATTTTATACTTCTATTTTTCTGCAGATTCTGTTATGCAATTTATATGTACCTGCTTGAATTATTTTGTACTAACGCCCGGAGCTGATGTTGAAAACTTTTTTCTTACTTACTTTGATAACTCTTTCTGAAGCAACTATAGGGGTTTTTGTTAAACTTACAAAAGGTTTGATACCCATACAAACGCTGAATTTTTATGCACTTACGCTTGCCGCTATTTTTTTAATGTCAGCGATGCCCATTGCAACCGGGGATAAATTTAAATTTCCCAAAGACAATTTGAAGGATACCGCAGTTATAGGCTTTTTGATTGCAACACAAATTAGTGTTTTTAATTTTGCCATGACGCTGGTTCCGATTGCCAATGCAGTAATATTCTGGAGTGTGGCGCCGTTTTTTACTTTTATATTTTCCGCACTGTTTCTCGGTGAGAAGGCACGAAAAAGCTATGTTATTATTTTTGTGCTTGCATTAACGGGGATTATACTGGCTAAACCTTTGGAGGGGGGCAACATGCTGGGAAATTTTGTTGCGCTGGGGGATGGTGCTATTTATGCTGCAATGGTTACATACCTTCGTTATGAGGGCAAGACGGAAACGGGTAATGACATAGCTTGGTCAATGACTGCGGCCGCTTTACTTCTCTCTCCATCAGTTTTATTTTTTGGTACCGGAGATATTTTTGAAATGATTTCCTATCCTGCAATAGGAACAAATTTGCCGGTTGCTCTGTGGGTTTTGGGGCTGGGTGTTATTTCGACAGGTTTTGCATATTTCGGTATTTCGATTGTGTTGAAAAAATTGAATGCAAATGTTTATTCACTTGTCGATATTATCGTTTCACCTGTTGTTGCTTCCTTTTTAGGCTTTTTGATTTTCAATGAAATTCCTTCCGAGGGGTTGATATACGGAGGTATACTGCTTCTTGCCTCAGGATTCTGGATTACACTTGAAATGTCTAAAACCCGGGGTAAACAAGCCGTTCACCCAAGCCAAAATAAATGATTGAGTACTATAGAAGCTTTGAATAATTGAACCATATAAATTTTACCCCCCCAGCCCCTTCTAACTCTTTTATAGGAAGGTACTTATTCGAAGATCCCACTTTGACAATAAATTAAATCTTGCCTTAAACTTGACCCTTTGAGTGACAAATGATATCCAGTTATTGAAAATATACACAGAGATAAGGAAGGTTGATATGAAAATAGTTGCATTACAGGGGAGCGCCAGAAAAAATGGAAACACAGCAAAAGTGATGGGCTGGATTCAGAATGAGCTGGAATCTTCGGGACATAGTGTAGACAACATTTATTTAAGCTCAAAAAATTTGAACGGATGTCTGGCCTGCAAAAAATGTAAGGAAAAGACTGATGAAATAGCCTGTGTGCAAAACGATGATGTCATTCCTATATTGGAGAAAATGCTTGATTCAGATTTGGTGATTTATGCGTCCCCAATATATTTCTGGGGATTTTCGGCGCAAATGAAAACGATTATTGACAGGACTTACAGTTTATATACCAATTATCACCAGCCCGGTCATGTATCTTTGTTGGAGGGAAAACGTACAGCTCTTCTAGTAACCGGAGCAGGACCTTATGAAAACAATGCCGAGGGGATGGTTGATGCTTTCACGCGTATGCAAAAACCTCATAAGTCTATTAGTGCTGGTGAATTATATATTGGTCGATGCACCACTCCTGACAATCTAGATGACAATATCAAACAGCAGTGCATTGAATTCGCCTGGAGGCTTGTAAGCAACGGATAAATTATAGCTGGGTCAGGCTACTGATTAATTACAAGTATTTAAAGACATTTGACATAATCAGTTTGTAATATTCCGGATGTGGAGGGAGTTATAAATGAAGATTGGAGCGGCATATGAAAGCTTATCAAATAATAATTGAATTAGAGCACACAGATCCTGTAGTTTGGCGCAGAGTGGTTGCTCCTGCAGGCGCAACATTTAAAAGAATGCATGACATTATACAGATTGTTACCAATTTTCAGGGCGGTTATCCTAGCGATGGTTACCATCTCTACGAATTCTATCTTGAGGATGATAATATTATTGTTACAAACGATGAGCAAGCATATGATGAGGCCGTTTTTTTCAAAAAAAATCCGGATATTCTGAAAAAAGAATTTGATAGAATCTCCGATTTGCATATAGAAGCTCGGGAAGCAATAGGAAAAAGATTAAAAGCAAAAGTGTATAAACCCACCGGAATTAAAATTAATAAGTACTTAGAGAAACAAGGCAAGCTTTATTACAGTTACGACTTTGGAGATGATTGGCATTTTATTGTAACACTTGAAGATATCATTTACGATTATCCTTACGGCTACCCGCAGCTTATTGACGGAGAATGTGAAGCACCTCCTGAAGATGTAGGCGGAATTCCAGGGTTCTATGAGTTTTTAAGAGCTTATTACACCAAAAAACCAAGCTCCGAACAAAAAGAACTTGCCAGATGGGGCAAATCTATAGGCTTTAGAGAATATGATCCGGAGCATATCAATATAATGTTAAAGAGTATTAAGTACAAATAGTCAGGTTTTTTAATAGCTCATGAGGCGCAATGGAAATTCCGTTAAGCGTTATAGGAAGGTCTTTAGAGGTATTTGAGGCAGTTAATGTAAAAGTTCACGTTGATGAGATTGATAAAGCTGGGAAGGCTGAGGCGACAAAGGTTAAGTGTTCAATTTTGGGTCAACCAATTACCATTTCGCTGCATCACTATCCTGCCTGTATCTGTCGCCCCAGACAGTTTAGCATAAAGTTTAAATCAAATGCCCTCTTAAATATCTATATGCCACTTGACAATCTTTTGAGATATAGTATATTTAGCTAAAAGAAAGGGGGGTAGTCATGAATATACATGTACTCTCTAAAAATGTTAAACAGCTTAGAAATGCCAGACGGTTAAGTCAGAAAGGTTTAGCTGATATGGCCGGAATTTCTTTACCGGCGATAAAAAACCTTGAGATTGAAAAAAGTGAACCAAAAATGAGTACTTTGCTGGCAATAGCCAGAACTTTTGAAGTAAAACTTCATGAGCTTTTCCAGCCTGCGAGGGAACTAACTACTGTTAGGTTTCGTTCAGCAAAACGTATGCAAAACCGCGAAAATGTTCTTTCCTATATTGCAAGACGAATTGATGACTTCAATTACCTGGAAAAAACTTTAAACAAAAAGAAACAGTTTTCACTTAACTCCGTTAAAAATAAATACCCACAACTCTCCCCTGTTGAAGCTGCACAACTTTGCAGAAAGAAACTGAGACTTAAGGATACTGAACCAATACATGATATCTGCGGCTTACTGGAGGATTCAGGCGTAAAAGTCTTTCCTATTCCGATGTCTTCAGATAGCTTTTTTGGCCTTTCGGTTGGAGAAGATGATGGGGGACATGCAGTCGTGGTTAATATATGGGAAAGGATTTCCGTAGAAAGGTGGATTTTTAGTGCCGCACATGAAGTTGGTCACCTTATACTGCACCCCGATGCGTATGACGTTAATTTGGTAAAAGATAATGAGAAAGAGGAAAAAGAAGCCAACAAATTTGCCGGTCATTTTCTTATGCCGGATAAGGGGTTTTGGAAAGAATGGAACGAGGCTTTAGGTTTACACTTTGTGGACCGGGTTTTAAAAGTCAAGCGTATTTTTCGTGTTAGTTATAAAGCTATTCTTTCAAGGCTTATTGAGCATGGCGAAGCTGATAATTCTATATGGAAAAAATTTAATTTTGCTTTTCAGAAACGCTATAACCGCAAACTCCCTTTTAAAGAAGAACCGGAAAGTATAACCGGTGCCGAGCCCTTTGGTATGCAGCGATTTGACTTTTATGAGGATCGTTTCAGCCGTCTTGTGAGAGAGGCGGTGGAAAAGGACAAAATATCCCTTAGCAGGGGAGCTGAAATGCTTGAAATCAGCATTGAAGAAATGCAGGAACTTTTGAAAGACTGCGGGGAAATTCTTTAACAAAGCAATACGCTCCGCCTAAAGACGTACTCATTGATTCATGTGTGCTGATTGATTTTTTAAAAGTGGACAGAAACATCTTAGAATTATTAGTTAAATACGTCTGCCCGATTCATGTCATAGTTCCCGTTATTGACGAAGTTAACGAAATTGATAGTGAAAACGAATTAATGGATCTTGGCATAAATATTATTGAGCCTGAAATTGAAGATGCTTATCTTGCCGCTGAACAAGAAGGTTCATTATCTTTTGTAGACTGGATGTGCCTTTTTGCTTCTAAAAGGCATGGCTATATATGTGTCACTAATGATAAAAAACTCCGCACAGTGTGTAATCAGAAAAATATATTTGTTATGTGGGGACTCGAGCTTATTCTTAACCTTCATTCGGCGGGTGGTGTCTTGGCTAACGATGCGGAAAATTTTGCTAAATCGATAAACAAAACTAATCCAAAGCACATAAACAGTAATGTTCTTTCGGATTTTATAAATAAACTTTATGGAAAAACAAAATAGCTCTAATAAATTTTAAATGAGCCAATAAAATGGCGGAAGTGCGCAGTACTGCCAAAAGGAGAAATTTGACGAAGCCTGCACTTCAAAAATAGTCATTATCAGTAATTTAAGGATTAAGTTGTATGCCTGAATTAAGATATATAATGACACAATGTGGCACAGTTTTGGCACAAAAAGTTGAGTGATTTTATTCTCTTAGGATAAATATTTTTATCTCAAGAGAAAAGTTTTTCACTTAAAAAATTCGCTTTTAGAGCCAACACTGATCATCGAAAACTACCTTTTCAGTTTTTGCTTCCACTTATTTCAAAATAGATTTATACAGCTCGAAATATTCCCTGGACATTCTTTCTGCAGTAAAAAGCTTTTCATATCTATTTTCAGCATTTCTACCATATTCCGCCGCCAATTCCGGATTATCCAGTAATTTTCTCATAGCTTCTCCCAGTGTCGCCGAATCCGATGGCGGGATTACTATCCCCGTTTCTCCATCAATATTTATATGCGTTGTTCCCGTGCCTATTTCACTGGAAATCATGGGTTTACCATACATTGCTCCTTCCAGCAAAGAAATGCCAAAGGCCTCGGACCTGAGATGCGAAGGAAAAACTTTAGCATAACATAAATTCAAAAGCGCCACCTTGTCCTCTTCCGGAAGATAACCCAAAAAATAAACATTTTTCACACCCAGCCTTTGTGCATGTTCTTTCAGTTCCTCCTCAATCGGCCCGGCACCCATCAGAACTATCGGTACGTCATCCACATAATGCGCCGCTTCAATCAAAATGTGCAGTCCTTTATAATACCTCAATACGCCGGTAAACATAAAGAATTTATCACCAAACAAATTTTTGTAATATTCAAATGTAGTCTCATCGGGCTCGGGATATGAAAATTTATCGATACCAATCGGAATCACACTTACCTTCTCTTTATATTTTTCCAGAATATCGCTGCTTTTTAAATAATTGGGAGATGTTGCCACTATTTTATCAACATTTTTTAAAAACCATCGCTTTAGTGGACGATACAGCTTTATCATGTTTTTTTGTTTTATAATATCCGAATGATAGGTAACTACAGACGGCTTCTTTACCCTTGTAATCAAATGAATCAAATCTGCAAAAGGGTAAGGAAAGTGATAATGTATAATGTCAGCATCTTTGGAAAGCTGGCGGAACATAGAAAATGCCTTAAAAGAAAAAGGGGTGGAAGACAGCTCAAAATTTATTTTGCATCGGTAAACCAAATGACCGTCAACCTGCACTGTTTCTTCCCTGCCGGAAGGGCTCAGAGTCATTATAGTTGTCTCAACACCATGGCGAACCGTTCCCTGCGCAATTTCATTGCTTTTAATTCGTATTTCCTTGCTTCACTTATGTCAAGATCATCTTTTAACAAAAACAAATCTATATCACTCTCGTCATCAGGAGTACCGTATGCGTAGCTTCCGAACAGAATGATTTTGTCAGGATTCAGCGGCTTTAAACGCTCAACTATTTCTTCTTTGAGTTTTTCGATATCAATATCCTTTTTCATATCTTAATAATACAGGCTTTCCGAATAAAATTCAAGAAAGTGTTAGTGCTAAGTGTTAAGCACTAAGTTTACAGGGACAAGGAGCAAGGGGAAAGGCGGTTATGCGTAAAGCGTGATGAGTGAAGCGTGAAGAAAGGTAGAGGTAAAGGGAAAGGTTGAGGCGGTTGAATGAGGTTGAAATGGTTGAGGGGGTTGAAGGAGTTAAAACGGTTGAGGGAGTTGATATGGTTGATGTGGTTGATAAAGCTTGCCCTATGAAATATTTATCCAATTAAATGCGGAGCTTATTTAATAGGGATGAAATCCATTTCATCAGGGTTGAGACGGTTGAAAAGGTTGAAAAAGTTGAAGTGATTGAAGAGGTTGATAAAGTTTAACATGTTTGTGATTTCCTTAAAGAATTTATCATATAAGCAATCTTACTGGCATCTGATCTTAAAACCTGTAAATCATTTTCTGATAAATAACCTATATCTTTTGCAATTTCAAGTTGACAAAGAACCTCCATTAATGAGCTATAAGCAATTTGTGAAAAATGTGCCTGATCTTTTTTAGATTTTCTCGATGAGCCTTCAGCCAAATTCGATGAAACAGAAACTGCTGCTCTTCTGAGCTGAGAAACCAGACCAAACTTTTCTTCATTTGGAAAATTTTCAGTGTTTTTATAAATTTTTACTGCAAAAGCTTTAGATAGCTTCAAACCTCTAATTTTTCAAAAGGAAAAACATAATCAACCACATCAACCCTCTCAACTATATCAACACTATCAACCTTAGACCTACTCATCTATTTTAATCTATAACATCATTTATTTTCATATTTTCTCTCACTCAATTCCGCATTCACTGTCCCTGCCACTTTCACGCTCACTTCCGCTTTCATTTAGGCAGTTTTATAAAAAAAGTATATCTATATCTTTTAAACCATAAAAATCTCTGTCCATTGTGACCAGAGTTAGATTGTATTCTTTGCAAATACAATATTGATAAGAATCATCGAAATCAAGTCCAGTGCATTTCTTTATGTCAACAATATTATTATAATTATTTTTTGATAAATGTTTTAATCGTAAATTAATAAGTACATCTTTAATAAATTCATTAAAAACATTAGCTGAATTATTCCTAAAAAGTATTACACCTATTGAATGCAAAGAAAAATCTGAAACATTTAAATCTTTTATATTCTTATTCAAAAAATCTTTACATGTTAAACTTTTGTCCTGACTAAGCATAATTTCTAAAAATATATTTGTATCTACTAAAAACATTAACGCCAATCCAGTGATTTATGCTGTAACTCCACAGAAGAATAATCTTCTTTTAAATTTGATAATGCTCCTTCCCACTTAAAATCAAAATTTCTATTGCGACTATCATCGTGCTCCTTAAAGTGTTTTGATAACAAAAAATCAATATAATCATCAATTTCTTTTAATAAGTTTTCCGGCAAACTTTTAATTTTTTCTTCGATATCTTTGGTAATCATAGTCAACTCTCTACAGCATATTTTATAATATAATTATACTACCTTTTAAAAAGTATTTCAATTACTTCTATAAATCGGACGCTTTGAATGTGGATTTGAGAGCGGAAGGGGAAAGGCCGTGATACGTAAAGCGTAATGAGTTAAGCGTGAGTGTGAACGTGAAAGTGAAAGCAGGTTGATACAGTTGAAAGAGTTGAAGTGGTTGATAAAGTTGAGACGATTGAAATAGTCGGCCATTCAAAGAGCTTTTAGTTTTTCAATAACAAAGTCCAGGTATTTATTATGTTCACAAAAAAGGCAAAAAAGGGGTAAAAAAGGGGTCAGGTAAAAAACGCATTTCCTGCCACCGCATATCATCGATAGAATAACAGGAATTATTTTAGACGAAGGCGGTTTGCCTCTGTTAGAGCCTGGATGGACAAGCTCTTTATCAAGATAATCTCGAATGCCAAGCTTTTCTAAAAGCGGTATTAACAAAGAAATACCACCGAATGGAGTGATTTTATCATTGCTTCTTTCAAATTTGTAGTTTATTTTGTTCATTGCAAGTCACCTTTTTGGTTGTGATTTTTGTTCTCGTAAAACCTTAATCTACAACAACTTAAGGGTGGCTTGCAACTCCTAATACAATCTTAAAGGGTTTTATTTTTGAGATGTTGAACAAAGGCTTTTAAATCATTGAAATGTTTGTCAACAAACCTTATGTCAGTTACAATATTACCGAGGATAACAGGTATCTCTGTCGAGTTTGAATGTTCCAATTCGTTCAGGAAAGTATCGTAAGCATTAGCATCTTTTTTAATGAATTCTTTAAACATAGCGGCACACACAGGACATAATGCTAAATGATTGGTCTCGACCTCTTTCTCACTATCATTTTTACCCAAAATCTCTACTGCTTCAAAGTAATAATCACCATTTCTTTTTTTAAAAGGCATCTCTTCTTTACAAATTTGACAAATCATTTTTTCATTTTCATTTGTATAGTAATCTTTAAGCAATGGCAAAGGGTCTATTGAACCCCTGCTATTTCTTACACTTCTTTGCTTATGTACATATTCTTTATCAGGTGCATCCCCAATCTCATCCAATATTTTTTCTTGTCGCCTTTCAGGATTAGAAGATTTTTTTTCAGGAAATTCATCGGAATAAGACTTATTTCTAACCTTATTTCTCCATTGTTCAAATTCTTCTTTATATTGCTTAATAAAATCTAAATCTTCAACTTCAACACCAACTTCTTCTGCAAGTTTAGCTGTCGAATTTTTTTTCATTTCCAGTTTATCGGCTACATTCTCATCTTTTATAAAAGAATCCGGGAGATCGTCTAAAAATAATTCATTTGGTTTATATAAATACCCATCTTTACCTGGAAGCCACTCAGACTCAATAAGTAATTCACCGAAGTCAGAAACGATGTCTTCAGTCTTATATATTGCCGCAGTGTTAGAAAAATCTACACGGCTTGACTGAATAACTTTGCCTTTTATAAGGTTCGAATAAGGTATAGCAATATTATTCCAAATAAATTCACTCTTTTTAAAATTAATATTTTCAATTGCATCTTCTAGACTATCTACTTCACACTCGGGATCAAATCCATTTAAACCTTTTCTATATCTATTTTTAGGGTCATATTCTAATCTTACTTCATTTCTATTATTAGCTTCCTTACAGAATACCCTAATTTCAGATTCAATTCCTATCTCTTTTAAGATATCAATAAACTCTATTTCTTCATAAAAGTCAGTGTCTACAAAAAGTGAGGCTTCATTATCAAAATAATTAAATAGTTCTTCTGTTTCAAAATACAATAATCTAGGTTTTTCAAAAATGCCTTCCGGTGATTTCGTTAAAACAAATTCTGTATCACATAACTCTTCTAGTAAACGATCTTTTCTTTCTTCATCTCCATATTCAAATGCTTCCTTGATTTGCTTTATATGATTTTTATGTTCTTCTAAAGTAATATCTTCATCTGAACAGTAAATAGGTATAAGATTCTTGATTACTTCTTCAATAATATCAACGTCTTTAAGACCTATATAATAAAAAAATTCAAGCAATTTTTCTTTTTCAGTGAAACATCTTTTAATTATTGGTAAGTCAAAGTTTTTCGTGTAATCATTATTAGATATAAAAGCATTAGGATATTCATATTCATCAAAAGCGGGTACGTGAGAGTCATCCTCAAGTCTAATAAGTTTTGCCTGATTAAACAAATATTCCTTTGTAGTGCCATAAATTGCATATCTTTTAATGGCATATTCATTTAAAAACAAATAAAATTCAGCTAGCCAATTATCAGTTTGTCGTGTTAAAAAATTGCTGGTTATCATATTACATATATCATTAGGTCTTAGTTCTTCTATATCAAGACACTCTTTAAAATATAGTCTTAGATCCGGGGTCTTATCAGCAGTGATATTACTGTCCAACCAACTAAATTTTTCTTTAGAAAAATAAATGTCTGATAATATTTCATTATCAAAAACATCCCTGATATATCCCCCACGACCCAATTTAGCATATTCCCCCTTTATATAAGACCCATCGCTTGTTGGTAAAAGTTCTTTGCTTAATAAAGCTTCCTTCACAGTTTCAAATAATGGGTAAAATATATCTTTTTCTTCGCCATTCTCATCTATAAAAAATTTGTCTTCATTAATAGGCATTGTTTCCAATGCTTGTACAGATAACAAGTCGATTCCTTTCAGAATTTCAAGTGACTCCACAACAAGTTCCGAAGCTTTTTCAACTAAATAGATATTCCAACCATCTTTCTTGTGGATATTATCTCTTGCCGGAGTGGTTTTGAATGGACCTTGTATGATAAATCCCGTATATGTTGATTTTTCAGTTGGGAAATAAACAAAAAGCTTTGGATTATTTACTTTTTTTATTTCTTCTTTTTTATTTTTCTGGTCATACTCTAATTTATACGCAATCTCAATCTTCAAGTCATTATCAACATCCTTATCGAAAACAAGCCAGCTTTCTTCTATATCTTCTCCATTATTTTGGCCAACTAGTAATATTTTTCTGACATGCGTATAATTATCTAAGTACTCAATTTCTTTAACATACTCACCGTTTTCTCCATTTTCTTTATTATACCATTGTATCTCCTCGGTATTTCTCAAAAAAAGCAAAACTCGCGGTCCTAGCTTTTTCAGTTTATCATAGATAAGGTCAAAAGCTTCTCTTTTTGCTAAATTTTCATGATTAAAGGGGAAATTAAAGACTGTTTCTCCATACTCAATACTAATATCTGGTTTTTTATACTCTGGTCTTATGTATCTTTTTATTATAAAGTGTTCATCTCCGGAATGAATCTCAGGGGTATTTGTGAAAGCATAGACTGACTTGAATCCTACTCCGAAAGTGCCAATTTGGCTTAGATCATCCTTCTTCGAACCTTTTAGAACATCTGTTATGCCTTTCACATCATTTTCATTGAATAGCGCACCGAAATGTCTGAACTCCAACCTATCTGAGAAAAGTTTAAAAACAACTTTGTTGCCAAAATTTACGGAGGAGTTCTCTTTGTTTCTCCTAAACAACGCATCTTCGGCATTTTGAAGTAATTCATATATAAAGTGTGTTTTGTCGCTGTATTGTTCTTCTGCAAGAAATTTACCTATATCATCAAAATCTGTTCCTCGTCTTTCTATATTATCATCAGCAATTTTTTTATAATCACTTGCCATTTTAGTCCCCATATACCTTTAATGATCCATAAACCACCGGTTCTGTGATTATATCAGCACGTTCAATTGATATGTCGAGTTCCTGAATTCTTCGGGCATAATCAGCTTCAGCTGAATCTATCTGTGATTGACGCATTCTTATTATTTTTTCATCAGTAGACTGCAATAATTGTTCTTTTAATAATGACAGTCTTGCTTGATGACTTTTGTTTAAACTTTCTCTTCTATACTCTGCAATTTGTTGAGTATAGTTTTGATGATCTTGTTTCGCATTTTTCCACAAGTTATGATGTATGGAATCAAGCTTATTCAATACATCATCATTATCAAAATCGATATTTTGTTCTTCGGTTTCTGCTATTTCTAGCATATCATTAAGTTTATCAGTAACTTTCTTAGACATACCGATAGGTTTTAAAACAAGATCGGGTTTTATTCCTATAAAATTCCATTGATAAATTGCAAAATAGTAAATCCCTTCCGGCAGTTCATTTGTAGAAGCCTTAAGATTAACCAAATTTCTTTTTGTACTGTCAAAAGATTCTGCAGCTTGCTGAACAAGTGGGTGCAATGGTGTGATAAATGTCACCTTTGGATTATTCGATGCTGCTTCTGAATCAAATGTTACCTGTAAGTGTTGTGAACCACCTTTTAACCATTCTTCCCATTCTTTATATATGCTTGATGATTGATGAGGCAGTTTTTTAAAGTCCTGAAATAGCTTACTCCTTGCATCCTGAGATAGCCTTAGTGTCTTTAAAGGCTTATCTCCAAGTATAAATTCCTGATTATCGCCAAAATATTCTTGGAGATATATTTCTATAAGTCTTCTTAAAGCATTAGGTGTAAGCCATTTGCTTGAAGCCTCTTCAATTTCTTTTTTAATCTGATCTTGCGGTAGATTTAATCCAAAGAATTCAAGTTGTTTTTGTTCCAAATCTTCCTGTTCCTGAATTAACCTAATTTTATTGTCAGCAAGTTGTTGAAGCTTTTCCTGCCTCTCTGATTCATTCAAATTGAAATTCTCTGCTATATCTTTGATTTCCTGATTAATTTCACCTAATATTTCCTCACTACCGCCTAAGGCACTATTAAACACTCCGATTCTTAGTAAACATCTTTCGTAAATATCTGCATCTACTGTGCCCGGAGTTATTAAATTATAAATAGCAACGCTTTCACTTTGCTGGCCTTTACGGTCAATCCTGCCAATTCTTTGTTCTATTCTCATTGGATTCCATGGCAAGTCGTAATTTACAATGCAATCACAAAACTGATAATCCAAACCTTCGCATCCAACTTCTGAAAAAAGTAATATATCTAACGCTTTTTCTTCACTCCTATGCATACTAAAACGATTCCTGAGTTCGACTCTTTCCTCATCAGGAGTGCCCCCGTGTACCATAGATACTCTGTATCCAGATTTGAGAAGATTTCTGAATAAGTAATGAAGGGTGTGCCTGAAGCTACTGAAAAGCATTATCTTGTTATTTGACATTTCCTGTTTTTTACTGATTATATTTTTCAAAGCATCCAATTTAGGATCGTAGGGGTCTAAATTTTTAGTCAGATTAAGGACTTCTTTTATCTGGTGTTCGATCTTTGTTACTGTATTAACATCCGGCAAGAATCCGCCTTCGTCTGCTTCATCCCAGGTAAGTTCATCCACATGCCTGTTAAGTATCTCTTCAAGAAAAGGTGCCAATCCAAACAAACAGCTTGCAACCTGTCTTCGGATAGTGGTCATCATGAATTTAATATATTTGTCATTATATATGGAACTAAAGATTTCCGCTTGAGTCTCAAGTATTTTATCGTGTAATTCTTTTTGTTCATTAGTAAATTCGACTATAACGGTTTCTGGCTTTCTTATTGTGAAATCACCTATATCACGTCTCCGGGTCCTGTTAATAACCCCGGAAAAAGTGTGCAAGTTTTCCAGTTTTGTTATTATCTTTATTCTTTCCTGATTATCAAGATCGTCTGATTCTAACAACTCATACACATTTTGAAATTCAGGATTCTGTTTTAATATTGATTGCCCCCAGGAAGTGGAAACTGCATTGTCTAATGATTCTAAAGCTTTATGATTCCAGTTACCGGATTTTCCTCTGACCATATTTACAGCTTCATTTATGTACGGGTTAGGTTCAGACATATGTACAAAACTTTCTCTATCAATTATTAAGTCAGGTCTGAGTGTATTTAGTAAAACGAAAAGGTCATCATTTCCTAATTGAATAGGGGTTGCTGTCAGAAAAACTGCAGCTTCAGCTTGATCACATAAAAATCTAACTGCTTTGTGACTGAAAGTATCCTGATTTCTAATATGATGTGCTTCATCTACTATTACCAAATCAAATTTAGGCGGAGGATCCAAATCCAATAAACCTTTCTTGTTTTTTTTCTTATTCTTATAATTAGTCCCGTATAAAAAAGATTCATCGAAAAGTGAGTAAGGGATAATTGCTTTCTTATATTGATCCGGCCATTCCCCATCCATGTCCATCTCATTTAAACAGTATCTTAAGTCTCTGCCGTTTAAATGAACAAAACGTTCTTCAAAACGCTTCATTTCTACTTCCCACTTCCTTTCTGTAACCAACGGGCGGGGACATACTATGAGGACAGATTTTATATCTCTGCGGGATTGTAGTTCTTTCAGGATGAGACCAGCTTCTATTGTTTTACCAACTCCAACACCATCAGCTATTAACAACCGTGGGCGGTCTGATTTTATAAATTTTAAGACGGGTCTGAACTGATATGCTATAAAATCAACTCTTGCAGCATTTAATGAGTATAAAGTGGAAATGCTGGGACATTTTATTTGTAGCGCTGATAAAAAAGCGTGGAACTCTTCAGAAGACAATACATTAGTTTCTGTATCTTCTTCCTCCAGCATAATTTGGGATTCATAGAATGTTTGAGGTCTGTTATTAACAAATACACTGTACCTGTCTTCATTATCACCTGGTATGATATTGAGTATTGCACCTTTTGTTGTCGGATCTGATTTTAATGCGACTATTTGTCCTGGTTGAAATTTGGAATTATTTTCATCAGTTGTAGGTTTTGTATCATTTTCTCGGATTTCATTTTGATTGTCGGCGGAACTTGCACTTTTGATAACTGATTGTTTTCTTTCTTTTATATCTTCAAGCAGTTGTTCATCTGCATTGATGAGATTTGCAAATCTTTGCATAGTATCTAAATCTCTATAAGTATCTTCTGATTTTAGTCCGTTGCTATTGATATGTGCCCACCTGTTCCTAATGGTTTGCATTTCTTTGACAAAATGCCGAGACTCATAAGTCAACTTATATTTATTCGATATTTGAAACCAGTTGTTATCAAAAACTCTCAATAAAGCCGCTAAATCTAAAGAATAGAGTGAATCGATATTATTTAATTCAATCAGTTCCTTTTGCTTAAACGTAACCTTCTCATAAACGGCATTATTCCACCAATCATCAAAAAGGTCAGGCAATATTTCTTCTAAATACACAGCAAGGCTTTTTGTTATTTTTTGCAGAAGTGGGGTTAGATTATAAGCCATTATACATTTTACCTTGTGTACAATTCATTTTCAATTCGAATTTAGGTTAAAAAGTATTTTTTCATTCAATTATCAAAGAAATTGGATAATCTTAATAATGACAGCAAAGATTATTTTATATAAGCTACATATCACACGCCCAATATGTCATCATTTTATCAAGGGATGAATCAAATAGATATAAATAACTATTTCTTAAATATGAAATAGCCAATGTGTCGTAAAAATCATATAATTTAGTTTTTGAATTATCTGTAAAGTAGATTCTATAGCCTCAAATTTATTTTCATTGAAGCGATACAATATTTACAACTTGCAAACTTTCGGCAAAAAGTTAATAATTTTGCCAATAGTTGGTACCAATGAAAAACATACATTTTTATGTTATAATGAATCATGAAAGATCCCATCCTCACACTTACGAAGTGTGGGGATGGGATCTAGCGTTTGTTTAATAAAGATATTCATTATTAAACGAAACGGCTAAAACGTTTAATAACAGCTTCTTTCTAAAACAAGTTATCTTCAATGTCTATGACACGTAATGTCGTAGGTTTTTATGCACTCAAACAGTGCATATAACAAAAACATGCACTAAAAACTGAGATTATTGTGCATGTTTTTTGTTGCCAGCCACGAGAGTTCGGAGAGTTTGACTTCGTTGTGCAGCCGTTTGTTAGCTGATTAGTATGGAAAGCGTATTACGACTTTTTCTTCCGAATTCCCACAATTATGAACAATACAATATCAAGACAAGGTTTATATTAATACTAAGTAATAAACCAAAAGTTTATCTTTATGATTTAAAACAACTTTAAGATTGTATTAGGAGTTGCAAGCCACCCTTAAGTTGTTGTAGATTAAGGTTTTACGAGAACAAAAATCACAACCAAAAAGGTGACTTGCAATGAACAAAATAAACTACAAATTTGAAAGAAG